>Ga0160429_1000002_pt1 | contig 394135 bp, 314 predicted proteins | sample SolpanmetagenomR_FD_108199 | JGI IMG/M metagenome (GOLD analysis project Ga0160429, IMG submission 108199) | Solar panel surface microbial communities from Lawrence Berkeley National Laboratory, California, USA - R | ecosystem: Engineered > Built environment > Solar panel > Unclassified ... | reverse complement strand
GTGTCGCCCAGGCGCAGGGTGGTGTCGTAGTAGTTGGGGTCGGCGGGCTTAGCGGCGGGGTCGGCTAGGTAGGCCTTGAACTGCGGCTGGGCCTTGTCGTACTGCTTGGTGTTGTAGTAGGCGTACCCGAGGCCGTAGCGGGCCAGCTGCACGTACTGCGTTTCGTCGGCACCCACGCCACCCTCGCGGGCCGAGCGGGCGGCGGCGGCGTAGGCCGTGATAGCCTCGGGGTACTGCTGGCCCACCGAGTAAATTTCGCCGCGCAGCACCTGGGCGGCGGCGCGCAGGGCATCGTCCTGCGGGTATTGCAAGGACTTGTCGAGCAGCGGCAGCGCCTCGGCGTACTTGCCGTCGTTATACAGCGTGGCGGCGCGGGAGTAAGCCACGCGCTGGAAAGTGCCGTTGAGGGTAGTGCCGCGGTCCTGTACGCCCTCTAGGTAGGTAAGGGCCTGCTGGTAGTCGGGCGAGGCCAGGAAGCTGTCGCTGAGCAGCTGGTCCACCAGGGGCTGGCTTTTCGAGCGCGGGTACTTCTGGCGGAAATCCTTTAGCGCCGCAATCACGTCGGGCAGGTTGCCGAGTTCGTACTGCACCTGGGCGTAGCGCAGGGTGGCATTTTCGGCCACATCCTTCTGCAAGGTGCTCTGGCGAGCCGCGTCGAGGGCGGTGAGCGCAGCCGTTTTCTGGCCGGCTTGCAGGTAGCTCAGCCCTAGGTGGTAGGCCGCGTTTTGCCCCAGCGAGTCGCGGCGGGTGGCCACGGGCTTTAGGTTGACAATGGCGTTTTTGTAGTCGCCCTGCTTGTAGTTGGCAAAGCCGATTTTGTATTGCAGGCTAGGGTCTATTTTGCCCTGGCGGCCGCTGGCGTACTGGTCAAAGTAGGTGCCGGCCTGCTTGTAGTCTTGCTTCTGATAGTAGGCGTCGCCCACCAGCAGGCTCACCTCGTCGGCGCTCTGCGGCGGGGGCGTTTGCTGCAAGGCCCGGCTGGCGTAGGTTATCAGCCCGTCGTAGTCGCCCTCCTTGTAGTAAATCTGAGTAATGAGCACCGGTACCGCGCTGCGGTACGGCTCCGTATCAGCGGCGGCCAACAGGTCTTGGCGGGCTGCCGGGTACTCGCCGGCCTGGTAAGCCAAGTAGCCTGCGTAGTAGGCGCTGGCGGCGCGGTACGGGCCGGGCTGCTTCTTATTGCGGTCGAACAGCAGCCGCGCCTGGTCGTATTCCTTGAGTTCGTAGTGGCTGTAGGCCAGCTTAAAGTCGGACTCGGCGCGCTGGTCGGCGCTGAGGTTGGCGGGCGCTACTTTCAGAAAGTAGGCGCGGGCCTGGCCGTAGTTCTTTTGGTCGAAGTAAAACTTGGCCAGCTCGAAATAGGCTACCGCCGCCCTAGGGTGCGTGGGGTGCTGCTGGGCAAAGGCCAAGATGAGGCCCTCGGCATCGGGGTGCAGCAGGTAGAGGCCGCTCACGGCGTAGTAGTACTCGGCATCAGCCAGGCGCTCGAGGCGGCCGTTTACGTCGGCCGGGCCGCTCTGCTCGTTCACGCGCTGCGGCGCCTGGCGCAGGTAAAGCTGGAAGGCTTGCTGGGCCGCGCCGTACTGCTGGCGGTCAAACAGGTCGAGGCCTTCCTGAAAATACCGCTCGGCGGCGGTGAACGTCTGGGTTTGCTGGGCGTGGGCGGTGGGAGAAGCCAGCGCGAGCGGCGCCGCTAGGCTGGCCGCCAGCGCGAGCCGGGGAAGTTGCTTCATGGAATAAGCGCAGCGTGAACTTAAGAAGGCGACCCCAACCGAGCTGCCGGGCCGCAAGTGGTCAAAAGTAGGGAGAAAATGCGGCCCAACCGAACAGGGCGCCCCTCACCCCAACGCCACCCCCTAGCTCCCTGGTATGTAGAGGCCCACCAAATGGGGCGCGGGTGAGGCAGCTTTCTAAGCTGGCGGCCGTACAAGCAAGCATTTCATTTTTTCTACATTTAATCCTGCTGTTCATGGGTTCTCTTTTCTTATTGGCCCAGCCTGGGTTGCGGGCGCGCCAAGTGCGCCGGGCAGCCTTGGCGCTGAGTGTGCTGGGCCTGCTGGCCAGCTGCGACAAAAACAGCGAGCCCATCGAGGCCTCCCTGCCCGCCAAAATCACGGTGCCCCAGCGGGGGCTCTCACCCGAGGGCATCCAGTACGACGAGGCTAACCAGCGCTTTATTGTGAGCTCGCGCACCCAGGGGCGCATCGGCACCGTGCGCGACGACAGCACCTACACGCAGCTTGCCGACGACCCTAAGTTGGTTTCGACCATCGGCCTGCACCTCGATGCCACCCGCCAGCGCCTGCTGGCCGCCGTATCCGACGCAGGTGCCAATACCACCCGCTCGACGGCCACCACACTGCGCAAGCTAGCCGCGCTGGCCAGCTTCAACCCCAGCACCGGCGCGCTGCTCAGCTACGTAGACCTAGGGGCCCTGCGGCCCAACCTGCCCCACTTTGCCAACGACATTGCCGTGGACAGCCAAGGCAATGTCTACATCACCGACAGCCTGTCGCCCATTATTTATAAGGTAGATGCGCAGGGCGTAGCCACAGTTTTTCTGGAAAACCCACAGCTAAGCGGGGGCACGGGCTTCGGCCTCAACGGCTTGGTTTATCACCCCGATGGCTACCTACTGGTAGCCAAGTCCAACGACGGCACCCTTTATAAGGTACCGCTCGCCAACCCTGCGAGCTTCACAACCGTGACCAATACCCAGAGCCTGGTGGGAGCCGATGGCCTACTGCTGCTCGACAACACCACTCTGCTGGTAGTAGCGGGCAGCCAGAGTACCGTTTTCCGGATGGCCAGCAGCGACGCCTGGGCCACCACTCGACCCACCGGCAGCTTTGCCACGGGGGCCGTGAGCCCTACCACCATCACCCGCCGCATGGCCGGCATACCTTACGTACTGTACCCGTACACGGCCACTGCGCCGCGTTTTGCCATTACTAAGGTGAATTTTTAAGCCCGCTGGGCGCGAGCGTGGTGGTGCGAGTGTTCTTTAACTAGAGCTAGCTACGTCGATTCTCGCGTGTGTTGCTAGCCAAGGGAGAAACGCAAAATTCAGGCGCGCTTCCCCTAGCTGGCAGCACGCACAGCACGGCTCATGTAGAACAAGTAAGGCCCACCGGTAGTACCCTAGGTAGTACTGGTGGGCCTTTTCTATACAGTAGTCAAAAGCGCTGGGCTTTTGCCGTAGGCTAGCCGCAGAAAAGGACCTAGGGCGATGCGGGCTCCGGCTGCTACCCCGGCTACTGCCCCTCTATCTTGCGTTGCTACTTTTTACTTCTTGCCTTTGCCTACTCCCGTCATCCGCGTGTCGCACCTCACCAAGCGCTTTGGGGCGCAAGTGGTGGTCGATGACCTCAGTTTTGAAGTAGCCGCGGGCGAAACCCTGGTGCTGCTGGGCCCCAGCGGCTGCGGCAAAACCACGCTGCTCAAAACGCTGAACCGCCTCATCGAGCCCGACGGCGGCACTATCGAGCTGAATGGCCGCGACGTGCGCCAGCAAAAGCCCGAGGAGCTACGGCGCGGCATCGGCTACGTTATTCAGCAGGTGGGGCTGCTGCCACACCTCACGGTGGCCCAGAATGTGGGCGTGGTACCGGGCCTCCTAGGTCGCCCCCAGGCCGAGACGGCCGCCCGGACCACGGAGTTGCTCAACCGCCTGCACCTGCCGGCCGAGCGCTTCGGGCCTATGCTGCCAGCCGAGCTGTCGGGCGGGCAGCAGCAGCGCGTGGGCCTGGCCCGCGCCCTGGCCGCCGACCCGCCCGTGATACTGCTGGACGAGCCCTTCGGCGCGCTCGACCCCATCACCCGCGCTGCCGTGCGCCGCGACTTCCGGGAGCTCGACGAACTGCGCCGCAAAACGGTGGTGCTCGTGACCCACGACGTAACCGAAGCCTTCGAGCTGGCCGACCGCATCATGCTGCTCAATAATGGCAAGATTCAGCAGCTAGGACCCCCGCGCGAGCTGCTCTTGCACCCGGCCAGCGACTTTGTGCGCAGCTTCTTCCAGGCCGAGCAGCTGGCTTTGCAGCTGCGCAGTATCACGCTGGCCGAGGTGCAGCCCTACCTACCCCAATCCGGCTCGTCTGCCGCCCCGCCCGCCACGCTTACCCTCCCGCTCAGCGCCAGCGTGCACGAGGCTCTAGGGCAGCTGGATGCCCATGCCAACCCCTCTTTTCGATTCGCTGACCAGCCGCAGGCCATCACGCGCGGCCAGCTGCTGGCGGCCTTTGGCAAGGCCCTAGGGTAAGTTTAATCAGCCGCTGCGGATTATCCGCGCACTTCTCCACGCCTTCCGCGGTAAAATCGTTGTCATGCACCTCATCTCCGACCTTTTCACTTTCTGGCATGAGCAGGCCGGCAAGCTGGGCCACCAAACGCTCCAGCACGTGGCCCTCACGGCGGCCGCGCTGCTGCTGGGCGTGGCCGTGGGCGGCCCTATCGGGCTGTGGCTCACGCGGCAGCCGCGCTGGCAAGGCCTGGTGCTGGGTGCGGCCGGCGTGCTCCAAACCGTACCGAGCATAGCGCTGCTGGGCTTCCTGATTCCCTTTATGGGCATTGGGGCGAAGCCGGCCATCGTGGCGCTGCTGCTGTACTCGCTGCTGCCCATCATTCGCAATACGGTGGCCGGCATTCAGGGTGTGCCGCCGGCCGTGGTGGAGGCCGCGCGCGGGCTAGGCTTCACCGACGGGCAGATTTTTCGACAGGTCGAATTACCGCTGGCCCTGCCCGTTATTATGGCGGGCATCCGCACGGCCACGGTCATTAATGTGGGCGTGGCCACGCTGGCCGCCTACGTGGCGGCGGGCGGGCTGGGCGAGTTCATCTTTGAAGGCATTTCGCTCAACAACCCGGTGATGATATTGGCGGGCGCTGTTCCATCGGCCGCGCTGGCGCTGGCTTTTGATGCAGGGCTGGGCGCACTCGCGGCGCTGTCGGCCCGGCGCCTGCGGGCAGTGGGCCTAGGGCTGCTGGTTGCCCTGCCGCTACTAGCGGCCAGCTACTGGGGGCCACAGCTAGTGGGGGCACGAAGCGGCCAGCCAGCCTTGCAAGCCGCCTTCAGCCCCGAGTTTGTGGGGCGGGCCGACTGCTTGCCGGGCCTTAGCCGCATCTACGGGCTAAGTAAGCTGCCGCACGGCGTGCTGGCCCCGGCCCTGGTCTACGAAGCCCTGCGCGATGGCCGCGTGGATGTCATCGACGGCTACTCTACCGATGGGCGCATCCGCGCCTACGGCCTGCACGTGCTGCGCGACGACCGCCACGCGCTACCCCCCTACTACTGCGCGCCAGTGCTGCGGCCCGAGTTGCTGCGCGCCCACCCCGAGCTAGGCCCAGTGCTTGACCAGCTCAGCGGCCAGCTCTCCGATTCGGCCATGACCAACCTCAACTACCAGGTCGATAATCTGCACAAAGACCCCAAGGCCGTGGCCCTAGGGTGGCTGCGGCGCCGGGGCTTGCTCAAAGCCCCGCGCCCGCTGCCGCCCGGCGCGCCGGAGGTGCGCCTGGGCTCCAAGATTTTTGCCGAGCAGTACATTCTCGTAGAAATGTACGCCGCCCTCATCCGCGGCAATACCGACCTAGCCGTGGCTACCAAAACTGGCCTAGGGGGCACCACCATTTGCTTCGAAGCCCTGCGCGGCGGCCAGATTGATATGTACCCCGAGTACACCGGCACGGGCCTGCAGGTGCTGCTCCAGCCCTCGGCAGCGGTGCTCGACTCGCTGGGCGGGCGCCCCGAAGCAGTATTTCACTACGTGCAGCTTGAGTTTCAGCGGCGCTACGGGCTGGCGTGGCGCGCCCCGCTAGGCTTCAACAATGCCTACTGCTTGCTGATGCGGCAGCAACAGGCTAAGGCGCTGGGCATCGGCAGCATCTCCCAGCTAGGTAGTTATTTGAGAAGGTAGCGGCTGAGTAGCTACTCAGCATATTGAAGCTAGAATAGCAAATTACGGGCGGCCTCTCTTACGTACCGCTAGGCAGCTTCCTCGCACCTAGGTAGATTGGGGCGCTTATTTAGAGGCGGCCGCTACGTTAAAAATTCAACTACCCATACCGTTTTATACGGTTCAGCTTACCTGCTGCGCGAAGAAAATATTTTCTTATGGGAAGCAGAGCCAGCCGAGGCGGCTTATCGTAAGTAGCGGGCGGCGAGCTACTAGCGCAGTCGCCTCTTTATCAGCACAAAATTTAGCTGCTTGCCGAGTATTAACCCGGCCCTGCGAGGCCTTACATTTGCTGGAATTTACACACGCTATTCTATTCCTTCCACATTAATCTATGTCATTTTTTACGAGCAAAGTATGGGTATTCTTAGCTTGCCTCTGCGGGCTGCTGAGCCGAGCGCAGGCTCAACAACTAGCAGCCGGTTACCAGCACTCCGTGGCCATCTATGCCGATGGCACGCTTTGGGGCTGGGGCGACAATAGCGCGGGCCAGCTGGGCACGGGTGGTGCCACCTACCAACCTACGCCCACGGCCATCGGCCCCGCCACTATCACCTGGCGCAGCGTTAGTGCGGGCCAAGACTTTACGGTGGCCGTGCGCCAAGACGGTACCCTCTGGGCCTGGGGCGCCAACGATGAAGGCCAGCTCGGCGACGGCACTACGCTCGCCCATGCTACGCCCGTGCAGGTGGGCACCGCCACTACCTGGACCACCGTGAGCGCGGGTTGGCACCACGTGGCCGCTCTGCGCCAAGACGGCACCCTCTGGACTTGGGGCGATGGCATACAAGGCCAGCTCGGCGACGGCACCCAGAATGACCACGCCACGCCCATGCAAGTGGGCATGGCCACTACCTGGGCCACTGTGAGTGCCAACTACCGCCAAACTACGGCCATTCAGCAAGATGGCACGCTCTGGGCCTGGGGCGACAACTCCCAGGGCCAACTCGGCAATGGCACCACTTCTCTACAAACGGTGCCCGCCCCAATTGGAACGGCTACCACCTGGAAGAGCGTCACGACCAGCAACGACCACACCGTGGCCGTGCGCCAAGACGGCACCCTTTGGGCCTGGGGCTACAATACAGTGGGCCAGCTGGGCACGGGCACGACTACCAGCCAACTAACCCCCGTGCAGATTGGCACCGCGACCACCTGGGCCAGCGTGAGCGCGGGCACCAGCCACACCGTGGCCCTACGCCAGGATGGTACGCTTTGGACTTGGGGCTACAACTACTACGGCCAGCTGGGCATGGGCACGACTACTAATCAGCTAACTCCCACACAAGTAGGCACTGCTACTACCTGGCGGGCCGCGGCCGCCGGGTGGTACCACACCGTAGCCCTGCGCCAAGACGGCGCGCTTTGGGCCTGGGGCTATAATAATTATGGCCAGCTGGGCGCTGGCACAGGTTTGCAGCTAGTACCGGGCGCCCTAGCCACGCCCGGCCCTTGGAGTGCGGTAGCTGTGGGGGGCAGCCACATGGCCGCTCTGCGGCGCGACGGTGCTTTCTGGGCCTGGGGCGACAACTCCCAGGGCCAGCTGGGCCTAGGAGCCGGCGGCTCGGGCATCCAAGCTACTCCGGCCACGGTGAGCGCGGGCACTACCTGGCAAGCGGTGGCCGCTGGCCAGCTGCACACCGTGGCCGTACGCCAGGATGGCACCCTCTGGACTTGGGGCTACAACAACCAGGGCCAGCTCGGTACGGGTGCTACCGCCTACCAGCCTGCCCCCACGCAGATAAGCACCGCTACTACCTGGGCCAGTGTGGCGGCCGGCACTTTTCACTCGGTGGCCGTGCGCCGGGATGGCACGCTCTGGGCCTGGGGCCGCAATAGCCAGGGCCAGGTGGGCAATGGCACCCTCACTGTGCAGCTAGTGCCGCAGCAGATTGGCACGGCTACCACTTGGCTCCTAGCTAGTGCGGGCCTCGCGCACACGGTGGCTCTGCGCCAAGATGGTACGCTTTGGGCCTGGGGCAACAATGCCAACGGGCAGCTCGGCATTGGCCTTAGCACCGATACCTTCCAGCCTGCCCCGGTGCAAATCGGCACCGCCACTTGGCTGGCGGTGGCGGCCGGCGCCACCCACACGGTGGCCGTGCGCCAAGATGGTACGCTCTGGGCCTGGGGCAACAACGCCAACGGGCAAGTGGGCGATGGCACCACCAGCAGCCCGGCTACTCCCCTACAGATAGGCACGGCCACTACCTGGCGGGCCGTAGCCGCTGGCCAGTACCACACGGTGGCCGTGCGCCAAGATGGTACGCTCTGGGCCTGGGGCAACAACGCCAACGGACAGCTCGGCATTGGCACCACTGCTAGCCGGCTTTCGCCTACTCTCGTCAGCGGGGGGGGCAACTGGCTGCTGGTAGCTGCCAACGGCACCAATACTGCTGCCGTGCGCACCGATGGCACCCTTTGGCTATGGGGCTACAATGGCACCAACCAGCTAGCCCAGCCCAATACCAGCCTCGTGCCGCTGGCCGTAGGGGGCACCCCCCTAAGTACTGTGCCCAGCCAAGCCTTGGCGTGGCAGCTAGTACCCAACCCCGCCCACGACCAGGTAGAAGTACGGGGCCTTACGGGACTCTTTACCTTACGCCTTTTCGATGGGCAAGGGCGCCTGCTACGCACGGCTACTACCCCGCAGGTGGGGCTCGCGGGCCTGTCCCCTGGCCTCTACCTGCTGCAGGCCACTACTGCGCGCGCCACGCGCGCCCTGCGCCTGGTGGTAGATTAAATACCGCTTCAGCACCTTAGTAAAAAGCCGCTGCCAGCTACTGGCCGCGGCTTTTTGCTTTGCTAGGGTCTGCCCTGCCCCCGTAGCGGCCCAACCCGCCTAGCCATTACGGAGTAGCATTAGCTGAGCACTACGCTCGGTTTTCTCCAAATTTTCTTCAGGCTATGCCAACTACTATTCCAGCGCCGGTCGGGGCTGCCCCCGCCTTCACTGAGCGGCGCTACGTGCTCACGCTCATTTTTGTCACCTCCCTCTTCATGCTCTGGGGTGTAGGCGTGACGATGGGCGATATTCTTAACAAGCATTTCCAGGAAGTGCTGCACGTGAGCAAAGCCGATTCGGCGCTGGTGCAGTTTTCGATTTTTGGGGCCTACTTTATTATGGGCCTGCCGGCAGGGTGGTTTATGAAGCGCTTTGGCTATCAGAAAGGCGTGCTGCTGGGCTTGGGGCTCTACGCCCTAGGTGCCTTTTTGATGGTGCCCGCGGCTAATGCCCTTTCATTTGGCTACCTGCGCATTGCGTTGTTTGTGCTGGCCTGCGGGCTGGCCACGCTTGAGGCCGTGGCGCATCCTTTCCTCGACGGGCTAGGCGACCCTAATAGCTCTGACCGCCGCATCAACTTCGCGCACGCCATCAACGGCATCGGGGCGGTGTCGGGGCCGCTCATCGGGGGCTACTTTGTGCTGCGTGGCACCCACGCCAGCGGCGACCTTGCGGCGGTCAAGATTCTTTACTCCGCTATCGGGGCCGTGGTGGGCACCATTGGCTTGGCCTTTTTCTTCGTGAAAGTGCCCCCGCTCAATGCCGAGCACACGCCCGGCACGGCCGTGAGCGAAACCAACGAGGCGCCCACCGACCTAGGGGCTGACAAGAGCCTGTTCCAGCACAAGCACTTTGTATGGGCGTGCGTGGCGCAATTTTTCAACACGGCGGCCCAGGGCGGTACCTGGGCTTTTTTCATCAATTACGGCACCGAGTACTTTGGCCTGAGCAATGATAAGGCCGCGTATTTCTTCTCGCTCAGCCTAGTCGGCATGATGGTGGGGCGCTTCCTGGGCACCTACCTCATGCAGTTCATCGCCCCCAACCGCCTGCTGGCTGCCGTGGCGGTGGCTAATATCGGCATGTGCCTTATTGTGGCGCAGCACTGGGGCGTGGTGTCGTTCATCGCCCTCCTTTTGCTAAACTTCTTTTTTAGCATCATGTTCCCCACCATCTATAGTCTGGGGCTCAAGGACCTAGGGCGGCACAAGCAACTCGCCTCCTCATTTATCGTGATGGGCGTAGTAGGCGCGGCCCTCTTCCCACGCCTCATGGGGCTGGTGGCCGATACCAGCGTGGCCCATGCCTATTACCTGCCTATTATCTGCTACGTAGTGGTGTTTTTGTTCGGGGCTAAGCTCTACAAAGTAGACCGCTCGGCGCGTCCGCACGCGGCTGGTTAGCCTCTGCAAAAGCCAAACGCTAGTGTTGCTTAAGGCCCAATTCACCAAGCTTTAAGCAACACTAGGCTAATTACCCCACCTAGTAGCTAGCACGTTGCCTAGCCGCAGGCTAGGCGAGCCGCGTGTAACTTCGCCACGCTGCGGGTGGGGCCGGCCCGCTACTATTTATGCTTTTTGAGTTGCCGCTTTCTGTATGACTGTCAACGAGTTTTTCGACCTCTTTCTAGACGAACTACGTAGTAACCCTCAGCTTACCAGCTACTATAAAATGCTGGCTAACCCCGCCAGCTTCGAGTTTCGCAAGGCCTACGTGGTGCAGCGGCTGCACTACATTCTAGACCATTTGCCCAGCAAAGACGCCGCCATTTGGGACTGCGGCTGCGGCTACGGCACCACGGCCATTTTCTTGGCGCTCAATGGCTACCAGGTGCACGGTACCACCCTAGAGTTTTACTACGAGCACATCGAGCACCGCCTGGCCTACTGGCGGCAGTTCGGCGACGTATCGGGCTTTACTTACAGCTACGAAAACCTGTTTGACTCGCCCCCGCCGCCGGCCTCCTACGACCACATCATTATTCAGGACACGCTGCACCACCTCGAGCCCCTGCAAGACGCGCTACGCATTTTTCGGGAAGCGCTACGGCCCGGCGGCGACCTCATTATTGTGGAGGAAAACGGCGGCAACGTGGTCCAGAGCTTTAAGCTGTATTTGCGCCGCGGCAACAAGCGCATCATCACTATCTATGATGAGCAGCTGAAAAAGAATATCTTACTCGGCAATGAGAATATTCGCGACCTCGCCACCTGGCGGCGCGAGCTGGCCCGCCAGGGCTTGCACATCCCCAACCAGGAGGTGCAGTACATCCGGTTGTTTCCGCCGTTCATGTTTAAGGCCGACAACGTACCGCAGCTCGTGGCCCGCGAAGACCGGCTGTGGCGCACCAATACGCTGCTCAAGGAAAAGCTGTTTTTTGGACTCAACTTCACAGCTGGCAAGGACGCCTAGGTAGCCTTGCCGCCGCTATTTCCGTTAAACCGGGAAGCTGCTACCGTGCAGCTTCCCGGTTTTTTCATTTACCGGCGCTCCCTTTGCCCGCCCTATCTTTTCTTTTCCCACCCCCTATGGAAGCTCAATTTCTGTTTGCCACTGGCATCGAAAACAGTAACCCTACCATCCAAAACGGACGCCTGCGCGTGGATGAGATGGAAAAGTGCAAGCACTACCAGTTCTGGAAAAAGGATTTTGACCTGGTAGACGAGTTGGGCATCCGGTTTTTGCGCTACGGGCCGCCCATCCACACCACCTGGCTGGGCGTGGGCAACTACGACTGGAGCTTTGCCGATGAGACGTTTAACGACCTGCGGCGGCGCAATATCATGCCCATCGTAGACCTGTGCCACTTTGGGGTGCCCGACTGGCTGGGCAACTTTCAGAACCTGGAGTTTGCCCAGCTTTTCGGCGACTACTGCCACGATTTTGCCGCGCGCTATCCGTGGGTGCAGTTGTATACGCCCATCAACGAGATGTACATCTGTGCTGAGTTTTCGGCCCTCTACGGCTGGTGGAACGAGCAGCTCAGCGACGACCGCTCGTTTGTGACGGCGCTCAAAAACATCGTAAAAGGTAACGTGCTGGCCATGCGGCGCATCCTGGAAGTGCGGCCCGATGCGCTCTTTATCCAGAGCGAAAGCAGCGAGTACTTCCACGCCGAAAACCCCGCCGCTATCAAGCCCGCCGAGCTCATGAACGCCAAGCGCTTTCTGTCCTTGGACCTCAACTATGGCCGGCGCGTAGACTCGGAGATGTACGAGTACCTACTCGACAACGGCATGACCCGCGACGAATATCACTTTTTCTTGGGTAATAATCTGAAGCACCAGTGCATCATGGGCAACGACTACTACCGCACCAATGAGCACCGCGTGCGTGCCGACGGCAGCACCACGGCATCGGGCGAGGTCTTTGGCTACCACGTTATTACCAGCCAATACCACGACCGCTACCAGTTGCCCGTGATGCACACCGAAACTAACCTGTGGCAGGGTCCCGAAGGCGATGAGGCCGTGCGCTGGCTCTGGAAAGAGTGGGCCAACGTGCTGCGCGTGCGCAACGATGGCGTGCCCATCATCGGCTTTACCTGGTACTCGCTCACCGACCAGGTGGACTGGGACACGGCGCTGCGCGAAAACAACGGCAACCTGAACCCCCTAGGGCTCTACGACCTCGACCGCAACATCCGGCCCGTGGGCGCGGCTTACAAGCAGCTCATTGCGGACTGGCGCCAGGTGCTGCCCGCCCAGAGCCTGTGCCTGCAAATCCCGCTGGTGATGCCCCACGATGCCGACCAGCCCTGGGCCCAGCAGCAGAAAGAACGTGCCCGCCGCGTGCAGCGCGATACCAAAGCCCAAGCCGCCAACGAAAACCAGGCGGACAATCACTAATCTCAGTTGCGTGGCTGGGGCTGGCCTTCTCGGTACTCGGCAACCCAGCCCTTGGGGTATCGGGGCTAGCTATTGCGCGGCTGGGGCTGGCTGCTTTCGTGCGGGGGCTGCGGCGCGCGGCGCATCACTACATAATATTTTTAATTAAATGCCGGGGCGGTAGGCAGCCTCCCCTATTTGGCTGCAGCTCTTTTATACTCAACCCACTGCTTGTTAGCCACCTACTAAGGCAACCACCGTACTCGGGGCCGCGCTGCTTATTTTGTCGGCATGAAGTATTTTCTGCTGGCGCTTTGCCTGTCCTTCTGTGCCCAGGCGCAAGAAGCCGCTCCCTGGACGCAGTTTAGTGTGCAAGCGCACGGCGAGTACCAATATGGCTATCGCGATACCAGCGGGCGGGTGAGGATTCCGGCCAAATTTGGTGGCCTTACCAACGCTCGCACCTTTCGCCACATTATGGCCGTGAGCGAGAGTAAGTCGAACCAGGATTACTACCTGCTCAAAAACGGCCGCACGGTTGGTCACGACAGCGTATTCGTCTTCGATTATCAGTACGACTGCGAAAGTGAGGGTAAAATCCGGTTTAAAGATGTGCGCCGTAATCGCGTTGGCTTTTTCGACCAGCTCGGGCGGGTGGTTATTCCGGCGCTTTACAACTACGTGACTCCCTTTCACAACGGTCTGGCTGTGGCCCTTATCGGGGCCCGGCAAATGTGTGGCAGCGGCTTCGATACCCTTCGCTGTGAGCACCCTAGCTGGGCCGGAGGCCGCACCGTGCTGCTCAATGCCCGCAACGAAGTACTGGCCGAGCTGCCCACCCACCCGCGCGCCGGGCACGTCAACTGGTACTCCTTGAAAATAAATGACCCTACCCCCGACACGGCCACTACTGTGACCCTAGAGGCAGTGAACGGCAACCGCTACACGTTCACAGATTACAAGAAAGAGTTTACGCAATGGCTTTATAACGTGTTTATCCCGGCGGTGCACCGCGACGAGGCGGCTCAGGTCCGCGCACTTTGCTTTACTGACCTCGCCGTATCAGCGCGGCCCTTTGGAGGCTGGCCCCATTTTACACCAGCCACCTTTGTTGCTAGGTATCAGCACGCCGTTTTGAGTCCTAGGTTGGGCACTTTACGACGAGGCGCACCGGGCGTGGCCATTTTTGCCGATGACCTGAATACGCTTATTTTCGAAGGCCGCGATTTTTACCCTTTTCTGACAGATTGTGGCGAGCACTTTAGAGAGAAATATCCGATTTTCACCCTGGTGTTAACGTACCCAGCCCAGCCGGCAAATGCGCCGGTTGACCACCAGGAGCATTTCGAGTTTATTCGCACGGCTGGCGGCTACCGCTTATTCAGCATGTCGCTTTAAGGGTTAAGCTCCGGCTCTGTTTTCGTTGCTGCGCCGCACAATCCGCAACCTCCTCCTAGGTCCTGTTACTTTGGCAGCATGAAGCACTCTCTGCTGGCTGCGGCCTTCGCCCTGCCCCTCGCCTGCCTCGCGCAAAAATCGGCTCCCGAAAACCTCGTGCAGTACGCCCACCCGCTGGTGGGCACCGCCAAGATGGGCCACACCTACCCTGGTGCCACGGTGCCCTTTGGGGCAGTGCAGCTCTCGCCCGATACCGACACGCTGAGCTACGAGCAAAACGGTAAGTACAACCCCGAAATTTATTCGTATTGCGCGGGGTATCAGTACAAAGACCCTACCATTGTGGGCTTTAGCCACACGCACTTCAGCGGCACGGGCCACTCTGACCTTGGCGATTTTTTGGTGATGCCCACCACCGGGCCGCTTCAGCTTAACCCCGGCACCGCCGACAAGCCCCTAGGTGGCTACCGCTCCGCCTACTCGCACAAAACCGAGGTAGCCGAACCGGCTTACTACAAAGTGCGGCTGGCTGATAACGATATTCTGGCTGAACTGACGGCCACCACGCGGGTCGGCGTTCACCAGTACACGTTCCCGAAGGCCGACGAATCGCATATTATTTTGGATTTGATGGCCGGGATTTATAATTATCCTGGCAAAAATACCTGGACGTTCGTGCGGGTCGAAAATGACTCGCTTGTGACCGGCTATCGCCAAACCAACGGTTGGGGACGCACGCGTGTGGTGTACTTCGCGCTGAGCTTTTCTAAGCCCTTCAAAAGCTATGGCAGCCGCAACTACGACCAGAAGCAGCCTTACCGCGGCTTCTGGGGCCGCTTCGACCAAAACCACAACTGGCCTGACCTCGCCGCCCATCAGCTGCGCATGCACTTCGACTTTGGCCCCACCCAGGCTGGCCAGCAGGTGAAACTGAAAATGGCCCTCTCGCCCGTGAGCACCGCTGGTGCGCTGGCCAACCTCCGCGCCGAAGCGCCCGGCTGGAACTTCACTGATTACAAGCAAAGAGGCCAGGCCCAATGGCAGCAGGAACTCAGCAAAATTGCTATCAGCTCGCCGAAGCGGGTCGATAAGGAGAATTTTTACACGGCCATGTACCACGCCTTCACCGGCGTGACCACTTACCAGGACACCGATGGCCAGTACCGCGGCCTCGACCAGAACAACCACCTGGCTAAGGACTTCACCAACTACACCACCTTCTCGCTTTGGGATACTTACCGGGCGCTGCATCCACTTTATAACCTAGTGCAGCCGAAGCGCAACGCCGATATGACGCAGAGCATGCTCACGCATTTCGACCAAAGCGCCGAGCACATGCTACCCGTGTGGAGCCACTACGCCAACGAAAACTGGTGCATGATAGGCTACCACTCGGTGCCCGTGGTGTGCGATGCCATCGTGCTTGGCAACGCGCCCTTCGACCAAAACAAGGCCCTCGACGCCTGCGTGACCACCGCCCGCCAGCGCTGGTACGACGGCCTAGGTCTCTACATGGACAAAGGCTACGTGCCCGAAGACAAGAGCGGCGCCTCAGTATCGAAAACGCTGGAATACGCCTTTGACGACTACTGCATCGCGCAGGCCGCCCAGAAGCTAGGCCGCGCCGACATTGAAAAGGAGTTTCGCCAGCGCGCCACCAACTGGCAAAACGTGTACGACGCCCGCATCGGCTTCATGCGCCCGCGCCTAGCCGACGGCACCTTCCGCCAAAAGTTTGACGTGCTGACCACCAGCGACCCCGGCTACATCGAGGGCAACGCCTGGAACTACAGCCTCTACGTGCCCCACGACCCGGCCGGCCTCATCGCCAAGATGGGCGGCAATAAGCGCTTCGTACCACACCTCGACTCGCTCTTCACCATGAACTTGCCCGACAAATTCTTCGCCGAAACCGAAGACATCACCCGCGACGGCATCATCGGCAACTACGTGCACGGCAACGAGCCCGCCCACCACGCCGCCTACCTCTACAACTGGACCGACCAGCCCTACAAAACCCAGCCTCGCATCCGTATGATTCTGAACAAGATGTACCACCAGGGCGCCGACGGACTCGGCGGCAACGACGACTGCGGCCAAATGTCGGCTTGGTACATCTTCTCGGCCCTAGGCTTCTACCCCGTGGCCCCCGCCTCGGGCGAATACGCCCTAGGTAGCCCGGCCGTGCACGGCGCCGTGCTACAAGTCGGCCAAGGCAAAACCTTCACCGTGACGGTTAAAAACCAGTCCGACAAAAACGTCTACGTGCAGTCGGCCAAGCTCAATGGCAAGCTGCTGACGCGGCCTTTCCTACCAGTGAACGACGTGCGCCAGGGCGGCACGTTGGAGTTTGTGATGGGCAGCAAGCCAGCACGTAAGTAGATAGCTTGTCTTTTACCAAACGCTTCTACCCAATGAAACCGGTTAAAGTAGCTAGGCTGCCAGAAGCAGAAATTGTAGCGAGAGTAATCAGAAATTTTGTGGTTAAACACAGAAAGGACAGATACCTAGCTATGAGTGAAAAGCCTAATAAATCAGGTGGCTACGGCTTTGGTGAGCTTGCGCATTTCACTCACAATCTGGACCTACGCTTTTGCAAGAAAATACCAAGTGGTTCGCAATCCGTGAGCTATGTACTCGCTGAAATTAAATCACTAACAGCAACTACTGAGTGCTACATCATGCATGAAAGCAGGGAGCTAGATGGCAAATGGATGGACCTGGAAGACGCTTTGACACAGATTTTAGGGCAAAACCTCGGCGCATTCATTATTGTCGACAATGGGGCTATTATCTATCACGAAAGTGAGAACATAAAAGAACGGCACCTTGGCGTTCGATACAGCTAGAAATCCCTAGGTACCAAAACGAAAGAAGCCACGGTATGATACCGTGGCTTCTTTCGTTTTCATATGCTCAGAAAGACAGTAGATAGCTATTCGTTGTCAACGGAAGTCACCGAGTTGTTCGGCAGTAGGCGCATGTCGCGGGTATTTTTTTGCACGGCGATGGCGCCGAACAGGGCTAGCAAAAAGGCCATGGCGTAAAAGCCTTTTTCGCTGAGTAGCAGCGTAGCGTGCCAGAGGCCGATGAGCAGCAGCGCAATGGGAAGCAGCGTGGCAAACCAAGACAAGCCGTAATACAAACCCGTGACAGGTATTTTCTCTAGTTTATCGCGCACAGTTTTTTGCAGAGAGATAACGGCAAACAGACCGAACATCAGAATGGTGAAGTAGTAGCCTTTTTCGTTGAGCGCCATGGTGGCATTAGAGAGGCCTATTAAGAAGGCGCCTACGCCGGCAAGCAGAGCAAACCACGAGGCATAAATGAAGGCGGCGGAAGGACGGGCGGTGGTAACGGCGGCAGGTGTCATGGTTAGGTTGGTTGGGCTTGAAGTATGGCTCAAATGTAGAGCGCCTACTAAAGGGACAGAAAGCTGATTTTCTTTTTTATTAGACTTTCCGCAGCTACTACCCAATGCTTAATTATAAGTTGAATTCACTTTATTTCAACAAATTACAAATTTCATTCACTGACTTTTACAAGCACGGATTTCGCTATCAGAAATGGCTATTTGCCATCTATTACCGCGTCTTACCAAAGCGCTGGCAGCAGGTGAAAGCAAGGAGTAGCCCTGCCCGGCAACTGCTATATCCTAAACAGGGCGGTACCCGCCCAAGGCAGCCGCAGTAGCTTTACCTTGCTTCCCTACCTATGCCAACTATGTCTCACTCTCCCCTACGCGTCCTGGTTGTCGGCTGCGGCAACATGGGCGCCTCCCACGCCATGGCCTACCACACCCTCGATGGGTTTGAACTGGTCGGCCTCGTCTCGACGGGCCAGAGCAAGCACGTACTCAATGCCCAGCTAGGCGGCGGGTACGCGGTTTTTGACGACTACACGGAGGCGCTGCACCGCACCCGGCCCGACGCGGTTTGCATCTCCACCTACCCCGACACCCACGAGGCCTTTGCCGTGCAGGCGCTCGAAGCAGGGTGCCACGTGTTTCTTGAGAAGCCCCTGGCCACCACCCTAGCTGGGGCCGAGCGGGTAGTAGCCGCAGCGCGGCAAGCGGGTAAGCAATTACTGATAGGCTACATTTTGCGGGTGCACCCGTCGTGGGCGCGGTTTGTGGAGGAAGCCCGGCACCTAGGCAAGCCGCTGGTGATGCGCCTGAACCTGAACCAGCAAAGCCACGGGCCTATGTGGACCGTGCATCGGAATCTGCTAAAGTCGCTCAGCCCGATTGTGGATTGCGGCGTGCACTACCTCGACGTGATGTGCCAGATGACGCGCGCTCGGCCGGTGTGGGTATCGGCCATTGGGGCGCGCCTCACGGAGGATATTCCCGTGGGCCAATACAACTACGGCCAGCTGCAAATCTGCTTCGACGATGGCTCGGTGGGCTGGTACGAGGCGGGCTGGGGACCCATGATGAGCGAAACGGCTTTTTTCGTGAAAGACGTGGTGGGGCCCCTAGGTAGCGTGTCCATCACGGCCCGGCACGCGGGGGCCACCGGCAACTCGGCCAACGTAGCGGCCCATACCCAAACCGAGGCGCTCCGCATCCACCACGCGCGCCTCACGGCCGACGATGCCTTCGCGGAACCCGATACCTGGATTGACTTCAGCGACGAGCCCACGCACCAGGAACTCTGCAACCGCGAGCAGCGCTGGTTTTTGCAGGCTATTCGCGACCAGCTCGACCTCAGCGAGCACCTAGCCGATGCCGTCAACAGCCTCCGCATTGCCCTAGCCTGTGATGAGAGCGTGCGCACCGGCGAAGTGGTCAGGCTGTAAGAAGTTATGTGAGTTAGCAACAACCAGTTGCCATAGCGAGCAACGCCAACCAATCGCATCCGGACGAGCCACCTAGGTCCCGCTCAGGTGCGATTGCTTGGCGTTGCTCGCTATGACAACTGGTTGTTGAGTTATTGGAGATAACTTAAATAGCTTCTGATATCGCAGGGCTACCCCACCTAGGTAAAGTCCAGTGTATTGCTTGCATTGCTACATTCGTGGCCGCTGGCCAGCACTGAGTGGTCAGCTTGTCACTACCTTTTTACTGTTCACTCCCCTAATGCATTTTCCCCACCGCACGCTCTTACCGGCCCTAGGAGCCGCCCTGCTGCTTGCCAGTTGCCAAGGCAACACCAGCACCTCCGAAACTACTGCCACCGGCCAGCCCGCCGAAGCGGCGCCCACCGACACGGCCAGCGTGCCCACGCCCAACGATGGCATCACGCCTGCGCTGCTGGCTCAGCACATCAAGGTTCTGGCCTCGGATGAGTTTCAGGGACGGCGGCCGTTTACGGCGGGCGAAGAAAAAGCTACTGCCTACTTGGCCGCCGAGTTTAAGAAGCTGGGCCTCAAGCCGGGCCCCGGCGGCAGCTACTTCCAGCCAGTGCCGCTGGTGGAGATTGCCGGCACGCCCGACCCCACGGCTACCATTGCGGGCAAGGGTAAAAGCCTGACCCTGAAATACCGCACCGACTATATGTTCCTGACCGAGCGCGAAAAGCCGACGGTCGAAATCAAGAACTCGCCGCTGGTATTTGCCGGCTACGGCGTGACGGCGCCCGAGTATAAGTGGGACGACTACGCCGGCCTCGACGTGAAGGGCAAGACCGTGGTGGTGCTCATCAACGACCCCGGCAACGCGGGCAACGACACCACGCTGTTCAAGGGCAAGGCAATGACCTACTATGGCCGCTGGGGCTATAAGTACGAGGAGGCCGCCCGCCACGGCGCCACTGGCCTGCTCATCATCCACGACACCAAGCCCGCCTCCTACCCCTGGACGGTGGTGCAAAGTAGCAACGGCGGCTCCAAGCTGCACCCCACCACCCCCGACCACGGCGCCAGCAAAGTGGCCCTCGAAGGCTGGATGACCCTCGACGCGGCCAAGCAACTATTTGAGGCCGCCGGCCAGAACTACGATGCGCTCTACGCAGCTGCCAACAAGCCCGGCTTCAAAGGCCAGGACCTAGGGCTGAATCTGACGACCACGCTACATAATAAAATCACCTACAAAACTTCCAAAAACGTGGTGGCCGTGCTACCCGGCACCACCCGCCCGGAGGAGTACATCATCTACTCGGCCCACTGGGACCACCTAGGCATTGGCCCCGCCGTGGCCGGCGACTCGATTTATAACGGCGCGCTCGACAACGCCAGCGGCTGCGCCGGCCTGCTGGCCATCGCCACCGCCTTCCAGCAAGCCAAGGAAAGGCCGCAGCGCAGCATCGTATTCCTAGCCGTAACGGGCGAAGAGCAGGGCTTGCTGGGCTCCGATTACTACGCCCAGCACCCGCTGTACCCGGTCAAGAACACAGTGGCCGACATCAACATGGATGAGCTGCTGGCTTTCGGCCCCATGCGTGACCTTACCATCACGGGCTACGGCCAGTCGGAGCTCGACGACTACGCCCGCACCGCCGCCAAGGAGCAGAACCGCTACGTCATTCCCTACCAGCACCCCGAAACCGGCAGCTTCTACCGCTCCGACCACTTCAGCTTTGCCAAGGTGGGCGTGCCCGCGCTCTACGCCAGCGGCGCCTTCGAGAGCCGCTTGCACGGCAAAGCCTTCGCTGAAAAGCAGCGCGAAGACTTCGAGGCTAAAAACTACCACCAGCCCTCCGACCAGTACGACCCCAAATGGGACCTGCGCGGCGCGGCCCAAGATGCGCGCCTGCTCTTCCGCGTGGGCCAGCTGTTGGCCGGCGAAACGACCTTCCCGCAGTGGAAAGCCGGCTCCGAGTTCCGGGCCGTGCGCCTAAAGAGCCGTCCGCAGTAAGAGCGAGCAGGTAGAGACGCACTACTTTACGTCTTGCGTCATTCGAAGCGTATCCTAATGCAAGACGCAAAGTAGTGCGTCTCTACCTTCTTGATACAGTAAATGGCCCCTAGGTGAGTTTCACACTATAAAACAGTGCGAAGCCTACCTAGGGGCCATTTTGTTTCGGTGCCCGTTGCAGGGGGATACTACTTACGCCCTTTCAAATACAGCAGCGTGGTCTTGTACGGGCGAGCGGGTGTGTACTTGTCGTTGATGATGAAATAGCCGCCCTTGTAGGCTGCGATACCCTCCCAGTTATAGCTGCGGTAGGGCACCGGAAACTCCCACAGCGGCTTCCAGCTGACTTTATTGCCCTTCAGCTCGATATCGACTAGCCGACAGTAGTTTTTGAATACGCCATTCTCCGCGATGAGCTTATTATTCGGCACGTCGGTAGCGGGCAGGCGGTATATTGTATCATCGCCCTCGCCCTTAAAAAAGTAGTCGATGCCCGTGAAGTGGTGGCCACCCGTGGCCGTGAGGTCGGTGAGGCGAAAAGGCAAGGGGCTAAAGGGCAACGGACGAAGCTGACGTTGGCCATGAGCCGCAGTGGCCACTTCGTAGGCGTAGTTCTGCGGAAAGAAGTTGTACTCGAAGAAGGCAACTACGTGGTCGTTGGCGCTGGCCAGCGCCTCAAAGCCCGCGTTGTAGATGTGCGAGCCATCGGCTGCCACGGGCTTGGGCAGGGTCATCAGAAAGGTGGTGTCCAGCTCCACGGCCGTGGCTCCTAGGTGGCCTTTCAGCAGGTAGCAATTGGCCGAGGGTGTGGCGGTTTCGACCGAGAAATACGCCGCGTCTTTGGTAAGCAGCAGGGCTTCCAGGCCTTCGTAACTCTGCCCTAGGGCCGTCATTTTGGCCCGCATTCGGGCCAGGTTAGTGAGCGGCAGCTTCTGGTAGGGCAAGACGTATGTCGTGTCCGCGAGTTGGCGGTCGAGGTCGGCGAGCGCCACGGTGTAGAGCTTGGCCTCGGCTTTGTCTTGCAGCCGGCTTTCGGAAAGCAAAAACAGCTTGTCCTGGGCAATGGCAAGGCCCGAAAACTGATTGTCGTAGTATTCCAACTCTTTGGGCAACGACATCTTATGCACCTCAAATTGATGCTGCTGCGCCAGGGTAGAAAGGGAAAAGCCGCAAAAAAGCAGCGTTGCCAGGTACTTCATAGGGTGGTAGGCGGAGCTAAGAGCCCGACCGCGAAGGTAACTACCAAGCAAAAGCCCCGCCGCGAGAATAGCTCGCGGCGGGGCTTCACGGCGGCGCAGACGTTGCAGGCCGTGCTTTTGCGTCGTTCTTTTCGCGGCCTACAACGTCCGCGTAGCTACGAGCAGTGGCCGTTTAAGCTTGGTTTTCTTCCAGCTTTTTCAGGCGGTCGTAGGTCTTTTGGGATAGGGAGTACTGGCGCTCCACGGCCTGGCGCATGGCCCCAGTCAGGGTTTGGTCGGCCAAGGCCTCTTTGTAGGCTTTCAGGGCCCACTCCTCGCCGAAGATGTTGGCACCAAGGATAGTTTTTTCATCGCGACCGGTCACGGCAGCTTGGGTGTCCATCCAGGCGCGGTAGAGCTTACCTTTCAGCGTGGTGCTAGTTTCGCGCTCGCCACCCTCCTGGGTCAGGTAGGTGTTGAGGTCGGTAGAAAACTGCTGGCTTTGGCTCACTAGCTGCTTGTAGTAGCCGCGTAGCTCGGCATCGTGGCTTTCGGCCACGGCACGCTTATAGCCCTCGATGCGGTCATTCACGAAGTATAGGAGCTCGTCGAGCGTAGCAGCTTCGGGGCTAGGCTTAGCTTTTTGGGAGCGAGTGGCCAGGTAGGCCACGCCCAGCGCTAGTAGCGCGCCACCCACCACTTTTTGGGTGGTGCTGGACTTCTTAACGGTAGCAGGCACTTTGTTTAGCAGGGTGCCTAGGGTGCCGCTAGCTGGCTGGGCCTTGCTGTGCACGTTGGGGGTCTGGCTGGGGGCGGAAGAAGGAACGTTAGACTGACTCATTTTAAAAAAGGAAAATAAAGAAACATCCCAAGCATACGACTTTTATAACCAGCATGTTAGGTGGAGCTTATTTTAAGTAAAGGCTCTAGGATGAGAACGCTAGGCCTAGCTTGTGCTTACTTATTTTTCAAAACTTATGGCGCCACCAATGCAGTCCTCCGGGCTACGCCAGCAGCCTGAAACCCACAAAAAAGCCCCGCTGCGCATGACTTTTGCCATGCCCAGCGGGGCTTTCTACAAAGCGCAGGTGCTTACTTCTGCTCAGCAGCTAGCTCTTTCAGACGCTTATAAGTCTGCTGTGACTTTGCGTACTGCTGCTGCACTGCCTCGCGGATGGCACCTTTGAGGGCCTTGCGACGCAACGTTTTCTTGTATGCCTTGAGGGCCCAAGTCTCGCCGTGGATGTTGGCGGCCAGGATGGCTTTTTCGTCACGGCCGGTTATGGTGGCAGTGGCATCCATCAGCTTGCGGTAGAGCTTGCCTTTCAGCGTAGTGCCGGTTTCGCGCTCTCCGCCTTTTTTGGTCAGGTAATCATTCAGCGTGCTAGCAAACTGCTGGCTCTGGCCCACTAGCTGCTGGTAGTAGCTTCTCAGCTGCGTGTCTTTGCTTTCGGCCACGGCGCGCTTGTAGCCTTCGATACGGTCATTTACAAAAAGCAACAGCTCGTCCAGGGCTTTGGCAGCACGCTTGGCTTTGCCCTTCTTTTTGGGAGCAATGAGCAGCGCCAGGCCGGCGGCCAGCAGCGCACCACCCACTACTTTCTGGGTAGTAGTGAGTTTATTAAAAGCGCCAACGGCTTTGTCGCTGGCGTTCTTTAGCGAGTCGGGGGTGCTATCGAGTAGGGCTTTGCTCTTGGCAGCAGCTTCGTCGTACAGTTCGTTTGCCTTGGTGGCAGCGTCGCCATACAGGCCTTTTGCCTTGTCAGCAGCATCAGTATATACGTCTTTGGCCTGGTCGGCGGCGTTGGAAAGCGGTTCGGGCAATTTCATTGTGCTAGAAATCAAGGTTAATGGAATACACTTGCAGTACGGCTAGAAGTACTTGTGTGTTGGCTAACCATTATCTTTTTAATAGGATTTTTCAATTCTTCATTGTCCTCTCACACGGGCTACTCAATAGTACTTTCTTCAAAAATTGCAATAATCTTCGGTACCTGTTAGTTGCGCCCAGCGTGCGGCCAGAAATTTGGCATAAGCCAGCGGCATCAGTCCGTAAGCACCTAGGGCGTAGCCATCGTTGACCTCCACTACCAGCGTGGCACCAGCCGTGGTCACGCCCACATCGAGCGCGAAGGCGGCGGGCGCCGTGGGCACATAAGCGGCCAGCGCCGCCTCCACCACGGCCGGGTCGAAGTGCGCCCGCCAGTCGCCCTTGTAAGGGCGGGCATCTAGAATGTGGCCGTAGCGCACAAAGCAGCGCCACTCGGCCCGAAACTGCACCGGCTCGGCGCACCACACAGGCGTGTCCTGGTGCTGGTCGCCGCAGCCCACGAGGTCGCCCACCCGGCGTACCAGCACGCCCGTAAATTTCTTGGCATCGTGCATGGGCTTCACAAATACCGGCCAGCTTTCGGGGTGCGCCGCCACGGCATTGATAGTGCTCTCCCACAAGCGCCGCCCTAGGTACGGGTGCAGCGCCTCGGGGTAGCCTAGCTCGGCCGGAACCGCTAGGCCCAGCGCCCGCAGGCCAGTGCGCACCGCCGCGATGTGGCCCACCACAATTTCGTCGGGAGCGTGGTCGTGCACTGGCTCGGCGTCGGTGTAGGGTACTATTTCCCAGCCCATCTGCTGGAACCCGTCCATGGCCAGGTAGTTATTGACGCTCTGGTGCCAGCCGTGGCGGTCGAAGTGAATGTGGGCGCGCATAAAAGTCGGGGCTACTTGGCCCTAAAGGTGCACCCGCGAAAAGCCCCGCCGCACGCACCTGCTCGCACAGATACGCCCGGCGGGGCTTTCAATACTTATAACTAAGAAGCCGCTTAACGACTAGTTAATCGAAGCTTGTTTGTTTTTGGCGCGCTTGTAGAGGTAGGCGGCACCGGCAGCTAGCAGGGCGCCGCTCAGTACTTTATGCTTAGAAGAAAAGCTGCGGCTTTCCGTGTTGTCTTCGGCATTGCGGCGGCCAAATAGGCCGGAGAGCAGGCCCCCTAGGGTGCCGCTTGGTTGGTTATCGCTCATGAGTGAAAGCATGTTTAGGATGAATGTGTGCTTTCTACGCACCTAGGGCGGGCCGCGTTACCCCACCGCCGCTACCGGCACGGGGTGCAAGATGAGCCACACTAGCTCGCGCAAGATTTCACCCTCGTCCATGCTGCCGCTCTCGATGCCCTTGCTCTGCGCATCGGCCCGGCGGATGAGGTGAATCAAATCCATGGTGCGCTCGGGACTAAACTGCCGCTGGGCCAGCTGGTACTCCTTCTGAGCAAATTTATTGATGCCCATTTTCTGCATGTCGCTGTCCGAGGGGTTGTTACCCGCCTGGTGCAACATGAGCAAACGCGTAAAAAAGTTGAAGAGCAGCGTTAGATTCGGAATGAGCGGGTTGGCCTTGGGGTTGGCGGCGAAGTGCGTCAGAATGCGGTTGGCCTTCAATACGTCGCGGTGCACCAGCGCCCGTTGCAGCTCAAAAATATTGTACTCCTTGCTGATGCCCACCATGCGCTGCACCAGGTCCTCATCGATAGCCTGGCCCTGCTTCACGTTGAGCAGCAGCTTGTTTACTTCGTTGGCTAGCCGCCCTAGGTCGGCGCCAATATATTCGGCCAGCATGGCGGTGGCCCCGCCCGTAATCTGCTGCTTGCGGCTGCGCACGTAGCTTGTCAGCCACTGCGGCACTTGGCTGTCGTAGAGCTTCTTGCTCGTCATCAGGGCCACGCCGGGGGCCTCTTTGCCCGCCAGTAGCTTGCCGAGCTTTTTGCGCGAGTCTAGGGTTTTGTGCTTGTAGCACAGTACTAGCACGGTGCTAGCGAGCGGGTTTTTGAGGTAGGCTTCCAGAAAAGGCCAGGCTTTTTCGCTTTCTAGGTCGGCCACGGCCTGCGCTTCTTTCACAATCACCACCGAGTAGTCGCTCATCATCGGGAAGCGCTTGGCCTGCCCTAGGATGCCCGCCGCGTCGGTGTCCTTGCCATACAGCACCGTCTGGTTGAAGCTGCGCTCGCTTTCGGGCAGCACAGACCCTTCGAGGGCATCGGCCACCGTATCAATAAAATACGGCTCCTCGCCCTGCAAAAAATACACCGGCTGAAACTGGTGCTGCTGAATCTGTTTAAGAAGGTCTTCGGAAGAAAAAGTAGCCATATAGAGGGTGCGGAGCTGGCTCGGCTTGGTCGTTCACGCTAGGGCAAACCAGCTCAACGAGCTTGCTTACTAGCGGGCGAGCGCCAGCCCCGCACCCTACAAAGCTACCGCCCGGCTACCTTTGCCGACTGTTTTATGGCGGCTCCGGGCCGCTGCGTTTTTGCGTATGTCTTCTGAAATCAACTCTTCGCCCTCCCCTACCGATTTGCTCGCCGAATTAAAGTGGCGCGGCATGTACCACGATGCCATGCCCGGCACCGCCGAGCACCTGGCCAACGCTGCTCCCGTGTCGGGCTACATCGGCTTCGACCCCACGGCGGCCTCGCTGCACATCGGCAACCTCGCCACCATTATGCTGCTCGTGCACCTGCAGCGCGCCGGCCATCGCCCGGTAGCGCTGGTGGGCGGCGCCACCGGCATGATAGGCGACCCCAGCGGCAAATCGGCCGAGCGCAACTTGTTGGACGAAACCACGCTGCGCGCCAACCAAGCCGGCATCCGGGCCCAGCTCGAAAAATTCCTGGAGTTCAACGACTCGCCTACGGGCGCGGTGCTGGTCAACAACTACGATTGGTTCAAGGACTTCAGCTTCCTAGGCTTTCTGCGCGATGTGGGCAAGCACCTCACCGTGAATTACATGATGGCCAAAGATTCGGTAAAGCGCCGCATCAGCGGCAATGCTGACAGCGGCGCCGATGGCCTCAGCTACACCGAGTTTAGCTACCAGCTGCTGCAAGGCTACGACTTCTTCCACCTCTACAAGAACCTGAACTGCACCTTGCAAATGGGCGCCAGCGACCAATGGGGTAACATCACCACCGGCACCGAGCTCATCCGCCGCCTAGGTGGCCCCGACGACAAGGCCTACGCCATGACCGGTCAGCTCATCACCAAGGCCGACGGTACCAAATACGGCAAATCGGAAACCGGCACCGTGTGGCTCGACCCGGCCCTGACCTCACCCTACCAGTTCTTCCAATTCTTTTTGCGCGCCGAAGATGCTGACGCGCCGCGTCTTATCCGCGTTTTCACCCTGCTCAACCAAGCCGAAATCGAGGCCATCGAAGCCGAGCACGCCCAGGCGCCGCACCTGCGTACTCTACAAAAGGCCCTTGCCAAGGACGTAACCATCCGGGTGCACTCGGAGGCCGCTTATGAAGCAGCCGTAGCAGCTTCGCAAGTATTATTCGGCGGTGGCGACCTAGGGTCGCTCGACGAGGCTACACTGCTCGACGTGTTTGCGGGCGAGCCACAACTCACCGTTTCGGCCGCTCAACTAGCCGAGAGCGATGTTATCACGCTCTTGAGCGAAGCTACCGGCAACCAAGTGTTCACCTCTAAGGGCGAAGCCCGCAAGATGGTGCAGAACGGTGGCCTTAGCATTAACAGGGAGAAAGTTAGCAATCCGCAGCAGCCTGCCGCCGAGTTGCCTTTACTCCTAGGTAAGTATTTAGTGGTGAAGAAGGGCAAAAAGCACTACCTGCTCAAAACTACCGACGCCTAAGCTTCGGTGGCAGCAACCGCCCAGACACGAAAAAGCCCCGCTAACTAGCGGGGCTTTTTTTACTATAGCCGAGTTGCGGATGGCAACCAGCGAGTAGACCAAACTACTTCTTCTTAGCAGCAGGAGCAGCCTTTTTAGCGGCAGCGGGAGCGGCTTTCTTAGCAGCAGGAGCGGCAGCGGCAGGAGCAGCACCCTCTTTCGAGGCATTCTTCTGGTTCTGCACTTCCAGACGGATGTCTTGTGCCATCGTCTTCAGCTCCTGCATTCCCTTACGCACGCGGGTGCCGGCAGCAGCATTGTGCTTGTCGTACGCTTTCTCAAAGTCGTCTTCTAGCGATGCGACAAGGTCCTTGATTTTGTTGAAGGGGTTAGCCATGAACTATGGATTGGAAATGGGTGAGAAAAGAAAATTGTGCTTACGCGGCCCTAATATACAGGGACTTTCTACGCAAGCAACTTTTTCCAGTTTTAATTAAAACCGCATTTCTAGCGTCAGAAGGCCGTTTTTTTCTAAAGTATGACTCAGCCGTGAATCTCATGGGCCTTCTTTACCTTAGAAAAGTACCAAAAGCAAAAGCCGGCTACCCCAAGGAGTAGCCGGCTTTTCAATAAACTAGTAGTTGCCCGCAGTAATTAGGTGGTAGCGGGCTGCTTGCTGTACAAGCCTTTGTCGAGTTTGGCCGCAATGGCTTCGAAGGCCGTAATTGTGGCGTCTACGTCGGCCAGCGTGTGCACGGCCGTCGGAATGAGGCGTAGCATAATCACGCCCTTGGGCACGACGGGGTAAACGACAATGGAGCAGAAAATGCCGTGATTCTCACGCAAATCGAATGTGAGTGCCGTAGCATCTGAAATCTGACCATTCAGGAACACCGGCGTCACCGGCGATTCGGTCGTGCCGATGTTGAAGCCTTTTTCGCGCAGGCCGCTTTGCAGGGCACGCACGATGGTCCAGAGGTTTTCGCGGTACTCGGGATGGTTGCGAATTAGCTCTAAGCGCTTGAGACCGCCGATTACGAGCGGCATGGGCAGCGATTTGGCGAAAATCTGGCTGCGCATATTATAACGCAAATATTCAATAACGCCTTCCTGCCCGGCTACGAACGCGCCAATGCTGGCCATGCTCTTAGCAAAGGTGTAAAAAATCAGGTCTACACCCTCTTGCACGCCCAAATGTTCAGCCGTGCCCGCGCCAGTGGGCCCTAGGGTGCCAAATCCATGAGCATCGTCTACGAAGATGCGGAAGTTGTATTTCTCCTTCAGCTTCACGATTTCGCGCAGCTTGCCGAGGTTACCCGACATGCCAAACATGCCTTCGGTAATCACCAGAATTCCGCCGCCGGTTTCGTCGGTGAGGCGCTTGGCGCGCTCCAGCTGCTTCTCGAGATTCTCGATATCGTTGTGCGGAAACACGAAGCGCTTACCCTGGTGCAGGCGCACACCGTCGATGATGCAAGCGTGCGACTCAGCGTCGTACACGATAGCGTCGTGGCGGCTCACCAGCGAGTCGATAATGCTCACTACGCCTTGGTAGCCGAAATTGAGCAGCAGCGCGGCGGGCTTGTTTACAAACTCAGCCAGCTCGTTTTCGAGCTGCTCGTGCAGCGTCGAGTTGCCGCTCATGATGCGGGCGCCCATGGGGTAGGCCATGCCGTAGTCGGCCGCGCCATCGCGGTCGGCCTGGCGTACTTCGGGGTGGTTGGCCAGCCCTAGGTAGTTATTTAAGCTCCAGGTGAGCACTTCTTTCCCGCGAAACTGCATGCGGGGCTTAATCTCGCCTTCGAGCTTAGGAAACGTGAAGTAGCCGTGGGCGTAGTGCGAGTGCGAGCCCAGTGGGCCCCGATTGGCCGTAACGCGTTCGAAAATATCCACTGAAAAACTTGGGGAATAGGGTAAAAAGAGCGGAACCGATGAGTAAGCGTCACTCAGTCGGTAGTTGAGTCAATTGGCAAAGATAGCCCCGCCTCGCCGATGTGCATAATTTGGGCGTAGCTGCAACCTTGGCTTGCTTGTTTCTGACGTACAACCGGGCGAAATGTTTTCTGTTATTTAACGCTGCGCAAGCTAAATGGCTCGCATCCGCCAACTTTGTGGCTCACGTTCGTTTGACTACGCCTGTGCAAACGCAAGTTGCTCACGGCCGCGCTACTCTCCCACCCCGCATGAAAAAAATAGCTAAGCTCCTGGTTGCCAATCGTGGCGAAATAGCCCTGCGCGTGCTGCGCTCGGCCAAAGAAATGGGCATCGCCACGGTAGCCATCTACTCGGAGGCCGACCGCCTCTCGCCCCACGTGCGCTACGCCGACGAAGCCGTGTGCGTTGGCCCGCCCGCTTCGGCCCAGAGCTACCTGCGGGGCGACAAGATTATTGAAATCTGCAAAGACCTAGGCGTCGATGCCATTCACCCCGGCTACGGCTTTTTGAGCGAGAATGCTGGCTTTGCCCGCGCCGTGCGCGAGGCGGGGCTGATTTTCGTCGGCCCCTCGCCTGAGGCCATGGAGCTCATGGGCGACAAGCTTTCGGCTAAGCAAACCGTGAAAGCCTACAATATTCCGCTGGTGCCGGGCACCGACGAGGCCATTTCGGACGTGGAAGCCGCCAAGCAGATTGCTCAGGAAGTGGGCTTTCCCATCCTGATAAAAGCTTCGGCCGGCGGCGGCGGCAAGGGCATGCGCCTGGTGCACTCAGCCGACGAGTTTGAGGAGCAGATGCAGCTAGCCATCAACGAGGCCGTATCGGCATTTGGCGACGGGGCCGTGTTTATTGAGAAATTCGTGACCGGGCCGCGCCACATCGAAATTCAGGTCCTAGGTGACGAGCACGGCAATATCGTGCACCTGTTTGAGCGCGAATGCTCGATTCAGCGCCGCCACCAGAAGGTAATTGAGGAAGCGCCCTCCTCGGTGCTCACGCCCGAGCTGCGGGCTGAGATGGGCCGTTGCGCCGTGGAAGTGGCCCGCGCCTGCCAGTACGCCGGGGCCGGCACCGTGGAGTTTTTGCTCGACGACCAGCACCGCTTCTACTTCCTCGAAATGAATACGCGCCTGCAAGTAGAGCACCCCGTGACCGAAATGATAACGGGCCTCGACTTGGTAAAGGAGCAAATCCGCGTGGCGGAGGGCCAGCCCCTGCCCTTCCGCCAGGAAGACCTAGCCATCAACGGCCACGCTCTAGAGCTGCGCGTGTACGCCGAAGACCCGCAAAACAACTTCCTGCCCGACATCGGGCGCCTCGCTACCTACGTGCGCCCCCAGGGTCCCGGCGTGCGCGTCGATGATGGCTTCGAGCAGGGCATGGACATTCCGATTTACTATGACCCCATGATTGCCAAGCTGGTAGCCTACGGCGCTACCCGCCAAGAAGCTATCGAGCGGATGCTGCGCGCCATTGCCGAATACCAGATTACGGGCATCGAAACCACGCTGCCCTTTGGCACTTTTGTGCTCAAGCACCCGGCTTTTGTAAGCGGCAACTTCGATACAAATTTCATCCGCGACCACTTTAGCCCCGCCGTGCTGGCCCCCGGTATGCCCGATGAAGGCACGGCCCAGGTGGCCGCGGCACTGGTGGCCATGCTGCTAAGCGAAAAGAAGCCCGCCGCCCCCGTAGCGGCCGAAGGAACCGCGGAAGCAGTAGGCTCGGGGTGGCGTCGGAACCGGCTGGGCGTGCGGTAGAAACCGTAGCTTCACTGCGGGCCGTCCTACTGGTAAAACTCGCAGTGAAGCTATGATTTTAAGTGACAATCGTGTATCGCTTATACCACGTGGTAATGCGCACGAAGCGCCAACCTTGACGCGTGAAAACCCGTCGGTTTACAACTACCCTGATTTGCTCATTGCCTTCAAGTGTTACTTTCTCGGGTACTGGAAAGCGGTCACCGTCAGCTGACGTGGCGGGGCCAGGCTCTACTACTAGGTGCGTTACCGATTTATCAAATGAAAAATAGCGCGGCGTCATTTGGTCATCATATCCCTGTACCGTCAAAGAATCTGGGCTATTTTGCTGATAATCGCGCGTTACGTTAGGCTGGGGCCAAAACTGGTTGAATAGCTTCGCATTATTCTGAATCAGTAAAATCAACTGTCCAGCTGATAGTGTTAAGTCAGGGATTTCCTTTAGCAAGTCTTTGGAAGCCTGTCTATCTCTGTTTAGGTCAACTGCTGTTTCAGATGTAGCTGACACCAAGCGGTACTTGCCGTGAAACTGGTCGTGCAAAGCTGCCGTGTCTTCACTAGGTTCAGGCGTGCTTTTCTGGCAACTAGTAAACGCGCCTGCTGCAAGTAAGAAAGGAATCAATTTTCTCATGTACTTCAAGTCTAAACGAGCTAAATCTGCGTCGGCGGGCCTAGTAAGTGCGCTAGGGCTTTCCAATTCAAATGTAGCTGGCACTAGATGTTGAGGCCCTACTTTAGGTAGTGAACCAATGCATGAACGGGCACTGGTTTAGGCGATTCTTAAATCAGTGCCCGTCATAAGCGCTTAATTTTGCTGTAATTTCTGCTATTTAGTGCCCGCTGCTCTCGTAGCAGGCACTCGTTATTTCCGCTTGCATGCTCGACCAGGTTCGCCAGTTTATTGAAGAACACCAGCTTTTTAACCTTACTACCGACCCCGTGCTGGTGGCCGTCAGCGGCGGGCTCGACTCGGTGGTGCTGCTAGACGTATTGCACCGCCTAGGGGTGCAGGTAGCGGTGGCACACTGCCACTTTGGGCTGCGCGGCGAGGAAGCCGACGTCGACGAGCAGTTTGTGCGCAAGCTGGCCAAGCAGTACGATGCCCCCTACTTCGTGGAGTTTTTCCAGACCAAGGCCTTTGCCGAGCAGGAGCACATTTCGACCCAGATGGCCGCCCGCCTGCTGCGCTACCGCTGGTTTGAGGCCGTGCGCGAGCGCGAAGAGCTCGCCGTTATTGTCACGGCCCATCACCAGCGCGACGCGGCCGAAACTATGCTGCTCAACCTGACCCACGGCACCGGGCTGGCGGGGCTGCACGGTATTCAGGCCAAAAACGGGCACGTGGTGCGCCCGCTGCTGCCCTGCGCCAAAGACGACCTTTACGACTACGTGGTCGAAAATCGCCTCATTTGGCGCGAAGATGCCAGCAACGACAGCCCCGTATATCAGCGCAACCGCCTGCGCCAGCAGGTACTGCCCGTACTGCGCGAGATTAATCCGAACCTAGATAATACGCTGGCCATCACAGCTGAGCGAGTGGGCAGAGCCGAGGAAATCGTGCGCCGCTACGTGGCTGACACCGCCGCCGAGGCCCGCCGCGACGAGCCCGAGGCTACGTATCTCAGCATTGCTACGCTGCAAAAAACGGCTGCTACGGCGCTGGTGCTGCATGAGCTACTGCGGCCGTTCGGCTTCTCGTACTTGGTGGTGAAGGACATTGTGGCAGCCTTCCACGCGCCGGCCGGGCGGCAGTTCGATTCGCCTACCCACCGCTTGGTGAAAGACCGTGACCAACTCGTTATCACGCCCCGCGAGCTCGCGGGCTTTGGCACGTTTCAGCTCGCGGCCGGGCAGGAAGAGCTACGCGCCGATGGCCTGCGCCTCACCGCCGAGCTGCTTGAAATTGACCCAAGCACGTTTGATATTCCGAAGGGCAAGGGCTCCACGGCGCTCGATGCCGACAAGCTGAAGTTTCCGCTTACGCTGCGGCGCTGGAAAGAAGGTGACACCTTTATGCCCCTAGGTCTCAAGGGAAAGAAAAAACTGAGCGACTTTTTGATTGACCAAAAAATTCCGCTTAACCTCAAGGATAATGTGCGAGTGCTGACCTCGGCAGATGGCAAAATCTGCTGGGTAGTGGGTCTGCGGCCCGACGACCGGTTTAAAGTGACGGAGGAAACGGAGCGAGTATTAGTGCTGCGCCGCGGCTAAAAAAGATAGTATTTTTGTCAACCTATGGTAGCAGTCGCGCTTAGTCCCGACTACCACCTAATGATTCAATCACAGCGATTGAGAAATTATTCCTAGCTAAAAAATCGAAAACGTGTGTCATTGCGAGCGTAGCGAAGCAATCGCACTAACGCGGCTGAATAGATGCGATTGCTTCGCTACGCTCGCAATGACACGCGCTTTTTCGGCTAACTCGCTTATCTGCCAGGCTTGCCTATAAGCCCCTACTTAGCCCAGTGCCGTACCGGCCCACAACGCACGCCGGGCTTGCTGAGGGTTCTCTTCTACGTGGCTTTCGGTGTTGAAAATCAGCGTAGCTCGCGTTGGTGATTCGTAGCGTGGCCAAGGCAGCAGGCCCGGCCCGCTGGGGTCGCGGTGATGGGCGAATGCCAGCCAGGCGCGGTGCATGGCATCGGCTAGCGGCTGGGGCGCGGGGGCGTTTGACAAGAAAATTTGGGCAGCTGGTAGGTCTAGACCATTCCAGACAAAAGCCAACTCTAGGGCGTGAAAAGCGCCGGGCACGGGCTGCCCGCTTGGTACGCTCCAGTCGAAGCGGTACATCCAGACGGGCGCGTGAGGTAGCTGCCGCTCGGCCAGTTGCAGGGACGGCAGCCAAAACACGGTATCAGTCAGTAGGTCGGCTTGGCCCTGCTTCGAGGCTGGGTACTGGCTGGCAATGGCGAGCGCTTGCTCGGGCGCCATATACGGCTCTAGCAGGCGCTCTAGGTGCTGGCCTGTGGCATCGGGCGACACGAAGAGGTTGCCTTCGTCATGGTTGGTGCCAATGAGCAGCGGCAGGCCGCGCCAAGCACCAGCGGCCAACGCCTCGTTTGGGTTCAGAGGTAGGGTGGCCGCATCGAGCACTGGCTGAAAGGGTAAGCCACCTGCAAACGTGCGCAACAGGCGCTGGGCCGCTTGCAGCAGGGCCTCCACGGGCAGCGTGCGCAGGGGGGCGGGGTCGCTGACACCTAGCTCGCGTAACATGCCCTGCGCTACGGCCTTGGCCCGCTCGGGCGGCTGCACGCGCACCGCGCCGCTTTGCAGAATGGCCGCCTGAAACAAGCCCTCGGCCGTAGGCATCCCCAGCAGCGCCGCGATACTCATGGCCCCGGCCGACTCGCCAAAGATGGTGACGCGGCCAGGGTCGCCGCCGAAGGCCACGATGTTCTGCTGCACCCACCGCAGGGCAGCCACTTGGTCGAGCAGACCAAGGTTGTTGTCGAAGCCCGCCCCTAGGTCGCCTAGGTGCAGGAAACCCAGCGCGCCGAGGCGGTAGTTGAGCGTCACAACTACTACCTCGCCCTGAGCCGCAAACCGCGCGCCATCGTAGAGCAGCATGCTGCCGCTGCCCGTCACGAAGGAGCCGCCGTGTATCCAGACCATTACCGGGTACTTGCCGGGGGCCGCTGGCGCCCACACGTTTAGAAACAAACAGTCTTCAGAATGCGGGGGTAGCTGGGCGGCGCCGGGGCGCACGTTGAAACGCGATTCGAGCCCGACTGATAGCTGCGGCGCCACTGCCCCAAAGGTTGTGGCCTCGCGCACCTCAGCCCAGGGCTGCGGCGGTTGCGGGGCCCGAAACCGCCCCTCACCCACTGGGGCCTGGGCGTAGGGAATGCCGCGCCACACGTGCACAGCGCCTTCTTGCAGGCCGCGCACGGGGCCCGACTTAGTTTCAATAGTAAGACTCATTGCTAGTAACTGGAAAACCCGTCTTACTGCCTAGGTAGCCACAGGGTTTAGGACGAGCTTGCCTCCTTAGTAGCTAGCCAACGCGCACTTCGTACGGCACGGCTAGGCCTAGTAATGCCTGCTCAATCACTGCTTCCTCTGCCTTCTCGGCAATAGAAATCTCGGCCACCAGTCCGCGGCTTGTCATCGCGCACGGTTACGGCCTGCACCGTGAGGCCGGGCACGGTAACTAGTTCGCGGGCGTACACGCGACTGATTTCCTGCTTCACCAGCGTCGGCTTCAAGATTTTACCGATGGCCGTGAGAGGCAATTCGGCGGCGATGTACACATTTTTGGGCACAGCGGCACGCTCGGGAATAGTAGCCTCGGCAAAGGCCAGTAGCTCGGCTTCGGTGGCGTGCTGGCCGGCGGCCAGGGTCAAGTAGGCCACGGGCAGCTCGCCGGCATGGGCGTCGGGGCGGCCGATGGCAGCGGCCAGCGCCACCGCTGGGTGCGCGGCCAGCGCTTCCTCTATTAGCTTAGGGTCGATGTTATGACCGCCTCTGATTATCAGCTCCTTCTGACGACCCGTGATGTAGAAGCCGCCCTGCGCATCTTGCCGCCCTAGGTCGCCGGTATTGTAGAAAGGACCTAGGTCGTCGCCAGTATCGACCCAGATGCCTTTGTTGTGCTCGGGCTGCAAGTAGCCGCCGAAGATGTTGCTGCCGCGCACCACGAGGGTACCGCTTTCGTCGGGAGCGGCAGCGCGCAGGTAGGCGCCTTGCTCGTTGAGCACCACCACGCGTACCTCCTGGCAGGGCACGCGCAGGCCGATGCTGCCCGGCATGGGTACCCCCGCCAGCGGCCCCACCATGCTGATGCAGCTACCCTCCGTGAAGCCGTAACCCTCGACCAGCCGCAGCTTGGTGCGCTGCTCAAAGGCTCGAATTAGATTAACAGGCAGCGGCGCAGCCCCGCAAATGGCGTAGCGCAGCGAACTGAGGTCGTGCCCCGCCACCGGCAAATCGAGCAAGCGGCTGAATATGGTGGGCACGCCGCTAAACAGCGAAATGCGGTAGTGTGCCACCAACTGCCAAAAATTATCCAGAATGCCCGCCCCCCGGTAGCCCGCCGGGCTACCCAGCACGACGGTGTGGCCCAGCAGCCACGGCACGCTGCCCGTTACCACCACGCCATTGACGTGGAACAGCGGCAGCCCGCAAAAAAATACCAGTCGCTCGGGCGGCGCGGCTTCGTGGTCATCATCCAGCAAATACGCCGCCGAATAGCTCACGCTGGTAAGGTTGTGATGGGTCAGGGACGCGATTTTGGGCGTGCCCGTGGTGCCGCCAGTGTGGAAGTAGCAGGCCACGTCGGTGGGCGCAATGCGGCGGCCCGACACGAGCCGGTCGGTGGGCTGGCGCTTGAGCGCGTCGGCAAAATCGACTACCTGCACGCCCGGCAAACTAGGCCGGCGCTGACCTAGGCGCATGGCCCCTATTACCAGCTGCTGCACCGGGGCTAGGTAGGACAGCATATCCACCACCCTGCGTAGTGTAGGCACCAGCGGCGCCACCGCCTCAGCTTTCTGCCAGATGTCGGTTTTGGGGAAGGCGCGCAGCGTCACGAGCACCTTGGTGCCGGCCGCGTTCAGGATGTCGGCAATGGTGCTGGGCTCCAGCAGTGGGTTGATAGGATTAACAATGCCCGCCGCCTGGCCGCCCCACAGGGTAAAATGCGTTTCGGGCAGATTGGGTAGTAGGTACGATACTATATCGGTCGGCCCTACCCCTAACTCGTGCAGCATATTGGCCGCTTGGTAGCAACGCTGTACCAGCTCCGCATAGGTGTAGTCTACCGACTCGGTGGGCCGCTCGCCGCTGAAGACAAAACATAGTGCCTAGGCCTGCGGATTGCGCGCCGCGTTCGAGCAAGGCCAGCGTGTGGGGCGGCACCGGCCGGTCGGCCAGCGGAATTTGCTAAAGAGCGAGGATATCGGCGAGGTCGCGGTAACCGAGCATGTATAAGGGAGAAATAAGAGCCCAATGATACTACCATGCTGGAACAAAGTCCGCTATCTCCCCGCCCTTAGCCGAGCTGTCTTATATATTTCCTTAACTAATTCTTGTTGTGGACTTGTCAAGTTTGTTGCAAATACCGATAGTGCCAAGTAAGAATTTATTAATTTGTTAGATTGCGTCAGCTCCCTTATATACAAGCCAGTTGCTCCTTCTCGAGGCTTTTTAGCTAATACTATTTTTCTGTAAAATCCACCAGTGCTATCTACAATAAAATCATAATTCTTAACTTCATCAGGCAAATAAATAGCATGGTCAAATTTCTTCTTTTCATGTAAACATCTTGCAACATAGTCGCAACCGCTCCCCAACACACTATCTTCTCTTGTAGCCGGCCGAATAGATAGCACTTCTACCTTGGGCCAATTTGAATCGCTGTATTTTTTCCAGCGCTTCATAAAGCGATAGCCAGTTTCCATTCGCCAGAATCCCCGTTCTAAGTATTCCTGCGGCGTTTGACCAAAACTTGGAGAGTAGTATCCAAAGTCAAATTTTAGATGCAAGCTATCACCATCAATCTTTCCTACATAGGAATCAAATCCATTCATAGGTGTAAGATTAAAATCTGGTGGAAAATCAAGAACATAGTCGCCCACTTCTATGGACTTCCATTTTATGTAGGATTGGCTAACTGGCACAAATCCTAGAGTAAAACACAAACAAGGAGCTATTATGAGTCGTCTATTCATAGCATAATAGTAAAGCATCAATGCATACCGCCCATATTCGACAGCATCAGCGCGCACACGCCAAACCCAATCAGGCAAATTAGCAACGCTGAAAGGATAAACGCCACTACGTAATGCATCCGACCTGAAAGGCTTATAATGATAGCCGCAGTGGTATTAATAACGACCAGTACTAGCACCAAAACACCCAATACTTCCGGCTCGGCCCCAGTGCTAATGGCGGCCAAAACGAGTAAACCCAGGTTGAGCGCGACAGGCCAGAAATAGGGCTTTTTGCTGTTGGGCGGGGTTGTTGGCTGCACGGCTTATGTCAAGCTTAATGAGTGCCTAGGTGCAGGTTGCTACACATACCGAAGCTAATTAGAAGTGCGACCAGCACCAGCAGCACCCCGGTCCAGAAGCAGCCATTTTGGGGTGGTGGATTATCTTCCAACAGCTTCATATGATACCTATTCTTTCATTACGTAATTCCTCCAGCCGGGCCAGCTTTTCCTGGTCGCGGTAGAAGATGTTCATAGTTTCGAAGGGAATGATTTTCAAGTCCTTGCTCACGATGTGCACACAGGACTTCTTGACGGCGCGCACGTCGAAATTCCAGGGGTCCATGAATTGCAGGATGATGACTCGGAACAGGTTGTCGTAGCCTAGGTTGGGGGCCGACACCTGAGGCAGGCAGCAGAGCAATTGGTTGATTTCGGGCACCACCGTATCGACGGTGTTGGCGGTGCTGAAAAGCTTGAGCAGGTGCTGACGCAGACGTGGGTCGCGTTCGTACACAATGGTGTTGCCGCCGCTTTGCAGCAGGTCGGCGGGGTCGATGTAGCGCGTGAGCGGGAACACCTCACCGTCGAGCTTGAGGGCGTAGGCCATGGCCAGCGCGTCGGGGTTGCAGGGCACGGGCAGCAGGTCGGCAGCCGTGAAAACCGGGCTTTGCTCGATAATACCTTGGCGCACCTCGGTAAGCGAGAATGAGTCAGTTTCGGGGTTGAAGTGCTCGATGCGCCCGGCCGCTTGGGTGGGCTGAAACGTGACGCCGCGAATGCACTTCTGCTGGAGCGCGTAGTCGATGATGGCGCCCATCTCGTCGTCGTTGAGGCCCTTTTGCAGGGTCACGACTAGCGTGGTGCTGAGGTTGTACTTGTTGAGGTGCTCGATAGCCTGGCGGCGTACCTCGCGCAGGTCGCGCCCGCGCATGGTCAGCAGCACGTCTTCGCGGAAGGAGTCGAACTGCAAATACACCTCAAACGCGCCCGCGTAGGTAGCCAGCCGGGCCACGAAGGCTTCGTCTTTGGCCAGGCGAATACCATTGGTGTTCACCATCAAGTGTTTGATGGGCTTGCGCTTGCACATGTCCAGGATTTCCCAGAACTGCGGGTGCAGGGTGGGCTCGCCGCCCGAGAGCTGCACCACGTCGGGCTCGCCCTCGTTGGCCACTACCAGGTCTACCATTGCCTCTATCTCTTCGAGGGTGCGGTGGCGGCCGTGGTAGGGGCTGCTTTCGGCGTAGCAGGTGGGGCACGTGAGGTTGCAGCGGTCGGTGACCTCAATCACGGTGAGGCAGGAGTGCTGCTCATGGTCGGTGCAGAGGCCGCAGTCGTAGGGGCAGCCGTAGTGGGTGGCCATGTTGAAGCGCCTAGGTGTCTCACTGGGCTTCACATAGTTGCGGATGCTTTTGTAATACTCGATGTCGGTGGCAATGCGCACCTTTTGCCGCCCGTGCTCGGGGCAGCGCTTGAGCATGTACACGCCCCCATCTTCAAAGACAATTTTGGCCTCAATGCGCCGTAGGCAGTGCGGGCACAGGCTCAGGGTGAAGTCGTAGTAGGTGTAGGGGCGTTCGGGTATATAGGAAAAAGTACTATTAGCTACTTTGTGTAATCTGTTTTTCCAAACCAAGCATTTTTAAAGGCAATGACTCGCTAGTAAAGCGATATTTGCTTTTTTGAATCAGAAGCATTTCGACAAGCGATGAAAATCCAACTAAGTGTTGATGGGCTTTGGCAATATTACCCTGTTTGTCAACAATACTTATGACTCCCATAAATGAGTTAAAGCTTACTCGACTAATATCAGACCAGCGTATTTGCTGCCCTTTACCGTAAGCGCTTTTAGAAGTCAAACCATCCTCATTATATGATATAGAATGATTTCTGTACCACATAAAGCATGGTATTGCAAACCCTAAAAAAAGCAAGGCCATAATACCTGATACGACAAAGATTTCCACTGAATACTCATCTGCCAGAATTGGTATCAGCAAGGATAAAATACCTGTTATAGCACCTACTACACCGATTATTAGATACGCTATATTCATTCGCAACTCGTAACCCCCATTGTCTAAAGCAGCCACATTTTGCTTGCTCGCCTTATTTAGAAAATACAGCAGCAAAGGGATAAGAATCGAAACTATAATCGGCACCATATTGCTCCTAAATAATCTATGTTTTGATTTTTATTGCGTCTGATGAGGCGCGAACCCATAGCCAAACATAATACCCCAGCCCCACCACGCAAGCCCACTGTATGGCTGTAAGGCCCAGCCCCGGCAGCGCCGCCGTGGGCTTGAGAAATTCGACCAGCAGCCGAAACAGCAGGTAGCTGGCTAGAAACAGCTCGAAGCGACGGCCATTGGGCAGCGGCCGGCCGCGCTCTAAAGCGTAGAGCAGCAGCGCCAGCGCACCTAGGAACCCAAAATTTCGTACAAATTGGTAGGATGGCGCGGGATACCGTCGCCAAAGTTGATGCCCCACGGCAAGCTGGTAGGCGTGCCGAAGGTGCCATCAGTGAGACCGCTGAGGTGGCAGCCGAGCCGGCCAATACCCAGGCCCAGCAGCAGCGGAAACACCATGAGGTCTCCGCTGCTAGTGCGAATACCTAGGCGCTTTTTGGTCAACTCCACTCCTACCAGGCCACCTAGGAAGCCTCCTACAATGGTTTTGTTGGTAGTATAGTAGAGCCAGCCGCCGGGCGGGTGCAGCAGCAGCGCAGGGTGCTCAAGCAGCCCCAGCGCCCGCGAGCCCAGCAGCGCCCCGGCAGCAGCCCCCACGAATATCCACTGCCGGCCCTGGTCGCTGATGCGGTCGGGAGTGCGGGCGCGCAGGGCCGTGTAGAGGCGGTAGCCCAGCGAGTAGGCCAACACCTCGCACAGCAGATGCACGGGCAGGCGAAAGCTACCTAGGTGGAGTTCGACGGGATATGTCAAGCGAGCGGAGGTTCTGTGGGAAAGCGCGGTAAATTAGCCCCGATGTCTCACTCCGCTAATGCCTCGGTTCGCAGATTGCCCGCGTTGCTCTTGTTGGGCCTGCTGGCACTGCTGCTGTGGGGGCAGTGCGCCTTTCATCTCAACGAGCACGGGCGCTACGTGCCCACGGTGCGTGTGCTGGTAGTGCGCGACAGCCTAGCCCCCGCTACCCAGGGGCAGCCGGCGCAGCTGCATCTCACGGTGGCCCTCACCAACTACCTGACGCAGCCCTGCCGCCTCGATACCCTCTTTGGCAACGTCAGTTTCAGAAAGCAATACTGGAATTTTGAAGTGGCCCAGGCGCGCGGCCTAGTGCTGCCGGCCTCAGATAAACTTCAGCGGCCCCTGTTGCTACCCGTGGTACTGTCTCTGGTTCCACCCGTCGATTCGCTGGCCGCATTTCAGGCAGCGCTGCGCACGGGCAGCCGACACGACAACTCGCTACGGGTCTTCTTGCGCGCTACCTATGGTACCAGCAGTGAGCCCGGCCGCCCGTGGCCCGCCGAAGCATCTAACTACCTACCGGCGCACCTACCGCGTTAGACGTGGAACTAGGCCAGCAGTACCCATTTCACCCAGCGCACTCACCAAAAACGCCCGTCGGCCGGGCGGCTGACGGGCGTTTGCCCTAGATAAAACAGTGACCTTGCAGCTTTTTACCGGTTCACGGCCGCCATCATGGCTTCGGGGTAGCGGGTGCCCGCAGCCGCACCTAGGGGGAGTAGCTCATCGAGGTGGCGCAGTTCATCGGCGCTCAGCTTGATGTCAGCGGCAGCTACATTTTCATCGAGGTACTTCACACGCTTGGTGCCCGGAATGGGCGCTAGGTCGTCGCCCTGGGCCAGTACCCAGGCCAAGGCCAACTGACCGGCCGTTACTTCTTTCAGCTTGGCCAGGTCGCGCAGGTGGTTTACCAGCTTCAGGTTCTTGTCGAAGTTCTCGCCCTGGAAGCGGGGCGAAAAACGGCGGTAGTCGTCCGACGCGAAGTCCTCAAACTTCTGAATCTCGCCAGTCAGGAAACCTCGCCCTAGGGGCGAGTATGGCACCAAGCCGATGCCCAACTCGCGCAGCGTAGGCAACACTTCTGCCTCCACATCGCGACTCCAGAGGCTGTACTCGGTTTGCACGGCCGTAATGGGGTGCGTGGCGTGGGCGCGCCGGATGGTCTCTGCCCCAGCCTCGCTGAGGCCCAAAAAGCGCACTTTCCCTTCTTCCACCAAGCGGCCCATAGCGCCCACGGTTTCCTCGATGGGTACAGTAGGGTCTACACGGTGCTGGTAGTAGAGGTCGATGTGGTCGGTACCTAGGCGCTTTAGTGAGCCTTCGCAGGCCTGGCGTAGGTAATCGGGCCGGCCGCTGATGCCACGCTTTTCGGGGTTATTAGGGTCGCGTACAATGCCGAACTTGGTGGCTAGCTGCACCTGGTCGCGGCGAGTTTTATCTTCCTTAAAGAAGCGGCCCAGCAGTTCCTCGTTGGTGTAGGGGCCATACATATCGGCGGTGTCCAAGAAAGTAACGCCTAGTTCGAGGGCGCGGGCTAGGGTGCGCAGGCTTTCGGCATCGTCGCGCTGGCCATAAAAATCGGACATGCCCATGCAGCCGAGGCCGAGAGCAGAAACAGTGAGGCCGGTGCGGCCGAGTTGGCGGGTTTGCATATAATTCTGGTAGTGGGTAATGTAGACTTAGGTGGTAAGCTCCGGCTGCGCCTAGCCTACTACCTGCTTCGTTATACGCCCTACTTGAGCCTAGGACGCCCTTGTACAACCAACCTAGCCTTAAATTGTGTAGCCCGGCACGGGCCTTCCCTACCTTTGCGCCATGATAAAACTATCGTTGCCGCTTCGGGCGGCTTGCTCGCTAGTAGCCTTTGCCGTATTGCCTAGCTGCGGCGGGGCGGGCACTTCTTCGGCCCCCACAGCGACCACCCCCGCTGGCCAAGCGCGGGCCCTCGAAGACACCCTCATGGCCCACCACGACCGTGCCATGAGCCAAACCGAGCAGTTGTTTGAGCTGAAGGCCAAGCTAACTGCCGCCAAGGCCCCGGCCGTGACTACGCCCGTCATTGCCAAGATGCAGGCCGCCGACCAAGCCATGATGAACTGGATGCACCACTACCAGGCACCCGACAGCGCCGCGCCCGCCAGCCAGCGCCTCACCTACCTGCAAGACCAGCAGCGCCAGCTAGCCGGCGTGGAGCGCCGCTTGCGCGGGGCCATCGACTCGGCCAACGCGGCATTGCACCAACTGCCGGCGGCTGGTGTTACAGCCCCGACTACACCTGCCGCGCCGGCTTCCAAATAGGCCGTGAGGCTGGTATTTTGCTACTTATCTTCTGATGCGAATTTCTGTTTTGCGGCGCGGCGTACTGCCGCTACTCGCGGGTGCGGCCCTGCTGCTAGCTAGCTGTGGCGAAGAACCACGTCGCCTCCCCATCCTAGGGGAGCGCGACGTGCGTGAGAACCCGAAAGGCGGGCCTGCCGACACCATTTATGCTACCGTACCTGCCTTCCGGGCGCACGACCAGAATGGGCAGCTCATAACCAACCAAAGCTTCACGGGCCAGGTCTACCTCACCGACTTCTTCTTTGCCACCTGCCCCGGCATCTGCCCCAAGATGAACGGCGAGCTGCTGAAGGTGTATAAGAAATTTGGCCAAACGCCCGGCCTGAGCTTTGTTTCCTTTACCATCGACCCCGACCACGACAGCCTGGCTGTGCTGCGCGACTATGCCCAGCGCCTAGGTGCCCCCACCAATGCCAACTGGCGCTTTGTGCGCACCAGCAAGGACAGCGTGTTTACGCTGGCGCACGGCCTCTACACGGCCGCCATGCCCGATAAAACCGCTCCCGGCGGCTTCGCCCACAATGGTACCTTTGCCCTCGTCGACGATGAAGGCCACGTGCGCGGCCTCTACGACAGCCTCGACCCCAAGGAAGTAGCCCGCCTGCAAGAAGAATTGCCCATACTGCTGGCCGAGCTGAAGGAGCGCCAGAAAAAAAGCTAGCGCGGGTCCTATTATGTCCTTCCACGCCCCCACTGCCCTACGCTGGCTGGCCCCCGTCTTGGCGGTGGGCCTCACGCTGCTGCCCGGCTGCTTTACTAATAAGCAGCACCAGGGCGAGCGCCTTTATGTGCAGCATTGCTCTGGCTGCCACGGCGAGCAAGGCGAGGGCCTAGGGCGCCTGATTCCGCCACTAGCGGGCTCCGACTACCTGGCGCAGCACCGAGACAAGCTGGCGTGCATTGTGCGCCAGGGACTGCGTGGGCCCATCGTAGTCAATGGCGTGAGCTACAACCAGGTAATGCTGGGCGTGCAAGACACAGCTACCCACCGGCACCTCTCGCCCGCCCAAATTACCAATCTGCTCAACTATATTGAGGGCCACTGGGGCAACCGCCCTGGCCCGGCTGGCTCGCGCACCATTGCTGGCACCGAAGTCGAATTGCACACCTGTGGTGAGCGCTAACGTAGCGCAGCCGCAGGCAGCAAGGCTTACATTTGCTTTTCCTCTTTTTCTATCTTTACCCAATGGGACTCCTCGACATTTTCAAAAACAAGCCCCAGCCCACCCCGTCGCCCGCCACTCCTACCCCGGCGTCAGCGGAAGGCACTCCTGGCACTCCTAAGGCTGGCCCCCGCTACCAGGGCTCTAACTACGTGGCACCAGTCGCGCCGACCCCGGTGCCCGCTCCCAACCAGCAGTTTATGCCGCCGCCCATGCCCGAACCGCAGGACATGCCGGAGCTTCCGTTCCAGCCCGAAAACGTGTTGGAAGAGCTACTGCTGATTGCGACCGTTAACGAGGCCGCCCGCCCCGATTTCTACCGCGCCTTGTTGGGCGAGGAAATCCTGCTGGTACTAGCCCCGCAGGAAGGCCAGGAGCCCGGCGAGGCCATCCTAGAAGAAGGCCAGCAGATTCAGCTGCAAGTGCTGCAAGACAACAAAATACCCGTGTTCTCGTCGGTGGCTCGCATGAGCGACGGCGGCGTAGACAATGGCCCTGTGACCTATGTGCGCCTGCCCGGCCACGCTTTCTTCCAGATGACCCAGGGCCAGGACATCGTGCTTAACCCTTTCTCGGTAGCAGGCAAGTTATTGCCCGCCGATGAAATCGGGGCTATGCTCAATGGCCAGCTTACCCAGCCCGGTGGCCTACCACCCGATGCGCAGGTAACCCTCAGCCAACCAGAGCAAATGCCCGAAGGTCTGGAGGACAGCCTGCGCACCTTCGGCGCTACCGTGCCGAGCATCCGCGCTATCTACCTAGCCCAGATGACGCTGGCCAATGACCCCAGCCAGCCTGCCCGCTTGCTGTTGGCTTTTGACACCACCGACCAGAACCCCGAGTTCTTGCCCCAGCTCGGCCCTGCTCTGGAAGGCCTCACTGGCGATTTCCAGCATGTAGACCTGATGCTGCTCGACCTAAACTCGGAAGAAGGCGTGAACCCCTACTTCAAAATGCCTGAGGTAGAGCCGGTATACGTCGTAGCCTAAGCTCTGCCAACCGGCCCTAGGTCTAGTTATTGATTGACTAGGACCCAAGGCTAAAAAAGCAGCGGCGCACCCAGTAACCTGGAGTGCGCCGCTGCTTTTTTTAGTGGTTACTGCTCGCGCGTTAAGCGGGCACTAGTTCTGCTTCTTCGTGTCGCTTTATTATCTTCCGGAAAAGCGGCTGCAAGCCCACGTACAGAGCAGCTACCACTGGCACTGCTGCCAATGCCCACAGCATCAGCGCGCCTAGCTCGGCTCGCCACAGCAGGTGTAAGATGCTACCCCACCCCTCTGTGCTGCCCATCTGCTTGATTTGCTCGAAGGTGAGGTCCGCGACCTGCTCGCCATGCCCCAGAATAGTGGCCCCCCAGCGCAGAAATGGCAATAGTAAAATGAGCTGTACCGGACTCAGCAGGTGGCACACTAGCTGAATGGCGGCCACATTAAGCCGCAGCCGCAGGGCAACAGCCGTGCTGACGATAGTAGTGATGCCAAACGTGGGGGCCAACCCAAAGGCGACCCCTAGCCCCACCGTGAGGGCAAGGCCACTGGGCGAAAGCCCAGCCTTGAGCAGGCTCATAAAAGGGTCGAGCAGGCGGCGCTGCACCCAAGTGCGGGGCGGCGGCTCGGGCACAGCCCGGACCCCGGTAGCCGAAATGGAAGTAATGGTCATGGGCGTAACTAGCGGGCCGAATAACTGTTAGCAGCGAGCGAAGCTGAGATACCAGCCCAAGCTACGCCCAGCGGGCCCCTGCTCTTTTTTACCCGCTTTAGAATAAAATGTTGTCTTTTCGGCGTTAAGTTTACCATGCCCAGTCCGTTACCTGTTGCCGACCACCCGCCCCTGCACCATCGCTCCTGGTGGGTCGAGCAGTACCTGCTGCTGCGCCGCGCCGCCCGCGAGCTCGCCGCCAACGACCCCCTGCGCCTAGGGGCAGCCACGGCCTTTTTCGCCTCCTTTGCGCTACCGCCCATTGTTATCATCTTGGTGCAGCTACTGGGGTCCGTGTATTCGGCTCAAGGCGCCCGCCTCATGCTGCTCACCAAGCTCAGCCAGCTCATTGGTTCGTCGGCTACGGGCTTGGTGGCCCAAACGGTGCACAACGTAGCCAACGCTGGCCGCAACCGCCTCATCACCTGGCTGGGATTCGCGTTTTTAGTGTTTGTGGCCACCACCCTGTTCACAGTTATTCAGCACTCACTCAATCAATTGTGGCACGTGCGACCGCGGCGGCAGGTGAGCAAAGTATCGGTGGCCTTGCGCGAGCGCCTGCGCTCGGCGGGTGTACTACTGGCCACGGCCGGCCTGTCGATGCTGGCCTTTTCGGCCGATGCAACGCTGGCTTTTTTCAGCGAAGCTATTGCGGGCTTCGATGTCACTTTTGCTTATTACCTGGTGCAGGCGCTCAATGCAGTGGTAGGGCTACTGATTCTGGCCGCGTGGTGCGGCTACATATTTCGCACCCTTAGTGCGGCCAAGGTGCCCTGGCGAGCAGTACGGCGCGGGGCCTTGCTCACAGCCTTGCTTATCGAAACCGGCGAGCACGTGCTAGGGCTGCTACTGGTTTCGCGCGACCTAGGTCCTATTTATGGCCCAGCGGCCAGCCTAGTGCTGGTGCTGCTATTCGTATTTTATTCGGCCATGATTTTTTACTTCGGCGCCGCATTTACGCAAGTGTATGCCCACCACGTAGGGCTTGATATCCGTCCAAAGAAGTCGGCCGTGCGCTATAAGCTAGTAAATGTGGCGGAGCAGGGCTAGGGAAGTGAGAATACAAGGCGCGCCTAGAGCTGCTGCTTGCTGTGTTCTTTCACCTAAGTTCGTTTTACCTTTTGCTTGCTACTCGCACCACCTCCTCGCCTAGGGCTACCTTTGCCAGATGCAAGCTGATTCCGCCACTCCGGCCACTTTTTTAGATTTCAACCTTCCGGCTCCGCTTACGCAAGCACTGACTGAGCTGAATTTTACCCTGCCTACCCCTGTGCAGGCGCTGGTGCTGCCGCCCGTACTAGCGGGCCAGGACGTAGCTGGCCAAGCGCCTACTGGCTCGGGCAAGACAGCCGCTTATGGCCTCGGCATTCTGGCCCAAGTAGACCCGGCTGCCAAGGCTGTGCAAGCCATCGTCATTGTGCCTGCCCGCGAGCTAGCCCTGCAAGTGCGCGAGGCCCTCAAAAGCCTAGGCAAGTATATGGACGCCCCTGGCCTACGGGTGGCCGCCCTCTATGGTGGCCACGCCATGCGCGACGAAGTGAAGACCTTGCAGCAGACACCGCACGTGGTAGTAGCCACGCCTGGCCGCCTACTCGACCACCTCGAAAAGCGCAACATCATCCCCAACCAGCTTAAAGTATTGGTGCTGGATGAGGCAGATAAGCTCTTGGAATTGAAGTTTCAGCAAGAGATGGCTACTATCATCAGCCGCCTACCTAGACGGCGGCAGACGCTACTATTTTCGGCTACCATGCCCGACAAAGTCATGGCCTTGGTGCGCGAATACCTGACCCGCCCGCGCCTACTAGCCGCCGAAGGTGGCCTAGTACCCGGCGCCGCTGCCGAGGGCGGTGCAGCCGTGATGCCGGCATCGCTCACCCTGCGTGGCCACGTGCTCAATGCCGTAGAGCAGAAGCCCGCCGCGCTCTACCACCTGCTTCAGCAGCCCGAAACGGGCCAGACCCTCATCTTCGCCAACACCCGCGATAAGGTGCAGGAACTAGCCCAGTTTCTGCGCGGCCGGGGCGTGGCAGCCGAAGTGCTGCACGGCAAACTGCCCCAGCCCGAGCGTGACAAGGCGCTAATGAAGCTGCGTAATAATTCGGCTCAGGCCTTGGTCGCTACCGACGTAGCCGCCCGTGGCCTCGACGTGCCCGCCCTCGATACCGTTATTCAGTACGACTTGCCGCACGACGCCGAAACCTTCCAGCACCGGGCCGGCCGCACGGCGCGCGCTGGTGCCGCCGGCACTGCCCACCTGCTCGCCACCCCTCCCGAGCAAACCCGCGTGCAGGGCTGGCCCGCCGCCCAATCGGTAACCTGGGCTCGCTTGGTACCCCCCAACCTACCGGCGGCCAATGCGGCCCGCCCACCCCGCCCCACCACCGTTACCCTGCACATCACGGCTGGCAAGAAGCATAAGGTCAGCGCTCACGACCTGGTAGGCGCCATTGTTAACGTGGGGGGGCTGGCCCGCGAAGATGTAGGCCGCATCGAAGTGTTCGATTTCTACTCCTACGTAGCGGTGCCGCGCAAGCAGGCAGCAGAGGTGCTAGAGCGCCTGAATGGGGCAAAGGTCAAGGGCGTGAAAGTGCGCGTGACGGATGTAGAGTAAGCACGGTCACCCCGCTTGGGTTACCCTAGGCAGTAGTTTGCGTATGCGAAAGGCTCACCCCCTTTCTACTCCTGCTATGCTGCTCGCCATTCTGCTGCCCCCATTGTCGATGATGCTCAATGGGCACATTCTAAAGGGTATTTTGTGTCTCATTCTTCAGGTCACGCTCATTGGCTGGATTCCGGCGGCCATCTGGGCGGTGGTATCGCGTAGCCAAGACCTAGCCGAGAAGCGCCACCGCGAAACCTTGCGCGTCCTGGCCGAACAGGGTCGCGCCTAGGTGCCTTAGTACTACCTTTCTCACCACTCGTTAGCTGCCCGCGTGCCCGCTGCTCTCCCTAATCAGCTTCTCTTTATTTGTAGCCAGAATCGCTGGCGCAGCCTCACTGCCGAGCGGCTATTTGATGGCCACCCTACAGTGCAGGCGCGCTCGGCGGGCACCGAGCCGGGCGCACGGGTACGGGTAGCGGCTGGGCACCTAGGGTGGGCCGACGCCATTTTTGTGATGGAGAAGAAGCATGCCGACCGCCTACGGGCTAAGTTCAAAGACGAACTTCAGGGTAAAGTATTAGTTAACCTGCGCATTCCTGACGACTATCAGTTTCAGGATGCTGCACTCGTGGCACTGCTGCGCGAGCGGCTGCATGCCTACTTCGGGGCCGACATCCTGCACGTGCCGTAGCGGGCGCACCGTGTACTTTTGCCACCTATGAACTTTACCGTTGGTCAAATTGCCCAGGTGGTGGGTGGCACCGTGGAAGGCGACGCAAACGCCTCTGTATCGAGCTTGGCAAAAATCGAAGAAGCTGGCCCCGGGTCGCTGGCCTTTTTGGCAAATGCCAAGTACGAGCAGTTTCTCTACACTACCGGTGCCACGGCTGTGATTGTCAGCCCCGAGCTACCGCTGCGCCACCCGGTGGCCGCTACCCTCATTCGGGTGGCCGAGCCCTACCTAGCTTTTAGCAAGCTTCTGGAGTTTTATCAGCAGGCTACCCGCACGGCACGGCGCGGCGTAGAGCAGCCGGCCTTCATGGGCGAGAGCTCTACTATTGGGGCCGGACACTACCGCGGCGCTTTTTCGTACATTGGGGAGGGCTGCGTACTGGGCGAAAACGTCTTGATTTTTCCGCATGCCTTCATCGGAGACCGGGCACGCATCGGCGATAATTCGATTATTCACGCCGGCGCCAAGATTTATGCTGATACTGTAATAGGCCAGCGCTGCGTAGTAAAAGCGGGCGCTGTGGTTGGTACCGACGGGTTTGGCTTTGCACCGCAGGCCGATGGCTCGTACAAGCCCATTCCGCAGATTGGCAATGTGGTGCTGGAAGACGATGTTAGCATCGGCGCCAATACTACTATCGATTGCGCCACCATGGGTAGCACCATTGTGCGGCGGGGCGCTAAAATCGACAATCTGGTGCAGCTTGCTCACAATGTGGAAATAGGCAACCACACCGTCATTGCCGCCCAAACTGGCATTGCGGGCTCAGCCAAGGTAGGCGCGTTTTGTGTACTGGCGGGGCAGGTTGGCTTGGCCGGGCACGTGTCGCTAGCCAACAAAACGACCGTAACGGCCCAGTCAGGGATAGGGAAAACGGTACGCCAGGAAGGCACTTTTTTACAAGGCTCTACGGCCTTCGACTTTAAGCAGAACCAACGAGCCCAAGTAGTATTTCGGCGCCTACCCGAGTTGGAGCAGCGGCTTACGGCCCTCGAAAAAAGTCAGTCAGCACCGGAAAAGCTTTAGCTTTGCACCTGATTTGAGCTGCTAGCTAGTAGCTGTTAGTCTTTAGCCGCTTTCCATAGTACTGTATTACCTTGCTTTCTTTCAAAAGCTAACAGCTAATAGCCAATAGCTAAGGGCCGCTCAAAGGCCTCCGCTAGATAATGAACGATAAACAACACACCATTAAGGCCCCCGTGACGGTGCGGGGCATCGGGTTGCATACCGGTGCGGAGGCAACCATGACCTTCTGCCCCGCCCCGGTAGGCCACGGCTACAAGTTTCAGCGCGTCGATTTGCCCGGCCAGCCCCTCGTGGATGCCGACGTCGACAACGTGGTAGACCTCTCGCGCGGCACTACCATTGAGCAGAACGGCGCCCGCATCAATACCGTGGAGCACACACTGGCCGCCCTAGTAGGCTTGCAGCTCGACAATGTGCTCATCCAACTCAGCGGCCCCGAGCCGCCCATCATGGATGGCTCGTCGGCTGAGTTTATCAAAGCCCTTAATACGGTGGGCTTTGAGGAGCAGAACGCGCTGCGCAACTACTACGAGATTCCCGACACCATCCGCTACGTCGACAACGCCCGCGGCGTGGAAATAGCCGCCCTGCCCCTGGCCGACTATCGCCTCACGGTGATGGTGGACTACAACTCGCCAGTTCTCGGCTCGCAGCACGCTACGCTTACTGACATCAAGCAGTTTAGCGATGAGATTTCCTCTTCGCGCACGTTCTGCTTCTTGCACGAGTTGGAGTATCTCTACAAGTCGAACCTCATCAAGGGCGGCGACCTGAGCAATGCTATTGTGGTGGTAGACCGCGTGGTGAGCGAAGATGAACTCGACGAACTGGCCGCTATGCTGGGTAAGCCCAAGGTGTCAGTGAAGAAAGAGGGTATTCTCAACAACGTGGACCTGCGCCACAAAAACGAGCCCGCCCGCCACAAGCTGCTTGACCTAGTAGGCGACCTCGCCCTGGTAGGCCGCCCCCTGAAGGGCCAGATTTTGGCGGCCCGCCCCGGCCACGCTGCCAATGTTGCCTTCGCCAAGCGCATCAAAAAGAAGATGCTGGAGGACCGCACCAGTGCCGTGCCCGTGTACGACCCCGCCCGCGAACCGGTGATGGACATCAACCGCATCATGCAGGTGCTGCCCCACCGCTACCCCTTCCTGCTGCTCGACAAAGTAATTCACCTAGATAGCCAAATGGTGACGGCGGTGAAAAATATTACGATGAACGAGCCGTTCTTCCAGGGTCACTTCCCGGGTAATCCCGTGATGCCTGGTGTACTGCAGATTGAGGCCATGGCCCAGACGGGTGGCATCTTGGTGATGAACACCGTGCCCGACCCCGAAAACTATTGGCAGTATTTCCTAGGTATCGAAAATGCGCGCTTCCGCAAGAAAGTGCTACCCGGCGACACGGTTATTTTTCATTGCCAGCTCACTGCGCCCATCAAGCGCGGCATTGCCAAGATGAAGGGCCAGGCCTTTGTGAATGGCAAAGTAGTATGCGACGCCGAGATGAGTGCCGCTATTGTCCGCAAAGACAACGTTTAGTTTAATTATGAATTGTGAATTATGAATTATGAGTTGATTTCCTACGCAACGCGTTGACTTTGACTACATAGCCATAATTCATAATCCATAATTCATAATCCATAATTCCCAACAATGATTTCCCCCCTCGCCCATATCCACCCCGCTGCCCGGCTCGCGCCGGGGGTTACCGTTGAGCCGTTTACTACTATTTACGGCGACGTGGAGATTGGCGAAAACACTTGGATTGGCCCGAATGTGACCATCATGGACGGGGCACGCCTTGGGGCTAACTGCCAAGTATTTCCGGGAGCCGTGGTAGCGGGCATTCCGCAAGATTTAAAATTTGCGGGCGAGGTAACTACGGCCGAGATAGGCGACTACACCGTGCTGCGCGAGTGTGTAACCGTAAACCGCGGCACTGTAGAGCAGGGCCGCACCGTGGTGGGCAGCCACTGCCTGCTGCAGGCTTATGTACACATTGCCCACGACTGCCTGGTGGGCAGCCACTGCGTAATTTCGAACGCCACCCAGATGGCGGGCCACGTGCAGGTGGGTGACTGGGCCATTATCGGCGGCACCTCAGCCATCCACCAGTTCACCAATATTGGGGCGCACGCCTTTATTGCGGGGGGGTCTTTAGTGCGCTCCGATGTGCCTCCGTTCGTGAAGGCAGCCCGCGAGCCGCTAACTTATGCGGGCGTTAACTCGGTGGGAATGAGCCGCCGGGGCTTTAGCGAGGCCCAGGTGCACCAAATGCACGAGCTCTACCGCATTCTTTACCTGAGTGGCCTAGGTATGCAGGAAGCGCTCGCGCGCATCGAAGCCGAAATAGCTCCTTCGGCCGAGCGTGACCTGGTAGTAAACTTTGTACAGGCAGCCGAGCGAGGCATCATTAAAGGCCCCGGCCGCCGCAAGAGCGAAGAAAGTGCAGATTGAGGCCCAAGGGCTGGGCCGCCGCTACGGCCGCCAGTGGATTTTTAAGGAACTAAGCCACGTCTTTCGGCCTGGCACGGCTACGGCCGTGCTCGGGCCTAATGGCGCGGGCAAGAGCACGCTGCTTAGCATCTTAGCGGGCCAGTTGCTACCTACCACCGGGCAGGTACACTACACGCTAGGTAGTCGGGCGCTGCCCGTGGCCGACGTACCGCGCCAGCTAGCCTACTGCGCCCCTTACCTCGACCTGCCCGAAGACTTTACCCTGCTAGAGCTACTGGCTTTTCACACCCGCCTTAAGCCCTTGCAACCGGGCCTCACAGCCGCGGGCCTGGTTGAGCTGATGTACTTGGAGAAGGCCCGGCACCAACCCGTGCGTGAGTTTTCATCGGGTATGAAGCAACGGCTCAAACTTGGGCTGGCGCTGTATGCCGATACCCCGCTGCTGCTGCTAGACGAGCCAACTACCAACCTCGATGCTACTGGCACCGCCTGGTACCTAGAGCACGTGGCGCGGGTGCGCACGGCCAACCGCTTAGTTATCGTCTCGTCGAATGTGCCTGCCGAGTACGCCTTTTGCGAAGCGCAGGTATGCATCACCGACTATCAACAGTAGTCTAGGTTTTTGACTAGGTAGCGCGTAGAGACTTTGTCATAAGTATGACAGACCAACCAAAAATCAGGCTATACTAGTTGTTTAATCCTATTACTTTATACCCTTGTTTATAAGCACTATAAATGCTTGCTTAAGTGCTAGCGACTCCCTAGCTGGAGCCGATAGTAAGCATCTACCCAGCTAGCGGCATCGCGGCTGGCAGCTGGCAAAGGGTGCACGTGCACATCCTTGCTTAACTGGCGCTCGTCTTGGGGGCCGGCGTACACGCTGAAGCCCACGCTGCTGGTAGCAGACGCTTGCTGCACAAAACGATTGGTGCCGGTGCCCCCGTCCAGCCACACGGCAAAGCCCGGTGCTAGGTGCCCACGTAGTTCAAACTGGTCATTGCCTCCGAGGCCATAGATGCGCAGCCGCCGCGTGTGGCGCACATCGTAGTGCTGCTCGCCTAGCAGGCTATCGGGGCGGGCGGGGCGCAGGGCCCACACTTGCAGGCGCAGGCGGCCCGGCCCGGCGGCTTGCACTACGAACCGCTCGGCCGCATCGGTACCTACTACGGCCGCGTCGACTTGCAGTGCCCGATAGTAGCGGGCCGCCGCGGTAGGCAGTAGCCCGCGCCGCACCCGCAGGGCGGGCAGCAGCTCGCGCGTCATGAGCGGCCGCACTTCGGGCGGTACTGTGCGCAGGGCTTGATAATAGACTGAATCGCTAAGGAAATGGGCCAGCGAATCGGCTTCGGCACGAAATGCGGCTTCGGGCAGCAGGGCGAGCACCGTTTCGTCGAGCGGCCGGGCCGTGACGGTGAGCGGGTCGACTTGAGCTAGCGTCGGCGCCGCATCAAACGTTTGGTAGCGGGGCCGCACCCACGACAAGGCCCGCGTCAGCCAGCCATCATCGAAGCGAAAGAACGCCTGGTCGCGGTCGCGCGGAATGGGCCGAAACTCGGTACCGCCCGCGGTAGCAAAAGCTGCCCAGCGCCATTGGTCGGCGCGGCGGCTCCAATCGCCTATCAAAATATCGAGCAGCCGGGCCCGCAGGTAAGCGCGGGCCGCCACGCGGGCCGTAGGCCGGGCCAATACCGTCCGCAGCATCTGCTCTGAGCCCGTCACCAAGCGGGCGCCCCCAAAACTTGGGGCATGGGTTTGATTACGGTCGGGGCGCTCTTCCAATAAGTACAGCGCCGGCCGAAACCGCTTGCTAAACTCGCCTAGCACCGTATCGGGTATTAAGTACACTAGGCGGGGGTTGGTGTGGTACACGCCAGCTGCCTCAGCTAGCGACGCCGCGATGTAGGCTCCGTAGGGCGGTGCGGCGCAGGTTTGGTCGCGTAGCACTGGCGCGGCCAGGCGGCTCAGCCCGGTTGCTAGGCCGCGACTCAGGTCTTTATCGACCGAGCGCAGCACGAAGGTGCGCCCATCGGCGGTGTGCAGGCGCAGCGTATTGGTCTGAAAGCTGCCGCCTACTTGCACTGGTAGTAGCTCGGCAGCCCCTAGGCGCAGAATGGGCGCAGTCACGGGCGTAGCCCATAGCTGGCGGTAGTGCCGCCCCCACAGGCGCTGCCACCACCAGCCGCGCTGGGCATAGTGTGCCCCGGCCGCCACCCGCACCCACGCCGAGTCGGGCCCAAATTCTGGGCGTGCTTCAGCACTGGTCGATGCTGTTGGCTCGGCGCAGCCAGCCAGTAGCCCACCGCTCACTAGCAGCATAACCAGCGTCGCACCACTCGCTCTAACGCGATATAATCTACTCCTACTACTAAACCCTGTATTAACCTGCACAATAGCTACCGACACACCTAGTGGCGTCCACATAACCGCCGTCTTGTTAGATAGCCAAGTCATGAGTTCCGGTGTCAGCAGTATAGCGCAGGCCGCGAAGGGAGGTTGCCCCGAATAGGTCAGCTTATCTTTTCCGGCTGGCCTGCGTTGAAGTAGTTAACCACGCTCCTGCTCATTCTAAGAATTATTCTGCCTCTATTTTGCGCTCTATTACTTTTTCGTTTTTTTGTTGTAGTCTAGCGCTAGGCGGTATCGCTGGCTGTGCCCGCAAGGATTTTTTTCAGCCCGACGCCAAAGTGCTCATCAATTCCTCATCGGCCACCCAACCAGCGGCGCCCGATAGTGTGTGGGCTACGGCGGGCCGCCACTACGACCAGCACGGCTGGGTTTTTAATCGCTTTATGGGTCCGCACCATCGAGCGCTGTGGGCCGCTCCGGTGCGGGTACCGGTGTTTCGGCTCGCCTCGGCCGATAAGCAGGCGGGTCCATTCAAGCCTACCAAACTTGGCGGCGGCTTTCAAAGCACGAGTCTGACCCTGGAAGCCGCCGATGGGCGGCCTTATGTGTTGCGTTCACTTGATAAGGACCCAGCACGTATCTTACCCAAGTTTTACCGCAAGACCTTTATCACAAATGCCTTGCGCGACGGCACATCGGCTGGCAACCCCTACGGCGCCTTGGTGGTGCCGCCGCTGGCCCAGGCCCTGGGGATACCGCACACGCACCCGCGCATTTTCTACGTGCCACTCACAGAAACGCAGCTCACAGTAGCCGATGCCAATGAGCGGCTGCGGGGCAAGCTGGTGCTGCTAGAAGAAAAATATAGTGGCAAGCTGGTGCGTTCGCCGCTGGTGCCGCAGGCGCAGGAGTTTATCGGCGATGAGGATATGCGCAAGCGCATTTACGCTCACCCCGCCGACCGCCCCGACCAGCGGGCGCTGTTGCGGGCACGCCTACTCGATGTGCTCATTGGCGACTGGGACCGGCACTCGGGCCAGTGGCAATGGGCCCAGCGGCCCGACCCCGCTCACGAAGGCCACCGCCTCTACGCGCCCGTACCCAAGGACCGCGACCAGACGTTTTACCGTATTTCGGATGGGTTGATAGGCTGGCTAGGTACCCGTAAGTTTACCGTGCGCCATTTAGTTACCTTCAAAAAGCGCATTCACGATGTAAAGGCCATCACGGGCCAGGGGCGCTACGTAGACCAGCGTGGCATTCCGGAGCTTACGCGCCGTGACTTCGACGAGGCGGCGCGCTATGTACAGCAGCACCTACCCGACTCTACCCTGGCCCGCGCTGTGCGCCGCCTGCCCCCGGCCGTGTACGCTATCGAAGGCAAGCGCCTGCTCCGAGACTTGAAGAGCCGCCGCGACCAACTGCCCGCGGTGGCCCGCAAATATTACCTACTGAAAGCGCGCGAGCCCATTGTGGCGGGTACCGACCAACCCGATTTTTTTCAGGTGCAGCGCACCCGCGACTCCACCACTGTCCGCATCTATAGCCGGGCCCTAGGTGCCGATTCGCTGTATTTTCAGCGCACCTTCTTCAAAAAAGAAACTCGCCGCCTCACGCTAGAAGGCTTGGGTGGCAACGATACGTTTGAAATTACCGGCCACGGCCTGCGGCTAGTGCTGCACGGTGGCGCCGACCTAGACGTGGTGCGGCCGACTGATGCGCCCCGTGTAGAGTTTAGCCAAGAGGCCAATGGCAACCTCGATGTGCCCCGGCCCCGCACCGAAAAGGAGGCGCTGGAAAACTACGACCGGCTGGCGGACGAATAGATTTTTAAAGCAAGAAGGAGCGCCGAGCCGACAGCATATGCTATCGGCTCGGCGCTCCTTCTTGCTTTTTGAAGCTACATTTCTGACAGCATTTCCAGTACTAGGTGTTCGACTGGCGAAAGCTCGTCTTGGTCAGCGGGGTCGGCGTCGTGGCGGCGCAGGTACTCGACTAGCCTACCAGAGTTGAATAGCTCGACTACCTGTGGGTGAATGTAGTATTTGGAGCACACGGTGGGCGTGTTGCCTAGGTTGGTAGCTACCTCCTTCACGGCCTTGCGCACTACTTTTTCGGGGGCTAGGTCGGGCTCCTGATGCAGCACCGCTTCGAGGCAGCTCACCATCTTGACGGTGCCGCCCCAGGTGCGGAAGTCCTTGGCCGACAGGGCTAGTCCGGTATGTTGGTGCAAGTAGTCATTGACGTGGCCTGACTCCAGGGGGTGGCGGTGGCCATCGGTGCCGTAGAACTGAAACAGGTGTTGGCCGGGAATCTCTTTGCACTTGCGCACCAAGCGGGCTAGCTTTTGGTCGTGCAGGGTTACGTCGTGGGGCACGCCTTTTTTGCCGACGAAGGAGAAGCGCAAGTCGGCGCCCTTGATGGTTACGTGGTCGTCGAGCAGGGTACTTAGGCCATAGCTCTTATTTTTCTTGGCATATTCCTCGTTCCCAATCCGGATGAATGACTGGTCCATGAGGGTGAGCACTACGGCCACTACTTTGTCGCGGTCGAGGCCGGGGCGGTCGAGGTCCTTTTTGAGCTGTTGGCGCAAGGCCCCGAGCTTTTGCCCAAAAGCCAGCAAGCGCGAAAACTTGGTGAGTGAGCGGGCCGCATCCCAGGCCGGGTGGTAGCGATATTGCTTGCGGCCGGCCGCATCGTGGCCCGTCACCTGCAAGTGTAGCTTGGGGTCGGGCGCAATCCAAACCTCGGTCCAGGCTGGCGGAATCACGAAGCTGTAAATGCGGTCCAGCGTTTTAGCATCCTTGATGGGCTGGCCCTTAGCATCGACATATTGAAACCCGCCCTTCCCCTCAGCGGCCTCACGCCGCAGGCCGGGGCCAGTGTCGGTGCCGTAGTGCAGGCCCGCTAGCTCAGCTTGGCGAGCGGGGTCTTTGTACAGCTCGTGCGCGGCCAAGTCGGGCAGCGGGGCTAGGTGTTTTTTGCGAGTTTTGGGGCGGGCAGCGGCGGGGGTGGCGGTGGGCATAGAAGCAAGGCAGAAGAAATTTTAGGTGAAGAGGCTTACGTAATTCTGCCCCGAAAGGAGGTAGTGAGGAGGTAATAAAACCCGCCAGCGAGGCCAGAAAACCGCTGCCGGCCGTAGGTTTGCCGCATGGAGTTAGGTCTTTGGTTTTCGGATGCCCTCGATTGGGCCGATGCGCTGGTCACGCGCACGGCGGCCCGCCTAGGTCGCCTGCGCCCTTTGCACCTCGATGCGTACCGCAGCTACGGCACGCCCCACCGCTTTTATTTGAAGGGCCGCTTGCTGGCCGACCGCGGCCTCACGCCCCAGACTGAGGCCGACTCGCCCTGGCGCAACTTTCAGGCGATGTACCGGCGCTTCAACAGCCGCGAGATACCAGGCGCCCGCATTTTGGTCACGATGCCGGGTGGGCTCGATACCCACGTCACGACCGATAAGGGGGGCTATTTTACGCTGGCGCTCGACCCGCCCGAGTTGCCGGCCGCGCACGACTACCTGTGGCACCCAGTACCCGTGCAGCTGAGCGAGCTGCCCGCTCGCTTTCGAGGGCTGCGCGGGGCAGTACGCGCCACCGCGCAGGTACTGATTCCGCCCGCTACGGCCGAGTTTGGAGTTATTTCTGACCTCGACGACACCGTGATTGTGACACGTGCCACGCATATCCTGCGCATGCTGCGCACCGTGCTTTTTCGCAATGCCTACTCGCACGAGCCGCTAGCAGGCGTGGCGGCGTTTTACCAAGCCTTGCAGCGCGGCCAGAGCGGCCAGCCCGACAATCCGTTTTTCTACGTCAGCTCCTCGCCTTGGAATTTGTACGATGTGCTAGAGGAATTTTTGCGCCTGCGCGGCATTCCACTAGGTCCGTTGCTGTTGCGGGACTCCTTGCTGCGGGCCCCAGCCTTGCGCCCCGGCGAAATAGCTTCTAGCAATGACTCGCTGCACCACGGCCACAAGCTGCGCGAAATCAAGCAGCTACTCGACACTTACCCTAGTTTACCCTTCATCCTACTTGGCGATAGCGGGCAGCACGACGCGGACATCTACGCCGAGGTGGCACGCCAGTATCCGGGCCGCATTTTGGTTATCTACATCCGCGATGTGGGTGTACCTACCCGTACCGCGCTGGTAACGCCAGTAGCCGACGCCCTGCGGGCCGAGGGTAAGGTAGAACTGGTGGTGGTACCCGACTACACAGCGGCCGCCACCCACGCGGCTGACCTAGGGCTTATCACGGCCGATGGCCTAGCGCAAGTGGTAGCTGCCAGCCAGGAGGAATAACGCCGGGTTTGGCTGCCTGCGGGCCTTAGCCGAACTTTGTTACTCGCCCTTCATTCCCCTTTGCCCCGCATTTTGGCCCAAGCTATCCAAAATCTTATTCCATCCTGGCGCACGGTACTGCGCGTGAGTCTGCAAACAGCCGCCGCCTTGTTTCTCCTATCGGTGGCCTGGGTGCTGGTGTATCGCTGGGTACCGCCGCCCGCTACCTGGCTTATGTTCGACCGCCGCGCCCATGCGCCGGTGGGCCTCGGCTACTATGGCATTCAGCCCAACCCGCGCCACGTGGGCTACCGCTTCAGCACCCTCGATGAGGTGGCGCCCAGCGTGCCCCTGGCCGTAGTGGCGTCCGAAGACCAGCGCTTTCTGCTGCACCACGGCTTCGACCTCGATGGCATGTGGAGCGCAGCGAAGTACAACTGGAACCGCGCCGAGGGCAAGCCCGTGCGCGGCGGCTCTACCATCTCGCAGCAAGTAGCCAAGAATGTCTTTCTCTGGCACGGCCGCTCCTACGTGCGCAAGGCGGCCGAGGCGTACTTCACCATCCTCATTGAGACGCTCTGGAGCAAGCGCCGCATCATGGAAATGTACTTGAGCGTAGCCGAAATGGGTGACTGCACCTTTGGCGTGGAGGCGGCCAGCCAGCGCTACTTCCATAAGCCAGCACGCAGCCTGAGTCCGCCCGAGGCTGCCCTGCTGGCCGGCGTGCTGCCCAATCCGTTGCGCTTTCGGGCTAGCCAGCCGGGGCCACAGGCGCGGGCCAAGCAGCTGCGTGTGCTGCGCAAAATGCGCTCGCTGGGCGGAGCGGCCTACGTGGCTACCTTGCTGAATAACTAAGCAACCAAGGCCCCTAGGTAAGCAACTGGCCAGTAATTCAGCCTACAGGCAAGTTGCGTAAGCAGCCCTGAACTGCTGCTTTCACTTCTCGGAGCATTGCATTAATCCAACACTTTCTTAGCTCGCTCATGCCCAAGCTTCTACTTAGCCTTGCTTTAAGTTTTATTTTTAGTTTCGCAGCCTGCGCGGCGCCCCCAGCACCTACCCCAGCCGCCACTCGCCAGGCCATTACCAAGGTGCTGGCAACCCAGACTGCGGCTTGGAACAAGGGCGATATTACCGGCTTTATGGCGGGCTACTGGCACTCCGACTCGCTGGTTTTTATCGGTAGCAAAGGCCTCACCTACGGCTGGCAGCCCACCCTTGATAATTATCGCAAAAGCTACCCCGACGCTACCCAGATGGGGCAGCTCGACTTCCGCAACCTGCATATTACCCCGCTCTCGGCCGACGTAGCGCAGGTGGTGGGCCGCTGGCACCTTGCCCGGCCCGGCGCTGCCGCAGGCGACTTGCAGGGCCATTTCCTACTCATTTTTCGGCGCCTAGGTGGCCAGTGGGTCATTGTGGCCGACCATTCTAGCTAAGGCCGCCCCGCGTACCTGCTGTTAGCCCATATGCCATGGACATTGCCAGTTTGCTTGAGGAGCTGCGAAGCTACCTCGCAACCACATTCGCCTTAGTTGACGAGTGGTTTGACCAACCAGCCGCGCTGCGCGAGTACCGACCCGCTGATTTGGGCTGGACTACCGATGAGGTATTGGCACACCTTGGCCTCACCAATCACTACTTACTCATTCTCATTGAGAAAGGCACCGCCAAGGCCCTAGCTAACGCGCAAGAGCGAGAGCTGGCTGCTGTGCTAGCTACTTACGAGTTTCCGCGTGAGAAGCTGGCGGCAATCGGGGTACTTCATGCCTTTGCGTGGGTTCGGCCCGAGCACATGGAGCCGCACCTCAACAAATTGCCCTTGCCTGCCATTCGCCAGCAGCTACGCGACCAACTAGCCCAGGTCCTAGGTTGCCTCAACCAGCTTCCCAAGGGCGAAGGCCTGCTCTACCAGACTACTATGAGCGTGAATGATTTAGGCAAACTTAATGTGCACGAATATGTTTACTTCCTAGCCCAGCACGCCCGCCGCCACCTGACCCAGATGCACGATAACGCAGCCGAGTTTGCCGGGGCTGCTCCTGGCTAAGTCAGCAGCAAATTTAGTCGGCTTGCCTACTACTTTTTATTGTATTTTCCGTATATTTGCTATCTCATCAGCCACTTAGTTCTTACGATTATGAAAAAGACCACTGCCTTCTCGTCGTTGCTGCTATTGGGCGGCTTGGGCTCGCTTAGCTACCTCACTTCCCGGCTGGCTACGCTGAACCTCACCTTTTCGCTGCACGGTGAAGAAGACCATCACTACTTGTAAGCCTGCGGGTTGAATTTATTTTTACTCGGAAAGCCTCGCCCCTGGCGGGGCTTTTTGCGTAGGCATTGGGCGCTAGCACCGACATTTGCCGACTCCTTTTTTTACCATCAGCACCCCAGACCGCTAGCCTGGCTGCTACATTCGACTTCCTCCGTGACGCTCGACACCAACCAACAACAAGTAAGCTACATCATTGGCCGCGACCTAGCCCGCAACTTCGCGCAGCAGGGCCTAGAGCTTGACATTGATACCCTGGCCGCGGCCCTCAAGGAGGGTCTTTCTGGCCAGCCTAGCCGCCTAACCCAGGAGCAAATGCAAGCTGCCATGCAACAGCTGCAGGAGCAGCTCGGCGGGGGCGCAGATGATGAGGACGATGACGACACCCAAGATACTTCTATGAACAACAACAAAGCGGAAGGCGAAGCCTTCCTGGCCGAAAATGCCCAAAAGCCCGGCGTAACGACGCTGCCCAGCGGCTTGCAATACGAAGTAATCACCGAAGGCAGCGGCAAGAAGCCGACCCTGCGCTCGTCGGTGACCACGCACTACCACGGTACCCTGCCCAATGGCAAGGTATTCGATAGCAGCTACCAGCGCGGCCAGCCAGCTACCTTCCCGGTAGATGGCGTAATCGCAGGCTGGACGGAGGCCCTTCAACTAATGCCCGAAGGCTCGAAGTGGCGCCTGTACATCCCCTCGGACCTAGCCTACGGCAAGCGTGGCGCTGGCCGCGACATTGGCCCCGACTCGGCGCTGGTGTTCGATGTAGAGCTGCTGAAAGTAAATAACTGAGCCGTCGTAGTGCCCGAGCCCTCGCCCAACCAGCCAGCTGCGTCTTCCACAGGACCTCAGATGCCGGCCCGCGTGCCGGCGCCGGCCTGGGTACAAAGCAGCACGGCCGTTGCCGAGGGCCGCTCGGCCGCGCCTTCTACTCCTACTGTAAGCTCACTACCGGAGGCCACTGTGCCTCCGGTAGTTGAGCTACCAGTACCTCCCCCGCCACTACCGCCGCTCCCTACCGTGCAGAGTCCTGATGGCCGCTTGGTGCTGACCGATACGCACCTCACGGTGCTCGGCCAGACTTATGGGCTGCGCGAGTTGGAGCGAGCCGAGGTGCACCATGTGCGCTGGGTGCTGTGGGTGCTACTAGGCGGCCTAGGGCTGGCTGTGGTGCTCATTGCGTTTCTGCAAAATTGGCTGCACACTGGGCCTGCCATGCTGGGCATGGCCACTACGGCGCTGCTGCTAGCCTATGGGCAGCGCGGCACTAATCGGCTGCGGCTATGGCGCCTCAGCACCTCGCCCGCTCATATGGCCCTGCCCGGCGACTTATCGCTGTGGCAGCGCCTGGTAGGTGAGCTAAACCGCCGCATTGTGCGCACCCACGACCGAGCAGCGGCTGAAGCCGCCTATTTGCTGGCCTTGGCCGAAGCGGAAGCTGCCCGCCGAGCAAGTGTTGCTCCCGATTCTACCTTTCCCACTCCCTTTATGTAAGAGCCAGTTGTAATACACTGGGCGCTGCGGTCGAATAAGGCCTTTGGTAGCGCACCGGGCTTGTTCTGCTGCCTTCTTATTTCTCGACTTGCCGCATTTCTACTACCCGAACCGTCTTTTATGAGTTCTAAATCCTCCCACACCGCCATATCCGGGGCCGGGCTGCTCATCGCGCTCGGTATTATCTATGGCGACATCGGCACCTCGCCGCTGTACGTGATGAAGGCCATTGTGCCCGCTCTTATCGACCCTAAGCTCGTGCTGGGGGGCATTTCCTGCGTCATCTGGACGCTGACGCTGCAAACGACCATCAAATACGTACTGCTGACGCTCAATGCGGACAACAACGGCGAGGGTGGCATCTTTTCGCTCTACGCCCTAGTACGGCGGCGAGGCGCCTGGCTGTCGGCCGTAGCCATCATTGGGGGCGCGGCCCTACTGGCCGATGGTGTTATTACGCCGCCTATTTCAGTAGCGTCGGCCATCGAGGGTTTGCAGGCCAAATACCCCAGTATCCCGACGGTGCCCATCGTTATTGGTATCATTGCGGGCCTGTTCTTGCTACAAAGCTTTGGCACTCAGATAGTAGGCAAGGCCTTTGGACCAATTATGTTCTTGTGGTTCAGCATGCTAGGTATTCTGGGCGCCACCTGGATTGCCAAGGACCCTACCGTGCTCAAGGCGCTCAACCCCTACTACGCGTATGACTTGCTGGTGAACTACCCCGGTGGGTTCTGGCTGCTTGGGGCGGTATTCTTGTGCACGACCGGGGCCGAGGCGTTGTACTCCGACCTAGGCCACTGCGGCAAAGGCAACATTCGCATCAGCTGGACCTTTGTAAAGAGTACGCTGCTGCTCAATTACCTAGGGCAGGGCGCGTGGCTGCTTTCCAACCAAGGCCAGCAACTGGCGGGCCGCAACCCCTTCTATGAGCTGATGCCTTCGTGGTTTCTGCTGCCCGGCATTGCGCTGGCCACGGTGGCAGCCATCATCGCGTCGCAGGCCCTCATCACGGGTTCGTTTACGCTGGTGGCCGAGGCTATCCGTCTGAACATGTGGCCCAAGGTTAAGCTCAATTACCCCACCGACGTGAAGGGCCAGCTCTACGTGCCCAGCATGAACCGGCTGCTGCTGCTGGGTTGCATCGGCATTGTGCTGTTCTTCCGCGAAAGCTCCAATATGGAAGCGGCCTACGGCCTGGCCATCACGCTTACTATGTTGATGACGACCATCTTGCTCACGGTGTGGCTCTGGCGCATCAAGCGGGTGGCTACGCCGCTCATTGCCTTGTTTGTGCTCGTGTATGGGCTTATTGAGGGGTCGTTTTTGATAGCCAACCTCATTAAGTTTCCGCACGGCGGCTGGGTATCGCTGGCCATCGGGGCCACGCTCATGGGCGTGATGTACGTGTGGCTGAAGTCGTATTACATCAAGCGCCGCCTCACCGACTTCGTGAAGATGGAGCCCTACATCGAGCCGCTCAAGCAGCTCAGCAACGACGAGTCGATTGGCAAGTACGCCACGCACTTGGTATTTCTGACGTCGGCCGAGCGCCCCAGCGAGATTGAGCAGAAAATCATCTACTCCATCTTCCAGAAGCGCCCCAAGCGGGCGGATATCTACTGGTTTATTCACGTTGATACCACCGATGAGCCATACACGATGGAGTACAAGGTGACCGAACTGGCGCCCGACGACGTGTTCCGCATCAATTTCCGCCTGGGCTTCCGGGTGCAACAGCGCATTAATCTGTTCTTCCGCAAGGTGGTAGAAGACCTAGTGCGCAACAAGGAAGTGGATATTACTTCGCGCTACGCCTCGCTTAGCCAGCGGCACGTGGTGGGTGACTTCCGCTTCGTAGTGCTGGAAAAGTACCTGTCCATCGAAAATGACTTCCCCACGCTGGAGAAGCTCGTGATGCAGGCCTACTTCTACCTCAAGCAGTTCATCTCGGGTGAGGCCCAGTACTTCGGGCTCGATACCTCGTCGGTGAAAGTAGAGAAAGTACCCCTGGTAATTGCCCCCGTGCGGGAAGTAGCGTTGACTCGAATTAAGTAGACCCTCGCCGTACGCTATTAAGCAAAAAGCCCCGACCAGCTTCACTGGTCGGGGCTTTTTTGGTTTTCGTACCTCGGCTCTCTTGAATATTCTGGTAATTCTGGAGTGCCCTAGGTCAAGGTTCAAGACCTATTTTCCCAGCCACTTGGCTAGTAGGCGCTGCTGGTCGGGCGTGGCGCTGGCCAGCGGCTGAATCTGGTACTTGCGGTCGGGGTCGGGCTGCAAGGTCAGGCTGAGGTCGTGGGTTTGGGCGCCGTGCTTCACTTGCAGCTTGAGGGTGGTGCCGGGCGCGCTGGCCAGCACGGCCTGCTTGAGAGCATCTTCGGTGGGCGCGGCGCCGTTGAGCTGTAGTATCTCGTCGTTCACGTTGAGGCCGCCGTTCCAGGCCACGCCATCGCGCTTCACGGACGTAACCACGAAGCGCCCGCCGCGGCTGGCGATGGTGGCTCCTAGGCTACCGCTGGGGCTGGCTGGCGCGCTCGTGATACCTAGGCCCACGTAGCCGAGGGCCGTGGCGTAGTCGAGAGTGCGGGTACTGTACACGTAGTTCTTGAAGAAGTCGTCGTAGCGGCGCCCAGCCACTTCGGCCACAGCATCTTGGTACTCTTGGTCGGTGAAGCCACGCTTTAGGCCCTTGTAGTATTTGTCGTAGAGCAGGCGAAATACGTCGTCGATGTGCTTCTGCCCGTTGGTGGCCTGCACTATCATCAAGTCGAGCACCATGCCTACTAGCTCACCCTTGTCGTAATAGCTTATTTCTGAGTTCTTCGAGTTCTCATCGGGGCGGTACGCCCGAATCCAGGCGTCGAAGCTCGACATGGCCACCGGCTGCTGCTTGTTGCCGGGTTGGTTTTCGACACCGCTGATTACGCCCGCCAGAATGTCGAAATATTCCTGCGGCGAGTAGAAGCCTGCCCGCTGGGTTATCTGGTTGGCCATGTACTCGGTCTGGCCTTCGCTCACCCACAGCATGTGCGTGTAGTTCTCGCGGTCGTAGTCAAACGGCCCTAGGGCAATGGGCCGAATGCGCTTCACGTTCCAGAGGTGGAAGTACTCGTGAGCCACCAAGCGCATAAAGTTCTTGTAGGCTACCTCCGAGGTATACGTGCCCGGCCGGGCACCTAGGGTAGTTGAGTAGAGGTGCTCCAAGCCACCACCACCCGCCTCGGTATGGTGCACAATAAATAGGTAATGGTCGAGCGGGTTCTGGCCCACCACGCGTTGGGCCTCCTCCGTTACCCGCTTCATGTCGGCCACCAAGCGGGGCTCGTCGGCCGTAAAAGGACCGAACATCGCCATCTGATGCGGCGTGTTATTAGCCGTGAAGTTCAACAACTTCTGCGTACCTACTTCAATCGGAGAATCAGCTAGCTCGTCGTAGTTGGCCGACTGATACGTGAATTTCTGCATGCCCGTGGCGGGGCGCAGAGCGGTGCTCACTACCCCCCAGCCCGCGGCGGGCTGCACAGTCACTTGGCTGCTGAGGTCCTTGTAACCGGCCGGGTACATGAAGATGCTGCTACCGAGCGCAAAGCCGTGGTCGGCGTCGATGTAGCTCGTGCGTACGCTCAGCTCGTAGGCGTACACGCCGTAGTTTACCTGAAAGCTGCTTTGCTTGGGGTGGCGCACCCGCCAGGTGTTTTTGTCTAGTTTCTCGATGGCTAGCGGCTGGCCGCCCGCCGTGGCTTGCAGGCGCTCGACGTGGCGCGCAAACTCGCGCACTAGGTATGAGCCCGGTGCCCACACCGGCATCTTGATATCGGTGTACTCGCGGTCGAAGCCACGCAGTTCCATTTTCACCTCGAAGTAGTGGGTTTGCGGCGCGGGCATGGCCAGGGTATAGCGCAAGCTGGCATTGCCACGGTCGGCGGGCGCGGCAGTAGTAGTGGCTGTCCCTTTTTTTACCTTGGTTTTAACTTTGGTTTGCGCGGCCACGGGGATGGCCGCCAGCAGGCCCAGCACCAACGTGGCGCGGCCCAGAGCAGAAGCGGTTTTTAGCATAGCCACAAAGAAACGACCCGCGCCGGGCTACGCCAACCACCGCCGGCCGCGAACCTAGGCCACCACCTAGGCGTTAGGCTGGGCACTATCCATCCGTTTGGCTTGCTTATGCGCTTTATCTGGTTAATTTTTGGTACGCTGCTAGCGGCCGTGCTCGCTACTGGCTGGCACTACCAGCACCCGGCGGCAGTGGCCACCAGCCCCCGGCAACCAGCTTTGCCTATACTGGCGGTAGTCGAGCGCCGGCCAGCGCCCACCCCGCGCCCCGTCCGACCCGATAGCGTGGTGCGGTTTGCGCTAGCCCACCTAGGTACCAACTACTGCTACGCGGGCAGCAGCCCCGCCACAGGGTTTGACTGTTCGGGCTTCGTGCGGTTCGTATTCGGCCGCTTTGAAGTTGCCATGCCCCACTCTACTAGCTTGCTTATCGGGGTGGGCCGGCCGGTGCCACGGGCACAGGCCCGGCCCGGCGACATTATTGTGTTTACGGGCACGGCGGCGGGCAGCACTACGCCGGGCCACGCTGGCATCGTTATTTCGGACCTAGGCGAAACGCCGCTACGCTTTGTGCATTCGTCTTCGGCGCGGCGTGAGTCTGGCGTCAAAATCAGCCAGGTAGAAGGCAGCGGCTACGAGCAGCGGTTTATGCAGGTGCGGCGCGTACTCTAGTTAGTATAGTAACGAATAGTCATCGGGTAGTGGTCAATATGACGAGCTATTAACTGATAGTTATTTCCTGATGCCTGTAAAAGAGCGATGCCCGGTCGGCCCCGGCGTTCTTGCGAACGCCATCAGGCCAACCGGGCATCTAATCCTTCAAATCTTACCGAGCGACTTCGCTGGGGTACAGCGCCGACGTCTCACAGTAAGACCTGTCCAACGAAAGGGAGCCGCGATACCGCAGTGCCCTCCGCCGAGCTGTGTATTAGGCGAGTACGGCGGTGACGCGTACTACATTGGACAGGCTCGGCAGGATTTGGTTGGGACTACTAGACATTTTGTACCTCCTTTCTTTACGTTCGACATAACCCCATCCGCGCTTCCCAGCACCTTAGGGCGGCTTGGGTGGGGCCGTAGCACTCGCTACTGATAGGTAAAGTTAAATGCCGGAGCTTAGGTTCAAAGCATTTCAGAGTTTTTTAGGCCTCCTAGGGCCATTTGGGGAGCAGTAGCCTGAATGTCAAGACTATTATTTTTAAAGCATCAGCTGTCTTCATCCAGGAGGCCATGATAAAAGCTGGCCGCAAAATTGCCAATAGGCGCTGGGAAGCCATTTTTTTACCTTAGCTTGCCCCTCTTTCTACTTCTTTATTTCCCCCACTCTTTTTACTATGTACAAATCGTTGTTGCTACTACTAGCGCTTTGGCTAGGCGTAGCCACCCAGTCGGCTCAAGCCCAAACGCTGTCCCCACTTGGCATCTGGACCAATGCCGAAAAGAAGGCCACTTTTGAAATCTATAAGTGTGGCGATAAGCTCTGCGGTAAGCTCGTGACGCTGGCCGTGCCCAATGACCCCACAACCGGCAAGCCCAAGCTCGATACCAAAAACCCCGAGCCCAAACTGCGCACCCGCCCCCGCCTGGGTCTAGTATTCATGGAAGGCTTTAGCTATGACGGTGATAATAAGTGGGATAATGGAAAAATATACGACCCCGAGAGCGGCAAAACCTACTCGTGCTACATGAAGATGGAAAGTGCCAATACGATGGAAGTGAAGGGCTACATCGGCTTCTCGCTCATTGGCAAGTCGCAGACCTGGACACGGGTAAAATAGCCCAACCCTTATCGCGGTTACTCCGACTAAGACAGCGCCTTTTCTACCCAGAAAAGGCGCTGTTTTTTATTGGTAGCCCTTATTAGGCCGAAACTATTTGCCCTAGGCAGTGTTTTCTCCGCAGTCCGGCTTATCGGTTTTATCAAGGGTGCTACACTTCCTCCAACAGCTTTTTGGGCGGCGCGCAGGCGCCGATGCGGCCGCCGCCACTTGGCAGCCCGCTCGGGTTTCTACGCCCGAGCAGGCGCAGCAGCACGCCCGTTGGGTAGCCGAAGAAGTATACCGCAATTGGCTAGGTCCCTACTACAAGGCTTACCACCTGCGCAAGGGTGGGGCTGGTGGCAAGCGTGGCCTGCGTGTAGAGCTGCTGCGCGAACAAGGCCGCCAGGGTGCGCTTCTATTTTATGACGACAGCATCGGGCCGGGCAACTTCGGGCACCTCTACGAGTTGCTGGGCGAGCGCGTAACGGCGCTTGGTTACCACCGCGCCTGCCACGACCGGCGCCAGCGCCGCCACGAGCAGCACCACGAAACGGTGCACAAGCAGCTCTTTAAGCCCAACCCCACCGACTGCGCCGAGTGCGGCCGCTGCAACCAACGCTACGGCCTCATTACACTCGACCTAGTAAGTGTAAATGACCAGCCCTTTCTTATTCGCCTCAGCAACAACCCGGTGCACGAATCGCACTTCACGGCGCCTAAGTCGTTTGACGAGCTACTGGCTGCCGTCATGGATGAGCCCGCGCCTGATGCGGCCACCCGCGCCCGCATTGCCGAATACTGGCAGTAGGTGACCATGCTCACACGCTGGGCTAGTCTTTTTCTGACCTAGGGCCTTGTCGGTGTAGCCTGCTACTTCAAACCAGTACTAGCATAAGGCTAAAGGTAGCTGCGAGCTACCTAGGGCTTCTGTACAAACCTCACTCCTAGCCACTCTGCTCTGCTGCAGAGGGCTCGGGGTGAGGTTTTCGCTTGTTGGGCCCCCTTACTACTCTACGCGGTAGACTAGGCACTTGCAGCGCGCGCCGTATGGGGCGCCAGCTGGCCGGCCAGAAAAGCAATAAAATCTGGAGAAAATTCAACTCATCGTAATGCCGAAAGACTTGGCCAGCTTAAATTTACTACGCTGCAAAAGGTAGCTACTTGCGCGAGTAAATAGAGTGCTTGCGCTCTTCAGCTACTCGGCTTACTACCTAGGCACTCAGGCTATCTCCTCCTTCAGCTATATGGTTTTAACTTCTACTTTCTTCCAACACATCCTTAGAGCGGGGGCCAGGCGGCAGGTGGTGCTATGGCTGCTGCTGTGGCTAGGTACTACGCCGGCCTGGGCCACGCACATTGTAGGCGGCGAGCTGGACTTGCAATACCTGCAGGACGACACGTACCAGCTCTCGATGAATCTTTACTTCGATGCCATCAACGGTAACCCCGGGGCGCTGGACAACTCGTTTACGGCGGGCATCTTTGATAAGGCAACTAATCGGCTGGTAACCACCGTAAGGCTGGACCTTGTTACGAATACGTTCGTCAATTATTCTTCCCCAACCTGCGCAGTGGGCTCGCTCAGCACCCGGCAGCTGGTGTACCGCAACCGCAATCTGTTACGCCTGCCGGCTAGCACCTATAGCAGTGCCCAGGGCTACTACGTGGCGGTAGAGCGCTGCTGCCGCAACAATGCCATTAGCAATATTGTAAACCCCGGCGCAGCGGCCCAAACGTTCTACCTAGAGTTTCCGGCCGTGGTACGCGGCGGGCAGCCCTTCCGCGATTCTACGCCGCGCATCTTTCCGCCACTGGCCGACTATGCCTGCGTTGGCGAGTTTTTCTACTACGACTTCGCGGGCCAAGATGCCGATGGCGACTCGCTGGCGTACGATATGGTAACGCCGTTCAACGGACATACCACGACCGCCCAGCCTACGCTGGCCAACATCTCCAACGATATTCCCCTACCCGGCCCCTACGTACCTATCATGTGGAATCCGGGGTTGAGCGCCAGCAACCAAATGCCCGGGGCGCCCACGCTCACCATTGGCGCGCTCACGGGCCGCCTCACGGTGCGGCCCACTCGCACGGGTCTATTTGTGTTTGGTGTGCGCTGCCAGGAATACCGCCGGGGCGTAAAAATCGGCGAAACCCGCCGCGATTTTCAGTTGCAAGTACTGACTTGCCCCCGCAATACTGCGCCCAGCGTAACGGCACTACCTGGCACCGCTGGCAACGTGGCCTACCTGCCCGGCCGCGATACGCTGCGCCTGGTGCCCGGCGGCTCGCGCTGCCTGCGCCTGCGCTTCACCGACCCCGACGCCAGCTCAATGCTCACGCTCAGCCTGCGCTCGGTTAACTACACGGGCACGCTGCCCACGTTTTCGAGTACCATTTCGGGCATGGTGCACAGCCCCGGCCAGCCCGACACACTGGTGGCCACGCTATGCTTTCCGGACTGCCTCGACACGCAGGGCAAGATTAATTTCCTAGATGTCATTGTATCGGACAATGGCTGCGCACTACCCAAGCGCGACACGGTGCGGGTAGCCATCTTGGCCGTGCCCGAACCCAATAGCCTGCCTACCCTAGCCAGTACGGCTGGCACCACGCTGCCGCTGCACGTGCGGCCGGGCCAAACCCTAGGCTTCGACCTGCTGGCGACCGACCCCGACCGCGACCCCATCACTTACACCCTCAGCGGCACCAATGGCTTTGCGCCCGCTGCCCTAGGGGCCACGCTCACGGCGCAAACCCAAGCTGACACGCAGCGGGCAGCCCGCTTTACTTGGCCCGTCAGCTGTGCGGCCATTAGTAGCCCGCCGGGCCAAGTGCGGGAGTTGGTGTTTACGGCCACAACAGTGACGCCCTGCGGCGTGCGGCAAGCGGCGCCGCCCATTACCATCCCAGTAGTGGTCGATTATGATAATGCCCCGCCTGTGCTCACCTCAACCCTACCGGCCGACTCGGCGGGCGGCCCGCCCTTGGTGCGGGTGGCCCTAGGTCAACCGTACACCGCTAGCCTTACCGGCGCCGATAGTGATAAGGACGTACTGGTACTAAGTGCCACGGGCCAGGGTTTTAACCTAGCCGATGTAGGTATGCGCTTTACCACCCCCGCCGGGGCACCAGGCCAGGCTAATGGCACCTTCACCTGGCTCCCGACCTGCGATGGCGTGAGCGTGACCAATGGTCAAGCCCGTGAATTGGTAGTCACCTTTCAACTACAAGAGACTACCTGCCGAGCCCAGCCCCAGACACGCACCGTGCGCTTTGCGGTGGCTCAGCCCGCGGCCAAGGAGTTTCTGCCGCCTAACATTATCACGCCAAATGGCGACGATAAGAACCAGTTTTTTACCTTGGCCGACTTGCCGCCTGACTTCTGCGATGCCCGGTTTGGGGGTGTTAAAATCTTCTCGCGCTGGGGCCGGCAGGTCTACGAATCCGACAGCCGCAGCTTTCGCTGGGCCGGCGATGGGGTGGGCGGCACCTACTATTACCTCATTACTTATACCAATGGGCAGCGCTATAAAGGCTGGGTAGAAGTAATGCCCTAGCAGCGCAACACGGGGCTAGAAGTCTATGCTACGTTGCTAGGGCACGAAAAAGGCCACCTCAGTAGGTGGCCTTTTTCGTTTGCAGTCTCACAAAACTTAATTGTATTTATTACTTTAACTAACTGACAGCAAGCTGCTGTTTAGCTTAATACATAAATAAGAAAACAGCGAACAGTACCAGCCAAACTGCGTCCACAAAATGCCAGTACACCGTCACGGCCTGAAGTTGACGGCGGTGGAAAGGGTTACGGATGAAAACCAGCGTGCGCACGCCATCACGAGCGGCGTGCAGCGTGCGTAGCAGTAGCGCCAACAGGTAGAGCATTCCACCCACGATGTGTACGATGTGCACGCCCGAAATCAAGTACACGTAGGTGCCGGCGGGCGTATCTCGAAAGAGCACGCCTTGGTGCATTAGCTCGCGCCAGCCAGCTAGCTGCAAGCCGCAAAAAATGCTAGATAGCACGAGCGTAGCTACCAGGCAGCGCGCCAAGTTGGCGAGGTCGTCGGCCCGGTACAGGCGCTGAGCCTGCCCTAGTACGTAGGACGATACTAGCAGCACTATGGTACTAAGCGAAAAAGAACGCGGAAACGGGTGCCCACTCGGCTCACCGCCATCGCGCAGCCGCGTGAAGATGTACATCAGCACCAAGCCGGTAAACAGCACCGCGATGCCTACCAGTGCCAGGTAAAACATCATGAGCAGCGGCGGCACGCGCTCCATGCGTCCGAAGGCCGAGCTACCGGCAGGCTGGCGACCCGCACCTACGTGGTTGCGAGGTTCATTATCAGGCGTTTTCAAGAAAAAAATACGCAACGAGTGAAAAGACTAGTGGGCACGCGGCCAGCTCCGAGGAGAGGCAACGCCCGGCGTAGTCATAAAGCTTTTGCCTGGGGGTTAAGTTGCGATTTTTGAACGGTTTGACCAAATTTCCTGCTACTTTTTCCTGTTTTAAGCTTGAGCTTAGTTTACTACGGCCTAGAGGACCTTACCTGAAAAAAGAGCCAATCTTGCCTAGCACCGCGTTGAGCGTGATTTTGGGGCTAGTGCGGTCGGGCAGACCAAAGGTGACGTGGGTTTTGCCGGCTACCCGCAGGTCGAGCACTAGCTCTAGGGTACGCGCTAGGTCGTGCAGCTCTTGTAAGGGGTCGATTTTAGGTTTGGGCCGCTTGGGCGCGCCGGGCGGCTGCGGCGGGCCACTCGTAACCAGGTCGAGCACCTGCTGGCTCGGCACGTTCAGGATAAGATAAGAGCCGGAGGCAGCGAGTTGTATCTCGTGCCCGCCCGGCCAGGTCAGCACCAGCCGGGCTTCTACTTCGAGGCCCCTAGCCACGCGGGTGGTTGGGGTCGGGCACGGGCGAAACTACTGGAGCAGCACTAATGCTTAGGCCATTGGCAGGGGCATCGCCCTTGGTTTTGATACGCAGGGTACCGTTGAGGCGCCAAGTGGCGGGCGGGCCGGCGGGGTTTTGCTGGTTGGGTACTTGCAGCTCCATTTGGTCGAAGCCACAGTTGAGCTCGATGCCGCCCGAGAGGCGCGTGAGCAGCGAGGCGGCCGTATCGGCCCAGGAAGGTTGGTCAGCCATAATAAGGTGTGGATGGGTGAAAGAATAAGGGGATAAAGAGCAAAGAGGGCTGCTCATGGGCCCTAGGGCAAGCTAAAACTGGCCTACACCAGCGCAAAGCAAGCAGCTAACTTTTGAAAAACCCAAACGCAACCGCCGGGCCGGGGTTGCCGTTGCGGCTAGAGGCGTATTTTTGCCTTTCTCATCGGGTTCTGCCTATCATTCTCTTTTACCATGAAATTCTTCACTTGGTTTGCCATCGCAACCATCGCCATCCTGTTGCTCGCACGCTTTATGCCCAAGACTCCTAGCGAGCCTATTATCCCGACCGAGATGAAAGAATCGCAGGGCAGCCCCGAAAGCGATGAGAATGCGCCGCCCGCCCGCACTGAAGAGCAGGGCCAACAAGATGCGCAGCAGAAGCAAGGCGGCTCTACCTATGTAGCTCCTGGCTTCCGCTCGGCCATGGCCTAGGGCTTGCCCCACGCCGTCCAGAACACCGTCCGTCGTGCGGAGCTTGCCGAAACATTGCGCGGGGCGCAGTAAAATCTAACGCCTAGGTTTACTGCCCCGCGCGATGTTTCGGCAAGCTCCGCACGACGGACGTTCTATTTTCGTTTTTCAGCGCCAGCTTTTTTTCTCGCTAGCGCTACCTCTTCCCGCCCCTACTCATGGACCCGCAACAACGCATTCAGCAGCTCACCCAGCGCCTGCATTACCTTAACAACCAGTACTACCAGCACGACATTTCGGAGGTTTCGGACCAAGAATTTGATGCCATGCTGGCTGAGCTCAACCAGCTCGAAAAAGCCTACCCCGACCTGGCGCTGGCCAACTCACCCACCCAGCGCGTAGGCGGCACCATCACCAAGCAGTTTGCCACTGCCCAGCACCGCTACCCTATGCTGAGCCTGGGCAACACGTACTCGGAAGACGACCTGCGCGAGTTTGACGAGCGCGTGCAGCGCGGCCTCGAAGGCGCCCCTTACAGCTACGTGTGCGAGCAAAAGTTCGACGGTGTGGCCATGAGCCTGCACTACGCCACCGGTGAGCTACAGCAGGGCGTGACGCGCGGCGACGGCACCCGTGGCGACGTGGTGACGGCCAACGTGCGCACCATTCGTACGCTGCCGCTGCACCTGCACGCCAATTTCCCGGCCGATGTGGAGGTGCGCGGCGAGGTTTTCATGCCCAACCAAGTCTTCAACGACCTCAATCAGGAACGCGAGCAAAACGGTGAAGCCCTACTAGCTAACCCCCGCAATGCGGCCAGCGGCGCCCTGAAGCTGCAAGACTCGGCGCTGGTAGCGGCCCGGCGCCTACGCTTCTACGCCTACTCGGTGCTCACACCGGGGCGGCACTTCACCAGCCACAGCGAGAGCCTGGAAGCTGCCGCGGCCTGGGGCCTACCAGTGTCGCCCACCTGGCGGCGCTGCGCCAACCTAGGCGAGGTGCTCGACTACATTCACGAGTGGGCGCAGAAGCGCTTCGAGCTGCCCGTGAATACCGATGGCATCGTGATTAAGGTGGATAACCTGCGCCAGCAAGACCAGCTTGGCCTCACCGCCAAAAGCCCGCGCTGGGCCATCGCCTACAAATATCCCACTGCCGCCGCCCGCACCGAGCTGCTGCGCATCGAGTACAACGTGGGTCGCACCGGGGCCGTGACGCCCGTGGCTCACCTCACGCCCGTGCCGCTGGCCGGCACCGTGGTAAAGCGCGCCAGCGTACACAATGCCAACCAGATAGCCCTACTCGACCTACGCCTTGGCGATATGGTATTCGTGGAGAAAGGCGGTGAGATTATTCCTAAAATAACCGGCGTAGACTTTGCCGCCCGGCCCGCCGGGGCCGAGCCCATTCGCTACCCTAGCGAGTGCCCGGCCTGCGGCACGCCGCTGGTGCGCCCCGAAGGCGAAGCCCACTACCGCTGCCCCAACGAGCGCGGCTGCCCCCCCCAACTCAAAGCTCGCCTAGAGCATTATGTATCACGCAAGGCCCTGAATATCGACGGCCTAGGGGCCGAAACCGTGGGCCGCTTCTTCGACCTAGGGCTGGTGGCTACGCCCGCCGATATCTACGACCTGCCCCAACGCCGGGCCGAACTCATCGTGCTGGAGCGCCTAGGTGAGAAGTCAATTGACAACCTCATTGCGGGTATTGAAAAAAGCAAAACCGTGCCCTTCGAGCGCGTGCTGTTCGGCCTGGGCATTCGCTACGTAGGCGAAACAGTGGCCCAAAAACTGGCCCTGCACTACCGCACCATGACGGCTATTATGGCTGCCTCGGCCAAGGAAATGGCCGACGTGCCCGAGGTCGGTGGCGTCATTGCCGATTCGCTGGCCCTGTGGAGCCAGCAGCCCGAAAACCAGCACCTAGTGCAGCGCCTACAAGCCGCCGGCGTGCAGCTCGAAGTAACCGGCGAGCCGCCCAAAGCCGTGAGCGACCGTTTGGCCGGCCTCACCTTCGTGCTCTCGGGCGTGTTTGAGAACTACAGCCGCGAGCAGTTGCAAGACCTTATCCAGCAGCACGGCGGCAAAATCACGGGCTCTATCTCCAAAAAGCTGAGCTACCTCGTGGCTGGCGAAAACATGGGCCCCGCCAAACGCGAAAAAGCGACGACGTTGAAGGTGCCCATTATCTCAGAAAATGAATTGCTGGCGCTGCTGCCAATAAGCGAGTAGCGCAGCAAGCAGCTGTTCCTCTTACAAAAAAGGCGGTCCTGCTGACGAAGGGTGCATCTTACCAAGCAAGGTTCTAACCTAGTAAGATGCTTCCTTCATCAGCAGGACCGCCCTTTTTGTAGGTGTTTGCTGATGGCTGCTTCGTAGAGAGCAAAGAGGCTAGCTCTTCGTTTACTTCGTAAAGTCGGGGACTACCTGCACGAACATAGGCGAGGGTAACTGCACCGACTGCCCGGTGGGCGTAAGCTTGCCAGTCTGCTTGTCAACCTGGTACGTAAAAATATTACCCGAATTTTGGTTGGCTACCAGCAGCACCCGGCCGCTCGGGTCGAGGGCGAAATTGCGCGGCGTCTTACCCTGGGTGCTCACGTGCTGCACTAGCGTGAGGCGGCCGCTGCCGCCATCGACTGCAAATACCGCTAGGCTGTTATCGCCCCGGTTCGATGTGTACACGAAGCGCCCATCGGGCGATACATGCACGTCGGCGCCCGAGTTGTCGCCGGCGAAGCCCGCTGGCAGCGTGGTTTGGGTTTGAATTTCCTGAAAAGTGCCCGCCGTGGCGTTGTAGGTGAGCGCCGTCACGGTCGAGTTCAGCTCATTCTCTAAGTACGCCCAGCGGCCGTTGGGATGAAAAATGAGGTGGCGAGGCCCGGTGCCCGGCTGGGCCGTGAAGGCGGGCGTGCCAGGCCCACCAAGCTTGCCATTCGTGGGGTCAAGGCGGTAGCTGTACACCTTATCAGTCCCTAGGTTCACGGCGAAAGCGTAGCGATTAGCAGGGTCAGTGATAATGCAGTGCGCGTGTGGGTTATCCTGGTTTTTATGCGGCCCTAGGGGGAGTTGGTGCTGGTCGCTATCAGTGGGCGGGGCTACTTGGCCGTTGGCCTGCCGGGGCAGCATGGCCACGTTGCCTGTGGAGTAGTTGGCTACTAACACGTTCTTCTCCGAGCGGTCGAGGCTGATATAGCAGGGCGAAGCGCCCAGCGAGGGCTGCTGGTCGAGCATCGCAAGGGCGCCCGTACGCTGGTCGATGCTCAACGCGCTCACGCCGCCGCTGTTAGCCCGGCCCTGAAATGACTGCGTCTCGCTCACCGCATACAGGTAGCGGTGGCTGGCATCCATCGTGAGGTACGTAGGTTGGGCGCCTCCCTTCTGGGCACTTACCGGAGTGAGGGCGCCCGTGCTGGCATCGAGCCGGTAGAGATAGATGGTATTCTCCTGGTCGGAGGTCACGTTGGTACCCACGTACACGAGGTAGCCAGCGCCAGCTTTAGTGGCAGTGCCAGCTGGGTGCGTGGCGCAGCCCGCCGCGAGCCACACGGTAGCGAGGCCTAAGCCACTTAAACGCAAAAAATTGGGGCGGCGAGAAGAAGAAAAAAACATACTACTAGGTAGGGTAAGGGCCGAAACGCTGGCTCAACCGGCCTGCTTTCAAGCGCCTAAAGCTACGGGCTTTGTCTTAATGCTAGGGTGAAGTAGTGGTCGCACCCGCGGGGCAACGAGACCTGTTTTTAACCTCTTCCCTACTCAAAACTCGGCAATAACCCCGCTCTGGCAGACCGCGTTACCCTAAAAAGCTCCTTTTCTAGAACGCGCTACCCTTCTCTCATCATGGCAGACCAACAGAAATACGCCCTTATCACGGGTGGTACCAGTGGCATCGGTCACGAGCTGGCCAAGCTTTTTGCCCAAGACCAGTACAACCTTGTGCTCGTAGCTCGCAGCCAAGACGAACTCAGCCACACCGCCACCGCGCTTCAGCAGCAGTACGGCGTGCAGGTCAAGACCATTGCCAAAGACCTCTTTGAGCACCAGGCGCCATTCGACGTGTACGACGAAATTAAAGCCCAAGGCATTCAGATAGAAGCGCTGGTTAATAATGCCGGCCAGGGCCAATATGGCGCTTTTACCACCACTGATATCAACCGGGAACTAGACATTATTCAGCTCAATATTGGGGCCTACGTGACCCTTACCAAGCTGTATCTGCAGGAAATGGTGACGCGCCAGGGTGGCAAAATCCTGCAAGTGTCGAGCCTAGGGGCCGAAATCCCGGGTCCGCTTCAGGCAGTGTATCACGGCACCAAAGCGTTTATTACGTCTTTCACCGAAGCCGTACGCGAAGAAACTAAAGAAAGTGGTGTGACCATCACCATTCTGGAGCCGGGCGTAACAGACACCGACTTCTTCAACAAGGCCAGCATGGAGCGCGCCAAAATAGTGGCCGAAGGCAGCAAAGCTGACCCTGCCGATGTAGCCAAAGATGGCTACGAGGCACTGATGGCCGGCAAAGACAAAGTAGTATCGGGTTTCATGAACAAGGTGCAGGCCGTTATCGGCAATCTGCTACCCGATAACTTAGTAGCTGCTCAAATGCACAAGCAAGCCGAGCCGATAGATGGCGACGAGCGCTCGAAATAATCTAAGCTTTTCCCTCCTGTCATGCTGACGCAGGAAGCATCTTATCACGCAAGATTCTAGCCTAACAAGACGCTTTCTGAGTTAGCCTGACAAGAAAAGAGAATAAGTTTAACACAAAGAAGCCCGGCTTACGCAGCCGGGCTTCTTTGTTTAGTATCCTAGGTCTTACTTATTGGGCGGCTTCGGCCGAAGACTTGGTGATGGCATCCACGATAGCCTCCGAGATACCTACGCTGCTGAAGCCACCGTCGTGCATCAAGTTTTGCATAGTCACGAAGCGGGTCAGGTCCGAGAAGAGCGATACGCAGTAATCGGCGCAAGCCTCGGCAGGCGCGTTGCCGAGCGGGGCCATCTTGTCGGCGTACTCATAAAATGCGTTGAAGCCACTGATGCCGGTGCCCGCCGTAGTCTTGGTCGGCGACTGCGAGATAGTGTTCACGCGCACCTTTTTGAGACCACCTAGGCGCTGGCCGTAGCTGCGGGCAATGCTTTCGAGCACGGCCTTGGCCTGCGACATATCGGTGTAGTCGAGGAAGGCGCGCTGTGCCGCGATGTAGCTCAGACCCACGATGCTGGCCCACTCATTAAGAGCGTCCTGCTTTTCGGCCACTGCCATCATCTTATGAAACGACAGCGCCGACACGTCTAGCGTCTGCTGGAAAAATTTATAGTCTAGGTCGCCGTAGCTCTTGCCCTTGCGGATATTGGCGCTCATGCCAATGGAGTGCAGCACGAAGTCAATTTTGCCGCCAAAGTGAGCTTGCGCTTCGGTAAACAGCGTGCCGAGCTCTTCCATCGACGTAGCATCGGCCGGAATGATAGGTGCGTCAATTTCGGCGGCTAGGGCTTTGATTTCGCCCATGCGCATGGCCAGCGGCGCGTTGGTGAGTACGATACGCGCCCCTTCGGCGTGGGCTTTCTGGGCGACTTTCCAGGCGATGGACTGCGAGTTGAGAGCGCCGGAGATAATGCCGACTTTGCCGGCGAGGAGGTTGTGGGACATGAGAATAGTCAGGGTTAGCCCCACAAAAGTACATTAAGCAGTCATGCTTTATCTGACGTACCGCAGGAAGCTCTCACCTAGGATAGAATTACTAGCAACTACCCTGGGGATGGGCTTCGTTGGTCAACATGGCAGGCCATTGACTATCAAACCCCTACCCCACCAGCTCCTCGCCGCGCAGCGCCAGCAGTTCGCGGGCACTCTGGAAGGCGTTCTCGCTAGGCTTGGCGCCCGCTATCATGTGCGCAATCTCCTTGATGCGCTCGTCTTGGCTCAATTGCCGGATGCGGCTCACGGTACGGTCGGCGCGGTCCTCCTTGTACACGAAGTAGTGCGTATCGCCAGCCGCGGCCATTTGCGGCAAGTGCGAAATAGCCACGAGTTGGTGCTTATGGGCCATCTGCTGCATCATACGGCCCACTTTTACCGCAATTTCGCCACTGATACCAGTGTCTATTTCGTCGAATACTATCGTGGGCAGCGCCGTTTTATCGGCCAGCATATACTTGATGCACAACATCAAGCGCGAAAATTCACCGCCCGAAGCCGCCTTGCTCAGCGTCTGCGGCTGCGCGCCTTTGTTAGCCGTAAACAAGATGCTCACCACGTCGGAACCGCTGGCACCTAGGGGCCCTGTTTTATGCTCCACCACGATGCGAGCGTGTGGCATCCCCAGGTCGGCGAGCAGCGTGCTAAGCTCCTTCTCAAACTTCGGGAACGACTTGCGCCGACTCTCCGAAAGGCGGCCAGCTTGCTTGGTAGCTTGGGCCAGCGCCGCGTCGGAGTCTTTGCGCAGGCGCGTGATTTCCTTGTCTAGGTTCAACACCGAACCTACCTTCTGCCGCAGGCCCTCTCGGGTTTCGAGCAGGCCTGGCACGTCGCGGCGCTGGTGCTTGCGCTGGAGGTTATAGAGCACCGTGAGGCGAGCTTGTAGCTCTTCGGCGCGGGCGGGGTCGCCTTCAGTGCGACGCTCGGCGGCCTCTACCTCGTCGGCCACGTCGTGTAGCTCGATAAGGCACGAATCAAGCCGCTGCTTTAGCTCCTTGAAGGCGTCGGAGTAGCCCGCCACCTGACCTAGGAGTACGGCTGCATCTTTCATATTGCCGGTGGCGCAATACTCGCTGTCGCGCAGGCCGTGCAGGGCTTGGCTAAGCTTATACTTGATTTCCTCGGCGTGTTCCAGCTGCTTTACTTCTTGCTCTAGGGCTTCTTGGTCTTCCTTGTCAAGGTTAGCATCTTCCAGCTCGCTTAACAAGAAGCTGTTGTAATCCAGCTCCTTACTTGCCTGCACCGCTTGGTCCTCTAAGGTCTTAAGGTCAGCCTCCAGCCGGCGATATTGGCGATAGGCATTGCCATACTGCGTGCGGGTAGGCACTAGGTTGGCGTAGAGGTCAAGCAGGTTGAGCTGAAATACGGCATCGCCCAGCAGCAGCGTATCGTGCTGCGAGTGAATGTCCATCAGGTTCGCCCCAATCTTGCGCAGGGCCTCCAGCGTCACCGGCGTATCGTTGACGAAAGCGCGAGATTTGCCCGACGGGCTAATTTCGCGCCGCAGAATGCACTGCGCGTCGTAGTCTAGGTCTTCCGACTCGAAAATATCCTGAAGCTGGTAGTTTTTAATATCAAACTGCCCCTCAATCACGCATTTGCGCTCGGTGTTGAAGAGCATGCGCGAGTCGGCCCGATTGCCGAGCAGCAGCCCGATGGCGCCGAGCATAATGGACTTGCCCGCCCCCGTTTCACCGGTAATAATGTTGAGTAGCGGCGACGGCCGCAACTCTAGTTGCTCAATAAGAGCATAGTTCTGAATACGTAAATCGAGTAGCATATCTATCTACAGCAATGACTTAGCAATAGGGCAATTAGCAACTTCGCCTACCTTGCTCCTAGGGTTTCAATAGCGTCTGGTACTTAGCCAAGTTGTCGGGGTCAGCATCGCTGAGCATGGTCACAAGCTGCTGCTTCTGCTCAGGGGTACCAGTACGGAATATGTTGGTGATTTCCTCGGCCTTGGCATTGAAGAACGCCCGCACGAACAGCGTACCCGGCCGAATAACGTTGGCTTTCTGAATCGCACTTAGCGCCTCCATAATTGAGGTCCGGGCATCAGCCGGCTTCTCAATGAATACATCCATCCCCTGCCGATAATAGGCGTAGAGGCTGGTGCGGAAGGGTTCAAGCTGCGGGTCGGTCAGGTTATTAAGCAGCCAATAACGATTGGTGGGGCTCGAATCGGTCCAGCCGGTGTCAGTTTCGTTGGTGGTAGTGGTTTGGCCCGCCGAGTACTGCATTATCAAGCGTGCTTGGTCGTAGTACGGCGAGCCTCCTAGGCGCGCAAACGTGTCTTGGTCGGTGCCAATGACTAGGTAAGCATAGAAGCCCAGCAGCGAGGCTAGGTTACTCGTAAAGGTGTTGCTACCCGGAATAAATGAGATAGGCGCGGCTGGCGAGAAGTTAAATATAAAGTTCCGGTCGTTGAGGCTCAGCACGTTGGTTTCGTAACCCGTGCCATACACTGGCCGTGTCGCTATCAAGCGCATAGTGGCCACGTAAGTACCGCTTTGCGGAATAGCTGTGATACCCACAAACATGCGCAAATTGATACGCTCGTTGGGGCCGTAGGTGAGCCGCGTCCAGGGCGTTTCGTTCAGAATGCGGCGCATCTCGGCCTGCATCTGATTAACCAGCGTAGCGTCGGTGATGGTTACGTTTTGAAGCGACACCTGCACATCAGCGTTTAGCTCCTGGGCCTGGCTGGGGCACGCAGTTAGCAGCCCCAGCAGCAAGGCCAACACCGTGAATACGTTACGCATGGATAATAGCAAATCGGGACTGAATGAGCTGTACCAAGACGCGGGCTAGCTCGGTTTTGGCCTGCAACTCAAAGTTAAGCACCTGGCCGGCGCGGTCCAGCACCGATACCTTGTTGGTATCGTGGCCAAAGCCGGCACCTGCATCGCGCAGCGAGTTAAGTACGACCAAGTCAAAATTCTTGCGCTGAAGCTTACCTAGGGCGTGCGCCAGCTCGTTTGTAGTCTCCAACGCAAAACCAACCGCAAATTGTTCAGGCCGCTTAGTTTGGCCAAGCGTGGCGGCAATATCCACGTTCTTGACAAGCGCTAACGTGAGTGTTTCGCCGTCTTTTTTTATTTTCTCGGGCTCCACCACCGCAGGCCGGTAGTCGGCTACGGCAGCAGCAAATACCCACACATCGGCCACAGGCGCTACTTGCGTAGCGGCCTCGTACATCTGTTGCGCGGTTTCGACCCGCACCGTGCGGACGCGCGGGCTAGCCGGCGGTGCTAGGTGCACTGGCCCACTAATCAGCGTCACATCCGCCCCTGCCGCGGCAAAGGCCTCGGCCAGGGCATAACCCATTTTACCAGTCGAGCGGTTGCCTAGGAAACGTACTGGGTCCAGCGGCTCATAAGTGGGCCCGGCTGTAAGAAGAACGTGCATCTTTATCACTTATCTAATTATTAGAAAGCGAGTAGCGGTTAACTCTACTACTCAGCTGCTTCTATGCTGCCATTACACTAGTGCTGCTCGAAAAACTTGACCAGCTCGGCCACAATCTCCTCGGGCTCCAGCATGCGGCCTGGCCCGGCCAACCCGCTGGCTAGCTCACCGCTGGGCGAGTTTAAAACGTGGTTGCCAAACGAGCGCAACCGTTCCAGATTTTGCGTCACGGCTGGATGGACGTACATATCCAAGTCCATGGCCGGAGCTAGGAACACCGGGCAGCGTGCCGACAAATACACAGCGCTTAATAAATTAGGGCACAGCCCATTGGCGAGTTGGCCAATGGTATTGGCACTGGCGGGCGCAATCACTAAGGCCTCGGCCCATAGCCCCAGCTCCACATGATTATGCCATTGCCCACTGGCTGCATCACGCAAAAAGCCCGTCAAGACGGGCTTTTTGGAGAGGGTACCGAGGGTAAGGGGCGTCACGAAGGCCGCCGCCGCTTCGGTCAGAATTACTTGTACTTCGGCGCCGGCTTTTACTAGTAGGCGGGTTAGCGGGGCGGCTTTGTAAGCTGCGATGCTGCCGCTGACACCTAGGAGAAGGCGGCGGTTCTGAAGGGGGGCGTGGGACTCGGGGCTGGTGGCTGGGGTAGTCATGGGCTCGTAAAAGAACACAAACCTAGGCACCTGGCCCGAAGCGCGCTACCAAAACCTAGAACAGCTCGCGGGGAATAACGACGGGCGCTACCTCAGGAGTTTCGTAGTGTAGCTCACCGGCGATAAACTCTTCGATGGCTTGGCTAGTAGGCTTGGGCTGGCGCTCGTATTGCTTGCTGATTTCAATCTGCTCACGGTTTTCGAACACTTCTTCGAGGTTATCGACGGTGGTGGCAAACTCAGCCAGTTTTTCGCTTAGTTCTTCTTTCAGCTTCACCGACAGCTGGTTGGCGCGCTTCGAGATGATAGAAATAGCCTCATACACGTTGCCTTTGTCGGTCGTGATGTCGGCCAGGTTGCGGGTGATGATGGAAGCAGAAGCGGGAGTCTTCATGGGAGGTATTTAGTTGTCAGTTGTTCGTTGCCAGTTATCAGGCGTCGGGAGCGGCCAGCCAAAGACTGACAACCGACAACGGGAAACTGACAAGCAGAAAATTAGTTTGCGGCAGTTGGGTCAGCCGGGAGTTTTTTAAGGCGTTCGATTTCGGTGCGGCTGTCGTCGTACATCGTTTGGGCCGCACGCAGGCTTTTGCTCTGCGGGTAGGTATCGATGAAATGCTGGTAAATGGCTAGGGCATCCGTGAAGCGCTCGCGTTGCTTGCTTTCGATACTTTCCTTGGCCCAGGCGTATTGTGCCGTGAGCCGCAGAAAATCGGCCTGTTCAGCAAATACTGAGGCCGGATACTGCTGGTTGAAGTTACTTAGGGCCGTCACGGCCGCTTGGTTGTAGCGTAGCGAGTAATAGAGCTTGGCGCTTTGGAAAGCTTTGTTCTCCAGCTTCTTTTGTAGCTCCTGGGACATGCTTTCCGCCTCGGTGCGAAACTCGCTGGTCGGGTACGTATTCAGGTAATCCTGAATTACCTCTAGCGCCGATACCGTATTCGTTTGGTCGAGCTGATAGCCGGGCGAGTCGCGAAACAGCGACTTGGCTCGCAAAAACGAAGCCTGCTCGGTATACGACGAGTTGGGATACGTATCGGTGAACTGCTTGAAGTAGTAGGCACTCAGCACGTAATTGCGCTGCATGAAGTTGGTATTGGCGAAGTAGAACTGCGCCTTTTCGGCCTCGGGCCGGCCCTTCAGCAGCGGAATCATTTCTTCTAGCAGCGTACCCGCCCGAAAATAATCGCCCTTGTCGTAGTACTTGATGGCCGCCTCGTACTTCTCGTTGACGTTGGTGCTCTTGAGCAGTTTCTGGTAGCCCGTGCAGGCCCCTAGCGAAAGGGTGCTGGCAAGCAGCGTGGCGGAAATAAGACGGGAAAATCGCATACGAAAGACAAAGGTACGAGGAAAACGATGGGCGCGCATCGTTGCGTTCCGAGTCGCTGCCACCACGAGCCGCATTAGCTATTGCTTGGTTGCAGCTACTGGTGTTTTAGCCGGGGCAGCAGGTTTTTTGGAAGGGGCGGCGGGGCGCTTACCGGGGGTAGATTTAGCCCTAGGCGACTTGATTTTAGGCTTGGGCTTCGGCTTGCTTTTCGCCTTCGGCTTAGCCTTAATATCGCTGGCGAAATGCTTACCGAACACGGTGCGCCGAGTGGGGCGCTCGGTGGGGCGCCAGCGGTAGCCTTTCAGCCGCGTATCATCTTCCTTCAATTCATGCGGCGGAATAAACGTGGCGTCTGGATTGGTTAGGAAGCTGATTGTCTGTAATTGATTTTGCGCAAAACCCAGCCGCATAGTGGCCGAGAGCGTCTTGTTCACGCCCGATACTGCCGTATCACCATCCAAGGTGTAGTACAGGCTTTCCGCATTGCCTAGCACATCGATGCGACTGATACGATTCTGCTTGAAATATGCCAGGATATTGCGGCCCTTTACTTGGTTGAAATCGTGGAGCGTATCCTCCCCTATCACAAAGGCCTTAGCAAACATCCGCACCTGGTCAATCTGATTACGCTTCTGCCGAATCTCCATCGAGTCAGACGTCATCTGGTTGTGGACTTGCCACAGAATAGGGTCTCGGTTGAGGTAGATAATACTATCCTGCCGGTCATAGGTGAGCGAGTCGCAGCGCCCTTGCAGGTTGCCCCGAAAAATCTGTACTTTGGGCCAAGCATACAGAATGGGCCGCTGGTTGACCTTTGTAGGCCGCGACTCGATGCTGAGCAGCGTATCAGCGGCCAAGTACAGCGTGTCGCGGCCCGAGATGTTGCGCACCACCGGTCGGCTTCCGTATAGCTTGGTGCGCCCTAGGGCACGCCAATAGCGGCCCACATCGCCCCGCAGCAACAGGTTGTCTTTCTTCGAAATAAGCGATACGTGCCCCGTAGCCACGCCGTACAGCTTGCTTTCATCGTACACCAACTGGTCGCCCCCAAGCAAGTAGTTCGGGGTTTCTATCTTGGCGTTGCGCTGAAAGTTGGACACCCGGGTAACGGTATTATACACACCCTTTTCGGCGTACAGATTGCCCTGTGGCCCCTTGATGCGGGTAGGACCATCGAAGTAGGCAATCTTGGAGATAGTATTAAACGTCAGGGTATCGTTGCGCAAGTCGGTTTGCCCCCCCTTGGCATCAGTCGAAACCAAGTGCACATCGCGCTTAAAAATGAATACTTTGCTATTAGTATCGTAATAACCTTGCTGGCTGTCGAGTGTGTTCTGCGGGTCGGTGAGGTGGCCGCCAGTGGTGTAGAAGGCCGTTTTGCGCGTCAGGTCGTAGTCGAGCACCGTGGTCGTGAGCGTCATGCGCGGGTCATGCATCACTACGTTGCCGGTCATGCGGGCCTTGCGCCGGTCACCATCATAAAAGCCCCGGTCGCCAGTAATTGTGACAGTATCGTTCTGAATAATGCGCACGTTGCTAAACGCCTCAATTTCGTTGCGCTCTAGGTACTGATAAGCCGAGTCACAGTACAGAAAGGTGTCCTCTTGCTTAAAGCTAACGTTGCCTAAAAGCTTACGGATTTTTATGCCGTTAAAGACGCCCCCTTGCAGCTCGCGGGTGCCGGGCAGTAGCTGCACAGGGGCACCTTTGACGGGACTAGCTGATGCGGCAGCCCCTGGGACCTTGGTAGCTGGTCGGCGCGGCGTTTGCGCACGCAGCGACAAAACCGATAGCACCAGCAAGAACCAAAAACTTAAAAAACGAAGGAGCGGCATTTAGCAGTCAAAGGTACAGCGGGCGGCGGAGCCTAACGCGCATCTTTGCGGCGTAGTGCCCAGCAGCCTATTAGCTGAGGTTCCTAGATTATAAAAATTCATTTTTTTAGCGGGGTAGGCGCGGGTACTACCACACTGGCCACGCACTGAGCATTCGGCTTCGCACCGCCCTATTAATATTGATGCGTGTTTCTGGTTGCCTGCTGAGCGACCTTTTATCGGGCGCTGGCTTGTAGCCGAGTGTAATGCGCTTGTTGATTCACAGCTTAATGCAAGATTTTGTGCTAGGCTCCTAGATAGTGGCCTTGTGGGCTAGAACGAGCAGTAACTGGAGGCACTTGCCCCATCATGTTTTGTGACTGCCTTCGGCGCTATGCTTAGCCCGCCTGCACCAGTGCAAACAGGTGCGTCATAGTAAGCGCCTCTATTTTGACTCCACCTACCCTGACTCGAGCAGTGAGCTACAGCGACAACACCAGCATAGGCTACTTCACGCATATCACTTCATCTCTTGGCTTGCTCGGTGCGCATACTACGGAGCGACCTCACAGTGGCCAAGTGTATGACTCTTATGCTAGCTACCTCACGCAAATTGGGTCTAGGTGCCTAGATAAGGTCGCCTAGCTCGCGCACGCCCACAGGGCGCTGCACGGTGTAGCCTTCGCCAAACTCAGTTCCAATCAGATGCCCAAATTCACGGGCACGAGCTTCCATGAAGTGCGCAAATGTTTGCCCCGAAAGGTAGGTCTGCGGCGCTGTAGGGTCAGCGTTGGCATTGAAGAACTGGGTGCCGTAGGCGTTGATAGAAGCCCACTTACCGGCCCAATAAGGAGTGATATCAACTACAAAATCGGCCGCAATCTGCCGGTCCTGAATGTAATGATATACATTTTTAGGACGCCACGGGGCGTGCGGCTGGCCATCCTCCCCCAGGGTTTCTATCATCCGCAGCCCACTCAGAAAGCAAGCATCGGTAGCCAACTGAGCGCCGCGCCCGTGGTCGGGGTGCCGGTCGCGGATAGCGTTACAAAGCACCACTTCGGGCTGGTATCGCCGAATAGCAGCAATAAGCGGCAGTTGATGCTCGCGGTCGTTCTTAAAAAAACCGTCGGGTAGTCCCAGGTTTTCACGGGCACTGAGCTGCAATATTTTGCTGGCCGCGGCCGATTCGGCCGCCCTGATTTCAGGTGTGCCGCGAGTACCTAGCTCACCCCGGGTAAAATCGACAATCCCCACCTTTTTGCCCGCAGCTACAGCCGCCAGCAGCGTGCCCGAGCACGACATCTCTACATCATCGGGGTGGGCCCCCAGGGCCAGAACGTCCAGTTTCATAATCGCAGGTTGAGACGGATTAAAACCGCTGAGTCCAATGGGCTATGCGGATACGCCCGCTGGCAGCGGGCTGATTATAGCTATAGAAAAGATAGTCGGCCTGCACAGCCGGTGTATCCGCCGAGTCCGTTGGGCTCGGCGGTCTATTTAATACGCAGCTTCCTGCCGGGTCGCAGATTACTACCTAGGCCCGGGTTGAGGCGCTTGAGCGTACTAACGCGGACACCGTAGCGGTCAGCGATTTCGGATAGGGTATCGCCCGAGCGTATCTGATGCTGCACTACGCGCCGAGCTGCAGTGGGCTCAGGGGCGCGACTGCTGCTACTGCTCCGGCTTCGCCGTAGGGCGCGGCTATAGTAGTTAAATAAAGCTGAGGTGATGGTGAAATTATCGCTACGCAACTGATAGCCAGGAAAATTATAGACCAGCGTAGGATTGATGGGATTCCCTTCATAACGCACTTCAAAGTGCAAGTGCGAGCCTGTGCTACGCCCCGTACTACCACCTAGACCAATTACCTGCCCAGCCTTTACGAAGGTACCAACTGGCACCAGCGCCTTGCTAAGATGACCATATAGCGTCTCGAGACCATTATAGTGGCGCACTAACAAGTAGTTGCCATAGCCGCCTCCATCCCACTTACTGATGCGGATAACTCCATCAAACGCCGCCCGCACCGAGTCACCAGTCTCTAGGTCTAAGTCTACCCCAAAGTGCCACCGCCCCCAGCGAAATACGAACCCCGACGTAACTGGGGTCTTCACCAGCGGCATCTTAGCAAAATGCTGACGCACGGGGTCCACCAACTTTAGGTTGATGGTATCGCGTATACGACGGCCATCTACCCGGTAAGGGTTTATGTTGTGAGTATCCCAGATGGCATAATAACCAGCCACCCGGATGTAGGAGGAATCAATAAGTACCTCCTCCGACATCTCCACTATCTCCTGTCCCCCCTCGTTGAGCGAAGTTGTGTCTTCGCTTACAATGCTCAGCTTACGAGCTGGATTGAAGATAGACTTAGCAGCATCCGATTTTTCATCAGGTAGCTCTTCTGTCTCGATAATGGTGGTCGTGTCCGGCCGCACATAGCGTAGGGTGGGTGTGCGCGCCTTAAAAAAATCTCGGCTGCGCGCCCGGCTCGGTTTGGCTTTCGAAGCCCGTCGGCGTTGTGCCTGCACAGACGTACTTGCGCCTAGCAAGCAGACCAGCAGCACCAAGAGCACGGGCAAGCGAAAAAAAAGCTTAGGAAAAATCAAAAGAAGCCCAAAAATAGCAGCAGTGGCCCGGTGCGCGAGCCACTGCTGAGTGTTGGTAAAAACGAAAGTCGCGCCGCCCAGTTGGCTGGCTGCACCCAATTAAGCTAGAACTATGACACCAGCCCAGCCAAGTACCGCTCGGCATCGAGTGCGGCCATGCAGCCAGTTCCCGCTGCTGTTACAGCTTGGCGGTAGGTGAAGTCCTGCACATCGCCGCAGGCAAACACGCCATCCACATTGGTCTTAGACGTGCCTGGTAGCGTTTTCAGGTAGCCTTGCTCGTCGTGATGTAAATAGTCCTGGAAAATCTTAGAATTTGGCTCGTGGCCAATCGCCACAAAGAATCCGTGCACCGAAATCTCGCGGGTTTCATGCGTTATAAGATTCTTCACCCGCACTGCTTCCACCGCGTGTTCACCTAAAATCTCATCGGTTGCTGTATCAAAAAGCACCTCAATCTTAGGGTTCTCGAGAACCCGCTTTTGCATAATCTTCGAAGCCCGCATGGCGTCCTTACGCACTAGCATATACACCTTCGAGCACAGATTGGCAAGGTAGCTGGCCTCTTCAGCAGCGGTATCACCCGCCCCTACAATAGCAACCTCTTTGCCCCGGTAGAAAAACCCATCGCACACCGCGCAGGCCGATACGCCCGAGCCATTTAAGCGAGCCTCCGAAGGTAAACCCAGCCACTTTGCCGAGGCACCAGTCGCGATGATAACGGCATCAGCCGTCAGCTCGGTCGTTTCATCAATCGTGATTTTGTGCGGGTGGCCCGAAAAGTCTACTTTCGTTGCGATACCATAGCGAATGTCGGTACCGAAGCGCGTAGCCTGTTTCTTCAAATCTTCCATCATCTCCGGGCCCATTACACCGTCCGGATAACCTGGAAAATTTTCTACATCGTTGGTGATGGTCAGCTGCCCTCCGGGTTGCAAGCCTTGGTACATCACAGGATTGAGTCCAGCCCGTGCTGCATAAATAGCGGCTGTATAGCCAGCAGGTCCCGAACCAATTATCAGGCAATGAATATGTTCCATATAAGTAGCGCGAATCGTTAATCTCGCGCTCATAAGCTGTTAAGCGTGGAATTAAAAAACAACAACGCTCGTCCGAAGATTTGCGCGTTTGCCTACAAAAAACCCCAACCTCACGGTCGGGGTTTTCAGGTAAGCAAATTTAGGCAACAACTAGCCTAGGTAGGGCTTCAATGCCTTCGAGCGCGATGTGTGGCGCAAGCGGCGAATAGCCTTTTCTTTTATCTGACGCACGCGTTCGCGGGTCAGATTGAATTTTTCGCCAATCTCCTCTAACGTCAGAGCAGCTTCGCCGTTCAACCCAAAGTAGAGTGTAATCACATCAGCCTCACGTTTAGTCAAAGTTGAGAGCGCCCGCTGCACCTCCTTGCGCAACGAGTCGTTCATCAGGCCCGAATCTGGTGTCTCTTCGTCCTCGTTTTCAAGCACGTCGAGCAAGCGGTTCTCTTCACCTTGTACAAAAGGAGCATCTACCGATACGTGGCGGCCTGAGATTTTCAGGGTATCTACTACTTCAGAGGTCGTCAACTCCAGCACTTCAGCAATCTCTTCAGGCGACGGCTCGCGCTCGAATTTCTGCTCCAGTTCTGAGAATGACTTACTGATTTTGTTTAGCGACCCTACCCGGTTTAGGGGCAAACGCACAATCCGGCTTTGCTCGGCCAAAGCTTGCAGGATGCTCTGGCGAATCCACCAAACGGCGTAGGATATAAATTTAAAACCTCGTGTTTCATCGAAGCGCTTAGCTGCTTTGATAAGACCTAGGTTACCTTCATTAATAAGGTCACCTAAGCTAAGTCCTTGATTCTGATATTGTTTAGCAACCGATACTACAAAGCGCAAGTTGGCTTTGGTTAATTTCTCTAGCGCTTTCTGGTCGCCATCGCGAATGCGCTGCGCCAGCGTTACCTCCTCGTCGGGCGTCAGCAGGTCCACTTTACCAATCTCCTGGAGATATTTATCCAGCGATTGGCTTTCGCGGTTGGTAATCTGTTTGCTGATTTTTAGCTGTCTCATCGGTAACGGTGCTAATTAAATAGTTTTAAAGGAGTTAGAGGGAAGCATATTACCCGGCCGGCTCCCGGCCAATTCAATGGAAAACAACACGACCATATGGACAAAAGTTCGGTCGGGTCATGCAAGGCTGGGAAGCCAAGGAAATAGGAAAATTTGACTTTAACTGTTTGCTGATAGCCACAATTAACGGTCCAAACTTTCAATTTCCTCAGCTTCCCAGTCTTATTTTGACTAACCTAGGCTGGCTTATCCAATAGCACTTTGCGCGAGAGACGGTACTTGCCCGTCTTCTTGTCGATGTCAACCAGCTTCACATCTATCTCCTGTCCTACTTCCAGCACGCCTTCGAGCGACGCAATGCGCTCGTGTGTTACTTCTGAGATGTGCAATAGCCCATCCTTACCAGGCATGATTTCTACGAAGGCACCATAAGGCTGAATCGAACGAACCTTACCTTTGTAGGTTTCGCCTACTTCGGGCTGCGCTGCAATAGCTCGGATGCGGTCGATAGCCCCCTGCATGTCCGTCTGGTTAGAGGCGTAAATGCTTACGTGGCCCTTCTCATCCTTCTCTTCGATGATAACAGTAGCATTGGTATCCTTTTGAATCTGCTGGATGACTTTGCCACCCGGCCCGATTACGGCACCAATAAACTCTTTATCAATTAGCATTTTGTGCGAGCGAGGCGTATGCGCTTTCAGCTCAGGAGCTGGAGCAGCAATAGTCTTAGCCATTTCACGCAAGATGTGCAGGCGGCCTTCGCGGGCTTGATGCAGCGCGGCAGTCAGAATCTCATTGCTCAAACCCTGGATTTTGATATCCATTTGGCAAGCGCAAATACCTTTCTCCGTACCGGTTACTTTAAAGTCCATGTCTCCTAGGTGGTCTTCATCACCCAGAATGTCCGAAAGCACAGCATACTCGCCGGTCTCCTTGTCTTGTACAAGACCCATTGCAATACCAGCTACAGCCGCACGCACTTTCACACCAGCATCCATTAGCGCCAGCGAGCCAGCGCAAACGGTGGCCATCGAGCTAGAGCCATTCGACTCCAGAATGTCTGACACGATGCGGATGGTATAGGGGTTTTCCTCATCGGGGGGCAGCACGCGTTTCAGCGAGCGGGCAGCGAGGTTACCGTGGCCGATTTCGCGGCGGCCAGCGCCCCGGTTAGGCTTCACTTCACCGGTTGAAAAACCAGGGAAGTTATAGTGCAGCATGAACTTCGAGAAGCCCTTAGTCAGCGGCTGGTCGATAATCTGCTCATCTAGCTTAGTACCAAGCGTGGCCGTGGTTAAGCTCTGAGTTTCACCGCGAGTGAATATAGCCGAGCCATGAGCACCGGGCAGATAGTTGATTTCCGACCAGATAGGACGAATTTCAGTGAGTTGGCGTCCATCAAGACGTACGCGCTCCTTCACCATCATATCGCGGATAGCTTTCTTCTCAGCCGATGAGTAATAGCGGCTAAACTGCTTCGTGTCCAGTTCAGGCTGTTCAGCTACCAGCTTATCTAAGAACGCTTTTTTCACGCCTGAAAAGCCTTCCTTACGGCCAGACTTGCTCGTGTTACCTGAACGAGCTACGTCGTAAGCACCTTGGTAGATGCCTTCGTGAATCAGCGCCTTTAACACCTCATTTTCTTCGTACTTGGGATACTCGCGGGGCTGGGCCTCTGGCGTGCGGCCTACGGCCAGCGCTAGGTCCTTCTGCAACTGCACCTGTGCCTTAATGGCTTCGTGGCCAAAAGCAATGGCAGCTACCATTTCCTCTTCGCTCACTTCATCCATCTCGCCCTCTACCATGGCTACCGAGTCGCCAGTGGCACCTACGATAAGGTCCATATCGGCGCGCTGCAGGTCGCTGGTTTTAGGGTTAATCTGGAACTGGCCATCGATACGCGCAACGCGCACTTCCGAAATAGGGCCGGCAAAGGGAATATCTGAAATCGACAAAGCGGCTGAAGCAGCCAAAGCAGCCAGCGCATCAGGCTGCACCTCTTTATCGGCTGAGATGAGGGTAATCATTACCTGCACCTCGTAGTGATAGTCCTTGGGGAACATCGGCCGCAGAATGCGGTCAACGAGGCGGCAAATCAGGATTTCGTAGTCCGACAGGCGGCCTTCACGGCGCTGGAACGAACCGGGAATTTTACCAGCTGAGCCAAATTTTTCTTGGTAGTCAACTGAAAGTGGCAGAAAGTCAACACCTTCGCGCTGGCTTGGGGCCGATACTACTGTGGCAAGTAGCATGGTATCACCAAGGCGCACAACAACGGCGCCATCAGCAAATTTGGCCAGCTTGCCGGTTTCAATGGAAATCTGACGGCCGTCGGGCAGCGCCAGGGTTTTGGTAATCGCGTGGGGAGCGGGCATTCTTCGAAAAGGTAAGTAGCTGGAAGCTAGGAGCTAAAAAATATCTAACTAAACAAAAACTTGCAGGCAAACAGTTCAGGTAAAGACAGTATCTGGAGGGGCCGCTGACTCGCTCCTAGCTTCGGCTACTGCGCTTTACCCGGCGCGGCTTGGGCACCGGCAAAAAAAAGAGTAGGGAACCCTCTTCAGAAGGCTCCCTACTCCCGGTAGTTGGGCTTACTTGCGGATACCCAGCTCCTTAATGATGGCACGGTAGCGGTTAATCTCGCGGTGCTGGAGGTAGTCCAACATGCGGCGGCGCTTACCTACCAGTTTGAGAAGACCTAGGCGAGTGCTGTGGTCTTTTTTGTTAACTTTCAGATGCTCCGTGAGGTGCTGAATGCGGTGCGTAAACAGCGCAATTTGCGACTCGGCCGAACCGGTGTCGGTATTTACTTTCTGAAGGCTGTTTTTTTCGAAGATGGCCTGTTTGGCCTCGGTCGAGAGTATCATCGGCAGATAGGAATGACCCGTCTTAGATTAAAAAATAGGAGAAATTTGGCTGCCCCACACCGCAGGGCGGGTGCAAAGGTACTGAATTTCCTTCGGGAATCCAAGCTCTTACTCAGTAGCTGGCATAGCCAAGCGGCGAAGGCGAGGGAAGCTAGGCAAGCGCTGCGCCACCCGGCGCCAAAAATCAGTTTCGAGTAGTCCCGAATCGTTATAGGCTTGATACAAAAAGAATAAACCTGCTGGAAGTAACAACGCGTTTGACAGCCACATACCGATGGCCACAGGCATTTCAAACTCACGCCCCCCCTTCTCACCTAAAATACTGAGTACGTAGTACACGATAAAAAATAAGATTGAAATCAAGATGGGCACTCCGATGCCACCCTTCTTGATAATAGCACCTAGGGGTGCCCCAATCAGAAACATAAGGATGACGGCCACTGACTGCGTGTATTTACGGTAAATTTCAATTCGAAATTGTGCTGAGTCTCGAGCCGTTTCGAATAGGCGCTGTGAACTAGAAGCCATAAAAGTGGCAATGTTGCGAGCGCGATTAGCCGCTTGCTCTGCCTGGGCACCCGTTAGAGGAGCCAATTTACTAGGTGGCACATGCCAGGCAGCAACTCGACGATAAGCCGCTTGGTTGATTGTATCAAAGCGCAAGTAGGTGTAGTAGCCGCTAAGCTGCAAGGGAATCTGCTTACGTTGACGTTGCAGTGCTTGCTGAGTCGAATCAGTAGCTTTAAACAGCTGCGAAATGTTAAGCATCATTCGGTTTTGCTGAAAATACTCCTTCTTAGTATTATTCAGGTTAAACGATGACAGCGAGAATGTTATCATATTTCGCTTGAAACCCTGCCGAAAAAACGATGAGGCTGAGCGGTCGCGGGCATCGGGCTGTTCTACATAGTTGTGCCCCCGAAACAACTCTAGCCCCAAATATTGGCCTCCAAAGCGTGTAAACATGCGTCCCGAATCGGCAAGCATAACCGTGGCGTTACCCGATTTTTGAGTGTGGTCATAAATCATAATACCCATTAGGATATCTTTATTTGGCCCCACCTTCTTATTTACTTTGATTGTATAGCCAGGTATGCCGTTGTAGAAAACGCCTTCTCGGATATCAAGAGCCAGCTTCTTCTGGCGCACATCCCACAGCAAGCTATAGGCATTAAGATTGGCCTTGGGCACGATACTGTTATTGAACCAGAAGGCAATACCACCAAGCACTAGGCTGGCCAACCACACTGGCCGTAAAATGCGCGTCAACGCAATACCAGAAGCCTTAATAGCAGTCAGCTCATGGTGCTCACCTAGGCTGCCATACGTCATCAGGGAAGACAGCAGCACGGCCAACGGCAGGGAGATAGGCACGATGGTAACACTGAGATAGAAAAGCAGCTTCAGAATAACCGCAACACCTAGGTCCTTACCAACAATGTCGTCGAGGTACTTTAGCAGTACCTGGGTTAGGAAAATGAATTCTACCACCGCGAAGGTGAGTAGGAAGGGCCCCGCGAAGGCCTTCAAAATAAGCTTATCGAGTTTTTTTAACATTGCTTCGTTACTAACCTGCATGCCAGATTCCAACGCCAGTGAGTGGTGCATAGTGCATGGCGCAGGCAGAGAGCTAGCCGCCTACCTGCTCCCGCAACTTTCCTACCAAGCTATCCCATAGCTCTTGCTGCTCTTGGGCATTGCTATGGTCAGAGTAATCGGTTACTCGTAAAAACACCCCATCTGTTATCTTAGAATACTCTAGACTAAAATCTAAATAGTTAGCATCAGTGAGGGGCTGCTTTTTTTCGTCTAGGAAGACATAGCGAATAGAGCGGCCCGGACGCTGCAGCGCGACTTCCGCGTAATGGTTTTGTTTGTCCCACACCATATTGAACCGGTGGTCGGGGTCGAGACGCACATCATCGCAAAACCACTGGGATAGCCCTGAAGCAGAGGCTAAATAAGGAAACAAGAGGCGGGGCGAAGCATTAATAGGATACTCCATTTCAAAGCGGCGTTTGCTACTGGTAGCGGGCATTTCCATAGGTACTTTAGAAGAAAGCCCGAACCAGCCACCTTACAAAAGTGGCCCTGCGGGCAGGAAAACAACTTTTTTTTGAAAAAGGGTTGCTTAGTAGCGTTTTTTTGCTACCTTTGCACTCCCAAACCGACCCGGCGGGGTAGCTCAGTTGGTTAGAGCACAGGATTCATAACCCTGAGGTCACGAGTTCAACTCTCGTCCCCGCTACTTATCAAAAACCGTTCTAGTTTTTACTGGAGCGGTTTTTTGCTTTTAAAACCTGCTAAGCCGCGTGGTGGAGTATTCTAGTAATCAACGCAGCGTAGGCACTCTGCGTCTAGTAGACGCGCTGCTAATAGCCTACTCATGTAGAGCAGATGTTCCTAACACGCCACGTACTGCCTAAAAGACAAAGCGCTTGCCTCCTACGGGGGCAAGCGCTTTTCAGAGTCAGTCGGTTAAGCAGTTCCTAAAAGGATGCTCTATCTTACTTCACTTTCTCAACGATGCCCGCGAAAGCAGCAGGATGGTTGAGCGCCAAGTCGGCGAGTACCTTGCGGTTGAGGTCAATGCCAGCCTTTTTCAGACCGCCCATCAACTGCGAGTATGATAGACCATGCTCGCGGGCACCAGCGTTGATACGCTGAATCCAGAGCGCGCGGAACTCACGCTTCTTTACCTTGCGGTCGCGGTAGGCATAGAGCAAGCCCTTTTCTACAGCGTTTTTCGCAACAGTCCATACATTCTTGCGCCGGCCATAGTAACCTTTGGCAAGGCGCATTACTTTCTTACGACGGTGGCGCGAGGCCACGTGGTTTACACTCCTTGGCATAACCTAAGTTGTTTTTGGCAGCCGGCGCTCAGCAATTGCTGAAGCTTATCATACGACCGGAAGCCTGGTGAGGGTTTAGATATTCAACATCTGATTCACCCGGTTCATATCGGCCGAGCTAACTAGGCCGCTGTGGGTGAGGGCACGCTTACGCTTGGTGCTCTTCTTGGTAAGAATGTGCGACTTGAAAGCGTGCTTACGCTTCACTTTGCCAGTGCCGGTAAGCTTGAAACGCTTTTTGGCACCCGACTTGGTTTTTACTTTGGGCATGGGTTGTGGTTGATTATTGATTGTTTGGTACTGACGCTGAACGACCAACGTGGTCGGCAGCGGCAGCCATCAACAACCGGGGTTAAGCTATTCAGTAGCAGCCGCCGGGGCCGCTTCTTTGTCCTTGGGTGGCTTATTCTCCTTGGGCTTCTCAGCAGCCGCTACGGGCTTAGGAGCTGGCTTAGCCACAACGGCCGCCTTTGGGGCCAAGTAGAGGAACATGCGTTTGCCCTCGAGCTTAGGCAACTGTTCTACTTTAGCCAAGTCCTCAAGAGCTTGAGCGAACTTGAGCAGCAGAATCTCGCCACGCTCTTTGAAGACGATACTACGGCCCACAAAGTGAACGTAGCTCTTAATCTTAGCGCCCTCTTTAAGGAATTCCTTGGCGTGTTTTACTTTAAATTCAAAGTCGTGGTCGTCGGTATTAGGACCAAAACGAATTTCTTTGATAACGACCTTTGTTTGTTTAGCCTTTAGCTCGCGGGTCTTTTTCTTCTGCTCGTACTTAAATTTCGAGTAGTCAATAACGCGGCAAACAGGCGGTGTGGCGGTAGGAGAAATCTCCACCAGGTCCAAGTTTTGGTCCTGCGCAAATTTGCGAGCTTGGTCTATCGAATAGATGCCTTGCTCGATGTTATCGCCGACGAGACGAACCTCGCGGGCGGTAATTTTCTGATTGATTTTGAACGGCTCTTCCACCTGCTGGCGGGGCACGTACCGACGATTTGGGGTAGCTATGGCGAAAGTCCTCCTGCTAAAAGTGGCCGGATATGAGATTGTTATGTCGAATGCCTAGCACGAAGCTTGACGTTCGGGGGGCAAATATCGGCAATTAATTCTGCTAAAGCAAAATAATATAGAAAAAGGCGTGCTGAAATACTCTTCAGCACGCCTTTCTAACTCTGTTTTTTACCTCATTAGGAGGGTGCCCCTACCCCATTGCTTCGGCAATCTGGGTTTGCACGCTCTGCACGAAGCTATCAAGCGGCATGGAGCCAATATCACCTTGGCCATGACGGCGTACACTTACCAGACCATCCTGGGCTTCCTTCTCACCTACAACTAGTAGATAAGGGGTTTTGGCCAATTCTGCGTCGCGAATTTTGCGGCCAATGCGCTCATCACGAGCGTCGACAGTACCTCTTAGGTCGGCAGCTTCGAGCTTGGCTTTTACCTCATAGGCGTAGTCAGCAAATTTGTCCGAGATAGGCAACACCGTAAACTGTTCGGGCGAAAGCCAGAGCGGGAAATTGCCAGCCGTGTGCTCAATAAGTACAGCTACGAAGCGCTCGAGCGAGCCAAATGGTGCTCGGTGAATCATCACGGGGCGGGCTCGGGTGTTGTCGGGCGTTACGTACTCTAGGTCGAAACGCTCAGGCAGGTTATAATCGACCTGGATGGTACCGAGCTGCCAGCGACGACCTAGGGCGTCTCGCACCATGAAGTCGAGCTTAGGACCATAAAAGGCCGCTTCGCCCAACTCGGTTACCGTGGTAAGGCCTTTTTCGGCGGTCGATTCTTGAATAGCAGCTTCGGCTAGTGCCCAGTTTTCGTCGGTGCCGATGTACTTGGTTTTGTTCTCGGGGTCACGCAGCGAGATTTGAGCCGTAAAATCGACGAAGCCTAGGGCTTTGAAAACATACAGCACGAGGTCGATTACCTTCTGAAACTCCTCCTTTACCTGGTCGGGACGGCAGAAAATATGGGCATCGTCTTGGGTGAAGCCCCGCACGCGGGTGAGACCGTGCAGCTCGCCCGACTGCTCATAGCGGTACACTGTACCAAACTCAGCCAAGCGTACTGGTAGGTCGCGGTACGAGCGGGGCTTGGTGCGGTAGATTTCGCAGTGGTGAGGGCAGTTCATCGGCTTAAGGAAAAACTCCTCGCCGGGGTTGGGTGTCTTAATAGGTTGAAACGAATCGGCGCCGTATTTCTCGTAATGGCCGCTGGTCACGTACAGCTCTTTGGCCCCAATGTGCGGCGTCACAACCGGCTGATAGCCAGCTTTTACCTGAGCTTTACGCAGAAACTGCTCTAAGCGCTCGCGGAGGGCCGTCCCCTTGGGCAGCCATAGCGGTAGGCCCGCGCCCACCTTCTCCGAGAAGGCAAAAAGCTCTAGCTCTTTGCCCAGCTTGCGGTGGTCACGACGCTTGGCTTCCTCTAGTTTCTCTAGGTACTCGGTGAGGTCCTTTTGTTTAGGAAAGGTGATACCGTAGAGACGCGTGAGCTGCTTGTTTTTCTCGTCGCCGCGCCAGTAGGCGCCAGCTACGTTCATGATTTTAGCCGCCTTAATAGGGCTGGTATCAGGAATGTGTGGCCCGCGGCAAAGGTCAGTGAAGCTACCCTGCGAGTAGAAGGTGATGTTACCGTCTTCCAGGTTTTCGAGTAGCTCTAGTTTGTAGGGGTCCTGCTTCTCGGTGAAGTAAGCCACAGCCTCGGCTTTGGGGACCTCGCGGCGCTCGAATTTGCTTTTGTTCTTCGCCAATTCGAGCATCTTTTTCTCGATAGCGGGGAAGTCATCGCTGGAAATGGTACGGCCTTCGCCTAGGTCTACATCATAATAGAAGCCATTTTCGATAGCTGGGCCGATGGCCAGCTTAACGCCGGGATACAGCGCTTCAAGAGCTTCGGCCATGAGGTGAGCCGAGGAGTGCCAGTAGGCAGCCTTGCCGCCGGCGTCATTCCAGGTCAGGATTTCGAGAGTTGCGTCCTCAGTGAGGGGGCGATGCAGGTCGCGGATTTCGCCGTTTACTTTAACGGCCAAGGCATTGCGGGCCAGGCCTTCGCTGATGCTGGCGGCTAGGTCGTAGCCAGTAGTGCCGGGCTCGACCTGGCGGACAGAGCCATCGGGGAGGGTGATATGGAGCATAACTATTGCTTGCAAGTGAGCGCAAAGCAGGCGCAAGTTACGCCGCCGCGCTAGGAATTAGGTGGCGCTGCCCTTGGTAATAGCGGAGCCCTGAAGCTAACAGCTATTGCTGTGGAGGCAATACTGCTGGCGCCGAGGCCGCCGCAGCTCGACGGTAATAATTAGTAGCAGGACGAAGGCTATCGGGCATAGCGGCGCGCACTAGCTGCCCGGTCTTCCAGACTTTATAGGTCCAATGCTGGTTACCAGGGTTTTCGGCTACCAGCAGCCGGAACTGAGCGAATGCCTCTGGGAGCCGATGCTGAGCCTCTAGCGCCTCGGCCAGCAAGGCACGCGCCTGGGGTAAGCGCGGGTTGCGGCGTAGCGCACGCTGCAAATGCGGAATAAGCGCGGCGGGCCGCTGGCCGTGTACCCCGGCTGCAAGGGCCAGTCGGTAGTCGGCTCGGTACTGAGTGGTATCGAAGTGCAATGCCCGGCGGTAATAGTGCAGGGCACTATCCGGGCGCCCTAGCAACTCAAGCTGCCGGCCGTAGTCGTACGCCAATGCGCCCGACGCCGAATCTAACCGCAACCCTTGCGCAGCGTATCGAGCAGCCTCGGCAGGCAGGCGGTAGGCATTCAAGAGAAATGCTAGCTGGTGCAATATCTCAGGCTGGCGTGGGTCGCGGGCTTGCGCTGCATGCAGGTAGTCGAGGGCTTGCGCGGTATCAGCTGTAGCGGCGTAGGCTAGCCCTTTGTAGAACAACGCGGCGGGCTGGTCGGGGTCGAGGCGCAGGGTACGGTCGAGGCTTTCGAGGGCAGCATCGTATTGCCGAGCGGCCAGGTGCGTTTCGCCCTCCAGCAAGGATAGCTCGGGCGAGTTGAAGCCATTGGCAGCCGCCTGGCGGGCAGCCGCTAGCGCCTGGCTGAGGCGACCTAGGGCCCGTAGTGTCCGAGCCTGCAAGAAGTATAACTCACCGTCGGCATCATCTAGCTCGAGGGCAGCACTAATGTCGTGCAAAGCTGCTGTGGGCTGACCAGCGGCCAGGCGCAGGGTAGCGCGCCGAGCTAGCAGCCCTGTGTTATCGGGTTGCTGCCGGATGGCGCCGTCTAGCTCATCGGCTTGCACACGGGGGCCGCTCTGCACCGTAGCAAGGTTTACTAGGGTGTCTGGATGCTCGGCCGGGGCTGCCTGACAAGCCGCAAGCATTGATAAAAATAGAATAAACCAGCGGTGCATTAGCAGATATACCTTCTTGACAACTAAGTTACACACCCTAAAGTGTTGATTCAATGCTTTAGCCTACCTCACTTCGCGAGCAGCATTCTTTTCTCCTGCGTGCAGCCGCTCGTACCAACGAGCATGGACGCGGTCGCGGCGGGAGGCAGCACGCACTAATGGCGGCAGTAATTGCTGACACAGGCGATTTATGGTCAAGTCCTCACTAGTATAGGTGGGCAGTTTAATTGCCTCCTGCAGCACGGCAATGGCCCGGCGCCGGCGCCCTTGGTACTTGTACATACGGGCTAGGTCGTAGCTGTATTGAATGCGGGTGGGGTCCAGCTCATGAGCTTTTTCCATCGCCTCCATCGCCTTTTTAGAACTAGCACCCTGCGGGTATCCACCTAGGACGATGCGCGAAAACATTTTTTCGAGTACGTTATAATGAGCTACGCGATAGTACCAACGGCCTAGTAGCTGCCATGCTTCAGGCATATCGGGGCGGCGCTCAGCAGCTAGAAATACGTGCTGGCGCAACTGCTTAAAAAGGCGCAGCCGGCTACGGGCACTCAGCAGCCCCGCCTCGCTAAACAAGGCTAAAGCCATGGCATAATTGCTTTCGCCCGCTTCGGGCTGTAGCTCCAGGGCCCGGTTGGCGTACTGGTGAGCGGCGGAAAAGTAGGCGCTCTTACGAGTTTCGTCGGAGTAGCGGTTGCCTATGCTCACGCTGAGCACGGCAGCACGCCACAGGCTATTGTAGTGCTGCGGCTGAAGCTTGAGCACTGCTTCGTACGCCGCCAGGGCTTCCGACTCTTTAAACTTGGCTTGCAGCGCCGCCGCCCTACGCAGATGCTCGCGCAGGGCCACCGAATCGGGCGTCTGCACGAGTTTTTGCTTAGGGTTAGCTTTTATGGTTGGGGTAAGCTCCGCGGCCTCTGGGGTAGCTGGTGCGGAGGGCGGCGATGTAGTGGTGCCCTGCCCCCACCCCACCCCAGGATGCCCAGCTACCAGCGCCAAGGCCAGCAGTGTGGGGATGGTGGGAAAGGGACGGCTCATTCGCAAGACAATACAACGTAGGCAGTTTCTAAAATAAGCCCAGCTGCGCCTTGGGCCGCCGTAGCAGCGCCTGCGATTGGGCTACTTCTTCGGCAGTAACCTCGACGGGCCGAACTGGCTCAGGCTCGGCTGTGGCTGGAGCGTCTTCTTCCGCCTTGGGGGCCGCACCGCGCTTCTTGGCTTCGCGACGGGCGGGCTCGGGTCCTTCGTCTGTCAGTAAGGTCAGCGCGTGCACTTTGTAGTAATTCAGCTTATTGCCCATCGCCTTCCAGCCCTTTACCTCAATAAACTGGTCGAGGCGCAAGGTTTCAGTTTCCTTATCGGCTTTTTTGTCGCGCTGCAACTTTACTTCTACTTCAGGCTCGGCGAAAGTGCTGGCGGCTAGCAGCTTCGAGCCCTTACTTTCGGAGATGAAAGTAAACGGCTTGTCCATCGTCGTAGTTTCGATGTGGAAGCGCTTGACGTAGTGCAGCTTGGTCTCGCCATCTACGTACACGGCGCTTATAACCGTATCAGACTCCAGCTTGCGCAAAATCAGGATATTGGGCACGTCGAAGTGCAGCGTCGGACTGGGGGCCTTCAGCTCATACGAGCCATCTTTATACACTACCAGCACTACGTGCTCGGTATCGAAGGCGCCTAGGTAGCGGCCGTGGCCGGCGTGGTTAAGGCGCCCGACTACGCTGTCGAAGAACACTTCGCGGCCACCTAGGGTGCTATCGCCCACCGATTTCTGAGTAATCTTCTTGATGAGCTGCTTGGTCACAATATTGCCCATCGAGCCTTTGCCTTTAATAGCCAGTTCAGCAAAGTCAAAGTCAAATTGCTTGACGCGAGCCTGTGCTTTATCAGAGAGCTGGATGCTTACAATCTCACTTTCTGAGTTTGGGTTAGCAGTGAGGTAGAGCACTTTAGTACCCTTCGTAGCCTTGGTAAGGTCATAGGCCTTGTCGCGGGTGATACCCGTAACCAGGAAGCGCTTGGCAAAGCTGATGCCGCTGGCTCCGTCTACGTACACCATGTTGTACACCAGCCGGTCGTCGTTTTTATTATAGACGCCCACGTGCAAAATATCCTTGCCTACGAAAGTCTTCTCCGCGATTTTGCTTACCGTGAAGGTGCCATCGCGCTTGATGGCAATGATGTCGTCGAGGTCCGAGCAGTCGGCCACGTGTTTGGCAGCCTCATCTTTCTTGAGACCATAGCCCACAAAACCATCCTGGTAGTTGACGTAAAGCTTCTGGTTAGCAATGGCCACTTTCTGGGCCGTTACCACGTCGAAGGTGCGCAGTTGAGTTTTGCGTTCGCGCTTGGCACCATACTTCTTCAGCAAATTGTCGAAGTAGGCAATGGCATAGCGCGTGAGGTTGGCCAAGTGGTCAGCTACCTCGGCTAGCTCCACATCGAGCTTCTGAATATATTCTTCAGCCTTGAAGCCATCGAACTTCGAGATGCGCTTGATACGAATTTCGGTCAGGCGCGTCAGGTCGTCCTCGCTCACGGGGCGGCGCAGCACAATGCGCGTGTCGTCTTTCTTGAGCTTCTCCCCTTCTACCCGCACAAACTTTTTGAGCCCTAGGTCGATAGTTTCGAGAATCTGCTCCCAGGTCTCACACTCCTCAATTTTGCGATAGATGCGGTTCTCAATAAATATCTTTTCCAGCGAGGCCGAGTGCCACTTTTCCTGAAGCTCCTGCTGCCTGATTTCGAGTTCCCGCTCGAGTAAGCGCACCGTTTTGCCGGTGCTTAGGCGCAGCATGTCCTCTACGCTCACAAAGCGCGGCTTGTCGTCGATAATGACGCAGGTATTGGGCGAAATCGAAATTTCGCAGTCGGTAAAGGCGTAGAGCGCGTCGATGGTAAGGTCGGGGCTAACGCCGGGCGGCAGTTGCACCTGAATCTCGACGTCGGCGGCCGTGTTGTCTACTACCTTCTTAATCTTGATTTTATTCGCTTCTGAGGCCTTCACGATGCTTTCCATAAGCGCCGTGGTGGTAGTGCCATACGGGATGTCGCGAATGACCAGCAGGGTCTTATCAACCTTTTCAATGGTAGCCCGCAGTCGGATTTTGCCCCCCCGCTGCCCGCTCTGGTAGTTGCTAATGTCGGCTAGGCCACCGGTTGGAAAGTCGGGGTAAAGCTGAAACTCGCGCCCCCGTAGCACCGCCATACTCGCTTGGCACAGCTCGCGGAAGTTGTGGGGCATAATCTTGGTACTTAGGCCCACCGCGATGCCCTCTACCCCTTGTGCCAGCAGCAGCGGGAACTTGACGGGTAGAGTAATGGGCTCGCGCTTGCGGCCATCGTAGCTCAGTTGCCACTCCGTAATGTCAGGGTTGAACACAACCTCCAAGGCAAACTTGGAGAGGCGCGCCTCGATGTAACGCGGCGCGGCGGCCGAGTCGCCGGTGCGCACGTCGCCCCAGTTGCCTTGGGTTTCGATGAGCAGGTCCTTCTGCCCTAGGTTCACCATCGCGTCGCCTATGCTGGCATCGCCGTGCGGGTGGTACTGCATAGTCTGGCCAATGACATTCGCCACTTTGTTAAAGCGGCCATCGTCCATCTCGTTCATGGCGTGCAGAATGCGACGCTGCACGGGCTTTAAGCCGTCTTCCACGGCCGGTACCGCGCGCTCCAGAATCACGTAGCTCGCATAGTCCAAAAACCAGTTTTGGTACATCCCCCGCACATTGTTCACGTCGTGGATGACCTCGCCAGGCGCAAATTTGGTATCCTCAGCTTCCTCGTCAGGCTCCTCCGCGCTGGCCTCGGCCGGCGAGTCAGGCTCAGCTTCCATATCAACTTCCACTAGCTCGGTCGCATCTTCCGCATTTTCTCCAAACAAGGTAGCAGCTACTGCCTGCGTGGCATCGGCTGCTAGCTCGGCAGCATCCGCCTCCAGCTCCGGGCTAGCCGGAGCCCCTAGGTCAAAATCCAGGGAATCGCCGGGCTGTAGGTAGTCGGATTCGGAAGCGTCGGAAGCGGGAGTATCAAAAAGAGCCACGGGGGAAACGTAAAAAGTCGGCAGTCAACCGGCAAAAGTACCGTAAAATTGGGGGGAAACCCTTAGATGTAAAAGTAGGAAATACTCAGAAAGTTCCCAACAATATTAGCCGACGACCCAAGCCACGTCACTAACCTGACTAGCAACCACCTAGTACTGTCATAAAAAAAGCCCTCACCCACTAAGTGGGCAAGGGCAATTTAAGCCGTAAAGGCGAGCACCTAGTGAGTAACTTCTTCCAACACCGGATGGCTCACTGTGTACTGCACGTAGTCGAGCAGCTTATCGAGCAGCGGGCTAGGTAGGTTGGGCAGTACTGGCAGCAAAAACGTGGCGTCGGCTGTGTTAAAATGACCAGTCAACTCAATGAGCGCCTCCGGGGTAGCCGGCCGAAAACCCATGCGCCAGTCGGCAAAGCGACGGTGGTCGAGGCGGCCATCGGCTAGCAGCGTAAGGCGGTGATGGCGCGAATCGCGCGAGATGTGCATAAAATACAACTCGTGCACTTCATTTACATCGCCTTCCAGTACTTGCACAAAGCGGCCATCCGCCGCGTAGAGAAGTAGACCGGTCAGCCCTTTCTCCTCGTTGGCTTCCCGAGCTTGACGAAGCAAATCAGCTAGCTCCGCTTCGGTGAATGGATGGGTCGCCTGGCTTTCGTAGATGAGGTGGTGTAGCTGCATAGGTTAATTTACGGAAAGGCTGTTTTTAGTGTTCCAAGTTGCCTTTAGGCTACGCCAACGCGATTTCTGCTACTGGCAGTACATCGCTTGTTACTAAGTCTTTTTCCAGGCGCAAGTTGTCAATGATAAATTCTTGGCGGGCAGGTGTGTTCTTGCCCATGTAGTAGGCCAGGACTTGCTGAATGGAGCGGTCAGACTGCAAAATAACTGGCTCCAGCTTGATATTTTCTCCAATAAACTTGCCAAACTCATCGGGTGAAATTTCGCCTAGGCCCTTAAAACGCGTCACCTCGGGGTTGCGCCCTAGCTTGCGCATGGCCTCTTGCTTTTCACTTTCTGAGTAGCAGTAGATAGTCTCCTTCTTATTGCGCACCCGGAACAGCGGCGTTTCTAGGATATACACGTGGCCGTTGCGCACTAGGTCAGGGAAAAACTGTAGGAAGAACGTGAGCAGCAGCAAGCGAATGTGCATACCATCGACGTCGGCATCAGTCGCGACTACTACGCGGTTGTAACGCAGGCCCTCCAGTCCTTCTTCGATATTGAGTGCGTGCTGCAAGAGGTTAAACTCTTCGTTCTCATATACCACCTTCTTCTTGAGACCGAAGCAGTTGAGAGGCTTGCCGCGTAAGCTAAATACGGCTTCCAGCTCCACGTTGCGGCTTTTGGTAATGCTACCGCTGGCCGAGTCGCCTTCCGTAATAAAAAGGGTGGTGAGCTGCTCTTTTTCGGCACCGTCCTTCGCATTCTCCCCTAGGTGGAAGCGGCAGTCGCGCAGCTTACGGTTGTGCAGGTTGGCTTTTTTAGCGCGCTGGTTGGCCAGCTTTTTTACGCCGGCCATATCCTTGCGTTCACGCTCGCTCTGCTCGATGCGCTTTTTGAGCTTTTCGGCTGTGTCGGGGTTCTTGTGCAGGTAGTTATCAAGGTGTTCCTTGACATAGTCCAGAATGAAGCCCCGCACTGTGGGGCCATCTTCCCCCATGTTGATGCTACCTAGCTTAGTTTTGGTCTGGCTCTCGAACACTGGCTCCTGCACCCGCACGGAAATGGCCCCGATGATGCTGGCCCGAATGTCGGCCGCATCGTACTCCTTGGTCTTGTTGGTTTTAGCGTAAAACTCACGCACCGTCTTCACTACAGCTTCGCGGAACGCCGCTAAGTGCGTGCCACCCTGCGTAGTATACTGGCCGTTGACGAAGGAATAGTACTCCTCACCGTAGTCGTTGCCGTGAGTAAGGGCCAGTTCGATGTCGGCCCCTTTCAAGTGTATGATGGGGTAGCGCAGCGTTTCCTCGTCGGTCTTGTGGCGCAGTAAGTCGAGCAGGCCATTCTCCGAAATGTACTTCTGCCCATTGAAGTAAATCGTGAGGCCTGCATTGAGATAGCAGTAGTTACGAATCTGATTTTCGAGGTACTCCGGGATGAAGCGGTAGCTCTTAAAAATCGTGTCGTCGGGCTGGAAGGTGATGAGCGTGCCGTTGCGCTGGCTGGTTTTTGTGGCCTTGGGGTCGGCGGTGAGCTGGCCCTGCGAAAACTCAGCGGCCTTCAGCTGGCCATCGCGCACGCTCTGCACCAAGAAGTAGCTGCTCAGCGCATTCACAGCCTTGGTACCCACGCCGTTGAGGCCCACCGATTTCTGAAAAACCTTGCTGTCGTACTTGCCGCCGGTGTTGATTTTGCTCACTACATCCACCACTTTGCCCAGCGGAATACCGCGGCCATAGTCGCGCACCTGCACTTTACTTTCCGAAATTTTTATTTCGATAGTGCGGCCGTAGCCCATCACGTGCTCGTCGATGCAGTTATCTACTACCTCCTTCACTAGCACGTAGATACCATCATCGTAGCTACTGCCATCACCAAGCTTACCGATGTACATGCCGGGCCGCAGCCGAATGTGCTCGCGCCAATCGAGCGAGCGGATGCTGTCTTCGGTGTAGCCGTGGGCGGGGGCGAGTACTTGTGGTTCGTCGTTCATCAGAGAAAATCCGTATGCGGGGCAGTTTGGGGTAAAAGTAACGCGCAATGCAGCGTTAAATCAACTTGAGCCTGCCAGTTTATTTAGCTTGGCGTTGCCAATATCGTTAGGTTTTTTAACCCAAACTAGCGGGCCAAGGTTCAGCCCAAATCCATATCCCAACGCTTAACTCAGTACCCATAACTTAAAAATGCTACCCCCACCCAATCAGTTTAACCAGCCTCGCAATCTGCCGGGGCAGTCGTTTAACCATGCCCCGACCGAGATAAAGCAGTCGGCGGTGGTGCACTACACGTTCATGCTTATCGGCTTGTCGCTGTTGGTGTTCGTTTTGCACAAGCTCGACGACTTGCTGCTGCCGCTGGTTTACGCCATCTTGCTGAGCCTATTGCTCATGCCATTGGTTACGAAGCTCGAACAATGGCGCTGGCCGCGCATGTTAGCCATTGCTACGGCTATTCTGCTCGTTGTGCTGGTCATCGCGGGACTATTCACATTTTTTGGCTCCCAGATAATCAGCCTGCGCAGCGAGCTACCTCTTATTCAGAGTAAGCTGGTTGTGCTCTTCGACCAGCAGCAGCAAACGCTGAGCAAGCGGTTTCACTTTCAGCCCATGAGCCACGACGAGGTTATAGACTCGTCGCTTTCGGCCCTACAAAAGCAGTCGAGCAAGTACCTAGGCACTACGCTTAACACTACCCTAGGCGTGCTCAGCACTGTTACGCTGGTGCCCATCTACATTTTCTGCTTTCTGTACTATCGCGACCACCTGCGGCAGTTTATGTTCCGCTTTGTAGAGCCCGATAAGCGCACGGTGGTACTGCACACCGTCGATAATATTCAGAACGTGGTACAAGGCTACATGTCGGGCCTTTTCACTGTTATCGTGGTAGTGTCCATTCTTAACGCCATCGGGCTGCTGGCGCTCAGTGTGAAGTACGCCATCTTCTTCGCCATTTTCGCCTCGGTGCTAGCCGTCATTCCTTACATCGGCATCATCGTGGGCTCTATTATCCCGGCCCTCATCACTTACGTCGAAACTGGCTCCCTCACGCACGGGCTGGCCGTTATCGGGGTGTTTATGCTGGTGCAGTTTATTTCGGATAATATATTGGCCCCGCTCATCACGGCATCTAAGGTGAGCCTCAACCCGCTCACGGCTATTATTGCCCTTATTCTGGGAGCGCAGCTCTGGGGTACGCCGGGCATGATTTTGAGCGTGCCACTGTCGGCCGTTATCAAAGTAATACTCGATGCCAACAAGGCAACTGAGCCCTGGGGCTTTTTGCTAGGTGATGTCGGCGACGGCGAAGCCACGAAAAAAGACCCCAGCGACGACCGAGGATTTATAGCTAAGCTCTGGGACCAAGTGCGCGGCAAGCGCCCGCCGCTGGCACCCGAGCCAAGCCTACCGCCCCAGCTCCAGCATCGCCGGTCCTAGGGCCAGAAAATAGGTATGGCTAGGCTAAAGCCAAAATTTTATACCAATAAAATACACCCTTAGTCCTAGTTATCCGCGTACAAGGCCCTGTGAGCGGCGCTCTACTACAAGTTGGCCGCTCCTTTTCACTTACTACTTTACATACTCCAAGTCATGGCTAACGAAACCATCACCCGCGCCTTCACCGACATCCTCAACCTGAACCGCACTTCGGTGAAAGGCTACCAGGAAGCTGCCGAAGAAGTAACGAGCCCCGAACTGAAATCGCAACTAAGCCAGTTTTCGCAGCAGCGCGCCGGCTTTGTATCGGACCTAGAGGGCTACGCCAAGCAATATGGTATTGATGCCAGCGAAGACACCACAGTAGAAAGCTTGGCAACTGACGCCGCTGCTGCCGTGCACCGCGGTTGGATTAATATCAAGTCAGCCTTCACAGGCGGTAGCGACTCATCGGTACTAGAGGCTGCTGAAACCGGCGAAGCTTCGGCCCTGAAAGCTTACGAAACTGCCTTGTCGGCCCAAGACATCCCAGCTGGTGCCAAAACGGTATTCCAGCAGCAGCACGATGCCATTCTGCAAGCCAAAAATTGGCTGACCCAGAACAAAAACAAATAAGTAGCCTAGCTACCGCAAAAAAGCCCGCCCTTACCGGCGGGCTTTTTTTGTGCCCTGTGGGCAACTAACCCAGGCCCTAACTTTGTTAGCATTACGCTCCCAGACTTATCGCTGCCCTTGTACGCTATTATTGACTTAGAAACCACCGGCGGCCAGCCCGCAAATGACCGCATTACCGAGCTGGCCATTTTCGTGCACGACGGCCAGCAGGTGGTTGACTCCTACTCTACGCTAGTTAATCCTGGCCGCAGTATTCCGCCCTTCATTACCCAGCTCACGGGTATCACCAACGATATGGTGGCCGATGCGCCGCGCTTCCACGAAGTAGCACGCAAAGTGGTCGAGATGACCGAAGGCTGCGTATTTGTAGCTCATAACGTGCGCTTTGACTATTCCTTTCTCAAGAAAGAATTTGCTGACCTAGGGTACAATTATTCGCGCAAAACGCTGTGCACCGTGCGCCTGAGCCGGTCGCTCATTCCGGGGCAGCCGAGCTATAGCCTAGGTAAGCTGTGCCAGAACATCGGCATTCCGCTCAACGGCCGCCATCGCGCCGCCGGCGATGCCGAAGCTACGGCCATCCTGTTTGACCGCTTGCTGAAGATAACCCAGGAAAGCGAGGCCGCCGAAGCTAATGCCGCTGACACGCTGGCCCGCGTCGATGCCCTAGCTCCCGCTGGCCGCAAGCCCGATACCACCGGGAAAAAGCCTAGCCCGCGCCGCGTGGCTGCCGTGGCCCAAGCCATTAAAACGGCGCTGCTACCGCCGCTCATTACGCCCGAAAAGGTGGCTTCGCTGCCGCAGGAAACAGGCGTGTACTACTTCCACAACGAGGCCGGTGAGGTTATCTACGTGGGCAAGAGCATCAATATCTACAAGCGGATTCAGCAGCACTTTGCCGTAGATGTAAAGTCGCGCAAGAGCTTGGATTTTAAGAACTCCATTGCTGATATCACTTATGAGCTAACCGGCTCAGAGCTGGTGGCGCTGCTCTACGAGTCGCACCTAATCAAGCAGTTGAAGCCGGCGTACAATCGGGCGCAACGGCGGTCGGTATTTCCGGCGGGCATTTACCTAAAGACGGACGAGAACGGCTATAAGTGCCTCTATTACGGGCGTGCCGATGCCCGCAACTCTGAGATTCCCATTATTGCGCTCGGCAACCAATACAAGGCTCAAGGCTTTCTCTACCACAAAGTAGCCAAGTACAACCTGTGCCAGAAGCTGTGCGGGCTCTATAAAACTCAGGGTGCGTGCTTCGACTACCAAGTGCACCGCTGCCAGGGCGCCTGCGTGGGCCAGGAAGCGCCCGAGACCTACAATCAGCGCGTTGACGAAGCCATTGACAGCATTACCTATGAGCACGAGTCGTTTGTGGTAATTGGTACTGGCCGCCGGGCAGATGAAAAGTCGCTGGTAGTGGTGGAAAACGGTCGCTACGTGGGCTTTGGCTACGTCGATGAGACGTTTACGGCGCGCAAACTAGCCGATTTTCGGCAGGCTGTGCAGTCATATGCCGACAACAAGGATATTCAGCAAATTATCAGGCAGTATCTGCGTACCAAGCACAAAGGCGAGCAAGTCAAGATTTTCGCCTGATACCGAAGTGGGCTAGTGGCCATTGACCTGACGGAAGAATTATCATAAGCCCTTAGGCCTTCACCCTGTAAAAACACGGGCGAAGTGCCTGAGGCCAGAATATTGCAGGGTGGCGACGTGCAATTTTGCACCAAGAAGACAGCGCATTTTTGCCCGTTTGCTTGTTTTGATAGCCTAGAAAGGCTCCTGCTTTGGTCACTAACGACTGGGTACTGGTCTTTGCTGCCTGCTCATGCAACCTCTTGCCCCTGCCTCAACTGCTGCCACCGACCTAGAACCGGTCGAAACCGCTACTCTCGCCATCGAGGGAATGACCTGTGCCTCCTGCGCCAATTTTGTGGAGCGCGCCCTCAAGAAGGCGCCCGGCGTGCAAAGCGCCCAGGTGAACCTAGCCACCGAAAAAGCCACGGTAGCCTTCTTACCTACCGCCACTGACCGCGCCAGCCTCCGGGCTGCCGTAGAGGCCGCCGGCTACCATGTGGCCGAGCCCGCAGTAGCACCTACGGCTGGCCTTGCCGGGGCCGACGTGTCTGATGAGGAGCTAGCAGCTCGCAAGCTAGTGGCTTATCAGCAGCTACGCCAACGCTTTTGGGTGGCCGCGGGACTGGTAGCGCTTATCATGCCCTTAAGCATGCTTATGCTGTGGCCCGCGCTAATGCACCGCGTGCCCGAGCCTGCGCTCAACTACGGCTTGCTGCTACTCACGCTACCCGTGGTACTGCACAGCGGGCGTGAGTTTTATATAGCGGCCTGGAACGGGTTGCGCCACGGCACGGCCAGTATGGATACCCTGATTGCCGTGGGCACGGGGGCGGCCTTCTTATTTAGCCTAGTAGCTACGGTAGCGCCACAATTTTTTCGGCAGCACGGCCTCGTACCGGCCGTGTACTACGATACTACGGCTACCATTATCGCCCTCATTCTACTGGGTAAGGTGCTGGAAGCCCGCGCCAAGCAGCAAACCTCGGCTGCACTCCGGGCACTGTTGGGTTTGCAGGCCAAAACTGCCCGCGTGGTGCGTCCCGACGGCCGCGAGGAAGACGTACCCGTGGCTGACCTGCGCCCTGGCGACCTAGTAATGGTGCGCCCTGGCGAGAAAGTGGCTACCGATGGCCAACTCACCGATGGCGCCTCAACCCTCGACGAGAGCATGCTCACCGGCGAGAGCCTGCCAGTCGAGAAAAAAACCGGTGATGCCGTGTACGGCGCTACTATTAATAAAACAGGGGCTTTTCGCTTCCGCGTCACAAAGGTGGGCCGCGATACCGTGCTGGCCCAGATAGTGCAGCTCGTGAGCGATGCCCAGGGCAGCCGGGCGCCTATTCAGCGGCTAGCCGACCGGGTGAGCGGTGTATTTGTGCCTGTGGTGCTCGTGGTGGCCCTGCTCACCCTAGGGCTTTGGCTGGCACTGGCCCCGGCCCATACCCGGCTGCCGCTGGCACTTACAGCGTTTGTGTCGGTACTCATTATTGCCTGCCCCTGCGCCCTAGGGCTGGCTACGCCCACCGCTATCATGGTGGGCACTGGCAAAGGAGCCGATTACGGCATTCTGATTCGCAATGCGGAAGCGTTAGAAAAAGCTTATCGCGTGGATACCGTGCTGCTTGATAAAACCGGTACGCTCACCCGCGGCGAGCCCGCCCTCACCGACTTGCTGCCCCTGCCCGGCCACGAGGCTGCGGCTCTCTTACCGCTACTAGCGGCCCTAGAGCGCCAAAGCGAGCACCCATTGGCGGCGGCCGTGGTTCGCTACGCCGATAGCCAGCAAGCGCCGTTAGCAGCGGCCACCGGGTTTCGGGCCATCATGGGCCAGGGCGCGGCTGCGACGGTAAACGGCCACGCCGTGCTGCTCGGCAACGAGCGCCTGCTGCGCGAGGCCGGCATTGCGCTCTCGCCGGCCGCCCAGCAGGCAGCCGCAATACTACTGGCTCAGGCCAAGACAGTGCTTTATGCTGCCCTAGATGGCCAGCCCGCTGCCATCCTAGGGCTAGCTGATGAGATACGTCCTACTTCAGCCGCTGCCGTGCGAACGTTGCAGAAGCAGGGTATCGAAGTAGTAATGCTAACCGGCGACAATGAGCAAACTGCTGCTGCTATTGCTGCACAAGCGGGTATTACGCGTTATTTCGCTGAAGTCTTGCCACAAAATAAAGCCGAAAAAGTACAAGAACTTCAAGCTGAAGGCCGCATCGTAGCGATGGTAGGTGATGGCATCAACGATGCGCCCGCTCTCGCCCGGGCCGATGTAGGCCTGGCAATGGGCACGGGCACCGATGTGGCTCTCGAAACGGCAGGCATCACGCTTATGCGGCCCGATTTGCAAGGGGTAGCTACAGCTATTGCGCTTTCGCGCCATACTATGCGCACCATCCGGCAAAATCTATTCTTTGCCTTCATATACAACATCATCGGCATCCCCATTGCCGCAGGATTACTCTACCCTACTACCGGGTGGCTGCTCTCGCCCATGCTGGCGGCTGGGGCTATGGCACTGAGTTCCGTATCGGTGCTTACTAATTCGCTGCGGCTACGTCGTTTTGCACCACCAATGCACACCTAGGAAAGTTGCCGGCTATGAAATTGAGCTAATTGGTAGGCCTACGGCTTGGCTTAGGCGAAAACCTACTGCTCAACCTAGGTTGCCGGAGTACTATTTTTCCCATTTTGAGAATTTCATTCCCACTCTAGTGCAAGCAACTAGGCATTTATAAAAACCTGCCGATACGAAACTGTACAATAGGTATAAAAATGGGTTTTGCAACCTGTTTGTAAAGATGGAAGCAACGCCTATCCTCTTCCTTCCTTATGTACAATTTTACCCTTCGCCTACGCACTTCTATTTTTGGTATGTTATTGGCCGGCTTGGCAGCACTACCTAGCGCTGCGCAAACCCAGGTTCAAGCCCGCACTCTCGCCAATGCGCCAAACGCCAACACAGCTAATCCAGAGTTAGCGGTCGATGAGTCGATGACCACGTCCGCTACCCTCAAGCCTTCGATACTATTGGGCGCAGCTACGTTGCGCGTACACTTCCCAACCGCGATTCAGCCTGGCCAGCAAGCCATGCTGTATGTGAAAGCAGGCGCGGAACTACTCGACGCCACAGTGCTCGGGCGTATGACGATTCAAACTTATTCGAGCAAAAACGCCACTCAGCTAGTGCAGGAAGTGCCGCTGACTGATAACTCAGTCAATGTAAACCTGCTGTCGGGAAGCACTGCTATAAATAAGGTAGCTTTCACGACCGCGCAAAGCTTTGACGAACTCGAATTGCGCGTAGGAGCTTTGCTCAATGTAACGGCCGTAGATGTGTATGCCGCGTTTGGCACGGTGAGCCCGCTGCCGGTGCAGCTGACCGCCTTCCAAGGCAAGGCTACCGAAACCGGCGTGGCCCTAACCTGGGAAACCGCTGCGGAGCGCAATACTGACTACTTTGAAGTGCAGCGTGCCGAGGGCCTAACCACCGGCTACAGCTCGCTGGGCCAAGTGAAAAGCGCCGGCACTAGCATCCAAGCACACACGTATCAGTTTGTGGATACACACGCCACGGGCTTGCACTACTACCGCCTGCGCCAAGTAGATGCCGATGGCACCGAGAGTTTCAGCCCCGTCGTGACGGTAAGCGCTGGGCTGCTGGCCAGCCTCACGGCCTACCCTACCCTTGCCACCAGCGTCGTGAACGTGGCCGGGCCCGCCGACATGCACCTTAGCATCTTTGACCAGCAAGGCCAGCAAGTACAAGTAGCCGACATTTCTGCCAACCAGCGCCAGCAGCTCGATGTGAGCAACCTGCCCAGCGGCATGTATTTTCTCCGCGACGCGGCCACGGGCCAGAGCGCGCGGTTTATTAAAAGCAGTGGGCGCTAGGCGCCGACTTACACTAGGACCTGGAGAGAACCTGGCTGCCTCGGCAGCCAAGCCTAGAGTAGCGAAAAGCCTCTGCTGTTTCAGCGGAGGCTTTTTGCTGTGTATAGTACTAGGGCCTGGGCACCTTTAAACCAATAAGGAGCTCAGAAACCAAGCGAACACTACTTGGCTCGTTACTTAGCGGTGTGAGTACTTCTTCTGATTTATCGCTGACGCAGCAGCAAAAGGCCAAGTGGCGTGCGTTGACGGCAGCCCCTACGGTACAGTTTGTGCTGCGCTGGCTGGTGCTAGCTACGCTAGTGGGGGCACTGGCGGGCACGGCTTCGGCAGTCTTTTTGGTGGCGCTAGAATGGGTAACTGCGTGGCGCGAAGCACACCCCTGGGCACTGGCGCTGCTACCCCTAGGTGGCTTGTTGGTAGGCTTGGCCTACCAGCGCTTCGGCAACCGCGTAGTGAAGGGCAATAATTTAATTCTCGACGAAATACACGCGCCAAGCGAGCGTATTCCGCTGCGGCTGGTACCGCTGGTGCTGGGGGGCACACTGCTTACGCACTTATTTGGTGGGTCAGCAGGCCGCGAGGGCACCGCCGTGCAGATGGGCGGCGCGCTAGCCGACCAACTCGGGCAGTGGCTACCCACTGGCCTACGCCTGCGGCGCGACCGCCACCTCCTACTCATTGCGGGCATGAGCGCGGGGTTTGCTTCGGTGTTTGGGACGCCGCTGGCGGGAGCAGTGTTTGGGCTAGAAGTGTTTTTGCTGGGCTCCATGCGCTACGAAGCCATTCTGCCCAGCTTTTTGGCGGCCGTGGTGGCCGATGTGGTAACGCGCGCCTGGGGCGTGGGCCACACGCTATACCCCGAACTAGCAACACTACCGCTTACGGTAGGCGGGCTGGGTGCTACCCTACTAGCAGGCGTGGCGTTTGGGCTGGCGGCGCGGGCATTCGCAACACTCACGCACGCACTGGCGCGTTTATTTGGGCGGCTGCGCTATGCGCCGCTGCGGCCAGTAGTGGGCGGGGTAGTAGTAGCACTACTGCTATGGGCCGTGGGCACGCGCTACGCCGGCCTAGGAGTACCCGTTATCGTGGAGGCCTTTCAGCATCCGCTGAGCGGGCAAGATTTTGCTTGGAAACTGTTGTTGACTGCTCTTACCCTAGGCGCAGGCTTTAAGGGTGGCGAGGTCACACCGTTGTTTTTTATCGGGGCTACCTTGGGCTCGGCGCTTTCAGTAGTGCTGCCGCTGCCGGTGGCGCTGCTGGCGAGCATGGGCTTTGTGGGCGTCTTTGCAGGGGCAGCCAATACGCCGCTGGCTTGCCTGCTCATGGGCCTAGAGCTGTTTGGTAGCCACGCGGGCGTGTACCTAGGGCTAGCGTGCGTGGTAGCTTATCTCTTTTCGGGACACCGCGGCATCTACAGCGCGCAGGTAATCGGGCAGGCCAAGCATCCGCTGTTGGGGCGGCAGCTCGGCCGGCGCTTAGGCGAACTATAAGTCAGTTATCATTTGCTCGGCTTTTCCGTTGAAGTGTGCTGAGTAATAATAACTGATGACTGTTCATTGATAACTGACCCTAGCCTATGTGGTGGTGGTATGCGTTGCTTTCGGCCGTGTTTGCGGCGCTCACAGCTGTGCTGGCCAAGGTCGGCATTAAAGGGGTCAATTCCGACCTAGCCACGGCCATTCGCACGGTGGTCATCTTGGTGGTGGCCTGGGGCATCGTGCTGGTCAAAGACCAACCGGCCGATATCCTGCACCTAAGCACGCGCACCTGGGTGTTTTTGGGGCTGTCGGGGGTGGCTACGGGCTTGTCGTGGATATTCTACTTCAAGGCCTTGCAACTCGGTAAAGTATCGCAGGTGGCGCCCGTCGATAAGCTCAGCGTGGCCATAGCCATTGGGCTATCGGTATTATTTCTGGGTGAGACGCTGACGTTGAAAGCCACCCTAGGGGCGGTGCTCATCATCGGGGGCACTTTGGTGCTCATTCTTTAGCCTTCAGCAACCTAGGCCGATTGCCAAAGCCCATGAAAACCCAGCGGAATATTGTGCGGCAGCCGCAAGCGGGCCAGCAGGCCTAGGGTAGCCGCGTCGGCCACTACTAGGTCGGTGGTAGTGGTGCTGGCGTCGAAGCGTAGGTACGCGAGGTAGCCATCGTCTTCGGCGGTAGCGTTCTGCCTTGGGATAACGACGGGCTCGCTCACCAGAGTTTCGGGCTGGTAAGCGTGGCGCGCTTCGCCGGTGTGCACATCGAGCTTGATGAGGTGGTCGAGCAGCGGCAGCGGGTGGCTGGGCGGGCGGCCGATGGCCCAGGCATAGCGGTAGGGCTGGCCCACGCACTGAGGATTGATTTCAGGCAGTTCACCCTCGTAATCCGACAGCGACTGGCGCGTGACGGTACCAGCCCCTAGGTCGAGGCGAAAGCGCACGAACTTGGCCAGCGGCTCGTCGTCGGGCAAGTTGCCGGCCAGGTAGGCCTTGATGCTGAGCGAGTCAGGGTACGTATTCATCAGCAGGGCATCGGCCACGAGCGTGCCGTCGGTGTCCTGGTAGCCATTCACGAAGTGGAATGGAAAACCGAAATCGGTTTCGAGGCGCTGCACCTCGCCGGTGGGGCCCACCACTACTACCTGGATGGACTGCCTAGGGTCAACCTTGATGGATGCAGCCGGCGAAGTGATGCCTGCCAGTGCCCGCACTACATCAAACGCCACCGGCGTGAGGAAGAAAATGCGGTGCCCACTCTGCGTCAGCACAAAGTCGTGGGCGAAGGTGGCGGCCGGCATGGGCAGCGCGTGCGCCAGCCGAGCCTCGCCGCCGGGGCTCACCTCATACAGGGCCAGCCGGTGCTGGCTACCGGCCACGGTGCCGAAGTTGTGGAGCACGCCGGTGGTGGGGTGCACCTTGGGGTGAGCCGAAAAAGGCAGTTCGGGTGTGATGCGTCGGTCGAGCCAAGAGAACTGGTTGCGCAGCACGCCGTCGTAGTCGTAGCGGCCGTGGGTGGCTAGCGTGTCGGAATCGAGGCGGTGCGGTAGGCCGCCTTCCCACAGGGCCAATAGGTGGCCGCCGTGCTCAACCAAGCTGGTGTTGGCGGTGTTCTTAAACTGCGTCTTACCGAAATTGGCGCGCAGCCCGCCGGGTAGGTTGGTGCCAAAGCTGCGGTACAGCATGCGGCCGGCTTTCTCTTCAGCTACAAACTCATCGGTGCGCACGTAGCGGTTGCGATAAGTCACCCCGCGCCCGTCGAAGCGGAAGCGGGCCACCATGCCGTCGCCATCAAATAAGTGCTCGTAGGGCACGCCGTGCTGCTCGAAGTGACCGTTACCGTTGCGCAGCAAGATGCCCACTAGGTCGGCAGGCAGGGAGCCTTCTAGCAGCGGCAGCACCTCAGCATCGTATTCGTCGCGGGTGCGGCGATTGGCATCTACGTAAGCGTGCAGCGTGGGATAATGGCGAATGGGCATGGCGACAAAGATTTAGCCGCTAACCACGGCGAGCGCAGAATAGTTGAGATGCAGCTTGGACTCTGTGAGTCCGAGTGCGGGCGCCGCGAGCATCTTGCACCTAGGTACGTCAGAGTAGCTATTCCGGACGCCGGATGCTCGCGGCGCTCGCACTCGGACTCATAGAGTCCAAGCTACTGTTCTACTCGTCGTCTGCGCCCTTGCGCAATTCGGCATCTAGGAAATATGCGCCTCGGCGCACAAGCTGCGTGGTATCGGGGAGCGGGTCCAGGATGGTCACGGCCACATCGCCGTGCTGGGGCTGGCTGGCATGCACCTTTACGCGCCGAAACTGGGTGCGGCCCGAGTCTTGGCCCACTCGCCGGAAGATATAGCTGAGGTCACCGGCCTGAATAAGCGCGCTCTCGGGCAGGGTGCGCACGCGGGCGCCGGCCGTTTGGATGCGGGCGGCTACAAATTGGCCGGGCAGCAGGTCACGGCGCTCGGGCTCTAGGTGGGCGTGCACACGCACAGTGCGGGCATTGTCGTCGAAGGCCTGGCCCACCAAGAATACGCGGGCCGTCAGTTCCTCGCCGCGGTCCACATTCTGGACCCGAAACAGTATCTTCTGGCCGATTTTCACCTGGGCCACGTCTTTCTCAAACACCTTTAGCTCGAGGTGCAAGTCGTCGCGGTTTAGCACTTCCACTAGCACATCCTGGGGGTTGACATACTGCCCGGGGTTGATGTTGACGGCCTTCACATAGCCCGAAATGGGGGTGGTCAGCGGCACGCTATTTTGAAGCTGGCCGGTGGCATCGAGGCGAGCCACCGAAATACCGAGTAGCCGCAGTTGGGCGGCCGTGGCACGCAGGGTAGCCTGCTCGGTGGCAAAATCGGCGCGGGCCTGCTGAAGCTTGCGCTTGGCCCCTACGTCCTCCACATCGAGGATGCGCTGGCGCTCCAGGTCCTCGGTCAGGAAGCGCACTTTGGCCTTACTCTGCAAGTATTGCTGCTGCAACGAGAGGTATTCGGGCGAGCGCAGCGTAGCCACCGTAGCGCCAGCCGCCACGTGCTCGCCGGGCAGCACGGCCACCGTTTGCACGTAGCCACCCTGGATGGCCGTGATGGACACCCGGTTTTGGGGCGGCACTTCTACCGAGCCGTTGGCCTGCACTTCAGTAGTCATGTTTTGGCGCTCGAAGCTTCCGGTCTCGATACCCGCCGCTTGCATTTGAGCTGCACTTATGGCCACTTGGTCGGGGTTAGCAGGCGCGGCGGCGGCAGCGGGTTTTGCGTTTTGACCGGCGGCGGCAGCATTGCTCCCTGCGGCGTCAGGCTTCGAGCCGCAGGCACCTAGGGCGCTAAGTCCCGCCATTAAAACAATCTTCTTAAAGTCAAATTCCATTAAATATCCTATTATAAATCAGCAGCATGACAATCGCTCTTCAAAGCTCTGCATCACCTATCGGTTGGGTCGGCGCCGGTGAGGGCCAGTAGGTTCACCACGAGGTCGTCGTACTGGCGCACCTGGTCGAGGTAGTTCTCCTGGATTTGCCAGGCGGGCTGGGTATTCACCACGTACTCCACATACTCGATATCGCCAGCCCGGAAGCTTTTCTCGGCGGTAGTCAGGATGAGTTGGGCCTGGGGCAAGGCTGCTTTCTCATAATAATCGAGCGAAGCGCGCGCCCTGACTAGCTGCTGGCGCAGGGTGGCGAGCTGGGTCGCCAGCTGGTTTTGGGCGTAGGTGAGCTGCTGGTCGGCCACCTGCTGGCCGAGGCGAGCGGCGGCCACCCGGGCCTTTTGCACGCCACCCAGCAGTGGTACTGCCAAGCCGGCCTGCACCACACTAAAGCCCCCTTCGCGGTTGATGCTTTGGTTGAAGTACCCTAGGCGCACATCGGGCAGGCGGCGCAGGTTCTCGACCTTGGTGAGCTGCTGGCTCACGGTGGCTTGCTGGCGCAACAGCCCCAGCTGGGGGTTTGAGTCGGCCGACAGCCCTAGGGTATCGGCCGGAGCCAGTAGGGCCACGGGGCTTGCAGTCGTGTCAAAGCGCACGGGCTGCGCGCTACCCAGCAGCTGCCCCAGCTGGCGCTCTAGCACCGCAATATCCACGCGCAGCGTGGCCAGGCGGTTGCGCAGCTCCAGGCTCCGGGCCTCGGCCGATACCTGTTCCAAGCGGTTGGTTTCGCCCACTTGGTAGCGGATACGGGCGGCGCGGGCGGCGCGCCGGTACAGGCTATCCTGGCGCCGCAGCAAGGCCGCCCGCCGGTAGGCCACCAGCAACTGGTAGTAAGACGAGCGAATTACCTGCGCTACATCGCGGCGCTGCTGGCGGGCCCGCTGGTCAGCCGTGAGGGCCTGCGCTTGCAGCAGCCGGCGCTGGGCCGCGTAGAGCGTAGGCAGTGCCGATTGCTGAATAATGTTGAAGCTCTGGTCGTTGAGCGGACCCGATATTTGGCCGTACTGGTAGTCGAGCACCGTGCGGGGCACGTCGTAACCGGTGCGATTGAGCAGGCGCTGCTGCTCTATTTGCAGGCCGGCGGTTTGCAGCGATAGGTTTTGGGTACCGGCCGTTTGCAGGGCCTGCCCTAGGCTCAGGGGTTGGCCGGCGGTCGAGGCGAGGGTGTTTTGGGCCCGCGCTGGCAGCGCCCACCCACCCAGGAGTAGCAGCGCCAGCGCCGCCGTGACCACGGCCGGCGCGGGGTGGGGCACTACCGGGAGAGTCTCCCCCGTTTCGGCCGCGTGGCGGGCCTTCTCCTGGTCTTCGGCGGCTTGGCGGGGGTTAGGCTCCCCGTCTTTGGTAAAGAACGAATAGAGCACCGGCAGCACCAGCAGCGTGAGCAGCGTAGCCGAAATCAGTCCCCCAATCACCACCGTGGCCAGCGGTTTTTGCACTTCGGCACCGGCCGACGTGCTCAACGCCATTGGCAGAAAGCCTAGGGAGGCTACGGCCGCCGTCAGGAGCACCGGCCGAAAACGCTCTTCGGTGGCGCGCAGCACCCGCTCGCGCACCGAGGCCACGCCCTCGGCCGCCAGCTCGTTGAGGCTGGCTAGCAGCACAATGCCATTGAGCACCGCCACCCCAAAGAGGGCAATGAACCCCACCCCTGCCGAGATGCTGAACGGCATGCCCCGCAGCCACAGCGCCACAATGCCCCCGATAGTAGCCAGCGGTACGCCCGTAAAAATGAGTAGCGCCTGCTTCACCGACCGGAACGAGAGATAAAGCAGCATAAAGATGAGCGCCAGCGATACCGGCACCGCCACCGCCAGGCGCTTCTTGGCTTGCACCAAGTTCTCGAACTGCCCACCGTAGGACATGGTGTAGCCGCTGGGCAGCTGTAAGCGGGCACCTAGGCGCTGCTGAATTTCCTCCACCAAGCTCTGCACATCGCGCCCCCGCACATTGATACCGATGTTGATACGGCGCCGGGCATCATCCCTAGAAATCTGGATGGGCGCGTTGTGATAAGCCACGCTGGCTACCTCATCGAGCGGTACTTTCTGGCCGCTGGGCGTGTCCACATACAGGTTTTGCAAGTTGGCGAGGCCAGCGCGGTGCACGCTATCGAGGCGCACCACTAGGTCGTAGCGGCGCTCGCCCTCGTACACCTGGCCCGCCACATCGCCCGCGAAGGACGAGCGCAGCAGCGTATTCAAATCGCTCACCTTGAGGCCATACTGCGCCAGCTTCTGGCGGTCATAGCTCACGCGCATCTGCGGCAGGGCCGCAATCTGCTCCACCTTGAGGTCGCCCACGCCGGCCAGCGGCCGAATAAGGTCGGCCGCTTGGTTGGCTTTCTCATATAGCAGCCCTAGGTCGTCGCCGTAAATCTTGATGCTCACATCCGACTTCACACCCGAAATCAGTTCGTTGAAGCGCATCTGAATCGGCTGCTGAAACTCCAAGTTGATGCCCGGAATACCAGCCAGGGCGGCCTGCATCTTGCCCGCTAGCTCTTCGCGCGAGCTGGCCGACGTCCACAGGCTGCGGTCTTTAAGCACAATAATCTCGTCGCTGTCCTCCATCGACATGGGGTCAGTCGGAATTTCGGAGGTGCCACTCTTGCCCACAATCTGCTCGATTTCGGGAAATTGCTTGAGCAAAATTTGCTGCACTTTGGTATTAGTGGCCACGGTCTGGGTCAGCGACGAGCCCGGCGCGAGCGTCACATTCAGGGCAAAGTCGCCCTCATCGAGCTGCGGAATAAACTCGCCGCCCATGCCCGCAAACAGCACGCCCGCCAGCACCAGTAGCGCCACAGCGGCTGCCACCACCACGGCCCGCGCCCCCAGCGCCGCCCGAATAATGGGGTCATAGCCGCGGTGCAAGGTCTTCATAATACGGTCGGCCAGGGTGCCTTCCTCCTTAATATCTTTCTTCAACGCCCAGGCCGTGGCTGCTGGCACGTAGGTGAGGCACAGCAGCATAGCCCCAATGATAGCGAAGCTCACCGTGAGGGCCATGGGCCGAAACATCTTGCCCTCGATACCCGTGAGCGACAGGATGGGAAAGTACACGATGAGGATAATGAGCTGCCCAAACAAGGCCGAGGACATCAGGCGCGTGGCAGCCTTTTCGGTGATGTCATCCATGGTTTCGTGGGCTGCTGCTCGCCGCTGGTGCACGAGGTGGAAGATGACGGCCTCCACGATAATCACCGCCCCGTCCACGATAAGGCCAAAGTCCAGCGCCCCTAGGCTCATCAGGTTGGCCGATACGCCAAAGAGGCTCATCATGCCCAGCGCGAAGAGCATGCACAGCGGTATCATGAGGGCTACCACCACGCCGGCCCGCCAGTTGCCGAGCAGCAGCAGCAGCACCAGTAGCACAATCACGCCTCCCTCCACCAAGTTATGCTCCACGGTGGCAATGGCTTTGTCAATGAGCTTGGTGCGGTCGAGGAAGGGCGTTACGGCTAAGCCCTTGGGTAACGTTTTCTGAATCTCAGCCACCCGCGCCTTCACGTTCTTGATAGTATTCTCGGAGCTAGCGCCTTTCAGCATCAGCACAATGCCGCCCACGGTTTCGCCTTGGCCGTTGCGGGTCATGGCACCGTAGCGCACGGCGTGGCCCATGCGTACGGTGGCTACGTCGCGCACCAGCAGCGGCGCGCCCTGCGCCGCCTGCTTTATCACGGTAGCCCCTAGGTCGGCCAGCGAGGTAGCCCGGCCCTCACCCCGAATGAAATAGGCATTGGGGCCGCGCTCGAGGTAGGCGCCGCCGGTGTTGGCGTTGTTGTCCTGTAAGGCCTGGTAGAGCTCGACCATCGTAACATTGTTGGCAGCCAGTCGGTTGGGGTCTACCGACACTTCGTACTCGCGTAAGTAGCCACCAAAGCTGCTCACATCGACCACGCCCGGCACGCCGGCCAGCTGGCGCTTCACGAGCCAGTCTTGCACGTCGCGCAGCGCAGCCAAGGAGAATTGCTTTTCGTAGCCCGGCAGCACCCGAATGCTATACTGGTATATCTCGCCCAGGCCGGTGGTGATGGGCGCCATGGTCGGCACGCCAGCCCCGGCAGCTAGGTCGGCCTCGGCACTCTTGAGCTTCTCTGCCACCAGCTGCCGGGTTTGGTAGGTGTTTACGTCATCCGGAAACACGACGGTAATTACCGACAGCCCAAAGCGCGAGATAGAGCGAATTTCGGTGACGCCCGGCACCGTGCGCAGTTGCAATTCGAGCGGCACCGTGATAAGCTGCTCGACCTCCTGCGCGGCCAGGGCCGGGCTTTGAGTGATAACCTGCACCTGGTTATTAGTGACGTCGGGAATGGCGTCGAGCGGCAGGTTGGCCGCCGAATAGCCGCCCCAGGCCATGAGCGCCACTAGCAGCAAAGCCACCAGCAGCTTGTTGCGGACGCTGGCCGCAATTATTTTTTCAAGCATGAAAGCAAACGGATGCGGTGCTTGGCGGCCGGGGCTATCGGGCTCCCCCGTGCTTCTGCAGTGCCGCAGCACCGGAGGCATCGCCCACCAAAAAACCATAGTTACCAAACTCGGCCCAGCCCACGCGCTACGCAAGTAGGCGGTGGGCCCGTAGCCCCAGAAAGTACGCCCGCCCTAGGTCTTGGCTACCAAGCATTGCGGAGGCAAGCAGTAGGTAGTGAGTTTCTTAGGTATGCCTGGCGCACACTACCCCTAGGGGCAGCTGGTAGTTAGGCTCGGGGTGGCTGGAGCAGCGCGGTAGTGGCGCCATCCTGGTAGCGCACGCAAAAGGCAGGGCGATAGGCCTGGCCCACCCACGGCGCGGGGTGGCCCACTAGCGCGACAAGCGCCCCCGCGGGCAGGAAAAAGAAGGCGATATGCCCGCTGCATTCGTGGTGGCCGTGTAGCGGCAGGCCTTGGTGGTCTTGCTGGTGCGCGGGCGAAAACGTGCAGCCGAAGTGCGCCTTGGTACCCGAGCCGTAGTGCTCGGCCAGAAACTGGGTCACCGATAAGCCACCGCCCGCCACCGAGTGGTGGAAGCGGTAGTGCTCCACGAGTTGGGGCAGCTTGCTCAGTTCCGACAGGTCGTTCTGCGGAATGAAGCTGCCAACCAGCATCAGGCAGGCCAGAAAAAAGGAAACCACCGATTTCATACGCTGCCCCCACAACGCTGGGGGTGGCCGAAAGTTTGCCGTTTTTTCGAAATTAGCAAAATTCAGAGCCATTCTAAACAGAAGCTCAAGGAGTGGTATCGCAAAACATTTGCCCGGCCATTGTATTCTTGGCTCATCATGCGTCTACTCCCGCTCTTTCCGCTCAACCTCGTGGCTTTCCCCGGGGAAAAATTGAACTTACACATTTTCGAGCCCCGCTACCGCGAGTTGGTGCGCGATTGTTTTACCGAAGGCCTCACATTCGGCATCCCGCCATTTCTCGACAACTCGGTGCAGGAGCTGGGCACCGAGATGCGCCTGCTCAGCATCGAGAAGACGCATACCGGCGGCGAAATGGACATAAAGACCGAAGCCATCGGCGTTTTTCGGGTGCAGCAGTTTTACCGCCAGGCGCCCGGCAAGCTCTACGCCGCTGGGCAAGTCGAGAACATTGTGCAAGATGAGGTGGCCGACCCGGCGCTGCGCCAACTCATTGCCGAGCAGGTGCGCCAGCTCTACGAGGCCCTAGGCCTACGCAAGCTACTGTTGCAGCTCGACCCCGAATTCAAGATTTTTGATGTGGCCCACCACATCGGCCTCAGCACCGAGCAAGAGTACCAGCTCCTCGGCACCACCGCTGAGCAAGAGCGCCAAGACATGGTGCACGAGCACCTAGAGCGCCTCCTGCCCGCCGTGCTCGAGGCCGAGCGCCTCAAAGAGCGCGTGCGCTTGAATGGGCACTTTAAAAACCTCCAGCCGCCAACTTTTTAAGCGCTCGCGCAGTACTAATCTGGCGCAAAAAGGACGTCCGCCACACTGCATGTATCGCAGTATGGCGGACGTCCTTCTTTATATCCTTTTCCTTACCTAGGGCTTGAGCCCAGCCGGTACACCCTGCGGGTACGCTTGCTGAATATCTTTTTGCAGCTCTTCGATGCGGTTGCCGGGGTTGGGGTGAGTGCTCAGAAACTCGGGTTGGCTGCTGCGGCCACCCTGCTTATCCAGCATCTGCATCACGTTAATCATGGCGCGGGGGTCGTAGCCCGCCTGCGGGGTAAATTTAACGGCAAAATCGTCGGCTTCCAGCTCATCCTCGCGGCCAAAGCGTAGCGATACCAGCTTGGCAACCATGGCAGCGGCGGCAGCCCGGGCTACGCTGCTACCAGGGCTATTGGGGTCATAGGAGGCAATAGCCGCGGCGCCGGATAAACCCTGCGTCAACTGGCTTTTGGCCACCTGCTCGGCCGAGTGCCGGCCTACTACGTGGCCGATTTCGTGGGCCAGTACCCCTGCTAGCTCAGCTTCTGTCTTCAGATTTTTTAGAATACCCATTGTAATGAATATCTGCCCACCCGGCAGGGCAAAGGCGTTGATAGTCTGGTCGTCGGCTAGCAGGTGAAACTGGTAGCGGTAGCTCGTTTTCTGGGCTAGGTTGTTGGCGGCTACCAAGCGCTGGCCTACCTGCTGCACGGCTGCCACCGCCCGCTTATCCGGGCTCTCGCCGCCATACTCGGCCGCCATTTGGGGGGCAGCTTGCACCCCTAGGGCAATTTCTTGGGCAGCCGACATGTTTATGTGCTGCTTTTCGCCCGTCACGGGGTTGGTCGATGTGTTGAAGAAATAGCCGAACAGCGTGACGGCTGCAATGACCAAGGCAATAATAAAGCGAAGGTTTAGACGCATCTCAGAACTGGTGTTTTCGTGAAAGAAGTGGTGCGCTCATACCGCGCGTAACTGCCCTTAACGCACGACTTACGCCTAGGTTATTTAGCGGGCCCACCAAGCTAGCGAGCCTGCTTAAGCTTAGAGCAATTACTACTTTTACCGCTCTTCGGCCAGCACCCCGCGCCCCTACCCAAGCTCGACACCGGTTTTACGAAGTAGTTTCGTTGAACCAGGCCACTTGGCGGCCTCGGCAGTTGCCTATGTTTCGTTTCCTATTTTCTGGCTTAGCGGCTGGTATGGTGCTAGCACTTAGCGGGTGTGGCCACGCGCTGCATTCCATCCCGGGCTTTGAGGCGGCCGCCTGGCGCGCTGACCCCTACGCCTGCCGCAACCAGCGCGCGGCGCTCCTCCCCTCTTTGTTAGCTGCCCGTGCGCAGCTCTATGAGGCCCGCGCCGACGATGTCAACGCGTTGCTTGGCCCGCCCGATGAGGAAGAGCTACAGGCCCAAACCGAGAAAATATACTGCTACTACCTCGTGGCTGGGTCGCAGTGCGGGCCACGCCACCCGCGCTCGGGCGCGCCGCGCCTGCGCCTGCATTTTGGGCCGCTGGGCACCGTCACGGAGGTGCAGGCCGACCCCATCCTGCCCTCCGATTCGGAGCCAACTCCCTAGGGCTACCCAATAAAAAAAGCCAGCCGGAACCGGCTGGCTTTTTACGCTAGTAGTTGGCGGCGACGGGCTAGGTTAGCCCTGGCCGTTGCCTATTGTGGCTGGGTTGGTCTGGTCTTGCTGAAGCAAGCTCAGCTGCGAAGGGGTCAAGATGCGGGCGCATTCTTGCTCATACTGCCCTTGTAGCTCGGCTAGCTGGGTCGTGCGAGCAGCTACGTCGGAAGCAGTAGCGCGCTCAATTTCTTGCTGGCGGGCCAAGCGCGTGCGGTTTATGCTATATAGCTTTATGTATTGGCCTTCATTGAGTTGCAAGTGATTGCTCATCTCGCGCGTCATGGCTGCTACAGTCTGGCTAGCCTTGGGGTCGGTGCCCGTAGAGGCAGTCTGCCCATGGCTCACTATGGCCAAAAGCAATAGGGCGGGCACTAGGGAGAGTGTTTTGGTCATCATAGCTTATGCAGGAAAGAGGGGGTGGCTTACTAGAATATTCACAGATTTCCCTCCAAATATACTGGCATATTTTGTTAATAACTCTGTTTAACCTCGCTACGGTTCAGTTTTTTCTTATTTTAAACCTAGCTGCTCGACAGTCTGTATTTACTTTTCCTCTTTTTGTTCTGTACCACATGTCTACTTTTTACGCTCCCGACCTAGCGCCGGGCCATGCTAGCTACCTCCTGCCCGAAGACGAAAGCAAGCACGCCGTGCGGGTGCTACGCCTCGCCCCTGGCGATGCGGTAACGCTTGTGGATGGCCGCGGCACCTGCTACACGGCCGCCGTAGCCGAGGCCAACCCCAAGCGCTGTAGTTTACGCATCACTGCCCAGGAGGTTATTGCTCCTCGCTCTACTTATACGCATGTAGCTGTGGCCCCTACTAAAAACCTGGACCGAATGGAGTGGCTGGTTGAGAAGGCAGTAGAAGTCGGCATTGAGCGGCTTACTTTCCTGCGTTGCGCTCGCTCCGAGCGTCGCGAGTTGAAGCTGGAGCGGCTAGAGAAAATCGCCGTGAGCGCCCTTAAGCAGAGCGGCCAAGCCTGGCTGCCGCAGTTCGACGAGCTAACCGATTTTGCTGGCTTTATTCAGGAAATCGACCCTGCCACCACCTTCATCGCCCACCTCGAAGCCGGCGAGCGTACCGCTTTGGCGCAGGTTATCGGCGCCGCGCCGCGCTGCTGCGTGCTCATCGGGCCCGAGGGTGATTTTTCGCCGGCCGAAATCGACCTAGCCCTAGGTCGCGGCGTGCGGCCCGTGACCCTAGGTGCCTCGCGCCTGCGCACCGAAACGGCCGCGCTGGCGGCGGTATTTACGGCGCAGGTAGTTCGGGAGCTTTACTAGTGACTTGACTTAATTAATACAGCTGCACTTTCAGTAGTTGATTAGCTGAAATGGCATACCCTGCCGTGGGCGTGTAGAAGCTGGCACACCCAATAGGGCCGCGGCTGGGCACCACTGCTTCGGCCCACGTAGCCCCCGCGTCTTTGGTTTGTCGCACCGAGCCATTGTAGGTCCCAAACTCACCACCGCTGTATTGGCCTGCGCCAAAAATGAGAAAACTGGTCGAGGTAAGTGCCTTTATTACAAGAGCTGAGTAATCGCTGGTGCTAATTAAGCTCCACGTGCTGCCATTGTCTACGGTGCGGTACACTTTGCCGTAGCCCTCCACGCAAAAGCCAACCCCGGGAGCAAAGGCCAGTTCGTTGAGATAAGGGTAGCTGAAAGTGGCGACCTCACTCCACGTGTTGCCTCGATTGGTGCTCCTGATAACCTTGCCGCTGGCACTCGCACAAAAGCCCTGGCTGCGGTCAAATACAATTTTGGTGAGTTGAAAAGGCTCCGTCGTACTGGCTTGCCAAGTAGCTCCCCCATCGGCGCTCTTGTAGATGCGAACGGTAGCTGCGTTCGCCACGGCAAATAACTCACCGGCGTCATTTACCGCGATGCTGGAGATGTCTGCGGCGCTCAACTGCAACACACTTGTCCAAGTGGCCCCGCCATCGGTGGTTTTCACGATGCGACCGCCGGGCGGTACGCACCCCGTGCCGTTGCATTGGTTCGAACCGGCTACGGCGTACCCCACCTTAGCGTCCGTGAAAAGTAGTTGGTGCATCTGCTGCCCCACCGATGGGCTGGCGTAGCGTTGCGCCCAGGTCGTACCGCCATCGAGCGTCTGGTAGATTTTACCATCTTGCGTAACGGTTATTCCTGTTAGCTCACTCATAAACCAGACGTCTGCAACGCTGGCTGGTACCGTCGAAGACACCACGCTCACTTTTACGCTGCCAGTATCTAGCAGCACGGGGCCAGTCGGTGCAGCAGGGGTAGGGCCCGAGTCGCCAGACTTGCACCCGGTAGCAGCCAGCCCCACGAACAGAGCGAGTACGTAAACCATTTTCTTCATCGCAACAGGCCATTAAGGTCAAACAACTGCGCTAGGATATTAAACAGCCCCTACCGCTGCGATAGGGACTGTTAGTCTTGACGCACAGCTTGCTAACAGGAGCCCTGACACAAGAAAAATGGTTGCACGTAGCACGTGGCGAGCTAGCGCGCCGTTTTATCCTGCCGCTTTTTCACGCGCCAGGGCGCATTTACTTCCCAATCGCCAGCCATAATGCAGCCGTAGGGCCGAATCTCATCTATGGTGCGGGCCAAGCCAAACTCGGTAATTTGACGCTTCACTTCCTCGGCATTTTTGTAGGCGCTGGGCAGCTCCGAAATGTCGATTTCGTTGAAGAAAAAGCGGGCATCGATACCCTGCGTCTCCTCCGCAAACCACTCCTCCTTGGTTTTGTCGGCCTTGCTATACTTGTGGCGGGTGCGGCTGAGGTTGCGGCCCGCGCCGTGGGGGGCAAAGCCTAGGTTGTTGGCCGTAGTGTCACCCTCCACGATGAGGATGGGCTGGGCCATATTCAGCGGAATGATGCGCGGCCCGGTAATGTCGGGCATAAACTGCGGGTCGAGCGGCGTGGCGCCTTTGGCATGGTAGTACAGGTCGCCAGTTTTGAACACGAAGTTGTGCTCGTTCCAGTAGCGCTGCTGCACCGTGGCTTGCAAGCGCCCCACGATGTCGTCGTGCAAATACAGGTGATTGAGCTTGGTCCATTTGCGCACGGTTTGCAGCGCCGCCCAGTACGCCTCACCCTCGGGCGAGTCGGCGGGCAGCCAGGCATTGGCAGGGGCGGTCTCGGGCGATAGCTGCTGGCGGAAGCGCTCGGCCACCTTCATACCTGCCGTGTAAAGCCGCGCCCCTACCCCACGCGAGCCGTGGTGCGTCACGAGCACCGTGTCGCCGGTGGCGGCCGAAGTGCCTACATATAGAAAGTGGTTGCCATCGCCCTGGGTACCTAGGTGCTCCTGGGCCAGGCTAATGCTCTTATCTGAGTCCAGAAATGGGTTGGCTGCAAACTCGGCCCGCAGCTCGGCAGGCAAGGCATACTGGCGCTCGGGCGGCCGCCCACCTGGCCCAAAATGCGTCACTTGCTGGGCCACATCGAGCACGGTTTTGGGGTTTACCTTCCCTAGGTTGGTCAGCATCACTGAGCAGCAGATGTCGGCCGAGTGCATGCCGGGGTGAATGGCTTGGCGTGCTACCACTACGCCACCCACCGGAATAGTACCTGGGGGCCCGGCCGGACAGGCATCGGGCATTACGGCGCCCGTTACCACCGTGGGCGTGCGCATCAGCTGCTGCATCGACAGCCGCACGTAGTCGATATTCTGCTGCTCCACAGCCGTATCGGCCCGGATATTCTCGAAGAACGGCACCGGCTCGGGCAGCAGCGGCAGCGCGGGCGGCGGCCCTACTTCGCGCAGGTAAGTAAGCATCGCCTCGCCGGCTAGCGCGTGGGCGTTGATGTGCTCGAGCGCTTCCTTAAACCATTTGCCCGATTTGAAGCCTAGGTCGAGGAGGTCTTTGCCAGTGGTCATGGGTAGTATTTAATGTAGGATTCGCCCGTGAATTCCTTAAAATTCAAGATGTCAAATGTAATGCGAGCCAGGATACCCTGCACGGCCCGTACATCTTCCGGGGAGGTATAGGGCACGAACAGCATCAGCTTGTCCTTGTCATCGAACAAACGAAACCCTAGGCGCTTAAAACACTTAATGTGTCGTTTTTTCAGCGTATAGCTATCCTGGTGTCGGCGGACTTCGGGCACTGTAAGAATCAAGGTTTTTCGCGCCAGTCTGATGGTACAAATGAGCCGATTTGAGTCGTGGAATACCAGCGTGCAGCCTGTGATTTCTCCGGCCAACAGGCTGCTCAATACGGTACGCACGCAGTGTCCAGGTTGTGTTTTTTGAGCGGACGCCTGCTGTAATTCTGCTAGTTTTTTCTTTTCTTCAGCAATTCGCTCTGTGGGGTAGCGCCCTAAATACTCTTCCTCCGCTGATGCCCGTTCTTCCCAAAACCTGATGGAGTGCGCTAGGAAATCTTTTTCGTCGTGCCACTTATCCTGAAGGTTGCATAGCGTCTGCAACTGCTGGTTTACGTGCCTCAGCGCTTTCGAAAATAAATGCGCTCTTCCGTAGTCCATCTCGGCCACGCACTCCTCCAGTTCGGCGGTCAGGCTAGCACTCTCCGCTTCGTAGGCGGCTATCAGCTTTTCGAGTTTGGTACTCATCGAGCAGAGGTAAGAGTATAGGAAACTTAATGGGCCTGAACCACCATTTTCGGCAAAATGTCTTTGCTTTGTTCGGTCGCTACAGGCTTAGGCAGCGCCTTGCCTTGCAAACTTAATTAGCAAATAGGCCATTGCAGTAGCTACACTTCTCAAATATGCTAAAAAAATTGTCATTTCTGGTGCTGGTGCTGTGCTCATTCGCTGCCACGCCACCCGCCGCGCCGAGTTACCAAATCGCCAAGCTGCACTACGGCGGCGGGGGCGACTGGTACGCCAACAAAACCAGCCTGCCCAACCTCATCAGTTTCTGCAACCAGGCGCTACACACCAACCTTGCCCCCGATGAGGCCACGGTGGAGCTCGACCAGCCCGAGCTGCTCACCTATCCCTTCCTGCACATGACCGGGCACGGCAACGTGAGCTTCACTAACCAAGAGGCTCAGAACCTGCGGCGCTACCTCATCGGTGGCGGCTTCCTGCACATCGACGATAATTACGGCCTCGACAAGTTCATTCGGCCCGAAATGAAGAAGGTATTCCCCGAGCTGGAGTTCGTAGAGCTGCCCTTCTCCCACCCCATCTACCACCAGAAGTATCAGTTTCCTAAAGGCTTGCCCAAGGTGCACGAGCACGATGGCAAGCGCCCTCAGGGCTTCGGCTTGGTGTATAAAGGCCGCTTGGTATGCTTTTATACCTTCGAATGCGACCTAGGCAACGGCTGGGAAGACGTAGGCACCTACCCCGAAGACACGCCCGCCACCCACGATGCTGCCCTGCGCATGGGCGCCAACCTGGTGAGTTACGCCCTCACCCAAGACTAATTTTCAGCTACCAAGAAAGAGGCCCTCGTTGTGAGCTGCCCAAGCAATTTGAATACATTGCTTGGGCGGCTCACAACGAGGGCCTCTTTCTTAATTATATAAGCTTACCGCACGCCCTTCTCCGGGAAGCGGCCTTTTTTGGTGCGGTAGAAAGCTTTTATTTCTTCTAGGTCCTTCTCGTAGTCGCCAGTGGGCCAAAAGACGGGGCCCACGCCGGCGTCCTTCTTTTCGTAGTCGAGGAAGCCAAGCAAAATGGGTACCTTGGCTTCGAGGGCGGCGTAGTAAAAGCCTTTGCGCCACTTGGGCTGGTAGGCACGGGTGCCCTCCGGGGTGATAAGAATAACCAGTTCCTCGTGCTGCTTGAAGAGCTGCACCATACCATCGACTAGGCTATTGTTGCGGCTACGGTTTACGGGTAAGGCGCCGATGGCTTTCACTAGCCAACCTAGGACCGGGTTTTCGGTCCACTCGCTTTTCACCGTGAAGCGCACGTCAACATCCATGATGTAGAAGGCGGCGCGGGCCATGATGAGGTCCCAGTTGCTGGTGTGCGGGGCCGCAATCATCATGCATTTCTTGATGTCGGGCGGCACCTGGCCCGTCTGTTTCCAGCCGGCCACGCCGAAAATAGCCTTAGCAATGTAGTACCAGAAGGTAGAGGTTTTACGGGCAGCCATCTAAGCAAAACGAATTTTGGAACCCCAAAGCTAGGCAAAAACTGTCAGCCTGCTAGCCGCCTAGGTTGGCGAGGGCCCGCAGCTCGGCGGCAAGACCTAGGGTATGACGGTAGCCAATCTCGAAGAGCTCAGGCGCCTTGCGGAAATCGAGCGGGCGGTACTGCCGCAGCTCGGGCGGCTCCAGGAGCAGCGCACACTGGGTTTTGCGGGTGGCCACATTAGCGCTGAGCGCTATTTGGAGCGTGCGCTCCACTACGCGGCGCAGGTTGGGCAGCCGGCCTTCGCGGTTGATGGGGTTGCAGTGCACCCCCACAATGGGATACCCCAGGGGAAGCAGCGGCTCAACGGGCAGGTTATTAAGCAAACCGCCATCGACGAGCTGGCGCCCCTGGTACTCGATGGGCCGGTACACAATAGGCACTGCCGCCGAGCCCAGCAGTGGCAGCAGCAGCGGCCCCTCACTAAAGTACACCGATTCAGCGGCTTCGAGGTCGGTGGCCACCAGTGTCAGCGGTAGCCGCAGGTCTTCGAAGCGCAACCCCGCTCCTAGGTGTCGCTCGAGTAACTGCCCCACCGCATCGAGCCCCAGCAGCCCGTGGCGCCCAAACACGGGCCGCGTCAGGCGGGGAATGCTAACGGTTTGCAGCAGCTGCAAAATCTCGCGTGGTGCAAAGCCCGCCGCATACAGCGTGCCCACAATGGCTCCCGAGCTGGCGCCCGCCAACGCGCCCACCGGCAGGCCCAGCTCGTCGAGCGCCGCCAGCACGCCCACGTGCGCTATGCCCCGCGCCCCACCGCCCGACAGGGCTAGAGCCAGTGAACCAGGCCCTTGACTAGCGGAGGATGCTATGCTCGTACCTAGCGCCACGCTCCTATAGTTCGGCTAGAGTCACGGTTTCGGCCAAGCGCACGCCTTTATCAGTCAGCTGCACCGTGCAGGCCTCGTTTATAGGGTCATGCTCTAGCAGCAGTACCCAGTTTTCGTCGGCGGCGCGGCGTAGTACGGCTTCTTTTTCACTCATCGTCACGAGCGGGCGCATGTCGTAGCTCATCACGTAGGGCAGCGGGATGTGCCCCACACTGGGCAGCAAATCGGCCATGTACGCCAGCGTGCGGCCTTTGTACTTAAAAACCGGCACCATCATTTTCTCGGTGTGGCCATCGGCAAAGAGAATGTCGCTCATCATGGGCAGCGCGGCCGGCACCCCCACGGCGGGGTCCACAAACTGTAGCTGCCCACTTTCTTGGATGGGCAAAATATTCTCACGCAAGAAGCTGGCCTTTTCGCGGGGGTTGGGGTGCACGGCCCAGTCCCAGTGCGCGGCATTGCTCCAGTAGGTAGCATTAGCGAAAGCGGTTTGGAGGGCGCCATCGGGCCGCCGCACCACCGAGCCGCCGCAGTGGTCGAAGTGCAAGTGCGTCAAAAACACATCGGTGATATCGGCACTGGTAAAGCCGAGCTGACGCAGCGAGCTTTCCAGTGAGGCATCGCCGTGCAGGTAAAAGTGTCCACGAAACTTTTCATCCTGCTTGTCGCCAATGCCGTTGTCGATGAGTAGCAGCCGGTTGCCATCTTCCACGAGTAGGCAGCGCATGGCCCAGGTGCACATATTGTTGGCATCGGGCAGGTTAAGCTTCTGCCACATGCTCTTGGGCACTACCCCAAACATGGCGCCGCCATCGAGCTTGAATAAACCGGTATCGAGCGAATGAATTTTCATTACGTCTGTCAGGCTGAGGCACGAAGCATCTTATCACGCCTAGGCCGTTTACAATTGAGGTACCACTAGCCAACGGGTATCGCCGCAATAAGATGCTTCTTGCGTCAGCAGGACTCTTGACTTTATTCTACCACCACGCCCATCGCCGAAAACTTGTCGATGCGCTGCGAAATGCGTTCCTCAGCGGGCACGGCCGCTAGCTCTTCGAGCGTCTTTACCAGCGTTTGCTTCAGCTTCTCAATCATTTTCTGCGGGTTGGTGTGCGCCCCACCCAGCGGCTCTTCGATGATGCCATCGACTAGGCCAGCCTGCTTCATGTCGGTAGCCGTAAGCTTAAGAGCCTCGGCCGCCTGCTCTTTATAATCCCACGAGCGCCACAGAATACTACTGCATGACTCAGGAGAAATTACTGAATACCAAGTATTTTCCAGCATCAGCACCCGGTCGCCGATGGCGATACCTAGGGCGCCCCCGCTAGCTCCTTCGCCAATGATGACGCAGATAACTGGCACCTTCAGCATAAACATTTCCTTGAGGTTGCGGGCAATGGCTTCGCCCTGGCCTCGCTCCTCCGCCTCCAGGCCCGGGAAGGCACCGGGCGTGTCGATGAGCGTGATGATGGGTTTATTAAACTTCTCGGCCAGCTTCATCAGGCGCAGCGCCTTGCGGTAGCCCTCAGGGTTAGGCATCCCGAAGTTGCGAAACTGCCGCTGCTTGGTATTATGCCCCTTTTGCTGCCCAATAAACATTACCGAGTGCCCATCGAGCTCGGCAAAGCCGCCTACCATCGCCTTGTCGTCGGCCACAGTGCGGTCGCCGTGCAGCTCCACAAACTTGTCGGTCATACCCGTGATATAGTCCAGCGTGTAGGGCCGCTCGGGGTGGCGCGAGAGCTGCACGCGCTGCCAACGCGTGAGGTTGGCATAGGTTTCTTTTTTCAGGGAGTTGATTTTGGCCTCTAGGGCCACGACCGCCTCCGTTACGTCCACGTCGCTATCGGCAGCCAGCTTTTGCATTTCGTGCAGCTTGCCTTCGAGCGCGGCGATGGGTTGTTCAAAATCGAGCAGCATAGGTCAGGGAAATGGTTTCCTAGGTTCTGATAGAATTGTGGGTTTGACGGGGCACCTCGCTCTTGGCACCTAGGTCGCCAAACACCGGGCGGCAAAGGTAAAGCTAAACCTTGCCAGCGGCCCACCGCGAAAATAATTGGCCTGAGAAACAACTGTCAACGCGTGCCAACCTCCTAAATACGCACTTTTTTGGTTGCCATGCTTGCTGCCGCCGCTACTGCCGCCCTACCTTTGCAGCACCAAAACGGAAAACGGCAACGCTTTCTGGCTCGGTAAACGGTTTGGTAGTTCAGTTGGTTAGAATGCCGCCCTGTCACGGCGGAGGTCGCGGGTTCGAGTCCCGTCCAGACCGCAACCGGTAAAAAGGCCTCTCTTGCTAGCAAGAGGGGCCTTTTTCTTTATCCCTAATCCCAGAGGCGGGTCGCGGCTTACTGCTGGCACCGTAGCAGCGGTCACTATCTGCTCCAACTCCTCCATGGGGCAGGATGCTGCCTAAGCACTGGGCCTGCCAAACACCTAAGCCCAGTTCGACGCGGAAAGTACAAGCCAGCAGTAGTGCCACGCTACGCCGCAACCAGCCCACGACTAGCGGTAGCAGCTTTAAAAGCTTTCCGGAGCAGTAGCCATCACTGCCAAGTGCATTTTAAAGTCATTCATTCGCATAGCATTAGCTTCTGCCGCCATTTATTTTTCACTCCTTGCTTGTAAAAGCAATTTTTATACTCTTACCTTTGCAGCACCAAAACGGAAAACGGTAACGCTTTCTGACTCGGTAAACGGTTTGGTAGTTCAGTTGGTTAGAATGCCGCCCTGTCACGGCGGAGGTCGCGGGTTCGAGTCCCGTCCAGACCGCAACCGGTAAAAAGGCCTCTCTTGCTAGCAAGAGAGGCCTTTTTTTATTCCTAATCCCAAGGTCGTTTCTCCCTGGCTATCCTCTATTAGGGCCACCCCGCCAGCAATAACCCCTGCCAACATCTTGACTGCTAACCCTAACGCTGACATGGCGGCGCATAGGCTACTTAGCAGATTGATGCTGGCGTAATAGCGAGGCATCAGGAGGGCCCATTGGCACCTAGGAGCTTATCAAGCTTAGCCCTTTCGGCTCACTCGGGACATTGTTCTATTATCAGTCTGTGCAGGCTAGTTGTCACATGCGCAGCAGCGGATACTTCGTAGCACGTAGCTACCGCGTTGCCGGAACAGCTAGCGCAAGTAGTAAGAAGACCTAAATAGCCTAGGCCTCACTTGAGTATTGATATATAAATCTGTCTATAAACTATTTATTCCGCGCTGATGGGTACTCAGGCCCCTAGGGTGAGCATAAGAATAAAGGCAGAGGCAACCTACTAGAAAGCTTTCGCGCTCCTATAGCTTGAATAGCAACTTCACAATAAGCTTTTTTACTTCCTTTCTCCTGTGCGCAACGTAACTTACTACTGTATAGAGTAGGTTGCCGGCTACCGCCGCTGCACTCTGGGTAGTTTTTACTCTTTGCGCAGGCGCGACTGTGGTATTTGCTATACTTTTCCGTGACCTTTAGGCATCCTTTCTGCCAACAGGTAGGAAAGGAAGGTTTGCTTTGAACGTACTTGACTAGTTGCTCATCGTGTGGGTATTGCCCACAATTCACTAATCGGCCTGCTGCACGCTGGCCACAACCTCCCTCGCCCATGAAAACCTTAGCAACTCTCACCAGTAGTTTAGCTCTCTCGGTGCTACTGCTCACCGCCCAGGCCCAAGCGCCTGCTACTTCTCACGACAATCCTAAGCCAGCCAAGCCTACCACTAAGGCGACGGCGCACGCGCAGGAAGGAAAAAACCTAGGTCAAAAACTAGTGCAGAAAAGCAAGCCAACGGATACGGTTATCCCCAGAAAAGTAAGAAAAGAGTAGGTACTCCTGGCCTATACCCTTTATGATTACTCTGCTGCTAAGTTGTTTTCATAAAGCATTCTTTGTGAGCGCTCTTTGATACTCAAGCTAGAGGCTGCGACAGCGGACTGGCGTAAGCCCAGCTGCCACCGCATGCTACCTATTATATGCTTAAGGCCGCTCTAGATGGAGCATCTATAGTGGTTGGTTGTAGCGCGTTGCTACCGCCTCACCTACCTACCCCACATTTACTCACCGTTTTTTCCGTGCTCCCATTTACTCCGGCCGATGCCACTCGCATCAATATCAAGTCTGTCAACGAAATTAATTATTGGTGCCACACGCTCCGCTGTACTGAAACCCGCCTGCGCAACGCTGTGATAGCGGTAGGCACCCTAGCCGCCGATGTGAAGGCCTATCTCAATAGGTAATACGGTGCTCCTGCAGAAATTGCGTTAATCACCACGCAACTAACCAATTAATGACTTTTTATTTTATTAAATAACCTTCCTTCTTAACGGCAGACTTTAGACCTACACTGCAATTGCGCGCCTGTTTTCTGTTTCCTTAAGCTATGCGCACTGCTGCTAGCCACTTGCTTAGCATGGCGCGTGGCAGTTTGCGCCGCTTATTAGTGCTCCACCTACGCATGCCTCCTTATGAAAACGCTCTTACTTGTTGCTGGCAGCTTCTGGCTGACCACTGTGCTATCGGCTCAAGCTCAGACGCCCACTTCTACGCCCCCCACCCCAAGCGCTGCTAAACCGACCCCTAAAACGGCTAACCAGCGGGCTGCTACTTACAAGGGTCCCAAAGTAGTGAAGGATACCAAAGCTCTAGGCACTAAGATGATTCGTGAGAGCAAGCCTGTCCCTACTGTGGAGCCTTCCATAAGAAAGCCCATCAAATAGACTAGCCCACCTAGCTGCGGGTGGCTAGAGCATGCTCCTATGACCTCCTGCCTACCTAGGAGCAATTGCCTTATTTTTGACCCAGTCAATAGCCCTAAGATTTCGTTTTTATGGAAAGGTTTTACGACGTAACCGTCAAGGGGGAGCCCATGCGACTCGAGCTCCACTCCACCAGCGTCGTAGTTGATGGAGGCCACGTGCGCATTGATATTCACCCCGATACGGATGCACTCGCGGACACGCTACCCTTCGATGCAGCCCTGCAATTTGACCCTGCGGCGCAGGCCGCTCGTGCGGCGTTGGCCGCCGTCTCCATTTCGCACCTCTACCCCGACCAATCGTTTGAGGAAGTAATGCGCCGACGTGAGTTGGCTCAGGACACCCCAACGCAGTAAAAGCACCCGCCTTTTCGCACCAACAGAGAGGCGGGTTGCTTTCCATCGCTCAGCTACTGGGCCTTTTTCTTTGCCCTCGCCACCAGGCCATGCGCCAATTGCTTATTGATGACATTCTCGCCGAAGTGGTTCGCAAGCCAGTGCGCCAGTTGCGGCTTTCTATTCTTCCGCCCCAGGGTAGCCTGCGCATTACCGTGCCCGCCGGCACAACTGAGGCCACCATTCGCGAGGTAGTACGGCGCAAACAAAGCTGGATTCGCAAGCACCAAGCGGCTTTTCAACAGCGCGTGCCCGCTGCCCCGTTGCGCTACGAAACGGGCGAAACCCACTACTACCAAGGCCAGGCCCTACGCCTGTGCGTGCACAAGCAGACCGGGCGAGCCCGCGTGAGCTTGCTGGCCGGCGAGCTGCACCTGCACGTGCCCCTAGGTGCCACGGAAGAGCAGCGCGCGCAGGTAGTGGCCAAGTGGCGCCGCACCCAGCTACAAGCTCAACTGCCGGCCCTGCTTGCCAAATGGGAGCCCGTGGTGGGCGCGCAGGCCGCCGCCTGGGGCATCAAGCAAATGAAAACGCGCTGGGGCACATGCAGCATCCGCGCCCGGCGCATCTGGCTGAGCCTCGAACTTAGCCAATGGCCTCCTGCCTGCCTCGAGTACGTGGTAGTGCACGAGCTAACGCACCTGCACGAGCGCTTGCACAATGCGCGCTTCTGGCACTTGCTAGAGCAGGCTATGCCCGAATGGCGGCACCCTCACCAAACGCTACGTCGCGGCAAGCTAGGCGCTCTTGCCGAAGCGTAGCGTCCGCCACGCTAGCTACCCTAGGGTCCTGCACAGGGCTGCCTACGCCGCGAGCCGTGCTATACTGCCGCTCGTTCAAGCTCTTGTCTCTTTATGTTATGGAGACTTTATAGGCGTTACTAGGCTACTGTTAGGGCACGCCCAGACTACCCCACGCAGCCGGCGAGTGCTGGGCAATCGGCCCGCCCATGGCTAACAGGCCACCGCGCCAGCGCCGCCCTTGGTCGTCTTTAATATTAAACTGACGAGCTAGGCCCGCTTCCTTCGTCTTTACGGCCTCAGGATAACTGCGAAAAGCGGCGGTTCAGACTAGGCGACTGCTTAGTCTGAACCGCCGCTTTTCGCAGCCTCACTCCTATTTTGCTTTCTTGACTGGCTGTTTCTTCGCTTGCTTTACCTGGGGCGTAGCCAAAAATGCTTTTAGGGCTGGTGAAGGCTTACCGTCGTCGCCCCAGGCGCTGAGCTGGTAGCCGCTCCAGCTTTTGGCGCCTTCCGGCTCCCAGTAAAACACGCCTAGGCCCTTGCCTTGGGGTACCGCGCGCACGGCTTGCTGGGTGGCTACTAGCATGTCGTAGGTGTTTTGCACGGCGGTGTAGTCGCCGCCTACTTCGGCCACTACTACTTCCTTACCGGGGTAGCGACTCACCATATCGAGCAGGTTGGTGCGCAGGTTGGCGATGGACGCCGTGTAGTCCTGCTTGAGCCAATAGGGGTAATACGACATGCCGATGACATCGAACTTCCCTCCATTACTGGTCAGATTATCGAAAAACGAGCGGTACATGGCGTTATCATTGCCGCGGTCTAGGTGCACGATTACCTTGGAGGTGGGGCTCACCGCCTTCACAGCCTCGTAGCCTTTGGTGATGAGCTGGGCGAGCTGCGCAAAGTTTTTGGTGCTGCCTTCGGGCCAGAGCATGCCGCCGGGTATTTCGTTGCCTACCTGCACCCATTCGGGCGTTACGCCGCTGGCTTTTAAAGCCGTCATGGTACTAAAGGTGTGGTCGTATACGTCGGTTAGCAATTGCGAAAACGGGTGGCTGGCCCAGGCGGCGGGTTTGGCCTGCTTGCCGGGGTCGGCCCAGGTATCGCTGTAGTGAAAGTCTATCATGACCCGGAAACCTAGGTCGTGCGCGCGCTTAGCCATGGCCACTACCTCGGCGGGGCTACAGTGCCCGCTGGCTTTGTCATCGGATGGATTGACGAACACCCGCAGGCGAATTGAGTTGATACCCTGCGCCTTCAGAATGGCAAAGCAATCCTGAGCCACGCCTTGCTCATTGTAGAACACGTAGCCGGTAGCCTCCATCTGCTGGAGCCAGCCCACGTCGGCGCCCTTGGCAAAGGTTTGGGCGGCGGCCGGCGCAGCCAGCAGCGAGGCCGTGCACCACGCGGCACCTAGTACCAGGCCTGCGCGCCGGGCTGCTAAAGCAAAAAACGTCATAAGTTGGAAGGGGAAAGAGTGGGTATGAGCAGCCTATTTCTAGCAAGAATTAGCACTCAAACCGTCTAATTTTTGATACAAGCTGAGACAAAACTACTTGCCTGCCCGATAGGAAAGCCGATTCAGCACCCTTTGCCGCCACAACTCTTATGTAATACTGCGGCCCTAGGTAGCTGGCGAGGGCTGGGGAGAAAAAGTAGCGCCACCAGCGCTAGGGCCCGAAGACCTGCCACCCAACGTGTACTGCCAGGAGCTAGTATGCTAGGTGAGCTAAGCCGACTATTGCCGGTAAAGCACCACGGGCCTGCCGCGACGCTAGTGCTAGCGTCACGGCAGGCCCGTGGTATACTTTTCTTTACAAATACTCCTCCATCCTTATCCTTGCCAGCACTCGAAACCAGCCTTTGGCTACGCTAGGCAGGGCCGCGAGCGAGCTTCAGTGTCTGCGCGGCGGCTCACCTACAGCGGCTCCGGATGGAAGTCGTCTAGCTTGCTGCGCAATTCTTTGAGTCGGCGGCTCATTAGTTCCAGCACATCGGCCGGCACTGGAATGTGCGTGCCAGAGTACGTAGCTAGGTAGCGCACCAGGGCTATCAGTGCCTGCACTTCCCACGCCAGCTCCGTGCGCACCGCGCACCAGTGCGCTTGTTCGTCCAATGGGTTGGCCAGGCAATACTGACGCACCGCAATCAGCCGCGCTACCAATTGCGCATGCTGCTCCAGCACTAGCTGCTCGGCCGCACTAAAGGCACGCGGCTGCCGGTCGATGATGCAAAGTGTGCCGATGCAATACCCGCCGGGTGTGCAGATAGGAGCGCCGGCATAAAACCGCAGGCCTTTAGCCTGGGCAGCGGCGCCCGCTTCCGGCGTTAGGGCGTGGCTGTGCGCCAGGTCGGTGAATACCACTGCCTGCTCCTCCTTCACGGCGAGCGCACAGACGGCTTCGACGCGTGGTTGGCTCCGCAGGCCGGGCAGTCCGTGCACGGCTTTGTACTCTACTTCGTCGGCGCCTACGAGCGCAATCAACGAGACAGGCACATTAAACAGCGTGGCTGTCAGCTCGACAACCTCCGTGAAGAGTGGCTCCTGCACCGAGTGCAGGATGTCGTAAGCCTGAAGTATTTGTAGACGTTTGGTCGCATTAGCAGGCAGTAGTGATGGGGGTGTCAACATCATGACTGGTAGAAAGTAACCGATAGCAGGAAAAGAATAGAGGAGACATAATTAATAGATTAAATATAGTGCATTGCTTTGGTTCAAACCTACGAAATGCACCAGCTAATTGGATTTATTTTTTTTGACGGGGCCATGCGCGTGCGCTACCAGCAAGCCCCAGCCTAGTCGAATTTCTCGTAATTAGCCGCCCTAGGTAGTGTTTGACGGGGTGCGCGCTACCCAGCGGCGTACTAAGCACTTATTGAGTACGGCACGTATAGCACGAGGCAAGAAGGGGTTGGACAACCCTACGGCTTGCTTATTCTTACTTCACCTACCGCACCATGCCCAACCAACTTAGCCGCCGGCCAGGCCCCCTACTCACGGCCCTAGCCGCTACGGCCGCTGCCGGCGCTGCCTATCTCTATCTACGCCGTAAAAACTACGCGCCGCTGCCCACCGTGGCGCATGTCGAGCTAGAGCGCTACCTAGGCCGCTGGTACGAAGTGGCCCGCCTGCCGGTGCCCTTCGAGAAAAACTGCGAGCACGTAACGGCCGAATACTCGCGGCGCGCCAATGGCACCCTAAAGGTGCTTAATACCTGCCACAAGGGCGACATACACGGCCCCGTGAAAAAAGCCACCGCTACCGCACGCGCCGTCGATGCGACCAATGCCAAGCTCAAAGTACAATTCTTCTGGCCATTTGAGGGCGACTACTGGATTTTGGACCTCGACCAAGCTAACTATCACTACGCACTGGTGGGCGAGCCGAGCCGCAAGAGCCTCTGGTTATTGAGCCGCCAGCCGCAGTTAGCGCCCGACATCCGGCGGCGCCTCATCGACCGGGCTCGCGACCTAGGCTTTCCGGTGGAGAAATTAATTGACACGCCCCAGCCCTAGGTGGTAATAGTAATGCTGCCGTAGCCCAGGCGCTTCGCGCCTAACGGAGGCAATGGTGGCTTTCTGGCTACCTACGGCGACGAGCAGGAGGCCTTCGCTTCGCTACACGCGGCCTAGCCGGGGTTTCTTACTTCAGCTACTGCAACCGGCTTAGGCTTTTGAGCACATCGCTACCAATGGGTTAGCAGTAGGTAACCTGCGATAGGCACGGCTAGCAACGTATGCTTTTGCAGCTTGAATAAAGCAATTGATGCCCTAGGCTGTTTATACCTACTGGCAGTTGCATAAGGCAGCTGTTCTATCCTTTTGCTACTTTCTAAGATGAAAATTGGAATCATTGGCGCCGGCTACATTGGCGGCACCCTCGCCGGCCGGCTTACCCAGCTGGGCCACACCGTATCTATCGCTAACTCGCGCGGCCCCGAAACGCTGAAAGACTTGGCCGAAAAGACGGGCGCTACCCCCGTCACAGCTCACGAAGCTACTCGCGCTGCCGAACTTATCATCGTGACTATTCCGCTGAAAAGCATTCCCGACTTGCCCAAAGACTTGCTTGGGGGCGTGCCCGCCGACGTGCCAGTAGTGGACACGAGCAACTACTACCCCCTGCTGCGCGATGGCCAAGTGCCCGAGCTAGAGCAGGGCGACCTTACCGAAAGCGAGTGGGTGCAGCAGCACCTAGGCCGCCCGGTGGTGAAGGTGTTCAATAACATCTCCTTCACGAGCCTGGGAAGCGCTGGCCAGTCAGCCGGCACCCCTGGCCGCATCGGTCTGCCCGTGGCCAGCGACGACGCAGCCGCCAAGCAGCAGGTAATGAAGCTAGTAGAGGAATTGGGCTTCGACGCCGTAGACAACGGCAGCCTGCACGAGTCGTGGCGGCAGCAGCCGGGTACGCCAGTATACGGCGCCGACCTACCAGGTGCGGAGCTCAAAAAGCAACTGGAGGCCCTAGGTACCGAGCGCACCGAGGAGCAGCGCAAGCAGTTTGCGGCTAACCACGTGGTGCAAGAAGAAGCCATGATAAAACAGTACGGGTCGCAGCGCGGCGATAAGTAGCTGAGTATGCGGGGCGACTAGCGAAGCTGGTACCGCTCGCTTTTCGGCTACTAGTAGCAAGAGACCACCTTTGGGCCGCCTAGCTCGGAGGTGGTCTTTTGCTGAGGTGGTGCTTGGCGCATCTCCTTACTACTCCTTGCCCACCAAGCGCTACTCCCTACCCTAGTATTCTGCAAACGCTTGGTCTAGGTAGCACCACGCCCAGCGCTCGCCGGGCTGGGCAGAGGTAATAACGGGGTGCTGCGTGGCCTGAAAGTGCTTGGTCGCATGCTTATTTTTTGAATCGTCGCAGCAGCCCACGTGGCCGCATTGCTGGCAAATGCGCAGGTGCACCCAGGTATCGCCCATAGCTACGCACTCGGGGCACACGTGCTGGGTATCATGCTGGAGGTGGCGCAGGTCAAGCGCCTTCAAGTGTTGGCAAAGTGCGTCCATAAGTAAAAAGGATTGGTGTCCAAATCAAGTTGCCAAGTAGCGGCTTCCGTTTTGGCAAGTGCCCTTAGGATACCCTTGCAAAGTACTGGCTGCGCCTTCACCTTGCTACTAGCCCCCGGCTTTAGTACCGCATATTCCTGGGTTTTTACTGCGGGGCGCCCACTGCTGGGCCTTGCTCCTGGCTAAATGATTGGCTGCGGGAAGCTGGCCGAGCCCGTGCGCCCTAGGTCTGGTTTTGTACCTGCTGCTGGGTAAAGCGAAGGAAAGTGGCTTCTACCGCCTGGAGCTGCTAACCCACCGGCTGCTAGTATAGGAACAGTTGCTAGGCCTTTATTTTACGTGTTAAGTTGTTTTTTTAGTTTTATGGACGCCCTCGCCGACCAAATTTCCCGCGCCGAAACGCGCATCTTCAAAGCTGTATTTCCGAATACTACCAACCATTACGACACCCTCTTTGGCGGCGCTACGCTCATGCTCATGGACGAGGTAGCCTTCATCACGGCCACGCGCTTTAGCCGGCTCAAGATGGTCACGGTCTCGTCCGACAAAGTCGATTTTACTCATCCCATTCCCGGCGGCTCCCTCATTGAGCTCATCGGCAACGTGGCGCGCGTGGGCAATACCAGTGTGCAAGTGCGCGTCGAGCTCTACGTAGAGCAGATGTACTCCGAGGAGCGCCAACTAGCTGTCACGGGCCTATTCACGTTTGTGGCGGTCGATGAGCACCGCCGCCCAGTGCCAGTACGCGCGGGCGTGCAGGTGGCTAGCACCTAGCCTGCCTTGCCGTTGCGTTTGCTTTACGGAGCTCTCTTTCTTCTGGCTCCTAGCTAGCACCGTGCGCGCAAAATAATAATGCTGATAAAAGGAAAAACGAACTGCTTTTTTTTTATCAGCATTTAATAACCATTATCGCTGCACTCGCAAAAAACGTTTTGTCAGCAATCGACGCACTGGCTCATCATATAGCTTTAAGCATGCATAAGCTAGCAGCACGGAGCCAATTACAAGAGCCGAAGCCCCTGGCAAAGATTGTGTAAACGTGAGGTTTTGGTTTTTGACCCAAGCGTAGTACCAATAAATAAAAGGGTAATGCACCATATATAAGGGGTACGAAATATCCCCTAGAAATTTGCATATCTGGGTAGTCACTTCGTGCGTTGTTTTTCCTGAGGCGCCCATGTACACGAGCAGCGGGAAGACAATGGCAAAACAGAACGTATCGTATAAGCCATTCATCCACAGGTTTTCGCTACCGCCAATTCGTGGAATTGCCGCTGTACTAATAATGACCAGGCCACCCAGCCAGAAAGCTCCTTTCACGTTGGTGGGTTTAAATCGGCGAGCTAGCAGCAAGCCGGCCGAGAAGGAGAATAGCATCCGCAGAGCCCCACCGATTATGTTTTCTTCGGTTAGCGAGAAGCCAACGCATATATCGCCGTATGGCCCCCAGATAGCGAATGCGGCCAGCGCAGCACCGGTAAGCAGAACCAGTAGGGCAAGCGCTTTGGTCGGAAGCTTACGGAGAATGAATGCATATAGGATAGTGCCAAGGTATTCGAAAAACAAAGACCAGCTCGGCCCATTCAACGGAAACATCTCACCAACTCCCCGAATTTCTGAGCCGGTGGTTGCCGGAATCAGGCCAGCATTTAACAGCGTGTCTCCCAACAACCTAGGGATAGTTACTTTTGACACGTCCCAGGCCGCGCAACCTTGCAAGTAGAATACCGCCGCGCCAATAATAGCCCCGGCAACTACCATAGGGTGCAAGCGAATAAACCGGCGTTTGATGAAGTTTTTTATCGTCATCGTATCCCATCGGTCATCGTAGGCATAGCCTACAACAAAGCCGGAGAGGATAAAAAAGAAATCGACGGCTAGATACCCGTGATTAATTTTTTGGTCTATGTGACTGGTTGCGTAGGCTTCGAATAAGTGAAAGCATACAACTGTCAAGGCCGCTACTCCGCGTAGGCCGTCAAGTATCGTGTAGTGCGGTTTTGTATCCGCAAAGGCCGCAGAAACTTCGGTTTTTGATGTTGCTACCAAGTTTGTCATAGTTTCAGGCTACGGCCCGCTCAAGATACTTGCACTACTGATTGACCCTACCAATGCGTGGGCACGACTACTGCACTCCTAGGCTTTAGCTCAGTCTTCTTCTAGCAGCGCGGCCTCGCGGGCGGGGCGGTGCTGGCGGGCATACTCCGTAGGCGCCATACCGTAGATTTTCTGGAAGGTTTTGCGGAAGTACTTCACATTCTCCACTCCTACCTCAAAGGCTATCTCCGACACGCGCAGCGAGCTGTGGGCCAGCAATTGGGCGGCGCGCTTCATGCGCACATCGCGAATGAACTCGACGGTGGTCTGCCCCGAGATGCTTTTGATGCGGCGGTACAGCACCGATTGGCTCATGCACAGCGCCTCGGCCAGCACCAGCACACTGAAGGCGGGGTCGGTGAGGTGGGCCTCGACGGTGCGCATGGCCTGCTCCAGGAAGGTGCGGTCGGCGTCGGGGATGACTACCTCGGTGGGCTCGAGCAGCAGCTGGCGTTGGTAGTACTCGCGCAGCTGGTGGCGATTGCGCAGCAGCGCGGCTACTTTGGCTTGCAGCACCAGGGGGTTGAAGGGCTTGAGCACGTAGTCATCGGCTCCTAGGTCGAGGCCTTCGACTTCGTGCAGGGAGGCGGTGCGGGCCGTGAGCAGCAGCACCGGAATATGGCTGGTTTTGGGGTGCTGCTTGAGGCGCTGGCACAGCTCCAAGCCGTCGCTGTGCGGCATCATGACATCGCTGATAACCAGCGCCGGAACTTGACCTAGGGCCAGTTGCCAGCCCTCCAGGCCATCGGCGGCGGCGAGCACGTCGAAGTCGGCGGCAAAAAGCTGCGTGAGGTACTGGCGCACCTCGTCGTTGTCTTCTACCACCAGTAGGCGCGGGCGCGCAGCCAGGGTCACGGGCTCGTTGGGCAGGGCCAAGGTTTCGGGGGCGGGCAGGGGAGCAAACCCGAGGGGGGCGGGCTGTTCGGTGTCGGGCACTAGGTCGTCGGGCTGCAAGTGCGCTTGGCCGAAGGGCAGCCGCAGCCGGAAGGTAGTACCTACTCCTACTTCACTCATTACCGTGATGCTACCCCCATGCCGCTCGGCAAACTGCTTGACCAGCGACAGCCCAATGCCGGTGCCCGTCATGCGCAGCGTATCAGTATGCGCGGCTTGGTAGTACGGGTCGAAGATGTGCGCCAACTCGCTGGCCTGGATGCCAGCCCCCGTATCGGCCGCGCTTATTTCTAAGTAGTTGCCTACTGGCTGGCCATGCTCAAACACGGCCTCGCCGCCCGGTGTGCCCACCACCGTGGCAGCCAGCTCGATGCGCCCGCCCTCGGGGGTGTACTTAAAGGAATTGGCCAGCAGATTAGTAAGGATGATTTCGAGCTTGCTCCGGTCGAAGTACAACCCCACCGCCTCGGCGGGCACGTCGAGCAGGTACGTGATGCGGCGCTCGGCGGCCTTTTGCTCGAAGGCCGAGAAGATGTCGGTAAGCGCCCGCACCACGTTGGCGTAGCTGGCACGCAGCGGTACGTGGCCGGTTTCGACCTTCCGAAAATCGAGCAACTGGTTGACCAAGTCGAAGAGCTTGCGCGTTTGCTTGTGCATGAGCAGCACCTTGTCGCGCAGGTGATGGATGGGGCCGGGCGAGCCGATTATCTCCTCCATCGGCCCTAGGATGAGAGTGAGCGGTGTGCGCAACTCGTGGCTGACATTGGTAAAAAAGCCCAGCTTGAGGTTGGTAAGCTCCTTTTCTTTTTCGACCATCAGGTGCTCTAGCGCCAGCTTGTTGCGCAGGTTTTGCTTGGTTATCTCGATGCGTCGATACAGGGCAATGGCTCCTAGCAGCGCCAGGGCATACCCTAGGTAGGCCCAGCCAGTTTTGTACCACGGCGCCAGCACGTCGAACTGCATAGTAGCCGGCCGGGGCGACCACACGCCCTCGCCGTTGTCGGCCTTTACTTCCAGGGTGTAGCGGCCGGGCGGCAGGTTGGCAAAGCTGGCCGTGCGCTGGCCGGGGCCGGGGTTTACCCAGCCTTCGTTGTAGCCCAGCAGGCGGTAAGCATAGTGGTTTTTCTGCGGATTGGTGTAATTCAGGGCCACAAACTCCACCGAAAAGTCGTTTTCGGCCGCCCGGATGGTTACCGTTTGGGGTTGGCTCAGCGCCCTAGGTAGCAGCACACGGCCATTGAAAGGCCGCCCCACCGCCACCGGCTGATTGACCACGCGCAGGCCCGTGAGCTGCACCACCGGGGGGCTTGGGTTGGCCTGAATGGCCCAGGGCTGGAAGTAGTTGATGCCATTGATGCCGCCGAAATACAGTGTGCCATTGGCCCCGCGGGCGGCGGCACCTATTTTAAAGGCGTTGCTTTGCAGGCCGTCGGCCACGTCGTAGCGCAGGTAGCGGCGGGTAGCCGGCGTGAAGCGGTAGAGGCCCGTGCCTCCTATCCAGAGGTTGCCGGCCTCGTCGGCCAGCAGGCTTTCGACATCGCTCTCGGGCAGGTAGCGGCTGTAGGGCCGCACCACATCATGGCCCTGCGCATCGGTAGTAAGCTGGTGCAGCCCACCGCCGATGGTGCCTAGCCAGAGGTCACCGTTTTTACTTAGCAGCAGCGGCCACACGTAGTTGACCCGCAAGCCAGTACTTGAGTGGGCATCGTAGGCAAACTGCCGCAGTAGCTGAAGCGAATCGGCGGTGGGGCGCAGCTTGAGCAGGCCCGCGTTGCGGGTGCTGGCCCACAGCACCTCGCGCCGGGCATCATAGAGCAGGAAGGTAAAGCGGCTGGTGGGCAGCCCGGTGTGCGGCGCATCGTAGTGCGCCAGCAGGCGCCCATCGGGGCTGAGGCGAAACAGCCCTTGCGAGAACGTAGCCACCCAGAGCGTGCCCTGGCTATCCTGAGCTAGGTGCTCGACGCTACTCGCCGCCAGGTCGAAGCCGCCCGGCAGGCGGCGGTACGTAGTCAGCTGCTCGCGCCCGCCGCGGCGGCGCAGGGCCACCAGGCCATTGTCGCGAGTGCCAAACCACAGCGTACCATCGGCGGCCCGAAAGATGGTGGCCACGTCTATGCCCCGCACCGTGTCCGACTGCTGATTGAGGTAGCTGCGGTAGGTATGGCTGCCTAGGTCGTAGGCCGATACCCCGTTGCGCGAGCCCAGCCACAGCGTGTTGGTGGCTTCTTCCTTATAGATGGCATTGATGTAGTTGTTGGCGTTGGACAAGGCCGGCTGGCCCGTGAGCTGGTGCCGCAGCTGCCCAAAGGCCCGCTGGCGTAGGTTCACCTTATTGAGGCCCCCGGCCGAGGCGCACAGCCACACCAGCTGGTCGCGGCCCTCAAAAATCTGGTGCACGCGCTCCGAGTTGAGGCCGTGTACTTCGCCATCGCGGGGCAAAAACAGAGTGGGCCGCGCGGTTTGCAGCGGCGGGGTGGTGCCCGTTACCAGCCCTGCTTCCCACACATACAAGCCATAGAGCGTACCCGCCCACAACCGGCCAAACGAGTCGAGGTGCAGCGCCTGAATGCGCGGGTAGTGGTGCGGCAGCGCGTGCGCCGCCAGCGCGTGCCCGGTGCGGCGGCTCGCCGACGGTATCCAAAACAGCTGCCGCTCGGTGCCCACCCACAGGTCGCCGCGGCGGTCGAGCGTAAGCGCGCTCACGGGCAGGTTCAGCGAGGTGGCCTCCACGGGCAGCGCGGGCTCGGTGGTACGCAGCACAACCAGGCCCGCGCTCCAGGTGCCCACCCACGCGTTGCCGTCGGCGTCGATAACCAAGCTCGTGATGCCCCCTAGGGCGGGCCGGCCGGCCGCGGTGGGCGGCAGCTGGCGCAGGGCCAGCGGCTGGCCTTGTTTGTCAAGGGTCAAGATGAACAGTCCATCCTGGGCCGTGCCTACCCATAGGCGGCCCTGGGCGTCGGTGGTCAGTGCCTTCACATCGGCCTGAGCGAGGCGGCTACCTAGGGCGCGGCAGGCGGGCGGCAAGGCCTGCGTGCCGAGGGGCACAAAGGTGTCGTGGTCGGCGTCGTAGCGACTGAGGCCCGAGTTTTCGGCACCTACCCAGAGCTGGCCATTGGGCGCCACCAACAGGGTAGCGATGCGGTTGCCCGACTGCCCGCTGCGAAGGTTGATGGGCAGGTTGTAAGACTTGAGGCCGTAGCCATCATAGCGGTCGATGCCCCGGTTGGTACCTATCCAAATGAAGCCGTCTTGGTCCTGGGCCATGCACATGGCGTCGCTGTGCGAGAGGCCCTGGTCCACGGTAATATGCTCGAAGCGAAACTCCCCGGGCGGCGTGTCCTGCGCCTGCGCGCCGGGCCCAGCGCCCCACAGGAGCAGCCCCATCAGCAGCCTCACCCAACCAAAACTATACAGCCTATTCATACTAAAATTTACCTAGCAGACTTGCCTCCTGCTAAGGAAAGATAACACGCCGGCGCCACGCACTAGCCGGCGCCGCTCCCCGGCTGCGTGATGCCAATAGCGGCTTCGTGCTCCGTTTTTGGGCTCTAGGAGGGCATTTAGGGCGCTTTTTGCCGAAAAAGCACCCCTGCGCTGGCCAAGCGGCCGGGTACTTTTGTCCCTGTATAGTGCTGCCATCTCCCCTCGCTTGTTGCGGTGGGGCATTTCCCACCCGGCTACCCGGCCCCGCCGCGTCCCGCCACCTTTCTCCCCTATGAGAAAAGCTACTTTCTCACAAAACCTAGTTCTGCTGCTGCTAGCCGCCGGCCTCGCCGAAGCTACCCCGGCCACCCGCCACCCCCATGCTGCCCAGCCGCCCCGCAAGCGGGCTACTGCCAAGGCCACGACCCCTAGGTCGGCCCCGGCGCCCCAGCACACCTTCGCCCTGGGCGACAACCAGTTTTTACTCGATGGCAAGCCCCTGCAAATGATATCGGGCGAGCTGCACTACCCTCGCATTCCGCGCGAAGCCTGGCGCAGCCGCCTCAAGATGGCCAAGGCCATGGGCCTGAATACCATCGGCACCTACGTATTCTGGAACGTGCACGAGCCCCAGCCGGGCAAGTACGACTTCGCGGGCAACAACGACGTGGCGGCCTTCGTGAAGATGGCCCAGGAAGAAGGCCTGTGGGTGATTCTGCGCCCCAGCCCCTACGTCTGCGCCGAGTGGGAATTTGGCGGCTACCCCTACTGGCTCCAGAATGTGCCCGGCCTGAAGGTGCGCAGCCAAGAGCCGCAGTACATCGCGGCCTATACCCGCTACCTGCAAGCCGTGGGCAAGCAGCTGGCCCCGTTGCAAGTCAACCACGGCGGCCCCGTGCTGATGGTGCAGGTCGAGAACGAGTACGGCTCGTACGGCTCCGACAAAGTGTACCTAGCCCAGAACAAGCGCCTGTTTGAGCAAGCCGGCTTCGACGGCCTGCTGTATACCTGCGACCCGGTAAATGATGTGGCCAAAGGCCACCTGCCCGGCCTGCTGCCCGCCGTGAATGGCACCGACAAGCCCAGCCAGATTCGGCGGCTCGTGAACACTAACCACGACGGCAAGGGCCCCTACTACGTGGCCGAGTGGTACCCGGCGTGGTTCGACTGGTGGGGCACGCCGCACCACACGGTGCCCGCTGCCCGCTACACGCCGGGCCTCGACTCGGTGCTGCGCGCTGGCATGAGCATTAACATGTACATGTTCCACGGCGGCACCACGCGGGGCTTCATGAACGGGGCCAACTTCAAGGGCGATACCAGCCACTACGAGCCTCAAGTGAGCAGCTACGACTACGACGCTCCCCTCGATGAAGCTGGCAATGCCACAGCCAAGTTCCGCGCCTTCCGCGACGTCATCGCCAAGTACCGGGCCGCTGGCCAGCCCCTGCCGCCCGTGCCCGCCGCCAAGCCCAGCGTAGCCCTGCCGGCCATGCAGCTCACCAAGAGCGTGAGTCTACTCGAGCGCCTACCCACCCCCGTCGCCAGCCAAAAGCCGCTCACTTTTGAGGCACTGAAGCAAGCCTACGGCTTCGTGCTTTACCGCACCACCGTGGCCGGGGGCAGCGAGCAGCTGCTCAAGCTCCGCGACCTGCGCGACTACGCCGTGGTTATGGTCAACGGTCAGCGCGTAGGCACCCTCGACCGCCGCCTGCGCCAGGACAGCCTGCGTGTGAAGCTGCCCGCCGGGCAGGTGCGCCTCGACATCTTAGTCGAGAACCTAGGGCGCGTCAACTTTGGCGAGTACCTGCTTCAGAACACCAAGGGTATTACCAAGAGCGTGACCCTCGAGGGCAAGGAGCTCACTGGCTGGAAGCAGTACGGCCTACCCTTCGACCAGGCTCCGGCCCTCGCCGCGGCAAAGGCTAGCGCCACCCCTACCGCCAGCAGCGGGCCGGTACTGCGCACCGGCACCTTCACCGTGGCTACCCCCACCGATACCTACCTCGACCTGCGCCAGTGGGGCAAGGGCAGCGTGTGGGTCAATGGTCACAACCTAGGTCGCTACTGGGCCATCGGCCCGCAGCAAACGCTCTATGTGCCGGCCGAGTGGCTGAAAAAAGGGGCCAACGAGATTACCGTGCTCGAGCTGCTCAAGCCTGAGCAGCGTGCGCTTGCCACCCTCGACCACCCCATCCTGAGCGAGCTCAAGCCCTAAGGGGCTCTGTAGGCGATAGCCACCTCCTTTCTTTTACAATGCCTTGTTTATAAGTGGAATAAGGTACTAATGACTTGTTTTAAAAGTACCGGCTAGTGGATTTTTGGCCCCCTTTATGCCGAAAAACGGACCCCCTAGGGACCCAACCAGCCGGTACTTTTACATCATCGCTTCCGCCCCTTTCCCCACGTGCCCTTAGCAGGCCGGGGCTGGGCGGGGCCTTGTGCTGATTCCCACTTTTTCCCCACCCAGGCGGGCCTCGGCCGGCCGCAACTCTTCTTGCTGATGCAAGCAAAATCTATACTCCTGTGCGGAGCCTTGCTGCCTATGGCCGTAGCTGCAGCACCCATCGCTACCCTACCCGCCGAGGGTGCTGCCCTAGGCACACTGCGCCGGGCGCCAGCCGCCGACACGCCCGTGAGCGGCACGGTACTCGATGAAAAAGGCGCCGGCCTGCCCGGCGTGACCGTGGTGCTCAAGGGCACGACCATCGGCACCACCACCGACGCCGATGGCCGCTTTGCGTTGCAGGTGCCAGACGGCACGGCCACCCCTACCCTCGTCATTTCTTATATTGGCTACGTGCGCCAAGAGGTGGCCGCTGCTGGCCAGGCTGTGACGGTGAAGCTGGCCCCCAGCGCCCAGGCCCTCGACGAGGCCGTAGTCATCGGCTTCGGCTCGCAGGAAAAGCGCACCGTGACCAACGCCGTAACCACCGTGCAGGGCGCCGAGCTTTCGAAGCTGACGGTGAGCGACGTGGGCTCGGCCCTACAAGGCAAAGCGGCCGGCGTCACGGTAACCAGCGCCGGCTCGGAGCCGGGCAGCCAGCCCCAGATTCTGGTTCGCGGCATCTCGACTATCAATGGCAACAGCCCGCTCTACGTGGTGGACGGCCTGCCAGTGAACGATATCAACTACCTCAACCCTAAGGATATTGCTACCCTCACGGTGCTCAAGGATGCGGCTTCGGCGGCCATCTACGGCTCGCGAGCAGCCAATGGCGTGGTGCTGATTACGACCAAGGCAGGCTCGGTGAGCGCGCCGGTTATCACAGTAGATGCCACCTATGGCGTATCGACTCCCACGCGGCTGCCCCACATGGCTTCGGCCAGCGAGTACGCCCGCATTATGAACCTGGCGGCTACCAACTCGGGCAACCAGCCCGTGTACGCCAACCCCGACCAGTACACCCAAAGCACCAACTGGTGGGACCAGATTAAGCAGCGCGGCATCACCCAAAACTACTCCCTAGGTCTGTCGGGCGGCTCCGATAAGGTGCAGTACTCCACGGGCCTGAGCTACTTCAAAGAGCGCGGCCTGGTGCGTGGCTCTGATTTCGACCGCCTCGTGCTCCGCGTGAAAACCCAGTACCAAGCGGCCAAGCACCTCAAAATAGGTCAGGATTTAAACATCTCGATGACCAACCAGAGCTACCTCAACAGCGGCACGCTGTTCCGGGATGCGTTCAACGATGACCCCATCACCTCGCCCCGCGTGGCGGGTACCTCGGGCAATCCTTACGACTACTACGGCGCCTCGCCTACCGACGTCGGCAACCCGCTAGCCACCGTGGAGCGCAACGACGACAAGCGCAACCAGTACTTTTTGGTGGGCAACGTGTACGCCAATTACGAGTTTCTGCCGGGTCTGATTGCCGAAACGCGCTTTGGTACGAACACCAATTTCTACGAGCGCAACGCATTTTCTCCCTTCTACACCATCGACGCCAACGAGCGCAACCAAGTAAACCAGGTGACGCGCGAGCACAACCTGTACCTGTACTGGAACAACACCAACACCTTGACTTACAGCAAGTCCTTGGGTGACCACAACTTCACGGCCCTCGCCGCCGCCACGTTCGAGAAGTTCAAGCTGAATAATGAGGTGGCTTCGGGCCAAGCTATTCCGAGCAACGCCCCTAGCCTGCGCCAGCTCGATGCCGCTACGGCCAACTACAACGCCTACGGCAACACCTACACCAACACCATCGCCTCGCTCATTGGGCGCGTCACCTACGACTACAAGGGGCGCTATCTGCTCTCGGCCAGTGTGCGCCGCGACGGAGCTTCGGTGTTCCCGACCAACAACCGCTACGGCACATTCCCCTCGCTGTCGGCGGGCTGGCTCGTGACGGACGAGGAGTTTATGAAGTCGTTTGAAACGCTCAACTTCTTGAAGGTGCGCGCCAGCTGGGGCCGCGTGGGCAACCAGAACATCAGCAGCTTCAGTGGCACTGGCTTCAACGGTATTACCAACTCGGCCTACACCGGCACCTACGCCAAGACCTACTACGTGACCGGCGACGACCGTACAGCGCAAGTAGCTGTTATTCAGAGCAACGTGCCTAACCCCGACGTGAAGTGGGAAACGGTAGAGGACTACGACCTAGGTATTGATTTCGGCTTCTTTCAGAACAAGCTGACGGCTACCTTCGACGTGTTTCGCCGCAACACCACCGACATGCTCATGGCGCAGGCCATTCCGGGCCACGCCGGCTACGGCTACAACAGCCCGGTGACCAACATCGGCAGCATGAAAACCAACGGCCTCGACTTCACGGTGGGTTACGCCGAAAGCAAAGGCGCATTAACCTATGGCCTGAGCATCAACGGCACCCGCGCCATCAGCAAAATCGGCACGCTGGCCAACGGCCAAGCCTTGTACTCGGGCAATACGCCCATCTTCGGGCGGCCTTCTAAGACCGAGGAAGGTGGCTACGTAGGCGCGTTCTACGGCTACCAAAACACGGGCGTCTTCCAGAACCAGGGTGAGATTGATAGCTACAAGTCGGCTAATGGCACCGTCATTCAGCCCGGCGCCAAGCCCGGCGACTTCCGCTTTGAGGACCTCAACGGCGACGGCGTGATTAACGCCGACGACCAGAAATACATCGGCAACCCCACGCCAGCCATGACCTTCGGCGTGAACCTGAACATGGGCTACAAGGGCTTCGACCTGCAAGCTTCGCTGGTGGGCAGCCTCGGCAACGACGTGGTGAACGCCAGCAAAGGCTGGTGGTACTCGGGCAGCTACAACTACAACAAGATAGCTGGCCTTGAAAACACCGCTTGGCACGGCGAAGGCACGTCTAACACGGTGCCCCGCATCACGGCCAACGATAACAACCAGAACCTGACGCGCTTCAACAACTTCTACGTGGAGAACGGCTCTTACGCCCGCTTGCGCAACCTGCAAGTAGGCTACACCTTCCGCAAGGAGGTAACCAATGCCATGCACATGGCCGGCCTGCGCCTCTATGTGAGCGGTCAGAACATGTTTACCTTCACTAAATACAGCGGTGCGGACCCCGAAATCGGCTACGGCCGCTCGTACACCGATGCTTCGTCGGCCCTGAACCGCGGCATCGACCTAGGCAACTACCCCACCAACCGCACCTACTTGGTGGGCGCCAACATCAGCTTCTAACTCCTCCCACCCGCCACAGTCATGAAAAACTACTCCCGTGTATTTACCCTGGCGCTGGGCCTGAGCTTAAGCCTAGGCGCGCAGTCGTGCTCTAACTTCCTGGACCAATCGCCCCAGGGCCAGCAAACTACCGACAATTATTACACCACCGCCGATGAGTGCAAAGCGGCCGTGATGGGCTGCTACGCCCTGGCCGACCAGGATGGCTGGTGGAAAATCGACCGTACCCGCATGTTTGGCGACGCCGGCTCGGACGATGCTTGGAAGGGAAACGCCATTGCTGGCGACCAGCGCGAGTTTGGCGACTTCGCCCGCTTCTTTTGGCTGCCCAACAACGAGTGGTTTGACAACCGCTACACGCACATCTACCAGTCGATTGGCAACTGCAACGCCGCCCTGGTCGGCATCGCCAAAGCGCCCATCGACCCCACCTTGCAGCAGCAGTTGATTGGGGAAGTGAAGTTCTTGCGGGCCTACAACTACTTCGAGTTGGTGAAGGGTTACGGCGGCGTGCCGTTGGTGCTCACACCGGTGTCGCCGAGCGAAGCAATCGCCATCAAGCGCTCCAGCGCTGCCGATTGCTACGTCCAGATTATCAAAGACCTACAAGACGCCGCCGCTGCCCTGCCCGAGAAAAACGCCCGCGCCAGCGCCGACAAAGGCCGCGCCACCAAGGGCGCCGCTAACGCCTACCTAGCCAAGGCCTACCTCTTTACTGAGCAGTGGGCCCTGGCCCAAACGGCCGCCGAGACGGTTATCAACTCGAACCAATATAGCCTAGGTGACTTCAACAACGTGTGGAGCGTGAGTAACCCCAACGGCGTTGAGTCGATTTTTGAACTGAACTACAATGCCAACCAGACTTTCGGCCTGGGCACCGCCCTCACAACGGTGATGCGCAGCCGCGCCGATGGTGGCTGGGGCTTTAACACGCCCAGCAGCAACCTAGAGCGGGCCTTCGGCAACGACCCACGTCGCCAGTGGACCATCATCAAGCAGGGCGATAACGTGGGGGCCAAAACGGCCAGCTTCGACTACTCGAACTACGACACCAAGCCCGCCGAGAACGAGTCGGGCCGCATCAGCCGCAAGATGTTCTTGCAACTCGCCGACCGCCCGGCTAACGAGCTTGACCACTCGCCGCTCAACCGCATCGAGCTGCGCCTGGCCGACCTGCTGCTGATGCATGCTGAGGCATCGAGCAAGCTCAACCAGGACGCTAAAGCGCTGACCTCGCTGAACCTGGTGCGCGCCCGCGCCAACCGCCTCAGCCCCGGCACGGTGCTGCCGCGCACCTCGTCGGGCACGCAGCTGCTCAATGACATCTGGCTGGAGCGCCGCCTCGAGCTGGCCATGGAAGGCCACCGCTACTACGACCTCGTGCGCCAGAAGCGCCTGGTGGCCGTCATGACGGCCTTCAACGCCTCGCAGCTCACCAGCACCGACCCCTACGACAAGGGCAAGGTAAAGGACCAGATTTCGGAGAAGAATAACCTGTTCCCGATTCCGACTCCCCAGATTCAGCTGTCGGGCGGCAACGTAACGCAGAACCCTGGTTACTAGCCCACAGTAGCGCGGACTTAAAGTCCGCGAGTACCCAACGCTCCGACTCGCGGACTTAAAGTCCGCGCTACAGCCTACCTAGTCCGGCTGCCCACCTTGTACCGGAGGGGCAGCCGGACTACCTTTTTCCTAGCATTTCTCCATGCATTTCCCCTTGAAGCTAAGTGCAGTAAGCTCACTAGCTGCCGTGTTACTGGCCACCAGTGTCGCCCACAGCCAAACGCCGGCTACGACCACCGTGCGCATCAACACCGCTAAAACCCATCAGACCATCGCCAACTTCGCCGCGTCCGATGCCTGGGCCGGGCAGTTTGTGGGCAACTGGCCCGCCGCCAAAAAAGAAGCCATTGCCGACCTGCTGTTTAGCCAGGAAAAAGGTATCGGCTTGTCGATGTGGCGCTTCAATATCGGAGCGGGTAGCGCCGAGCAAGGCGAGGCCAGTGGCATCAAGGACGAGTGGCGCCGCGCCGAGTCGTTCTTGATGCCCTCGGGTAGCTACGACTTCACGCGGCAGGCCGGGCAATTGTGGTTGTTGAAAGCGGCTCAGCAGCGCGGCGTCAAGCAGTTTCTGGGCTTTCTGAACAGTCCGCCCGTGTCGCTTACTGCCACCGGCAAGGCCTACGCCAAAGACGGCCAAACCAACCTAGCGCCCGCCAACTACGCCGCCCTAGGTGCCTACTGCGCTAAAGTGGTGCAGGGCGTGAAGCAAGCCACCGGCATCACCTTCGACTACCTCAGCCCCATCAACGAGCCCCAGTGGGACTGGAGCGACGGCGGCCAGGAAGGCAGCCCTTTCCGCAACCCCGAAATAGCCAGCGTAGCCAAGGCCACGGCCGCCGCCCTAGCCGCCCAGCACCTGCCCACCAAGGTATTGGTATCAGAAGCGGGCAAGCTCGACTACCTCTTCACCACCGCCGACAAGCCCGGCCGGGGCGACCAATTGGCGGCCTTTTTCGGCGATAAAGCCGCCCTAACCTACCTAGGCGGTACGCCACAGGTGGCGCCCATTATGGCGGGGCACAGCTACTTCACGACCTCCCCCGCTGTCACAGCTATTGCCACGCGGCGGCAGCTAGCGGCCCGGGTTGCGGCGCTGAAAGGCATCAGCTACTGGCAGAGCGAGTACTGTATCCTGGGCGATAATGCGGGTGAAATCAACGGCGGGCCACGGGACCTAGGGATGAAACCGGCGCTTTACCTGGCCAAAGTCGTGCACTATGACCTAGCCGTGGGCAACGCCACCGCCTGGCAGTGGTGGCTGGCCATTTCGCCCTACAACTACAAGGATGGCCTAGTGTACATCGATAAGAATAAGACCGACGGCAACTACCACCCCAGCAAGATGCTGTGGGCCCTAGGTAACTACAGCCGCTACCTGCGCCCCGGCGCCGTGCGCCTCGACGCCCAGTTAGCTGACTCTGCCCGCACTGGTCAACCCCTAGTGTCGGCCTATAAAAGCTCGAATGGCAAGCAACTGATAACGGTTGTCGTGAATGACTACGACACGCCGGCCACGGTGCAGCTCGTACTCAGCGGCAGTCGGCTAGGCGCGGGCAAGTCCTACGTCACCTCGGCTACGGCCGACTTGCAGCCCGGCGCGCCGGTGCCGGCGGGCCAGCCGCTGCAAGTGGCGCCGCGCTCCATAGCTACGCTAGTGAGCGAGTTGCGTTAGTGAACGAGACGCTCTAATGCGTGGACCTCACCCCCGGCCCCTCTCCTTGGGGAGAGGGGAGCCTGACGACTAAATGACGTTTGCTTACGTCTGCTGGCGGTCGGCTCCCCTCTCCCCAAGGAGAGGGGCCGGGGGTGAGGTCCACGCGCCCGGATACATCTTACAATCCTCCTTTTCCCACCTCATGCGTTTTCGCCCTACCCTACTCCTGCTGCTGGCCAGTTACCTCCTGCTAGGCAGCCGCCCAGCCAATGCCCAGCGCCAGCAGCTACTATTTAATAACGACTGGAAATTTCACCTAGGTGACGTGCCCGGCAGCCAACAGCCCCAAGCCACTGATAAAGACTGGCGCGCCCTAACGCTGCCACACGACTGGGCCATCGAGGGGCCGTACAGCGAGCAGTGGGCCAGCGCCACCGCCTTTTTGCCGGGCGGCGTGGGCTGGTACCGCAAGTCGTTTAGCGTGCCCGCCAGCTTTCGCAACAAGAAGGTATTTATTTATTTCGATGGGGTGTACAAGAACAGCGAGGTGTGGCTGAATGGCCACTCGCTGGGCAAGCGGCCGAGCGGCTTCGCCTCCTTTCAGTACGAGCTGACGCCCTACCTAAGCGCCACCGGCCCCAACGTGCTGGCCGTGCGCGTAGACCACCACGAGGCGGCCGATTCGCGCTGGTATACTGGCTCGGGCATCTACCGCAATGTGTATTTGCTGGCCACCGCGCCGGTGCACATCCGGCCCTGGGGCGTGGCCTTCACCACGCCCACGGTGAGCGCCAGCGCCGCCACCGGCCGGGTAGCCGTGACGTTTGTCAATGCCTCAGCCAAGGCTGCTACCGTGACGGTTACGAGCACCTTGCTCGATACCAAGGGCCAAGCCGTAGCCACGGCCAAACAAACAGTAGCCGCTAAGCCCGGCGCCGATGCCACCGCCACGCTCACTTTTCCCATCAAGCAGCCCGCGCTGTGGTCCGTAGACCACCCCAATCTGTACCGCCTACGCACCACCCTAGAGGTAGCTGGCCAGCCCACCGACGAAGTGACCGAGGAAGTGGGCGTGCGCAGCATCCGCTTCGATGCCAACCAGGGCTTTTTCCTGAACGGCGAGAACATGAAGCTCAAGGGCCTGTGCATCCACGACGACGCAGGCGCCCTTGGCGTGGCCGTGCCGCCCGAGGTGTGGGAGCGCCGCTTGAAGCTGCTGAAGGCTGGCGGCTGCAACTCCTTGCGCATGAGCCACAACCCGCACGCCGACTACCTATACCAGCTCTGCGACCGCCTAGGGTTCTTGGTGATGGATGAGGCCTTCGATGAGTGGGAACACGGCAAAAACAAGTGGGTGGCCGGCTGGAACGTGGGTACGCCCGCCCAATTTGGCTCGCACGAATACTTCAAGGAGTGGGGCGAGCACGACCTGCGCGACATGGTACTGCGCAATCGCAACCGCCCCAGCATTATCATGTGGAGCATCGGCAACGAAATCGACTACCCCAACGACCCCTACTCGCACGAGGTGCTGAACACCGGCCGCAACCCGCAGATTTACGGCAAGGGCTACTTGCCCAACCACCCACCCGCCGCCGAAATGGGGCCTATCGCCAAGCGCCTGGTGGCCGTGGCCAAGCAGGCCGATAGCTCGCGGCCCATCACGGCGGCGCTGGCCGGCGTGGTGATGTCCAACTTCACCGACTACCCCGCCGCCCTCGACCTGGTGGGCTACAACTACCAGGAGTTTCGCTACCCCGAAGACCACAAGCAATACCCCAACCGCATCATCTACGGCAGCGAAAACGGCATGGCCCGCGACGCTTGGACCGCCGTGGATAGCAACGCCTACGTGTCGGCGCAGTACCTCTGGACCGGTATCGACTACCTAGGCGAGGCTGGCAAGTGGCCCCAGCGCGCCAACGGCGCGGGCCTGCTCGACATGGCCGGCTTCCCTAAGCCCGAGTACTACCTGCGCCAAAGCCTGTGGACCAGCGCGCCCATGCTCTACCTAGTAGCCGCCGAAGCGCCCGCCGCCGGTGCCACCGGCCGCCGCCCGCGCGGCACCGCCACCTGGAACTGGCCCGCCGCCACCCAAGTCCGCGTGAGTGCCTATACCACCAACGAGACAACTGAGTTATTCCTCAACGGCCAGTCGCTAGGCAAGAAAACTGGCCGCCAGCCCACCTGGGACGTGCCCTATGCGGCGGGCGAGCTTTCGGCCAAAGGCTATCGCAACGATAAAGTAGTAAGCGAGATGAAGCTGCAAACGGCCGGTGCCCCCGCCGCCATCCAGCTCACGCCCGACCGCCGCACCCTACCCACTAAAACCCGCGGCTTGGCCCAACTCGAAGTCACTATCGTGGATGAAGCCGGCCGCCTTGTACCCACTGCCACCGACGAAATCACGGTGGCGCTCAGCGGCCCAGCTCGCCTCCTAGGTATCGAAAACGGCGACCTCGCCAACCACGACGCACCCACCACGCCCCAGCACCGCGCCCACCTAGGCCACCTGCTGGTGTACGTGCAAGCCACCGGCGCTGGCCCCATTGGCGTGACACTCACCGCCCCCGGCCTACGAGTAGCCAAGACTGAGCTACGAGCAGAGTAGCCAAGCAGTAGCTTGGACTTTGTAGTCCGAGTGCGAGCAACGCGAGCATCAACGTTCCCCTACGTATTGCTCGCTTTGCTCGCGCTCGGACTGCAAAGTCCAAGCTACTTTACTTTTACCAGCCTCAAGCAGCATACATGAACGAGTTTGTAATCCGGGAAGCCTCCGTGGCTGATGCCCCTGCCCTAGCCGAACTGGCCAACCAGTACACCTATCAAAATCTAGACGAGAGTGCCCGGCAAGGCGGTTTGCTGACGGGCTCGTTTGCGGCGCCGGCCCTAGGTGCTATGCTGGCCTCAGTGCCGGGCCAAGTGGCCTATTATCAAGATGAGCTAGCGGGCTTCGTTATCAATTCTCAGCTTCCGGCCGAGCGCTACCCCCCTTTTATTCAAGCCATCAATGAGCTGCTGCCTAGCCTATTGTACCAGCAGCGCCCAGTGACGGACTACCGCTGGTTTTACTACGGGCCGGTGCTGGTCAGGCAGGAGTACCGGGGCCAGGGGTTGCTTCAGCAGCTATTTAAGGCCACCAAGCAGACGCTCGCTGGCCGCTACAACCTAGGCGTCGCTTTCATCGCTGCCGAAAATGCCGCCTCTCGCTGGGTGCACACCCAAAAGCTTGGGCTAGAGGTAGTGGGAGAAATCAATTTCCAAGGCCAAGCCTATGACATCTTGGTTTTTCCAGTGGCGTAATGGCAGCACCAGGCGACTAGTCCGTGCTACCCCAAGTTGCGGACTCGTTGAGCTTGTCCTTACCCCAGTTTCGCACGCAGCCAGCGGCGAACTGGCTCATCGTACCATTTCAGGCTGATATACGCCAACGCAATACCCCCTAGCAAAATCAGCAAGGCATAAGGCCAGGCTTGCCCGAGGGTTACGCCTTTGTGATTGCTAATCCAGGCGACGTAGAAGTAGACTAGCGGATAATGCACCAGGTACAGCGGATAGGATATCTCTCCCAAGAACTTGCAGAGCTTCCCTTCCACCTGGGTTTGCAGCACGCCGCTGGCACCCACGTACACCAGGAGCGGAAATACTAGGATGATGCAGACAGCTTCGTAGATTCCGTTCATCCACACATGGTCGGCGCCGCCGATGCGCGGCATGTATAAGACGAGCGCCAGCACGAGGCTGCACCACAAAAAGGCGTGCTTGATGCGGGTGGGCTGAGCTACCCGCGACAGCAGCAGCCCGGCAAAAAAGGGATACATCGTCCGCGTCAGCCCCACGCGCACCTGCTCCACGTTGAGGGTCCACCCCCCACTCACATCGCCGGCCGGGCTGGTGATGGCCAAGTGCGCGAGCGCAAGGGCCGAGAGTAACACCAAGATGCTCAGCGCGGTGTTGGAGAATTTTCGGATGCCGAGGGCGTAGAGAATATTGGCGAGGTACTCAAAGAACAAGGACCAGCCGACGCTATTGAGCGGGTGCATTTCTTGCCAGCCTCGGATGTCCAGCGACAAGGGAATCGGCAAAATAGTGTAGCCGATGAGCAGCACCAGCAGCATCTTCCACAGCGGAACGGTGTGGATGAGCGGCCAGATGGTGGAGTCGGTAAAGTAAAAGCCGAGGCCCCCTAGGGTCATTCCCAGCACCACCAGGGGTTGCAGCCGTTCGAAGCGGCGCTTCAAAAACGTGCCGATGGTCATGGTCTGCCAGCGGTCGTCGTAGGCATAGCCGATGACAAAGCCAGACAGCAGAAAGAAAAAATCAACGGCCAAGTAGCCGTGGTTGACCAAGATATCTAGGTGCCCCGTGCCTAGGGGCTCGGTCAGGTGAAAGGTGACCACAATAATGGCGGCCACCCCACGTAGGCCATCCAACAGCGGGTAATGCGGCTTGGCGGAAAGGGAAAGGCTAGTCGTACTGCTCACTGGCACTTGGTTATAGAGCCTAGGAGTTGCTCCTAAACTGGTAAAAACTTGGGCCGTATCCATTCAGAAACACCTCCATCCGGTCGCCTTGGCTTACACTTGGTAGAACTAGGTCTGGTCATTTCATGGCCGGCGAAGCTACGAAAAAGCCCCGACCTGGCGGGCGGGGCTTTTTAAATAACTGTTACTGAAGTACTACGCTAGCGTTGCCGCTGTAAATAGGGCTGCAACACGGCCATGGCGCGCTGGGCGCGGGCAGTGTCCTGCATTTGAGCGGCGGCGCGGTACACGTTCTGCACCTGCATCAGGTTCAGGTTGCGGGTATAGTCGAACAGGGCCGCGTCGGGGCGAGCGGCGTAGTAGTCCAAGGACTGCGTGGCCTCGCGCAGGGTGGTGTCGAGCAGCACGATGGCGCGCTCGCGCTCGCCGCCGGCCAGTAGCGCCGGGGCCAGTAGGGGCGAAAACGAGTCGTAGGGCACCGTGTCGGGGGGCATTACTTGCAGGCAGTAGTCGGCTACTTCCTTGGCCTTGGCAGCATTGCCCTTGGCGAGGTAGGCATTGGCGAGGCGGGCAAACTTGTCGCGGTAGTACGACGGGTAGCGCAGGCTGTTTTCGTCGTAGAAAATGGTTTTGTTGTTGAGCCCTTTGTACGCGAAATCCTGCATCAAATGCTTATGATTGAGCGCAGTCGGCACGTAGCCTTCTTCCTGGTCCTGGCCGTAATTGGGGTTTTTGAAGGGCAGCAGGCGGTAGGCCATGCCTTCGAGCTGGAAGTAGGGCTCTAGGTTCATGTAGTCGGAGGCAGCCACCGTGGAGCTGAAGTAGATGGGCCGCTTCCAGTTGTTGGTCGCAATGACGTCGAGTATTACTAGGTTCTTCTTTTCCATCGAGCGCTTGCCCATGCTCCATTGCAGCTCGCTCACTAGCTGGCTTTTACGGTCGGGCACCGCAAGGCCGGCGCGCTGCGCGGCGGCTTGGTCTACCTTCAAGAAGAAGTTGGGCGTGGGGAAGGTGCTGGTCGAAAACGTGCCATCGGTGTAGCGCAGCAGCGGGCTGTCTTGGCCTACCAAGGCCAGGAATTGCTTTAAATCGAGGCTGTCCACGGCGGCGTTGGGCATGAAGGGCAGCACGTCGTTGTTGCCCTGCGCATAGGTGGTGTCGCCCATCGACATCGGCACCGGCTCGGACTGGTTGACCTGGCGCTTGAGTTGCTGGATGTACCAGTCGGTATTGAGGTAGGGCAGCACGGCCACGCGCACATCGGTGCGGATGCCCTCCACCTCCTGGGCGTACCAGAGCGGGAAAGTGTCGTTGTCGCCGTTGGTGAACAGGATGGCGTTGGGGGCGCAGCTATTGAGCATGTTCTTGGCCGCATCCACGGCGCCGTAGCGGCCCGAGCGGTCGTGGTCGTCCCAGCCTTGCGAGGCCAGGATGGCCGGCGAGGCCAAGCCCAGCAGCACCGCCACGGTGGTGCGCAGCCGGTCGGCCCGCAGCACTGCTTCGAGCGCCTGGGCCACCCCAATGACCCCTAGGCCAATCCAGATGGCAAACGCGAACGTAGCACCCGTGAACGTGTAGTCGCGCTCGCGTGGCTCGATGGGCGGCTGGTTGAGGTATACCACAATGGCCAGACCCGTAAACAAGAACAGCAGCCCCACGACGAGCGCATCGGCCCCGCGGCGGCGCAGCTGCACTACCAGCCCTATCAGCCCCAGGATGAAGGGAATAGCGAAGAAGTTGTTGTGCGCGAAGCTCTGCCCTACCCGCACCGGCAGCTCATTGGCCCGGGCGCTAAACGGCGTGAGCACGCCCGCCTGCTGAATGTCGGACTCGCGCCCGATGTAGTTCCAGCCGAAGTAGCGCCAGAACATGTGCCCCAGCTGGTACTTAAAGAGGAAGCTCAGGTTTTGGCCCATCGTGGGCTTGGGGTTGGCGGTAGGCTCGTTGGGGTTGGCATTCAAGTCCGGCAGCCAGGTATTATACTCCTGAATATGAGCGGGAATGGTGCTATAGAGGCGCGGCAGCAGCATCTGGTCGGCGTCGGCGTAGCCGGGCTCCTGGGCGCGGGGCAGCAGCTCCTGGTAGTGGCCGTTTTTGCGCTGGTAGCGTGGGGTGCCCTCGGCGTAGTGGTCGGGCTGGGCGTTGTACTGCGGGCCGTAGAGCAGGGGCCGCGAGCCGTACTGCTCGCGCTTGAGGTAGCTCACAAAACTCAGCACGTCCGACGGATTATTCTCATTAATCGTGGGCTGGAACGAGGCCCGGATGGGCACGATGAGGTAGCTCGAATACCCAATCAGAATAAACACGAAGCACAGCATGGCCGTGTTCAGCAACTGGCTCTGGCGCCGCTGCGACAGCCGGAAACCGGCGTAAATGAGCCCGCCAAACAACCCTAGGAAGATGACCAGCCCCGAGTTGAAGGGCAGCCCTAGGTTATTGATAAAGAACACTTCAAACCCACCCGCCAGCGTAGGCAGGCCCGGAATGATGCCCACCAACACCGAACCCACGATACCCATACTCACCACCAGCGTGATAATGCCCCCTAGGGTCGTCGGATTGGCCGTGCGGCGGTAATAATAGATAAAGGCCAGGGCCGGCAGCGCCAGCAGATTCAGCAAGTGCACCCCGATGCTGAGTCCGATAACGTAGGCAATGAGGATGAGCCACTTATCCGAATCGGCCTCGGTGGCGCGGGCTTCCCATTTCAGCATTATCCAAACCACGGCGGCCGTGCACAAGCTCGACATGGCGTAGACTTCGCCCTCCACGGCATTAAACCAAAACGAGTCGGAAAAGGCGAAGCTCAGCGCCCCCACCACGCCCGCCCCCAGGATAAGCCAGGTTTGGCCGGCCGTGGGCGCCGGGGCCGCTGCGCCCGCTGCCGCGCTTGGCACCAGCAGCTTGCGCCCTAGGTGGGTAATTATCCAGAACAAGAACAGAACCGTGAACGCACTACTCAGGCCCGATAAGGCATTGATAAGCACCGCTACCACCTGCCGGTCCCCGAAACTCAGCAGCGACAGTACCCGCCCCAGCAGCAGGAAGGTGGGCGCGCCCGGTGGGTGCGGCACCAGCAGCTTGTAGGCGCAGGCAATAAACTCGCCGCAGTCCCAGTACGAGGCCGTGGGCTCCAGGGTCTTGAGGTAGGTACCTAGGGCCACGGCAAAGACCAGCCAGCCCACGAGGTTATTCTTTTTGGAAAAGGACAGCATCGGCAACAACCAGGAAAATAAGGGTGGACGTGACGAATCAGGCGCTTCGGAATGGGCAATACCTACCCGACTAAGCTGGTCATTACGACCAGTTAGCTAGCTTGCTACTACCCCTTGTCTTGCTGAAACCCTGTTCACCCAAACGACACGTTGCCCCACGCGAGGTTGCGCCTAGTTGCAAGAATAATTGTCTTTATTCTTGAATATTATTTTCTAGCTACCTAGGACGTATAGCCTATCATTACTATCGAGTCATGCAGCGCGCAGCGAAGCATCTCGCTTACTTCGTCGGACTACTGCCTTCGACGTTAGCACGCGAGATGCTTCGCTGCGCGCTGCATGACCCTCTACTCCTGATGAGTTATCCGTAGGTCCGAGGTGCACCCTACTTCCTACGCCCCGCCGTACCAACCGCGTACCAGCGTTGCTACTGGTCCCGTGGCCGCCTCGGGCTGCACCTCGAAGTAGTGCCACACCCAGCGCACCAGCTCTACGCTGCCCCAACCCACTAGGCCGGCCAATGCCACGAACGCTACCAGCAGCAGGGCCACCAAGCCTTTGCCGCTGCCGTTGTGCTTGCCCTCGGCGTAGTGGCGGCGCAGCAGCGCCACGTTGCGCTCGTTGCTCTTGTAGGCAAAGTCGAATATGTTGCCTATCAGCGGAATGGCACCCACCACAGTATCAATAAAGATGTTGAGCGCCATGCGCACCACCACCGCGCCGCTGGCGCCGTGGCGCATCATTGTCATCAGCAACGCCACCGACACGGCCGTGGACGACAAATCGCCCACGATGGGCACCAGCCCCAGCAGCGGGTCGAGACCAAAGCGAAACCGCGTGCCAGGCAGCCGAAACTGGCTATCCATAAGACGGGCCACGCCCTCGACCCAGCGCAGACGGTCGTCGGCTTCGGAGGAAGTAGCAGGTACAGCGGGGCGGGCGACGAGAAGGGGCATGGTCGGGAGGTGAAGAACTAGCTTGTATACGCCTAGTGGCGAAGGACGGACGCTCTAACGTGGGTAACCTCACCCCCCGGCCCCCTCTCCTTAGGGAGAGGGGGAGCCGACCGTTAGCTGACGACCACCACCGTTAAAAAGTCGTGAGGCTCCCCCTCTCCCCAAGGAGAGGGGGCTGGGGGGTGAGGTCCACGAGCGGCGAGCCCACAAAGAAGAGCGCCGAACCACCCAGCCCGACGCTCCCTTCTAAAACGACCCTAGGGCCAATTACTTCCCAGCGCTCGGCATAAGGCTGATGGCGTAGCCGCCACCCGGCGCGCAGTACTGCGTGAGCTTGGTCTTGTTGGTCACGTTGACTTTGCGAATGGCGTAGGCCTGGGGGTTTTTCTCGTAGTGGGCGTCTTTGGCGTCGGCGTAGATGGTGGCCACGTACTTCTTGCCGGGGTCGAGGAAGCCTAGGTTGATGGTGGAGGTGCGGCCCTGCTCGTCGCAGGTGCTGCCCACAAACCAATTGGGCTTGCCCTTGGCCTTGCGAGCGATGGTGATGTAGTCGCCGGGCTCGGCTTCGAGCACCTTCGAGTCGTCCCAATCCACGGCCACGTCCTCGATAAACTGGAAGGCGTCGAGGTGCTTGTTGTAAGTTTCGGGTAGGTCGGCGGCCATTTGCAGCGGCGAATACATAGTCACGTACAGGGCCAACTGGCGGGCCAGGGTGCTGTGCACAAACGACGTATTCTGCGGGTTGTAGGCACTGATTTTGGTTTGGAAGATGCCCGGTGTGTAGTCCATCGGCCCGCCGATGAGGCGGGTGAAGGGGAGAATGGTGGTGTGGTCGGCGTTGTTGCCACCAAACGACTCGTACTCGGTGCCGCGGGCGGCCTCGTTGCCAATGAGGTTGGGGTAAGTGCGCGCCAGGCCGGTGGGGCGCACGGCCTCGTGGGCATTCACCATAATCTTGTACTTGGCCGCCTCCGTGATGGTGTAGAGGTAGTGGTTGTTGAGCCACTGCCCGTAGTGGTGCTCGCCCCTAGGCAGGATGTTGCCCACGTAGCCGCTCTTCACGGCGCTGTAGCCGTTGTCGGCCATGAACTTATACGCCTTGTCGAGGTGGCGTTCGTAGTTGCGCACCGAGCCGCTGGTTTCGTGGTGCATGATGATTTTGACGCCCTTGCTGGCCGCGTAGCGGTGTAGCTCCTGCACGTCGAAATCGGGGTAAGGCGTCACGAAATCAAACACATAGTCCTTGCTCTGGCCAAACCAGTCTTCCCAGCCGGTATTCCAGCCTTCTACCAGCACGGCGTCGAGGTGGTGCTGGGCGGCGAAGTCGATGTACTCCTTTACGTGGGCCGTGTTGGCGCCGTGGGTGCCGTTGGGCTTGAGCTTAGCGTAATCGGTAGAATCGAGCTTGATGTTGGTGGCGTTGGTGTAAGACCACGTGCTCTTGCCGGTTATCATTTCCCACCACACGCCCACGTACTTAGTGGGCTTTATCCAAGATACGTCCTTGTATTTGGTGGGCTCGTTGAGGTTGAGCACCAGCTTCGACTCCAGGATATCGCCGGCCCGGTCGCTCACGATAATGGTGCGCCAGGGCGACAGGCAAGGAGTTTGGAGGTAGCCTTTGTTGCCCTGCGCGTCGGGCGTGAGGTGCGACTCCAGCACCATGTTCTTGTCGTCGAGGTCCAGCGACATGGTCGAGTAGTCAATCAGCGCGGCCTCGTGCAGGTTGATATACAGGCCATCCTGGCTCTTGAGCATGAGCGGCGTTTGCACGCCGGTGGGCGAAAACGTGGTTTGCGAAGAGTTCGGCGTCACGGCCGTTTTCATCAGGCCGCGCACCTCCGAGAGCTTCGACGTGGTAGTGCTGTACTCCTGAGTGTCGTAGTCGCCGGGCAGCCAGAAGGCCTTGTGGTCACCAGCCAGGGCAAACTGCGTACGCTCCTCCTTCACCACAAAATACGCCAGCTCGGGTTGCTTTGGGAAGTCGTAGCGGAAGCCTAGGCCATCGTCGAACACCCGGAAGTGCACCAGCATCACGCGCTTGGTGGCCGCCTGCGTGAGCGTGACGGTCAGCTCGTTGTAGTGGTTGCGAATGGTTTTGGTTTCGCCCCACACCGGCGTCCAGGTTTCATCGAAAGCGCGCGTTTTGCTACTCGTCACGGCAAAGCCGTTGGTAAGCGCCGGGCCTTCCTTCAACTCCAGCCCTAGGTGACTGGGCTTGATGACGGGGCGGCCCTTGTAAGTGAGGCTGTAGGTGGGCACGCCGCCCGCTTGCAGGCTAAAGTTGAGCGTCAGGTTGCGGTTGGGCGACTTAATTTCTTCGGCTCGCGCCTGCTGGCTTAGCCAGCTTAGGCACAGCACCACGAGCACCCGGCCAGCCAGACGTCGGCTAGGAAAGTGAACTTGTTTCACGTAAGAATTTAAAAAGAGCAAAGTGGATGTGAGGAAGGTCGAGCCGCAAAGGTCCGTCAATAATCGTTAGCAGCACGCCTGCCCGCAGCCCAACGGCACCGAGTGAAACGACATCAGCATCCAGCCCATCGTGGCCGCCCTGCAAGCTGACCAAGACCCAGTGCAGGCGGTGGCCCTGCGCTACCTAGGCGCCAGCTAAGGGTATTAAATAATGTCTATTTAACGTGTGGGCCCCACCCCTGGCCCACACGAGCGACGGGTATAAATCAATCTTAAACTGAGTCAGATAGCATCTTACTCGCTCAATCTTGCCTGCAGCCAAGCACGGGTTTCAGCGCCCGCCACCTGCCCTACTACCCCTAGGAAAGCAGTGGTCGTGCTCACCTGTTGGGCCGCCGTGCGCGCCAAGATGGTGTAGAGCTGCTCGGTGCCCACACGAGCGTGCAGGGCGGCCAACACTACCATGCCTTTGTTGTACACCACGCGGCGGTGCATTCCAGACTCGTACTTCGTGCGGTCGAAGCCAATGATGGGCGGCGTGTTGGGCGTAGTCTTGGCGAGCTTCTCATAGTTTTGGCGATAGCCAGCCGTATCGCCGCGAGCTTGTAGATAGAGCATGCTCGAATAGGTCGCAAACGCCTCGTTCAACCACTCGCTTTCGTCGTGCACCGAGCCGTAGCCCCACCACTTATGGCTGATTTCGTGGGCCAGTATCAGCAAATCGACGCGCTGCGTTATATCAAAATCAGTGGTGTAGGTGATGACGGTGGCATTGTCGAGCAGGCCAAATGCGTCTTGCTTGGTGCCCGTGAGCAGCACCGTGAACCTAGTAATAGAATCCTGGCGGCCGATGGTGCGGTTGTAGAAGGCAATGATGTCCTGGGCTTTGGGCAGAATGGCCGTCTCATTGGGACCTAGGGCCGCGCCGGCTTTCACCACTGCAATCGCAGGTCCCTGACTAGCCACGGCCTGCCAAAATTTCGGGGCAACAATGGCCGTCAGCTCGATGGCACTGGCTTGGCCCTCAAACCGAAAACGGCCGGGCTTGTCACCCAGGGAAGGCCGCGTGCTGCGTACCTGGTAGCCGGCCGGCACACGCACATCCAGGGTATAATCGACTAACTCATACTCCTCCAGCGGCCGGAAAGGCAGCCAGTTGGAATGGCCGCTAAACTCCAGCACTTGTGCCGCCGTGGTGCGCTCCTTATCTAGGGTACCCGTGTAGTCCAGGCTTAGTGTGCGGGCTTGGCGGCCGGCGGGGTAGCGCGCTACCACCTGCTGCATCGTGTCGCCGAAAAAGGGGTAGTAGAGGCGGCGGGCCTGCACTGTGGCTCGGCCGCCTTGCACGCGCTGCACTCGAAAAGTCTTCCGCAGATTGAGGCGCAGCACGGTGGTCGTATCGCCCGCGGGCAGCGCAAACGTGTACCGACACGTGAAGGCGTGGGTGGTGGGCTCTACTGAAAGCTGCACCTGCACGCGGGGCACGGCGTAGCCAGCAAACGCGCTACCTAGGACCAGCCCAAGTAGCAATATCAAAATTTTCATAGCAAGGGAAGTAAAGCCGAAGGTAGTCACCGCCACGTACCGCCCAGCCTAGGCCATCGTTACGCCAACTCGGCCGTTACTTCGCCTTATGCAACTCCTTTCCCTGAATGTGGCACTGCCCCAAGCCATTACCTGGCAGGATAAAATCCTTCGCACCAGCATCTTTAAGCAGCCGGTGGCGGGGCCGGTGCAGCTGCACGTCGAGCACCTAGCCGGTGATGGCCAGGCCGACCTGCGCGTGCACGGCGGCCCCGACAAGGCCGTATACGCCTACCCCCAGGAGCACCACACTTACTGGCAACAGCATCTACCCGCTGCCCAACTCGTGCCCGGCGCCTTTGGCGAAAACCTGACTACTACCGGCCTGCTCGAAACTGAGGTGCGGGTGGGCGACTGCTTGCAAATCGGCACCGCCGTGCTCATGGCCGTGCAGCCGCGCCGCCCGTGCCTGAAGCTGGGCATCCGCTGGCAGCGGCCGAGTCTGGTGCGCGAGTTTGAGGAAGCGCAGCGCCCAGGCATCTACTTTCGGGTGGTGCAGCCGGGCCATTTGCAGGCGGGCGATGCTATTGCGCTGGTCGAGGCGTCGACCAGCGCCGTCACCATCCACGACATGGTGCAGATGCTGGCGCCCGGCTACGCCGACCTAGGCAAGGTGCGGGCGCTGCTGGCTCTCCCCACCCTCTCGCCCAGCTGGCGCGAACGCTTAGAACGATTACTCGGCCAGTAGCTTGGACTTTGTAGTCCGAACGCGAGCGTAGCGAGCAATTGCGCCTAGGGCCGTTCGCTTACGCACTGCTCGCTGCGCTCGCGCTCGTACCACAAAGTCCAAGCTACTTGGCTGAATGCTCAAACCCTTTCTGCAAAACATACTTAGCCGCATGAAAAGACTTTTTCTCTTGCTTGCCTGCTGCATCGGGCACCTCGGGGCAGCGCCCCAATCGGCGGCGCCTGCTGGCTACGACCCGGCCCGGCGCTACGAGGTAGCGCAGTTGCAAGGCGACTTTGCATACTTGCGCCGGGCGCTGGAGGAAGTGCACCCCGGCTTGTACTGGTACACGCCCAAGGACTCGCTCGACCGGGCTTTTGCCCGCACGGCCGCTGCCCTCACCCACCCCATGACCGAGCCCGAATACTGGCAGCTGCTGCAAACGCTGGTGGGGCGCGTGCACTGCGGGCACACGCGGGTGCAGCACTCGGCGGCTTATAAGGCGTGGTTTCGGCGGCAGCCTTACCCCTACCTGCCGTTTACGGTGGCCGTGCGCCAAGACCGTCTGTTTATCGCTGAAAACCAGAGCACCGCGCCCGAGTTGCAGCCCGGCACCGAGCTACTAGCCATCGACGGTCACCCTACCGCCGAGGTGCTACCGCGTCTGCGGTCGCTTATTTCGGCCGATGGCTACGGCACTGGCTTTCAAGACAAAGAGTTGGAAGCCGGCTTTTTTGACTCTTATTACTGGAGCTTCTACGAGGCTAAGCCCACCTACCCCTTGCTCGTACGCGATAGCACGGGGCAGCAACGCCAGCTCACGCCGCTACCTAGGCCCGCCAAGCATAGGCCCCTGGCCCCGATGCCCACGCCCCTCACGGCCGAGCAGAATCGCACCCGCCGCCTCGACCGGCTGCGGTCGGTGCGCTACCCCGAGGACATGCCCGCCACGGCCATTCTGCGTATCCGCGAGTTTAGTTACGACGAGCTGGAAGACTTTAAAGCCTTTCACCGCCAGCTCTTTGCCGACTTAGCCAAGCGCCATACCAAGCAGCTGCTACTTGACCTACGCGGCAACGTGGGCGGCAACCAGGAGATTTCGGTGGATATCATGAAATACCTCCTGAAGTCAGAGTTTGTACTGAGTAAGAGTGCCCTGTCACCAGTGCTGCTGCCCTATTTCTCGCAGCCCGATTCGACCAAGGCCAATTACTTTAATCCCACGAGCGTCAGGCGCTTGCCCGATGGCACGATTAGCTTCGTCAACCCCGACCTGGGTCCGCAGCAGCCCTACAGGGGGCATTATTTCCGAGGCAAGGTTATGGTGCTGGTCGATGGTGGCACGTTTTCGGCCGCTTCCAATTTTACGGCTAGCCTACGGGCGCAGCGGCACATCACGGTCATTGGCCAGGAGACGGGCGGCGCCGAAGCCGGCTGCAACGGTGGCACCATCTCGGAGCTAGAGCTGCCCGCCACGCACCTCGTACTACAGTTGCCGCACTTTCGGATACGCTCGGCCTGCCCCAACCCGGAGCTGGGCCGAGGCGTGCGCCCCGATATCGAAGTAGTACCCACGCCTCGGCAAGTGGCCACTCGCACCGATGCGGTACTGCTAAGACTGCCCGCGCTGCTGGCCCGGTAGCCGTGCCCTGCTTATTCATGAATGCTATAGCTCCTGATGCAGAAATAGCTTACGAAGTCATCGTGCTCGTTCATGGGCACGCCCATGGCGGGGGTGAAGCGAAATGCTCATGCGTCGCGGGTCATCAGCCACCTACCCGGTGCTGGTACTTGCCGAGCGTGTCCCAGATTTTATACATCGCGGCCCCACCGGCTTTGTCTGCAAAGCTGGTATTCAGCAGTAAAAGTCGACCAATGCCAGATTTAGGGTCAAAAAATAGCAGCGTAACAACGCCCGGGTCGCCACCGGTATGACCGATAAAGCCGGTGTAACCGAAGCCCATGAAGATACCCACGTTGTAGGACTCGCTGTACGGATTGCGCTCGTTGCGCTTTTCAAAGTTGCCCGGTGCTAACTGGGGCCGAAACAGTTCGCGGTAACTCGCTGGCCGCAACACGGTGCCTTTTCCCTGATAGCCGCGTATCAGCTCCCGCAGATACTGGCTTAGGTCGGCGATGGACGAGATGAAGCCGCCATCAGGGTAGGTAATCAATCCATAGTAGGGGAAATCTACCGTTGGTGATTGGTAGAGCCGGGAATACTGCGCAAAATCTACCTCTCCATAGTTCCAGCCTGACGCCCGCATGTGCAGGGACCGAGTAAGGTAGCGAGCGCTAAAGGCTGGAAAGGGCTGGCCGGTCGCCAGTTCCACGACGTACGCCGCCAGGGCCGCACCCACGTTGGAATACTCGTATAGTTCGCCCGGCCGCCGCGCCAGAAATCCCTTTGCCTGGTACCACTTGCCCCGTAGGGTCAGCACGTTTTGCAGAAACACGGGTAAGGCCACCGCTGAATCTGCGGGGATAAATGTCTGCTCGTCCTCAAAGGTCAACGGCTTGCCCGTGACATCCTGACCCGGCTTTAGGTAATAGTTTTTACTAAGGTAAAAGTCGTTGTCGCAAATGCTAGACGTGTGGGTAACTAGTTGCCGCAGCGTAATGGGTACTTTAGGAAATCTTGGATTAAATACTCTAAAAGGCAAGTACTTATTAACGGAATCATCCAGCGTAAGCTTGCCTAACTCCTGGGCTTTGAGCAGAGCCAGGCCGACTAGCGTTTTGGACACCGACCCAATATTTTGAATAGTATGAATGCTATAGGGCGTGCGGGCTTGTGCGTCGGCAAAGCCGAAGCCGTGCTGATAGAGCGCCCCCTTGCTATTCACGATGGCCACCCCGAAGCCGACAAAGTATCCTTGGTCACGCAACGCCTCCAACTCGGCTGTCAACGAGTCTTGTGCGGTGCGCTGGTGGGCAGGCTGGGCTGCTCCTAGGGTAGCAAGGCCGCAAATGAGATAAACTAGTAGCGCAAACGTGATTCTTCGCATGAAACTGCCCGGGAATAACCGCACAACACTGCCGGTTATCTGCCCCATTACCGGCCAGCGTCGTCTAACGTTACAGCCGGCAGTCCAAATCATATGGGGCTACTGCTGCCGCACCCGGCCGCTGCCGCTGACGTGGCTAGTAATCTGCGGGTGGCCGCTCACTAGCAGCGAGCCGCTACTGCTGAGGCGGGCATCGAGGGTGCGCGCCACGTTGACCTGGCAGCTCCCCGAGCCACTGATGCGCGCCTGGCACACCTCCACCGCCAGCCCGGCCGTGTTGAGCCGCCCCGAGCTACTGACCCCCACCGACGAATAGGCGCAGGTGCCGGCCGCTGTGAGGCCACCCGAGCTACTCACGGCCGCTTCCAGGGTATCGGCCCGCAGCTGCCGAATACCCAACTGCCCCGAGCTGCTGAGCATGGCCCGCACGCGGCCAGCCTGCACCTGGCCCACCAGCAAGCGGCCCGAGCTACTCACGGCCAGCGCTAGGTTGCTGGCGCTGAGCGTATCGGCTTGCAGGCGGCCCGAACTACTCACACCCAACCGGCGCACGGTGGGCACCGTCACGTACACGATGGTGGGACCTAGGCGCGGGCTGTCTTGCCACAGCTTGCGTAGGCCAGCTTCCTTATTTGGTTCGGTCTCGATGCGCAGTTGGCCATCGACGACGGTGGTGGCGAGGCGCAGCCGGTCTTCGGGCGCGGCCTCTACTACCACGCGCTGCGGGCTGCCCTGGCGCAGCACCACCGTGACGCTCGTGCCCAGTTGCACGGCCGTGAAGGTGGGCACCTCGCGCGTTTCGCGTGGCTCGGCCGCGGGCCGAAAGGCCAGCAGGGCGCTAACTAAAAGTGGCGAAACGGGAAAGAGAAGCAGGCGTAAGTTGGTAGACATAGGAGGATTGGGGAGAGAGAATGAAGCCGATTGGAAGTGTGCTGCAAAGTAGGTTGCCGGCGGCCCTAGAAACCCATTTTATTATCCCAAACGGCTGGTTTGGCGTATCAAATCTGCATTAGGGGGCCTCTGTTAGGTCAGAAAAAAACTCATTAGCGCATTAGAAAAATCGTTTAGTAATCAAAGCTTGCAAAAGCCCCTTGGCGGGTTGCCGTTAAAAGCGCTGTGTAGAATAGACCTAGGTACTTCGGCAAGCTCCGCCCGACGGTCGTTACCTTTTGAATAGGCTCTTAGTGACCTAGGCGGCCGCGCTCGGTGCCGTTGGTGTTGGTTTCAACGGCCTTGCTCTTGAGGTCGGTTTTGCCAAAATTGAAGGTGAAGGCCAAGCGCACAAAGCGCGTGTCGTTGAGCAGCAGGGTCTCGTAGGCCACGGGCTTCACGTTGGTCGATACCCGAAAATTGAGCTGGTAAAAGGGGTCCGTTACCGACAGGCTGAGCGAAGCGCGCTTACCTAGGAAAGTCTTTTTCACGCTGGCTACCACGTAGGAATACGAGTCAAAATTGAACAACCCGTAGAGCGAGGGCGAGCTATAGAAGCCGTAGAGGCGCGCCGACCAGCCCCGGCCCAGCGTGAAGGTGTTGTCGGTGCTAAGGGTTAGCGAGGTGCGGCGGCGGGTGCTCACGGTGTTGGCTTCGAGCGGATTAGGATAGGCGAGCTGCTGGTAGGTCAGGGTGGCGTTGTTGCTCATAGTCCACCACTTGGCGGGGCTCAGCGGGGCGGTGAGGGAGGCGTTGGCCAGGTGGCGCGCCCGGAAGTTTTGGGAGGTACTGGTGAGGCGCACGGTGGCCGGGTCGTAGAGGTACACCTGCGAAATGGCACCGGTGGTTTGGGTGTAGCTCAGCTGCAAGCTGTAGCCTTTGTAGAGGTTGTTCCACGAAAAGCTGTGGGCGTACTCGGGGCGCAGGCGGGCGTTGCCGCGCTGCGAGGTGTAGCTGTCCTGGAACCGCTCATAAGGAATCAGGCTCTCGTAGGCCGGGCGGCTGATGTTCTTGGCATAAGCCAGCGAGGTGGTGTAGTCGGCCGTCACCTTGTAGTCGGCGCGCAGGTTAGGAAACAGATTAACGTAGGTCGAATCGATACCTTGCTCGACGCGATAGTGGGTGCGCTCGGCGCGCAGGCCACCTTGCAAACTCAGGTTGCCCAGGCTGTGGTTTAGGTTGAGGTAGGCGGCGGCCACTTGTTCCTGGTACCCTAGGTGCGAAAAGGGCGTGAGGGCCTGGGGCGCCCAGGTACCGTTTTCGAGGCTTTCAGCTTCTTGGCGGCTCTGGTTGCGGGTGTCAGTATACTTGAGGCCAGTTTCGAGGCGGGTGGCGGCGCTCCACACCTTGGTGTAGTCGGCGGCGGTGGTCGAGATGCGGTAGGTGGCCGGGATGTAGTTGCGGAAGTGGTTGGGCAACCCCACCGAATCGCTGGCACCTTGCAGCTGCTGGTCGAAGGTTTGCTGCTGCGTATTGGTGAGGGTGGCGTAGGTGCTGCTCACCAGCAGGTTAGAATGCAGGCTATCAAGCTCCCGCTTATAGAAGACGTTGTAGTTGGCAAACGCCTCGCGTAGCGACACATCTTGCTGAGTGAAGCTGGTGGTGCGGCCCACCGGCTGGGTGAGCAGCGCATTGGCCGAGCCGTTGCCAATGAGGCTGCCCGCCTCTAGGTCGGCGCTAGCCCCTAGGGTGGTGCGGGCGCTGAGGTGGTAGTTGAGGCTCGCGCTAAAGCTGTTGTCTTGCAACACTTTGTCGATGTCGCTGCGCTGCGTGAGGTTGGCCACTACTTCTTCGCTGGCTCCGGCATAAAACTGGCGGCTGCCCGTGCTGCGCTCAAAGCCCCCGCGCCGGCTAAAGCTGCCACTGGCCGATAGGTCCAGCTTGGGGCTGCTCAGGCGCAGGCCGCCGTTGGCGCCACCGCCGGTGCGCTGGCCCTGGCGCAGGTTGCCGCCTAGGTTGGCCGTCCAGCCCAGCTCCTTGGCGCGCTTAGTATAAATCTCAATTACGCCGCCCGCGGCATCGGCATCGTACTTGGCCGAGGGGTTGCTGATAAGCTCGATGCGGTCGAGCTGCTCGCCGGGGATGCTGGCCAGCAGCGTTTCGAGGCTGGTGCCGCTGGGCAGGCGCTTACCGTTGAGGAAGATGACTACGCCGGTTTTGCCGCGCATGCGCAGCGGCTGGCCTTCTACTAGCTGCACGGACGGAGCAGCGGCCAGCACGTCGTAGGCGCTGTTGCCCACGGCTAGTAGGCTGCCATCCACGTTCATAGTTACGCGGTCGGGCTTCTGCTCCAACAGGGGCTTGCGGCCGGTCACGACCACCTCGCCGAGGTTTTGGGCGGCGGACTGCAGGGCGAGCACGCCTAGGTCGAGGGTAGCTTGGCCAGCGGCCACCTGCACGGGCTGGGTAAGGGTGGCGAAGCCCAACTGCAACACTTGCAGCTGGTAGCTACCGGCCTTCACGCCGGGTAGAGTGAAGCGGCCGGTTTCGTCGGCCACGGCCGCCTGGGCTACTTTGCCCGCGGGCCCGTTGGTTTTCAGCACCACGTTGGCAAAGCTCAGCCCCTCCTGCTTGGCCGGGTCGAGGGCGCGGCCGGTAAGAGTGGCCTGGGCTTGGGCACCGGTGGCGGCCAGCAACCAAAGCAGCGCCCCGACCAGGGCGGCGACAAACGAGCGGGAGCGTAGCGGAGCAGTCATAGAGTGGTGTAGTTGGGGAAGCGAAGAATCTGGGACGAAGTACCCGCCGCCCACTCGCTGCCAAAACTTCCTTCGACCAAGTCACCGCCCACCACCACCAACTCGCGTTTCGCCCCGCATTTTTTGCGACTTCCTCCCGACGCGAGACTGGAAATCATGGAGTGCTCGGTGGGCCCAACTACCTTGCCGGCAGCAAAAGGCTTTTGCTACTTTCAGCATTGACACTGCCCCGGCTTTCCCTGCACTTCCATGCCCATAACCACCTGGCACGCCTTTACTTACCCTAGGCAGGTAACAGTGCTTTTTCTGTTGTATTCGCTATGCTTCCTGGCTGGCACGTACACCCACGCCAAAGATTTGCTAACAAATGGACTGCTGGCCGCGCCCGTCCCGCTGGTCATTGGCATTTTCTGGAACGTTCTCACGCTGCTCGACCCGCTCACCGTAGTGCTGCTGTGGTGGCGACCTAAAGCTGGCATCTGGCTAGCCACCGCCATTATGGTGGCCGACGTTAGTGTAAACACGGGTGTCTACTTAGCTGGATATTATGGCCCACCTACCCGGCATATGGTGCCGCTATCCTTGTTCGAGCAGTCCTTGTTTGGGTTGTTTGTACTGGTCACGGCGCCTATGGTTTACCAGCGGCTCTCTCGTTCCGCGCCCGCCAAGCAAAGCTTCGCCTAGGGTTAAGAATCAGCTGCCTGTTCCATTAGACAGAAGTAGACCTCAAAGGCGCCTCAAACAACTACTTTAGAGATGGTCATAATTTCAGAATCGACAGGCAGGAGAGGCAAGTAAGGGAGGCTTACTTTTGGCATAACCAGAAAGAATATGGGACGAAGCCCCCTATTTTTTTAGCCAGCCTAACTACCTTTCATCCTCATCAAAGTGCGCCTTGCTTCGCACTTGCAATATGCCCGACTCCCCTACTCGCCTAGTTTCGCCGCCCCTAGGTGAGCGCACCGTGGCCCTGCTGCTGCAAGGGGCGCTGTGGGTGCTGCTGGCGGGGTTTTATTGGGCCTGGTTCAAGCGCCCCAACTACTACATTGCCGGCAATCTCTGGCCCCTGGTGCTGCTATTTATGAGCTTTGCCATTGTGCTGTTTAATAGCTTGGTATATTGGATTATCCCACGCTGGCTACTGCGCGGGCGCTGGCTCCTAGCGCTGCTGGCCGGCTGGGCGCTGATAGTAGCCTACCGATTCTGGTTTTATTACGGGGCCAAGCTTTTGCTAGTTTATCTACCACTTGGCCCCGACCTACGCAACGAACTACCCCATTTGGGTGGCCCAACACCATGGCCGGTGCTTACGCAGCCTATGCACCTGCTAGCCACCTTCGTCGACATGCTGTCCAGCATGCTGTTTCCATCCCTGGTTAGCTTTCTAGTCTACGCCCTGATAGTGGACCGCCGCCGCCTAGGGCTCGAGCGCAATCACTTTCGACTGGAACTCAGCTACCTCAAGGCGCAGCTCAACCCGCAGTTTCTCTTCAACACCCTAGGGCACCTGCAGGGCCTCACCCGGGCCCGCGACCCGCGCGCCGGCGACGTGGTGCTGCACCTGGCCGACCTACTCCGCTACACCCTCTACGAAACCGACGCCGAGCGCGTGCCCCTGGCCCGCGAGTTCGAATTCATGGAAGACTACTTGGCCCTGGAGCGCCTGCGCCACCCCGCCGCTACTATCACTCACGCGGTGAGAGGCGACAATGCCGAGCCGCTGCGCATCGCGCCGCTGCTGCTGCACCCGTTTGTAGAGCGGCTGTTTGCTGACCTAGGCGCGGCGGCCGGGCCGGTGGCAGTGGCCAGCACACTGCACGTGGTGGGCAGCACTATTACCCTAACCCTGACGCGCACCGCCACCCTCCCGCCCACCTACGCACAAGATGCTGCCGTGCGGGCGGCCCAGCGACGCTTGCAGCTGCAGTACCCCGGGCGCCACGAGCTGCGATTGGCCGAAGAACCCATTTACTTGCAGGTAGACCTGCACCTTCAGCTGTAGCATATGCGGTGGCATTTCCCTTCTATTCCGTATTCGCCGGGCGTGCGCTGGGTTACGCACGCGGCGCTGTGGCTGGGCTACGGCTACTACCTGCACTTCATTTTCAGCAACTGGCACGAGGGGCCGGTCGTGACCTGGGGTTTCGCGGGTGTCAACCTGCTGGCGGCGATAGTGGGGTTCTACTTTTTCTCGGTGGTGGTGCTACCGCGCTGGCTGTTGCGGCGGCGCTGGCTGCTCACGGTCTTCGGGCTGGCCGCCATCTACTACACGTGGGCGTTGCTGGCCTACGGCTGGTTTAGCTGGCTGGTGCACGCGGGGTTGGTGTCGAAAAACATGCATGGCTACGTTCACCGCGTCCTGGATAAAGGCTTGTGGACGGGCGTGTTCGCGTGGCACGGCGTCAGTATCGGGCTCTACGATTTTGCCGCCATGGTAATGCCGCCACTAGCAGTGCGCTTCGTGCAATTCTTGCTAGTAAGCGCCAACCGCAGCTTGCGCCTAGAGCGCGAAAACTTGGACCTAGAAGTCAATTTTCTCAAGGCGCAGGTCAACCCGCACTTCCTCTTCAACACCCTTAACAACCTCTACACGCTGGTGGTGAAGCAAGACGAGCGGGCGCCCCTCATGGTGCAGCATCTCACCGACCTCATGCACTACACGGTGTATGAGTCTAATGCCCCCCTGGCGCCCCTCACCCAGGAAATCGCCTTTCTCGACGCCTACCTCGAGCTAGAGCGCCTGCGCTACGGCCGTAAGGTGTGCATCAGCTACCAGCAGCGCGGCGAGGTGGAGGGCCTCAGCCTCACGCCCCTACTGTTTTTCCCGTTTGTCGAAAACGCCTTTAAGCACGGCATCGACAGTAGCCTCGATGCCTCGTGGGTCGAAATAAGCCTAGTGGTGCAGGGCCAGCAGTTGCACTTCACGGTGCGCAATAGCTACAGTCCCGGCGCCCCCTCACGGGCGGTGGGCGGCGTGGGCCTGGCCAATGTGCGCCAGCGCCTAGCCCTGCACTACGCCCCTAGCGACTACACCCTTGTCATCGACCAAACCGCTGATACCTACGCCGTGGCGCTCACGCTTCGGCTCACGCCCATTGCCGGGGCGCCTGCTACCGAAGCAGCGCCTGGCCCAGTCTTCGTGCCTACTCCTGGCCTTTCTCCTGCATGATTAATTGCCTCATCATCGACGATGAACCCTTTGCCCGCGAACTGCTAGAAGGCTACGTGGCCAAAATGCCCTCGCTCAACCTAGTGGCCAGCTGCGAACACGTGTTTGAAGCGCTCGAAGTCTTGCAGCGCGAGCGCATCGACCTGCTGTTTTCTGACATCAACATGCCGCAGGTCAACGGCATCGAGTTCCTGCGCTCGCTGCCCAATCCGCCCTACGTCATCTTCGTCACGGCCTCGCCGCACTACGCGCTCGAAGGCTTCGAGCTCGACGCCCTCGACTACGTGGTAAAGCCCGTGTCCTTCCCTAGGTTCCTGAAGGCCGTGAATAAGGCCGTGAGCCTGGTGAGCAGCCAGCCGACCGCCGTGGCCGCCCCCGCGCCGCAGTTCTTGTTCGTGAAGGAAGGCAACTCTTTGCAGCGCGTGCTGTTCGACGAGATTTACTACGTTGAGGGCCTGCGTGACTACATCCGCATTGTGCTGCGCAACCGCTTCGTAGTCACGTACCTGCGCATGAGCCGCATCGAAGACCAACTGCCCGCCAACCGGTTTATCCGCATCCAAAAGTCGTACATCGTGCGCCTCGACGCCATTCGGGCCATCACCGGCAACGAGGTCGAACTCTACGACCTGCCCGAAAAGCTGCCCATCGGCAAGCAGCACAAGGAAGCGCTGCTCACCCACTTTGGCCTGAAGCAATAAAGGCTACCTTATCAGAATAGGATTTTCAAATCGTTGGTCATGCAGAGCGCAGCGAAGCATCTCGCATGGAGCAGTAATTAATGGCGTTCTTAGGCGTCAGTACGCGAGATGCTTCGCTGCGCTCTGCATGACCAACGATTTGAAAAAGGGTCAGCGCCAAATCTACGCGGCCGGCGCCGTGGCCTCCATAAAGGCGTCGATGAGTCGATTAAATGTCGAGCTCTTAGCCAGCAGAAAGCGAATAATCCCGATGCCCGTCAGGGCGATGGTGATGCCGGCCAGCACGTCTAACACATAGTGATGGCTAGTGTACACTGCTGCAAACCAGATACCTAACATAATCACCAGGAATAGCCCATTGAAGATGCCCGACTTGTTCTTTAGCGCATAAAACAGCACGATGGCCGGGTAGGCCGAGTGTAGCGAAGGCATGGCCGCGAAGATGTTCGCATTCTTAGCATAAATGCCCTGGAAGATGTGCACGCCAAAAAAGCTATCGAACCGGGACAGGCCCGCCGTGCTCCCCATCGTGAGCGGCTGAAACTGCAAGCCGTGCTGCTGCACATACCACGGCGGCGCCGCCGGGTGTAGGTAATACACAATGAACCCTAGGATGTTAACCAGCAAAAACGTCAGCGAAAACGCGAAGAACAGCCGGCGATTATTGAAGAACAGGTAGCCCGCAAAAGCCAGCGGAATGGGCACCCAGCACAGATAAAAGATGCCGCATAGTACGTCGAGCCAGGGCTGGTGATTGAGCAACCAAAACTCGTTGGGCGTCAGCAGCTGCCCTTGGTAGTGAATGCCAAACAACCCCTTCTCAGTGTGATAGAGCTGCGCCACGTCCACGGCCCGGTACAGGTAGTTGGGGAAGGCCCGCATGTAGTCGTAGAGCACCCAGAACACCACGAAAATGGAGAATCCCGTGATAAACCGCCGCGTGGTGCCCGACAAGAAGTAGCAGGCATTGCACAGCCCCACTAGCACCAGCTGCTCGGGCCGGAAGCCTATCAGAAAGCGCGAAAACAGCAGGTAAGCCAGCGAGAGGGCCGGCACGAGCCAGCGCCCGGCAGGGCGCGCCGGTTCGGCAGATAATTGAGACATAAGGTATTGAAAAGAGCAGCGCGCTATACGCTCAGCCGCTCTACCACGGGCTCGCGGGTGGCAGCGTTCCAGCCTTTGACTTCGATGTACTTCACATTGGGCACCCAAAAGGTGCCGCCCTCAATGCGCAGATACACGCGGTTTATCACAATCTGCTTGTTGTTGATGACCGTGACCACGTGAAAGGCATTGTCGGTGCTCGTTTTCTGCAAGTAAAACGGCACCTTGTCGTAGGCGGCAAACTTGAGGACGTACCGGTCAGCAGCCACTTTCTTGGCCGAGAGGCCGTAGGCAAATTTGCGCTGAATGAAGTTCAGGTCCTTGTGCTCGCCGTGCTCGCCGTAGCGTATCCAGAACACGTGCACGGGCTCGTCCTCGTCCAGTTTACCGGCGTTGTTTACATTAAGCTGGTAGATAACCGTGTTGATGTTCGGGTCGCGCTGCAAGTAAAACAACTGGTTGGTAACCCCCGTCGGCACCGGAAATACTAGGCCGGGTGGCACGGCATTAGCCAGCGGCAAGCCGCAGAAAAACAACCCAATGGTCAGCATCTTAGCCGCCGTGGCCGCTGAGGCCCGAACGGGCGCCGTAACCGGAGTTGGCACGGCGGCCACTAAGGCAGCAGCAGCTTCGGCGTCCTTGGCATCCAGCGCCTTGCGGGCCTGGAGCAGGCGCGATACCGCCGTGATATTAGCCAGCACGGCTAGTACTGCTATAGGCAGCGTCAGAATTGACATCGTTTCGAAGACGTGGAACGGTACCCCTGGGATAAACAGCTTATAGTCGCCCCCTAGGTAGGCTGAACTGAGGCCGCAGGCCAACGCGCTGACGCCCATCAGCACTACCCGTTCGGGGCGTTGCATAAGACCGCCTTTCGACTCGACACCTAGGCCCTCGGCCCGCGCCCGCGTGTAGCTCACCATCATCGACCCGATGAGGGCGATAAAGGTGAAGAGTGAACTCAGCAGATAGTGATGCGCTACCAGGTAATAGCAGATACCCAAGAACGTGAACAGTTCGCTGTAGCGGTCCAGTACCGAGTCAAACATGGCGCCGTAGGTGCTTTTCATGTTACCCAGGCGGGCCACTTGGCCGTCGAGCATGTCGAAGAGGCCCGCAAACAAAATGAGCGCACCGCCCCAGCCCACATAGCGCAGGTCGCCCCGGTTGCCCTCTTCGCCGCCCACCACAAATAGTACGGCTACTCCAATATTAAGAATCAAGCCCGTCAGGGTCACGGCATTGGGCGTGAAGCCAAGCTTGATGAGCAAGCGTACAAACGGATTGATTACCTTATAAATTCCGGCTTGGAGCGCCGCCCGGATGGTAGAAAAAGTCATGCGGTATGGCAAATTAAAAATCAACTTTGAAACGACCCCGCAGGCCCCATTCGGCCACGTTGGGGTTGTTGAGATAAGTGAAGCGCTTCACGATATCGAGGCGGAAGAGCTTGAAAATGTTGGCAATGCCCACGCTGGCTTCTACGTAAGGCTTGCGACCTAGGGCAAATGAAACCGGCCGCCCCGAGGCATCTTGCAGAAACTGGTAGAGGTCGGGGTGGGTGTTTGGGTTATTCTCCTCCCGAATGCCCCCGTACAGCAGCTTGAGCGACGCCGTTTCGCGGAGCTTGAGGTGCTTGATAAGGGGTAGCTTATTGAAGAAGAAACCGTTGAAATTCTGGTCCACGAACAAGCTAGCGTAGTGGTCGCTCGAAAACTCCAGAAAATTCATCAGGTTGTAGGAGTACAACTGATACGAGTACGTCTGGTTGGCGCGGTGGATGTCGAGCAGCGGAAAAGGTACCTGCCCCACCACATAGCCACCCTCCAGGGCCACATCGGCGTGGCCAAGTTGCGAGAGGTAAAAGCGCTTGGTAGCGTTGAGCGACAGATTGGTGTAGTTGTACTCGCCCCCCAGCAGGTTTTTGAAGCCCCGCGCCGCCCGCGCCGTGAAGATGGGGTATTGATTGATAATGGGCGAGCGGTACGTTTTACCTTGGTAAAAAGCTTCCCTAGGTGCCCAGCGCAACCCCAGCGACACCTCACTCGTGGTAAGCTGGCGCAGAAAATCGGGCGTATCGGTGTTTGAATCGCGGAAGTAGAGCCCACCCGCTGGCAACTGCTGCAACTTGCGGAAGCCTAAGGAGTAAGAAAAGTGGTTGCTGAACTCGTGCACGTAGTCGAGCCGATACACATCGTTGTAGAGGTACTTGTCGTTGACACCTCGCTTGAACGAAAGTAGGAAGTTGTCTTCCTGCACAAACTCTAGCTCCTGCCCCGGAATGCGAGTATCGCGCTGAAAGCTAGCTCGCAGCAAGTGCTGCGGAAATTTGTAGATGGACTTCCCATTAAGCGAGTACGTGCTGCTCAGGAAGTACTTCCACTGCTCGTCCTTAAAGCCATAGGCGGTGTACGTTTCGAAGTACAGGCGCTTGCTCAGCTCGGGGGTGGTGCGCCCCCCTACCCGCAGCCGGAAGCCCTCCACGGGGTTGAAGCTGTAGAAGGTATTGGCCGGACCTAGCTCGAACGGACCGAAGGATTTGTAGCCCGACAATAAAAACGTAAACAGCGTGAGCGAACGCTGAAACGACTTGATAGTCTGCAGTGTATCAACGTTTTTGTAAATCGCCCGCTCAACCTGGTTGAGGCTATCGGGCCGGTTCTGCTCCAGAAAAGCTGCGCCCTGATTAGTAGTGCTGTCGGCCAGAGACACCCGCGCCGGACCCGCGTACACACTCTCGGGCGCGGGCTGGTTCACCTGGTAGTTCTGAAACGACACCGTGCGCTCGCCATAAAAGCCGGAGCCCTTCTCCGTAACCCCAAAATCGATACCTAAGAAGGTCTTGCTAAGGTGGTAGCGCTGGTCGGGGTTTTCGGCAAACTCCAGGTTGGCATCCAGGCTCTTCACGAAGTTGAGGTTGATGCGCTTATCTACCGACAAGTGCGCCTGCTGCACGGCGTAGTGCCCGTCGAGCGTCACGTAGAGCTTGCCCGCAAACAACATATCGCCCTTGTTGCGCGGAAAAAAGCTTAGCTCGATGAGCTGCGGCACGTGCTGGCGCAGCGTGTCAGAAATGTAGAACTGGTAAAACGTGGGCGCATTGTCGGCGATGGGGCTCAGGAGTTGGTTGCCCAGCAGCGACACGTTGTTGGCGTAGATATCGATGTCCTGGTACATTCTATTGAAGTAGACGCTGAGGCCTTCGTTATCAATAAAATGCTTATCAAACTCGACTTGCTTGTTGCCCAGCTCGATGGCCTTGCGCGTCTCCGGGTTTTTGCGGTAGTACTCCTTGGCCAGCTTCTCCTCGATGTAAATGGGCAGAATATTGACCCCGCCCGCTGCCGTCGAGTCCTGTTTCTTGAATAGAAACTGGTAGTTCTTGAATATCTTCCGGCTCTTGAATTTCTCCGATAAGTTACTGAACGAGAAGGTCATCTTCTCGTACTTATTGTACTCGACGTAGTCGTAGCTTTCGGGCCGGTTTTGGGGCTTGTTAGCAATAACTTGCCGGATGAGGGTAACTGCCGGGTTGTCCTTATTCTTGTAGCGTGGCGGCTTCGAGCCTTTGATAACAACCTCGCCCAGCTGCGCCGAGCTGGTAGCCAACGCCACGTTGATTTCTTGCGGCGCGCCGGCCACAATTGTTTTGGTGACTGAGCGGTACCCTAGGTAGGTAAAAACTACTGAGGTATACTGCGCGGGCACCTGCAAGGTGTAGTGCCCGTCCTGGTCGGTATTGGTGCCGATGGCCGCTTGGGGCACCGACACGCTCACGAAGGGCAGCTTCTCGCGGGTTTTGGCGTCGGTGACCACGCCAGTAATGGTGGTGGCACCTTGGGCCAGAGCCACGGCGGGCGCTACCAGCAGCCAGAGCAGCCAGCCGAACACAGCGGGGTAAGAATGCCTGAGAGGCAGACGTTTCATGATTTCTGAAATACGAAATGCAGCTGCAACAAGTAGTTGAAGCCAAAGCCGACTAGCAGCGAGACAACCACTTTGCTATACACATAATTGAGGTGCAGCAGCTGCGTAAACAAGTAAACTCCGGCCGCGTTCAACAGCATGCTGCCGAGCCACACCAGAAAGTACCTAACGCCTTGAGCACGTGCCCGCTGCTCCGGCACTTTAAACACAAAATATCGTCCTAGGTAGAAGTTGGTAAGGCCGCCCGCCGCATTGCCCAGCGCGGTAGCCAGCAAGTACCAACTGTGAAACACCTCGACGCACACAATAGTCACCAAAAAATCAATAGCCGTGCCGGCCGCAGAGGCCGCCTGGGCCTTCAAAAAGCGAGGGGTGCGCACGGCCTTAGATATAGCCTAGGTACACTGCCGCTTGTAGCAGCACGTTGGTGTAGACACCGGCCAGCACGTCGTCCATCATCACGCCCACACCGCCCGGCAGCTGCTCCATCTTTCTAATAAACAAGGGCTTGACTATATCAAAGAATCGAAATAGCACTAGCCCCACTAGCAGCCGCGGCCCCGTAATGGGGACCAGCAGCATGCCCACCCACATGCCCGCTACCTCGTCGATAACCACGCGGTAGCTGTCCTTGCCCCACTGCGCCTCGACGCGCTGGGCGGCTAGCGTACCTAGGGCCAACAGACCCACGGTGAGCAGGGCTGCGGGCCCTAGGTGCAGCAAAACGCCACCGGGCCGGACGAGGTAGAGCAGGATGCAGCAGGCCACGGCCGCCACCGTGCCGCCGCCCTTCACGTACCCGATACCCAGCACGGTGGCGATTAGCTTAAACATTGATACTAACTAGGATACCTAGGGTTATACGGCAGGGCCGTCCTGGTACTCCTCTTCGGTAGCAGCCTCTACGGGCGGCTCGTTCATGAGCAGACGCAGGGTGTTGTGCAGGTTCACGAGCTGCTTGAAGATGTCGTGCTCGGGACGGATGCCGGGGTCGGCCTGGGGCGACTTGAGGTAGAACGAGAGCCACTCCTGAATGCCCGACATGCCGGCGCGCTTGGCGAGGTCCATAAACAGGGCCAGGTCGAGTACCAGCGGTGCGGCCAGGATGGAGTCGCGGCAGAGGAAGTTAATCTTAATCTGCATCGGGTAGCCGAGCCAGCCGAAGATGTCGATGTTGTCCCAGCTCTCCTTGTTGTCGCCAGCGGGCGGGTAGTAGTTGATGCGCACCTTGTGGTACATATCGCCGTACAGCTCCGGGTTTTCTTCGGGGTGGAACACGCTGTCGAGCACGCTCAGCTTCGATACCTCCTTGGTCTTGAAGTTATCGGGGTCGTCGAGCACCAAGCCATCGCGGTTACCCAAGATGTTGGTCGAGAACCAGCCTTTCACGCCCAGCGAGCGGGCACTGAGGCCGGGGGCCACGATGGTCTTCATCAGCGTCTGGCCGGTCTTGAAGTCCTTGCCAGCTACTGGGGTCTGAGTGGTAGCCGCCAGTTCCAATAGAGCGGGCACGTCTACGGTCAGGTTAGGCGCACCGTTTACGAAGGGCACGCCTTCTTTAAGAGCCGCGTAGGCATACACCATGCTCGGGGCGATGTTAGCCGCATTGGTGCGCAGGCCTTCTTCGAAGCCCGCCAGCGTGCGGTGCAGCTCGCCTGACTCGTGGTAGATTTCGGTCGAGCCGCACCATACCATTACGAGGCGGTCGCAGCCGCGCTCGGCCTTGAAGTTGCGAATGTCGGCAATCACCTGCTCGGCTAGGTCGAGCTTGGTGGTGTACGTCTTTACGTGGGTGCCATCGAGGTTCTTCACGTAATGCGGGTCGAAGGCGGCCTTCATCGGCTTGAGCGCTTCGAGCTCGGGGCGCACCGAATCCAGGAGTCGAGTTTCCAGTACCTCGGCCTTAATTGCGGCCTGGTACACGTTGTCTTCGTACACATCCCAGCCCCCAAACTCAATGTCGTTGAGGTCGGTCAGGGGCACGAAGTCCTTGATTTTTTGGTTGCCGGCTGCCGTACGCAGCTTGCCCATCTGGGTGAGCGCCCCGATGGGCTGCCCATTGCCTTTGCGCACGGCCATCACGCCGGCAATAAGGGTGGTAGCGACGGCGCCCATGCCGGGTAGCAGGATGCCCAACTTGCCATTGGCGGGGGCCAGCTGTACTTTCTGTTCTGTCATTTGAAGTTGGTGTTCGAGGGCCTCTTTAACGGTGGGTGGTGGTAAGCGCCAGGCCTGATTTAGCGCCACCAGTCAGAAACATATTCACGGTCATCTCACCCGCAACGGGAAGGTATAACCGGGTGGGAGTGGAAAGTTTTAACTGGGACGCTGGAACTCGGCCGCACCACTACGTAAGAGTAAGGTTGACCAGACGCAAAAGGGCACATTTTATTTTTCGGCCAGCGTAAGATTTTGGGTAATTTTTTCCAGCACATCGAGGCAGGTGCGCAACTGATTGGGCGCCAAACCTAGCCCTGCTATCTCAAACATCTCCTGCACTAGGGGCTGCACTTGCTGCTCCAGGGCCTGGCCCTTGGGCGTGAGCACTACGCGGTTGGTGCGGCGGTCGTGGCTATCGGCGCGGCGCTCCACTAGGTCGCGGCGCACCAGGTTGTCGAGCATCGCCGTCATGGTAGCCTTGTCGCGGTTGGCAGCGCGGGCTATCTCCTGCTGGCTCACCCCATCGTGCCCCCAGAGGTAGTGCAGCACTTGCATCATTTCCAGCGTCAGGTCGAGGTGGTAGTCGCGAAAGCGACGCCGTAAATATGCCCGAAAGGCGCTTCCCGCGAGCGGCAAGGCATCCATAAATGCCACAAACAAGTCGGGGGAAGCCATTTTTCGAATTGAGATAAGCGGCAAAGTTAGACAACTTACCGTTAGACATCCAACTACCCGCTTAACGCGGAATTCAGCTTAACCCAAAACCCAGCCCCTAGGTCGCCCGCTGCAGCAAGAGGGACCTAGGGGCTGGGTTTTGTAGGCTAAACAGTGCTGAGAACCCGGCTAAAACCGGAAGCCTGCCGAAATATAGGGATAAACGCCTTCTTTGGAAAAGCCAACAACGGCTTGCACAAGTACCAGCTGTGCGGGCAGAAAATAGATGCCGCCCCCATAGCCGGTGTGCCACGTCTGCGATTTTTCGTCCGGCGACCACACCCGGCCTACGTCGTTGAAGGCCACTAGCCCTAGGGTGCCGGGCAACAGGTACGATGTAAAATCCAGGAGCTTCAGGCGCAGCTCTAGGTTATTGTACACCATACTCTTGCCCGTAAAGCGCCACAGGTAGAAGCCGCGCAGGTTTTGGCCCCCACCCAGCTTGAGCTGCTGGAAGTAGGCGGCCTTTCCTAGGGTAGTGCCCCCTCCAGTGCGGTTGGCAATCACCAGGCTAGAGTCGCGCGTGGGACTGGCATAGAACGTGAATTCAGTGAGGGCCTGCCCAAAGGAGTGGTGGTCGCCATCGAGGCGGCGCAGGCCGCTGAGGCTGGTGCTCCAGTACACGCCGCGGTGGGCCACCAGGGCATGGTCGCGGGTATCGAAGGTGGCGCTGGCAGCCAGCCCGGCGTAGACCTGGCGGCTAAATACCTCCTCGCCGGGGTTTTCGGCGGCATAGGCACTGAGGTAGCGGTCCACGTTTTTGGCAGCGGTACTGGTGTAGCGCTGGGCCACGAGGCCGCCGTTTACGCGCCAGTGCTGGTAAGTGCGGCTTAGGCGCACATCGGCCGTGAGCAGGTTGTAGATGCCCCGGTAGTAGCGAATGCGCCGCCCTTCTTCGTTAATAAACTCCGTCTCGTTGCCGACACCGAAGAAGTTGTTGTTATAATTCGGCCCTTTCGAGAGCACGTTTATCAGCAAGTCGGTCTGGCCTAGGACCTTCTTAAAATCGCCGGTGTAGTTGAGCAGCAGCGAGCTGTTGCCGAAGCCGTAGTTAACGAGTAGGCTCTGCCGCGCCGCATAAGGTTCCTTACGGAAGCCTTGCTTTTGGTAAATAAAATTGCCAATGAGCTGCACACCGTAGTCGCGGCTGTAGCCGGCCAAAAAGAGCGGCTGCAGGAAATTGTAGTGGTAGCCCGTGCGGCTAAAGCTATTGACCGTGGTATCGGTGGAGGTGCGTAGGCGCGCCAGCCCGGGTGCGGGCAGCGTATTGGGCTCGTCGGAGCGGTCGTATATCAGCACTTTGCGACTAGGCCGTGCCTCGGGTGCCACCGCAAAAGTGTCGTTGCCGGCGCCGCCAATGAGCCGCACCTTGATGCGCGAGCGGCCCGCGCCAGTCACCGCAAAATTGTCGGCGCCACCTAGGCCGTAGAGGCGCAGCTCACGGGTATCGGACGGGTCGAAGGTGCGCTGATAGAGCAGGTCGCCAGTGACACCGTCTTTTTTGAGGGCGGTGCTGGTCACGCGCAGTTGGCCGCCGGGCAGGTGGGCTACTTCCAGGCGCTCGCGCTTGTTGGAGGCCGGAATGCTGACCACCTTCGCCAAGAAGTGGTAGTAGTGCAGCGCCTGGCGTGGCAGATTAGCCCGCCGCGCCAGCAGGTTGCGGGTGATTTGGGAGCCACTAAGCTGGTAAATGTTGGGCGGCAGCAGGCGCACAGCGCGAGCCAGCAGGCTGTCGGGCAGGTGGGCCTGCACGTAGGCAATCTGGGTTTTCCAGTCGTCTTCGCTCAGTCCATTCAGAAAGTAGCGGTCAAAGTCCCGCGCCTTGTCGTTCCAACGGTTAATGGACCGGATGTGGTCGCCGTAGCCCTGCACGTTGGCCTTAAAGATGTGGCGCGACAAGGCCCACGGAAATGCCCCCGATGGCTTATAGAACACGTGGTCGCGGTCGCGGGGCACGGGCTCGTACATCGTGCCGCCGTCGGCCTCGCGGCGCTCCCAGCGCCACTGGTCTTCGTGGCGGTCGTAGTCGCCGAGCAGCATATCGAGCAGGCGGGCCCGCAGCACGGTTATCTGGTCTACGCGGTTGTCGTGGTCTTTTTCGAGTCGGTTTTGCGTCTTCTCCGTGTTATCGGTTTTGTCGGCGTCCAGCGGTTCGCGCTCTTCAAACAAGAAGACTTGGTTGGCAAAATCCTGCCGGTACTGACCTAGGGCCGGGTCGTCGGGCACAAACACGATTTCGGGATGCGCGTGCGGAATGCCCAGCGCTTGGGCCAGCGGCGGCACTACCACCGCCGAATACGGATGCGAGGCCGATACCTGGTCTTGCAGAATATCCTTGGCAATGGTAGCCCGCAACGTGGGCGGCAGCCCGCGTTCGGGATATTTCTGAATGGTGCGCAGCACCCACTGCTGCCCACTAGGGTCCTGCATGCGCAGGGACTTGGTTTGGAGGCCGCCGCCGCGCTGCACAATGGTGAGGCCGCCCTTTTCGCGACCTAGGTGAAAGACGCGCAGCTTAACTGGCGCCGCCCACAGCTGCCGGTAACTGTCGCCCAGCAGGAAGCGGTGGGCACCCGTAACCTGGGTGTAAGTAGGCTCGATGGCCACCGTTACGCTGTCGGCGGCCGAGGTCGCGCCCTGGGCAGCTACTTGCCCCGCTAGGGCTGTGAGGGCAGTGGCTAAACCTATTTTTTTTGCAGAAGAAGATAGAAGTGACAACGCTAGAGCGAACTATTTTTAGCAGAAACTGAAGAAACCATGAAGCTCAAACGACTAAATTACGCGTTTGGATTTCTCGAGCAGCTAAGGTAATGAAGCAGTAGCCGGCTTATGTGGCTGTTAGGCTGACTACTGCTTGTTTATACAGTGGACGTTGGGCGCTGCGCAGCCGACCACACAGACCCCGAATAGCTGGTTAGGCTGCGGCCTAGGTGCCCCGCCCAGGTACAGCCGCGGCCCTGCTGCACCCCACGAAAATATTGGGAAGCCTGCTACTCAAGCTAATTCAAAATCTTTTACCTTGCAGTAGTCCTTTCCCACTCCTTACAGCCTCCTTAACTATGCTACTGCGTACTCTATTGGCCACGGGTTTGCTCGCGGCAGCCGGGCCCCTAGCCAGCTTTGCCCAAACCACTGCTACCACCCCACGCTTTTATGTGGGCGCGGGCGTGTCGCTGCTTACCGATGCGCCGTTTGTGAAGAGCGGAGCCAGCACCATTCTGGGTCCATCGCTGACGGGCGGCGTGCGACTGAGCCCACGCTGGGCAGTGCAGGTAGGGGCGGCCCTGGCGTGGCGCAACCAAGAGTACTCGACCACCTACTCGCCGCCCAGTGGCCCCTCCCCCATCTTGCAGACCTATGACCTGCACACGGCTACGCTCACGGTGCCGCTTCTGGCGCGCTACACCTTTGGTCCCGCGCCCAAGCGCTTGCACGTTGAAGCCCTAGGAGGGCTCACGGTGCTGCGCGCCGCCACTACGTACACGTACACGGCTACGCCGCCCGCCGCCACGGGGCAGCCTCCCTACCAAGAGATGCGCCGCAGCAACACTGTTACTGGTAATATTTCCCTAGGGCCAGGAGTGCGCTATACCCTCACGCCTCACGTAGAGCTTACGGCCCATGCGCTTGTCAATGCCGTGCTTGGCTACTCGCTGGCGCATTTTACTGACCGCGCTTTTCTCAATGCGCAAGTGAGCGCGCACTACACCTTCGGCTAGCGCCCAGTAGCACTATGAGCTACCCTGCCCCACGAGCAGGGTAGCAAAAGCCCTGCTTATCAAGGGCCTCATTTTAGCTTGCAGCCGCCAGAATTGAACTGGGGCCGCGCCTATTGCCGCCCTTTACCGAACTGCTTGCTACTGAGGGCAAAAGGGACTCGTAAGTTTTTTCAAGTATGGGTAAGAATAGCTATACTTATTTGGTGGGAAACTTGTACTTTCACGCCGAAATCATCTTGCCCACCCCTATGCTCTTATCGGTACGAATTACTATTCGGCTTCTTCCCGCTGCTCATGGTACAAGGGCGGGCGCTGGCTGCTAGCAGGGCCCGCTCTCTCGCCACAAGTAGCGTAATTGGCACCAATAGCCAGTGCACACCGTGCCTGGTTACGGTGCGCGGGGCTGGTACTACTGCCGCGTAGCGACGACTCCCCTTGCGTTCCTTCCTGCGCGCTTTCGCACTCCTAGGAGCCACGACAGCGCTCCTAGGCCCAGCCCTGTCATCCCAGGCCTGGGTTGGTGCCCCAGTTGGCTATGCTCAGGCCAGCGTGCGAGCAGCTGCCAGCTACTGACGTAGCGGCTCCTGCTCCCCACTCAATGCCTCTTGCGTGGTGCTACTATCGCCCTTTTTCTGCTCCTCTCTTCTCCTTCTATGCTTGCAATCTTACTACGCCGCTTGGGTCTAGTACCGGGGCTAGTGCTTTTTCTGCTGGGGCTTGGGGCTGCCCACCCCGCGCTGGCCACGCACCTGCTCGGCGGCGAGATGACCTACCGCTATCTCGACGCAAATGGTCCCGCCACAGCCCCATTGCGTTACGAAATCACCGTTGCGGTGTACAACAATTGTGGCAACGGGGCCATTCGTCCGTCGGCCTCCGTAGGAATTTATGAGCAGGGTACTGGCTCCCGGGTCGTTTTGACTAGTATCAACTACGCGTATACCTCCACCAACTCGGCGCAAACCGGGATGATGAGTATTCCGCAAACGTCGCTGTCGGAGTGCGTGCAACCGGCTATTCCGCCGGGCTGCACGATTTCGGGGGTGTCGCAGCCCTACCAGCTCCAAAAGTTTGTGGGCATCGTCAACCTGCCTATGTCGACGGCCGGCTTCTATGCCTTGTTCACGGATGGCAACCGCAACGTTGACATTACCAACCTCTTCAATGCGGGTGGGCAGGCCCTGACGCTGTACACGGCCCTTGCGCCACCGGCTCTCCCCAACCACTCGCCGGTATTTTCGGATTTGGCCGTAGCTATCATTTGCGCCAACGATACCACCTTTCTGCTCAACAATGCCGTTGATATCGACGGCGACCGGCTGGTTTATTCATTTGGCCAGCCCTACGGCACGGTTAATGGCCTAGGGATTTTACCGCTGTTCAGCTTTGCTCCCCCGCCGCCTATCCTAGGTTATAACTCGGGCTTTGGCTACTCTGCAGCGGCACCTTTTGGCACCGTGGCGGGCAATTTTGCTGAGCTCGAAGCCTCAAGCGGCATTGCCAAGTACTCTTCTACCAAGGTAGGCGCCAAGTATGCCGTCGCAGTAGACGTGAGTGAGTACCGCACCGTAAATGGCCAAGAAGTGCTCATTGGTACCACCCGGCGCGACTTGCAGCTCGTGGTGGCCTCGTGCCCCGACACCAAGTCGCCGGTGCTGCCCCCGGTGGCCGTGATGCCGCGCAGCTACACTATTGAGGCAGGCAGCAGCCTGAACGTGCCCATCACGGTAACCCAGGCCGATGGACATCCTCTGTCAATGACCATGAACAGCGTACTGCTCGATGGAGCAGGGGGCTACGACGCAAGCCTCAATGGCCAGACGGGCACCATAACACCGGGCAACCCCACTGGCACGGCTGCCGTGACGGGCACCAACGGTGTCGTGACGGGCACGCTGGTCCTAAATACCACTTGCAATGACGCCCGCACCACGCCCTACGACGTGGCCCTACTGGTAAAAGACACCGGCTGCGCCGGCAAAACCGTGGTCGAGGTACTGCGCATCACCGTCACCAAGCCCAAGGGGCCCACGGCTATCACTGGCGATGCCACGGTGTGTGGGCTCAATACGGTGCGCACCTACACAGCCAGCGGTGGCACCGCGCCCAAGGTAATCTGGCGCGTAGCGGGCGGCACTATAGTGAGCAGCTCTGCTAATTCGGTGCAGGTGAACTGGGCCAGCACGGGCACCGGCACTGTGGTGGCCCGGGGCGTGACCCAGTACGGCTGCCTAACCGATTCGGTGGTGCAGCGCGTGGCGGTAGCCCAGCCCGGCACCCTCGCGGTTACCGGTAGTACGCTAGCCATCTGCCGGGGCAGCAGCAGCACCCTGACCATAACCGGAGGGGCAGCGCCCTACACCGTAACGGGCGGGGCCACTCCTCTCACCGGTAATGGGCCTTTCGTGGTTAGCCCCACCCAAACTACTACTTATACCATCACGGGGGCAGCCCTGAATAGCACCTGTGGCGCTACTGGCCAAGTGACGGTAGCGGTAACCCCGCTGCTCGTGGCCGATGTGGGCGCCGCCACCCGCAGCACCTGCACCGGCGTACCGATTACCCTAGGTAACGCGGCCGTAGCGGGCCTGACTTACAGCTGGAGCCCGGCTACAAGCCTGAGTAATGCCACCAGCGCCAACCCTACCGTGACGCTATCTAACCCCATGGCGGCGCCCATCACCCAACGCTATACCCTCACGGTTACTAACCCGGCTACCGGCTGCCAGGCTACCAATACGGTAGAGGTACAAGTGAACCCGCTACCCGTAGCCGTGGCGGGCGCAGCCGTAACGGTGTGCGCCGGCAATGCAACCTCGCTCGGAGCCGCACCCGTGGCGGGCCTGACTTACAGCTGGAGCCCGGCCACGGGCCTGAGCAGTACTACCAGCGCCAACCCCACCGTTACCCTGCCTAATACCACGGGCGCACCTATCACGCAGACGTATACGCTAACTACTACCAGCGCCGCAGGCTGCACCAGCACCGGCTCCGTGGCCGTGACGGTGAACCCGCTGCCCGTAGCCGTGGCTGGTACAGCCGTAACGGTGTGCGCCGGTAGTGCAACCCCGCTCGGAGCCCCGCCCGTGACGGGCCTAACTTACAGTTGGAGCCCGGCCACGGGCCTGAGCAGTACTACCAGCGCCAACCCCACCGTTACCCTGCCTAATACAACTGGATTTCCTTTTACGCAGACCTACACGCTCACCGTAACTAACCCCGCTACTGGTTGCGCGAGTACTGGTACCGTGGCCGTAACGGTAAACCCGCTACCCATCGCCACGCCAGGAGTAGCCCCCACGTTTTGTTCGGGCGGCTCGGCGCGGCTTGGTGTTCCACCAGCCCTAGGTACTACTTATCGCTGGAGCCCGGCCACCGGCCTGAGTAGTACTACCAGCGCCAATCCCACCGTAACGCTGTCTAATACGACTGGCGCGCCTATCACGCAGACGTATACCCTCACGGCTACCAACTCGACTAATTGCACGAGTACTGCAACTGTAGTCGTAACCGTGAATCCATTGCCCATAGCCGTGGCTGGCGCAGCCGTAACGGTGTGCGCTGGCAGTGCAGCCCCGCTCGGAGCCCCGCCCGTGGCGGGCCTGACTTACAGCTGGAGCCCCACCACGGGCCTAAGCAGTGCCACCAGCGCCAACCCCACCGTTACCTTGCCTAATACCACGGGCGCGCCCCTGACCCAGACCTATACCCTGACAACTACCAGCGCGGCAGGCTGTTCCAGCACCGGCTCCGTAGCCGTGACCGTGAACCCGCTGCCCGTAGCCGTGGCCGGCACAGCCGTAACGGTGTGCGCCGGCAGTGCAACCCCGCTCGGAGCCGCGCCCGTGGCGGGCCTGACTTACAGCTGGAGCCCGGCCACGGGCTTGAGCAGTGCCACCAGCGCTAACCCCACCGTTACCCTGCCTAATACCACGGACGCGCCCCTGACTCAGACCTACACGCTGACAACTACCAATGCCGTAGGCTGCACTAGCACTGGCACCGTAGCCGTAACGGTAAGGCCAATGGTGGCACCGGGTACCATCGGCACCGACCAAACAGTATGCCTAGGGTCTGCCCCCGGGCCTCTCACAAACGTAGCAGCAGCCAGCGGTGGCACGGACACATTTGGCTACCAGTGGCAGGTATCGGCCGATAATGTGAGCTGGACGACGGTAGTGGGTGCTACTGGCGCTACCTACTCGCCTGGCCCCGTGACGACGCTACTATACTACCGGCGTATCGCAGCCGACGCCTGCGGCACAGCCATCTCAAACGTGGTGACCGTACGAACACAAGTTCCCCTGATGGCTAGCGTAGCGCTGCCCACCCCCGCCGCGCAGTGCGCCGGCACCGCCATGGCCTTCACTCCGGTGCCAACTAATGGTGGCACGGCTCCTACCTACCGCTGGTTTGTCAACAGTACACTGGTAGCCAGCACAGTTATCTTCACCAGTTCAACCCTGGCTAATGGCGACCTAGTGCGGGTGGAAATGACCCCAACCAACGGGTTTTGCGCCAGCGGTGCAGCCGCTGCAACGGCCACGGTGAGCCTAATACCAGTGGCCCTACCCACGGCGGCAATAAGCGTGCAGACGGCTTTGCCGGCATGCGCTGGCTCGCCAGTTACCTTCCGGGCCGATAACGTGACTAACCTCGGCACTGGCACGCAGTACCAGTGGCAGGTGGATGGGATAGCAGTAGGCGGCGCCCAAACCACCTCGACAGGCAATACCTTCACCAGCACCACCCTGCGCGATGGCCAGCAAGTGACCCTAGCCCTGCGCACCACCACGGCGTGTGGGTCGGTTACAGTCGTTTCCAACGCCGTTTTGGTGGCTATCAACCCTACGCCTAATGTGCAGGCAGGCCCCGACAAGACTATTATGGAGGGGGACCAGGTAACGCTTGAAGGCACCGCCGACGGGACTTACCCCCTAACCTGGGCACCGGCATTGGGATTAACCATCTTGCCCAGCAACCCGCTGCAGCCCGTAGCCGCGCCAGCCGTGACGACCACTTACACGCTGTCGGCCCAAGTGGGCAACTGCTCTAACCAAAGCTCGGTGACTGTAACCGTGACGCCACGCCTGCGCATTCCCAACGCCTTTAGCCCTAATGGCGACGGCAACGATGACACTTGGGCAATCGACCACGTTGGCGATTACCCCGGCAACCACGTGCTGGTTTTCAACCGCTGGGGCAGCAAGATTTTCGAAACTTCGGGCTACCGACGTGGCAACGAATGGAATGGCTCTATCAGTGGGCAGCCCGCCCCGGTGGGCACCTATTACTACGTCATCACGCTGGGCAATGGCAAATCATACAGCGGCCCGCTCACGGTAGTATATTGATAAGCTGGCGGGCTCTAAACATCATAGGGTTGGCCTTTTTACTCTGTGGCAAAACAGCCATACCGTCTGCTGTTTTTTTCTCTTGCTAGCCCTAGGGGCCGCCCGGCCGGGGCAGGCCCACTAACTGGCGCAGTACAGCCAGTGCATGAGATACTTCGCAACTAGCTGCTTACCAGCCGGGCAGCTAGGAGGTGCTGCTGGGTCTCAGGCTCAAGAAGAAATCAAAGCAGGTGCCCCGACCATTTTTGGTAGGTTATGTTCTTCCGTTTGCTCAGCCAAACGTCCCCACCGGGCGGCGGACTTGTTTCTGGGAAGGGTCATTTGTGCTGCTTACGTGGCTAGGACAGTGGGCGGGGCCTTAATTTTGGGCGGCTCTAAACCCTTTCTACTTCCGCTAATGAAGGTTATCCCCATGTTTTCTGCCTTAGCGTGGTCATTGGCGGAGACTACTCAGCGGCTCGTGCCTACTAGGTATTCCTGCGGTTTGGCTACAATGCCTTTTCGTTAGCACCTCACTTTCTTAGGTAGGTTGCGCACCGCTACCCTACCTAGGCAACCTATTCTACTTCTGCCTTAATCTCGCCAAGTGGCCGATTCTCCTCGTTTTTCTGTGCCGCCAGTGCCCGCGGTGCTCCTGGCTATTTTGAGCGTACAAGCCGGCGCAGCTATTGCCAAAGGCCTTTTCCCGGTGGTGGGCGCGGTGGGTACTGCCAGCCTGCGCATTGGCTTGGCCGCCGTGATGCTGCTAGTGACTGTGCGGCCCAGGCTTGGGCAGCTAAGTGCAGCGCAATGGCGTGCCGTGGTGCCCTATGGGGTGGCCCTAGGCGCCATGAACGGCTTGTTTTACTGCGCGCTGTCTCGCATACCGCTGGGGCTGGGCGTCACGCTCGAGTTTGTGGGGCCGCTGCTGGTGGCACTTGCTGGGTCGCGCCGGGCGCTCGATGTAGCCTGGGCCGTGCTGGCGGCCGTAGGCATTGCCCTCATCGCGCCCTGGCAGGGGCACGGCATCGACCCAGTAGGGATGCTTTTTGCGCTGGCGGCGGGCGGCTGCTGGGCCGTGTACATTGTGCTGGGTGGGCGCGTGGCCCAGGTGCTACCCGGCAACACGGCCGTGGCCGTGGGCATGCTGTTTGCCACGGTGGCCGTGCTGCCGTTTGGGGTAGCAGCTGGCCAATTGCACTTGCTCACGCCGGGCCTGCTGGCGGCGGGCGCCGCCCTGGCCTTGCTATCGAGTGCCCTCCCCTTCACCTTAGAGATGCAGGCACTCAGGCGCTTGCCTACTCGCACTTTTAGTATCTTGATGAGCATCGAGCCAGCGGCGGCGGCCCTATGCGGCTGGCTGTTCTTGCACGAGCGCCTCACGCCGGGGCAGTGGGTGGCCGTGGGCCTGGTAGTAATAGCCAGCGCCGGCTCAACGCTGACGGCCCGCGCGTCTGTAGCTGCTGTGGCCGGCGAGTAAGCTTACACGGTTCTCTAGGTGGCATGCATTACCAACCGGGCCGCTAACTCCTCGATGTCCGCCCGGCGTGCCAACACGCCCAGCCACTCGTCCGGAATGGCGGCCTCGCCATAGGCCAATCCGGCAAGGCCGCCCGCTACTGCGCCAGTAGTATCAGTATCGTCGCCTAGGTTCACAGCGGCCAGCACGGTGGCCGAATACGTGTCGTGCGTGAGCAGGCACCAAAGCGCCGCCTCCAGGGTGTGCACTACGTAGCCCGATGACTTAATTTCGGCTTCCGGCAACGTAGGGAGGCTTCCATCTAGCAGTTGAGCGTACTTTGGCCATTCATAAAAAGCTGCCGCTTTAGCCTGCGTGTGCAGCCATGTATTCGCTGATATATTAGCTTGCTCATAAGCCAATGCAGCTGATTTTCCCTTCGTTAAGTAGTGCGCCACTAGTAGGTAAATAAAGCACCCTAGGGTAGACCGCGGATGCCCGTGCGTGACACTAGCTACCGACTCAGTTAGCTGCCAGGCGGCGTTTAGGTCTAGGCTTTCAGCTTGCCAGTTTGGGTGAAATACTAACGGCAAAAGTCGCATTAGCGCGCCGTTGCCGTTATCAAATTCTGAACGTGGGCCAGCCTTGCTAGGTGCTACACCTAGGCTCAGGTTTTGGATGGCCACACGCGTAGCATTACCTACGTCGAAAATATCACCATGAGCTGTCCAATACCCATTATCTACCCAGTTGATGGCTCGACGGCCAAAATCAGCTAGGTCAGGTAGCGCTGCGCTGCTATTGAGGCGGGCCAGTGTTTCGGCCAGGCAAAACGTTAGCGACGAGTCATCTGACCACGTACCCGGCGGCTGGTGATGAGTACCGTAGCCCCGCATGGACACGACGGGGTCGCGGCGGCGAGCCTCGCGGCCGATGAACTCGACGGGCACCCCTAGGGCATCGCCCACAGCCAAGCCTAGGAGGGCAGCGCGGGCTGCGGGTAGCAGAGAAGTGGACATAGAAAACTGTTCGTCGATGTGGCGCGTTTATTGTTCGGCAAAGGAAGTAATTAGCGCTCATAATCCGGGGCTTTTCCGCCCACCTAGGGCACAAGACGGCGCTCTGGCAACTGAGCTCAACTTGAGTGCGTTATTCCCGCTGTTTGTCGGCACTATTCTGGCCTCTGGCGGCGTTTTCATCGTATATAGTGCTAGGTTGGTTGCTTCCTCCTACATTTGGCTTCTTCATACTATTATTCTTTTTAGATGCTTTCCTCCCGTTTTAAAATAGGTATGTACGCGGGTATGGTTGGGGCCGTGTTTGGACTCGCCTCCTACCGCTTTTACCGGCACAACGACCCTACCGCCCTACCTACTAAGGAGCAGGTGCTGGTGGGCACGTTGGTGCAAGGCCTGTCCTCCGCTCACTACCAGCCCGAGCGCATCGACGATGCGTTCAGTAAGCGGGTGTTTGACTTATATCTCAAGCGTATCGACTACCGCAAGAAGTTCTTGACGCAGGCCGATGTGACGCAGCTTCGCCAGTACGAAACCAAGATTGACGACGAAACCAAGGCTGGTACCCACGGCTTTCTGGACTTAAGCACTAGGCTCATGAAAGAGCGTACCAAGCAAGTGCAGGACCTGACGCATCAGATTCTGGCCCAGCCATTCACGTTCGACACCGAAGAGACGTTCCAGACGGATTTTGAGAAGGCCACCTTTCCGCTCAACACCGCCGACCAGCGCGAGCAGTGGCGCAAGCTGCTGAAGTACGAGACCATGACGCGCGTGGCCGAAATGATGGATGAGCAGGACAAGCGCCACGACCGCGCCAAAACCGCTAGCCAAGCCAAGGAACCCGCCACTGCTGAGCCCGACCGCACCCCCGTTCAAATGGAGGTAGAAGCCCGCAAACGTGTGCAGAAGTACTACGATGAGCAGTTTGCCGACATGCCCGACGCCAACGATACGCTGACGAACTACGCAAACACCATCGCTAATACTTATGACCCGCATACCGAGTATTTTGCGCCCAAAGACAAGGAAGAATTTGACTACCAGCTCACCGGACGCCTTGAAGGTATCGGGGCTACGCTGCGTGAAAAAGAAGGCCTGATTTACATCGAGGAAATCGTGCCTGGTTCGGCTTCGTTCCGCCAAGGCCAGCTTAAGAAGGGCGACGCTATCCTGCGCGTGGCGCAGGGTCCAGCCGAACCCGTAAGCATCGAAGGCTGGCACACGTCGAAGGCTGTGACGCTCATTCGTGGCAAAAAGGGCACCGAGGTACGCCTGACGGTGAAAAAACCAGATGGCTCGACCAAGGTCATTCCCATCATCCGTGATGTGGTGGTCAACGAGGAGACTTACGCGCAGTCGGCTGTTATCAACGACCCGAGCGGCAAGAAAATCGGTTACCTGCGCCTACCCGGCTTTTATGCCGACTTCAACAACAACGGCGGCCGTTCGTCGGCCGACGACGTGAAGAAGGAGCTAGTAAAGCTCAACGCCGAAGGTGTACAGGGTGTAGTGTTTGACCTCCGCGAAAACGGTGGTGGCTCCCTCACCGATGCTGTCGAGATGGCTGGCTTGTTCATGCCCAGCGGCCCCATGGTGCAGGTGCACTCCAGCCAAGGCATGACGCAGGTACTCAACGACAAAGACCCCCGCGTACAGTACACTGGCCCACTCGTAGTACTGGTAAACAAGCACAGCGCCTCGGCCTCTGAGATTCTGGCGGCTGCCGTGCAGGATTACAAGCGTGGCATCATCATGGGTACGACTAGTACTTATGGCAAAGGCACCGTGCAGCGCGTGGTAGACCTCGACGAGACGCTCCCGGCTGAGTTGAACTCGCTCAAGCCCTTCGGCTCGCTCAAGTTCACCATGCAGAAATTCTACCGCGTTACTGGAGCCTCAACCCAGTTTAAGGGCGTGGCTTCTGATATCGTGCTGCCAGACATCTACTCCTACCTCGACCAGGGTGAGAAAGAGTCGGACTACCCGCTGAAGTGGGACGAGATTAAGCCTGCCCCTTTCCGCGCCTGGGACCAGCAGCCTGACTACACTAAACTTGAAGCCAACAGCAAAGCTCGCGTGGCAGCTAGCCCCAGCTTCAAGCAAATGACAGAGATAGTGCAAACTCTGCGCAAGCGCAAAGACGAGAATACAGTATCGTTGAAGCTCAGCACTTACCGCACAGCTCGCCTGGCCGATAAAGCTGTATCGGATAAGTATGAGGCTATTCAAAAAACGGCCAATACGCTGGTCATTAAACCCCTGGCTGCCGATACGAAAACCCTAGCTGGCGATTCAGTTAAAATCAATCGTTCGATGCGCTTCACCCGCGGCCTGAATAAGGACATCACCCTAGGTGAAGCTGTGAACGTGTTGAAAGACCAAATGTAGACCGCAGATATAGCGGACTCAACTGTGCTTGTGCGGATACGCTTGCCAACGGCAAGTTGACCGCACAAATGCTAGTTAAAGCAATAAAAAAGGGCTGCTTATAGGCAGCCCTTTTTTATTGCTTATTTTTTTAGTAAATCGCCTTACTTTCATGTGCTATTAAAGAAGACATTGCTAAGTAGAAAACTATGTCACATCTAGTTCTTACCCACTTCCAGTATGTCCTTAAAGCGTTTTTACGCCAGAATACGGGTAGCCAACCAAGCCCACTGAATCTGCAATTATTTTTAGTAAACGGCAACTAATTTTCTTGGCTATGGGTTTATATGGTATGACTACGAAAACCGAAGCCCGCATTATTCCGCTCATCCCTACCGAGCCCTATCAGGCTCCGATGACCGTAGCCGCTGCCGAAGCCGTGCTCACGCCCGAGGAGCAGGAACAGCAGCGCCTTGCTGATGAGAACTGGCGCCGCTCTATTCCGGCGCAGGTGTTTCTCAACTATTTCTTCGCCATTAACTACCACTTGCAAGACGGCGAAGGTCCGTTAGGTGGCCTAGGTCATCTACCCTACTTCCGCCAGCACCAAGCCGAGCTAAACGACACGGATGTAGCTGCGCTCACCAAACTGCTGCACACTTGCTGGAGCACCGAGTATGCCCTGCGCGCTACCGCCGAGCTGGGCGACGATAACTTCTTGCGCAACGCGTTACACTGGACGTTCCCGCAGGCATATCATACCATTTTGTCGGGCCTGCAAGCCTTCCTATACACCACCGGCGTGCGCTCCAACAACGCCCAGGTTATTCGCCGCGAGGTTGGGCGCTTGGTAGTAAAGAATGCGTATCCACGTCCTATTTCCTTCTACGCCGCTGGTGCCTACGGCGACTTCTCGATTCATCGCCTGCCGCTGGCTGGTTACAAGGCTGGCCTGCATATTGCCTCGCAAGAGATTGACGCGCAAGCTCAGATTGGGCAGTTCCTGCGCACCACCCGCAAGCAGAAGGCCATTAGCACGCGCCAGCAGGTGCAGGCTAACCCCAACACCGCCATCCGTAGCCAGAAGACTGGCCGCCCACTTGATAAGTGGACCGCTGCCCACTGGCAGCAGATTACCTGGCGCCTTGGCTACACCACTATCTTCGACTTGCTAGGTCGCTTGCGCATCTCGCAGAGCAGCCGCGAGATTGAGCGCTACGTGGAGGCTGACATCGACTTCCGCCTGTTCCACAGCTCGTTGCTCAATATTGTGAGCTACCTCAATGGGGTGCACGAAACCTACGTGGCCAAGGCCCTAGGTCTAGAGCGCTACGAGCAGCTAGTACGCGAACTACCCACGCACTTGCAGCACGGCTTTGTGCAGGAGCGCCTGCGCACACGCGTGCAGCCTACCCTACTCGGCGCTGAGCCCGAGCCGGAGCTAAAAATGGCTGCCTAGGCCGTAATGCTAGCATATTCCACGGATTTCACAGCTAGCCTCGCTTGCTAAGAGATGACTAAGTGGATTGGCTAAACTAAAAAGCCGCTCCTTTTCGGAGCGGCTTTTTTCGTGCCGTACTTTTGCACTTCATTTTACTTATCTACCACGTGGCTGCCTGTGGCACGCAGGCTGGTTTTTCTGGCAAATCGGTTAGGACTGCGAATCAGCGCAGTTAAAATCCGATTCATCCGAGGAATCTGACAAATCCGTGGTCCAGACAACCTATGCATCACCTTAGTGAACAAGAGCAGCTGCGCCGCCAGAAACTGACGCAACTACAAGAGCTTGGCGTTGAGCCGTATCCGTCGGAGTTGTTCGACGTGAATTTCCATGCTCAGGAAATCCTTGACAACTACCGCCCTGAGCTCAACAACTTCCAGGAAGTCTCGTTGGCTGGGCGCCTCATGTCGTCGCGCGTGATGGGCAAGGCCTCGTTTGCCGAGCTCATGGACTCGTCGGGGCGCATTCAGCTCTACATCAATCGTGATGAGATAGCACCTGGTGAAGACAAGACCCTGTATAACACCGTATTTAAGAAGCTACTTGACCTAGGCGACTTCATTGGGGTGAAAGGCCATGTGTTCACCACGCAGGTTGGCGAAATTTCGGTGCACGTAACGGAGCTCAAGCTGCTCGCTAAGTCGCTGCGCCCGCTGCCGGTTGTAAAAACGAAGAAAGACGAAGTAACTGGTGAAGAAGTCATCTACGATTCCTTCACCGACCCCGAGCAGCGCTACCGCCAGCGCTACGTAGACTTGGTTGTGAACCCGCACGTGCGCGAGACGTTCATCAAGCGCACGCAGCTGGTGCAAGCCATGCGTAACTATTTGAATGATAAAGGCTACCTAGAAGTAGAAACGCCTATCTTGCAGCCGCTGTACGGCGGCGCGGCGGCGCGCCCATTCAAAACGCACCACAACACGCTGGACATGACGCTGTATCTGCGCATCGCCAACGAGCTGTATCTCAAGCGCCTGATTGTGGGCGGCTTCGATGGCGTGTACGAGTTCTCCAAGGACTTCCGCAACGAAGGCATGTCGCGCTTCCACAATCCCGAGTTCACCCAGATGGAGCTGTACGTAGCCTACAAAGACTACGCCTGGATGATGGACCTAGTAGAAGAAATGGTGGAGCGCGTGGCCCTGGAGCTGCATGGCAAAACCGAGGTACAGGTAGGCGACAACCTCATCAACTTCCAGCGGCCGTGGCAGCGCTACACCATGTTTGAGGCGATTGAGAAGTACACCGGCGTGGCCATCGGTGAGATGGACGAAGCCGCCCTGCGCGAAACGGCTACCAAGCTGCACGTAGAGCTCGACCCCAGCATGGGCAAGGCCAAAATCATTGACGAAATCTTCGGCGAGCACGTCGAGCCTAAGCTCATCCAGCCTACCTTCATCACCGACTACCCCGTCGAGATGTCGCCGCTGGCCAAGAAGCACCGCGACCGTCCCGGTCTTGTAGAGCGCTTCGAGGCTATTTGCAACGGCAAGGAAATTTGCAACGCTTTCTCCGAGCTCAATGACCCCATCGACCAGCGCCAGCGCTTTGAGGACCAGTTGGAACTCGGCAAGCGCGGCGACACCGAGGCCATGGTACTGGATGACGACTTCCTGCGCGCTCTTGAGTACGGCATGCCACCTACAGCAGGCCTAGGTATCGGTATCGACCGCCTAAGCATGATTATGACCAACTCGCCCTCTATACAAGAGGTACTCTTCTTCCCTCAGATGCGGCCAGAAGCCCTATAAGTAGCCCTAGGTACTAGACACCCACGTATAGCTTAGTCTATAAGAAAGCTACGCGTGGGTGTCCAGCACCTAGGCACCAGGCTTAAAAATCGAAAAGCCCGGCACCATTAAGGTACCGGGCTTTTCTTTTAAACAGCTAACCAGAAACTAAAGTTGATTGGCAGAAGCTTGCGATGGATTATCTGATTTTACGACTGGCATGTTAAACCACTTACCAGCAGAAGTTCCTATAATCGGCAATTTTACGACCAACGCTCAAAAGTTTAAAACTTAAGCCGTTTGTAGTGTCTTTAACGGTGTGTCGCTAGCGAGGTTACAAAAGCAGCAAAAATATTTTTATTATTTTTTGAGCCGCTCACTAACCACCTATTATATAGCGCCCCGGTGGCGGCCGTCGCTACCATCGCCGTCATAGTCGAGCGTGTTATCAGCGGCGGTGTAGTCATCACCCCCTATTGAGCGGCCATTGCCGGTGGCTGAGGTAGTCAGGTCACCAGGCTCAGCTTGGTCACCACTACTCATGGAGTTGAAGAGTGCATCGGCAGCCTCCCGGTCTTCGCTCACCGCCGCATCGGGGTTGGTATGAGGCTGCCCCTGAAGCTTGCCTAGGGCATCTTGTACCAGCTTGCCGAGGCTGCCGCCCCACTTGCTAGCCGATTCGCGTATGCCCTTGCGAGCGTCTTCTCCAGTTTCGGGGGCTAGTAACAAGCCAGCTACGATGCCGGCCGTAGCGCCAGCTAGCAGCGAAACAATAACTTTTCCGTTGTCTTTTGGCATGAGTGAAAGAGGTAAAAGGGTGAGTAAGAAGAGAAAGTCAAGGAAGCAGACTAACGGCGAAGTGGACCTAGGGGTTGGGACAGCACACAAAAAAGCCCTGTACCAATTAGTACAAGGCTTTTTAAATAATCTAAGAAGCCGATAGCTTACTTAACAGCATCTTTGGCGGCATCAACACCTTTGTTAGCAGCGTCTTTGGCTTTGTCAGCACCTTCGCTAACGGCATCCTTAGCTTTGTCGGCTAGGTTGTCACCTTTGCCTACTAGGTCGTTGATGATTTTGGTTACTTCGGCTTTGCCTTTGCCTAGCTTCTCTTGCAGCTTACCAAGCAGCTCGTCACCTTTGCCTTCAGCGTAGGTGAGGTCTTCGTCGGTCAGCTGTGCGTACTGCTGCTTCAGCTTGCCTTTGATATCATCCCAGTTGCCGGTGATATTCAGGCTTCCACCCGCGCCCAGGATGCCTAGGTCTTCAAGCTTCTCCGAAAGGCCTTTGAACTTCGTTTCGAGGTCAGCGCTATATTGCTTGTACTGGTCGCCCAGCTTATTGCTATAATCTTTTGCGGCACCTTTCCAATTATCGAGGGTTACCGAGCCTTTATCGGGGGCCAGCAGAATGCCAGCTAGGATACCGGCGCTAGCGCCAGCTAGGGCGGCGAGAACAATTTTGCCTGCGTTGTTATCTTCTTCGCGGTACGACATGAGAAGTAAAAAAAGGTGATAAGGTGTTTTAATGGAGCAGGGCTAGAGGGGCCCTTTCGCCCGTTGGTAGGCAGCTATACGGGGCACGCACCGGGGGGTTGGGCGGTAGGTGCAAAATTTCGGCTGAAACGGTCATTTCACTACACTGCCATTACTTTGCCTTCACTTATGGCTTTTATCTCCCGCGCTAGCACCCTAGGGCTGCTGGCTACTACCCTCTTAGCCTTTGGCTGCCAGCGCCCAGCAGCTCAAGCAACTGCCCCCGTGGCCGACTGTATCGACCCTACACGCGTCAAGCCAGACGGAATTTGCACTATGGAGTATAAGCCTGTGTGCGGCTGCAATGGGCAGACGTACTCCAACGCATGCACCGCCAGCAACGCGGGCGTGCGCACTTTCACTGAGGGCCCCTGCCCCACCCGCCCTTAGCGCAGACGCTTTTTACCTACTTGTATGGCTACCTCCAAGAACTACTTCCGTAACCCGCAGCCTTTTCGCGTGCCTACTACCGATGGCAAGCTTATCGAGGAGCACGTGGGCCTGGCCAGCACCGGCACCGGCCAGTATAGCCTGGCCCATATGGTGGCGCCGCCCCAGTGGAGCGAGCCGCACCAACGGCCCGAATTTGACGAGATAACTATCGTGGTGCGCGGGCGTAAGCGCTTCGAAATCGACGGCGACGTAGTAGAGCTACAAGCCGGCGAGTCGCTACTCATTCGGGCTGGCGCCCGGGTGCGTTATTCCAATCCTTTTGACGCCGAATGCGAATATTGGTCGGTGTGTGTACCAGCTTTTAGCCCAGCTACCGTACACCGGGAAGAATAAGCGCCTCTTTAGGCTACTCCCATGACAACTACGCTGGCTACCTACCCCTTTTTAAACATCATACTGCACACCGGTACTCGCAACGTGCTAGAGACAGAATGGCTAGGCTTTGCCGGAAGCAACGATTTTCGCACCGCGCTCACAGAAGCGCTACGGCTGGCCCGGCAGCACCGCGTCACGGGCTGGGTGGCCGATGACCGCCACCTAGGCGCCGTGCGCCCCAAAGATTTGGAGTGGACGCATAATACTGTGTTGGTACCACTCTCCGAGCTGGGCGTGGAGCGCTTTGCACACCTGGAATCGGAAGAAGCCCTCAACCGGCTCACCATCAATGGCATGTACCAATCGGCTGTACCTGGGTTAGCCTATGAGTTTAGGCACTTTAGCTCGTTAGCAGAAGCTCGACTCTGGGCTGCTGGCTAACTAGCGGTCACTTTTTACTAATAGCTTGCTGCGCTGGGGTTGGTGCTTAGGCTGTGCACCTGGCTCGTAACCTTAGTCTTACCTAGTTTCGCTAGCTGCTCTACTCCTAGCACTACGGCCAGTAGTACGCTCGGTGCCCAGATGGGCAGCGTAATCCAAGCCCAAGACCAATCGCTTATAGTGGGCACGTGCCACAGTTTGAGGGCGGGCAGCGTCATTACCAGGCACTGGTACATAAGCACAAGAGCGCATCCGCTCAGGCGGAACTTGTATACTGTATCGTCGGACTGAGCAAATGCGGGGGTGGGATGAGACAGGTAATGCACGGGCCTTAATAATTAGCTGGTGAGGGAGTATTACGGCAGCCAAATTACTGCGAATAGTCCTATCATACCAAGTATTTGACGACGCCTAAAATCAACCTTCTTTAAAGCACTCTTACTGAGAGTAAATACTGCAAACGCATAAGGTTAAAGTGCATTTTATAACCGTTTTCATTCTTATAAAAATTCTATAACCTCTCTCATAGATACTATGTGTGCCTGCTTACATGTCGGCTAGGTTAGCAAACTTCAAAAGCAGCATTTTATTCTCCAATTACTTTTGAATTATCCGGGCTAGCCAAAAAAAATTAACTTTTTTTTGACGAAGCCACTGTCACCAGTGTGCTTTTGAAGCAACAAGACCAATGGCGTACTAGAATCTAGTAAAGCAAGCGCAGTAAATAGCCAAGTGCAAACGCTCGTCGCTCGAGGATTTGACGACTTAATAAGAACCCCAAGATGGAAGAATAACTAGGCATGATAGTAGCAAGTACGGCTAAAATCCTAATTACTGTGGTTATTTAGCAGTCACATTCTTCCGTCCTGCCCGTTTCATTCCCGCCCATGCGCAAGTCCTCGCCCTTATTAATAGGCTTTTTAATGCTGGCAGCCTGCGCGCCCAAAACTATTAACTCGGCTAACTACGCCCTAGGGGCTCAGCGTTTCCGGGTGCCAGCCAGAGCCCTACCCGGCATGGGTACTCCAAGCAATCGCGATGGCCTTGACATTGAAATTGGGCACCGCCCTTTTGGCGCTGGGCAAGGCGTTTTTTTGATTAGCTACGAAAAGCCTGTGAACGCGCCCGAGACAGCTTACCGCTTGGCACTGCTCACCTACACCTACAATGCAGCGGATAGCTACACCAGCGTCAGCTATACCCTCGACTTAGAAGGGAAGCTTACCCGCCTACCCAGCGGGGGGTTTACAGGGCAGTTTTCTGGCGCTTTACCAGCTACTGCCATCGGCAAAAGCAGCACTGTGCGGGGCACGTTCAAGGTCGCCCCGCCTATTCGTAAAGCAGGCACAGCGCCTCACGGCAAGCATTAACAACGCTAGACGGCGTAGGCGCTTAGGGGCACCACTCTGCAGAGCTCATTTTGTGGGCAGCTCAGCTATACTGCTACTAAGCAGCGGGACTAGGGGTACGCGCTCAGCCACCAGCCAGCCTGGGCTCTTGGGTCTGCTTCGTAACCTAGGGTGTGGTGGGCAAATACCAAATCGGACCTGGATGGTGCTTTTGCAGTAGCAGGTGCAGGTCTTCTAAGCGCCGGGCCACGGGCTTCAGCACTCCCGCAGATGCCGATGCATTGGCACTAAACTGTGCGAGCAGATACTGAACAAGCACGCTTATTTGGCGCACCTCGTCAGTCATCAAGGTTTGTAGCGACTGCCACCGCTCCCGAGAAGTTGCCTTTTGATGCGTCAAACACACGTGGCGAATAGTAATTAGCTCACTGACCAACCCAGCAAGCTGCGCTAAAAGTTGCCGCTCGTCTTCGCCAAAGCTGCGGGGCTGATGCCCAATCACGCAGAGGGTCCCAATAAGGTACTGAATAGGTGTGTGCAAAGGAGCACCGGCGTAGAACTGCAAGTCTTTGGCCTGCGCTGCCGTCGAAGCCAGGGTCGTTAGGCGCTGCAATTGGTCAGGCTTAGTCAGGTTCGTGAAGACCAGCGGTGTACGCTGATTAACTACCATAGCACAGATGGCCTCTTCACGAGGCTGGTGCAGCAACCCAGGCAGTCCTTGATTGGCTTTGTAAGCCACTTCATCCGCGTCGACTAACGCAATCAAGGAAATAGGCAGACTGAAAACCTGCGCCGCAAGCCGAACCAACTCATCAAAAACGGGCTCTTGCTGCGCAGGCAATAGTTCGTACTGGTGCAGTGCCTGGAGTCGTTCAGTTTCGTTAGATGGCGATAAACTATAAGTTGTAGCAAGTGGTATCATAGCAAGACACAAGAAAGGACAAGTAAAAAAATGATAAATACAATTTTGAACTTAATCATCTATGTATCTACTAAACACAAGCTTACTTATACAAATGTTCACCTAGTTTTTTAATCCACCTACTTTATCTTCAAGTTCAACAAAATATTTTATATTTCCTATTACTCATTTACTCTCCGCTATTATTCTCATCAGATTTGCCTGTTGATGGCTATGCACCCGCAGTTGAGTAGGTACCACACTCACCAGCACTTGACGAGAGTAGCTACTGAAAGTCAACTCCCTATAAAGTTTACTCCCACAAATGCGCTACTATATAGTTCTAGAGCGAGATAACAGCCAGCTCACACAACTATAACTTTTCCAATACCTACGACCGCAGTAGGGCCCCGACCTTTGAGGTATGAAAACTCAACAGGCGCAACGCCGAATTATTGCAGCAGCACTATTCTCCACTAATGGCACTGCTCCCCTACTCAGCCGCTACGAGCAGTTACTGGCCGAGCAATATATTCAAGGCCACCTTACTATTCAGCATGCCATTGCATTATTAAAAGAATATCAGCGGAAGCAACTAGCTAACTGCTAATCAGTAGCAAAGAATAAGCCCTGAACGCCCCGAGTGGCACTATCGTCTTTTAAATATACCTACCAGCTGCTGGTATTACTAAAGTAGCAGACACTCAAAAGCCATTCTTTTTTACCGCAAAGCAAGGCCTATTCTAACCAATAACTACTTAAAAGCCAAACACTCTTATCCATGCAGCAGACCTCGGCAATGCACCCTAGGGGCTACGTCGCTGCCACAGGGAAGTAGACTGAGAAAGTAGTGCCAACCTCTAGTTGGCTCTGCACCTCTATGCGGCCACCAGCGTTTTCCATAATGCGTTTGACCATATAGAGGCCAATGCCGGAGCCCTCGACGTGGGTGTGCAGGCGCTGAAACATCTGAAATAGACGGGCTTGGCTTGTAGCAGCGAGTCCTAGGCCGTTATCTTGCACCGTGAGCACCTGATAGCCGGCGGCTTTGTGACAGCGTATGCCCACCACGGGTGCTCGGTCGGGATGATGGTACTTGAGGGCGTTGCTAAGCAGGTTGTACACCACCGAGCGCAGGTTTTTTTCTGAGAAGGCCAGGGGCGCACAGTTGTGCACCTCCACTAGCAGCTGCGCCTGGGTAGCGTGCAGCAGCGGTGCTAGGTCCAGCCGGACCTCCGCGATTATATCCTGGAGGTTCACTTGGCTTGTTGGCCGGGCATACTCCTGCTGGAGCTTGCTGATATCGGTTAGGTGGCCGATGGTGCGCTTGAAGCGGTCGACGGACTCCAACATCAAGCTCAGGATGTGAGTGACCTCGCCCGCCCGGCGAGTGGCGGGCAGCTCGATATCTAAGACATGAAGCAGGCCTTCGATATTGGTGATAGGCGCGCGCAAATCGTGCGAGGCCGTGTAGATGAAATTATCCAGGTCCACGTTGGTGCGCGTGAGCTCCTGGTTGGTATCGCTCAGCTCCCGGTTGCTGGCTTGCAGCTCTGCGTTGATGGCCGCTAACTGCTCGTTTAGCTCCTGCACTCGCTGGCGGACGCGTACCTGCTCTGTCACATCAAAGGTGAAGACCAGCACCCCGTCAATGCGGCCTTGCTCGTCGTAGCGCGCCTGATGCGTGTAGTTAAAATAGAAGTCACGTAGGGGCCCACCGGCGTGCCTGGCCAACGAAATATGTTGGTCGATTTCTTGGTGCGTTTCCCCTGTTTCGTACACCCGGCGCAAGGCGTGCCACACGGGCTGGTCAGCGAGCTCAGGCAGGGCCTCCAGCATAGGCCGGCCCAACAGTGCCCGGCCGGCGAACAGCTGCTGATAGCTGGGGTTGACCAACTCATACACCAGGGCGGGGCCGTCGAGCATGCAGATAGCGACGGGGGCTTGCATGAGCAAGCGCTCCAGCCGCAGGCGCTGGCCCTCGGCGGCAGCGCGGGCGTGCTGCACCTCCTGGGTGCGCCTGGCCACGCGGGTCTCCAGCGTCTGGTTGAGCTGGTGCAGGTCGAGTTGCGCCAGTTCTAGCGCCGCGACGTTGAGTTGAATTTCTCGGTTAGCGTTTTGAAGCTCTTCGTTGATGACCGTCAACTCTTCATTCAGTTGGCTGGTCTGTTGCTCCTGGGCCTGCACCCGCTCGCGGGCCTCTACCTGCTCGGTAACTTCAAGAGCCACGTTGAGAACGCCCTGCACCGCACCTAGGGCGTCGTAAAATGGCTGGTAGACAAAGTTGTAGTACGTCTTGCGCAAGTGGCCGTCGCGCAGCATGTAGGCGGGTACTTCGGTACCCACGTAGGGCACCTGGGTTTCCAGCACCTGCTGCAAAAGCTTCTCGAAGCCCTGGCCTTGCAGCTCCGGCACGGCTTCTAGGATAGGAAGGTGCAGCACCTCGGCTGGCGTGCGCCCCCACATACCGCTCAGCAAGGGGTTGACTGCCGTGACGCGAAACTCAGGCCCTTCCAGCAGCCCTATGGCTACTGGCGCTTGCTGAAGCAGGGCCTGCACTTGGTCCCACTCGTGCTCGGCAGCAGCACGGGCGGCTTGCTCCTGGGCTTGGCCTTCGCGCAGGGCAACCTCCGCGGCCGGGCGTGGCTCCTGGGCCGTGTCAAAAAAACTTACCAGCAGGCCCTGCCCTACGCGCTGGGCCGACAGGTGGAAGTGGCTGTTGAGGCCATCGCCCTGGTAATTCACTTCTAGCTGGGCGGGCTCACCCGATTCGAAAGCCGTGCACTGAAACGCAAATACGCCGGTACTCAGCGCGTGTGGGTAGCACTGCAAGTACGTGCCGCTGGGGCGGGCAGGCTTCCCCAGCATGCGCTGCGCCGCGGGGTTGAGCAGGTCGATAGTAAAATCGATTAGCGAGCCCGCTGCACTTCGCAAGGGGGTGCAGAGGGCCACCCCCGTTAGCGAAGCACTTAACAAACCTTCCAGCAGCTCCTCCATAGGATACGTTGGGTGCAGGTCGGCTGGAAAAGAGGCAGCAACTGGCAAATCGGGCATACACGGAAATACGCAAAGTGGACGCTGGGGCGAAGGCAGTAGGCACAGGCAGTGAGCGCGAAAGCTCTCAACGCCGAGTAGAGAGCTACTCGCCTTTGCCTCACGGCTGAAAGTACTACCCAATTGGCCAGTCCTCCCAGTGGCGGGGCCTAGGTGCAGTGCCTGACGGCCGCACTGCACCTAGGCCCCGCCACACGGCACAGTTTGTAAGCTTAACACTAGCGCCGTTCTTTGCCTGGCTTTTCTAAAGCACTCGACCACTCCTGACCTCTATTTTTAACTCAGGCTCGTACATACTTTGGCAGTAAACTACTTACCAAGGCTTACCCACTAGTTTACTGCTGCCGCCTGCTATGTTGGACATCCACGGCGCTGGGCGTCAGTCACCCTCAACTCCATGGAAGACGTTCCGTTGCAAGAGCTCCCGGCTAGCCACCATTCCCACCCCGCCGCACCTAGCTTAGACCTAGCCGAGACCCAAGCGCTACTGGCGGAGGCGCTGGCCCAGCAGCAAGCCCTACGGCTCGAAAATCAGCAGCTGCTCGCGGCTCGGCAGGAGCTAGCCACCAGCGAAGCCCGCCTAAAAGCTGCCGAAGCGGTAGCCGGCCTAGGTAGCTATGAGATAGACCTAGTGAGCGGCACGCTGCATTTTTCGGAAGGCTTGTACCGGCTATTTGGCGAAGACTCCTACTCGCTTCCGGTTTCGATAGCGTGGCTTGATGCGCGCTCGGACCCGGCAGATGCGGCCGTAATACGCGAAGTGCTCGCCCAAGCCCAGCACGACAAGCAACCCTACCACTGCACCCGCCGCATTCGGCGGGCCGATGGGCAGTGGCGCGTCTTTGCCTCGCACGGCCGGGTAGTGTGCGACGCCGCCGGGGCAGCCGTTCGGCTCGAAGGCGTGATAGAAGACAAGACCGAGGCGTACCAGGCTGAGCAGGAGCTGCTGACTACCAAGCAGCGCCTGCAAGTGACCCTAGACAGCTCGCTGTACATAGTACAGGCTTTTGAGGCGGTGCGCGACGAAACCGGGCGCATCGTGGATTATACCTGGGTTTTTGCCAATAAGACCTGGAAAGACCGGTACGGCGAGCCCGAGGGCAAAAGCATGCGCAAAGAAAACCCCGGCGTGATGACCAACGGGCTGTTTGAGAAGTTCGTGCAAGTCACCGAAACCGGCGTACCCATCGACCACGAGCAGTTTTACGACCACGAGCAGTTCGACGGCTGGTTTCATCAGACGCTGGTGAAGATGGGCGATGGCTTCGTGATGCACACCGAGGACATTAACGACCGCAAGCAGGCCGAGCAGGAGATGCAAGCCAGCCGCGAGCTGCTGCGGGCCACCATCGACAGCTCGCTCGACATGGTGCAGGTATTTGAGGCAGTGCGCGATGACCAGGGCGAAATCATTGATTTTACCTGGATTCTGAACAACCAGGTTTCGGAAAAATACTACGGCAGCGTTATTGGCCAGCGCCTGCTGGCGCAGAACCCAGGCGTGGTCGAAGCAGGCATTTTCAACGCGTTCAAACAGGTAGTTGAAACCGGGCAACCCGGCCAGCGCGAGTGGCGCTATGCGCGAGAACAATTCGACGGCTGGTTTCACCAATCTACTGTGAAGCTGCACGACGGGGTAGCTACCACCACGGCCGACATCAGCGAGCGCAAGCGAATAGAGCAGGAAGTGCTGCTGCTCAAAGATGCCCTCACCCGGCACGCCGAGGACAAATACCGCACGCTGTTCGAATCTATCGACGAAGGATTTGCGCTCATCAAAATGCTGTTTGATGAGGCGGGCCACCCGGTAGATTACCTGTTTTTGGAAACCAATCGAGTGTACGAACGGCAAACTGGCTCCAGCAACGTCGTGGGCAAGCGAGTACTCGAGCTCGACCCACACCTAGAAACTTATTGGCTCGAAACCTACGGCCAAGTGGCGCTGACCGGCGAGCCAGTGCGCCTCGAAAACTACCACAAACGCTCGGGCCGCTGGTACTCGGCCTACGCGTCGCGGGTGGGCGGGGCGGGCAGCCTGTTGGTTGCCCTGGTCTTCGATGATATCACCGAGCGCAAGCACCAAGAGCAGCGGCAGGCTTTTTTACTGAAGCTGAGCGATGTACTGCGCCCCCTTTCTAAGGCGTTTGATATTCAGCGTGCTGCGCTGCAAGTGGTTGGCGAGCAGCTGAACCTTGACTGGGTACTGTATACCGAACTCGACCCGGAGGCGGCCACCCACACAGCCCAGACCTGCTATGTGCGCGAAGGCTTTGTAGTTTGTGAAGGGCAGCCACCGCTGGGGTTGCTTACCGAGGCGGCGCGGGCACTGCGGCAGGGCAAAACCGACGTTGTCTACGATGTGGAAGCAGCCGAGCGGCTTAGCTCAGCCGACAAAGCAGCGTACACCAACATCGGGGTGCAGGCCTTTGTGGTAGTACCGCTTATCAAGGACGGGCAGTGGATTGCTAACCTAGCAGCTTATGCCAGCACTCCCCGCCAATGGTTGCCGCAGGAGGTAGCGCTGCTCGAAGAAGCCGCCGAGCGCACCCGGGCAGCGGTAGAGCGCGCCCACACCGAAGACGCCCGGCGCCAATCGGAGGAGCGGCTGCGCGTGGCTATCGACGCCGCCGAGCTAGGTACCTGGGACTGGGACCTGGCCGCTGATGAGGTGCGCTGGAATGCCCGCCACTATGCCCAGTTTGGCCTGGAGCCCACCCCTGCTCCCCTCACACCTGACGATTTTGCCCGCTACCTGCACCCAGATGACCGGCCCGAGGTAATGCGCCGGCTGCAAGCTGCCGTGGACGAAAACCAGCTATTCGAAGCCGAGTTTCGGGTGTTTACGGCCCACGACGAGCTGCGCTGGATGAGCAGCCACGGCCAAGCCACCAACATAGCCCCCGACGGGCGTGCTCAGCGCATAAGCGGCGTAATACTGGATGTGACCGAGCGCAAACACGCCGAGCAGCACCTGCAAGCGCTGGCTTCTTCGCTCGAGCGGAAAGTGCAGCAGCGAACCCAGGCATTGCGCGAGGGCCGAGACCTGCTACAATCTGTGTACGACACCACCCTCGTCGGCATGACGGTGCTGCACACGGTGCGCAACGAGACGACAGGCACCGTCGAGGATTTTACCTTTGTTTCTGTCAACAAAGAGCTGGCGCGCCTGACCGGCCGCACCGACCTAGTGGGCCGGCGCTACGTGCAGGAATTTCCGGGCATGGTGCCCAGCGGCATGTTTGCCCTCATGGTACAGGTCGTTGAGACCGGCCGGCCGCAACAAAGCGAGTTTTTTTACCACTACGACAACATAAACCGCTGGCTCGCTACGATGCACGTGAAGCTCGATGATGGCGTGGTATCAACCATTCTCGACATCACCGAGCGCAAGCTGGCCGAGCAGGAGTTGCTCAAAAGCCTGCGGCTGCTCGAGCAATCGGAGCAGGTAGCTGACCTAGGCAGCTGGGTATATGAGCTGGCCACGGGCGAACTGCGCTGGTCGGCGGGCATGTACCGCCTCTTCTGTCTGGCGCCGGGCACACCGGTGGCACCCAGCATCTACCTCGACCACGTGGTGGCCGCCGACCGGCCCGCGGCCGAGCGCGTGGTGCGAGCGTTGACCAAGGCACCAACCGACCTAGAGGAAACGCTGCGCCTGCGGGTAGGCCATGAGGAGCGCACGATGCGCCTCAAGGCCGCCCTGGTGCGCGATGAGGCGGGCCAGCCCGTTCGGCTATTAGGGGTAGACCTCGACATAAGCCAAGTGCAGCGCCTGGAGGCCGACAACCTACGCCTGCACTTGCGCCAGCAGCACGCCCTGTTTGAGGCCGTGCAAGAAGCTCAAGAAGAAGAGCGCCGCCGCATGTCCGAAAGTTTGCACAACGGCATTGGGCAACTGCTCTACGCCACCAAGCTTCAGCTCGACTGTTTGCCCGCCACGCCTGCGCTATCGCCCGGCCGCGAGGCGGCCCGCCTGCTAAGCGAAGCCATCGAGCAGACGCGTACCCTCTCGCACGAGCTAACGCCTGCCATTCTGGAGGAGTTTGGCCTAGAAGCGACCTTACAAAGTATCTGCCGCTCCCTTAACACCCTTACCCTGCGCTGGTACTGTCACCTCGAGCTTGAGCTTGAGCCTCCCCTACCCGCTTCGCTGCAGCTAGCCATCTACCGGCTGGCGCAGGAATTGGTCCAAAATGTCCTTAAGCATGCCCAAGCCACCGAGGCTACCCTAGAGGTAGAGGTGCTACCTGCCTGGGTGGTGCTACGTGTAGAAGACAACGGCCGAGGCTTTGACCCCACCCACACCAGCGATGGGCTAGGCCTGCGCACCCTGCGCAGCCGCGTGGCTCTATTGGGGGGCAGCGTGCACCTCACCACCGCTCCGGGCCAGGGCACGCAGTGCCAGGTACGCATACCTTTTAGCACGCAACAAGCAACCACCAGCTACTAGCGGCGGAAGCGGCCTTGGTCACGCCGCCGCTAGTTGGCGGCGGGCTACCCACCCCTGCGCTACTTCTAGCAGCAAGCCGAGGGCTAGTGCCAAAGCTAGCAGCCCACTAATGAGCACAAGGCTACCGAGATAAGCGAAGCTGATGACGGACAGGATAACTGCCACATTGAGCAGCCCCAGTAGCAGCACGGTGCTAATCTGCGAGAGCCCCAGGGCCAGCAGGCGGTGATGGATATGATTTTTGTCGGGCGCAAAAGGCGACTTGCCTGCCAGCATGCGCAGCAAAAACACGCGTGAGGTATCGAACAATGGCACAAATAGAATGCCCAGCGCCACGGCCGGCGACGCACTACCTAGGGGCTGGCCCGGCGCGTTACTCATTTCCAGGAGCTGAATAGCCAAAACCGATACGATAAAGCCGCACACCAGCGAACCTGTATCGCCCATAAAGATATTGGCTTTGTGAAAGTTATAGCGCAGAAAGCCCAGCGTGCCACCAATCAGACATACCGCAACAAAAGCATAGTTGCTGTAGCCGTCGCCGCCGTAGCGGTAGAAATAATACCCTAGGGTACTGCTGATAATCAACACAATAGTGCCAGCCAGGCCATCGAGACCATCAATGAGGTTGATGGCATTGGTGATGCCCACAATAGCCACAAACGTGAAGCCGTAGCTAACCCCAATGGGCAGCGTGCCAATACCCAGAATGCCCTGGAAGCTGGTAATGCGCACATCAGCCATGAGCATAACTACACCAGTCGCCAGTAGCTGGCCCACAAATTTCTTGGCGACCGAAACGGTTACTAGGTCATCTTTTAGGCCCACGAAAAAGAGTAGCAGGCAGCCGGCCAGCAGGTGCTGCACCCCATTGCCGAGAGGCGCAAAGATGGTAAGGGCCGACAGGAAGCCCGCCAGCACGGCTACGCCACCTAGGCGCGGCGTGGGCTGCTTGTGCACCGAGCGCTCGTTGGGCGCATCAAACAAGTGCTTGAGATGGGCGATATAAATGATGGAGGGCACCGCGAAAGCAGCTATTAACAGGGCCCAAAGCGCGGCAAAAACCAAGTGCATAGTTAACGTATTAGTCATTGTCATACTATTCTATAATAACTTATTAATCAGACATAAACTCAAATCTCCTTCTTTACAGGGCCTATTGCACCTAGGCTCATAGAGCCTAGGTGCAATAGCTTTTATTCGCGCACCACGCGCTGCTGGTAGCGCTGAGTGTCCGTAGTCACGCGCAGCAGGTATAGACCCGCCGCTAGCCCCTGGCCACTGAGCGTAGCCGTGGTGCTGCCCACTGGCAAGGCCTGCGCCAGCACCACCCGGCCTTGGGCGTCGAGTAGCTCTACACGCTGCATATCCTCGCCGAGGCCAGTGCCATCGAGGTGCAGCTCGGCCGAGAAAATAGTGGGCCACACGACTAGCGCCACCTTCGCCGATACTTGGAGAGATACCACCGAGCTGTAGGCATCGGGTTTGCCGGGCTCTACTACACGCAGGCGGTAGTACACGGGCTGCGCACTCGGCAGCTGCCCAAGTTGCGCGTCGCGGTAGCTGTAGGCGGCACTGGCTCCCCCCCTAGCGGATACCACTCCTAGGCTCTTGAAACGGCGGCCATCTAGGCTGCGCTCTACTTCGTAGCGGCTGATACCCAGCTCCTGGGCCGTGGCCCAGCTGAGTACCGCTACCGAGCCCTGAGCCACGGCCCGCCATGATACCAGCGTAACTGGCAGTGGCGCTACGGCCTCGGCCCGCCCAATGCCGAACTGGCTGAAGCTGCTGAGCCCGCTACGCAGGGCGTAGCCATCGGCCACACGGCGGCCCTCGCCATCGGCGGGGCTGAGGGTGCCCCCACCCGTGCTCCAATCGGCGGCGCTGGTGCTGGCGTCGGGGCGCTTAAGAATAGCGAATCCATTATCAGACAAGTCAGCGAATGGTGCTAAGTAGGCACGCACTGCGTAGGTGCCGCTGGTGGGCTGGGCATCGGGAATAAGCAGCCAGCGGCCGGCTGGGTACACGGCCACGTAGCGCATCGCGCTGGGGGCAGTGTCAGCGCAGCTCAGCTCACTATCGGAGTCAGTTTTGGGGCCGAAGCTGGCATCGAGATAGCTAGTACCCGCTAGCTGGCTGCTGAGCAAGTCGAGGCGGGCATACTGCGTGCTAGTGCCCACCGGGAAGGTGTAGGCGTCGGTGCTGCTAGCGGCCACGTAGCGGCGTAGCGTGCCCGCCACGTAGCTGCTACCGCTGGTGCTTAAGCTGTTACCAGCCGCGTTGGCGTGCACCCATTTATAATTGCCGGTGCTCACTACCCCCGCCTTGAGGGTGAGGCTGGTAGCCGAGCTAGCATCGCCTTGCAGGGTGAGGCCAGCGGAGTTGTCAACTACTACCCGGCCAAAGCTGCCATTAGCCACCACCTGCGGACCGCTGCCCACGAAGGCTACTTGGCTACCCGCGGCTACGGTGGCGATGCCGCCCGTATTCAGCCAGTCGCCGCTCACCGATAGCTCGGCGGCACTACCTAGGGTGAGTTGGCCGCCCGGCACGAGGCGCAGGGTAGCCACAGCGGCCCCAGGAGCATTGAGGACGGGGGGCACGGCCGCCGCGCCCACCGTGACATCGGTTGTGGGAATGGGCACGGTGCCACTGGCCCAGTTCTGGCAATCGAGCCAGCTAGCGGTGGCGCCGTGGCCGGTCCACTGCCCTGCTGGGCCACTGAGCGGCTCGTCGGTAATGACCGGGAATGGACCAGTGCTGGTGAGCGGCGTGCAACTGGCATTATTGGTGGCCACGCTCAGCACCTGGTACTGCGTGGTAGCCGTACTGGTAGGCACTGGGTAGTCGTAAGTAGCGCTAGGCACCATTATGGTTTCGGTAGTGCCGGCCGTCAGGTTTTTGAGCACCACCGTGAGCGGAAACTGTGCCGCCGCTAGCGTAGTAGCCTGCTGGCTGAGGCGGTCGAGCCCCGTGAAGGTGAAGCGCAGCGGGTGCGCGCCCAGCTGGGGGCACACTTGCTGGCTAGTGTAGCTGGCCTGGGGCAGCGAGGCAAAGCTCCAGCCACTGGTATTGCCTTGGTTATTGGCATTCTGGCCCGCTTCGAAGTACGCCCCACCCTGGGCTTGGCTGTCGCGCAGGTAGATGTAGCTGGCGCATACCGTGCCAGCGGGCTTGGTCCAAATGAAGGGCTGGCCGTTTATGGTGCTTTGCAGGGTAATTACTTTGGCTCCCGTGCCGTTGGCCTGCACCGCTGCCTCGGCTGCAAAGGTGGTCGTAGTGCCTGACCCAAACTGATAGGTTGAGCCCGGTGCCAGGACCAATTGCTGCGTGATGGTGTTGCTGCCCGTCACATAGTTCACGCCCGCCAGCTGCAAGCTGGCAATGGTGCTACCGCTGCCGCCCACCGTATGGGTGGCACCTGCGCCGGTTTGCACTACGTTGTAAGTAAACCCATTGCCATTGAATGCGGAGCCAGTGCTCAGCAGAATAGTTGAGGTACCCGCATTGAAAGTCAGCGAAGTGGGCTGGCCGAGCGACCACGCCCCGACCGTAATCTCAACCATCGACGCGCCTAGGTTTAGCGCACGGCTAGGCGGGGTATCAGTCCCTTCGAGCGGAGCGCTGGTCAGGCTGCGCAGTAGCAGCGGCTGGTCGTTGGTGAGTAGCGTGCCGGCTGTGAGGGTCAGGCCGCTGCCACCGGTGCGGGGCTGCCGCAGCGCATCGGCAAGGGTAATAGTGGCACTCGGCGCGTCGATGGTGAGGCCCCCCCCAAACGCCTGGCCGGCGCTAGTGAGGGTGCCGCCATCCAGCAGCAGCGTTTCGCCTAGCAATTGCTGGCTCATGCTGGGGCTCCAGGTAAGCGAGCCGTAGATGGCGAGCCGATTGGCTGCCACGCCGCTGAAAGTAGGTGCATTGGTCACCGCAGCCCAGGTTAGGCTGTGGCAGATTGCCATTACGGCATCTTGGGTTACGATTTGACCACCTAGGGTAAAGGATTGGCTATCAAATACTACATTATCGAGTTGGTTGGGCACGCAGATGCCAGCGGCACCGGCACTGCTCAGGGCCCAGTGGGCAGGGTCGCTCCAGCGACCGCTATTGCCGACCCAGTAGAGGGTGCGCGGCACAGGCGGATTACTGAGGCTGATGCCCGAATTGCCGCCGTTGTCGAAGCACTGGGTACCCGCCCACTGGCTGCCGCCCGCAAAGGTTACGTTGCGTAGCGCCGCATAGGCAAGGGGCTGGTTGGCCGTGCCCCCAGCGGGCTTGCTAAACGTAACGCGGGCCGTGCCCGTGCCACCATTGATGGTAACGTAGCCCGAACAATCGCCGCTCGCCACCAACTGAGCATTCGCAGCAAGAAACTGAATCGAGTTGTAAAAATTATACACCCGGCCCGCCGCCATACTCAACTGCTGCACAAACGTATTACTGGCACTCACGTTGGCCGAGCCCGCAAAGCTGAGTTGGTTGAATGTAGCCACCGCACCGCCGCCCGAAACAACGGTGGGCAGCGAGCCCGACGCGGGGTCCGTAAACGCGACTAAGTTGTAAACCAGCCCGAGACCTGCCCGGAAAAATGCCGGCTGGTTGCGGGTCGAGTTGGAGCCGATGCTGATAGTGCTGGTGCCCGCGTCGAGCGCTACCCCTGCCGCCACGTCCCACGTGTAGGTGGTCCGGATACCCACATCGCTCGTACCCGAAGCGGGCGTCAGGGTCAGTTGACTGCTGCCCAGCTTTACGCTCACAGCCGCCACGCTTACTGGCCCGCTCGCGCTGCTGCCCGTGGTGTAAACCGAGCCCGTGGCCGCGTAGCCACTGGTAAATCCTTGGGCTTTGACGGCTTGGCTATTCGTATTAAAGGTACCCGCCTCCACGTAAAGCCGGCCATTGGGCGAGGTCGCGCCGGGGGCCAGCGTCAGGGCGTCGAGCAGCGTATAGGTGGTGCCGGGCGCCCGAAAATAGGCGTTACCCAGCAGCACCCGGCCAGCCGTAGCCACGGTAGATGCTGGACCACCGGCCTCGTGGCCGTAGAAAACCAGGTCGGCCTTGGTGCTGACGGTCATGGAACTAGTAAGCGCCAATGAGCCACCGATGCCCAGTTGCTTTTGCCCTAGGTCGGTAGTGGCTTGGCCAAAGACGGGGGCATTGGCGCCCGTCCAGTCCATGTCGCGGCAAAAGGCGTTGGGGCCATCTAAGGTTACTACTTGCCCGGCTACCGCGAAGGAGCTAGCGTCGAAGTGTACGTTGGTGGCCAGCGTAGGCAAGCAGCCGCTGCTTGTAGGGGTGCCGCCGCTGGTGCTGGCCCAGTGGCTGGCATCGTGCCAGCTACCGCTACCGCCCACCCAGTACAAGTCACTCATGGGCAGAGTAGTAAAGGTGACGTTCTGGTTGTTGCCTCGGTTGAGCGAGTTATTGGCCCGCACGCTGCCGCCCCCGCTAAAAGTAATGTCCTGCACCGCCGCGTAGGCCACGATGGTGCTGCTCCAGCTGCCCGCGCGCTGTAACACGGCCGCCTGCCCCGGCACGCTCGATTGTAGGTGGGCCAAGCCAGCGCAGCTGCCCCCTAGGGCCAGCACGGCTCGCGAACCCAGCATCAGCGTTTGGCCGCCAGCAGCTCGCAGCACGGCCTCAGCGCCCACAGCCAGCGTACCCGTAATGGTAGCGGCACTGGTTAGCGCCGCATTACCCTTGATGGTAAGGTTGTTAAATGTTGAGCCTACAACGGCAAGCGTGGCGCTCGCGCCGGCCGCAACTTCTACTGTATTATAGGTCTGGGCCGAGCTGATGAAGGTGTAAGCATTGGCCGTGCTGCGCGGCGTGGTACCCATGCGCAGGGTGCTGGTGCCCGCTTCCAGGGTCAGGTTGGAGCCTGACACTTCCCAGGTATTCACGGGGGCCAGCAGATTGAAAACTGCGGCATTCAAGTAGATGTCACGCACCCGATTGCCCGTGCTGCGCACCCCAAAGCACGACACCGTAGCACTGCCAAAGTCGACGCTGCCTGCCGTCAGCAGCAGGCTGGGCGTGGCCCCGTACCGCACTAGGTTCACGTCGCTCATAAATGCCCAGGCGCCGGCCTCGCTCTCAAAGCTTAGCCAGCCATTGATGGGTACCGCCTGCAAGTCTAGCTCGTGCCCGCCCGAAGTAGCCAGCAGGCGAAAATTAGCGTCCTGCTGCCCTAGGCTAGCGACTAGGCGTAGGTCGCCATTTACTTCCACTGTACCACTGCCGACCAGGCGCAGCCCAGTAAGGGGAGTGCCGCCCGCGGCGGGCTGCCCGGCCCCGGTCCAGTCCATGTTGTGGCAGGTTACGGTGGCCCCAATACTCACTGCCTGATTACTAACCGTGAATGACTTAGCATCGAAGTGCACATCGTCGGTGCTCTGGGGCACTTGGGTGTACATGACGCTGCCGCCGCTACTAGTGGCCCAGTGCGTAAGGTCGTCCCACTGGCCACTGCCACCCACCCAGTAGTAATCGGCGGCGTGGGCCATGGGGCCACTCCCCAGTAGCAGCAGCAGCAGCGCCCAGCGGCGGGCACTAAGCCGCTTGCAAAGCGCGTGAATAGTAAGTATCACTTTTATATACAGTAAGTTATATATTAATTAGCAGCATTCACCTAGGGGCAGCCAAGCCAGGTGCTCGCCCATTGTTAGCACAGCCCCTAGGTGTTGCTTGCGCTCGCCGCCCCTGCCCTAGTAGCCCAGTGGTAGCATCGAGCGCCGGTGAGGCTACCGGCGTACAAGGCCGCCACAATCACCTAGGTAGCTAGGTAGGCCCGCTAGCTTTGAAGCGCTTGCTTTTTAGCAGAGCCGCCTACCAACCACAAAAAGGAACCAGTACGGCAATGGCCTAATGGCGCCGGTAGTCTGAGTACCTAGGCACGGGTCCTGGCCCATACCTAGCTCCTCCTATCATAGCGTTGCGGCAGACGCGAAAAATGCCGAGGCGGTCTGGTGGGTTGGCCGCTCCAAGGCCACCCGGCGCGTGGGCAACAGCTGGGCAGCGGGCGCCCGCTGCCCAGCCAGCGTAGATGGCGTATTGGTGGGTTGCGCCCAGTGCTCAGCTACCAGCAGGGTAGTAAGCAGACTCAGTAGTAGCAGCCAAGTCTTAGTAGATGGTTCTTGCAGCGCGGCTGGCGTAACGGGTAGTTTTGGTGACATAGGAAAGATTTTCCTACTCCGTATGCCAGGGCTGTACCAAGTTTCTACTAGTAATGTAACTAATTGCTTTACAATAAGTAAGCTAATACCAATTAGCTATTCGTGTCTGCTTTTCAGAATGCCACTCTGAAAACTGGAATAACCCGCCCGGGGCCTACCGGGCAGGCTACTCTGGCTGGGCGGCGCGGCGGGCATCAAGCTCGACACTCATATCAGCTAACACTTGGCGCAGCAAGCGGTCAGCGGCCTCGACCAGCGGCTGCAGGTTATCGTAGCTAAATGGTCCCTCCCAATTCTCAAGGCTATCCATAATAGCTACGGCCGGCTGAATCTGCAGGTGCACCAAGCTAGGGCGCAGCTTGTGGGCCGTGGCTTGCAGGCCCTGCACGTTGCCTACTTCGAGGGCGCGGCCTAGGTCGCGCAGCGCATTATAGGTGCCGTCAATGAATGTTTTGAGCATCGACTCCACGAATTTATGGTTGCCCCTGGCCGTATCTAGCAGCATGTCCAGCTTATAGAGGGTGGTGCTGGTGCTAGAGGTAGGCGGCAGCACCGGCACCACCACGGGCGCCGCCTGCACGGCGACCGGGGCCGGGTCGGTGGCTGGGGTGAGCGGCCGCAGCACCCAGTCGTGCACCAGCTGCAACAGCTCGTCCTCGTAAAAGGGCTTGGTAAGGTAGTCGTTCATGCCTGCGGCTAGGCAGCGCTGCTTTTCGCCGTTGATGGCCGAGGCCGTGAGGGCGATGATAGGTGTAGTGATGCCCAACTGCTGGCGTAGGTGGCGAGTCGCCTCAAAGCCATCTAGCACGGGCATTTGCACATCCATCAAGATGAGGTCAAACTCTTGTTCGCGCACGCGCTCAATGGCAATCTCCCCGTTCTCGGCTTCCGTCACCTCTAGCTGGGCATTAGTCAAAAAGCTATTGGCTAGCAGCCGGTTATACTCATTGTCTTCAACCAGCAAAACGCGCTTGCCACGCAGTTGCTGCGGGTTGGTGATGGCTACCGATTTGCGTTGGGGCAAGTCGTGCACGGTGCCAACGGGCAGAAACAGGCAGAAGTGGCTGCTGGTGCCTTTGCCCTTCTCGCTCTCAATGTTGATTTCGCCGCCCATGAGCCGCGCCAGGCTACGGCTGATGCTGAGCCCCAGCCCTGTGCCCCCAAACTTGCGCGTAATAGAGGAATCTTCCTGGCTGAATTCCTGAAAAATGGATTTCAAATACACTGGGTCGATGCCCACGCCCGTATCACATACCGAAAAGGAGATAATGATTTGGCCATTAAAGTAGCCGGCCACCTCGCAATCCACCGTTATTTCGCCTTTCTCGGTAAACTTAACCGAATTGCTGGCTAGGTTCAGCAAAATTTGGGTGATGCGGTACGGGTCGCCGAGCACCACACTAGGAATGAGCGGGCTCACGTTGGTCACGAAGCGCAAACCCTTCTCCTCTGCCTTATAAAGCATGGTTTTCTCGACTTGCTCGCAGAGGCGCGCCACGTTGAAGCCCACGCGCTCGATGGTCATTTTACCTGCATCGAGCTTCGATATGTCCAGAATATCGTTGATAATAACGAGCAGGTTCTGGGCCGAGCTAGTGATGGCGTGTAGGTAGTTGCTCTGGTGCGGGGCCAGCGTAGTTTTGGCCAGCAGTTGGCTCATACCCAAGATGGCGTTCATGGGTGTGCGAATTTCATGGCTCATATTAGCCAGAAACAACTCCTTGGCACGGGCCGAATTTTCGGCCTGTAGCTTGGCCTCGCGCAGGTTTTTCTCTAGGTGCTTCTGATGCGTGATGTCAAGGTTGATACCGATAGTGCCCGTTGGCTGCTTGTCTTCGTTGTAGAGCGGAGCGGCCCCCACAAACAGCCACTTGCGCTCGCCCTGCTTGGTGGTGACCTCTAGCTCGTAGGACCCCGAAATACCCCGGCGGCGGTCGGCCATGCGGCCGCGTAGCGCCTCTATCTCGGGGGGAGACATGATGAGTGGGTGCAGCGGCTGGCCCAGTAGCTCCTCGGGCGTGTAGCCCATCATCTGGCAATAGCTGCGGTTGGCGTAGAGCACCCGGTAATCGAGGTCCATTTCGACTAGCCCGAGCTGCATGTTGTCGATGATGTTGCGGTATTTTTCCTCCTGTCGCTTCAGGGTTTGCTCGGCCTGGTAGCGCTCGGTAATATCCTCAAACTTCCAGAGGTGGCCAATACTCTTCTCTTCCTGCCACACGGGCACAAACGAGCACTGCAACACACGGCCATCGTGTAGCGTCACTATTTCGTCAAAAAAGGCTTGCCGGCGAGCCACTACTTCGGCCACCTTGTTTTCGAAGTTGCCCTCGATAGAAAACAGCTGGCTTACCTGCCGGGCTACCTCCCAATCGCGAGCGCCCACTAGGCGCTCGGGGGCGACATCAAGCCCAAAAATGCGGCAAAAGGCCGGGTTAGTTTGCACAATTCGCTGCTGCTCATCTACCAGCAGGATGCCCCGCTTTAGGCTGTCGATGGTAGCCGAAAGGCGCAGGGCAGCCGCTAGTAACGCATCGCCCGCCCTTTTATTAGCCGAAATGTCGGTGGAAAGGCCTGTTATCAATAAAGGCTCGCCGTCGGCGTCGCGCTTGGTAATGAGGCCGCGACTGAGCACCCATAGGTAAGACCCATCGTAGCAGCGCATACGGTGCTCACTACTGAAAGTAGGCGTATTGCCCGCTTGGTAGCTATCCAGGCGCCACATCAGCGGGGGCAGGTCATCGGGGTGCGTGGCCTCGTTCAGGCCCTGATACTTGTCCGTCTGCTCGGCGGGCGGATAACCTAGCATAGCTAGTAGCTCAGGCGACAAGCATACCGCATGCTTCTCACAATTGTACTCCCAGGTACCATCGCCCAGCGCATTCATAGCTAGCTGCTGGCGTAGCTCACGGCGGCGGTTGGCTTCCTCAGCTTTTTTAAGCAGGGTAATATCCTCTATAAAGCCATTGTACACGGCTCCTTGCGCATCGCGGTGCGACAAACTGCCATTGCCCCGCCACCAGATGAGCGGCCGCCCTGGCACTACCAAGCGCCCCTCAAAATGCCACGGCTCGGTACTATCCTCGGCTGTAGCAGCCGCCACTGACTCGATGTAGCGGGCACGGTCTTCTGGATGAACCAGCGGAATCAGGCTGGTCGTTTTGCCCGGCGTCACGCCAAACAACTCGTGCATTTTGGGGCTGGCGTAGAGCAAGGCAAAAGTGCCATCCCGATTTTTACGCCAGCGAAACAACGCCCCAGGTACCTGCTCGGCAAGCTCGCGGTAGCGTTTCTCATTTTCGGCCAAGGCTAGTTGAGCGCGCTTTTCTTCCGAAATATCTTCTAGCATGCCCACGAAAAGCGGCTCGGCCGGGGCAGGCCGGCGCAGGGGTTGCAGCCGCAGCCGCAGCCAGCCGCCCGCATAGCCCAGGCACGGGTCGGGCAGGTCAAACTGAAAAGCCGATTGGCTAGCCAAACCCATCGCAATCAGCGCCTGGGTGGCTTCATCCACTGGCAGGCCCCCAAGCTCACCTAGGGGCTGCCCCAGCAACCGCGCCTGGGGCAGGCCGCACCGCGCCTGAAAGCGCGAATTGACCCACGTGATAACGCCATGCCGATTGGTGGTGAGCACGCCCACAAACAAGTCCTGCATCTGGGCCACAAAGTTGGGCAGGTCGCCTAGGTAGGGGCTCGTGGCGGCCAACTGGGCAGCGTTCAGTTGGCCGCGCAAGTTGGCTATTTCGGCGTCGCGTGCGGCCAGCAAGGCTTCGCCGGAAGTCTCGGAAAGCATAAGGGTACACCAGAATATAAAGCGGCCGGCAGCTATATCTCGCCGTCCTGTATCATCTTATAAATCGTCGACTTACCTACATCCAGCTTCTGGGCCACCAGCGGCACGTTGTCCTGGTATTTGCTCAGGTAGTGGCGCACAATGGTGCGGGTGTATTCGCGCAGAGTGCGCTCCGAGTCCAAAAAGCCCGCCTCGCGCCCGGCGGGCGCAAACATGATGTCGGCGGGCTCTATTTCGTGGCCGTTGCTGAGCACGGCTGCCAGCTCAATAATGGTTTTGAGCTCGCGTACGTTGCCAGGGTAGTTGTAGGCCTGCAGCTTGTCTTGGGCGGCGGGCGTCAGGCTGATGGGTGGCTTCTGGTACTCACGGCAAAATTCGTCCACGAAGTGCTTGGCCAGAAACAGCACATCGCTGCCGCGCTCGCGCAGCGGCGGCAACATAAGCGGCAGCCCGATGATGCGGTAGTACAGGTCTTCGCGGAAGTTGTTGTTGCGCACCTCTTCCGACAAGCTTTTGTGGGTAGCCGTGATGAGGCGCACGTCGAGCTTGATGCGCTCGTTGCCCCCTACCCGCTGCAACTCGCGCTCTTGCAGCACGCGCAGCAGTTTTGACTGAATGGCGGGATTCAAGTCACCGATTTCATCCAGGAACAGCGTACCTCCATTGGCTTCTTCAAACTTGCCAATCTTACGCGCCACAGCACTAGTGAAAGCCCCTTTCTCATGCCCAAATAGCTCGCTCTCAAGCAGCTCGGCCGGAATGGCGGCCATATTCACCGCCACAAACGGCTTTTTGTGCCGTGCCGACTTCATATGGATGGCCTTTGCCACCAGCTCCTTGCCCGTGCCCGTTTCGCCAGTAATGGAAACGTTGACCGGTGTTTGAGCCGCCTTTTCCATCAGCCCAAAGATGCCTTCGATAGCGGGGCTGTGACCTTTCAGGATTTTGCTGAAGTCGTATTTATTCTGTAGCTGGTCTTCGAGGCGCTTTACTTGCTCGCGCAGGGCGCTGGTTTCGCGCAGCTTCTGAATAGCATTCCAGAGCAAGTCTTTGGTATTGTCGTCTTTTACCAGGTACTCCGTCGCACCAGCTTTTAGGAGCTGCACAGCGGTCGCAATCTTGCTTTGAGCGCTAATGACAATTACTGGCACCTCGGGCCAGCGCTGACGCAGGCGCGCCAGCAGCTTGTCGCCGCTGATATCAGGCAGCGAGAAGTCTATCGTGACCACGTCGGGCCGCAAGTGCATGTTATCCAAGCACTCTTGCCCTGAGGCCCACAGCTGCACCGTGTCGTCGGGGTTAAGAGAAAGATGATAATGCAGCAGCTGACCGTACCACGGGTCATCTTCAACAATAAAGATGGTAAAAGGGGAATCCATTTTTAACCTGATTTCTTACTAGACCAAAAAAACTGCACGCAGCCTTAGGCGGACAGCCGCTACTTAGCTAGCCACATTGCCAGTTACTTCCAAAGCGGCAGAAGCTTACCGAGCGCTGGAATTGGTGATAGAAACAAGGGAAAAGGTGGGCACTATACCGACCAACTCAGTGGCGACCAACAAGGACCGAACCTGAGCTGATGACTCCGCACATGGAAAGGCAAAACAGTGAAATAAGTATGATTTGGACATTAGGACTATCTATTGAATAAGTAATTGCCAGCACCTAGTGGTATCTGACTCTTCCAAGGTACGAAAAATCCCATAAGAAGGCTTAAAAATGGAACTTTGAATAAAAATAGTTTGACTCTTTCTATACCTCATAGAAATCGCTCAATATTCTAGTTACCAAATTCATACTGCCACTGATATCACTTTGGTAGTTGTTGTGTTTTTTTTGTGATTACCAGTTCTCACTGCCCAGTTAACTACTCGTGTTCTTGCGGCAGTCAAAATAGCTTTCTAATGAGGCTAGAAAAGGGGGCGCCAGTAGTACAATCCCTTATCGCCAGCCCTAGGGTGGCTACTTGCTAATGAGCCGACGGCAGCAGTAAACTCACCCTGAGCTGCTGCTTTTAAAGTTCTGAAAATCAGATTTTACCTAGGTATCAGTAATTGCGGCGTAAGCTTAAGGCGCGTCTTCCATCAGAGGGACTGGCAAATAAAGCCAGTGCGGCTTTCAAGCCAAGGCACTGCCTCAACCTGAAAGCCGCACTAGTTGCAATAGCCACCAGGCTACGAGCAACCTATTTTTCTTCTTCGTAGAACATCGTAAGTGCGCCGTACTGACCTAGTTGGTGCTGCACCAGCTCATTGGCAGGCAGATAGCTGAGCTGAGGGCGCAAACCAGCCTTCGCTTCCTGGCCCTTGGCAGCGAATACTTTATTGATTAAATAATTATACTTTTTGGCGATAACCGCCCAGTTGTAGCGGCGGTCGGCAATGGCATGCATTTCGCGGCCCAGGGCCTTCCAAGTACCGATGCGGGTGTCGTTGATATGCTTTTTAAGCTCGGCCTTGTCAGTAAAATACACTGCCTTGTGCTCGGTGGTGGCTTTGTTGAATGACACGTCGAAGGCCAGCACAGGCAGCCCTAGGCTCATGGCTTCTACCAGCGAAGGATTGGTGCCACCAGCGCTGTGGCCGTGCACGTACACGTAGCAGTTGCTGCGCAGTACGTCGAGCTGCGCCTGGTCGTAGATGGGGTCGAGCAGGTGTAGGTTGGCGTAGTGGCCAAACTCCTGGCGCAGTTGGCGGCCGTAGGCGCTGTTGTTCCAGTTGCCCACCAGTACAAAGGGGTAGCTTGGGAGTTCGGCAAAAGCTCCGAGCACGAGGTGCACGTTGTTTTCGGGCTCGATGCGGCACACCTTAAAGGCATAGGGCTGGGTCAGGAAGGGGTATTTTTCGCGGGCGTCGTCGGTGATAGGCTGCTTGCGAGCGTGGTCGCCGCCGTACTCAATCACGCGGCTGCGGGTACTGTAAGCGCGGGCCGTGTAGTTCTGAATTGCATCATTATCAGAAATGTCGGCGTGCGAAAACTTAACCGCCAGGTTTTCTGACCACCGCAGAAACCACTTGGCGTAACGGTTCCACTTATCGCGCCGCCACTCGATGCCGTCGATAGAGATGATGATTTTCTTGTTGGTGAACCACCGCACAAAGGGCAGCAGTATGCCGCCCGGCACCCCTAGGATGAGCAGCACGTCGGCAAAAAACAGCGCGTGCAGAATAGACAGGCAGTCGTAGATGATGCTCTGCGCACCGTTGGCCTGGAAGGGCAGGTACACTAGCTTAGCACTTTCGTAATGCGAGCGGCGCTCAGCCTTTGGGTATTTTTTGCCGCTGCAATACACGGTTAGCTCGTGCTCTTGGTGCAGGTGCTTCACGAGGTAGGCCGTCAGGGTTTCGAAGCCGCCGTAGCAAGCCGGCAGCCCTACGGTGCCGATAATAGCAACTTTCTTAGTGGTAGACATAAATAACTAGTAGAGTTAGAAGCAGTCGGAGATATTCTGGTGATTGTAAACGAAGCAGGTAGCTACACCTGGGCCATTGCTTGGCGTGGTGCCCGCGCTGGCGCAGGAGCCTTAGGCACGGCGCGGATGGGGGGTGTAGCCGGTGGTAGCAGCGGCCCAAACGTGTGCAGCACTTGCTCGGCAAAGCGCTCGGGTGCGAAAGCCCCCGCCCGCTTGCGGGCGGCAGCGGCCATGCGGGCATATACTGAGCCATTGCGATGTAGCAGCCGCAGGGCATGCTGAAGGGCCGGTAAGTCGCGCCCATTTATAGCAAAGCCCGTTTGGGTGTGCACATTTACCTCGGCCACGCCGCCCACCGGGGGCACAATGACGGGCCGGCCATAGGCCAAGCCTTCGAGGATGGTCATGCCAAAGGTTTCGACCCACTCATCGGGGCGCGAGAGGTTGACAACTACAGCGGCGCGGTGGTAATGCGGGTGCATATCGGCCGTAGCTGCGAACAAGCGGAGGTTGTTAGGCACCGAATGGCGGGCGGTGTAGTCGGTCACGGCGGCGGGCGCGGCATTGAGCACCAGCTCAAAGCTCATTTCGGGTAGGCTACGGGCCAAGGCAAAAAACTCGGGCACGCCCTTGTAGTCGCGTAGCGAGCAAGCCATTAGCACCACGAAGGGCCGGGGGCTAGCGTAGGGCAGCGAGGCCGTATTGGCTTCCTCAATAAAGCTCGGAGCCAACGAGTTGTACACCACTTGTTGTTCGGCAACGGGCAGCGCCAGGGTAGTGCGCACGTGCTCCGACACGCACAATAACTGGTGAGCCGTGCGCTGGGCCACTGCGCACAGCAGCCGCCGTAGCGGCGCCGGCCGCAGCGACACCTCGTGCAAGTGGTACACCACCCGGGCGCCCCGGCAGCGGGCCGCCAGCGCTGCCCCAGCGGGCAGCAGCGAATTGACGTACACTACGCTACCTAGGCGGGCTAGCAGCAGCACCTTCCAAAAAACGGCCCACTGCACTAGTGCAAAATTGAGCAGCGTGCGCCACTGGCTCGCCGACCACCGGTAAGCCAGCGGGTGTAGAGTCACGCCCGGCAGGTCGCTCAAAAAACCGGGCTCACCGGGCGTAGCCGTGAGCAGGTCGATGGCGTAGCCAGCCTCGGCCAGCACCGCAAGCGACTGCCGCAGCACCAACGGGCTGCCGCTACGGTCGTTGAGCAAATGAACGGCGATAATACGGGACATGGATAGCGGTATAGATTAAGAATTAAAAATCAGGAGTTGTAGTGATAGAGTATTTGAGCCAACTCCTACCATTCAACTCATAGCTTATCAGGCAGCTAATGCTTCTTGGTAGATGCGCTGGAGCTGCTGGCCCCGACGCTCCCAGGTGTGGTGCTGGGCTACGTGGCGGCGGCTAAGGGCAGCCTCAGCGGCGAGCAGGCGAGGCGAGTCGTGTAGCCAGCGCAGGCGCTCAGCAAAATCCTTAATATTTTGGTTGAAAGACTTATAAGGCACTTTGAGGCTAGAGGCGGCGGGCGTCAGCTCGCCGGGGCCTTCGTTTTTGTAGCAGAGCACGGGCACGCCGTAGCTCATGGCTTCGGCCACCACCATGCCCGCGCCTTCGTGCGAAGGAAAGAAGAACACCGAGGCATCGCGGTAGATATCCAGCAGCTCGTAGCGGTCGAGCCAGGGGCGGTGCACCGCACAGTTGGTCAGCTTATTATCCTTTAGCAACTGCTGCAAGCGGCTTTCTTCGGGGCCGCTACCGATGAGCAGCAGGCGAGCGCGCTGCTGCTCATCGGCGGGCAGGGCGTGGTAAAATTTGGCGAAGGCCAGGATTACCATGTCGAAGCCCTTCAATGGCACCATCCGGGCGGCAATCATCACCGTGAAGTCAGCTTTAGCAGTGGGCTTTCCGGCTGGCTCGGCGGCGGGCATGTCTATGGCTACCGAGGGCACAATTTCATAGCGGCTGGCGGGCAGACCTAGGCGCGGAGCCACGGCCGAATTCATGCAGAGCACCCGCCCGGAGGCCCGGCGCGTGACACGCAAAAAGGGGTCGAGGGCCCAGAAAATATGCTTTAGGCTCCCAATCATGCGGTCTTTCGCGAAGGCTGCGGGGCCATACTGCGCTAGGTGGCTGGCCGGAATGGGCGGGTGGTGCCCGATGGGGCCCCACACAAGCGGCCGGCCCAGCAGCCACAAAAACGAGGGCGTCCAGTCGTTGTGGAAGTTGAGATTGTGCACTAGGTCCACGGCCAGCTTTTGGCGGCGTAGCCACACGGCCAAGCCTACCTGCCACATGTAGAAGTAGATGAGCGACAAGAGCGGGCCTTTTTTCCACCAGCGCGTCCAGGCCGGCAGGTCGAAGTAGCGAAAATCTACGTTGGCAGCCAGGGCTGCGGCGTCTGGGTTTTCGGCGAGGTAGCGCCGAATGTGGGGCCCGTTGTTCTCACGCGTCACGGCCACTACTTTCTGAAAGCGAGCGGCTTGCAGGATAAAATTCCAGCCCATGCCATCTTCCGAGCCTTTGTAGGGGTTTACGGCGTAGGCAGTGATAAGTACTGTATTCATAATCAGGCAGCAGCAAGAATTTCATTGATAGCCTCGGGCGTTACCGGCTGGGGCACGCGGCTCGAAATAATGCGTGCGGGCACGCCGGCCACCACACTACCTGCTGGTACCGAGCGCGTGACAACCGCCCCCGCTGCTACCACGCAGCCCGCCCCGATGATGACCCCATCGAGCACCGTCACCTTGCTACCAATCCAGCAATTGGGCCCGATGCTGATGCCCTGGCGCGTAACGCCTTGCAGACGGATGAGCGCTTTGTAATCGCCATGCAGGTGGTTTTCGGGGTGGCAGCTAAAGTACTGACCGATAATGCAATCGTCGCCGATACTGAGGCCACCCCCGCCGCCTAGGTACGCAAATTCACCGATGCCCACGCGGTGCCCTAGCTTGATGTACTGGCCGGGCTCGGCCAGCGAAGTCGAAACGACAACTTGGCTAAACGCCCCAATACTCACACTGTCGCCCATGATGAGGCCGCCCGTGCCCAGGCCACTAAAGCGGGCGTGGTCGCCCACTTTCAACCACTTGCCGAAGCGAATGCGCCCTAAGTGCTGAAACCGCACGCCCCGCCCTAGCATGGCCCCACCCGAGGCCCGGCCCCGCAGCCACAGGCGGCTGCCGCGCAGCAGGCTCTGGGCGGTTTGGGTCCCGAAGCTGAGCAGGATGCGCGTGCTCACGGCCGCGTGCAGGGCGAAGTGCGGATTGCGACGGCGAACGAAGCTTTCTAGTAGAGACTTCATATCAAGGAATAGAATACCAGTAGGTTAAATTTTATAGGGCTTGCTGGGCAAACGGGGCACTTTAGAGCTCTTGCTGGATGTAGCGCCCGATTAGGTTCAGCGTGGTATCTAGGTCCTGGTTTTCGATGGGCACGTAGCGCGAGCGGCGGTAGCGGGCTCCGAGCTGCCCAAACAGCGACTGGTACTGCTGCGTGAGCTGGGTAATGGTGCTGGCCGACAGCTCCTGCTTGCGGCGCAAAATCTCCTGCGGGTCGGCGTAGAGAAAGAAGTTGAGCTTGGGCTTATTGACGAAGGCGTAGAGCGCCTGGGTAAAGCGAGCGGGCAGGTTGATATTGCTACGGCGCCCGTCGTTGATGAAGTCGAAATAGTACCGGTCGTAGAGCACCACATGGCCGCGCCGGGTATGCTTGAGCCATATAACTACTTGACCTACTACATAATCGAGGTAGTAATACCCAAAGCGCACCAGCGACGAACCTAGGCCGAAGTTTTGGCCCTGGCGGGGCAGGTTTTGCACGCTGCGAGCCTCGGCGCCCTCCTTACCGTACTTCCAGGCGCTGAGGATGGGCAGCACCGAGGGCCGGTGCCGAATGACGACCACACGCTTGCGCCACTTCTTTTCGAGGCGCTCCTTCACGTGGTTGATAACCGTAGACTTGCCCGCGCCATCGACACCGCTGAAGGTGATAACGAGCCCCCCGGGCCGCACAAAATCGGCCGCGGTGCTGAGCAGGTAGCGCAGGCCGCGACGCTTGCGAGCGACGCGGCCATTGGCGGGCTGCTGGCGCAAGGCGTGGTGCAGCAGTGCGGCCTTGGCCGGCTGCCACACGCTGGCACAGGCCAAGCTACTGAAGGTAATGCCGTAGGTCTCAGCCAAGTGGGCCAGCATGGCGGCCTGGCGCTCGGGGCACTGCTGCTGAAAGTGCCGCAGGTGCGTGAGTGGCAAATCGCTCTGGTTGAGCCAGTAAAACAGCCAGGTATAGGCAAAGTCATGGAGCAGCGCGGGCACCGGCACGCCGGCCGTGGCCGGCTCGGCCTGGGCTAGCACAGCGGCGGCATCAAGCAGCTGCAGCGCTTTGCGATGCAACTGATGCAGCAGGTCTACCGACAGTAGCGAGCCATCCTGAAACAAGCAATCGACCGAAACCATGTGCGCGGCCTTGCGCACCGTGGCCGACTGCACCAGCGGGAAGCCCTGCATAAACCGCACGCCAGCCTGGGTGTCGGGCTGGGTCAGCAGCAGGTCGAGGTCAGAGGTCGGGGCGGGGTAGTAGGCATTATCGGCGCGGGGCTTGAGCACCACGCCTGGCTGGGGCAGCAGCTGCACGTAGTCGAGCAGGTCGTAGATGGCCAGTTGGCGGTGCTCGACAGTAGTGGCTAGCTCGCGGGTGAGCAGCGTGTTCCAGCCGTTCAGCAGCCAGCTGATTTGGGGGTGCCAGTCGGGCTGGGCGTGGTAAAGCAGTGCGCCCGTCGATACCTGGTGCAGCAAGTACAGTTGCCAGGCCAGCGCCGCCTCGGCCGTGGGCACGGCGGGGAAAAACTTAGCCGCCACGCGCAGCGCTCGCTCGCGGATGCTGGCGGCTGACTCGCGCGTCACGAGCAGGGCTTGCTGCGTGATGAAGTGAAACAAGTCGTAGAGCAGCGACGCCTCGGGCTGGGCCAGCTCTAGGTCATAAATGGCGAGCTTCTCGCCGTTTACCCAGCAGTTCCAGGGCGTAAAATCTCCGTGGGCGAAGCTAAATGTTACCTGGTGCAGTGGGTCAATAGCCTCGCGCAAGTGGCGCAGCTTGGTGCGCAGGCCGAAGGGGATGCGCGTGGTGGGCAACGCGTCGAGAGCACTAATCTGCTCGCCAATGGTTTGCCAGCAGGCACTCGCTACCAGCGGCTGCCGCACTTGGGTGGCATCGAGCACTTCGGTGAGGCAGCGGGCGTGGGCCGCACCAAAGCGGTCGGCACGCTGAGCGCCCAGCGTTTTCACGCCGCTTTGCAGCAGGTAGTCTGCCTTGTAGCCCAGAATATGCGGCAGCTCAAACGAGGCGAAGCCGCACTCGGCTAGGTGGTCGAGGTTGCGGGCCTCGGCCGCTACCTTTTCGGTAGCGGCGGCACCTAGGGGCAACTTAGCAAATACGCGCTGGCCGGGAGCCGCATCGTAGCAGCACACAGCCTTGCGGTTGGGGCCAGGAGTACCGGTGAATAGAGCAAAGTCGCCCACCGGCCACGCCTGCTGGCCCGTGGCAGCAAACTGCCCCGGCAGCTTCTTAAAAAACAACCCCTGAAGCCGGCATGCAAACACCACCCGCACTAGCACACTAAACACCCGTGCCTTGGTCGAAGCTGCGTTGTAGAACTCCAGAAACAGCGGCTGGCGCAGCGTGGTAGGCCACACCCAGCGCAGGCTGCCATCGGGGTTGCGGCAGCCCCGTAGCCGGATGCCGCCCGCCGTGGCCGGTGCGTAGCCCAAGCGCCCTAACAGGGCAGGCAGGTCGGCCGGGTTAGTAGTAGTGGTAGCGATAGTAGATAGCATATCCGTCATGCCAACCCTAAGGCCAACGGAATGCCAGATAATGCACCAATTATAACAAACTATTAATCAATGTTATACACAACGCTCAGCAGCCTACTATTCCAGCCGCTGGAACGGGTTTCCAGCATCTGGAACGGGGGTTTTCGTGAGAATAAGGCGAGTACGGCCACAAAGCGCTCCAAAACCTCCCTCCTTGGGTGGCACCTCGCTCCTAGCCTCTCGCCAAAAAGGCAGCGCGACTACTCATCTGCTTTTGCTCAAGTCCTACCTGCTATACCTACTAAATGGTCCATTAGGTAAAGTCTATTTAGCCTTTAAGACAGCGCATCCGAATAAGGGCTGCTTGAATTTTAGATTGGCAAGCGACACCTTCTGCTTAGCCAACTTACCTAGCTAGGACCTAGCTCCTATAAGGACCAGCAGACGGCTAAATCAATTATCGCAGCCTGCAGCGGCTGCTAGCGCTACGAGTAAAAGAGCCTTTTAAGACAAGGTACTGGTAAATGTGCGGGCCACCAGCCCACAAAAAGAGGCCGCCCTGGGTAGAACAACCGCTTTTGGAGAGGCCGGCGTGAGTCCCTTTTTTGAGCAGTGCCAAGTGCCCCTACTTAGTAGTAATCAGCTCAGGAGCAAGCGTAGTACTAGCTGACTTAGGCTTTTCAAACACTTCGCGCAGCTTCATAAACGGCACCTCTACATAAGTATAGAGCAGCAGCGCGCCGCCCAGCAGCAGCACCCAGTAAAGAGCGTAGGCTACCAGCCAGCCAGCCGCCCCTAGGTGCGGCGTGAGCACTGCTTTTTCTAAAGGCACCAACACCAGCTTGATGAGCACCGACTTGTTGAGCAGGTACATGGAGTAGGAAATCAAGCTCAGCAGCGTAACGCCACGCATGGCCGGCGTGTAGTGTGCGTAGCGCAACTCCGAAGCAAACGGCAGCACTAGCAGCACCGTAATGCCTTCGAGCAGCGGGCGCAACCATACATTGTAAAACAAGACGTTGGGCCCTAGCTTGGGGTAGAGAAATGTGATGGCCAGCAGCCCCAGTGCCAGTACCAGGCCGGGCCGGCGCAGTCTGCGCCACAGGCCCGCGTGGTAGTGCTGGAGATAGCAGGCCAGTACACCTAGGGCAATGGCATCGAGGCGAGCGGCCACTACGCGGCGGTAGTAGCTGTCCCAAAGGGTGGCATCGAGGCCCTTGCCCTGCTGGTACTGGCAGTATTTGAACACCAGCGGCAAAAGCAGAAACAGCCCAATAGTACCCGCCATGCCCACCTGGCGGTGGCGGGTGAGGCCCACCAGCACGAGCACCGTAACGGGAAAAAGCAAGTAAAACCATTCTTCTACGGCCAGGCTCCAGCCCTCGGGGAAAAAGGTGGGGTGCGGCGTCATCAGGTTTTGGCTAAAGCAGAAGTAGCGCCACACCTCGGCCGGCAGCTTGCCCTGTAGGGCCCACACGGCCACTACGCTGCCCAGCACTACCAGGTAGGCGGGCAGCGTGCGCAGCCAGCGCCGCATCCAGAAGTGCCCTAGGGCAAAGGGCTTGCGCTCGTTGAGCAAGGCCTTAAGCAGAATGCCGCCGATGAGGTAGCCGCTGAGCACAAAGAAGATATTGACCCCATCGATGGCCGACACCGGCAGGTTGTGCCACGACTGGTAGGCGGGCGGCACCAGCATCACGGCGTGGCCATACACGGTGATAAAAATGGCCACGGCCCGAAGCAGGTCAAGGCCAAAAATGCGATTGTGAGTGCTACCTAGCGCACGGGCGGCCAAAATTTTGAGGGCAGGCATTTCAATATAAGTTACTCCCTACTTACTAGGTAGTTATCACGACATCAGCACGCACTTTGGTAGCCTAGGCTACTACCAGCTCGGGGCGGCGGCGCAGCAGCCGCAGCCGCTCGCGGTCGGTGAGCAGGGCGTGGAAACGCAGGCTCACGAAGCAGATAAGGAACTGGTAGAAGAGGATGCCATAATTAGTCATCCCGAAAATGCCGAATTCGGTGAAGGAATTGATAAGAATAGGGATGAGCAGCCCTACGCCCAGCAGCCGCAGCTGCGGGCTGCTAGTGCGCACAAAGCCCTGGATGGTGGCACCCAGCTGAATCATTACGATGGTAAAGCCCACCAGCCCTAGGTTCATTAGCACCTGAATGAAAGTGTTGTGCGCCATCTGGGCGGCGTAGGTGTGCACGCTCTGGAAGTATTCGCCGTAGCTAATGCGCATGAAGCCGTAGCCGAGCAGCGGCTCGCGGGGCAGGCCCTCGGTGAGCAACGCGTGCCAAAAGGGCAAGCGGCCGGTCATACTCAGTACTTCCTCAAGGCCGCCCTGCTTGATAAATACCAGCGGCACCAGCGCCGGCACCGCCAACAGCACGGCTAGGTTTGCGCTTATTTTCAGACGCTTATTACCCGCCTGCTGGATGTGAAAAAACACAATCAGCAGGAAGCCCACCAGCGATGAGCGCGAGCCGGTAAGCACGAGAGCTAGTAGCAAAAGCCCTATTTTAACGAAGGTCCAGGCCAGCCGGTGGCGGCGATAGAAGTTAAACATCAGGCAAGCGATGCCTACCACGCAAAGCATTCCGAGTTCGTTGGGGTTCATGATAAAGCCCCCTAGGCGGGCCTCTTCGCCATCGTGGGTGAGGCGATAAAACGTTTCGGGTGCTATAAGCAACCCTACCAGGAAAACGCCCAAAATCAAGAAGGTGGCATTGCCTAGCACGTGGTAGAAGCGCACGGGGCTGTCGGGAAAGAACTCATCGAGCAGCAGAAAGCACTTTACAAAGTAGAAGGCAAACACCAGCGTTTCCACGTCCATCAGCCACTGCAGCAGCGAGTAGCCGGGGTTGCGTGACCACAGCAGCGATATTAGCCCCAGCAGCAGATACGCCCCGTACAGCAGCGGCGACCAGCTATTGTGCCAGCGAAACGAGTCTACCGCCCCCCGCCTGAGCACAAGCCGGTACGTGCCGTAGGCCGCCGCCGTCATGGCCAAGCGGCTCACCAGCTTCAGGATGCGCGTCACGCCCACGTCCTCGTTCCAGGTAAAAAACCCGGCCAGCTTGATGAGCACGATAATGGTGAGCAGCACGCTCATCGTGCGCAAGAAGCCTTGATGGGATTTAGCAGTAGTGGACTGATGCATAATACTATATAAAATAAAAATCTTTTCCGTGGCAGAGTCGTTCCCAGGGCGCTCCCGCCTACCTAGGCCGCTAGCGCCTGTTGGTACATCCGCTCGTAGGCCGGCAGCAGTGTTGGCCAGTGAAAGGCCGTGCCCACCATTTGGCGGCACTGCGGAGCTAGCTCTGGCGCACCGTTGGCCGCCTGCCAACGGGTGTACAGCCGGTGCAGGGCCTCGGCAAACAAGGCGGGGTCGGCGGTAGGTAATACTTCGCCGCAGCCAAACTCGCGCACGTAGCTGCCGAGGTTCGTGGCTTCGGTTACCACGCAGGGCACCCCTAGGGCCACGGTTTCGAGCACGGCAGTAGGCAGGCCCTCATAGTGCGAGGTGTGAGCAAATACATCGAGCTGACCTAGCAGCCCGATTTTCTCGTCGCCGTAGCGGCTACCGAGCAGCTGCACCGAGCCGGCCGGAGCCTCCGTAGCCCACTCGGCCACCTGCGCCCGGTCGGGCCCATCCCCGATTACCCACAGCTCGGCGGCCGGCACTTGGCGCGCAAACTCGGCAAAGCCCGCCAGCAGGCAGGCCAGTCCTTTGTGGTGGTCATCGAGCCGGCCGCAAAAGCCTACCCGAAAGCGGCCCGGCACCGCCGGCACGCTGGGCACTACGCGCTGTGGCGGCTCGAAGCCGTAGGGCAGCAGCGAGGTGGGCAAGTGCGCATTGAGGCGCTGCACACCGACTATCTCACTCTGGCCCAGGCAGTGCACCCGCGCCGCCCGGCGCAGCAGGTAGCTCTCGAACACCCGCCCGTAAACTTGCTTCGTGAAGCCGCTCTTGCGCATGGCGGCCGGGCTATAGCTGCCGTGAGGCGTGAGCACGTAGGGAATACGCAAGGCGCTGAGCAGCCGCGCCACCGAGAAATACACCGGAATAAACGCTCCGTGCAGGTGCACCACCGTGGGCGAGCCCGCCTGCTGGCGCAGCGCTGTGCGCAGCTCAGCAGCTAGGCCGAAAGGATTACGCTGCGCCAAGAACAGCCGCGTGGCAAACTCGCGGGCAGGATAATTATCGCTTAGGTCGCCCGTAATGCCCCACACGGCTACGTCGGCGCCAGCGCGGTGCTGCTGGGTAGCCAGCGCGTGCACCACCTTGTTCACGCCGTTCATGCGCTCGGGGTTGGCTTTGCCTAAGATTAAGTGTATAACTTTCATAAGGATAACGCAGGGCCCTGAGCGAAGATCTTAGACTCAAGCTGCTATATATAAGTAAATTGACTGGTACGCTAGACTCTTATTTCTTAGTTCTAAGCTCTTCCTACCCGGCGCACGGCCACCAGCCAGTAGGCCCCGAGCACCAACTGCGCCAGTAGCCAGCCCAGCACCACGCCGCTGGCCTGGTAGTGCGCCGTGAGCCACCGCACGCTAGCCAGCGAGGCCCCGATGCTGAGCACGTAGCCCCCGAAATAGTGCCGCGAATCGGCCAGCAGGCGCACCGTCAGGCGCAGCGGGTACACCAGCAGTATCACCACGTAGAGCACGCAGCACCAGCGTAGTAAGTCGGCATACTGCGCACCGCCAGCCGGCCCAAACCGGGCTACCAGCGGCCCAGCGGCCAGCGCGAGCAATGCCAGCAGCGGCCCCGCCGCCAGCAGCATTTTTTTGGTCAAAGCCGCCCGTTGGGCGGCAAACTGCGCCGGAGCACTGTGAAAGCTCTGGCTGAGGCGCGGCAACGCGTAATTTTCTACGGCTTGCAAGCCCAGGTTGAAGATGCCCATCGCCGTTTGGGCCAGGCGCAGCACACCCAGCACGGCCGGCGAGCCCACCCAGCCGGCAAACACGAGCAGCACATTAGCCGAGCCCCATTGTAGCAAAGCCGTGGGCACCAGCCAGCGGGCCTGCCGCCAGTGCCGCCGCCCGAAGCGACGCAAGCTACTCGGGCTCAGCATCGGCCATTCGCCCAGGGCCTTCCCTCCTACCAGCAGCGCCGGCACGGTGGTAAGGCCCACGGCCCACACTACCTCGGCTAGCGTGGCCGGGGCGGGGCGCAACGCCAGCACCAGCAGCACCAGCAGTTGCCCCCCCGCCGACAGTACGTCGCTCGCCAAAGCGGCTTGTACTTTGCCTTCAGCCAGCAACAGCTTGCGCAGCGTGTCTTGCCCACCTGCCGCCGCCAGCAGCACCACAAAGGCTGGCAGCACCGTAGCCGCCTGTGGCAGCAAGCTGGCACCTAGGGCTGTAGCAGCCACCGCCAGCCCACCAAAGGCCATTTGCAAGCCCAGTACCAGCTGCCCGTAGGCCACGCGGTGCCGCGCCGCAAGCGTGCCTAGCACTACCTGCATAGGCTGCGTGATAATAGCCCCTTGCAAGGCCAACGCTAGCAGCAGCACCAGCTGCCAAGCACTGTACTCACCAAAGGTGGCCAGCCCGCACAGCTTGGCAATGAATATATTAGTCAAAAAGTTGGTGGCGCTCACGGTAGCTTGGCCCGCCACCACCCAGTAGCGTGGGGCTACCGAAAGCCGCCCTAGGCGCAGGGCCCAGGGCGACAAGGCTAACGCTTGGCTCACGACTGTAAGTCGAGGCCGCCGAGCGGCATGGCCAGCGGCTCGGCCGCCGGGCGGGCAGCGCGGCGCGTCGAAAACAGGCGACCTAGGCGCATGGCCAGCACGCGCAGCGGACCGGGGGCATAGCCATCGCGGTTGAGGCAGAGCTGCACATTGGGCAGCGCAAACTCCTGGATGAGCAAGTCGAGCTCGGGCAAGCGGCTGCTCGGCGTGGCGCAGCCGTCGATTACGAAGAGGTTCACGGCGGCCCCGCTCATCACGGCCAGCGCATGGCTGTCCTGGCTCAGGGGCAGGTTTTGAACCAGCAAAACTTCGTCGGGCTGGGCCTCGGGGTTCGGCGATTCGGCGTCGCGCAGGGTGAGGGCGCGCAGCTTCAGGCCCTTGGCCGCCAGCGCCTGGCGCAGGTGCTCAAAGAAAAACGCCTGGCCTTCTTTATCAGAGAAAGCGCTCACGACCAGCTTAGTGCCAGGCACCAGCATCCCCTTGAGGGCCAAGCGCGTGGCTAGCTGCGAGAAGAAGGCCAACCGGCCGGCCAGCCCACGCCCTAGGTACGGAATAATGGCCGCCAGCGGCGTGCGCGTCTCGCGCTGCACGCCGTCGGCGTCGCCGGGCGTCGAGCGGATAATCGAGAGCAGATACACCAGCAGCGAGCCTACCAGCATCCCTAGGAAGCCCGACAGCACCAGCACAAATGTGCGATGCGGCGAAGTCGGCTCTACCGGCACCAGGCCGGCCGCAATGATGCGGTGGTACGACGTGGGCGAGGCCTTGGCAATGGCCGCCTCCGTTTCCTTTTCGCGTAAGAAGGTGTAAAGCTTCTCGTTGAGTTGGAAGTCGCGTTGCAGGATGGTCAGGTTTTTCTCGCGGGTGGGCAGGCCCACAAATGCGCCCTGAGCCTGCGCAATGGCGCGGTCGAGTTCGCGGCTCTTGATAGTAAGGTTGGTGCGCGTGTTGCGAATGCTTTCGAGCAGATAGCCGTTGAGGTCCGCCAACTTCATGTCTACCGTTTTCACCTTTTCATCTTCGGGCGTGAAGCGCAGCATGAGGTCATGCTTCTCTGCTTGCAGGTCCTTGATTTTCTTCACGATGTCCGTCGAAAGCATGTCATTGAACGCCTCGAAGTTGGGGGCTAGCTCCAGGGCGCTCTTCTTGCCGTCGGTCATGTACCGGTAGAGGTCGTTGGCGGCGGCCAGGCTCATACGAAGGTTAGAGCGCTGCATTTTCAGCTCCGAAACCTTGTGCAGGTCGGTATCAGTTTCCTGCTTGATGTTGACGATGCGCTTGAGGTCGCGGTACTGCTCCACCGTGTCTTCGGAGTGGGCCAGGGTACGGCGCACGTCCTTAATCTTCTCGCTTATGGTTTCGGCGGCCGTGTTCACCACCTTATACTTTATCGCTAGGTAATCATCCAGATATACCTCCGACAGCGCATTCACCAGGTCGGAGGCTTTCTGCGGCACCGCGCTCTGGTAGCTGATGCGCAGCACCGGCACGTTGTGGTCGGTGCTAGTCACGTCGAGGTGGCTGGCAATGTCTTCGAGCATCCGGGCACGGTCGTGCTGCACTAGGCGGTAGTGGTCGGCCAGCGACAGATCGGGACGCGCTTTCAACAGCGAGTCGTTGCGACCGATGCGCAGTTCGGCGCCACTCAGGCGCAGCACCTGGCCTATTTGGCCCTGCGCCACCTCGCCCGAGGGCGCGGTCACTTGCACACTGCCCGCTGCGTCGATGCGCAGGTCAAATGGCTGCTCGGTCCACTTGGGGTTAGCCACTTTCATTTCGGCCGTGAAAGGGCTGGCGCGGTACATCTCGGTGGTTTGCACCTTGCCCACGCGGTAGGCGCTGAGGTCAAAATCGAGGCGGTCGAGGGCGCGGCTCAGCAGCAGCGGTGAGCGCACTAGCTCTACCTCGGCACTGGTGCGGTTGTCGCCCGAAAACGCGTCGAGGTTTTTGAGCAGCGTGGTATTGAGCACGCCCTCGTTGACATCGGCCAGCTTGATTTTGGCCGTGCTTTCGTACATCGGCGTAGCATAGCGCAGGTATTGCCAGGCGGCCGTCAGGCTTAGGCCAGTGCACGCCGCAATGATGGGCAGGCCGGTCCACAAGGGCCGCAGGGCACGCATATTCTGTTTAAACTCGCTCATTACTATCTACTTATTGAAGGAAGCGGAATACAATAAAGAAGGTACTGATGATGGACGAGATACCCAGGATAGTCGGCGATTTGCGGTCGAATTGCTTGCCATTCTTACTAGGCACGTACACTACATCGCCGGGCAAAATCACTAGGTTGTCCTGCTCAAAGCCCTTCATATTCATCAAATTAATTTCGGTAGCCATTGTGCCTTTGGCGTCTTGGCGCAGCACTTTAACGTGGCGCTTGTCGGCATACACGCCAAAGTCGCCGGCCTTACCCAGCACTTCCACCAAGGTGTTGCGCTCTTTTTCGAGGCGCTGCTTGCCGGGGGCATTTACCTCGCCAAGCACGGTAGTTTCCATATTCAGCACCTTTAGCACGAGCTGCGGATTTACTATCCACTTGCTTAGAACTTTTTCTAGTTGGTCCTCCGCCTCGGGCACGGTCAGGCCTTCCACGTGGTAGTTGCCTACCTTAGGTACGTTTAGGTTGCCGGCAGCATCTATCAGTTCCCATTTCCCCTCGTTTTCACTCACCGGATAGTGCCCATAGATAGAGCCAATGCTTAGCTCCTCGTGGTCGAACACGCTGATAGTTACCTTATCGTCTTTACGCAAGCGGTACTGATAGTCAGCCCCTACCGACAGTGCCGAGGGGGGCGGCAACTGCTTTTTGGTCATAAATAGATTCTGCGTGCAGCTACTCAGCAGGCCCAGTACCAGTAAGGCCACCAGGCGCAGCATCTCAGGCGGTAATAGTAATTTTTTCATGTACATAACTAGATAGCGACAGCACACCCAACAGCACCAAGTAAGTAACTGTATTATAGAGAGAATAATGATAGAAAACGGGGTTTAACCTTCCTGCGGCTGGCCAGCAGTTCTTGTACTTGCTCTACCTTGGCGAGCACGGTGGCGAGGCGGGCAGTGAGCTGCTCATCCTTCACTACATAGTCGAAGGCCCCAAACTTGAGCGAGTCTACGGCCACCTGCACCTGCTGCTGCCCACTCACGAGCACCACGTAGATGTCGGGGTTAAAGCGCTTGATGGCCTTGAGCGCATCGGTGCCCGACACGCTACCCATCATTTGGTCCAAGAAAATGATGTCGGGCTCGTCGATGAGCGCATCGAGGCATGCCGCCCCATTATCAAAGGTTTGGATATTCTGAAAGCCTAGGCCCCGGATGGCGTGCTCCATCAGTTGGCGGCAGAAGGGGTCGTCATCGACCAAGAAAATTTTAGAAGGTTTGTCGAGCATGGCACAATACGTTTGGCCCAGCAAAGGCCAACGTGATGCCAAGGAACACATTTTGCATAACTTACTTATTTAAAGCACTTTGCATACTAGGCACTGAGGCACGTATTCTATTTTTCAGAATTGTGTCTGAAAAGTGGAGCTAGCAACTAGGCCACTATTTAGGATATTGCGCAGGCAAAACTACCTTTAGGCGGTACTCTTTGCCGGCTTTGCTTATTGCCTTTTGCCATACCCGCATTCGTAGGCGAGTTGCCTTTTAGTCTTTGTGGACTCCGCTCAACTCAGGCAATGCCTATGTTGGTCTTGCTACCTGAGGGGTCAATAGGCAGTACCATAATATAGGTATTCACCTGGCAGCTCACCTTCTAGGGAGGTAGCCGCATGGCATGCAAAGCCGACCGTGTTTATCTGAGTACTCATGCCCTGGCGCCAAGCCTTCAGCCGCCTGCGCCAATTTGTTCGGCTTGATTGGTTAGCCCAAGCAGTTTACAATTACTCCTTCCGGCCAATCCATTTTCTTTCCATTCCAGACTCTAGGTGGGAATTGGGGATTATACCTTAAATTGTTCAATAAAATAAAGACATACCAAAACAGCGAGCCGTTGCGCATTGTGCAAAACTTTATTGCTTTACAGCGTTTTATCATATCGCTTTCGTGTATCACGGAATAATGATGATAAAACTTTTTATTAAATAAGTACAATACGATTTCCATTTCAATTGTTTCTCCACTCTATTTTACATGAAAATTTCATTACCTATCTACCCGCTCTTGCTACCTGCGCTGCTCACGGTGGGGCTCACCTCCACCGCTCAGGCGCAAGCCACTACTACGGCGCTGTATGTGAATGATGGGAGCACGAGCGGCGACGTATACACCAGTGCCCTAGGCAATGATGCCACGGGAGATGGCTCGGCCGCGGCGCCATTTGCCACCGTAGCACGAGCCTTGGCCCAGGCAGGGTCGGCCACCCAAACTATTTTTATCGATGCAGGCACCTACAGCGAGCGTATAGTGCTCAGCAAGCCCGTGAGCCTGCGGGGTGCTGGCACGGCCAGCGCCAAGCCAGCCAGCGCCACCATCTTTGACGGGGGGCTGCTGCCAGCCGCCACGCAAACCAGCGAGGCCGGCCTACGCCTTACTGTGAGCGGCGGCACTAGCGGCCAGCCCCTCACTATCGCCGATATTACTTTTCAGGCGTATGACTTCGGTATTCAGTCAGAAGGCAGTGGCCCCCAGGCCTACCTGCTGCTCGAAGACGTAGAAACGACTCGCAATCGCCGCCAGGGCATTTTCTGGAACAGCATCGGCGGGGTGCAGCACCTCACGTTGCGCCGCGTGCGGGCCACTTACACGGCCGAGACTGGCAACCCCAACACCAATGGGGCCGGCCGGGGCTTCTTCTTAGTAAATGGCACCAAGGCCGATGTGCTGGTAGAAGATGGGGTATTTTCGTTTAACCGCCGCAGCGGGGTAGACATTAACGACGGCAGCGTGAGCGGCCTCACGGTGCGCAACTGCCGATTTGAGCAAAACCAGGAGCCTGCGCTGGCGGTACTCGGGGCCGGCGGCACCCGGACCGCCGATGGCAGCTTCACGAGCATCGCGGCGCTTATTGAGGGCAATACTATTCGCACAGCCAGCGCCAACGGGCTAGAACTGAAGTCGTGCACGGGCACTGGCGCTGGCAGCGGCCCAGGCAGCTTTGTGGTCCGGGCCAACGACATCGCGCGCGCCGTGGGCGCATCGGCCAGCCTGAGCGCCGACAACGCGGGGGTGCTCTTTATTGACCGCGACCGCAACGTAATCGCGGCTGGTGGGGGCGCCACGGGCGACCTAGTTACGGGCGGCGCTTTTGTAGTAAACAATACCATCAGTGGTTACCTGGCCGATGCCACTAGCCTGGCTAGCAACAATAGTGGCTTCGGCCTAGTGCTGGAAGGTGGTCGCAACAAGGTGTTTGGCAACGTAATAACTCAGTGCCAGCAAGCCATTCAGATACAAGACCGCCCCGCCAACAGCACGGGGGCTACGCCGTTTTTCGATATTACCCGCAATGGTTTGCTCGTGTCCAGCGGCGATAGCATCCGGGGCAACCGCCTCGATAACTGCGCCACTGCTATCCGGGCCGTAAACCTGACCAACCCCGTTGATGCTTCTCTGAACTGGCTAGGCACGGCCGCTGCCACGACCGTGCACGGCGCGGCGGGCACGGGTGGCAGCGTCGTCACGCTCAGCGGCCCCGCCGCCAGCTTTGCCGAGTTGTCGGCACTTGCCCCAACGGGCCAAATTGATTACTCGCCGTTTTTGAACAGCGCCACGGATGCCTCAGCAGCAGCTGGCTTCCAGCCCTCTCTCGACTACCTGAACGTAGACCACGCCAGCCCACAGTCGGCGGCCGATACGCCGCTGGCCGAGGGCCTAGCACTGGTGGCCGAAGGCGGCACCCTAGCTCTAGAAGCCGGCACTTACAGTGAAGGTATTAGCATCGCTAAAAACCTGACGCTGCGCACCACCGGAGCTGCTACACTCCGCGACCTCACACTGGCGGGGGCTGGTAAAGTACTGACCCTCGGCTCGCCCCTCACCGTGACCGGCACCCTTACCCTAGGGGCCGGCCTGGTGCGCACTACGGCCGCCACCGTGCTCACGCTGGCCGACCAGGCTACCGCCACGCCCGGCAATGCGACATCTTACGTAGACGGCCCATTGCGCAAAGTAGGCCAGCAAGCCTTTGTGTTTCCGCTGGGTAAAAACGGCCAGTGGGCGCGCCTAGGTATCTCGGCGCCTGCCAGTGCCAGCACAGCTTTTACCGCCGAATATGTGGCGGCCGCCCACCCCATACGCACGGCCGCCGTGCCACTGCGCAAAATAAGCCAGGTCGAGCACTGGACCCTCGATGGCGCAGGCACTTCCGATGCGGTGCAGGTTCGCTTGTTCTGGGAAGATGCCTTCCGCAGCGGCATCGACGATTTTTCATCTGACATCCAAGTAGCTACGCTCACCGGCACCCAATGGGAAACTGCTGGCAGCAGTGACCTAGGCGGTAACCTGAGTGCAGGTTCGGTAGCTTCGAGCCAGCCAGTTAGCACATTCACAGCCTTTACGCTGGGCTCGCTCTCGCCGGCCGTTAACCCACTTTCTAAGCAGCTACTGACTTTTGGCGCCACTCAGACGCGCCCCCAGGCCGTAGACCTGCGCTGGACGCTGGCCGACGAGACTAATACGTATGGCTACGCCGTGGAGCGGTCGGCCGATGCAGCAACCTGGCAGCAAGTAGGCTTCGTGCCCAGCCAGGGCCTCACCACCCAGGCGCGCACCTACACCTATCAAGACCAGACGGTGCAGGGCCTACCCCAGGCTTTTTACCGCTTGCGCCAAGCAGTAACGACGAGCTCTGCTCGCTATTCGACGGTGGCGGCCGTCACCCTAACAGGCAGCCCGCTGGCCACTACAACTGCTACGCCGAACACCTTGGCAGTGTTCCCCAACCCAGCCAGCGGCCACGTAACGCTGCGGCTACCTGGCTCGGCCATTGGAGCCACCCAAGCTGTACTTACCGACCTAAGCGGCCGCACGGTCCTCACCTATCCCCTGCGTGGCGCTACCGAAACCACGGTACTGCTGCCAGCCTCTGTAGGCACTGGCATCTATCTATTGCAAGTGCAGGGCACCAGCTTTACGAGCAAGCCTCAGCGTTTAGTAATTCAGTAAAGCAGTGGCCTACGCCAGGGAGTTAGCAGAGTAAGCTGCTTCCTTATCTGAATCGCCCCAGCCTTTTGGAAAAGGCTGGGGCGGTTTTGCTTGAGTGAGACCTAGACCTAGCCGACCGCTCTACTCGCGCAACGAGGTACCTAGGGGGATAATCTAAGCCGGGCGACCAACCAGCGCTCGTAGCGAGGCGCAGCGCAGCGTGTTTCTATGCCCTGCGCACCCCGCCCCTACTCGCGTGACTTCACGCCAGCTAGGTAAGCTACTACCTACCGCCGGTTGGCGGCCCTTTCACGGGCTGCTTCACTCCAGATAGTGGAAGCCCTCTCCAGCAACAGGAAGCAGACGGCATCAACCCAATGCGTAAAACTCTTATTTATAGTATTTTGCACAAATGAGGGGTTTTGGTACAAGCTTGGTATACTAAGCTTAAGAATAGCTATCGCGGGCGCACTTGCAGCGATTGCAGCTTCCTTACTGCTCAGTTATTACTACTACTTATTTGCCGGATTATCTGCTCGCATTAGCGTCCTAGGTATGCGTGGCTGCAACCCACCAGCTAGCGAACCGCTTCCGAACTCCTCGCCTTCCACCCCCCAGAACAAGAGCTGACAGGTGCCTCCCTTGGGCACCTAGCCCGACTAGGTACGCGTCCGTTGCGTGCTTGGCCGGGCTAGGCCTTTGTACGCTAGCTGTCAGGCGCCACACCGCTTAGCCATGAGCCTAGTAGTCTGCTTAGTGGGGGCGCTCCGCGAAAACAGTGGCCAGGCAGATTACCACCGAAGCTAGTGATACTCTCTGATTTTTAGTTTGTTTATACTATCCTGCTATGCCATCTTATCTACGTGGTGCTTACCCCCTAAACGCCTGGCTTAGGTGCCTTTGCCTGCTGCTAAGCTTACTGGGCCTAAGCACGGCTGCCCACGCGGCTAACTACTACTGGGTGGGCAATACTGGCGCCTGGACCGACCTAGGGCACTGGGCCAGCACTAGCGGCGGGACCGGCAACGCCTACCCCAACGTGCCGAAGAATACTGATAATGTATATTTTGACACTAACTCCTTTACCGCCGATAACCAACGTGTAACCATCGCGGGCACCGTGACCTGCAACGACATGACCTGGAGCGGAAACGTGCGCCAGGCTACTTGGGCGCCAGGCGCCGGCAGCGTGCTAGAGATAAACGGCAACCTGCGCTACACCAGCACCATGGCAACGGCAACCGCCATCGCAGTACCTCATCGCCTACTGGCCGCCACCACTGGCGGGGTCATTGATACGCAGGGGGTACCGTTTGGGACGACCCTGCTATTCGATAATGCCGCGGGCGGCTGGACGTTTACGAGCCCTTTCAATGGCACAGCGGGGTCTACCCTCAATATTTCGGCCGCCAAGTTGGTGAGCTTTGGCACCACCACGCTCACCATGAGCACCTTGAGCACCTACACGGGCTCAACCCTGACGGCGAGCACCGTGGCGGGTACCCTGGACCTAGGTAGCAGCACCACCACGCTGCTAGTGCAAACAAGCATCGGCGCCTTGCTGCTAACTAACCCCAACCTGACACTGGCAGCCGGCACCAGCACCATCAACGTGGGTGCCACTGCACTCACCAATTACACTAGCCCAGCCAGCTTTAGCACTGGCAAGGCGCTGTCTTTTAACAAAGTAGTCATTATTGCCGGCCAGGGGGCAGTCTTCAACGTGGCCAACTCGTCGTTTAAGACCCTGAGCGTGAATAGCCGGGCGATACTGAACAGCGCGACCACCATCGGGGCCGGGGGCAGCCTCACGCTGGGAGCCGATGCCACGCTGCTGGTAGGGGCTGGCGCGGCAAAGGTGCTCAGCTTTGGCAGCGGGGCTACGCTGGCGGCGAGTGGCGGCTGCGCTGGCTTTGGCACGGTGCAGTCGGCCCTGGCCGGCAGCCCGGCCCTGCTAGCTCGCAGCGGGGGCTGGGCCTCTAACCCGCTCAGCTACGTAGTGCTGCAAGACCTGACCTTTACGGATGGCAGCACTGGCTACCCAGCCAACGGGGCGGCCGTGGCCACTACCAGCGCCGACCAAGGTGGCAACTCGGGCGTGGCGATTACGGGCCTGCCCGTGACCGACCTCTACTGGGTGGGCAATAGCGGCCGCTGGCACGACCCCAGCCACTGGGCCAGCACTAGCGGCGACCTAGGTGGGGGCAATACCTGCGTGCCCAACGTGTTTACGAACGTGCATTTCGATGCTAATTCCTTCACGGCTACGGGCGGCGTGGTAATGCTGGACCCTGGCGGGCAGCAGTGCCGTACGATGGACTGGACGGGCGTCACGAACAAGCCTACCCTGAACACGGCCTCGCGGTGCGCGCTCACGGTGGCCGGCTCGCTGACGCTGGTGGGGCCTGCCGCCCTTACGCAGACGCTGGCGGCCGACCTATTCCTGGGCCAGGCGGGCGGGGGTAGCTACACGCTCACCACGGCCGGCCAGCCCCTGGCCGCCCACCTCTGGTTTCGGGCGGCGGGCGGCACCTACGCGCTGCTAGATGACGTGACGACCTCGGGTCGCGTGTTTGTAGAGGCCGGCACATTCGCTACCAACGACCACACCATCAACGCCCAATCGTTTAGCAGCGGCTATGCTTTCAACTACTCGGTGTACAGCACCGGCACGGTGCAAAACAGCCCCGTGAGCCTCTCGCCGCCCACCGTGAACCTAGGCGCGAGCGTGCTAAACCTACTGGGCACTACTAGCCGCAACGATGGCAACGTGCTGACTACTAACTATGCCTGGGACGTAGCCAGCGTAGTGGCAGGAGGCGTTACCACGTCGGCCGTCACGCTCGATGCCGCCCGCAGCACTATCAATATGCTCAATGGCAATAACGTGGCGACGTACAACAGCTACTTCCGGGGGGCGCTGGGCCTAGGGTATGGCACCGTCAACTTTGCGAATAATGTGGGTGGGGGCACGGCCAACATCATCGGCACCACGGGCACTACCGCCACGTTTCAGAACCTGCGCTTTTACGGGTCGGCCACCATCGGCGCCAATAACACTATCAGGGGCCAAATGCTGCTGAGCCCCGGCAAGACGTACACTTTTCTCAATTCTGTCACCCAGGTCTTCGACAGCGAAGCCACCCTGCTGGCCGTGGGTACGTGCTCGAATTTTATTACCATCACGGGGCCGGCCTCGCCTAGTGCCCCCACGCGCTTTATTTCGGCTCGCAATGGGCCACTACAGTACGTGGCCTTGCAGTACACCGCTTTTTCGGGGGGTGCGACGTGGCAGGACCTAGGGGGCGTAGACAATGGTAATAACACGGGCATCGGCATCACGCTGCCGCCCGCACGCACGCTGTATTGGGTGAACGGCGGCGGCAACTGGAGCGACGTGGCGCACTGGAGCCTGAGCAGCGGCGGGGCGAGTGGCGAATGCAGCCCGTCGCTCGTCGACAACGTGGTGGTGGACGCTAATTCATTCACGGCCACGGGGCAAACGCTAACGCTCGACCTGGCCTCGGCCAGCTGCCGCAGTATCGACTGCAGCGCCGCCACCAACGGCATGACACTGCGCAGTGTGGCCGGCAACCTGCTGGGCGTGTACGGCTCCGTAACCTGGGCCCCCGCGCCCAACATGACCCTAGCGCTGGCCGGAACCTTGTCGATACTGGGCGCAAACACGACCAGCACCTTCATCAGCGCGGGGCAGCGGCTCACGAGCCTGCTCAACCTCAACGTGCCCGGCGGCACCCTGACGCTGGGCGACAATTTTACCAGCACGGCAGGGATTTCGCACACTGCGGGCACGCTATCCACAAATGACCGGGCCGTGACCATCGCTAATTACAGCACCCTAACTACGTCAGCCAAAGTCCTCAACCTAGGTGCCTCGCAGCTAACTATCAACGGCACCTGGAATGCCGCCGGCACGAGCGTGGTGCCGGGCACCTCGCTGCTTACCGTAAATGCCAGCTACTTTGGCGGCAACGGGCAGCCCTATCACAACGTGGTGTTAAACAGCCCTGCCGCCATTAGCTCGCTTGTCGGCAACAATACCTTTCAAAACCTCCAGCTTACGGGGTCAACTAATATTCAAAACAATAATACCATCAATGGCACGCTGACCTTCTTTCCGGGCCGGGCCTACGTGTTCACGGTGGGTACCATCACCACATTTGGCCCCAGCGCCGTGCTGGCTTCGGTGGGCCTGCGCAATAACCCCGTGACGCTGCAAAGCTCCGTAAACGGCAGCCTCTTTACCTGGACCAAAACCGCGGGCGGCATCTGTGCCGACTACACGTACATCCGCGACAGCCGGGCCACGGGCGGGGCCTACTTCGAAGCCGGCCGCAACGGGGCCAATAACCAGGGCAACAACCCCGGCTGGAGCTTTGGCTTCGTGCCCCGGGCCACCTACACCGACCGCACCACCTGCCCCGCCGAGGGCGCCCACTTCTTGCGCATCGACTTCACGGCCTACGATGGCACCAACGATGTAGCGGGCCTGGCCCTGACCACGGCCCAGTACCCGCTCAGCCTGCGCGTGCACAACCTCACGACCAACACCTACGAGGATGTAAGCGCCACTGCCTCGCCCTACTACTACCCCATCCCGACCAGTACCGCCGCTACGCAGTACCAGGTTACGGCCTTGGCCACGTCGGCTACCAGCGGCTGCGGTGCCTCCAGCAATACCGACCTGAGCACGTTTCCGGTCGTGACCGACGCCATCCTGGCCGGGCCGGCCGGCACTTGGAGCGGTAACAGCGCCCTGGCCGATGGCAACTGGCTCGATTGCCACAACTGGGCTAGCGGCACCGTACCCGACGCCACCACCGACGCCACTATCAGCGTCAATGATGCGTTGGTGAACCTAGGCAATGGCCTGGTGACCAGCGTACTCGCTCAGCCTACCCTGGATGGCGCCGGGGCCACCGTGCACACGCTTACTGTTCCGGCCGGGGCCACTTTTACGCTAGGCAGCAGCGCCCAGCTAGACGTGGCCGGCGACTGGGTCATGAGCGGCACCCTAGCGGCGGACCCCGCTAGCCAGGTTACGTTCTTGGGTAGCAGTCCTCAAGCCCTGACTGGCGGCACCTTCGGCAGCATGGTGGTCAACAATGCCGCCGGCCTCACGCTGGCTACCGATGCCAGCACTACCGGCACGCTCGTGCTCACGGCGGGCCGCATCACAACGGGCGGCTTTAAATGGGTGCACCGCAACGCCGCCGCGGCCAGCATCAGCGACTACAGCACCGGCAGCTACGTAGTGGGCACGTTGCGCCGCACCATCGCCAGCAACGTGGCTGCTACGTATGCTTTCCCGGTGGGTACGGCCAGCCAGTACGCTCTTTATGAGCTGGTCGACCGCAACTTGCGCGGCACGGGCTTCAGCACTATCGATGCCAGCTTTGGTCCCAAGCCCGGCACCGATGCCAACCTAGGCTTTCAAGAACTAGGCTTTCTCACGCCTTACTTCGCGGTGCATAGTGCCGGGGTCTGGACGCTCACGCCCAGCGCCCAGCCCAGCGCCGGCACCTACGATGCCAAAATCAGCCTGCTACCCTTTAGTGGCTTGGCGGATAATTACTTTGCTATTCTCAAGCGCCCCGATGCCAGCAGCAACGCCGCCGACTGGAGCAGTGGGGGCGGCACTCTCAGCCTCAGCGGAGGCACCGGGCGCCGGCTAGCCGATGGCTACGCCCTGCGCCTAGGTCTGAAAAGCTTCAGTCAGTTTGGCCTAGGCCAAGTGCAGGTGGCGGCCCCCCTCCCCGTAGCGCTGGCCAGCTTCCGGGCCGCGGCAGGCGGCGCCTGCGGGGTGCGCCTTACCTGGACCACGGCCAGCGAAATGCAGAGCGACCGGTTTGAGGTAGAGCGCAGCCTCGACGGGCACTCGTTTGAGAAGCTAACCACCGTGGCGAGCCGCAACAGCACGCGCGGCGGCACCTATAGCTATACTGACCAGCAGCCGGGCGAAGGCATTGTGTACTATCGCCTGCGGCTAATCGACCTAGACCGCAGCAGCACCTACAGCCCCGTTGCCACCATCGCGGTGGCTTGCGGGGCTATTAGCTACGTGCGCCTCTCGCCCAATCCGGCCACGAGCGCCGTGCACGTGCTGGGGGTGCACCCCGGCCAATCGCTGCTCATCTATAGCAGTGCGGGCCGCTTGGTATACTCAGGGGCGGCCACCGAAGCCGACCAGGTGTTGGACATCGGCGGCTGGGCGGCGGGCCTATACTTGGTGCACGTCCGCAATGCCGACGGGGAGCTTGCCAGCACCCACAAGCTACTCAAGCAATAGCTCACGATTTAGTGGCCTCCATTGAGCGGCCCCCTACTCCCAGATGTTGTTGGCTTCCGTGAGAATGAGGGGCTGGCCATCGGTAATCACAATGGTGTGCTCGTGCTGCGCTACAAAGCTGCCGTCTTTGGTAATCAGCGTCCAGCCGTCGCTTGCCTGGTGCGCAATGGTGGCCCGGGTAGAAATAAACGTTTCGACTGCCACCACCGAATGCGTGTGAAAGCGCTGCCGGTTGTAGCGGTCGTAGTAACAAGGTATTTCGGTAGGCTCTTCGTGTAGGCTGCGCCCAACGCCGTGTCCTACCAAGTTCTTGATAACCTTGTAGCCTGCCTTACGAGCCTCATCCTCAATTAGGCGTCCAATCTCGGCGATGCGCACCCCGCCTCTAATCTGGCTGAGCGCGGTGCGCAAGATTTGACGAGAGGCATCTACCAACGGCTGGTGCTGGTGTACATCGGCTCCTAGCACAAAGGAGCCGCCATTATCGGCCCAATAGCCGCCTAGCTCCGCCGACACGTCGATGTTGACCAAGTCCCCTTCTTGTAGCGTCCGCAAGGGCGACGGCATGCCATGGGCCACCTCGTTGTTCACACTGATGCACGTCCAACCCGGAAAGCCATAGGTAAGCTTCGGGGCGGATTTTGCCCCTAGCTCGGCCAGCAAGCGCCCCCCGTATTCATCCAGTTCAAGGGTGCTCATACCTGGGCGAGCGTACGCGCGCATTTCCCGCAGTGTAGAGGCCACGGCCTGGCTAATGCGTTGGAGCCCGATTAGGTCGGCCTGTGAAGTGATAGACATAAGCAAAAAGGAAAAGGGGGTTTGTGACTGCACACTAGCCTAGCAACGAGCAGCTTACTACTACGATACCAAGCAGCAGGTATCGCTCTTATTCGGCGTTGTTCTTCGTGCACTTTTAGCTACCCACGCCACCTTCCTAACCACTCGTCACGACAATAGTTACATTGGGTGGCCAGCATGACCCTTGCTACAGCGTATGCTTACCTCATACTCCGCAGCTCATCATAAGCCCTGCCTTAGAATTATCGCTAGTCTGGTACCTAGGCGCCCGTAGAAGCTAACCACGGTTGATAACCAGTCCTCTGACCTATCCAGCGGGGCGTGCTTGCCCCTACTAGCCAAACACTTGTGGTTGCTATTATTCAGAGAGAGCCCCGCACACAAAGGCAGGGCGCGCCGCGCATAATCAATGCATACTTGCTTGCGGACTGTCCAAAGGCCGGCTTCCAGCGCGTGCTGGCCAGGGCTAGGCTCGTGCCTGCTCGCGGCAGCATAGTCGGGTTTTCACAGCTTGTACTAGTGCTCATGGTGCTGCCTCGGAGTCAGCGCCCCGCCTCAGCGGTAGCTCACAAGGCCCCCACCAAAAGGCCGCGGCTACGAGCGCGACGCTTTTGGTGGGGGCCTTGTGAGCTAGCAGCCAAGCCGCTATTCTCGATTTTGGCTATTTCAGCTTGATGCCTTGCGCCTCCATTTGCTTCTCTTGCTCGGCATGGTTGGCCAAGAACTGCGCGTGCTGCGCCGGGGTGCGCTCGGTGCCCAGGCTAGCAAAGTATTGCTGTATTTCGGCGGCGGGCATGTCGGTGCAGTACACGGGCGTGCCGGGCTGCTGCCGCCACGACTCGTGCAGGCTGCCGCCGTCTAGGGCATCGAAGCCCAACTCCTCGACCATGGCCATCACTTTTTGCTTGGCGGCGGGCTCATCCCCAGCCACGGGCAAGCCGATGCGGCCGGGCGTACCAGCGGGCTGGCCAGCTTTTTCGAGGTGCTCGGCCAGAATGTTGTTAAACACCTTTACCACTGGCCGGCCTAGGTGCTGCTGCACCCACTCGCTTTCGGTAAGGTCGCCCTGCTCTAGCTCCGGCAGGTGGCCATCGCGCAGCAGGGGGTAGTAGTTGCTCGTGTCCACTACTGGCACGTCGGCAGCTACCCCCGCAAATAAGTCTTTGGGCAGGTCAGGGATGTTAATCAGCGGAATGGTTACCACGACAAGCTCGCCGTAGTGGGCCGCCTCTTGGGCCGTGGCGGGGGTAGCGCCAGTTTTTTGGGCCACATCGCCCAGCGTTTCGGGGCCGCGTGAGTTGGCAATACGTACCGAATGGCCGAGGCTGGTGAGCCGCACGGCGAGAGCGCTGCCGATATGGCCGGCCCCAATAATTCCAATCTTCATAGTTGACAAGGTTAGTGAGTAGTAGTTGAGCAGTGGCGGCGTGCCGCTACATTGCTCAAGACCAACCGACCGGCAGATTGTTTTTGCCCTGTCGCACGGCTTAGGTGCGCTTATTGGCACGTCCCGCAACCGAGCCAGGCGAGGGCCAGCGCTCTGGCAGCATCAACAGCCAGATTACCACACACAAATAAAATACCCTCTACTAAGCGACTCAAGACAAGTGCACGAAGCGGCCCAGCGGTCACCTAGGGGCAGCATTAGCCAGTAGTAAGCGCCTAGGCAAGGGTATAAAAGGAGCAGGTTGGCCCTCGCATCAGCCACGGGTGCTACCACAAGGACTACCTAACCAAAAGCTCTTCCGTATTGCCGTAGCCTGCTTGCCTTGTGCCAAGCCCACGTAGACGGGCCCCCTGCACCTACCTGCACAAAAAGCCTCCTAGGCTAAAGAGCCTGCGCGGCTAAAAGCACGAGGGCCAGCGACATGCCATGCGCCTGGAAGTGTGCTTTCAGAAACTTAAGCGCGTGCGCCATCTGGTTTTCTACGCACTTCACCGAGATATTGAGTTCCTTGGCAATAAGGGCGTAGGAAAGGCCCTGCTGACGATTGAGAACAAATATCTGCCGGCGCCGGGCGGGCAGCTGAGCCATGGCCACTAGGTAAAATTGCTCTAGCTCCTGGTACTCCACTATTTTACTAGGGCTGGCCTCATCGATTAAGGTTTCTCCACTACACTCTTCAAACACCCAGTAGCGCTGCCGCCGCAGGTGCTTGAGCACAGCGTGATAAGCCGACTTATAGAGGTAGGCCTTAAAAATAATTCCTTCATCGAAGCAGTGACGCCGCTCCCAAAGCTTTAAAAAACATTCCTGTACTGCATCGGCGGCATCCGCGTGGTTTTTGAGGTAGCCGTGCGCAAAGCGGCATAACTCAGGCGCGTACCGGTCAAACAGTAAGTCGAAAGCCTGGGTATCGTTTGCCTGGAGGCGCTCTACATACACCTGGTCCGGGCAGTCCTGGATGATTTTCAAGAGGGTAGGAAATAAGCAAGGTGGCCGAGAGTCGTGGGTAAATATAGGAGTTTTTTACAGGATGGTATAAAAAAATTCATAAAATTTTATGACCATTACCCTCTGTTTATCAGCACTTTTTACAATTAGTTACATATACTTTATAGGGTTTAGTTAAAAAATAAATAAACCGCAGTTGGGGTAAGTACTAGCTCGGGGCTTCTATAAAGTGAAGACTTACTCACCGCTGCCTATGCCCGTAACCATTACTTATGAAGCCTGTGTACGCTACCTGCGCGGCGAAGCCACGCTGACTGAGGCCCGCACCGTGCGGGCGTGGCTAGCCGACCCAGCCAATGAAGCACAGGCCCACGCCTGGATGAGCCGCTCGGTGGCCGAGGCAGCAGTAGCCGCGCCCGCCGCCACCGATGCCCACAACTATAATTATGCTCAGATGCGGGCTACCCTCCACGCTCGCCTGGGGATGGAGAACCCTGCCCCTACCCAGGCAAAGGCGCAGCGGTGGCCACGCTGGGCTGCAGCGGCTGCCGTGGCGGGTGGTGCAGTAGGAGCCATTGGGCTATGGCAGCGGCCAGCACTGCCCGGCCAAGTGGCTACCGCTTACTACGCCACTTCCTATGGCCAAACACGGGAAGTGCGCCTGCCCGATGGCTCGGCAGTTACGCTCAATGCGCACTCGTCGGTGCGCTATGCAGCCCCGTCTCAAGCCTCGGCCCCACGCGAGGTGTGGCTAGATGGCGAAGCCTTCTTCGCGGTGAAGCACTTACCAAACAACCAGCATTTTGTGGTACACACTACGGCTGGCTTCCGGGTGGAGGTCCTAGGTACCCGGTTTGCGGTGTACCGGCGGCACGCGCAGGCCCGAGTGATACTGCTGTCGGGCAAGGTGCGCGTAGCCTTTGCCGACAGTACCCGGCCCGCCGTGGTGCTGAAGCCCGGCGAGCTGCTACAAACGTCCGACAAGCACCCTAGGACGCTGGTGCACAAAGCAGTGCAGGCCACTACCTACACGAGCTGGACTGAAAATGAGCTGCGCTTTGAGGCCACGCCGCTGGCCGAACTGGCCACTCGCCTGCAAGACACCTATGGCGTAGAGGTAGTGGTAGCCACTTCCGCATTGCGCCAGCGCAAGTTCACGGGCACCTTCCCGCTAGGCAACCTCGACGCCCTCTGCGAAGACCTCACCGAGGCATTTCACCTGCACATCGAGCGCCAGCAAAATCGCCTGGTATTGTCCAGTAAAACGCTACCTAACTGACCACTCCCTAACGCGCAGCCTGCATCCCTAGTGGCTCGCCGGCCTCCTAGTACAAGCTAGTCCCCACCACCTAAGTACTTACCCATTTCCCCACCCTATTCATGAAAAACACGACTACCCAACTAGGCGGGCACGCTGCCCGCCTCGCACTCCTCACGGCTGGGGCCTTGCTGCTGCAAGCACCTGGCTCGGCAGCGTTGGCCCAGGTATTGGCGTTGGCCCAGCCCGCGCAGGGACCAACCCGCCCCGCGGCACCCACCATTCTGCTGCGGCAAGTGCTGCGGCAGTGGGAAAAACAGCACAAGAGTACTATCGCCTACGATAGCGACCTAGTGGGCGACAAGCGCGTGCTGCTACCCAGCGAAGCCGGTACCCTAGAAGAGAAGCTGGCGCGCACGCTGGCCGAGCTAGGGCTGAGCTTCAAGCGCTTGCGCACCAATAACTACGTTATCACGCCAGCTGGTACTAGCAGCATTACAAGCGCTGCGGAGGATATCACGGTAGCGGGGCGGGTAGTCGATGCCAAAGGCGGCGGCCTGCCCGGCGTGACGGTGCTCGTGAAGGGCACCACCATCGGCGCTAGCACCGGTCCCGACGGGGAGTTTAGCCTGCGGGTGCCGGCTAATAGCACTTTGATATTCAGCTCGGTCGGGTTTGCGCGGCAAGAGCTGGCTGTAACTGGCCCAACTACGACCCTGAAAATCACCCTCACCGACGATGCCAAGGACATTGGCGAAGTGGTAGTGGTGGGCTACGGCACCCAGCGGCGCGAAGACGTGACGGGCGCTATCTCGTCGATAAAGGCAGAGGATATCCGCACGCAGGGCTCCAATACGGTGCAGAAGTCATTGCAGGGTCGCATTGCGGGCGTGCAGATAGAGTCGTCGGGCGGTAACCCCGGCTCGGGCGTGCGGGTGGTTATTCGGGGGGCGGGCTCGCTCAACAACAACAACCCGCTCTACATCGTGGATGGCGTGCAGGTGGACGATATCAACAACTTGCAGCCCACCGACATTGCGTCGTTTAACGTGCTGAAGGATGCTTCGGCAGCGGCCATCTACGGCTCGCGGGCGGCCAATGGCGTGGTGCTCATCACGACTAAGGGCGGCAAGAAGGGCGAGAATCGCATGGATTTCAATGCCTATTATGGCATCCAGACCATGGCCAAGAAGATAGACGTGCTGAACGCTTCGCAGTGGGCCACCGTCAGCAACGCGGCGCACGACAATGCGGGCCTGCCGCGCCTCGACATCGCCAAGAACCCCGAAACCCTAGGCGCGGGCACCGACTGGCAAAAGGAAATCTACCGCACCGCGCCCATGCAGAACTACACCTTGGGCACGAGCGGCGGCGGCGACAACTTCACCTACAACCTGTCGGGCGGCTACCTCGACCAGCAGGGCATCGTGAAGAAGACCGACTACAACCGCTGGAACCTGCGCGTGAAATCGGACTTCAACAAAGGCCGGGTGCGCCTGGGCGAAACAGTGATTCTGACCCGCGAATACTGGCGCAATATGGCCGGCGGCTGGGGCGGCCAGGGCGGCAACCCCGTGGGCTCGGCCCTGAAAATGATACCCGTATTCCAGGTTTATGACCCCACGGCGGTGGGCGGCTACAGCGGCGCCTCGGGGCCAGTTGTGAACGTGGCCAACCCCGTAGCGCAGCTCAACCTGGAAGTGCCCGAAACCAACACGACCACGGCCATTCTCAATGGTTTTGCCGAGGTTTCGCTCTTCAAAGGCTTGAAGTACCGGCTCAACCTAGGCTATACGTCCACGTTTGGCTCGTACAACAACTATATTTTTCCTTACCAGGTGGGCGCGCTGTTCAACAACGCCGACGCCGACCTGGCGCAGAACAAGAGCGAGCGGTCGTACTTTCTGCAAGAGCACACTGTGGCCTATGACAAGGCATTTGGTAAGCACACCTTGCAGGCGCTGGTGGGCTACACCTACCAAAACACGAAGTACACCGTCCTGAGCGGCTCAAAGAGCGGCATGCCAACCGGCATTGCGGTGCTCGACGCGGGCACTACCAATATCGCCAGCGGCGGCTATGCCTACGAAAGTGTGCTGCTCTCGTACCTAGGGCGCCTCGTGTACTCCTACAACGACCGCTACGTGCTCACGGGCACCTTCCGCCGCGACGGCTCGTCGCGCTTTGGGCCAGCGTATAAGTATGGCAATTTCCCGTCCATCGCCGTGGCCTGGAACATCGTGAACGAGCCCTTCTTCCAGCCCGCCCAAAAAGTGATGAGCAACCTGAAAGTGCGGGCCAGCTATGGCATTCTCGGCAACCAGGAAATTCCGGATTACCGCTACGTGCCACTGATTCAGCCCAACACCAACTACGTTATCGGCCAAGGGCAGCAACTGTGGTCGGGCGCTATCCAAACGGCGTTTGCCACGCCCGACATCAAGTGGGAAACCTCCAAAACCTTCGATATCGGCGCTGATTTAGGCTTCTTCCAAAACCGGTTGAACCTGACCGCCGACTACTTCGTGCGTCGCAATTCGGACATTTTGCTGCAAGTTCCGATTCCGCTGAGCAGCGGCGCCAGCGGCACCAGCCCTTACATCAACGCCGGCCAAATTACGAACAAGGGCCTAGAGGCGGCCTTGACCTACAACAACCAGGTAGGCGAGTTTAATTATCAAATCACCGGCACGTTCACGGCTATCGACAACGTAGTCGATTTCCTAGGTACGGGCACGCAGCAAATTTCGGGTGGGCAGCCCACGCACCACGGCGCCTCGGCCACCATCACGCAGGCCGGTGGCCCGGTTGGCGCGTTTTACCTGATAAAGACAGACGGGATTTTCAACACCCAGGACGAGATAAACGCTTACTCGCGCGATGGCCGGCTGATTCAGCCCAGCGCCAAGCCCGGTGACGTTCGGTTTGTAGACTACAACAACGATGGCATTATCAGCCAAGACGACCGCCAGTACTGCGGCAGCCCGACCCCCAAGTTCACGTACGGCTTCGGCAGCAACGCTTCGTGGCGCAGCTTCGACGTGAGCTTCTTCTTTCAGGGCACTTCCGGCAACAAAATCTACAACGGCACCCGCGAAGATTTGGAAGGCATGAACCTGGAATTCAACTACTCGCCAGCTACGCTTAACGCCTGGACGCCCACCAACCAATCCAATTTTCCGCGCGCCGTTATCAACGACCCCAACCTGAATAGCCAGACCTCAGACCGGTTTCTGGAAAGCGGCTCCTACCTGCGCCTGCGCACCTTGCAGCTCGGCTACACCCTGCCTAAAACCCTACTGAGCGCCGTAAAAATCAATAGCTGCCGCTTCTACGTCAGCTTCGATAACCTGTTCACCATCACCAAGTACACCGGTTTCAACCCCGACCTAGGGCGCTACAACGCAGGCGCCGCGGGCGGGGGCATCCTCGACCGAGGCGTCGATTTCCCACACGTAGCCTACCCGCTGGCGCGCACGTCGCTGCTCGGCGTCCAAGTTTCCTTCTAATCGTCTAGTCCCCACCCCTGATATGAAACGCTTTCTCTACGCTTCGCTGCTCGTGCTGGGCCTAGGCGCCTGCACCAAAGACCTCGAACAGGTCAGCCCCAACTCCATTGTGCAAACCAACTTTTGGAAGACCGACGCCGATTTTCTGTCGGGCCTAGCGGCCACCTACAAGACGTTTCACGATGTCAACAACGGCTACTACGGCGTGCGCGGCATCGAGACCACAAATGGCCGCGGCGACGACTTCTTTATCCGCAACGATGTGAAGGACTTGTACCAGTTGTCTACCTTCACCAACAACCCTACCACCGGCACGCCGGGCTCTATCTTCACGGGCTTCTACACCGGTATTTTCCGGGCCAACCAAGTGATTGAGCAGGCGCAGGCCGCCACCGGCATTTCGGCCGATGCCAAGAAGCAGTACATAGCCGAGGCGCAGTTTCTACGCGGCCTCAACTACTTCTTGGCGGCCACCAACTTTGGGGCCGTGCCCATTATCACCAAGGTGCCGGTGCAGCGCAGCGACTACTTCGTGGCCCAGTCGCCCGAAGCCGACGTGTGGACGCAGGCCGTGAAAGACTTGCAGGAGGCTGCGGCGGGCCTACCTACCTCGTACCCCAGCGCGTGGGTGGGCCGCGCCACCAAAGGCGCCGCCCTAGGTATGCTAGGTAAAGCCTATGTATATCAAAAGAACTGGGTCGAGGCCGAGAAGGTCTTTAAGCAGCTGGCGCAGCCCAGTGGCGTGGCGCAAGCGCCCTACACCTACGACCTGATGGCCAATTTTGAGGACAACTTCTCGCGGGCCACCGACAACAACGCCGAGTCGCTGTTCGAAATCCAGAACCAGAACGTGGGCGGCTCACAGCCTTGGGCCGGCGAAAACGCCAACGAGGCCCTAGGGGTAACGACTGCCCAAGAGTTTGCCCCTACCGAGGTGGCCGGCTGGTTCGAGGTATCACCGACCGACAAGCTCTTCAACGAGTTTAAGCAGGAGCGCGCCGTGGGCGGCGACTACGACGCCCGCATGTACGCCACGCTGGTGTGGGACTACCCCGGCGCTATGTACTACAACAAGCCTTTCTCGGCCTTCAAGCTGGTGTTTGGCTACAGCTCCCTGATTCGCAAGTACCAGAACTGGCGCGAAAACAACGAAGGCATCTGGATTTCGGACATCAACGAAAAGGTGCTGCGCTACGCCGACATCCTGCTGCTCTACGCCGAAACCGAAACCATGCTGGGCCGCCCCACCGACGCTATCCCGCTACTCAACCGCATCCGCTCGCGGGCCAAGTTGGCGCCGCTAGCCGCCGGCCTCTCCGCCACGCAGCTGATGACCGAAATCCGCCACCAGCGCATGCTAGAGTTCTTCCGCGAGGGGCAGCGCTTCTACGACCTCAAGCGCTGGGGCCTGCTGGCGCAGGAAATCAAGAATAGCGACAAGGTGGGCCGCGAGTTTTACGCCGATAGGTTCGCCTACTTCCCTATCCCGCAGGGCGAGCTAAACACGAACCCCAATATCAAGCAGAACGCTGGCTGGTAGGCTTCCTATCTCAGCCTCACTTGCTAGCTACCGCCCCGCTTGGTCTTGCACCGAGCGGGGCGGTTTTGGGCAGGCACTAGTAGAACATAGCGCCGGCTACGGGCAGTAGGCCTTGGCCGGCGGCTACCCCCGCCCCTAGGCTAGGGCAGCAGCTCGATGCGGGCGGCAAATCCCCCATCGGGCACCATAGTCAGGGTAATGGCTTCGCCCGGCTGAATCGGCTGGACTATGCGCTTAAAGTCCATCGCCTGCACCTCGGCATTTACACCGTCCTTCAGCAGCGTGAGCTGGTAGCGCTTGCCCTTGTCCAGGAAGTCAGTTTTCAGCGTCACCTCGTGGGCCTTCGCGGCGCTCATGCCGCCCACAAACCACGTAGTACCCTTGCGTTTGGCCGTGACGATGTAGTCGCCCACAGCCGCCTCTAGCACGCGCGTCTCGTCCCAGGTCACGGGCACCGATGTAATAAAGGACGTCGTTTCGGGCTCGCGCAGGTAATTGAAAGGGTTATCCGCGAGCATCTGCAAGCCGCTGGTAAACACGATGTACATGGCCAACTGATGGCCGCGGGTGCCGATGCTCATCGTATTCACCCAGTTGGGGCGGTAGTCCTTGGGGTGAGCCGAGCGCATAGCCCCGGGCGTGTAGTCCATGGGGCCTACCGCATTGCGCAAAAATGGTAGAAACAAGTTGTTTTTAGGCGTAGCCAAGCCCCCCCCAATATTTTGCTCCATGCCTATTACGCCCTCATACGACAACACATTGGGGTAGGCTACCTCCAGGCCAGCGGGCTTAAAGGCACCATGAAAGTCAACCAGCAAGTGATGCTGGGCAGCGGCCTGCGCGACGCGGGTGTAGTAGTTGACCATCCATTGGTCGCTACGGTCCATAAAGTCGATTTTCATCCCCGCTATGCCCCATTTTTCCAAGGTCTCATACACGGTGGGGTTGTTTTCTATAGCCAACCAGGTGAACCACAGCAAAATCTTGACATTCTTGCTTTTGCCATAAGCAATCAGCTCCTGCAAATTGATGGTTGGGTTGGGCTCAAACGGATTGAGTGTTGTTTTGGCCCAGCCCTCATCCATGAGGATGTAGGGAATACCGAATTTGGCCGCAAAATCAATATAGTACTTGTACGTCTGCTGGTTGTAGCCCGACTTAAAATCGACGCCGTACACATACGCATTGTGCCACCACTCCCAGGTCACCTGCCCGGGCTTTATCCAGTTGGTGTCTTTTAAGCGATTGGGCGTGCTCAACTTGGCCACCATCTGGTTGGCCACCAGCTGCGTATCGTGCTCGGTAATAAACAGAAAGCGCCACGGAAAAGAGCGGGTACCCGCCGTTTTGGCCAGGTATGCTGCTTCGGCCACAATCTTCATGCTACGGTCGCCATCGGGGCCAAACTGCAAAGGCGCTTTCGGGAAGGTGGCGGTAACCGTCTGCGCATCGGCAGCCTTGACAAACAAGCCGGGGTAATCGTAGAGGTCCGCTTCTGAGAACAGCACTTTGCGCTTGCCAGTATCGAAGAGCATGGGTAGTACACTCATCTTTTCGCGGCTTACCTCCTGCAGCGGCTGGCGCTTGTACAAGATTTCGTAGGCGGTCTTGAAGCTGCCCGTTTCTAGGTAGGAAGTTTCGACGGGGTCAGCAAAATGCAGGTGCACGTCTTCGCTAGTGACTTCCAGCGAGTCCTTTTTGGTGGTCAGAAAGCGGTACGCTACCCCGTCATTATAGGCGCGAAATTCCACGCTGAAATCGTTTTTAAATTCCAGCTTCAGCAGGTTGTACGTGTTGTAGACGGTGCTATTCGCGAAGGCTACTACCGGCTGCGACGTAGTATTTACCGCCGCTACCGACTTCTTGCGCAGTTGCGGCCGCTCGCCTAGGTGCTGGTTTGCCAGGTTCAGCTGCAAGTAAGAATCGCGTAGCAGCGGGGTACCGCTCACCGAAACCGAGTAGCTTATCTTTCCTTTCAGGTCGACGGAAACCTGAATGCGCTTATCGGGAGATAGCAAGGTGATGGGCGCCCCTAGCAAGCGAGCCGCGATAAACAAAAGGCAAGAGGTAAGGCAGAGTCTTCTTTGCATGAGGTCAGCGTTATAAAGCACCTAGGAGGCCGGCAAGTTAGTGCTAGCGCGTGCTACCGCCACTGCTGCGCAGCTTACTATGGGGGCAACATATCAGGAAGCCGCCCTCCCAAAGACAGGCAGCCTGAGGGCAGGGAACGTTCCGGCCTCCAGCCCAGCCCCCAGGCTAGCAGTCCTAGGCGCAGTTGGTGCTCCTACCTGCTACCTCTATTTTATTGGAATCTACGGTACTCAAGCGCCCACAATGCACTACTTATTTAGTACATTTGCCATACACTATTACCATTAACGATTCTATAAGATGCTATTTACTGTATTTTTCTTATATTTATCTTTACTTCTCCATTACCTACTTGGCCTAGGACACCTTGGCAGCTGGGTAGTAGCAGCGGCGCCGCAGTGGTGGCGGGGTTACTTTCTCATGCGCCCTCTACTTAGCGTGGCTGGTGGTCCCAGCACCCACGTAGGTCCTTACGCCGGTGCGTACCAGCAAGCCCCCAGGTAGTGAGCCAGACCCACCCCATTGGGTTCGGGTGCAGACCGCGTTCTGCACGGGCCTCCTTCTCATTAGGAGCGCCGAGCCCTTCCCCCTCTCCTAGTCTCGTAAGAATTAATTGCTGGCGCAGCCGCCCCGCATGAAGACAACAGCAGTAGTACCCGAAGCCGAGCTCGTGCAGCGGTTAATGGCGCGGGACGAACGGGCGATGGCCGTCTTTTATCGGCAGTATCACCGAGCTCTATACGCCGCTATCTTCCGCTTGGTACGCCAACCAGAAGTAGCCCAGGATGTGTTGCAGGAATGCCTGGTTAAAATCTGGGCGGCCTTTCCAAGCTATGACGCTAGCAAGGGCCGGCTTTTTACCTGGTGCCTACGCATTGGCAGCAACCTGGCCATCGATGCCCTACGCCGGCAGCGCAACATCACGGCGCGGGTGCACACGCTCGACCAAGCGGATAGTGCAGAGTGGGCCGCCCCAATCACCTTCCGGCCCGAACATATTGGGGTGCGCGAGTGGTTGAAGCGGCTGCCTACCCGCGACCACACCCTCATGGATTTACTTTACCTGCAAGGCTACACCCAGGTAGAGGCCGCCGAAGCCCTGCACCTGCCCCTTGGCACCGTCAAGTCGCGGGTCACCCGTATTCTGCGGCAACTGGCGGGCGCCGTGACCTAGGCTCGTTCCTTAGCTCAACCTACCTACTGCCGCAAGCCAGCGGAGGCCCAACTGAGCCTCCACTGGCTTGCGGCAGCAGCCTTATGCACTACGGCAGTGGCCACTCGCCGCTGGCTTCGTACTAGCTCAACAAGCTGGTAGACTCACGATGGGTGCCTCTTACCTAGTAAAGTGCCCAGTCCTTAACTCATCACTAGGCGGCCACTATGCTGGCAGGCTTCAAACGGCCGCTGCCTAAATATCAGCACGGTCAGCTTTGCCGTCTAGGTCCCGCTTGATGAGCACTCTGCGCCTGAGGTAGCGCCACTTGGCAAGCTCGCCTAGCTGGCGGCCATCGACCCAGCTTGCATGTCCTGGGGGCCACTCAGGTGCAACTGGCAACACACTCAGGCAAACGTAATTTACCCGCGTAAAATACTCATTTTCGCCCATGAAAAGCGGTTAACATGCAATAACATAAAGAGGCAGGGTATATAATATATAAAAATAGTTACTTTAGAATCATCAAGTGCTGTTTCCTCTTTTCCCCTCGCCTCATGCTCCTGTTACTTGCATCGCTACTGCTCCCCTCGGTATCGGCTAAGCCCCTAGGTCCGCCCGCCGCTCCGCCGGCCGTCCTTAGTGGGCGCCTTACCCACGCCCCGGCCGGCGACACCGTGCGCGTCTTCTATAGCGGCCATATCGCCAAGACGGTGCTACAGCCCGATGGCACGTTCAAGCTCACTATTCCGGCCTTGAAGGCTAGCAGCTACGGTCGGTTTTCGTATGCAAAGCAGCAAACCAGCCTGTTCCTGAGTCCGGGCGACAATATTCAGCTCACGCTTGATTATCCTCAATTTGACGAAACTCTTCAGTATACCGGGCGCGGCTCAGCACCCAACAACTACCTAGCGCAGTGGCTGTGGCGGTTTATCTACGGCCCCGGCAACGCCCAAGGACCCTACAAACAATTTATTACGGCCACGACTCCGCAGGAACTGCAGCAGCGGGCTGATGCTTTTCGGCAGTTGCAACAAACCTTTCTCGCCTCCTACGCCAAAGACCACCCGCTACCCGCCGCCTTTCGCCGCGATGCCGCCCTGCACATCGACCTAGATTGGGCCCTTAGCCAACTCGACTACGCCAGCTATTACCGCGCGCACCGAGGGCAAACGGTACCCGCTACTTACTTTGATTTTCTGCACCAATTGCCCTTACGCACGCTGGATACCTACCCCAGCCGGGAGCCCAACGCGGAGATAGACGGCTTACTCCAAAGCTTTTACCTGGCTTATCGCAACCGGCTGACTCCTACAGGAGTGATAAGCACAGACCCCACCGAGGCCGAGCGCCTGTACGCACTAGCCACTGCCGACTTTGGCCAGACCAAAGGTCGTGACAAGGCCATGGTTACCTTTTACTCAACTGCCTTGTCGGCAGGCCTCGACAGCACCGTATTTGCGGCCTACCCCACTTTCCGCCGGCTCAACCGGGACTCGGTAGCCGGGCAGCAAATGCGCCGCACCTTGCAGCAGCTAGCCCGGCTACAGCCAGGGCAGCCAGCCCCCCCGTTCACCCTGCGCAACCAAGCTGGCCAAGAGGTATCACTGGCAGACTTCCGAGGCAAGGTAGTGTATCTCGATTTTTGGGGTACCTGGTGCGGCCCGTGCATGCAAGAAATGACGGAGTTTAGCCCTGCCATCAAGGCTCGTTTCGCCAAGCAGGAAGTGGTTTTTGCCTATATTTCGGTACATGATGCCGAAGCCAACTGGCAGCGCACACTAGCAGACAAGCACTTTCTGAGCGAGCAAAGCGTGCATCTGCGCCACCCAGCCGGCGCCCCCATTGCGGCCACCTACCAGGTCGACAGCTTCCCTACCTATTTTCTAATTGGGCGCGATGGCCGCATCATAATGCGCAATGCGCCGCGCCCCTCAAGTGGCGACAAACTCGTGGCAGCCTTGGAGCAAGCACTTGCGCGCACAGACAGCCCGGCAGCCGGCAGCAAGTAGTTCTTTGTAAGGGCATCGCACTACCTAGGCAAAGCACACCACTTCCGCCCTAGGTAGTGCAACGCCATTGCCCCGAGCTGGTGTATTGGTCAAGTTGTCGATTGCTTCATAAAGCTAAAGCGACGAAGACAGTACTGAACCCAGGCGATACAAAAAGCAGGCTGGTGCCTGAGAACGCGAAGGCAAATAACCGGCTTTTACTTTTTGGCCCTTGAAAGCTTTAGGCTAGTTGCGCGCGCTCACCGAGGTTAGGTGGGCGGAATGACAGAAGCAACGTGCAGAGTCGCATTACGCCAATAGCTTCCTCTCATCAGCTAGCTTGTGCTAGCAATGCTGTGTATACGACCTGAAGAGAGGGTAGCTGCGAAATGGGGGTATCGCGAAATGGCCTTCTAGTGGCTCCGCTGGGATTCGAACCCAGGACCCGTACATTAAAAGTGTACTGCTCTACCAGCTGAGCTACAGAACCTTTACTAGATGTCTAGCTTTTGCTAGACTGATTGGCGGGTGCAAAAGTACAACTTTTTAGTTAGGATTCAACTAGTGGAATCATTTATCTAGGTTGTAATTTCTCAACCCACTGCCAACAAAGCACATAAATTTAAAAATTATCTTCCAATATCGGTTGTAGCGGTCGGCGACAAGCTCAAGTTATCTGCTTTGGGCGCCCTGGCCAAGGTGGCTAGGCCACTTTTATAGCTTCGCCCTATACCCTACTATACGAGTTGAACTATAGGCGGTATTCGTAGCTCAGCAGCTTCTGAGCCCGCCCGATGCCACTCGCTTAGCAAGGCTTTAGGAGTTGGCGAGGACAATAAAAGAAACCTTCACTTGCTTCTCCTTGGCTTAGGCTAAAGCGCTTGCCCTTTTGCAGGGCCTGCCGGGTAGCCCACCGCTACCAGAGCATCAGCCTGCTTGTGAGCCGTGCTGAGAGCTAAAAGTAGAAGCCGCACGCAGGGTTAACGCCCTATGCCCCCACCCTAGGTCTGCGGGGCGGGGGCATAGGGCGTGCAAGTGCCAGGCGAAAACGCCACCCCAGTAGGCGTAGGTGGCGCTAGCTGTGTTCTTCTTAAGCACCGCCATCGTCGGCATTGCTGCACTCAGGTTACAGGCAAAGTCGATGTTGGGCCGGCGGGTGGCTATTTCAGCAGGCGCACGTCGTAGATACCGCCGGCTGTAGAGCCGGGAGCCGCCGCAAACTTTACGCTTAAGACCGAAGCGGTGCGCACGGCTTCGGGCAGGGCATAGTCGGCTTCATAAAAAGCCTCGCCCCGGCTGCCATCCAACTTTACTTCGGTGAGCGGCTTGCCATTGACCAAAATGGTGAAATAACGGTTCTTATCGCCGCCGAAGTAAGTTAGGCGCAGTGTTTTGGCTTCGCGCTTCGGGTTCTGCAAGTTGTAGCTAAACCAGTGGGCAGCGTCGCGCCAGTGCCGGTCGCGAAAGGTACCGGCCTGTGTCTGCTCGCCCTCGAAGCCATGGTCTGACTCGGGCTGCTGCTCGCCGGGGCTCACCTGGTCGACGGTACGGGCTGCCAGGGCGCGGCGGGTGGCATCTTCTTGCTGCAAGGCTGCTTTGCGGGTGGACAGCTCGGCAGGCGTGGCAACGGGCCAGTACAGGGTGTAGCGAGCGTCATGAATCTGGTAGAAAGGTACCAGCTCTACGGGCCGCGACGAGCCGCCTTCGGCCAAGCTAGCTAGCGAGAAGGTAAATGGCTTGCCCGCCACGGGCTGCAAACCCGCTGCCAGCTCGGTGGCCGAGCTGGCCACCAGCACAGGCGTGGCCTCGATGGGCATGAGCGGCCCCCGGGCCACGTGCCCCATCCGGCTGGCATCGGCTCGTAGGTCGCGCAGGCCAGCAGTATCGGTGCGGGCCGCCAGCACAAGGGGGCCGCGCACAAACGATACCCAGGGCGAATGGTCAGGCAGGTACTCTACTTGCGTGTGCTGGGGCAGGGCCACCGTCAGCACATCGCCAGTGCGCCACTTGCGGCTGATGGTAGCGTAGCCAGCCTGCGTGGTGGTGTCGGCCAGCACTGGCTGGCCGTTTACTAGCAGTCGAAACTCGGCCGGGCGCACCCACGCCGGGCGGCGAATGCGCAGGGCGAGCTGGCGGGGCTTCTTCAGGGTTAGGCGCAGGGTGCTTTGCTCTTCGTAAGGCAGGCGCGTGGCTTGCTCCAGCGCGAGGCCGGCCTCGGGCCAGCGCAAGCGCGAGGGTACAAATAGATTTACCAGCAGCTCATTAGTACCCCGATGGGCGTACACGAGCTCGCCGTACTTGCCGTGGTTTTCGAGCCCCGAGCCCACGCAGCACCAAAAGCTCTCCTGTGGCTGCGAGTACACACGGTAGTGCTGCGGCCGAATGGGCGTGAAGTACACAAAACCACCTTCAGGACCAGGGTGCTGCGACGACAAAATATGGTTGTATATGGCCCGCTCGTAGTAGTCGAGGTAGCTCGTGGCGCCGCTCGTGAAATAGAGCTGCTTACTGAGCTTGAGCATGTTGTAAGTGTTGCACGTCTCCGGCCCTTCGCGGCCTTCCAGCATGGGCTTGAAGTTATTGACCGGGTTGAAGTGCTCACTCACGCTGTTGCCCCCGATGCTCACGGTGCGGTGCTGCACCACCGTTTGCCAGAAGAAATTAGCCGCCCGCGCCCAGGTGGTATCGCCGCCCACCTCGGCCACCCGCTTAAAGCCAATCACCTTCGGAATCTGGGTATTAGCGTGCTGGCCCGTGAGTACATCTTTGCCCGCCAGCAGCGGGGCCAGGGTGCTGCGCTGCGAAAAGCGCTCGGCCAGCCGCAAGTACTTTGGGTCGTGGGTGAGCTGGGCTACGTCGGCAAATACCTCATTGAGCCCACCGTGCTCGCTGATGAGCAGCTGCTGCACCTGCTGGTCGCTGAGGCCGGCAGTAAGGTCCACCATCCAATCCGTCAGTCCGATGAGCACCGTGCGGGCCGGCGCGCTACCAGCGTACACGTAGGCGTCGCGCAGGCCGGCGTAGGTCTTATGAATATTATAAAGCGGCACCCACTTCTTGTTCAGCTCGAAGCCCCCCACCTGAATATTACCGGCCTTGATTTGGGCCCACATGGCCCGGCCACCCGGCACGCCACCCACGTAGCCGTTGCCATTCTGGCGCTGGCAGCGGGCCAGTTGGTCGACCATGTAGGTGAGGCGCTGCTGCACCTGCGCATCGCCGGTGGCAGCGTACATGAGGGCTAGAGCCGAGAGGTAATGCCCGCCGATGTGCCCATCGAGGCCGGTGTTTTCCCAGTTGGGGTAGCGCTCTGCCTTAGTAGGCAGGCCTGCTTCGAGTAGGTAGGGTGCCAGCAGCCGGTCGGGGTCGAGGGCCAGCAGGTAGGCTTTATCGGTTTGCTGCGCAGCTCGAAAGGGGCTGTCGAGCAGCTGCACGGCCGATAGCGGAAAGGCTTCCAGCGCAGGCCGCTGCTTGGACTGGCCAAAGCTGACCAGTGGCAGTGCGCCGGCGCAGGCAATGGCTAGCAAATATTTTTTCGTGTACATAGAGTAAAGAGAGCACTTGACGCGCTCTTGCGCTGACAAAGAAATGTAGACCATTAGTTTCTTATGGCCGGCAAGCGTGGTGAGTAGTAGCGCTGCGTACTGGTGTGGCTTAGTCGGAAAGCGATGACTAAGCTTTTAGCAAATAACGTTCTTACTTGCGTTGCATTTCTGGGAGTAGCCATGCAGGATGGCTAGCCACCGCTTTGATGGCCTCCTCCCCTACCGGCACCCGCGACTGGGCAAAGAAAGGCCCTAGGTTACGGTGCGTGGCGGTGCTGGTGGCCGAAAGCCAGTGGTCGCGCTTGGCGGCTTCGGTGGCCGGGTACTGGCTGCGAGTGCTAACCAAAAGCACAAAAGCAGACTTTTGAAACTAAGCTTAACACGGCTTTAAAGATAGGCACTTAGGCAATCTCCACTATGAATTTTGAGGTTGGCGTACGTGGGCACTACGCGTCTGCTTCCACCAGTTTCTAGCTTCATCTTATTGGCGCACTTCCAGCGCTGCTGCAATTCCTAGGTGGCCAATAACAACTGCCTAAAGCGAACCCGACCGCAAATAATTTTCGTGCTGCTACAGCGAATGCAAAGGAGCGGAGCCCCTCCACAAGGGGGCCGGCTCAACCCTTCGCTAGCCCACCAACTAACAGCCAGGCCTTTAGACCATGGCACCTGCGGCACCTACGCGAGGGTGGCTAGCACCGCCTTCGGTAAGTACCTGGCAAAAGTGATGGTAATAACCTTAGAAAAGAGGGGCATTTTCGGGGAAAAGCAGGGGATAACTCAATGCAGCCCTGCGCCATTGCGCGTATTCGCGCTAACCATCTTATCGTTAGGCGCTTACTAAAAAGACAATACGCAGTATTTGTTACAGGCATTTATGGCCCGGGCTGGTTAAAGCGGTAGGCCCAGATGGCTCGCCTTCAGCTGGAGCTTTGGCGGAAGAGCGGCACTTTGCGAATTGCATATCGAGAATAGGTGGCTGCCTCCACTACTCTGTCACCTAGGGCCTAGGCTGACCTAAAGAGCTGCTAAGAGGGAGGATAGTGACGAGTACTCTTCTGGTCAACTAGGGCTTGGAAGCCAATTTATTATTAAATAAGCTAAGTTTAGACCTACAAAATCAGTCTACACACGTCTTAGGCTCCAGACGCAGGAAAGACTAGCGGGCGTTGAGCTTTGCTTGCTCTTGGACTGCTAGAATCTGGTATTATAGCGTCTCGTGTAAAATTGACGCACTGCTTGCTCTCCTTAATCTCTCCCACCGGTACCTATGCTTTCTTCGTATCGCTCCTGGCTGCTCCTTGCCGGCCTGTTAGCAGGTTGTTCCCATTCCCGGCCTCAGTCAGCGTCTCTCCGCCAGCGGCCAGCTGTACTAGTCTTCTATAAAACCAAGGGCTTCCACCACGCCTCTATTGCTGCCGGCGTGGCCGCCTTTCAGCAGCTAGGCCGCGAGCATAACATACGCGTAGATACCACCCAGCAGGCTACGCGCTTCGTCGCCGACACGCTTCGCCGCTACGCCGCCGTCGTCTTTCTCAACACGACTGGCGACGTGCTCGACTCGACCCAGCAGGTGGCTTTTGAACGCTACATTGGGCAAGGCCATGGGTTTATGGGCGTGCACGCGGCTACCGATACGGAGTATAACTGGCCCTGGTACGGCGGGTTGGTGGGGGCGTATTTTCAAAGCCACCCCCAAGTGCAGCCCGCTACCGTGCTCGTAACCGATTCCCGCCACCCCGCCACCCACTTCCTGCCTGCACGGTGGGAGCGCACAGATGAATGGTACAATTTCCGCGCGATAGCACCGGACTTGCGAGTGCTAGCCACGGTAGACGAGACTTCCTATACCGGTGGCCTAAATGGCAAGCAGCACCCCTTTGCCTGGTGTCATACGTACGGCGGGGGGCGTGCCTTTTATACGGCGGGGGGCCACTTGAACGAGAACTATGCCGACCCCATGTTTCTGCGCCACCTGCTAGGTGGCCTGCGCTATGCGATAGGCCAGTGAGCCGCCGCTTCAACTGTCGGGCCACTACGCTACTCATTTCAGCCCAGACGAACGACAGCCAAGATATCGGCGATACCTAGTCAGGGGGTTAGCATCGCCGACGTCTTAGCTGTCGCTAGGCTTACAGCTTGTGGAGGCCAGCGTGTGGAAGCGAGGTTCGCTTGACTGTTCCTCGGACGCATGGAAAGAACGAGACAGAACACCCCGATTAGCCCAATCCGGAGCAGCGCTTGAAGCCGTCCACGACTAACGACGAGGTCAGCCAGCCTCTAAAGTCAATTCTGACCAGTAGACACAAAAAAAAGGTCGCGCCACCCGGCACGACCAATGTTCTTTACAATAGCCAAAAAGGGCATTTTTTACCTTTTATGGGGCATTTTATGAGGCAGAACTTCTCAAAAATGCTATGATCGATGATACCATAATGAGGCAACAGTCATAGGCTTTTTTTACGGTGAGTGTTGAAATGCCAGACAAAATAGCTGATGCGTTCGGGGGTAGCGTAAGTGCAAGCTTTGCCTACTACTTCTTTCAGCTTTGCTCGAACAGCAGCCGTATTAGGCTGCTTAGCCAAGTCAATCACCTTCCCTGCATCCACGCTGATGTAACCCTTCTCAAACAACTCGTCGCATCCAAATTTGCACATAGGCATCACTACATGTAGATCTGTTCGCTCTTCAGGTTCGCACTTTGCGCGGGGTTTAATGTGTGCTGCGACCAGTGTCCCCACCGGAAATTCTTGTTGGCAGATGCCGCAGGTAGCAATGGTATGATAACCGAAAAGGTACTTCTTCAAGTGGCCCTGTTCTAGCCGGTATTTGGCACTTCTTACACCATCTGTTTTCTCGAGTGCGTTCAGTTTACTCTGCAGAGCTTTTTTGTTCTGCAGGTCCTCGTATACAGTTTGAGTAATAGGCTCTATGTAAGTGTCGCTAGCTAACTCGAAGGTGTCAAATAGAATTTCACTTTGCGCTGCATCCAACACATGAAAGCCTCGCACAACATTTTTAGGCTTGTATTCGAGTAGGTTGTTGAAGGTAGCATATGGGATAGCTAACTCGCGTAACTCGTCCAGAAAGTATACATATTCAAAAAGTTGCCCCAATTTCTTATCTGGTTTCCAAAGTTGAGCTGCAACAGCTGGGCTATGTACCTTATACGTGACAACGGCCGAGGCAAAAAACTTGTTCTTAGCCGAGAATAGCGTTACGTCGCCCTCCTGCATAGAATTCCACCTCGGTACCTTCTTATCATTCTTGCCTGGTGTCATCCCCCATATGGCGCAGGTACCATTGGGGTAGATCTGTTGCAGAACTTTAGCATCCTGCGGAGCCAGCAGAGGTAGTATCGTAGACAGGAGTACTGGCTGTTGAACAGTATGGCGATAGTTAGAAGCAGCAACCTTATTACTACATGGCTGCAAAATCACATTACTCATGACGGCGATTGTATTTCACGGCATTGCCTTTAGCTAAGGCAACTGGATATTTTTCGGCATTAGCGGCCAGTTTGCGAGTAGCAGCCTGCTCTAAGTCGATGTTGAGTTTGTCGGCCAGGCGCACCAGATAGAGGAAGACATCGGCTAACTCTTCTTGCACGCGCTCATGGGTAGCAGCCGGCAAGTTGGCTACCTGCGACTCCTCCTCGCTTAGCCACTGGAATAGCTCGAGCAACTCGCCGCTCTCTCCTGCTAGAGCCATTGCCAAGTTCTTAGGTGAGTGAAAGCGGTCCCACTCACGGGCCTGGGCAAACTCGCGCAGGGCGAGTTGAAGCGACTCGATACTCATACTACCCGTGGCTTTTTTGCCTAGATTCAAATTAGGCTATAAAGCTACTGCGGATACGCTACAGAACGGATGAAAAACGGGTTAGAGGGGTGTTCCAAAAACCCCTACTCAAAAGCCCCTAAAAACTGGCCTTCTCGGCCCCATTAGGGCCTACTTGGAAAGTGTTCCAAAAACAGTTATTTTAGATTCGTCATTCCACATATTTGGCCACGGTACTCTTCGAAATGCCCATGGCCTTGCTGACGGCATAGTTTGACAGGCCGCCACCCTTCAGCCGGCGAATCTGGTCGATTTGCTCCTGACTGAAGCCAGGCTTGCCTAGTTGCGTGCCCTTGCCACGTGCCCGCTCGATGCCGGCACGCGTGCGCTCGCTGAGCCGCACGCGCTCCTGCTTGGCCACGATGGCCAGAATGGAAATAACGGCCTCCTTGAAAATGCCGGTGCTATCGAGGTACTGCTCGGTGTAGGACTTGTAGCCCACGCCGTAGCTCTCCAGCGTCTCCAGGTGCTTGAGCGTGGGTAGGGCACCTTCGCGGCTGAAGCGGTCGAGGCTCCAGAACAGCACTAAGTCGAATTTGCGCTGGTGGGCGTCAGCGAATAGTTTTCTGAACTCGGTACGGTTGGCCGTGCTACCTGACTCCTCTTCAGCGTACTCCTTATAGATGTCCCACTGGTGCACCTGGGCATAGTGCCGCAGGTCGGGCAATTGGTTGTCTGTGCTCTGACCTTTGTCTTTGGTCGAGACGCGAGCATAGATAGCTACCTTCATCGACGAGGACCATTTTCGATATACTCGCGTAATGGCTGAGCATTACTATAGTAATCCGGATGGACAGAGTTGATAAAGGTTTCATAGTTAGAAGCCGGTATCTGCTTTATATCCCTTCCACTTCTAATGAGAGCAAGACCTGTATTTACAACACTAACTAGATTAAAAACTGAGTATATGTTTCTACTGGATTTTCCATGGTATATATCAAGTAAGGAATTAATATACAAATGCACAGCTTCACCATATTCGACAGTCTCTTCATGAGTAGGTATATAACCTTCATGTACAGCTCTATTTCTAAAATTAACTGGATCTTTCACAACAGCGTGCCTCATTCTCTTAGAGAAGGACTGATCAAGAATCATTGGTGATTCACCAAATTCATCAAAATATAGAGCATAAAAAGCACCCAATTGCCTTTCCGACAGCTTTAAAGGTGTTTTCCAGAATTTTTCAAAGTTCCTTAATCCCTCTTCATTTATCTGTTGAGTCTCATAATTAGCGAGCTTATCTATAAGCAGGAAAATTATAGAAAACTCGTAAAACCGTTCGAGTGCTACAGCAAAAGTTGTTGTGGCCTCCCTATAGTAACCATCTTTCAATGCTTTAATACCCGACTCGAATAATAACTCGAACTTAAAGTTTTGAACCACCATCATCGAATTATGACCTTGTGGACATGTCACTTCATAAATACAGGTGTCATTTACTGGTCGCCAGTCGTGCCACTGTGAATCATTTTCTTCCACGAACAAGCACTGACTACAGGGTATAGGTAACTTCATGTTAGCAAAATTCTAAAATGATGTTTTCAAATATAGGTCACAAAACGGGTCTTTTGTGGACTATTACGGAACCCACGAAAAAGGCCCCGAAAACGCAGATTTTCGAGGCCTTTTTTGCTACCCTTTTGTGGACTACTTTTTTGAGCGGATTGCGCCGGCCATCTGCGCCTTCTTATACCCGTCGAGGCCAGCTTGGGTATCGCGCAAATTCAGGTGCACCTGCAGGCGGTCCTGCCAGGCCTTGACGTCGCCCAGCTGCTGCACCATCGCCTTGTTGGCTTCGAGCATCTGCGCCATCACGGCATAGAGCTTCTCCCCATCAGTCGAGGGCGAAGCGGCCGGCACCGGCAAGCTAACCGCGCTGGCGCTGGTCGCGCCCCCATCGGCGAAGCCACGCAGGCGTCGGGCTTCGAGCCACTGCGCGATGGCGGCCACCTTGGGGTCGGCCAACTGCCACTTGGGAATGACGTACTCGTCCTCGTGCACCACGCCGGCGACGGCAAAGCCCGAGCCATCCATCAGCCGGCCGTTGGCCCCGACGCTCATGCCCGACATCTGCATGAGCTGGCCCATCGGCGAAACGGCTAGCCCGGCTCCATCGCCGGTGGCGCCACCCGCCCAGTAGCTGCCACCCCCATCATCGCCACCCCCACCGCGGAGCTGGCCTAGGGCAACGGCCGTGCGGCCGATGGCAATTGCCGTTTGAATGGCACCCATCGCGATGCCGGCCGCGCCCATGGTCGGGCCGTTGGCTGGGTTCTGCGCCGAGTACTCCCAAATCTGCTGCACCTCCTTGGTACCATCGATGACAATTTTTGACGCGGCCAACGCTGTATATAAGGAGTGGTGCTTCTTACGGGCCTCCGAGTCCTGGCCTAGCAGCTCGAGGCCGAAGCTGAGCACGTCGCCGGCGGTAGCCATTTCCATCTGCTGGAGCTGGCGTTTGGCCTTAAATGCCTTGTCCCGCTCAGCCACCTCCTTCTTTCCGAAGTCGGCCTGGTCTTTCACCATAGCCCCAAATACCTTTTTATAGGCGGCGCTCTCCTTACCAAGACTGTTCTCGATAAGCTCCAGCTCAGCCGCGAAGGCAGCTTGGCGGGCTTCGTACTTGGCGCGGTCAGCTTCCTGCTGGGACTGGAGCCCAGCATTGAGCATCACTTCGAAAGCTGCTTGCTGGCGGGTAGCCTGGTCTTCGATAGCATCCACTTGCTGGTCGATAAACTTCTCCAGCCGGTCCACATCCTCCTTATTGAACTTGTCAGTTAGGTCGCCTTGCTTTTTCTGCACGTCGGCTTTCACCAGGGCTACCTCCGCGGCCAGCTCCTTTTCCAAGTCTAGAGTGCGCGCCTTTTTCTGCGCAGCCGTGCCAGTGAGCTGGGCAATCTCCTTCTTACTGGCCGCCTGCAGCGCAGCAATCTTGAGCTCGCCATCAGTGTAAATCGCCGACACCTCGCTCACGCGCTCATCGCCGCGGGCAATCAGGGCTGCCTGGCCCACTTTAATGAGCATCTCCTGATGGTGCTGCTCGGCTTCAATCTCAGCTAAACGGGCCTTCAGGGCCTCAGCAGCCGCTTTTTTGCGCGCTTCCTCGCGAGCCTTGGCTAACTTTTCGTAAAACTCCTGGGCCAGCTTCACGCGCTTCTGCTCGGCCTCGGCCCGAATCACAGCCCGTTCCGCAGTTGTTTTTTTAACGTCTTCTAACGCCTGCTTTTCCTCATTGGTCACCAGTTGCTGCTTGAGGCGCATTTCTGCCTCCGAGTCAGCCTGCACCCGGGCCAGCTTTATCTTCAGCGCCGCCTCTTCATTTTTGAGGGCTTCCATCCGAGCGGCCGCCTCGGCCGCCACGCGAGCCTTCAGCGCCGCATCGAGCCGCTGCTGGTAAGCGTGGGCAAACTTCTCGAATAGGTTGCCCTGCTTTTCGGCACTGGCTGCCACGTCGGCCGCGGCTTTGTCATCGTAGCCCTTGGTGTAGGCAGCGGCGGCGTTCTTGCCGGCATCGTAGTAAATAGTTTTTACTGACTGACCGACCTCCTGCAAGCCCTTTTTGATGCGCTCCGGGTCGAACGTGAATGCCCCTAGGATAATGTCGCCGAGGCCCGTAAACTGCTCAATCAGGCCCTGCACGTAGGTTTTGCCAAAGGCGAGCAAGGCTTGCCCTAGGCCCGAGATAACAGCGCGCACTTTCTCACTGCGCTCGTAAAGCGTCACGAAAGCCCCCACTAGCGCCACCACTGCCGCTACTACCAGCCCGATAGGGTTGGCCGACATCGCCGCGTTGAGCAGCCACTGCGCGGCCGCACTGGCTCGCGTGGCAATGGCTCGCGCTTTCTCCAGCGCCAGGTTGGCTACTACCAAGCCGTTCAGAATTACCTGCTCCGCGTTCAGCGCCAGTACTGCTGCGCCGAGGCCCAGCAGCGCACCGCGGTTTTGAATGAGGAAGCCCGGCAGCTCCTTCAGGATGCCGAGCAGAAACCCTAGGGTGCCGAGCACAGCCACGAACACCGGGCGTAGGCTCTGCCCCCATGCCACCGCCGTCTGGTCGGCCGTATCCCCTAGGTTCGAGAGCTGACCGTCGAGACCTTCCGCGATTGTCTTCATGCTGCCGGCCACGCCCTTCATCTCGCCCATGGCCACGATGGCGCCCTGAATGGCCGCCGGCGTGTTAGCCACCGTCTGATTGACTCCCTTAAAGGAGAGTGTTACCTGGTCGCCGCTCTTACTGGCCCCAATACCAAACTCCTTGAGGCGCTCAAACTCGCCGGTGCCAGCATCGAGCACCGCCTCGGTGAGCTGGTCGAAGTCTTTGGCCTGGCTGCTGGCCAAGTCGCCGAGCTTAGTCATCTCGGCCATCGAGGGCTGCAAGCCGCGGTTGACGAACTTGAGAAACGAGCTAGTAAGTGTATCGACCGAAATCGGCGTTTTGGCCGCCATATCGGTGATATCTTTCATCGCCTGCTGGGCCAGTGACTTGCTACCCAGCGCATTCTCCATCACTTTGCCGTAGGTCTCGAACTTGGCCGTAGTAGTGAAAATGGATTTACCCATTTCGACAACCTTCTCGATGCCCTGCTCGATACCACCGCCGACCGCGAAGGCGAAGGCATTGGTCATCACCGACTTCATGGTGCTGGTGGTGGCCGTCACACCGGCTACCTCCTGCTGCACGTCGTGAATACGCTGCCGCATTTGCTGCAGCGCGGCAATGAGTGGGCCGCGGGCCGGGTCATCCTGACCTAGCTCCTCCAGTTCACTTTCGAGCTGGGCGGCCGCCTCGCGCATTTCGCGCATCGAGGCCGACACGCGCTGGCCATTGACCACCAGCTGCACCTGCGAGGCGCGCAGGGCCTCCTGCTCAGCACGCAGCTCCTCCTCCGTTTTAACGACGCGCGTCATCTCAGCCCGCGCTTCCCCCATGCGAGTTTTTAACTGCTGGAAATCAGCAATCAGCGCAGCCCGGCCTGGGTCGTCGGCCGACATGTCGAGCAGTTGCTTTTCCAGCAAGCCCGCGGCCGTTTTCATTTCTGAGAACGACGCCGTACTGCGCTGGCCGGCCGCAACGGCCTGCTGCTGCGCGGCTCCGGTGGCCGCCTGCGCGGCCGCGAGCTGCTCTTGTGACTGCACTAGGCCGTTGACCTCAGCGCGGGTATCGGTGATGCGCTGCCGCATTTGCTGCAGCTGCGCAATCAGCTCGGCCCGTTTGGGGTCGTCGGCCGCAATCTTAGCGACTTGGTTGCTGAGCACGGCCGCGGCCGCTCCCATCTCTTTTAGGCTCGCGTTGGCCTTGGTGCCGTTGACGATTATCTCAACGACTCTCTCTTCTTTTGGCGTTGCCATCCCTCCTTGTCTCCTTCACTAGTTTCTCCAGTGCGAAGGTGAGAGTGGCAATTGCCAGCAAAAAGGACACAAAAAAACCTCACCTGAGACAGATGAGGGTTTCTGAGCTATGAAAACAAACTTAGCCCGAAGGCCATAAGTAAAAGGATGCCTTTTGCTAAAAGTTCACCTGCAGCGGCTGCTCAGGCGTAGCGGTCGCCACTGAGGAAATCGCGGTTTTACCCCACAACTCGCTCACCAGCTCAGCCAAGCGCTTGCTTTCGAAAGCCATCTGCTTGCTGTACCACCGCTTAGCCCGGCGCTGGTGGCGGTGCAACTGGCCGCGGTCATTGCGCAGGCGTCGGTAGTCGGCGCCCTGCGCTTTGGTGATGCCCTGGCCCATGCCGCGGCCGACACCCATATCCGTGTACACGCCCTGGATGGCGTAGGTCAGGCGTAGCTTCAGTTCGTCGCCGCCGGCAGCTGACACCAGGTCGCCTTCGAAGCTCTGGTCAAGTTCGTTGGTCACGCCGATTTTTAGGCGCTTGATGTTGGCTCGGAAGTGCTCAATGGCATACTTGAGCCAGGCCTCAGCGATATCGCGCTCGTTTTGAGCAAAGGTTCGGACTAAATCAGCCTGCGTGGTGGCGCTCATAGCAGTTCCTGGTAGGTAAAGGTGGCCGTAGTAAGTGCACTGCCGGCATCCACTGACAAGCTCACCTTTTCCCATAAGCACAAATGGTAGTCCACTAGGTCGGCCTGGCTGGGGTCGAGCACGAGCAAGTCCCCCACGCGCAGTTGGCACTCATACACGTGCCGCACGGCCCGGGCGCGAAAGTCGAGCCAAGGCTTGTGCCACACCTGGTAAAGGCCCTTGTCGCCGCCCCACTGCAGCGCGTATTCTCCTACCGACTCCCCGCGGAAGTTGGTAGCGCCCGCGCTGCCGAGGGGATAGCGCTGGCCGGTCGAGTCGGGCTGGTAGCCGCGGTTAAAGAGCAGGCGCAGGCCTACCCGGCTCTCGTCGCCCGTTTCAGTGTCGCCTGGAATAGCCCCCTTGCCCTCGTAGGCGGGCACTAGCCACTGGCGCCCGGCGTCAGTCACCGTAACCATGTGCAGCGTGCCGGCATTCACTACCTGCTCCTCGCCGCCGGCGCCGACGCGCAGTTGCTGCCAGCTCGTGTCGAGCGTTTTGTCGAGTTCGTCATCGCTGTCGGGCTCCTGCCGGAGCAAAAAGCCGTTGGTGGCATTGGCCGTAGAGCTGAGCCAGGTGCCCACCCGAGGGCGCTGGCTGGCCGCGGCGCCAGCCACCACGTCGCGCAGGGGCGTAAAGCGCGCCTGCTGGGTCAAGGGATTGAAGTACACCTGCAGGCAAAACTGGCCGGCTATCCCCAGCAGCAAGTCCGCCACGTCGATACTCGGCACGTGCCGGTTCAGCGTCACGGTCGCCGGGTCAGTACATAGCCGGTCGGAGTAAATGACGGCCGTTTGCATCTCTGGGTCATCGGCCCAGGCGCCCACCAGCTCGTAGCCAAACAGAGCCAAGACCTTGCGCACCGTAGGTACCAGGTAGGGCTGCGGGGCCAGTAAGGCACTGCTCGCGGGCGTGCCAGCGCCCGGGCCTACGTAGTTTAAATAGCCGCTGTACGCCTTGGGGGCTTTATCGGCATCGCCGTAGAACGAGGCATTGCGCACCGGCAATAGAGCGTAGTCAGACGACGTAGCCACGCTCAGGGGGGCCGACCCTAGGTCGAGCGTGTCGAGCTTGACGTCGGCAATGAGCGTGGCCAGGTCGGCCGCATCAGCTACGAATTGGTAGCGCAGCAGCTGGGCTTCGTTGTCGACACTTTCATACACGAGCTTGCCGCGGCGCCAGCGCACTTCGTCCAGGTAGTAGTCTACTGCCACCGGCGCCGGGCCGCCCGAGCCGCGGTGCAAGTGCGGAAAATTGAGGCCCACCAGGTTCTCGCGGGACCAGGACAGGTCGATAGGTATCGACCAAATGCCAGGAATGGCATCGGACTGAAAGCCGGGGTTGTCGATATCCAGTCCCATTTCGCCCGGCAGCAGCAACTCCTGCTGGCCGGCAACGGTCACCAGGCGCATCATGGCGTGGCTCCTTCCCCGCCGGCGACCGACTTTGAGACCTGGCCAACCACTACCACTGGCAGCCGCGGGCTGAAGTGGCGCTGCTTGGGCAGGATGAAGTCAAACGCCAGGCTGGCCAGCCCCTCGTTTTCATCCTTCACCTTGTAGGTATTCTTGTTTACTACGCCGGGCCAGGTGCGGCCATCCTTGAGGAGCACCACGCGCCGGCTGAGCAGTAGCTCCTGGTCGGCCTGCACCTGTTTGCGCAAGCGGGGGCCTGTTTCCACGCTCACGGTGGGCGTGCCCAGCCGGTCCAGCGTGGCCACGTCGCCCAGGTCCGGGTCGAAGGATGGCCGCTCGACTTGTTTGACGGACAGTTCCAGCGTTTGCTTGGCCGCCCCGAGGGCCGCGAGTACGTTGGCGCCCCCTAGGGAATTGCTGTAGAGAAAGAAGCGCTGCTGCGGGTAGTAGGCCCGCTCCAGCACGAAGCGGCGCACCTGGCTCAGCACCACGCCGGCGAGGTCAGTGACCCACACGTCGTAGCTGGCCACGTCGGGACCAGTGAGCCCACGCGCAGCGGGGCCGACGGCCAGGCAGTACACTTCCCAGCGGCGCACGTCCTCTAGGAGCGACACCACGCTTTGCGAGCTGGAGCCATCCACGTGGCGCACGCGCAGCCATACCTGAGCACTGGAACTGGCCGCCGTGTGCTGGTAGTAAAGGAAGGCCGGCTGCTGAGGCAGTACCTTTTGAAAATCGGGCTCCCAGGTTAAAAACGGCTTGATGACCTCCTGGTAGGCTGGCCAGCTATCAATGGCCGCTTCGTGGGGGCTCAGCCCACCGCGCAGCACGTAGTGCACCCGGGCCGTACTAAGCCCCGCCGTAACGGGCGGCGTGCCGTAGCGTTCGGCGCTTTTGAGGTAGAAACGCTTGAAAGCATCCGTGGCGACGATGGCGACGGGGCCGTCCAACGCTGGCAGGTGCTCCTGCACGTAGGCATCAAGCAACGTCTGCACGTTAAACACCGTGCGGCCCTGCAAGTCGGCGGGCTGCTCCAGGTCGGGGCCGGCCTGCTCATACACGCCGCTCAGGTAGTCGCGCTCCACCCACACCTGGGCCACAAACGACAGGTTCGGCTTGGTGGTCGGGTCGTCGCGGTAAGCGGAACCGGCGTCGAGCGTCAGACGGATGGGGTTCTGGCTGAAGTAGCAGCGGTTAGGCGTCAGCACCACTTTCACGCGCTGGAAGGCCCCCTTGGCGTCGCTGACCGTACCCTCGTAGGTACCTGAGGGCAGGTTCGTGCGCACAAGCGTAGTGGCGCCGTCGTCCCAGGCCACGCGGTAGGGTGCCACGCCCCCACTTACCCCGAGCGTGATACTGTCTTCGGTCTGCTGCACCAGCACTTGCAGCTGGGCGTCGCTCTTGACCACACACGTGACCAGGGCCGACACGCCGTCCTGGTCGCTGACGGTGCACAGGTAAGTGCCAGCCTTCAGGTTATAGCGCTCCCGCTCATTGAAGCCATCCGCCCACAGGTACTTTAAGGGCCGAGTGTTGCCCTGATAGACACTAAGGATAATGATGCCAGTGGCCGACCCGTAGACGCCGGTCGGCACAATGAACGGCTCGACGACAAGCGGCTGCAGGCCTGTGAGCTTCTGCATCACCGTCCAGCCCTTTTCCGGACCGGTATAGTAGTCCTGAAAGTCAAGCTCGAAGCCGTACTGGGTAGCCTCGATATCGAATTGAATCTGAGGCTGGTTAGTGAAGATGCTGTTGCCGAGGTCTCGCGAGTCCGAGACGATATAGGGCAGCCCGCGGCTCTGAATATCGAGCTTGATAAGTGCGCGCAGGTTATCCACCGCCTGCTTGACGTAGTCGCGGCCCACGTCATCAGGGTCGGGTGCCACGTACTCGCGCCGGGAAGTGTAGGCTCCTAGTCGGTAGTCAATCCCAGCGCCAGCCAGGCTGATGCGCACCCCCTGGGCCTGCGCCCCGCGGAGTTGGTCATTCAGGGAAAAGCTGGCCACTATGGTCAGCTTTGCTAAGCGTTCGCCAGCCATAGGTTAGTCAATAAAGTGTTCTGCTTGGTAAGTCAACTGCTCGGTGGCGCCGTCGCGGAAGGTAAAATTTAGGCGCACGCCCACGCTCAAGTCCTCCAGCGGCCCGATATGGTCAAGCCAAGCTTCGCCCTCGGTCAGGTAGCAACTGTGCTCTTCGCGCAACTGCATTACCAGGCCGGCGAAGACCTGCTCGGCAATGTCCTCGCACTGCGCAACGGCCTCGTCGCGGGCATCGTAATCGTCCTTTTTGGCGCGCTGTAGCACCATAAAGGCACCAGTGAGGTCACGGCTGAGGTAATCGCCGTTGTTGTCGCCGTAGTCAACCTGGTAGTTTTGCGCGACCAGGTACGGCTGCCCTTCCTTGGCATCTAGCCTAGAGCGCAGGCTACGCTGCCATTCCATCAGGTCAAGCTGCTTCTGCACCGGGTCAGCCGAGATGAAAATGCGCATAAAACGCCCGTTTTTGGGCGTGGCGGCAATCGCTTTGTGGCGCCGAGCCCACTCGCGTAGCAGTTTGTTATAGGTATTCAGGCGCATAAGCAGGCGGGTTGGGCGTGGCAAGTGGGCACCAGGTGGGTGCGCAGGTTTGAATAATGGGAGTGCCGGCCATGTAGCCAATAGAGGCGGGCAGGTCGCGCAAGTCTTCATCGCGCTTGCAGTACACCGCAAAGCCCAAAGGCTTAGCGTAGGGGCAGTTTTTGCAACTCATCGGGTGAGAATTAAGCTTGTTGCTGGGCCTTGGTCTGGCGCTCCAGTTCCTGGCCGCGGGCTAGGTCATCGTTCATCTTGGCCAGCACCTGGTGGGCAAGCTGGCGGCCGGTCTCGGTGTAGTTGCCAAAGGCCTGGCCGCTCATCTCGCGCAGCACGTAGCCCCAGCCATCAGGATGGCCTTTGTCCTGCTGCTCGCCGGCGGCCGTGAACACGTGCGGGTAGCGCTGCTCCAGCGCGTGCCGGCAGCCGCGGTACCAAGTGTAGATGGCCAGCTTGGTGAGTTGGGGCAGTCGGGCCAGCCGGGCGGCTTCGACCTCGATCAGGTTTTCGTTAAAGGGTAGGCGGCGGTCGCCGACGGCCAGGCCTTCGCGGTACCGCCGCGGCCGGCGGTAGAGCGTAGCTACGAGTTGGTCGAGCCACTGCGCCTCGCCAGTGTTGGCGTAGGCCACGAAATAGGCGTCCGCGAAGGCGAACTCCAGGAAGCTGATGTTGCTCAGCTCGTCAGTGGGGGCGTAGTAGGTCGGCAGCAATCGGGCGGGCTTAACGCTGGGCTGCACTTGGATGGTGCGCGTAACGGGCTCCAGTAGCAAAAAATCGGTGAGCCAGAAGATTCCCAGCAACTGCACTGGCGTCAGACGCAGGATGAGTGGCCGGCTTACGCCAAGCAGCACCTCCAGCACCTCAATGCGCTGCTGGTTGGCATCGGTATAAGCCCCATAGAGAATGGGTATGAGTAGTCGCACTTGCTCGCGGCTCAGCTCGTCCCAAGTAGCGGCGAGGAGTTTGGTTTGGTTGCCCAGAGTCACGGTATACATGCCCCAAAGCTCATGGGTACCTAGGTGCGCAAAAAGGACAACAAAAATCTTCTATTCTGAGCAAGCAAAAAACCTCTTATCACCTACAGACTACTCATCTCCAGACGAAACCCACAGCAATCAATAATTTATAGTTTACTATCTACTTACATTGCATTATTAATACCTATTTAAGCTCAGCCTTACTCTATGCGGCAGAACAACCAGGATAGTTTACCTGCCTATCTCACCATCTTCATCATGGTGTTTATTGGAGCCCGGCTTGTCTTTTATAAAGTACCCCTGCTCGACACAAAAGCCAAGTGCGATGAGGTATTGCGGCAACTCATCACCCTTTCTGGTTTAATGCTCACGCTGTTCTACGCTATTGTGGTACCAAAACTATCCTTGGACAAAGGTGACATTCAGAACGAATTGCAGCAGTACAGTACTATATGCAGAAAATTAATGGAGCAGTTGCTAGCAATCGCCTATATCGGCAGGCTAATTCAGCAGTGGCATTTTACAACGCAAGTACAGCGCAACGCACTTACAACGCACCTAGATTCTATTGTCAAAGTAAGCTTGCATGAGGAACTAAATCCTCAAGACGATTGGGCTTCCCGACTATATTACAAGGCTTTCCATGAAAAAAAGGACTCCTATTTACAAGATATTTGGGTCAAAGAGATGTATCAGGACTTTTCTAAAGAGGAACAGCGCCTAGTTCATTTCGCTTTTCAGTGTCTATGTATAGAATCCCTTATAAAACCAGCCTATAAGCACACTGACCTACAAGACTTTGAATTTAGAATTGCAGATCATTATCAAAAGCAAGTACCGTTTAACACTGCACATATTAGGCGACTGCATCATATCCTATCTTCTTTTAAATGGAATATAAGGCTTAGCATGCAACTCGAAGACTTGCTCCCAGGCATTGTGGAGTCACACGCAAATGAAGAACCTTATATCAGATTCCATCAGGACAGTTTGGAGTTTCATTGTCGTATTAACTTGGAGATACTAGATGAAGAATATATGGAATATGGGCAAACTCAAACGTTAGCTAAGTTTCTTCATTCCCGGCTAGTTGAAGGCAATTTGATTGACTATTTCCGCCAATTAATTCCTGTAGCTGCTAAAGAAACCATAAATGCTTATACATTGCTAATCAAACTATTATCCGGATTCAAGAAAGCAAGGTATAATATATTTTTTTGGGCTTCTTACTTGGTTTTATTAGCCGGACTCTTAGCTCCCATGCTCTGCCTAGCATACACCCTACCTGATAACCTTCACCGCCAAATAACTTTAGCTAGCGCCATCATTACCCTTTGCACAATTAGCTTCACCTTCATAAAATCCTTTGCTGTTTTCACTTCCAATGAGTTAGACCATCTAAGGTGATTTGCTACCTATGTTACCTGACGAAAATAACGTTCTTCCTCACTTGCAACTCTAATTAATTTTCTTGTTTTCAATATCTTATTTCACTATCCTACACATGGCCAACGCCCCCATCGGCCCAGTGCAAAGTGGCTGTACCTTTGTAGCCTAGTCAGGCTTGTAAAAGTCTGGTTAGGTGAAAATCGAAAAAGCCGGCGCTGTTAGCCCCGGCTTTTTTCATTTCGGCCCCTAGGGGAAGAAGAACTTCCACTTCCCGCGCACGACAAAGCCTGCGACCAGGCACAGGCTCGCCAGGCCTGCGTAGGCCCACCAGGGCAGGCCGGTCTTCCTCGCGGGTGCCGTAGCCGAGGCGCTGGGTGCCGTGGCCACCGGTGCCTTCGCTTTGCCCACGGTCGTGGCGCTGGCCGTGTTATTGGTGCCACCTAGCTGAATGGTCACCGGCGCTGTAAACTTGATTTTGCGCGGGGGCAGCCCGGCGGCCCGGAAGGTCGAGTCGATAGGCCCGGCCACGGCGGCCGGCACTGCGTACTCGGTGGCGCAGCTGCTCAGCAGCACGGCGCAGGCTAAGGCTAGTATAGGCCGCATGCTAGTAGGTAGCTAGGCGGGTGCGCTTGCCGCCGATATCGAGTAAATACGTGCCTGGTACCAGCCCGCGCAGGTCGAGTACCTCGGTTCTATCCAGCAGTTGCTCGCGGTTCAGGCGGCCCTTGCTATCGTAAAGCGTGGCCCTATTGCCGGCCCCGCCCGGCACGTGGACCTGGTCGCGAGCCGGGTTAGGGTACACCGTCGCCACCGGCCGGGGCGGGGTCACACTGACCACCGGGCTGTAGTGGTCGGTGCCATCGGCATCGATGACGCGCAGCCGGTAGTACACGCGGCCTAGGGCCGGCCGGTCGCTGGCTTGGTAACGCTGGCCAGCACTGCCGCCGGTGGCCATCTGCCGCAGGCGCGTCGTGAACGCTTTACCATCCTCGCTGGCCTGCACTTCAAAGCCGTGCACGTCGCGCTCACTAGCCGTTTGCCAGCTCACCGTGACGGCGGCCGGCGCCGCACTAGCCGTAAAGCTCACCAGCTCTACGGGCAGGGGGGCAGCCACCGGAAACAGCCAATACACCTCCACTGGCCCAGAAATCCAGTCTTTCGTGGCGCGGTCGTACACGAAGGCGGCTGTTTGCACCAGGTACGACCCAGGCCCAGGCAGCTCGATGTTGCCTAGCATGTACGTATCCTGACCACCTGGACTCAGGCCCTTTAGCGGGCTGAAGAACTGCTGCAGGCCCTGCGCATATTCGGGGCCGAAAACCTGCACGGTGAAGGCCAAGCTATCCTGCACCACCCCCGACGTGTTGCGGTACGTCTGCAGAAAGGGCATCGGCACTCCTTGGTAAGGACCTGTGAGCGTGCGAGTAGCACTACTGGTATAAGGCCCCACGGTGAGCTTGGTGAGGGCTCCAATGTCAGTAGCCTGGGCAGATGGCAACAAGAGCAAGGCAAAAAGAACTGCCAGCAGGCTGCGTAAAAGAGTGTTCATCATGTGGTTATTAGTAAAAGAACCGAAATCTCGCGCTCACTACGGCTCCGATAATGGACAGCGAGTAGCCACGCATCAAGCAGCCTAAAAGCCTTATTTTGAGTAGCTAGGGGTATCAATCGCATTCGCTACGCTCTTGACGTTGCGCTTGAGCCGCCAGTTGACGAAGACGCCGTCGCCTTCGCGCAGCAGCGCCCGGCCGCCCCCGGTGTTGCCGCCAATGGCCTGGCAGGAAGGACCAGTGGTCCACTTTTGCAGCAGCTCCACGTGGCAGATGTGGTCGGCGCCCCAGGTGTAGCCCAGCAGGTCGCCGGGCTGCGGCGCGGGCTTACCGGCTAGCTGGTGGCCACTCGTCCAGACGGTGTGGCGCGCATCGAACCAGGAGCGAGCGCGGCCGAAGTAGGCCGTGGCCACGTGGGCCTGGCGCAGGCACCAGCTCACGAACCACGAGCACCAGGCGTCACCGGGCTTGCCGCCCCCACCGCGCTGGTACATCTCGACTTCCTTGCCGCGGTTGAAGCCGTGCTCGCGCACACCCACTTGGCTGAGCGCCACGCGCACTACTTCGGCACGACGGTCAAGGCTGCTGTCAGCACATGCTCGCTCAGGAGCACCAAGGCATAAAACGCAAGCAAGCAGAAGGATAAGCGAACGCATCGGATGGTGAATTTGAATTGGGCGACTTTGCGGTTTTCAATGAATACTGGCAGGCGCTCGTGGGGCCGGGTCCAGTCGACGAGGTAGCTCAAGTCCCTCTCCAGGTCAGTGGTGATGTTTTCGAAGAGCTTGCCTTCGCCCTCCAGCGAGTCCTGCTGGTAGGTGCGGAACTGCGGGAATACTTTGCTGTAGGCCAGAAAGCCTAGGTGCAGGATGGCAGCCAATAGCACTGCGCCGAAGGCCAGGGCGTTGAGCGTGTCGATGCCGAAGCTGCCGGCTGAGGGGTCGAACAAGCGCAGCACGTGGGGCAGCAGCACGAAGACTGCCGCGGCCAGCAGCAGCGAGAGGGTGATGAGGCGCAAGTAGCGCGGACGGGTTTTAAGCATTAGTGAAAAAAGGGTTAGGTGTGTAAAGGCTTGACAGTATTTGCTTTGAGGGCTTTTTCGACGGCGATGTACTTGTCGATGTGTGCGTGGGCGTCGCGCAGGCTGCGGTTTTCCTGCTTGAGCTCCTTCACGTCGGCTGAGAGGTACTGCACCAGCTGGTTGTAGCCAGTCATCTCGATGCGCATCTGCTGGATGGCCTCGACAGCCTTGCCCATCTGCACGCACGTGTCGTCGACTTTACGGTCCACGCCAGCCACGGCACGCTGAAAAAGCCAGGCCAGCAGCCCGACCAGGGCGCTGCCCAGCAGGGTCAGAATCCAGGTAGTAGAAGTCATTTTAGAAAAAGCCGTAAGTGGGCGAGTTGGCGTCGCTGCGCACTACCGGCCGCGGGGCCTGGGGGTCGACGTAGACGCTGGAAGTGAAGTAGGTAGCGAAGCGCGTAGCGGAAGCCGAGCGGTTGAGGTAGCGCCGCAAATCGGTCAGGTAGACCTTCGCATCGGTATCGGCCTGGCTGGCTTTGATGCGCAGCAGCGCGTCGAGGCCGGCGTCGGCCTCCCGCTCATTGGCCGTGTCCGGGCGGTAGATATTCAGCTCCAGCGCCGCCCCATTGAAACTGAGGCCAACTTCCCCCACCGCCTTGGCCACGACCAGGTGGGCCAGCGCCGGGCGCAGGTAGTCGTCAAGCACCAGCTGGTTGTCGGGCGACACGACGCCGGCGACCAGCTCCGCCTTCAGCTCCCGCAGGTACTCGGCACTGAGCACCGCCTGCAGCTGAAAGCGCTCGACCTTGCGCATGAGGCTGAGGAAGGCCTGGTAAGTCAGCCGCGAGCCCCCAATGTTGTAGTGGCGGGTAAACTCGGCCGCGGATGGAATGAGCATCACGCGGGCCTCTACCGCCGCGGCCGACGTGGCCCAGGCTGGGAAGTCGGCTGCGTGCGTATCGAGATAGCCCAGCACCGCTTCCAGGGCATTAGTGCCCTTGCTGCGCAGGCTGGCTTTCAGCTCGTTAATCTGCCACTGAAACGGCTGCTTCCCACCGCTGAGCAGGTAGACCCCGCCGTCACTGATTTGCAGTTGGTTTAGGGGCAAGTACAACAACATGCCTAGGTTGGCCAGCGCCTCGTGCACTAGGCGCAGCAGCTCGCCGGTGACGCTGGTAGGGTCGTCGAGCGCAGCCTGCAGCTCGTCGTCGCTGAGGGCGCTCAGCTCGTTGTGCAGAGCGGGGCCGAGCACCGGGCGCAATTGCTCGCGTTCAGCCAGGCGCAGGTCGGGCGCCAGGTTGTCCAGGTCGGTGCCGCTGAGGCTCACGCGAACGTGAGCGCAGAACTGCTCGATGGTGCGGATGAGACTCATTTCTTAGTGATTCTGAGGTAGGTGATGGATACTTTGCCAGTGAGCAGCAGCTCTTCGAAGTCGCACGTGCCGAGGCCTGGGTCGTACACCTGGCCATCGTGCCAGACCACACAGTGGCCTACTTTGCGCCCGGGCCAGGCCAAGCGCAGAATGCACGTTTTGGGCAACCTTTTCGGCTTTTTGCCAAAGGATTGGTACTTCTCGGCCGAATCGAAGCCCAACTTCTTCAGCGCGTTGCGCATCGCGTAGAGGTTGGTGGCGTGCTCCAGCCCGAAGGCTTTGATGCTCTTCTTTAGGCTCACACCGGCGACCATGGCCACGCAGGCCTGGGTACACTTGTAGGAGCCGGGCGGTTGAAGTACCAGCTCCATCATTTCGTCTCCTGTTGAGCGGGTGCCGAGGGCGTGCCGGCAATTACCTCCGTCATCACGAGTGGGGGCAGGAAGCGGAAACGGATGGGGCGGCCACCTACCTGCCAGTTGTTGTAGCGGGCAATCAGGTTGAGCGGCTCCAGCACCAGGTCCATGTGGAACTGGGCCGTGCTGATGAAATTGGAGAAGAGCACCCGCGGCTCGGAGCCACCACCGGCGCCGGCACCCATGCCCTTACCAGGGGAGACGCCCATGAGCGAGGGAGCATAGCCGACAGCCGTGTAGATGTGCGAGTAAGCCTCTTGCGAATCCTCGATGTAGATACCATCCTTGAGCTTGTCATCGATGGCGGTAACTTTGAAAGCGGACACCTGCTGGCCCGTTGCCTTGTCAAGCAAGGTGGTGGTCATCACCGTCTTACCGGCGCCGTTGGTGCCGCTCATTACATTATTGAAGGCCGTCAGCTCCGCTTCAATCAAGCTGCGCTTCTCCTCGATGGTGAGGCCATCCCAGTCGCCGTATTTCCACTCCCAGTAGGCCGAATGAATCTCGACCAGGTACTTGACCGACAGCTGGTTTTTAAACAGCATCTTCTTAAACTCTGGAATGGCCGCGGCGACGTCGAGCCAGCCACTGCGCCGGACAGCATTCCAGCTCGCGAGCTGATAGAGAGCCTTGTCGGGACTGGGTACACTCAGGGGATAGATGTATTTGAAGCTATCCGTGCGAGCTTTCAGGCTACCGACCGCGTCGTAGTAGGGGTCGATAACCGGCACTTTCGTGACGAACTGGTCGGTCGCCGAGCCCCCATTGTCCCAGTTGGCATTGATGAACACATTCTCTACGAGCCCCTTTTTAGGCATCCCATAGCGGCACCACGCAGCATCCTGGGTCGAAATACCCACGATTTTCGCCCGATTTTTCGAGAGAATGAGCTCTGGGAAGGCATTGGCAAACGTGCAGATATCAAGCAGCGCTTCCATCCCATACCGACCACTAGCTGTGCCATCCAAAAAGTCTTCGATTTCAGGGACATACTGCCCTTCAAAGATTTTCGCCCCGTTCTTTTCGGCCCCGACAATGGTGCCGTAAACCAGGCCACCACCATACATGGTCGCCGCCTTGCGCTCCAGCACGCTACCGAGTGCGGTGTTCTTTTCAATGTCCTTGATTACGGCCTGCGGAAACAGGTTGTCCTCGCCCCAGGGTGCTATCAGGCCACCACCCTCGGGCTTCCGCTCGGGCGTGGTAGGTTCAGCGGCTGGCTCGATACCGCTGCGGCCATTCCCGCCACCGGTCGACGACGCCGCATTTAGTTTGAAAACGGTGCTACTGCCCTCGGCGTAGCCCAGCAGCCCATCGGCGCTGATGATAATTTTCGACATGACTCCTGCTGCACTATTCTCCTCCTGCTAGCCCCTTAGCTAGCCAGGCACCCTACTACTACCTACTAATTCGCATCAGAATTAGTAGCTTTTTACCCTAGCACCACGCGCTGGCCGTTGAAAGTCAGCAGCAGCCAGATATGCACCTTGCGGGGCTGGCTGCTAGCCCCCTGCACGATCTTGCGGGTAGCGTTTTGGAAGTGAGCCGGCATGCGACTGGGCGCATCGGCCCTGTCGGCCGCCACCGCGGGTGGCCGAGCACCTACGACACGTCGCTTCGAGAGCTGGCAATTGTGCCACTCTTGGATTTGCCCTCCGGTTTTGCGGCGCTTGTCCGCTTTTACAAACCTGATGCTGAATCGCTCCTCCCCTTCCTCCATCTGCCGAAGTGCCTCCGACAGCCTCACACTGCTTGCAATCATCGAGGCGAAATAATCGCGGCTATCTGCCGAGAAAAAGGACAGCAAAATCATCTCTCCGACATCGATGTCGGTCAGTTGCCAGCCCCGTTTGAGACGAATCTCACAGCAAAACCAAAAAAAGCGCCCTGGCAATGCCTTGCAGGCCGATTTGGGGTGATTTTTGGGCGATTCCCGTCTCATTTAGTCTCTGAACACCCCAACATGCACTGTTCACGAGTTGGCAATTGCCAGTGCGTAAAAAAGGGATATATGGTGGACAGAGCAACAAAAAACCCCATTTCCAAGCTGGAAATGGGGTTTTGCTATTTATCGGACGCTTGCGTCATGGCAATTGCCACTCACGTGGCTACGGGAGGCGTCGCCGTAGCAGGTAGTTAGTTGACCAGCCGTACACAATCTCTGAACTCCAAGTGGGACGCGAATTTATGGTCATGGAGTTAGCAGATAAGTACTCCCAGCCGCGGCTGCTCAGGTAGGTGAGCGCCGTGGCCAGCGAAGCCATCTTACGAATCTTCGCGTCATCCTGGGCCAACTCCGTGTTGGGTGCCGCATTGCGCTCGTCTTGCCCATAATCAAGTAGCATCCCATTATCTGTTGACAGCACTAGCACGCAGAACTGGTAGGCGTCTGCTAAGGAGTTACTGCTAACGGGAGTTGTGCTTGTTTGCCCCCGCACGGGCAGAAAAGTAGCGCAGAGCAACAGCGCGATAACAATTGATTTGAGCATGAAGCAGAGAAGAAGAAAGGTGATGCCCTAAAGCTACTAGCCTGCGTGCTTACGCACTCACGATGAGTAGCCCGTGCCCACTAGGGGTCGAGCGGGCCACGTGCTTGTCGATGCTGAGCAGGTGCAGGTCCACTGTGTCGGTGAAGTGGGTCGCTTCCTGACCTGGTACGGTGAGCTTCTTCTCGCTGCTCTTATCCTTCTGAATCTCGCCTCTGGAGCCCTGCTTGACGGGGGCCAGGCTCATGGCCGTGAGCACGTCCTTGCAGTTGTTCTTATTGAAGCGGACCCGCAACTGGCGCGGATCTTCCTCGCCTAGTATCTCCATGGCCAGGTTGTAGCGAATGGCGTAGTCCGGCACGCGGCCCTGGTCGAGGTAGCGCACCCGCCAGTTCGCCTTGCGCAGGCGGTCGGCGAACTGCTCGTTGTAGGTCAGGCTACTATCCGGCCGGCGGCTATTGCCCCACTCGTTATCCTTAATGAACTCGAACGTCTTGTTGAGGTGGTTCTCGTAGTACTTGATGTAGTTGTCGGCCAAGTCATTAATGAGCTTCGGGTGCTTGACGTACATGCCCTTGAGGAAGGCGTACTCGCGTACATCGGTATGCACCTGCGCCAGGGTTAGGGTACTAATCTTGCTGCCCCAGTCCACCGCGCCTCTGATGGGCAGGTGGCTACGGCAGTCCCCATCCATGCGCGAGTCGTGCACGCTGAGCTTGCTCAGGTTGAACTCCAGGCCGGCTACGTACTGGTTATCCGGGAACTCCCGGGCGTGCTGCGGCCCTAGTTTGGGGTAAAAGCCTGCCTCGACCGATTTGGGCCGCTGATTCAGGATTTCAATCAAAAACATGAAATCCGATAGCTCCCGGCGCTGCTCTTCCAGGTAAGGAATACCTAGGTTCTCGATGTTATCGAAAATATTGGCCTCCGAGTAGAGCATGCCCTTGGCCACCTGCTTGCCCCCCTTCTTATAGAGCTTGGGGTTGGTGTAGAAGGTGAGCTGGGCCGAGAGGTCGAGAATATCCTGATAGAGGCGCAGGCGACCCGCCATCGAGCGCGAGTCGACGAACTCCAGCTGCAGCTTTATCATCTGGTCGCGCACGAGCTGGAAGTTGTGGTCGTCGCGCTCGTAGTAGCTGCTGGATTCTAGCAGCCACTTGCCCGTATCGCCCCAGGGCATGGAGCTAAAGAGAAAAGCACCATGGTGCAGGTCGATGCCCGGCCAGTAGTTCTGATTGCCCCGATTGGCCGCAATCACGTCGGTACCGAGCTTGTCGCGGTCGAGCAGCAGGGCCTCGTCGCCGATGTAGCCGTCCAGGTTCACCCCGCGGGAGCTGGAGCCGTTGCCATCCTGGCTAATTAAGTGAAAACCGGCACCGGTGTAGAAAATGATGAAGTTGTCGTACTTCACCGGCCGCTCGAACGGCTCAGGCCAGCCCCAGCCCTGGGGCGGCTTGCGGCCGATGAAGTAGTGCACGTCCTTGATGTAGCCCAGGCGCTCCAGGCTCGCCATGGTGCTCGGCAGCGTGCGGGTCAGAATTTGCGCGTAGGTCGAGCCCACGATGGCCCAGCAGCTGCGGGGCATCTTGGTCACAATGAGGTGAATCAGCCAGGCAATGAGCGTGCTCTTGCCGGTGGCGCGGCTCCAGAGGCTGACGGCTGAAGCCAGCTTGCTGAGCATAAACCGCAACTGGGGGCGGTTAAAGTGTAGGGGCTTAACCTGCGGTGCTTTCGTTCTCATCCTCATCACCTCCCTTCTGCTTTGCTTCCAACAAGAGTCTTTCCATGCCCGCCAGGGGCAAATCCGACTGCTCCACGGCCTCCATCACCTCCGCATAAGTGCCTGGGTCAATGCTTTCGAGCTTGCCCAGGTCAATCATCTTTTGCTTGCCCCTGCCCTCGCCGACCTGCACCGTGAGGTAGTAGTTTTTGCTGCCTAGGATTTCGGGCGTCAGGGCCGCTGTGTCGTCCTTGTCGAGGCCCTTGAGCTTAATCATGTTGGCAATTGCCCCGTTCATGCCCTTGGTGTCGCCGAGCTTGGCCGCATTGCGGTACACCTTCTGCGCCATCTCGTACACCACCTGGCGCTCGCCTTCCTTGTGGGTGCGCGTGACGTCAGCAAACAGCACGGCCGCATCACGGCAGCGCCGATAGGCCGTCGCGCGCGCGAGGCCATAACGGGCGATGAGCAGCTTCACGGTTTGCTCCAGGCTTTTGCCCTGGGTGCGGTTGGCGTGCGCCGTCACCAGCTCGCCTTTCTGGCACAGCTCGGCCTCCGAGAGCCGGGCGTCGGGCGTATCACCTTCGTCGAAAAACGACGCTCGAATGCGGTCCAGGGCCGTTTCGGTGTCCTGGTTGTAGTTTGGATTCTCCTCCATCACGTTACAGCTTCTGCTCCAAGAATTTAATATCCAGCTCTACTTGAGCTAGGTCGGTGGCCCGGTTGGGCCGTTTTTTCAGTTTGCTGCGCTGAGGGCGCAGGTTGGCCAGCTGGCGCCGTATCTCGCCGGCATCGCGCAGGGCGGCCAAATGGGCCGACACCTGGCCCGGGCACTCCGCAGCTTTGTTAGGCTGCTCAGCGTAGCTCTGGCTGATGAGTTCGCCCAATTCCAGGATGCGCAGGCCCATGGCCAGGCGCTCGGCATCAGTGGCCACCAACTCGAGCTGCGGGTGCAGGTGGTTGCGCTCAGCGTACCACGCCCGGCGCAGCTCGTGCACTTCAGGCGAGCTATCCACCTTTGGCGCGATAGGTACACTTTTCGGCGTTTCGCGTACACGTTCGGGCGATGTGTCGACGGCGCGTACCTTTTCCTGCACCAAAAGCTTGCTCAGCTCGGCCTTTAGTTTCTGGCGCGTAAACTCACTGGCGCCCCGCCCTAAGGCGGTGAGCACCACGCGGCTTTTGCCAAACCTTTCATATAGGGCGACGCCCTGGCCATAATCCTGGCCCTTTTCCAACCACTCCCGTATCTCTCTCACAATGCAAACCTTGCATTGTAACTTGCCCAGATAAAGGACAAAAAAAGCGCCGTGACCCTAGGGTCACGGCGCCGAAAAAGAGAACTCCAGCTCCTCCAAGCTCCTCCTCACAATGTTCTCTTTTTTCTTTTTGCCCTTGCGGGCCTGGTGGTAGCTGCCTCCAGGCCCGCGCTATTTTTACGCCGTAGTCTATCGAAGCCGGGCACCGTCATCAACTGCTCAGCCTCGGCTAAGGTGATTTTGGTCAGGTCGTAGTCGTGGCCCAGCTGCGAGACGTGCACCGTTGTCACGTGGCTGGTCAACTCGAATAGCTCGGCAACTTCGGGGCGCAGCATGCTTACTCAGGTAGTAGGTCGACGGTGCCTTCGTAGAATTGATTACCCTGCTGATAGGCTTCGGCCTTATAGGTGGTACCGCGGCGACCGCCCGAGAGCTTGCCCGAGTCGTAAGAGCCTACGATTTCAGCACCCAGGCCTTCCGAGCCAACCTGCTGCATGATGCCGTCCGGCGTCTTTACCAGCATAATGCAGCTCTCGTTTTTCACGATGCGCATGAACTCGGCGGCTGCCTTACCACTGCCTGGGTTGAAGAATTCCAACGAGGCCTTGTAGCCGCGGCCATCACGCTCCCCAGTTGGGTCCAGCTTGAGCTGAGCCGTGTCGAGGGTGGCGTAGGCCTTCAGGAAGCCGAAGCCGTCGAGGAACGTGTGCGAGCCATCGATGGTGACCGAGTCGCCGGCGCCTTCCGTCGTTTTCATGCCCGCGATTTTCGCGAACCACCGCTCAGGAGCGATGTAAACCAGCCCCTTGAGACCCGGCTGATTGTCTTTACCCCCAGTACCGGGGAGGTGAGTTAATTTGGCCATGTGGCTGAGATTACTTACGAATGAAACCATGTGGGAGTAGCCGGCGGGCTACTCCTCGTTTTTGGGCTCGATTTTCTGCAGGAAGCCCACGCTGGCGGCTACTAGCTCCTGCACCAAGCCTTCGTTGTCCTTCAGCTCTTCGGCCTTATAGTCCACGTGCTTGAATTTGAAGCCCTTGAGCAGCACCTTATAGTCGTCGGTGCCATCCGAGACGATAAGCGTATCGCTCTCAGCCTGGCGGGTTTCGGCCCGCTTGAGCTGCTTCTGCAGCTCCTCAGTGAGGCTTTCCGATTCATTGAGGTCGGCTGCCAAGTCACCGGAGCGCTGGCGCTCGTCGGTAAGCTGCTGCTGCAGCTCAGCGTTGGCCTGCTTCACCGTGGCCAGTTCCTGAGCAGTCTGCTCCTTAGCCTTGGTGATAGTGTCCACGGCCGAGTTGGCGGTGGCTAGGTCTTTTTTAAGCTGCTCGACCTGGTCTTGCAGTTGGTCTTTCGTTTCGGCCATGACAGGCAATAAGTTACTAGTGGAAAAAGCGACTACCCTTGTGCGACGAGCCGGTCCCGTACCCTAGGGCGCGGGACCGGCCGCCGGCTTAGCCTAGACCATGTCGAGGTCGTTGGTGAAGACGATTTCGGGAATAATGAAGCCGATGCCCATGCTGAAGTCGGTAAAGAACTTGAGCAAGCGGTCCACGCTCTCCACCTGAATTTTAGCCTGGTTCTGGATGCGCTTGCGCAGCATCACAGCGTTGCCCTTGGGCGTGCACCAGAACTTGTCAGTGTTTTGGTGCGAGGGAAGCCCGGCTAGGGTAATGTTGGTATTGTTGATGGTCAGGCCTAGGGCACCGCCGCCCGTGTTCTTGCCATACTTGCGCTCCTGGCCGCGCAGGAAGCGGCGAGCATTGGTTTCCGAGATGCCGAGTATCATCGGAATGCTCCAATAGGCCTTGTCGATACCATCGGCCCAATCCTCCATCTGGTCGACGAACGCTTCAGGGTCGGTGGCCAGCGCGCCAGTGGCAATAGGCTTGATTTTGCCAGTGGTCATGATGTGGTAATTGATAGTCTTTTTCAGACCATCAATGCTGGTACCAGCTGCACCAGCTACGCCATTGGCAGGCTCCTGGCGCACGCCCTGGTAGATTTCGAGCAGTTCGATATCCTGCTTAATCTGCGGAATCAGGTACTGCTCACAGTACCAACGCACGAACGGCCACGCCTTGCGGTCGATGTCCTCACCATCGAGGAAGCCCAACCAAGAAGCTTCCAAATCATCTGGATACTCTTGCGCATCGACTTTGATTTTGAACTGCTTAATCTCTACCGGCTCGAACTTGACGCTGGCCAGGGGCGTGAACGCCTTTTGGAACGGCTGCACCACGCGGGTGTAGAGCGACTTGGCAGCGCGCCAAATGGTGTCGTCCGTGTTGATGGGCGAGAACATCGACTCAGTCGAGGTAGCGCGACGCAGCAGCTCGTAGAGGCGGCTCAGGTTCTGGCCATTGTTGAGGTAGTAAGCTCCGAATTGGGCAACTACGTCGGCGATTTGAAGTGCCATTAGTGACTAATTAAAACGTTGATAACTGGACTGGTATAGCTCGATTAGTTGCCGCTGAGCATCTTCTCGTGCAGCTCATCGACAAGTTTGGCGTTGTCGTCACCGCCTTCCTCCGAAGCGTCGGGCTTCTCCTTGGTCGAGCTGGTGGGCATGGTGCCCGGCTGCGAGCCGAAGGACTCGGCGTCAGCCTTGTGCTTATCGCGGTCGGCGGCCAAGGCAGCCACATCGGTCGCGCCAGCGGCTTCGAGGGCCGTGTGGGCCGCATTCCAGGCAGTGGCGTCGGCTTCGAGCGCTTCGTGAGCCGCCTCGGTGATGAGCGCGGCGCCGGTGATACCAGCGGCTGATAGCTCAGCGTTAGCAGCTGCGACCAGCTCAGGGGTCAGGGCATCGCCTGATAGGCCGGCAAGGGCTGCGACGGCCGGAAACTTGTTCTTGGCGAACAGGCTCATATTCGGTTGATTAGTAGTGGTGGCTGAATTGCCGCCGGCGCCGCCAGCGGTAGAGGTGTCGCCGCCCTCGGCTAGCTCCAGGGCTAGCTCTACAGCGCGGCTGAAGGAGCCGATTTCATCTGCCAGGCCATCGGCCACAGCAGCTTCGGCGAAGTACATGCCGCCGTGCAGCCGCTTCTCTCCTTCTTTGGTGGCCAGTTGCGGCCGGTTAGCTTTTACCGTCGCGGCGAACATGTCGCGCAATGGATTGAGAACGTTGGCAGTGTAGGGCTTATAGTTGCCCTCTAGCAGCTGGCGAAAATCCTCGTTTTTCTCGTCTGAGTCGTCGGCACGCAGGTCGTGAAACTTAACGCCCAGCGCTTCCAGCATGGGCTTGTAGTCGGCCACGCTGCACATCACGCCAATCGAGCCTACCGAGTTGGTAGAGTTGTTGAGTACGATGCGGTTGCAGGCTGAGGCAAACCAGTAGGCAGCCGAGGCAATGATGCCATCGGAATAGGCTACGACGGGCTTGGTCAGGCCTTTCGCAATGGCACCGAGTTCGGCTGTGCCGTCGACGCTGCCTCCGCCCGAGTCGATGCGCACGACGTGGGCTACGATGTTCTCGTGGGCGTCGGCCGCCTGCAGCGCCCGGCCCAGGCTCGCAGTGCCTGGCACATCCTGGCAAAGGCCTACCTGGTCGTCTTTGAGCATGACGCCCTTCAGCTCATGCACCGCCACCGAGCCTTCGGGTACATCATCGTAGCCCTTCACGCGTTTGGTGCTAGCCACAGCAGCAGCGCCTGGCTGCCCGTACTCGGCGACCATCATGGCGCGCACCCGGCGCTTGGCCACTGGCACTTCGAGCTGAGCACCCTCTGCACGCATGAGTCGTGCTACCTGTGGCAGGTAGCCCAGCACCGCTTGGTGCTGCATCATGAAGGGACCAGAAAGAATTGCTGAGAGTAAGTGATTGGCGCGCATCGGCAGTAGCTAAGACGATGCAAAACTGCCGGGCACGTTTGCCAGCAAAAAGGACACAAAAAAGCCCCTCCCTAGGTGGGGCGGGGCTTGAGGGTCAGCGGCGGTCGCTTGGTAGATTTTCCAGCCGACGCCGACCAGCCCCAGCACAAAGGCAGCGGCGCTGGCCAGCACCACATTGGGGCCTAGGACTGCCAGCAGCATCAGGAAAACTTGGAAAACGGCGGCTGGTCGGCCTGCACCATGAATGAGTGAATAAGGGGCGTGATACCCATTTTTCGCATCACGCCGGCCATCCAATCACCTTGCAGTAGCAGCGGCTCGGGCTGGCTGTTGAGCATGGCCAGCCATTGGGCATCGGTTTCGCTGCCCTGCATGTACTTCACCTCGCCGGTTTCGGGGTCCACGGCTGAAGCGTTGTTGGCATTGAGCGGCACGTTGTAGGTCACAATGCCTTTGCCGGTCAGCGCTTCGCCGGCCTCGTCGGTCTGGCTCACCAGCACGTGCAGCTGCACGGTCACAATGCCGGTCAGGGGGTCTTGCTTGGCCAGCATCTGAAGCCAGCGGGCGTTTTGCTTGACGCCCGGCACGCGGTCGCTCACCGGCACGTCGATAAAGTTGCGGTCAAAAGGGAGTAGTGGCATTAGGTAGTAAGCAATTCTCGTTCAAGGGAATAATAAACATTGTCGAGCCAGCCGCCCGCCGTGCCCGTATTAAATGCGGCGCCGGAAACCTCGTTAAACGTGTATTCAAACAGGGCTACCCCGTCGCTACTCAGGCTCATATAATCCACGGCGCCGGAAAAGACGGGCGCCCCGCTGCGGAAGCCAACGACAAGCGACGTGGGCGCGTCGTAGTAGAAGGCACCCACGTTGCGTTCGAAACCCAGCTGGCCATCGTAGTAGCCGCGCAGCCAGCCCCCCGAGTAGACGACGCGAATGGTCTGGAACTGCCCGACCGGGCTCTGGCTGGCACTCGTAATGGCGAGGCTGAAGTTGCTGCGGTCCTGGCTGTCGCGGCAAAAAAACGTGTAGCCACCAGGCCCGAAACCAGAATACAGGCCGAAGGCGTCGATGAAGCTAGGCGTGCTGAATATTACGGCGTAGGCCGTTCGCGTATCGTTGCGGCGAATCCGCACCTCGAAAACCCAGGAGCTACCGAGGCTCGTGGGCGTAATGTTGGCTTGCTCGACGGAATAACCTTCGTAGTTATCCCCTAGCAAAAGAGCCCGCCGGGCAACCGTGAAAAGCCCGGCGAACCAAGAACGTCGCAAACTCATTACAAAGGCGTTAGATAGTATTCTACGATATTGTCGAGCGCCACGCAGAACGAATAGAGATAGGCGCGGCCGGGCACAAACTTGACGTTGCCCAGGTGCTTGAAATTGTAGCCGCTTAGGTAGGGCTCGCTGGCGCTTATGCCCAGGCGCACGCGCACCACCACGCCGACAACGGCGCCGGCTGTGTCCACGGTAAAGGTGCCGTTCTGAATGCTTTGGTACTCGGCATCCTGCGTGAATTTTAGCACCGTGCCGCTGAGCACGGCCACGGCGTAATTAGCGCCGCCGCCGCCAGTGCTGGGGGCGCTGGCCTTTAGGCGTTCATCCTTGATAATCTGGTCCTCAGTCAGCATGGCCCCAAACGGCGTAGTAGGCCGAATAGTCAGGTAGGCGCCCCCATCGGCGCGCACCATGCGGCCGGTGCCGCGCAGGATGAGCTGCGAGGGGGCCGTGACGCTGTTTCCATCTGAGCCGCCCCAGTTGAAGAACGGCGAGCTAACGCTTTCCAGGTCGAAATCAGTCAGGAATACGTCCTGCACCTGCGTCCCATCGGAGCGGCCCGAAAAGTTAATAGCTTGAGCGGCGCCCTGCTGCTGCCGGCCTACCAGACGCCGAATGTCTATCGTGTCGCGGTGGGTGCCATAGGTGCCTTGGGCGAACGCGTGCAGCTGGCCAATGCCTTCCAGGCGAATATCCTGCCCCAGGAAATAGCTAGGGCCAGTGCTTTGGCGCATGATATTGAGCGCGCCTAGGATAATGCCGCCGTACCAGTAGGTGCGAAAAGGCTTCTCGCTCGCAAATTGGCCTACGTCAACCGTGCCCGCATAGATTACCCCAGGTAAGTTGCAGATAGTTATATTCTTGGTTAGCTGCGTATATCCCCCATAGCACGGCCGACCTAGCGCGTCGGTCATCTCACCCCCAGGCAGCACCATAATGGTGTCGTTTTCGGCTGCGTTGTCGTGGGCATGGGCTAGCGAGTAGTAGGGCCGCAAAAGCGTGCCCCGAGGGCCACCACCAACATACATATTACTCAGGCCACCTTGCACCCAATGCACCCTCTTTCCGGGCAGGTCACGGTACTCTGCAACGGCTTCGGCGAGGTCTGAGTAGTAGTAAAAATCGCGTGGCGCATTGGAGGAGCCAAAATCCGCGCCCTCGAAATTGGCATCCTGACCAGTTGCCTGATTGTAAGCGAACAAGGTGCCGTCGTCAAACCGTTCTATAACAGTTAATTCCTGACCAAACGAGGATTTGATTTCCAGCTGCTTGGTGAAGACGTTGTACCCAGTCCACACGTTATCGCTCTCCAGCAACTTACCCGCATCGGCGCTGAGCAAGCCATCCTCACCAACGGTAAGGCCCTCGCCAATGCGAACGCCACCCAGCCGGGTGCGCGTAGCCGGCACGAGCGCGCCGCCGCCAGCGCCAGGCGCCGCTACAACCACGCGCCGCGTGGCCGATACGAGCGAGGCGCCTGCCGCATCCTTCACAGCATCGGTCACGAGGTATACGCCGACCAGCACCTTCTCCCAAGCACCAATCAGAGTAGGCGTGCTAGCCGTAGCGATGACTACCACGGCGCCCGTATCAACGTTAAGCGCTTGCACCGAGTGCTCATAAGGCGCCGTGCCCCCAGATGCTTTGGCAGTAAAGCCTAGGGTATCGCCTGGGCTCAGGTTGGCATTGTCTACCGTAAAATCTACGGCTAGCGCACCGGGTACCGTAGGCATCACGTTGTTGGCCCTAAAGTCCGCGTTGTTCGTTAGTGGCAGTCCATCGGGCACGTTGCCACTAGCGCCCACGTACACTGAGAGGCCACCAGCTGGCACGGCACCCATTACGCGCACGTAAATGCGGCCATTCTGCACGTAGCTGTTGGCCGCGCTTAGCCACTCGGCACCCGTAGTGCTCGGCAAACCAGCAATTTTGAGCTGCGCGAAGCTGTAGCCCGCCGGGGGCTGAAAACTAAACACGTCGCCTAGGTCATCCACCTGGCCATCGGTGGGGGCCTTAGGCGCCGCGGGGGTACCAAGGCTCGCTAAGGCGCGTAGTAGGTAGGCGTACAAGCCGTCCTCCCCAGCCGTATGCTCAAAGCGCGGCTGCCCTACGCCATACTGGCCGGCCAGAATCACGAAGTTATCCAGCAGCTTGCGCTGGGCCGCCACGTCCTTGGCCGTGAGCAGGGCGCGCCCGGCTTCGGTCGAATCGCTGATATCGATGGCCTTAATCTTGCCCGGACCAGCTGCATTTGCGGTGCCTTTCGGCGTAATAAGGGGACTGTCAGTCGTTTGACTACCATTACGGCCGGCATCGGCCTTGACGCGAAAGCGCCACTCGCCCTGCGCGTGCCCTAGGTCATCGACCTGAATAGGCGCGTAGGCCGTGAAGCCGCCGTTATTCTGATTGTACTCCAGGGCCGACGCGCCGAGCAGGTGCGTGGCCGTGAGCTGGCGCAGCACCGGGTCGAAGTTGACGGCCGGCGCGACGGGCTGCAAGGCCACGCTGGCCTGGCTCGCAAACGTGTCGCGCAGGTCGGCTAGCAGCTGCTCAAAGCGCGCCCCATCAATCTCCTGAAATACATTGTCCGCCAAAAGCGGCACCCACTTATCGTAAAACTCCTGATTACTGAGCTTTGCCATCCCGCATCTCCTTTGCAATTGTTTGCACCCAATTGCGGAAGCGAAGGTGTAGGGACTCAGGGGCTTTTAAAAGGACAGCGTGGCCTTGAACGAGCTGGTAAGTGTGACAGTAACCCCGGCCGGTACCCGGGCCATGAGGTTGCCCCTGCGGTCACGAATCTCGACGTAGCCACTCGCGCCGCCGGCCGCGGGTGGCACGGCTGCGCCGCTGAGCACGGCCACGACGCCCTCGTAGTAGGGGGCTCGGTTCACGGCGCTCCCCTCCAGGCGCAGCTCCACGCCTGAGCGGGTAGCGGGGTTCTGGCCTTCGACGGTGGTGCTCAGCAGTAGGTACTCCTCCAGCGAGCCAATCAGGCGCCGGCGACCAGAGGCCTCCACCAGTAGCAGCAGCAGTGGCCGGCGGTCAAGCGAAGCCAGCGCCGTGAGGATGCTATCGTTAGGTTGCGGACGCAGCGCGCTCACGCGCACCTGGTAGGTGGTGATGCCGGCCGCAACCTTAGGCGTCTCCTCCAGCTTGAGCGTATTCGGCGTAGTAGGTAAGGCCCGCCAGCCGGCGCCGGGCACCAGCTCCAGGTCGGTCTTTATAAGACCCGGGCTCGCGAGCACCGGGTCGGTGAGCAGGTCGGCCTGGGGCAAGTAGTAGGCGGCTACGTAGCCGGCTAAATTCAGGTGGGGCACCTGGGTGAGGGGCGGTAAAGCAGGGGAAACAGCCAATGGACAAAAGTTAATTTTGGATGGACAAATTCCCCGCAGAAATGGACAAATTTCCCGCAAGCATTCCGGCGGGTACAACGGGCGTGAGCGCCACGTTTTGCACCGCTTTTTTCAGGTCTTTCAGCGCCGTGCGCCCAGTCAGGCTGTGCACTTTTTTCTTGCTGGCCTTTCGCTCCCGGGCGTAGCGCGTCCAGCTCTTTTGCAGGGTCGCAAATTGAATGTCCTCCTCGCGCAGGTCGAACTTGAGCATGAAGCCCTCGATGGCAAACTTGGCCTGCTGGCCATGGTCGAGCGCCTGCTCCACGAACTGGTGCATTTCTGAGAAGAGCATGCGGTGGGCCACCTTGTTGAAGTCGTACACGCTCTTACCCGTCAAGTCCCCTAGTCCCTTCTTCCCCGCGTAGGAGCCGAGGTCCACGCCCCAGCTCGATTTGTAGTTGCGCAGCACATGGTCGCGCCGGGCGTCTTTAACGGGCCGGCGCAGCAAGTGATAAAGCAGCAGCCCAAAGGGGTCGCTCTCACTTAGTAAATAGCATTTTCCCAAGTGATAGTTCAGGAATTTTAAGACGTAGGGACGGACGGGTACAGGTAGAATCACAAAAGAAAATGAATAGAAAATAGTTAGTGTAAATCTAACACAAACAACGCGCCAAGCGCAACGGTATTCCTATTTAAATATTTACGTAGCGTCTCAGATTGAGGCTTTTTTGTTGCACCTGACCTAAGACTGGCGCCGCTCCCGCGGGAGTTACTGGCAGCACGTGACGCATCACTACTATGACCTCCTCGCAGCTCAGCCGAAAGGGTCTAGGCCTAGTGCGCGGCTTGCCTACCTGGCTGACCTCATTTTGGTACAGAGCGTAGAGGCGCTTACCCAGGCGCTTTAGCACCGGCAGGGCTAAGAGCAAGTCGGCATCCAGCGGCACTGGCACGACCTGCAAGGGCGCCTGGCAGGCATCCGTCCAGACCCTGGCCACTAGCCAGTAGAGCTGGTGCGCGTCGCCACGCCTCAGCTCTATGGTTTGAGGAAAAACGAGCGCGCTCATTAAGCCAGAAGAGTAGCGAGCCCCAGGGTGCGGGCCTGGTTAAGTTGCTGCATCAGTTCGTGGCTACCGCCCGGTTTGTCGGGGTGATACTGCTTAGCCAGGCGCTTGTAAGCCGCCTCGATAGCGGCCTCGCTGACCGCGGGGCTACTGAAGCCGAGCACGGCCCACCAGGTGAAGCCACTGCCAGGCCCCGCCTGCTCAGGTAGGGCTTTGAAGCCGGCAAATGCTGCCATTACCATTTCACCAGTACCCCAGCGCTCGATGCCGCGCATGGCTTCGATGGTTTTGCGAATAGCCTGCAGGTTGTGCTCGACCAGGTGCCAGCAGTCACAGGCCATTGCGTACTGCTGGCCACGCCAGGTGAAGTACACCGCAGCCGCCGGGTCGGCCGGTGTGCGGCCGGCGTAAGGCAGGCCGTCGCGGCGCAGCTCCACGTTGGTGCTCAGCACGACGGCAACCGCGCGCATCCGCTCCAGGTCCAGAATCAGGCCATCACGTGCCGCGGCTAAGGAGGTTGTGAATTGCGCATCCATACGGTTACTAGTGCGGGGCCGACCTAGGGGCCAGCTCAGGGGGTAGGCGGTGGTACTCATTCTTCTAGGCCAGCGTAGGTGTCCAGTGTCTTCACTACATCAGCTAGTTGACTGGGAGTGAGGCCAATCTTTTCATCGACCATATTGCTGAGTCGGCCGATGAAGCGGGCCAGCTGTCGAGTGTCGTCGTACTGCATGTCGAGGCCAGCACTCGGGACGGTCGTCGGGCGCACCGGAATCGAAGTCTTGATAATTTTGCTCATACTTGGGAGGCCACCCACTGGCCGTTCTGTAGTTTCTCAATCTCGCGGCCAGTGGTGGTGTCGTAGAGCCGCGCTTCCTTGATGTTTTCGTGACCGAACTTCACTGCCATCATTTTCTTCAGGCCCCGGATGCCGTAGTCGCGGGGGTCGGCCACTGGGTAGCGGCCGCTGGTATCGAAGGAGCGGAATGATTTGCGGTTGCCGTTGTGAAACACGACCCAGGCTTTGGTGAGGCCGGCTTCGGAGGCTTTAGTGGCAGTAGGCTGCATGAGGTAAAGGCGTGGCTAGATGAAAATCAGAGGGATAGAGCGAGGATATGTTCGGCCTGCAGGCGGGTTGCGAAGCGCAGCAGCGCCTCGTCGCCACCTAGGCGCCGCAGCTTGGTGTGGTGGTAGCGGTGTAGCTCGGTGAGCTGCATGCGCCGGGCGCGCTTGCTGGCTTGGTAGCGCCGCGGGGCACCGGCGTTGAGCACCTTGCGCTGGGCGAGCTCCGTGAGGGCTTCGTCGAGGGCGCGCTCCAGGGCGCCCTGACCTAGTTTGGCTTGCTCCCGGCGTAACCAGGTGAGCGTGCCGACAAACCCCTTGGCATTCTCGGCATCGAAGTAGCCGCGACCACTGATGCGTTCAGCGTAAGGCAGTGGCACCCAGTTTTTCGTGTTTCGAGCTAGCCAGTCGGCAGCCAGCTCCAAGCGGCGCTGCAGCCCGGGCATCCAGGCCAGCCAATCGGCTGGCTCGCCTTCAGCAAAGCCCCCGAAGACCCCATACCAGATGGCGTTCTTGGCTTGGCGCTCAGCCGCTTCGGTGAAGGTATTTTTCTTATACACAGTGGCTTTAGCGTATAGCCAAAACATCTCGACGTAACGCCGCGCTTTGGCATTTTTAGCCCCTGTGCCGGCCGCTTCGGCTTGCTGGTAGAAACTGGCCCGGCGCGCCGCGCCGCCCCCGCCAGCCCTTGATTTCTGCCCTTCAGACGCCGGCTCGGAGCCCCGTTGCGGCCCTGCGATTCCAGTAAGGGGATTCCAGTTTTGCTCGCTCGCCGGAGCTCGCGCTGGCACAACTAACTTCTCAACGCCGCTGATATCGTCTTTCAGAGCTTCTAGTGATTCTAGAAGCTCAGTATGCGGAAGATTTTTCCGATGAGGTACTAAAAAAGCAGTTTCGGAGGGGGCCATTTTTCCGCTTTCCAGGGCTTGCAGGGGCGCTTCCCACACGAAATTGGGGTTTATCCACACGCAGTAGCTAGCGTTAGTGCCGCGGTAGCGATAGCGGCTGATAAAGCCCGCTCGCTTTAGCTCCTGCATGTGGGTGCGGATAGTGCGGTCAGTGACGTCGCGCTTCTCGCCGAGCTCGCGGCCGTTGGTGTAGATGGGCGGCAACTCGGCCACGCCGGTGTCGGTCATGACCACGGTACTCCAGAGCGCGGGCGTGCCCACCAGGCGCTGGGCAGCGCGCCACACCAGGCCCAGCAGCAGATCGCCGGTGACCTTGGCTCCATTGCTGACGAGTCGCTTGGCTCGGCGCACCACTTGGCGCACTTCGCCGCGCACGGTGCGCGTGTGGGTTGTAGGCGTAGCGCCGGGCGCTACGGTAGAGGCAGCAAGGTGCCAGGCCAGCTTGGAGCTAGCTAGTGAACGCAGGGCAGGTAGCATAAAGGAGGAGGAGAAAAAAGAGCTGGGAGGGAATAGAGGAGGGTAATAGAGGAAAATGGTGGGAGTAGGCGGCGGGGGCGGGTATTCCCCTGGTCGCCTCCCTAGCTCCCGAGTCGCATCTGTTGCAGACCCTGCGCTCCCCGGCCGGCTTCGAGACCGGCTGCCTATCGAACTAGCGGGGAAAAAAGGAGCGCCCACGCCTGAGCGGCGCGGCACCCTCTACTGGGGCATTGCGGGCTTAGCTACTCAGCCCCCGGCCCCTAGCGCCTGCAGCGTGACTACCACCGCGTGCAGCCGCGAGGCCAGCGCCTCGCTAGCCGCCTGCAGGCCTTGCTCGCGGCAGGCATCGGGCAAGTAGTAGCCCGCTCGAAATAGATCCAGGTGCCACTTGGCAATGGCTAAGTCACGGCGCAGCTGGTCGCGCTCCACGCGCAGCGAGACCAGACGCGTGGGCAAAGGGGCGGGCAAGGCCGAGAACGGCAGCAGCTTCACCCGGCGCCGCAGCTCGCCGGTGATACCGAGGTCCGCTAGCTTGCGCGGCGTCGGCGAGGTGGTATACAGCAGGATGAGAGCCATCGGGCGGGTGAGTCAGGAAAGGGCGAGGGCCTGGCGGGCGGGGTAGCGCTCGCGGGTGAGCATCGGGGCACTACCCACGCCCAGCTTCGGTAGGGCATTGACGGCCTCCTCGCCTTGCAGCTCCACGAGGCGCAGACGGAAGACCTTGCGCAGGGTGAGCACGCTCGTGAGCTCATCGAGCAGCGCCGTGTCCTGGCGGGCCGCCTCGTCGGTGGCAAGGAGCTGGAACGTGCCAGCGACTTCTAACTCCATGAGGCGCAGGGCGCACTGTAGGTCTTTGTAGTCCAATTGGTTGAAATCATCGATGGTGATACTGCGGGGAGTCATGCTTGAAAAACTGATTAGGTGAAAAAGGCCCTCACGCCACGCGCAGCGCGCCGGGCGTCTCGGGTTTGGATAGGTTGGGTATGGGGGCTGCCTCCAGCTCTTTGGGGGGCAGCAGCAAGGGGGCGGGCAGCGTGGAGAGGTCAAAGGCCTCGCCCCGCTCGTAGGCCAGCAGCGCCGGCCAGGGGATGCGGGCTTCGCTGGTGAAGCGGTAGGCCTGCAGCTTAATCTTGGTGCCATCCTTGCCTTTTTTGCCGGTGCCCAGCCAGAGGCGCACCGTTTCGGGGTGCACATCGAGCACGGCCGCCAGCTTCTGCACGCTGTAGAGCACCACGTTGGCCTGGGCCGGGACCGGGGCGGGCACGAGCTGGTCGAGGCGGGCTAGAATGGCTCGGAACCACTTCTCCATAAAGCCGGCGGTGGCAAAATCGGCGAGGGTCATAGGACGTTCGTTAAGCGGCTTGGTACAGGCTGAATTCGCGCCGGTGGTCGGGCAGGGTAATTTCTTGGATGCCAGCTGGCAGCTCCGGCACCAGCAGTACTTCTAGGTCGGTGTAGCCTTCCTCCACGGCCGTGCGCATCGCGGCAGGCATGGTGCCAGCCACGTACACGGTCCAGTTGTGAGCGGCGGTGTAGCAGTAGCCGAGGATGGGCTGCGGGGCCAGGACGAGCGCGTCGCCGGGTTGGAAGGCATCGACGCGCACGCGCTTGCCGGTGGCGGCATTGCGCAGGGAAATTTTAGGGCGGCGCATCAGGCTACTTACAGCTGGTTCACAGTTACTTGCAAGGCGCCGCTTAGACGCCGGCGGCGCTTAATTTCATAAGCCCACACCAGCGGCGTCTCCTCCTGGTACTGCGGGTGAGTGACGTTGATTTCGCGAATGCGGCGCTTGAGTTGCTTAGGCGACATAAGCGGCACGATGGCGGCCGGCAGCAGGCCGGTGGGGCTTGTGAGCTGGGCCATATCGCGTAGGCAGGGCTTGCCGAGCGGGGACGCGGGGGAAGTGTTCAGGTGCATGCAAAAAGGTGGTTAGGTGAAAAGAGGAGCAGTTAGAGAGCTGGGTGTGGAATGGAGGCCAATAGGCGCGCTCCAGCGTAGCGCAGGTTACCGAGCAGCAGCAGGCACACTTCTTTGAGGCGGCGCACGTGCTGGGACGCGAAGAGGACATCGGCCGTCAGCTGGCCAGCGTACCGCACGCGCAGCCGGCAGTTACTTTCGGGAAATGCGCCGCTGGCCCAGGTGTAGTCCAGCTCGAAGCGCGCGCCTCGGGTGCCTATCCAGTGGGCACTCACGGTGGCCAAGTGCGGCTGCGTGGCCTCCGTGGCCGTGAACCCCTGCGTGCGGACCCAAGCAGCCACAAATGGGGCGAGGTTGCGTGGCCCTGTGGGAGTTTGTAGAGTGTAGTAAATAGCCCGGTCTTCCATCACGCAAGCAGTGTCGCAGGTGTGGGTGCTGGTAGCAACTCGGCCGGAACCTGAAACTTTGGTAGGCCAATGCGCACCAGTGCTACAAGGTGGCCTAGGTGGTGCGAGCGGCCAATGCGCACATTATTGAGCATGGAGGCCGAGGCCTCATAGCCAGCCCGAATGAGCGCATCGATGGCGCTGGTGGGCAAGTCCTCGATGACAATAGATAGCAACCGCAGGTACTTCTGGCGCTCGGTCATGATTTGTGTTTGGCACAGTTCGCCTAGTAGGTGCTTTCTTGCAGCCGCTCAGTACTGTACACGCCACAAACATACGAGTATTGATTACAATTGACAGCTTACAATTGTAAGCTTTAATAAGAAATAGATTACAAATTGCAGCAACATCCTATTAATGAGCGACTAAGTTTTTTGCTTAAAACGCTTAAGCTTAGTGCCCGTGCTTTCAGCGAATCAATTGGGGAAAAGCCCACTATCACGCAGAACTATGTGGGCACTCGCAATTCCATGCCCGGCGCGGACTACCTAGAAAAGGTGTTGAAGCAATTTGACAGCATCAATCCTGCTTGGCTTCTTCTAGGTGACGGCGAACCATTCAAAAGTGGAGATGTACCTGCTCAGAACCAGACCACTATTTCTGGTGACGGAAATAATGTAGCAAGCGGCAAAAACGGCAAGGCTATTCAGAAGACCTATAATCTCTCCGATTGTGAGAAGGAGCGCGACACTTATAAAACTGAGCTTGATAAGGCACAGCAACAGGTAGAGCACCTTCAAGCTCAGCTTGCTACCAAGGATGCACTGATTGCCTCGAAGGAGGAAACGATTGATTTGCTCAAGGCTGCTTTTAACAGGCCGAACTGATACCTATATGACTGTAGATTATCTAAGCGAAGAAGCCTTAGCCAAAGCTGGCCTTACCTGGGACGAACTGTCTGCTATCCAAGAAGACTTCGAGAAGAAGATTTCCGACTACGAACAGGCAGCTCATGGCATTACTAACGTTTTGCTAAAAACTCCTGGTGTCCATTCGGTACGCTATCGAGTTAAGAATCCTAGGCACCTCTTGAAAAAGGTTGTCAGGAAACGTCATACCAATAACGACCTTGTTATTGATCCAACCAATTATGAACGCCGAATAACGGATTTGGCCGGAGTGCGCGTACTACACTTATTCAAATCTGATTGGCTGCGCATCCACCGCTTCATAACTGAAAATTGGGTTCTGCACGAATTTCCGACGGCCTATTATCGAGAGGGTGACTCGGCCGAAGTGCTAGCCATGTTCGAGAGGCATCATTGCGATGTGAAACCACATCCTTTCGGTTATCGCTCGGTACACTATCTCGTCGAGACCCACTTGACCAAAGCCAAGCGTGTCGTTGAAATTCAAGTGCGCACCATTTTCGAGGAGGGCTGGAGCGAAGTAGACCATACGCTACGCTACCCCGACTTCTCAGACGACCCACTTACTACAAATCTCCTGTCACTGCTGAACCGCCTGGCAGGTAGCGCTGACGAAATGAGCAGCCACGTACAGGAACTACATCAGTATCTACAAGAAACAAAGCGCGAAGCTGAATCATCGCGGCGTAAGCATGAGGAGCAAGTCACACAAATGCAGCAGGTTATTGATAACCTCAACTTGTCGGCACAGGATAAATCTAAATTAGAAGGCGCTGCTAAGTCTTTGGGTGGGCTTTCTGCATTTGACCATATAGTTAATCACAACTCTATGTGGCAGACAGTTATTGCTGCTGGCTTACTAGATAAACTACCAGATATTGCCGACTTTGACCCTACACTCGGCTCTGGCGCCCTTCTGACTGGTATAGCACAGGCTTTTGAAAACTTACCTAAGCCGGATGCTGGCAAAGAGCCATCTAGTGATGAGCAGGACGACGCCCCTCCCACTCCACCTACTGCAACTGTATGACCTATAAGTACACTGATACCTCTTGGCAAGGTTATTTGATTCGTTTAGTAGTGCTACCAGCCCCTGGTATAAGAGCCTTCTCAGATTTGCAAGCACTCTACGACTTTGCCGTCCAGCTTCAAGAAGGTCAGCCAGATAACGTAGTCGTTATTGACTCACCCACCGACGGGCAACTGCTTTCTTCGCCTGGTCACGTCGAAATAGGTGGAGCCTTCTACCAACAAGTGGATTTAAGGCAGTTTAGAGACAGTTGGCGAGAGGGCTACTATTAAGCCAGTGCAGCGCTTAAACTAAATGCTAATCAAATGTGTTGTACATTTGATAATTGGCTAATATATTTAGCCTTAAAACCTGCTGAATGAGCGCACGTTAAGCTTGTTTTACCCACCTAATTGAAAGGAACCAATGGAACCTACTAGTGGCCCCTATGACCCCATGGCGGTAGCCAATTTCTTTATTCAAAAATCACTCGACACGGGTATTGAAGTAACCCCAATGAAATTGCTTAAGCTCGTCTATATCTCACATGGCTGGAGCTTAGGCCTCTTAAATGAACCACTCATCAATGAGGCAGTAGAAGCTTGGCAGTATGGACCTGTCATCCCTACCCTGTATCACGAGTTGAAGCAATATGGGCGTGAGCGCGTAACGAAGCTGATTAACTTCTTCGAATGGGGGAATTTAACGAAGGGCTTTGCCACCCCCACTATACCAGAGGACGATACCCGTACACGCACCCTGCTTAATAGCGTATGGAATGCCTATGGTGATAAGAGCGGTCTTTATTTGTCCGCTATCACCCACAAGCCTGCTACGCCCTGGAGTATGACCCCTTTAAAAGGAATCATTGCTCAAGACATCATTAAAGAGCATTATCGCTCACTTGCGCGAGTTTAAGCCTAATGGCAGAGGGAGACATCAATTTCGACGCTATTTCCAAAGCTGCAAATCGGGAAGAGCAGGTAGTAACCACTGCCGCTGTAGCTGAGGCTGTTAAAGAAGAAGATGACCTATTTCGCAAGGAGGTTAGAAAAAGCTTGCTGTGGGTCACCAAATTCCTCATTCGCTTCACCCTAGGTCTTTTCTGCGCTACAGTTTCCGTGCGAGCATGGCACATGCTTATTCCTCAATGGGGCTGGATTGACGACGAGCACATGAAGCTGCTTGATGGGATATTAAAATCAGGAGCTCTTGTTGCCGCTGGCGGTATAGCGAAAGATGTTGTTATAAAAAGTTTACCTATCGATAAAAAGGCCTCTTAAGAGGCCTTTTTTGTTTGCGACTCACTTATACGTTTTAGGTGATTTAGCTAGATATTTTTTACTTAATACTTGAAGGGATAGCGCAACCCTAACTATCATTCAGCTCCTGAGGTGCTAACCACCGCAAAGGTTTCTAATTTCTCTCCTTACTTAGCACCTAGAAAGCCTGTACTGTACTATACAGGCTTTCTAGGTGCTTTTATATTACCCCTTTCTGCCCACTCCACAAACAAACTAATGCCACGTAGCAATACCCAGAAACTCGAAGTTGACTTAACCACTATAGGTGTTGATGAAGAAAATCCTCGTTTAGCCAAGCAGGCTTCTCAGATGGGCGCCATCATGGCGATGATAGACAATCAGAAAGGTAAGATTGTTAATCTTGTGGAGGATATTGACGAAAATGGTCTTAGTGATGCGGAGCGATTTATCGTCATCAAGGCCAAAGGGCAACCCCATTCCTATATTACCCTTGATGGCAACCGCCGTCTAGTAGCGTTGAAATTATTACAAAACCCTGCCTTAGCAGAAGGTAATACCTCCATCTCTAGCAAGTTAATGGGTCGACTACGTGCCGCTTCGCATAAATTCAAAGCGGACCCAATTAATCGTGTTGAAATTGTAGTGTATGCAGACCGTGCGTCAGCTGCACCTTGGCTCGAGCGCCGGCACTCTATTGATATGAAAGGGGTCGGTCAGGAGCGCTGGGACTCCGTCGAGATTCGGCGCTTTTTGAGTCGTATGGATGACGAGGGCAAAGCTGTAAAAGAAAGCCCAGAACTGCAGGTGATGGATTTTGTCATCAATCATGGCAACCTAACGCCGGCTGAACACGAGCAAATACGGAAACGCCGCTTTATCACTAACCTCAGGCGTATTATTATTGATGCACATGTGCGTGAGTCAATTGGTTATACTATTGAAAGCAACGTGATATTCACTGATTTACCAGACAGTGAAATTATTAAACCATTCAAAAGGATGGTATTAGACCTAACACTACCCGATAAAGACGAGCGTATTGATGTAACCGACCTAGAAGACGCTGAAGACCGGGCCGATTATATCGATGGCTTCACTTTCGAATATATGCCCTCTTCGAGTGCAAAGCCGGTAAAGTTGCATATACTTGGCCAACCCAATGAGGCACTTCCCGAACCTGAGAAGAAAGCCGACGAAGAGAAGAAGGCTGAGGAGAAAAAGGCCGAAGAAAAGGAGGCTGAGGATAAGAAAGCCGACGAAGAGAAGAAGGCTGAGGAGAAAAAGGCCGAAGAAAAGGAAGCTGAGGATAAAAAGGCTGAGGAAAAGAAAAAGGCAAAAAAACCACGTAAGCCACGTAAAAAAACTACAAATCAGCGCCTTACAATCATTCCAGAAGATTGCCATCTTACAATAGAGGCGCAACGCATTCACGACATCTATGATGAGTTGCAAGTGGAGCTAGATTCTGAAAAGTGCACTAACGCTTGTGCCGTGCTACTACGAGTGTTTATCGAGCTCAGCTTAGATGACTACATCAAAAAGCACACTATTACCTTAAGCACCAACAAGTCTAGTCCGTCTTTGTCAACTAAGCTCTACTCGGTTACTCAGCACGTGGTCAACAGCGGCCTCCTATCAAAGGAAAATGCTGAGCCCATTTACGGAGCAGCTAAGACCGAAGCGGTACTTGCCCCAACTGTACTACAGATGCATACTTATGTACACCGGGATACCTCTACGCCCCTAGCCAGCGATTTGCGCAAACACTGGAATAATTTGCAGCCCCTGATGGAAATTATTTGGCCTTAGCATTTCACAATTTCCGTAAGACGATACCTCTAACCAATGTCACGCCCACAAATACGCAAGCTTACTATTCCGCTCACTAGTATTGGCTTGGATGAACTCAATCCCCGCTTAGAACCCCAAATTGGTCAGCGTGAAGCTATCCGGGCAATGGTCAAGCAGCAGGGCGAGAAAATTGTGAACCTTGCAGCCGATATCGCTGAGCATGGCATCAGCGCCGCTGAACGGTTTATGGCAGTGGTGCCGGAAAACAGTCGGTTTGCTTATATCTCCCTCGACGGCAACCGCCGCTTAGTGGCCCTGAAGCTGTTGCACGAGCCACTACTGGCCGATGGCCTTATGCCGGCCCGACTACTTACGCGGCTTAAACGCCTGGCCGATACATTTTCCGAAGACCCCATTGACGAAATAGAAATTGCCCTATTTGAGAATCGCGAGCACGGTGCGCTGTGGGTGGCTCGCCGCCACTCGTCCAATATGAACGGCGTCGGGCAGGATAGTTGGGAATCACTCGACAAACAGCGCTTTGATGCTTGGCGCGGCTACGAATCGCGGGAATGGCAAATTTTAGAAACCGTGCGCCAGCATGGTACGCTCTCTCAGGAGGATATCGACAATCTACCTAGGATTCCAATCACCACGCTCAAACGCCTTACGGCTGACCGCTACATTAAAACGCAGTTGGGTCTCGACTATCAAGATGGGCGCGTGCGCAGCACCATTCCCGACGCTGACATTATACGCCCATTGCAACGCATGGTGCTAGACTTGCTCCACAAACGTATTGATGTTACGCACCTAGCCTTAACAGAAGACCGTAAAGTCTACTTCGAATCGCTGGAAGAAACTATTCCGTTCCGCGAGGCCCCACCAGTTGCCATAGCATCACCTACTACTAACGAAGGCATTGAGCCCTCCTCCCCTGTTACCAAGTTGGCAACTGCCCCCCCAGCGGAGAAGCGCAAGCCTCGGCCCGTTCGGATTAAGGAGCACAGAGCAGTAATTCTGCCTAGTGGGCAGCTAGGCACCGCCCCTGAGCCGATACAGGCACTCTACCGGGAATTGCAACATGTGGATGCAGATAGTTACCCGCGTGCCTGTGCTATGCTACTTGAAACCCTATTAACCACTAGCCTCGACAACTATCTCGCGCCTTTAGCTAACGTTCTACCTGCCTCTGTAGAAACGACTCCTACTTTACTTGCTAAGTTGCTTACCACAGTCAAGTATTTAGTCTATGCGGGTCAGCTGAGCCCAGAGCAAGGCGAAGTCATTGAACTGGACGCAAAAAAAGATAACTTCCTTGCTGCCAACCCCGCTATACTGTACACTAATGTACAGGAGTGGCCAGAGTCCCCCACAGGTGCTAACTTGCGTAGCAATTGGATTACTATTCAGCCGCTAATTCAAGCTATCTGGCTGTAATTCTTCATCTCCTAATATGTCTGCTCGACCTTATCCCTCCCCCTTACGCTACCCAGGAGGCAAGCTTAAGGTTGCCAACTACGTCAAGTACCTTTTTGAGGTAAATGACCTGTTGGATGGGGATTACGCTGAGCCATATGCCGGTGGATGTAGTGTCGCACTGTCGCTGCTGTTTGGGCAGTATGCCTCGCGCATTTTTATTAATGACAAAGACATCGCAGTCTATGCATTCTGGCATTCTGTGCTCAATGAAACGGAGGGGCTTATTAGGCTGATTAATGATACTAAAGTTGATTTGATTGAGCGAGATAATCAGCGAGAAATTATAAAAGACGAAAACGCATCCTTGCTTCACCGGGGATTTGCTGCCTTTTATCTCAATCGCACTAATCGTTCAGGAATCATTTTAGGCGGTGTAATTGGTGGTAAAAACCAAACTGGTGAGTGGAAAGTAGATGCGCGCTTTAATAAGCGGGAGTTGATTAGAAGAATCAAAAAGATTGCGCGCCACCGTACTAGCATTCTCCTCAGTAATTTAGATGCCGCCGACTTTCTGGATACGGAAGTCCCTAGAATGGGGGCTAAGAGCTTGATTTACTTAGACCCCCCTTATTATAACAAAGGTCAGGAGCTTTACGAAAATGCTTACACGCCGGAGGCGCACGCAGCTGTAGCCGACAAAGTACTTGCGCTACAAAAGCGTTGGTTAGTATCCTACGACGATACGCCTGAAATTATAGCTTTATACAAAGACTACCGGCCGCTACAGTATGGCTTGACTTATAGCGCACAAGAGCGTAGAAAAGGTGGAGAGGTGATGTTCTTCTCGAGCGATTTGATAGTACCCGCTAAAATACTAAATCCTTCGGAAGTCACTGACCAAACGATACTTAAGCTTTATGCTTAGTATCTATATAGTCGAGTAAAGTAAGTTAGGCATAGTACGCAGCTTAAAATAAAATTTTCAGAGCGTCTGCCCTACCTTGCCGGGCCTATGGAAGTAACGCGCCAGCTGCGCCTCGATGCGCTTAATAAGCTCGGCCTAGCCCCTATTCAACTTACGCTCTGCTGGGCTAATCAGCGCCTGCGTATGGGCAGTAGCCAGCGCTGTCTGCCCAAGCACTGGGACGAGCGCCGCCAGCACGTCAAAGACAAAGCCGACTCCTACGCCGGCCCCATCAACCAGGCGCTCGACGACTACGCGAGCGTCGCCCAGGCTGCTGAGCGCGACGCGACCCAACTCGGCCAAGTGCTCACACCAGTGCAGCTGCGCGCCGAGATCGAGCGCCGCTATGCGACCCTAGTGGCCGAGCGCGCCGGCCGCGTCGAACTACCGCCCACGCCAGTGGCCGCTCCGCTCACCTTCTTCGACCACTTCGACCGCTGGATTGAGAAAGAGCGCCAGAAGATATCCGTGCGCACCGGACGCAAGCTCAGCCGCGATACCATCTGGACGCACCAGGCCGTGCGCGACGAAATCAAGGCCTTCGGGGAGGCCACCAACCTCGACGTCACCTTCGAGAGCCTAGGCACCGACTTCTACGACGGGCTGCGCGACTTTATGCTCGGCACGCGGGGCCGCTCGCCCCGCACCTTCAATACCTACATCAAGCGCCTGCGCTCCTTCCTGTTTTGGGCCGAAAACCAGGGCCTGCCAGTGCCGGCGCGCATCAGCAAGGTGCTGCGCCTAGCCCAGAGCTACGTCGGGGTCGAAGCGCTGACTCAGGCGGAGCTACTACGCGTGGCCGCTATCGACTTCACCTTGCCCACCGTGCAGGCCTATCTGGCCACAGCCTTTCCCGAGCCGCCGGCTAAAGCTGCCGGCAGCGGCGGCCGCAATGCCCTGGCCTCAGCCGACCACGCCCAGCGCACCGCCTGGACACGCGACACATTCCTACTCTGTGCTTACACGAGTCTCAGACACGCCGACGCCCAGGAGCTGGGCTGGCAGCACGTTTTTGCCGAGCAAGAATTAATTAAAAAATTATTAAATAAGACTAACATCACGGCACTCATCCCCTACCTCGATGACGACGTGTTCCGGCCGGTGGCCCTGCTCGACAGCTATCGCCCCCTGGGGCTAGCCACGTGCTTGCCGTTTGTGCGCGACCCCTGGCTGTACCTGCCTCACGTGGCGGCGCTCGCCCGCATCACCCGCCTCAAGCTCGGCATGCACGTGGGCCGCAAGACCTACGCCACGCTCAAAGTGTACCAAGGCATTCCGAAGTCGTTGGTGATGCTGGCCACTGGCCACCAAACCGAGAAGCAGTTCAACGAATACCTCGGCATCAACGAAGAGGAGCTTATTGCCTCACACCGGCAGACGGCCCGACGCTTGCCGCGGCTGAGCGCCTAAGTGCTTTAACGTTTTGTGGGGCAAATTGTGGGGCAGATTGACCTAAATACTAACTGGACTTGACTTGATCTGATGAATAACCGACGCTAAAAAGTGCTTTATTGACTATTTAAAGCCAGTTCAGACCAGTAGGCACAAAAAAAAGGTCGCGCCACCCGGCACGACCCTTTCCAAACCCGGACGCAGCGAGAATTCCCACCCAGCGCTGGTCCGTGGCTCCAACCCAAAGTTAATGCCGGAATAACAATTCGCGGTATTTCACCAGGGGCCAGTCCTCATCCGCCACAAGCAGTTCTAGCTTGTCGGCGGCGCGGCGAATAACCGCAAATTTCTCTTTCACCGTATCGCAATAAGCGACGGCGCGCTCACGGGCATCTTCTACGCGGTTAGCCACTTTACGGGCCTCAATCATGGAATCTACCGTGCTCTTAATGGTTGATACGTAGCCCGAAATAGACTTTATCATCTCTACCGTTACCTGGCTGTTTTCATCGTCGAGGCCTAGGTCACGCAGGCCGCGCACGTTCTGAATTAGCTTAGTTTGGTATGCTACGGCCGTTGGGATAACATGGTTGACAGCTAGGTCGCCCAGTACGCGGCTTTCAATCTGAATCTTCTTGATATACTCGTCGAGCAAAATCTCGTGGCGGGCATGCAGTTCCGTTTCCGAGAAGATGCCATGGCGCATGAATAGCTCGGCGGCATCGTCGCGCACCAGCGCGTCGAGGGCCTGGGGCGTGGTAGGCACGTTGGCTAGGCCGCGGCGGGCGGCCTCATCGCGCCACTCATCCGAGTAGCCATTGCCCTCGAAGCGGATGTTTTTGGAGCTGATAACGTACTCGCGCAGCACGTCTACAATGGCTACCTCCTTCTTCTTGCCTTGGTTGATGAGCGCATCTACCTGCTCTTTGAAGTCGATGAGCTGGTCGGCTACGATAGCATTGAGCGTCGTCATCGCCGACGAACAGTTGGCGCTGGAGCCCACGGCACGCAGCTCAAACTTGTTGCCGGTGAAGGCGAACGGCGAGGTGCGGTTACGGTCCGTGTTATCGAGCAAGATGGCCGGAATCTTATCGATACCCAGCTTCAAGTAGATGTTATCGCCCTTGTCGAGTGGCAGCTTGGCGGTGCGCTCCAGTTCGTCGAGCACGCCGTCGAGCATCGAGCCCAGGAACACGGACATGATAGCGGGCGGGGCTTCGTTGGCGCCGAGGCGGTGGTCATTGCTGGCTGAGGCGATGCTGGCGCGCAGCAAGTCGCCGTAGCGGTGCACGGCCTTCACCGTGGTGATGAAGAAGGCTAAGAACTGGAGGTTCTCTTTAGGACGACGGCCGGGGGCGAGTAGGTTCACCCCGGTGTCGGTGCTCATAGCCCAGTTGTTGTGCTTGCCCGAGCCGTTGACGCCGGCAAAGGGTTTCTCGTGCAGCAGCACCTTAAAATTGTGCTTGAGGCCTACGCGGTCCATCACATCCATCAGCAGCTGGTTGTGGTCGATGGCCAGGTTAGCGTCTTCGAAGGTAGGAGCGCACTCAAACTGATTGGGCGCCACTTCGTTGTGGCGGGTACGCAGCGGGATACCTAGGGAGTTGGCTTCTTCCTCAAACTCTACCATGAAGGCATGCACGCGGGGCGGAATGGAGCCGAAGTAGTGGTCTTCGAGCTGCTGGCCCTTGGCCGAGGCGTGGCCGAAGAGCGTGCGGCCCGTCATCACTAGGTCGGGGCGCGCATCGAACAGGGCCTTATCTACCAGGAAGTACTCCTGCTCGATACCCAGGGTTGTGTTCACGCGCTGCACGTCCTTATCGAAGTACTGGCACACCTCTACAGCGGCCTTTTCGAGCACCGCCAGCGACTTGAGCAGCGGGGCTTTGTAGTCGAGCGCTTCCCCCGTGTAGGCTACAAAAATGGTAGGAATACACAGCGTCTTGGCCCCAACCGTTTCGATAATGAAAGCTGGTGAAGTAGGGTCCCAGGCCGTGTAGCCGCGGGCTTCGAACGTGTTGCGAATGCCGCCGTTGGGGAACGACGAGGCGTCGGGCTCTTGCTGCACCAGCGCCGAGCCCTTGAAGTTCTCAATGGGCCGACCATCGGAGTTGAGGTCGAAAAACGAGTCGTGCTTTTCGGCCGTGGCACCGGTCAGAGGCTGAAACCAGTGCGTGTAGTGCGTCGCCCCCTTGGCCATTGCCCAAGTTTTCATGGCTGAAGCTACCGCATCGGCTACCGAACGCTCTACGGGCGTGCCGTGCTTGATAGCAGACTGCAGCTTCTTGAAATACTCGCCGGGCATGTTTGCCCGCATTGCCTCCAAATTGAAGACATTTTGCCCAAAAGAATCGGACCGACGGCCCTTTTGAGGCGTAACCGTCAGTGCCTGACGCTGGTCGACGAGTTCGAGGGCTTTGAAGCGTAGAATTGCCATGAAAATGAAAGATGGGTGTCAGTTTTCAGGGCAAAAGTACGCTCGCAGAGCCAAATTCTGCAGTTTTACCCTCAAAAAACTGCCTTTACTAGACTAAATCACCCATTTTCTTGGTCAAGTAGCCTGAATGCCAAGCAGACGGTAACATTACGCTAAAACAGCAAGTAGGGTGGGCCACACTAATGATGCCAGTTGTGTAGCAACTCCGACTTTGGCGTAAGTACTGACTGCCCAGCGCCTTCCGAGCCCAACACTAGGAACGAAGCCGTATGAGGAGCCGCCGCACGCCGGCTACCTTCTAGGTAGCGCCTTATTTTTGCAGCCATGCTGAAAGCTTTGCTTGCCCGCGTTCGTCAGTTTAGCCGCCTACGTCGGCGGCAGCGCCAGCTAGCGCTGCTAACTCAAACCGACCAGACCGCGCTGACCAGCCAAGCGGCCCCCGACCCTAACCGGGTGCTGGTGGTACGCAACGACTCCATCGGCGACTACCTACTGTATCGGCCGTGGCTGCGGCTGCTGGCGCAGCAAGTGCGTGGGCGCGGCCAGCACCTCACGCTAGCGGCCAACGCGCTGTGGGCCCCGCTGGCTCGCGCTTGGGACGCAGACTTGTTCGATGAACTCTTGGTTGTTGAGTTTGGCCGGTTTCAGAAAGACCTCGGTTACCGGGCTGAGGTGCTGCGTACTATCGGGGCGGGCGGCTACGGCGAGGTCATTTACCCGCTGCACGTGCGCGAGCCGGCGGTAGAGAACTTTATCCGGTTTTTGCGGGCGCCTATTCGCGTGGCCAGCCAGGGCGAGCACCGCACCGATGCCTGGTTTGGCCTGCTCGACCAAGGCTACACAGCCTTATTGCCCACGGCGCCGGAAACCTTATTTGAGTACGACCGCAACGGCGAATTTTTTACTAATTGGCTAGCCACTCAGGCGTTGCGCCTTCCGGCTGAGGTGCACCCGCCGCTGCACTTGCCAGTCAGTGCAGTTGAGGCGGCACGATTTCAGTTGCCCGGCGCGCCACCGGCCATTGTGCTGTTTCCGGGGGCCAGCGCCCGCCAAAAGCAGTGGCCTGTCGCACACTTCGCCGCCCTGGCCCGAGGCCTACACCAGCGCTATGGCGAGCAATACCGCCTGGTTTTGGCCGGCAGTCCGGCCGATGATGTGCTAGCGAAGCGCATTCAACAGGCTGCGGGTTCTGTGCCACTCACCAACCTGTGCGGCCAAACCACGCTGCCAGAGCTGACCGCGCTACTCAGCCAGGCCCAGTTGCTAATCAGCAACGATACTGTGGCTGCCCACTTGGCCACGCAGCTCGGCACGCCCTGCCTGGTGGTGCTGATGGGCGAAAACTACGGCAAGTTTTTCCCCTACCCTCCCGCCCTGCATCACGCTCCTTGCCACTGCTTGTTTCCGCCCGAAATGGAAGCTCGCTTTGCGGCAGGTAATTTTAGCCCACCGGCCCGTGACCCCGATATAAGCCGCATTAAGCCGGCGCGAGTACTGGACGCGGCAGCCGAGCTGCTGTAGCCGGAAACTTCTTTGGGCAGCCCGCGCTTGGTACTAGCTACCAATGGGCAGCGCTGCACAGCGTTTGCGCTACAGTATCTTTGTCGGCTTATGACTCCCCAAACCGTTGCCTTTTATACGCTGGGCTGCAAGCTCAATTTCTCCGAAACGTCGGCCCTAGGTCGGCAGTTTGAGGAGCGCGGCGTGCGCCGTGTCGAGTTTGAGCAGGGCGCTGATTTATACGTAGTAAATACCTGCTCGGTCACCGACCATGCCGACCGCAAGTGCCGGAAGGTGGTGCAGCAGGCCTTGAAATACAACCCGCAGGCCTTTGTGGCCATTGTGGGCTGCTATGCCCAGCTCAAACCTCAGGAGATTGCCAGCATTCCCGGTGTGGGGGCGGTCCTAGGTGCTGCCGAAAAGTTTCGGCTGGCGGAGATACTTACTGAGCTCGAAGTAGATAGCCACGCAGCCGGGGCGGTACCAACGGCGGGGCGAGTATTTGCTTCGCCCATCTCGGAAGCTACGGAGTTTCATCCGGCGCAGTCGCTGGGCGAGCGCACGCGTACCTTCCTAAAAGTGCAGGATGGCTGCGACTACTCGTGCTCGTTTTGCACCATTCCGCTGGCGCGGGGACACAGCCGCTCGGGCAGCGTGGCCTCGGTGGTCGAGCGCGTGGAGAAGCTAGCGGCGCAGGGTGTAAAGGAGATTGTGCTGACGGGCGTTAACCTCGGTGATTTTGGCATACAGGGGCCGGAGCGCGAGCGCGTAGAGAACTTCACGCAATTGGTGCAGGCCTTGGATGAGGTCGAAGGCATCCGACGCTTCCGCATCAGCTCTTGCGAGCCCAACCTGCTCACCGACGAGGTTATCCAGACGGTGGCCGCTTCGCCGCGCTTCATGCCGCATTTTCACCTGCCCCTGCAAAGTGGCTCCGACAAAATCCTAGGTCTCATGCGCCGCCGCTACCGCCGCGCCCTCTACGCCGACCGCGTGGCCCGCATCAAGGAACTGATGCCGCATGCAGGCATCGGGGTCGATGTCATTGTGGGCTTTCCGGGCGAAACAGAGGCTGATTTTCTAGAAACGTATCATTTCCTCACTGAATTACCGGTAAGCTACCTGCACGTATTCCCGTACTCAGAGCGAGCCAATACACTAGCCCCGACCTTGGCGGGCCGCGTGCCCGAGCGCGTGCGCACCGAGCGCACTACGCAGCTCCGCAGCTTGTCAGAAAAAAAGAAGCGCTTTTTCTACGAGCAGCACGTGGGCTTCGAAACCAATGTATTGTTTGAGGACGATGTGACTGATGGCCGGGTGGAGGGCTATACCCCCAACTATATCCGCGTGGCGGCCAAGTACGACCCACTGCTAGTGGGCGAGGTACGGCCGCTGCGCCTCACGCAAGTCAATGCGTTGGGACTAATGGAGGCCGAGGAGGTTGGCATCTTGGCCTGAGCCGCGAGCGCTTAGGTCGCCCAAAACTAAGCAAGCAAGCTAAGCTACTTTATTAACCAGCAAGGCCACCTAGGTAGGCGGCCTTGCTGGTTTTTTGTATGTAGTGCCTATAGCTATTAGCGATTCTGGCGCATCAGCTCGAGCATCTGCTGCATCAATTGCTGCTGCTCGAGCAGGTGCTGGTTGCGCTGCTCGGCTAATGCCAACTGGTGCTGCAAGTATTGAGCGTGCAAAGCAGCGGTGAGCGCAGTGGCATCGGGCGAGGCCACCGGAGTAGCAGGCACAGCCAGGCTAGCGCTTGGGGCCGGAGAGGGCGCTACTGCTTGCCCCTCGGCTGGGATAGTACCTAGGGCTTGGGCGGCCATTGGTTGGGTAGCAGGTGCTATTTCTTGAGGAGGTGTAGCTAGTGGTGCGGCAGGTGGAACTGGTAGTTCGGCAACCGGTGGCCGGGCCGCTGATACAGCAAAAAGTGGCTCAGGGAAATGAGGAGTAGCCGGCGGCGCTAAGGGCTTGGCTACAGCAGCAGGCACAGCTATAGCTGGTTCATAAGTTGGGGATGGCAAAGCAGGCGCGGGAGCGTCGACGTTAGACAACATCGGCCCCTTTCCCATCAGCAACCAATCCTTAGATACATTTGGGTACACTTCAAAGACCTTACACATAAGGTCAAAGCCAGGCTTATTACGCTCATCAACCAAATGTTGAATGACGGTAGCCGTCTTGTCTAGCGACATAGCGAAGGCATTTTTACTCATTCCTAATTGCTGAATAAGCTGCGAGAAACGCTGCCCAACGGATGATTCAACCATTATACCAAATGTTGTTTTATACAAATGTAAAAGGACCAGCCGGATAAATTTCCGACTGGCCCTTTTAAGTCAGCCTGCGTAGCAGGCATATTCGTTAGAATCTGTGGTCTATTCGTAGCGTAAGCTTTCGATAGGGTCAAGGGCGGCCGCTTTGCCCGCTGGGTACGAACCCGCAATCAGCCCCACCGACACGCAGATGGCCAGCCCCACCCCTACCCACAGCCACGGCACCAAGAAGGACGAGCTACCCACGAGCAGCGCCACGCCGTTGCCCATGGCGATGCCAAGCAAGATGCCGAGCGAACCACCGAGCACGCAGATAACAATGGCTTCGAGTAGGAACTGCTGGCGCACTTGGCGCGAGGTGGCCCCTAGGGCCTTGCGAATCCCGATTTCGCGGGTGCGCTCAGTCACCGACACCAGCATGATATTCATGAGCGCAATGCTGGCCCCGAGCAGCGTGATGAAGGCCACTAGCCCACCGCCCATCTGCATCTTACCAGCCAGCTCGTCGAGGGTCTTGGAGGCCGAGTCGGAGCTTTCGACTTCGAAGGAATCTTCCTGCCCCAGGCGGTCGTGGCGCACGGCGCGCATCACGCCGGTGGCCTGGTCTTGGAGGTAGTGGAGGCCCTGGGCATTGGTGGTAGCAGTTTTGACATCGTAGGTGAGGGCGGCCTGGCGGGGCAGCTGGTTGCCGGTTTCGAGGGGCACTAGCAGCAGGCGGTCGGCGCCGCCGCCGCCCGCGTTGCTGCCTTTTTTCTCAAACAGCCCCACCACCTGAAAGCGCCGACCCAGGGCGTAGAGGTACTGGCCCACGGGGTTCAGGTTAGGAAAAAGCTTGTCCTTAATTTCCTCGCCAATGACCACCACGTTGGCACCGGTTTGTAGCTCGGCGGGCGAGAAGGTACGGCCTTGGGTGAGGGCGTAGCTCTGGATACGGAGGTAGTTCTCGTCGCCCGCGACAACCTCCATGTTCGGGTTAGTTTTTTGCCCGTTAGCCTTGGCCTCGGTGGCCCCGCTAATGCGGGCCGACACGCCCACAATAGCGGCGGGCTCACGCTCGGTCAGCTCATTTTTGTAAAGGCTGGCTTGCAGATAGGTGATGGCGGGGTACTGCTTGTCGGCCACGCCGCCGCGGCGCGAGCGGTTGCCGTAGCCCTTGGCCTTCATCTCGAAGGCATTGGCCCCGAGGCTGGCAAAGGTGTCACCTAGGGAGCTGCGCATAGCGTCGATGGCCGTGAGGATACCCACCAGCGCCATCAGGCCGATGCTGACAATGAGGGCGGTGAGGATGGTCCGCAGCAAATTGCCCTTGATGGAGCGCAGGGCTTCGCGGATATTTTCTAGAAAGCTCATCGCAGATTTAACTGATTTAACGGATTTCGCGGATACGGGGCTGGCGCCCCTGACTAGGTGGCCTTTTTTAAGGCGCAGACAGTGAACGGCGCGGAATGACTGCCTCTGTTTGTCGCTTTGTAAAGCTCAGCGCCCGTACCTTGAACTACGGTAGCGGCGGGCTCGTTTGCCCAGCTGGTCTTCTGCCCTCAAAAGTATGTTTTTAAAACGTCTTGCCCTACTGTTGGCGCTGCTCGCCCCTACCCTACCGGTGTTTGCCAATCATATTTTCATCCCGATGGACAATTCCCAGAAGGAGCACCTCAAGGCCTACGGCCTGTGCTACTGGGCATTGAGCAAGCAAATTGAGGTAGACTGGCTACTCAATTATAAAGGGGGCGCGTTTGCCTTAGAGGCGCAACCGGCCGTAGAAAGCGAGCTGGCGGTACGCGGCATCACCTTCCAAACCATTTCGGAGGCGCAGTACACCGGCATCTTGTCGGAAATAGCTGACCCCAACGCCAATATGGACGTGATGAAGCTGGAGAAGGTGCCCAAAATAGCGGTGTACACGCCCAAGGGCAAGCAGCCCTGGGACGATGCCGTGACCATGGTGCTCACCTACGCCGAGATTCCTTACGATAAGATTTATGACGATGAGGTGCTGGCCGGCACGCTACCTAAGTACGACTGGCTGCACCTGCACCACGAAGATTTTACGGGCGAGTACGGCAAGTTTTACCAGACCTACCGCTACGCGCCCTGGTACCAGCAGCAGCAGCGCGAGGCCGAGGCCGCTGCCAAGCGCAACGGCTTTGGCAAAGTGAGCCAGATGAAGGCTGCTGAAGCCGTGAAAATGCAGGAGTTTATCGCGGGCGGCGGCTTCATGTTTGCCATGTGCTCGGCCACCGATAGCTACGATATCGCGCTGGCTGGCCTAGGGGTGGACATGGTAGAAAGCATGTACGATGGCGACCCCGCCGACCCAGCGGCCCAGAGCAAGCTCAACTTCAACCGCACGCTGGCCTTCCAAAACTTCCAGCTGTACATGAACCCGATGCAGTACGAGTACTCCAACATCGACATGGACCCTAGGGAGCGCGGCCTTTACGAGCAAAATGATTATTTTCAGCTCTTTACCTTCTCGGCCAAGTACGACCCGGTGCCGACCATGCTGACCCAGGACCACGAGAAAACCATCCACGGCTTTATGGGCCAGACCACGGCGTTCCGCAAAAGCCTTATTAAGCCCGACGTAGTCATAATGGGCGAAACCAAGCAGACCGGCGAGGTCCGCTACATGCACGGCTCGCTAGGCAAGGGCACCTGGACGTTTTACGGCGGCCACGACCCCGAAGACTACCAGCACATGGTAGGCGAAGAGCCCACCGACCTATCGCTGCACCCCAACTCGCCCGGCTACCGGCTCATTCTGAATAACATTCTGTTTCCGGCTGCCAAGAAGAAGAAACTGAAGACCTAGGCACCAGCAGCTTGGCGGGCGCATGCAACCTTTAGGCTACCTAGGGGCTCCTGAGCTTATCCACCCTAGCTCTCTGCTCTTGGTATGCGCACAACTACTTATTGCTTACTAATCCTAGGGCTGGCGACTGGTGCCTGCCAAAAGGAGACGGCCGAACCAACCGAGCCCGAAGATGCCTACCCCTTCGTACCGGGCGAGCTGCTGGTTGGCATTACAGATGGCGTGTCCATTACCAAGGCTTTTCGGCTGGCCGATTCGCTAAACTTTGCCATCAATCACGCAGATGGCTTCTTCTATAACTCTACCCTGCCCAAGGACAGCGTAGACTATGTGCGTGGCGTACTACTACGGAAGCCTTACCTTAATAAAAACGGTTTCTCGGCGGGCAGTATCTACAGTGTATACTTCAATACCGACGACGCAAAAATCAGAATTACCAATTCTTTCTTCGAAATGGACGCGGCCAGCCAGCAAGATTGGGTAGCTACTATGCGGCAGCTCCAGCTCGTAGCCTTGCCCACCACCACCGCCAATGTGCAGCTGAAGGTGCCCGTGGGCGAAGAGAAGTATTGGCGTACTGAACTGCGAGCAAGCTCGTTCGCGAAATGGACCGAGCTAAACAGTATTGCTCCGGTGCAGCTGCACTAAGCGCTGAGGCTAGAATCAACTACCCGCACAAAGCTCTGGCCACTCTTGGCCGGGGTTTTGCATTTAGCTTGCGGCGCGGCAACTGTTCCGTTTAGGTTGTATCATTCGAGCAGTTCTTCGCGTTACCTAGGGCAATACCCTCGTTTACGTACATCCTGCTAGCTCCGATATTCTTAAATGGACGACCTCACCCAATCTAACTACGGCCTGTCGGCGCCACCCGACATCAACTCCACGGCCGAAACCGACAACTCACTCCCGCGCGCTGTGCTGCGGCCGGGCACTCACTTTCTGCTTGATGGCACCTGGAAATTTGCGGTAGACCGCGACGACAGCGGTCTCATCGAAGAGTGGGAACAGGGCTACGACTACCGCCACACCGCCCAATGGCCCGGCTCGATAGAAGAGCACATGGCTGCCGCTCACGCCGGTGGCTCCACGGCTTGGCAAGACAAGATAGTGGCCTGGTACGAGCGCGAGTTTACGCTACCCGAAGTGTCGGCTACCCAAAGCCGAACGCTGTTTCAGCTCACCTTCGGGGCCTGCGGCTACGAAACCCGCGTCTGGCTCAATGGGCGTTTGCTAACCACCATTGAGGGCGAATCGGTGCACTTTGGCGAGTACACCTCCTTTACCTACGAGCTGCCCGAGGACACGCTTCATCTTGTTAACCGCCTCACGGTGCGCATCGCCGACACGATGGACGCCGAAACCACTCGCGGCAAGCAAGAGTCGCACGTATATAAGCGCGGGGGCATCTGGTACCAGACCTACACCGGCGCCGTTCGCTCGGTGTGGCTCGAAACGGTGGAGCGCAACCGCCTGCGCTCGCGCGTGGGTGTCGTGAGCACCATCGAAGACAACCTAGTGCGCTTCAACCTGACCCTGCGCATCCACGACGCGGCCGACTATGTGGTGCGCCTGCAAGTATTTGAGCCCGATGCGGCGCCAGGCGAAGCCCCGCTGGCCACGTCGGACTTTCCGATGCAACTAGCCGCGGGCCAGCACGAGCAGCGCTTTTCGCTAGAGGTGCCGGGTGCCGAGGTGTGGTGCCCCGAAAACCCGCACCGCTACCGCTTGGTGGCCCAGCTCATCGACACTACCGGCTACGTAGCCCAGATTGAGGCGCGCTTCGGCCTGCGCAAGATTGAGGCACGCGGCCGCAAGGTGTATCTCAACAACGAGCCGATATACCTCGACGGTATCTTGTACCAGCCCGGCACGGCCACCTTTGCCGAGATGCAGCGCCACATGCACGCCATGAAGGAACTAGGCTGCAACTTGGTGCGCGTGCACATCGCGGGCATCGACCCCCGCATCTATAACCTAGCCGACGAGCTAGGGCTACTCTTGTGGGTGGAGGTACCTAGCCCGCACAGCAGCACCCCTCGCAGCCGCGAAAACCACCGCGCCGAGCTACTGCGCATGCTGAGTTTGATGGAAACGCACCCCAGCATCGTTATCTGGAGCCTTTACAACGAGGACTGGGGCGCCCAGGACATCGCCACTAACCCGGCCACCCAGCGCTACATCGTGCAGATGTATAATTTCATGCAGCTGGCGCACCCGCAGTTTCTGGTTATCGACAACGACGGCTGGCACCACATCTCGTACCAAGGCTCGCTGAAGTCGGACCTGCTCACGGCCCACCTTTACACGCCCGACCTAGGGCGCTGGCGCGAGCTACTCGACCGCCTCATCCACGGCCAGATGGATGGTACCGCTGCCTTCCCGCTGGTGGTAGGCGACCCCTACTTCTACCGCGGCCAACGCCCGCTACTGGTAAGCGAATGGGGCGGCTTCGGCTTCCCCGACTACGGCGGTCCCCAAGATGCCGAGGCCCGCACCAACAGCATCCGCGCCTTCAAGCAAGAGTTGCGCAAGCGCCCCATCGCGGGCGACGTGTACACCCAGGCCACCAACATCGAAGATGAACGCAACGGCCTCATCGGCTTCCACTCAGGCGAGCTCGATGTGCCGGCCGGGCTACTGAATTCTAATCCAGAGCAGCCAGCATAACGGTTGTCAATAAAAACAAAAGAAGGACGCTGTAGCATTCGCTACGGTGTCCTTCTTTTGTTTTTATAAAATGTCAAATACCCACTGATTATCCCCAGCTAAACTCTCAACCGTATCTATTCTCCAGATTTTACCTTGCCTGACTACAGTATATTTTTTTGCTGTTGAAACGTTTTTAATCTTTTTCGTCTGCACTTCCGCTTTGGCCTTTGTCAACTCCATGCAGCTTTCTATTTCACAGCTTGAATTATAAGTACCACCGTAGAAAAAATACCCTTTGCTTGCTCTATAATATTGACGGTTTTTTGGGGTACAGTATTTTTTATAAATTTCCAGTAAGATTCCTCTTGCTACGCTGTCAATCCTAGTCAATTCATTTAGATGGGCTCTATTTACTTCAACCAGACGATGACAGTCTTTTGCCCACTTATTATACGCTTTCACAAACTCAGTTACAGTATCTATAGGCGTCCTTTGGATATCGGGCAGTGTATTTTCTATATACTTAGTGAAATCCATTTTTAGTTGGAGTTGTACCCTCAGCGCATCGCACGGTCACTACACTACATGGCATTCATGAACAGATGAAGCCTAATTATGAAATTAATCAGCTTTCGAAAAGCTAGTGATGCAGCACCTCGCTCCTTTCCTAGAATGTAAAAAGTGTGAATTAGAAGGTTGCTTCTAAAGTCAGAATCCAAATGCTAGCGTAACTAGCTAAATGGTCCCTGATGAGCGGCAGCGCTATCAGGGCGGCCGGCCATTGAAGTAAGTAGGTTGCAAGAGGCGTGCCGTAGGGCGCGACTCTTGCCGTTTGTGAAACTACGTACAAATCCAATTGCTTTTATAGCTCGAAAATGTCGCCGTATGCTAAAGCAAGCGTCTAACTCGGAAACCCCTACCCCTCCGCACGGGTTATCTTTGCAACTTGCGCCCTAGGTGGCGCAGTTGCCTAGTATGCCTGAACTAACGATAGAAGCCGTCCGCCACGCTCTGAGCTTCGTGGAAGAGCCCGACCTAGGGCAGGACTTGATTACGCTCAACATGGTGGAAGACATTAAGGTAGAAGGCCGCACGGTGTCTTTCACCGTGGTGCTCACTACCCCCGCCTGCCCCCTCAAGCAGCTCATCCACGATGCCTGCGAGCGGGCCGTGCACACGATGGTGGACAAAGATGCCAACGTGGTGATTCAGATGACCTCGCGCGTGACCACCATGCGCAACAACAACACCATCCTGCCTGGCGTGAAGAACATCATCGCCATTGCCTCGGGCAAGGGCGGCGTGGGCAAAAGCACCGTGACCGCCAACTTGGCCGTGGCGCTGGCCGCCACCGGCGCCAAGGTGGGGCTGATTGATGCCGACATCTCGGGCCCCAGCATGCCCATGATGTTTGGCGTGGAGGATGCGCGGCCACACGTGTTGCAAGACCAGCAGGGCAAAAACCGGATTCAGCCAGTGGTGCAGTACGGCGTGAAGCTGATGAGCATTGGCTTTCTGGCCCCTAGCGAAAACGCCATTGTGTGGCGCGGGCCGATGGCCTCGTCGGCGCTCAAGCAGTTTATTACGGAGGTAGAATGGGGTGACCTCGACTACCTGCTGCTCGACCTGCCGCCCGGCACGTCCGACATTCACCTCACCATGGTGCAGACCATACCCGTGACCGGCGCCATCATTGTGACTACGCCGCAGCCCGTGGCCCTCATGGATGCTCAGAAAGGCTTGCAGATGTTCCGCCAGCCCCAAATCAATGTACCAGTGCTGGGCATTATCGAGAATATGGCGTGGTTTACGCCTGCGGAGCTACCTGAGAACAAGTACTATATCTTTGGCGAAGGCGGTGGCCAGCGCCTAGCCGACAAGCACCAAGTGCCGCTCATCGGGCAGTTGCCCTTGATACAGGCCGTGCGCGAAGCCGGCGACCAGGGCCGCCCGGCCGTGCTAGCCGATGTAACTTCGCCGGAAGCTGGCACGTTCCGAGAGCTAGCCGAAAGCCTGGCCCGTCAGGTCAGCATTCGTAATAATGTAGCCCCCAAGACGACTGTCGTCACAATGAACCCTTCGTAAGGAGCCACCGGCCGTGAGTTTTTTGGCTTGGCTAAGCTGCTCACTGCACGTTGCTCTTTGTTTAGCTGTTCATTGCTTATTGTTAATTGCTAATTACCTAAAATGGATACTCTTTTGTCCCGCGTCGAGCAAGCCCTGGATGGCTTGCGCCCTTACCTAGCCACCGACGGCGGCAACGTGCGCGTGGCCGAGATTACCCCGGAAGGCGTGCTGAAGCTGGAGTGGGAGGGTGCTTGCGGCGCTTGCCCCATGTCACCCATGACGCGCGCTGGCCTCGAAGACACCGTACGCCGGGCCGTGCCCGAGATTACGGCCGTTGAAGCCCGCTAACCGGTTAGCCTAGTTAGGCTGGTTTACGTTACGTCTGTCAGGCTGAGCTTGTAAAGCTTCTGCTTATGCTGAAAGTACCAATTCAGCCATAAGCGAATGCTTTATAAGCTCAGCCTGACAGACGTTTTTTTATGCGGATATCAGCCTCCGCTTTTATTGCTCTTATGCCTGCTTCGCCTGCCAACGACCCTAGCCTGCACTCCTGGATTGACATCCGGCCAACCGATGATTTTCCGATTCAAAACCTACCCTTTGGGGTAATAGACGTGCCCGATTGGGGCCCGCGCCTAGCGGTGGCCATTGGTGGCTACGCCCTCGATTTATATGCCTGCGCTCAGCTCGGCTTCTTTGATAGTGTGGCCGAAGACGTGCCGGAGCTAGGGGCGGCGCTGCCCAAGGTATTTCGGCGGCGCTCGCTCAATGCTTTTCTGAAGCTTGGGCCGACTGCTTGGCGAGCCGTGCGCGAGCGCGTGAGCGAGTTGCTGCGCCACGACAACCCCACCCTGCGCGACAATGAGCTAGCCGTGCGCACCTGCTTGTTGCGCCAGCGTGACATTACTATGCTGCGCCCCGTGAAGCCTACCAATCTCACTTGCTTTGAGGCCAGCCGCACGCATGCTCTCAGCGTGGCCCAACTCCTAGGTTTGGTCAACTCGCTGGGCGCCAACTGGCACCACATGCCTATCGCCTATAGTAGCCGGGCTGGCTCCGTGGTGGTCAGCGACACTAACGTGCAGCGGCCCAGCGGCCTGCACGTGCCAGCGGGCCAGACCGAGCCAGCTTTTGGCCCCACTCAGCAGCTAGACTTTGAGCTAGAAACTGCCTTCGTAATAGGCCAAGGTACCACGCTAGGCACCACAGTGCCCGTGGCGCAGGCCGAAAGCCACATCTTTGGCATCCTACTACTTAATGACTGGCACGCGCGTGACTTGCAGCGTTGGCAAGCACAGGCCCTAGGTCCATTTGCCAGCAATAATTTTGTCAGCACTATATCGCCCTGGGTTGTAACGCTCGACGCGCTGGAGCCCTTCCGGGTGGCTGGGTCAGCGCAGGAGCCAGCACCTCTCCCCCACCTGCAAGCATCCGGCGAGTTGCACTTTGACCTTCACCTCGAAATGCTGTTCAAGCCTGCTGGCTCTACTGTGGCGCCACTGGTACTGAGCCACACCAACACCAGCACTAATTACTGGACCATGGCGCAGCAGCTCGCGCAGCTCACCGCCAATGGCACCGCTCTAGAAGCCGGTGACCTCTGTGCCTCGGGGGCCAGCAGCGGCCCTACCCCCGGCGCGCTGGGTAGTCTGCTAGAGATTACCCAGAGCGGCACACAGCCTCTCAACCTGCCCAATGACTTGCAGCTAACCTACTTGCGCGATGGCGACACGGTTATTCTGCGAGGCTATGCCGAAAAAAACGGCCTGCGCATTGGCCTAGGTGAGGTACATGGCATTGTGCTGCCTGCCGCCACCTAGGGCCGGGCTACTGGGAAGTTTCGCACAAAACAGCAGTGTTTTGTGTTTTGGATAGGTTACTTTCTGCTACAGTACAGTAGAAGTCCGCTAATCTTGTTTTCTTATGGCTACCCAGCGTTTCAAAACCACCATCAATTGCGCCAATTGCTTGCGCGCTATCACGCCCACCCTCAATGCCGAGCCCGCCATCACAGCGTGGCAGGTAGATACGAGTAACCCCGACAAGCTCCTGACCGTGACTACCGACTTGCCCGCCGCCCAAGTGGTGGCCCTGGTAGAGGAAGCCGGCTTCGAGGCCCAGCCCGTCGCCTAGGCTACCTAGGGTTCTTCTCGATTTGTAGAATTAATTAGCTGAAGCGTGGCCGCAGCACTATCTAGGTAGTGCTGCGGCCACGCTTCAGCTAATTGGCTTTATGGGGAGTTCCTGCCCCTGGCTCCTACGCGCAGAGAACTATTCCATCATTTTTTAAAACGAATTTTCTTTTACGTAAAGCAGTGCCATCGCATAAATTAATACCACAAACGATTTCGCTCGCCTTTTTAGGACTTAAATTACTATTATTCAAAATTATAAACCAATTATACGTGTTCAGGTGTCCACCACCAACTACATTCTGAGCCAATAACCTAGTAAACTAAGCAGCAGCTACCATGCACAAGATTGTTGCCTGAGCCCTACATTTAGCGTGCTTATCCGGCAGTCATATAAAATCGATGAGAAGACACACAGTAAGTATCACCTTGCTCTCACTTCTCATAGGTTAGTTGCTGCCTCGCTTCCCTCGCTTCTTCACCTAGCCCACCCCCCACCATGACTACCCGGCGTACATTCGTCAAGTCAGCTACGCTGCTCTCAGCCGGCGTGCTGGTTAGCCCTAGCTTATTAGCAGCTCCCAAGCAGCTCATAGGCTTGCAACTCTACACTGTGCGCGAGGGGATGCAGCAAGACCCAGCAGGTACGCTGGCCAAAATAGCCCAGATGGGCTACAACTCTGTGGAGGGCGCTTCTTATACCGGCTCTCAGAAGTTCTACGGCATGGAGCCAGCTGCTTTTGCTAAGGTTTTGCAGCAAAACGGGCTCATCATGCCTAGCAGCCACTATATACTGGGTGAGGCACAGCCCAATGGCCAACCTATTCAGGGCACTATTCTGCACGGTTGGGACAAGGCTGTGGACGATGCGGCGCAGGTAGGCGCCAAATACATGGTGTGCGCCTATCTCATGGACAGTGAGCGCGGCAACCTCGACCACTACAAAGTCATTGCCGAGCACCTTAACAAAGCCGGCGAGCGCTGCAAAAAAGCGGGCATGCAACTCTGCTATCACAACCACGACTTTGAGTTTCAGGCTCAGGATGGCAAGCTGCCCTATGATGCACTGCTGGACCTAACCGACAAAGACCTAGTGAAGATGGAGCTCGACCTATACTGGGCTACCAAAGCGGGGCAAGACCCAGTATCCATGTTTCAGAAGCATCCCGGGCGCTTCCCGCTCTGGCACGTGAAAGACATGGATAAGACGGCAGCGCGCAACTTCACGGAGGTTGGCAATGGCTCTATTGATTTTAAACGCATCTTCGCCCAAGCCAAGCCGGCCGGCATGAAGTATTTCTTTGTGGAGCAGGACCAAACGCCCGGCTCGCCCTTCGACAGCATCAAACAAAGCGTGGCCTACATCAAGCGCACGCTGGTGTAGCTATAAAATCAGCGCTTAAAGGATTAAGCAAACAAAAATAGCTTATTAGTTCATCTATTCTCACCCAATTTTCAATGGAAAAGTACACCTATGACGCCATCGTCATTGGCTCTGGCATCTCGGGCGGCATGGCTGCCAAAGAACTGACCGAGAAGGGCTTGAAGACAATCATGCTGGAAAGAGGCCGCAACATAGAGCACATCAAAGACTATGTGAACGCCAACAAAGCACCTTGGGAGTTTGAGCATCGCGGGGGCAAAACCCAGCAGATGATAGAAGACCACCCTGTGCTTAAGCGTGACTATACGCTCAACGAGAGCAACCTCAGCTACTGGGTAAACGAGAAGGAAAGCCCCTACGTGGAGGTGAAGCCCTTCGACTGGTTTCGGGGCTACCACGTGGGCGGGCGCTCGCTAATGTGGGGCCGCCAGAGCTACCGCCTGAGTGACCTCGACTTTGAGGCCAACGCCAAGGACGGCATAGCGGTGGACTGGCCTATTCGCTACAAAGAGATGGCGCCCTGGTACAGCCACGCCGAGAAGTTTGCGGGCATCAGCGGCAATCGCGATGGTATTCCGCACCTGCCCGACGGCGACTACATGCCGGCTATGGAAATGAACATTGTAGAGAAAGATGTGGCCGCCCGCATCAAGAAGCACTACAAGGAGCAGCGCCACATGATTATTGGTCGCACGGCCAACATTACCAAGCCCCACCACAACCGCGTAAACTGCCAGTACCGCAACAAATGCTGGCTGGGTTGCCCATTTGGCTCCTACTTCAGCACGCAGTCGGCTACGCTGCCAGCGGCCATGGCTACCGGCAACCTCACGCTGCGGCCGTTCTCCATCGTTACCAAGATTATCTACGACAAGGACACCAAGCGGGCTAAGGGCGTCGAGATTCTGGACTCGGAAACCAACAAAACTTACGAGTACTTCGCCAAAATTATTTTCGTGAATGCCTCGGCTCTCAATTCGGCCTGGGTACTCATGAACTCGGCCACCGACGTGTGGCCTGGCGGCCTAGGTAGCAGCAGCGGGGAGCTGGGCCACAACTTGATGGACCACCACTTCCGGGCTGGCGCCAGCGGCGAAATGCCTGGCTACGAAGACAAGTACGTGTACGGCCGCCGCGCCAATGGCATCTACGTACCACGTTTCCGCAACCTAGGCGGCGAAAAGCGCGATTACATCCGCGGCTTTGGCTACCAGGGCAGCGCCGGCCGCCAGGGCTGGAGCCGCGAAATTGCGGAGATGAACATTGGCGGCGACCTCAAGGACGCCCTCAGCGAACCAGGCGGCTGGACCATGGGCCTCACTGGCTTTGGCGAAACGCTGCCTTACCATGACAATAAGATTACGCTGGACAAGGACAAGAAAGACAAGTGGGGCCTGCCAGTACTGTCGATGGACGCCGTGATTCGCGATAACGAGCTGAAGATGCGTGTTGACATGATGGCCGATGCCAAGGAGATGCTCGAAGCCGCAGGCTTGCAAAACGTGAAGACCTACAACAACCCTTACGCCCTAGGGGGCGGCATCCACGAGATGGGTACGGCACGCATGGGCCGCGACCCCAAAACGTCGGTGCTCAACCAGTACAACCAGGTGTGGGATGCCCCGAACGTGTACGTGACCGACGGCGCTGCCATGACCTCAGCCGGCTGCCAAAACCCCTCGCTGACGTACCTGGCCCTCACGGCTCGCGCCGTAGACCACGCCGTGGGTGAGCTCAAAAAACAGAACGTCTAACCCCCTTTTATTTTCGAAGCCATGATGAACCGAAGAGATGCCCTAGCCCGGGTAGCCCTGCTGATGGGCGGCGCCGTAATTGGGGGCGATTATTTCCTGACCGGGTGCAGCCCCGCTAGCTCTGATAAGCAAGCGGGCGACACGAAGGACAAGGCCGCGGCCAATAACTTCAAGCCCCTCAACCCGGAGCAAACTGCTTACCTCAACGAAGTAGCCGAAACGATTTTGCCAACCACGAAGACCCCAGGTGCCAAGGCTGCCAATGTGGGAGCTTTCATGGGTGTAATGGTGCGTGACTGCTATACCCCTGCCGACCAGCAAATCTTTGTGGACGGCATGGCCAAGCTGGAAGAGGCTAGTAAAAAGCAAAACAGCAAAGGCTTTTTGCAGAGCACACCGAATGAGCGCACGGCCTTGCTCACGGCGCTTGATAAGGAGCAGAAAGACTACAGCAAAAACAAGAAGCTGGAGCAGCCCAACCATTACTTCCGCATGATGAAAGAGCTGACTTTATTAGGCTTTTTCACTTCCGAAGTAGGCGCTACGCAGGCACTGCGCTACTTGCCGGTGCCGGGCAAATATGACGGCAACGTGCCCTACAAAAAAGGCGACCGCGCCTGGGCTACCACTTGATTTTTTTGGCTGTTGGCCCTTGGTTGTTAGCTGCTAGCTTTTTTGCTGCTAGCTAACAACCAAGGGCCAACAGCCAAATGCTAATAGCTAAAAAATGAAACTACGCCTAGGTATGATTGGCGGTGGGCAAGGCGCCTTTATTGGCGCGGTGCACCGTTTGGCGGCGGCCTTAGATGGCCAATATGAGCTGGTAGCCGGGGCCTTTAGTAGCAACTCCGACACCTCACGGGCCACCGGGCAACTGTTGGGCCTAGCGCCCGAGCGCGTGTATGGCTCTTATGAGGACCTGATTGCGCAAGAGCAGGCACGGCCCGCAGCCGAGCGCGTGCAGGTTATCAGCATCGTCACGCCCAACCACTTGCACTTTGCGCCGGCCAAACTGGCGCTTGAAAGCGGCTTCGATGTGGTGCTCGATAAGCCCATGACTTTCTCACTGGCTGAGGCCAAGGAACTAGCCGCCGTAGTGGTGGCCACCGGCCGCCGGCTGTGCCTCACGCACACCTACACTGGCTACCCCATGGTGAAGGAGGCCCGCCAATTGGTGGCTCAGGGCACCCTAGGGCGCATTCGTAAGGTGTACGTGGAGTATCCGCAGGGCTGGCTCAGCAAGTTTGAGGAAGGCGGCGAAAACAAGCAAGCTTCTTGGCGCACCGACCCGACGAAGAGCGGCATAGCGGGTGCCATGGGCGATATTGGCACCCACGCCTTCAATTTGCTGGAGTACGTGAGCGGCCTGCGCGTGGAGCAGCTTTGCGCCGACATCAATACGGTAGTCGAAGGGCGCCGGCTCGATGACGACGGTGCGGTGCTTCTCCGCCTTAGCGATGGCGCTAGTGGCGTACTCGTTGCTACACAAGTAGCCGCTGGCGAAGAAAATAACGTCCGCATTCGCATCTATGGAGAAAAGGGCGGCCTCGACTGGATGCAGGCCGATGCCAATACCTTGCTCGTGAAGTGGCTCGATAAACCCACTGAAATTTGGCGCACCGGCGGGCCCTCCGTAGGCTCCTACGCTAGCCACAACACGCGCACGCCTGCTGGCCACCCCGAGGGCTACCTAGAGGCTTTTGCCAATCTCTACCGCAACTTCGCCCTCACGCTTCAAGCCGAGCTCACTGGCCAGCCCGCGCCTCCCGAGGCCTTGGACTTCCCCAGCATCGAGGACGGCGTGCGCGGCATGGCTTTTATTGAAAACGTCATTGCCTCGGGCCGCTCCGACCAGAAGTGGACCGAGTTTACCGTGTAGCTTGCCTGTATGAAAACTATCAAAGGACCCGCTATTTTTCTGGCCCAGTTCATCGGGGATGAAGCACCGTTTAATAGCCTAGACAGCATTTGTGCCTGGGCTGCCGACCTAGGCTTCAAAGGTGTGCAGCTACCTACCCTCGACAGCCGCTTCATTGACTTGAAGCTCGCTGCGGAGAGCCAGACCTACGCCGACGAACTGAAGGGTAAAGTGCAAGCCGCTGGCCTCGAAATCACCGAGCTATCGACCCACTTGCAGGGCCAGCTCGTGGCCGTGAACCCGGTATACGATACATTGTTTGACGGCTTCGCACCTGAGGCATTGCGCGGCAACCCGCACGCGCGGCAACAGTGGGCGGTGCAGCAACTCTCTTACGCGGCCAAAGCATCGCGGCGACTAGGTTTGTCGGCACACGTCACCTTTAGCGGGGCGCTGCTGTGGCCCTACCTCTACCCCTGGCCCCAACGCCCGGCTGGGCTGGTCGAGGAAGGCTTTGCAGAGCTGGGGCGCCGCTGGCGGCCCATTCTAGATGAGTTTGATGCCCAAGGCATCGACCTCTGCTACGAGCTGCACGCTGGCGAAGACTTGCACGACGGTATCAGCTACGAGCGGTTTTTGACCGAGGTCAACGACCACCCACGTGCCTGCTTGCTCTACGACCCCTCGCACTACGTGCTACAATGCCTAGACTACCTAGCGCACATCGACATCTACCACGAGCGCATCAAGATGTTCCACGTCAAGGATGCCGAGTTTAACCCCACGGGGCGGCAGGGCGTGTACGGCGGCTACGAATCGTGGCTCAACCGGGCGGGGCGCTTCCGCTCGCTGGGCGATGGCCAAGTCGATTTCAAAGCCATTTTTAGCAAGATGGCGCAGTATGACTTCCCCGGCTGGGCCGTGCTGGAGTGGGAATGCGCGCTCAAAAACTCGGCCGACGGCGCCCGCGAAGGCGCGCAGTTCATCCAAGACCACATCATTCGCGTCACCGACCACGCCTTTGATGACTTTGTCGCCTCAGGAGGTACTGAGGCATCGAATAAGAAGCTCCTAGGTATTTAATTCTCTCCAAGCCACTTTATGAAGAAAGTATTGCTACTGTTGGGCTGCTGCGCCGGATTGGCTGCCTGCAACTCCACCCCCGAAAAAAAGGCTGAAATGACGGCTACTGAGCGCGCCAACAGCCAGTCTGACCCCGAGGCTAAGCCCAATGCGCTAAACCAGGATAGCATGCCAAACGCTAAGCTAGCGGCCGTGGCCCACCAGCCGCAAGTCGATACCAGCGTTTCTAAAATCGGCACTGCTCCTACTGGCAAACCCGAGGGCAAAGGCGCGCAGCTAATCGCCTCGTCTGACTGCGGCAGCTGCCACCGCGAAAACGAGAAGCTACTGGGCCCGGCCTACCACGATGTAGCCCTGAAGTACCCCAGCACCCCAGCCAATATCGCAATGCTAGGGAAAAAAGTCATCAGCGGTGGCAAGGGCAACTGGGGTGACATTGCCATGACGCCCCACCCCGGCCTATCGGAAACCGATGCCAAAGAAATGGTGCGTTACGTACTGAGCCTCAAATAAATAATTAGGAGTTATGAGTTGAAAATGACAATCGGGTATTCGCCCGAAGGTTTCAACCCATAACTCCTAATTCTTAACCCCTAACTCCTTTCCCACCTATGTCTACTGCCATTCGGATTAAGCTTTCCCTGATGATGTTCCTAGAGTTTTTCATCTGGGGCGCGTGGTTTGTAACCCTCGGAACGTACCTATTGCATAACCTGAGCGCGTCGGGTACGCAGGTTGGGGTAGCTTTTCTGACGCAGTCCATCGGGGCTATTGTGGCACCGTTTATCGTGGGGCTGATTGCCGACCGGTACTTTTCGGCCCAGAAAATCCTGGGCGTGCTGCACCTGGCCGGTGCACTGCTGCTGTGGCGTGCCTCGTCGGCTCCCGACTTCAACAGCTTCTACCCTAATATTCTGACCTACATGATTTTGTATATGCCCACGCTGGCGCTGGTTAATTCCATCGCCTTCCGGCAAATGCAGAATCCACAGAAGGAATTTGCTCAAGTGCGGGTGCTAGGTACCCTAGGCTGGATTGTGGCGGGCCTCACCATTGGCTGGCTCAACTGGGAGCAAACCAACAGCTTGCAGGCCACCTTCCTAATGGCAGCCGGCGCAGCGGCGCTACTCGGCGTGTTCAGCTTCACGCTGCCAGCCACGCCGCCCGTGAAGAGCGGGCAGTCGAGCTCGATAGGCGACCTGCTGGGCTTCGAAGCCATCGGCATGCTGAAAAACCGTTCGTACCTGATTTTCTTTTTGGCCTCCATCGCCATCTGCATTCCACTGGCATTCTACTACGGCTTCACCAACCCTTTCCTCAACGAGGTGGGCATGAAGGGCGCCGCGGCTATCCAGAGCATGGGGCAGGTATCGGAGCTGCTGTTTATGCTAGCTATCCCACTGTTTTTCAGCAAGCTGGGGGTTAAGAAAATGCTAGCTATTGGTATGGGCGCGTGGGTACTGCGCTACGTGTTCTTCGCCTATGGCGACGGCGCCAGCAACTATTGGATGCTCATTGCGGGCATCGTACTACACGGCGTGTGCTACGACTTCTTCTTTGTGACGGGTCAGATTTACACCGATAACCTAGCGGGCGAGCGCTTCAAAAGCTCGGCTCAGGGCTTCATCACGCTGGCCACCTATGGGGTTGGCATGCTAATTGGCACGTTGCTATCGGGCGACATTTTTGACAAGAACACGCTGGCGGGCGGCGCTCATGATTGGCGCATGATTTGGCTGATTCCGGCCGCTATCGCGGCCGTAGTACTGGTACTGTTCCTGTTGTTCTTCCGCGAGCGCAGCGGCGCTGTGGCCACCGACTCGACCGAAGCTCCAGTAGCTTACGGTGAGGCTTCGGCCGTGGCTCCCGGCTAGTCGCTACTTACTAATCGTATGAAAAACTTCAATCGCCGGACGGCCCTTAAGGGTTTGCTCACCACTACTGCTACCCTAGGTGCGCTGGGTACAGCCAGCGCCTCCATTATGGAAACTGCCCAAACGACCGAGGCCGCGCCAATGCTCAATAACCTCAAGCAATCGGTATGCCGCTGGTGCTTTCAGGATATGTCCCTGGACGACCTGTGCGTGAAGGCGAAGGAAATGGGCATCAAAGGCATTGACCTAGTGGGGCCGGCCGACTGGCCTACCCTTAAAAAGCACGGCCTCGACTCGCCGATGTGCAATGGGGCCGAAATCAACCTCACCGATGGGTTCAACGACCCGCGCTTTCATACCCAGCTGCACAAGCAGTATTCGGCCATGATTCCGAAGGTGGCCGCGGCCGGCTACACCAACCTGATTTGCTTCAGCGGCAGCCGCCGGGGCATGTCGGATGAGGTGGGCCTGACCAACGCGGTGAAAGGCTTACAGCCCATGGTAGAACTTGCTGCCAAGCACAAAGTGGTGCTGGTGATGGAGCTGCTCAACAGCAAAATAGACCACCATGACTACCAGGCCGACCGCACCAGCTGGGGCGTAGCACTGGCCAAGCGCCTAGGGTCGGAGCACTTCAAGCTGCTCTACGACATCTACCACATGCAAATTGACGAGGGCGACGTTATCCGCAACCTCACTGACAATCACGCCTACATTGCGCACTACCACACGGCAGGCGTACCCGGCCGCCACGAGCTCGACGATAACCAGGAGCTGAACTACCCCGCCATTATGCGGGCCATTAAGGCCACTGGCTTCCAGGGCTACGTGGCGCAGGAGTTCATTCCTAAGCAGACCGACAAGCTGGCCTCGCTGCGGCAGGCGGTGCGTCTCTGTGATGTGTAAACCGAGCTGCTAGCTACCTAGGACTAACCTACCCTTCAGCCTGGGCCGGGCATAGCGCCCAGCCCAGGCTTTTTAGTTATCCCCCACCCTTTTGCCTTATGAAAAACTTCTTTCTCCCCGCCGCGCTGCTGGTTAGCACGGCAGTCTGCGCCCAGGCGCAACAGGCCAAGCCCGAAGACACTGAAGTGTATGAGCCGGTGCCCAAAGTAGTAGTTGCCAACCCTAACCTTGCCCCGCCGCCCGCCGATGCCCTTGTGCTCTTCAACGGCAAGGACCTCAGCGAATGGGTAATGACCGAAGACCATAACACACCCGCCAAATGGAAAGTGAGCGGCGGCGTTTTTACCGTGGACAAGACGGCCGGCAACATCGAAACAAAGAAGTCCTTTACTAACTACCAGCTACACCTAGAGTGGCGCGTGCCAGCCAACATCACCGGCACCGGGCAAGCCCGTGGCAATAGCGGCCTATTCCTGGCCTCCCTAGGCAAGGGCGACCTCGGGTATGAATTGCAGATTCTGGACTCGTACAACAATAAGACGTATGTCAATGGCATGGCGGGCAGCATCTACAAGCAGCGCGTACCGCTGGCCAACCCCGCCCGCAAGCCCGGCGAGTGGCAGTCATTCGACGTGATGTGGCTGGCGCCTACCTTCAAGGCTGATGGCACGGTGGCCACGCCTGCTCGCGTCACGGTGGTGTTCAATGGCATTGTGGTGCAAAACAATGTGGAGCTGGCTGGCCCTACGCAGTACATTGGCCCGGCCGCCTACCGGCAGGCACACGGCGCCTCACCTATCAAGCTTCAGTCGCACGGCGATAAGAGCGAGCCCAACAGCTTCCGTAACATCTGGATACGGGAGTTAGAGGCTCGCCCCTAACTCTTGGCTAGATAGCCCCTAGGTACTAAAAAGCCCGCCTGCTAGCTTAGCAGGCGGGCTTTTTAGTACCTAGGGGCTATTGGCTGTCTTAGTAGCCGGGGTTCTGAGTCAGGTTCGGATTTACCGCTAACTGCTGGTTGGGGATGGGGAAAATCAAATACTTGGGGTCGCTGCTCGTCGGGCCTTGCTCAATAGGACCTAGGTAGGTGCCGAAGCGCACCATGTCCTGGCGGCGCCAGTTTTCTAGGTAGAGTTCGCGGCCGCGCTCGGCATAAAGCGTGGGCAGGTCCACGTTGGCCAGGGCACCAGCACTGCGCGATGAGTGCGTGCGGATGGAGTTGACCAGTGCCGTAGGCGTGCTGCCGTAAGAACCAGCTGTGGTGGCGGTGCCGCCGCGCAAGATGGCTTCGGCCTTCATCAGCAGCACGTCGGGCAGGCGGAAGTGCACCATGTCGTTGTCAGTCGTGCCAGCTGGGTTATTGGTGAAATCGGGAGGGTATTTCATGGGCCGGATGCCAGTCACTTCCAGGTTAGAACCTGTTTCGATGAGGCTCACTGCGCGGGTAAAGGCCAACGGCGCGCCGGTACGGTCTTTTAGGGGGGTGTCAGTGCTCGAAGTCAGGTTGTACTGCTGGCCTATCAGGAAGCCCACATTCTGGTGCCTAAAGCGGTTGGTGGGGCCATTGGTGTAGTCGTACACGGTACCCCGCCGAATGTCGTTGGCGCCAAACGTATCGTAGAAGCTCGGTAGTGCACATGGCCCGTTGTAGCCGGTCGGGGTCATGTTGTAGTGCGAGATGAAGCGCCACAAGTCGTACTGCGCGCCGCTGCTCACCCCCCCGATGTTGAGCTCGGTGAAGATGTTCTCCGTGCCAATGGTGGTATTTGCAGGGGCAAAATTGTCGAAGTAGTTATTGGCAAACCGATAGCGGCCGCTGTTAATAATCTGGTCAGCCAGCGTGATAACCTGGTTCATATCAGCCGCCGCAAACGTTGGTGCCTGGCGGTTGGCATACACACCCCGGTTGAGGTAGCATTTCATAAGCAAGCAGCGGGCGGCATCCTTGTTAGCCCGGTAGACCGGGGCATCGGGAAGGGTGGCGATTACGGCCGTTACCTCGCTGATAACGTAGTCGAGTGCCTCCATTCCCTTGCGGACCCGGGCGTTGTTGGCCACGAGCTCGCCGGGTTCACGGTAAGGCACTTGGTCGTAGAGGTCCATCGTCCAGTAAATAGCGAAAGCGCGTACAAAGCGGGCCTCTGCCTGCTGCTGCGTAGTAGCCCCAAACTCGGGCCGCAGCAAGTCAGTGGCTGCGAAAATGACCCCGCCTAGGTTAGCAAACGCATCGCGCACTTCGGGGTGGTTCGCATCCCAGTTGTGCAGGTGCAGCGCCCGCCATTTGCCGTTGTCGTCCCAGTCACCGGCCCGGGTGGGCATAATGCGCTCATCGGTTGTCACTTCGGACATGGCAAATACCTGGGTAGCCCCCTGAAATGGGCTCCGCATGGCGTTGTAGACGCCATCCAACAAAGATGACGCGTTGCCGGCCGTAATCTGGTCGGGCGTTAGGCCGCCCTGAAACTCTTCGTTAATCTTGCAGCTATCAGCCAGTTGCAGGAAGGCCAGCATGGCCGCCGCGCTGAGTATCTTTTTCATATAAATAAGTAGCAGTGGGTGGGAATTACAGAGAGAAGTTGACGCCGAACGTGAAGGTGCGGGCCGACGGATAGCCGGTATAGTCGATACCTGCCGAAGGCACTACTCCCGACGACTTATTGGTATTCACCTCGGGGTCAAAGCCACGGTACTTAGTGATAACGAACAGGTTCTGACCAATGGCGTAGATGCTAGCCCCTTTGAATACCTTGCCTATGTCGCCGAGCGCATAGGAAAGCGTCACGTTGGAGAGCTTCACAAAATTGCCGCTTTCCAGGAAGCGCGTAGACGGGGTTACGGCGTTGGCCAGCGACTCCTTCACACCACCTTCGTACTCACTGAGCGCAATGTTTTTGCCTGCCCGAATCTGGCTTACGTTCAGCACACTATTGAAGGTGTTGTTGTAAATCTTGTTGCCAAACACCCCGTTGAAATTGGTAATCAGCGAGAGCTTGTTATACCGGAACGTAGCGCTCAAGCCGGCAATGGTGGTGGGGTTAGGGTTGCCCACGTAGCTGGCTGCACCAAAATCATTGTAGAGGCCAGTGCTAGGATTGAGACCGTTGTAAGTCGGTAAGAAGAACCCGTTGAGTGGCTGGCCATTCTGGATGGTCTCGGCCAATACACCCGAGAGGCCCTGGCCGCTGAGCGTGCCAGTCTGGATGATGAGCGCCGCGGGCAGGCCCGTTACGTTGTTCTTCACGAAAGTGGCGTTCGCATTGAAGCTCACACCAAAGCGGGCATTGTCAACGGCCGTAACACCAAGCAGCAATTCTACCCCTTTGTTAACGATAATACCGTTGAGGTTCTGCCAGATAACGCTGCTACCACCGGGAGCTGCCGGGAAGCCCGGAATGTTGGGATAGAGCAGGTCGGTGGTACGCTTGTAGAAGTAGTCGGCCGTCAGCGTCACGCGGTTGTTGAACAGCGCTACGTCGATACCAGCATTGTACTGCTCATCCGACTGCCACTTCAGGTTAGGGTTGGCGTTGGTCGTTTGTACCAAGCCGCCGTTGTTGGCCTGGAACACAAACTGGCTGCGAGCCGAGCCAGCCGGAAACTCCTGGTTGCCGGTGCGGCCGTAGCCTACGCGCAGTTTCAGCTGGTTGAGGCTCTCCACTTTAGACTTCAAGAAGTCTTCCTGGCTAATGTCCCAAGCTGCCGATACCGATGGGAAGTAGCCGTATTTGTTGTTGTCACCAAACTTGGTGCTACCGTCGGCCCGCAGAGTAGCCGTCAGCAAATAGCGCTCCTTGTAGTTAAGTATCGCACGGCCAAAGAACGATTGCAACTCCGTGACGGGGTCCACAAACGCCGAGATGAGGCGGCCCGAGGGGTTTGAGTACTGGAGGTAGTTGGTATAGTCGAGGCCGTAGGTACCGAAACCGATGGGCGTGCCGTCGGCATTGGCCGGGCCGCGACCGCTAAGGCCGGTGCCCGAGTAGTTGAACTTGGTGTACTCGTAGCCCAACAGGGCGTTTACATTGAGGTCAGACGTTACCTTCTTATTGAAGTTCAACGTGTGCGTCATCTGCTGCGTTTGCAGCTCCGTGCTGCTAACGGCGGCGTAGCCTAGGTTCTGATAGTCCTGAATGTTGAGGCGCTGGTCGATAGACGTACGGCGCTGGCCAGTGCTGTAGTTGGCCGCAAACAACGCGCGGTACTCTAGCCAATCATTGAACTTATAGTAAGGCGAAATCGAAGCTAGGGCAGTACTTACGCGGGCGTTGTCGTTGTAGTACTGCTGCTGGGCCACTGGGTTGATAACCTGGCCCTGGCGTACAAACGGGCTGCCGTCGTCATTGTAAAGCCGGTCAGTGGGGTTCCACTGCAAAGCTTGGCCAATGAGGCTACCCCGGAAGTCACCGTTGTTGGTGATAGGAGCCAACTGCTCCCGCGACTGGCTAGCCGTGATATTAATATCGATACCTAGGCGCTTACTTTCCAAGAACTTCGCGTTGGTCACGAAGTTAGCAGTGTACTTCTGGAAGCCAGTTTTCTTTACAATACCCTTTTGGTCGAGGTAGCCGAGTGAGAGGCGGTAGCGTGCGCTTTCACTGCCACCGCTCACGGCGCCGCTGTAGTTCTGTAGCGGGCCAGTTTGCAGAATCGCACCTAGGGGGTCATTATTCTGGCCTAGGTCGTTGGTAGCAGGGGCGCCGTAGTAAGTAAGAGCCTGCCGAAATTGGTCAGCATTGAGCACCTTAATGCGGCGCAAAATATTGGAGAAGCCGCCCGATACACCAAAGTCAAACTTAGGCTCGCCCACCTTGCCACGCTTGGTGGTAATAAGTACCACGCCATACGCAGCCCGCGAGCCATAGATAGCCGTAGCCGATGCATCCTTGAGCACTGTAAGCGACTCAATATCCGCAGGGTTCAAGAAGTTAAGCGGGTTGCTATCTGGGCTGTCGCCGAGGCTTGTGTTCAGGCCGGGCCGGGCCGAGCGGCCATCGAGCGGCACACCATCGACTACGTATAGCGGCTGGCCCGTACCCGTTACGGCCGAGTTGCCCCGGATGCGGATGGTAGAGGCGCCACCGGGCTGCCCGCTGTTCTGGGTTATCTGCACGCCCGAGGTGCGGCCCTGCAAGAGCTGGTCGGGCGAGGTGAAGGTACCCTTGTTAAAGTCCTTCGTACCTAGGGTACTTACGGCACCAGTCAGGTCGCTTTTCTGCACTGTGCCGTAGCCCACTACTACTACGTCACCTAGGGCTTGGGCATCGTCCTTGAGCGTCACGCTCACCGTGTTCCTACCCGTGATGTCAACCGTCTGCGTGGCGTAGCCCACGAATGAGAAAGACAGTTTGGTAGCCGTAGCAGACACTGGTAGCTGGAAGCTGCCATCGGCACCGGTGCTGGTACCCGTGGTAGTGCCCGGCACGAGGACCGTTACGCCGGGTAATCCGCCGCCGGTGCCGTCGAGCACTTTACCTGTTACTTGGCGGGCGGTTTGCGCATAGCCGGCTATAGGCAGAAAAAGGGTTAAGAGTAATAGCTTACCGCTTAGAACAGACCGGGGCGCCGGCTGCTCAAAAGCGTAATTTCCTGAGTAACTAGTGTTACGCATTGGTAAAAAAGGTAAGGGTGGGAAATAGAAACAACTTTTAAAGGGCCTTAACTGTCCACAAACGATTTCTGAAAACGTTTCCAGAAGTACTTGCGACAATGGCTATTCTTGACTGGTTGAGCGTGAGTGCGGTAAAGGTATAGGCTGCAAAGCTTTCCCTAGCTACTCCTGCTTAGGAAAAAGTTAAATTATGTTGTCCGTTTCCTAGGTATCGGCAGGTAGGTTTGGCGGGCAAAAAGTGCCATCATAAGCCGAAACACATTCTTAGGCTTTACTGGTACGCCACTGTATTACTGCAACTTGATTACTACTGCCTGCCAGGGCTGCAGTGCTACTGCCGCCGCCGTTTTTAGGGTTGGATAATTATTAAGCAATGGCTCGCCAATCGGCTTTAAGCTGGATGGTAAACTCCAAGTGCGCGGCGCCGACGAAAAATTGAGGACTACCAGCACTTTCTCGGCGCCTAGGGTGCGAGTGTAGGCATAGATGTGGGGGTTGGCGGCGTCCAGGAGCTGATACTGCCCATATACCAGCACCGCGTGGTCTTTGCGCAGGGCAATGGCCTGGCGAAAGTGGTTGAGCACTGAGGTAGGGTCTTTCTCTTCAGCCGCTTGGTTGATGGCCAAATAATTTGGATTGACTTTCAGCCAGGGCGTACCAGTAGTGAATCCCGCGCTAGCAGTAGTATCCCACTGGAAAGGGGTGCGGCTGTTGTCGCGCGAGAAGCGTTGGAGCGAGTGAAAGAAGGCCGCTTCGTTGCCGCCCTGCTGCTTGAGCAACTGGTAGGCATTGCGGGCGGCCACGTCGCGGTAGTCAGCAATGCCGTTGAAGGTACTATTAGTCATACCTAGCTCGTCGCCATTATAGCAATAGGGCGTGCCGCGCATGGTGAGCAGGAAGGTATTGAGCAGCTTGGCCGAAGCGGCACGGTAGGCCGGGCGGTCGTCGCCAAACTTGCTCACCATGCGCGGCTGGTCGTGGTTACCTAGGTCGATGGCCTGCCAGCCTTTCTGTGCAAAGGCGCTGTCCCAGCGCGTGAACACGCGCTTGAGGTCAGTGAGCTGGTAGGTGTCGGCATCGCTGCCCACACCCGTGCCTTCGAAGGTATAGGTCATATCGAGCTCCTTGCGAGCGGGGTCCACAAAGAGCATAGCCTCGGTGGTATTGCGGCCTGCGCCTTCGGCCACGCTCATCACGTTGTACTTGCTTAGTACCTCCCGATTTATCTCCTTTAGGTAGTCGTGCAGGCGGGGGCCGTGGTTGTAAGCATTGGTAAAGGTGGCCTGCGTGACGCCGGGAATGGGCGGGAAAGAGGGGTCTTTGGCCACAAACTGGAAGGCATCCATGCGGAAGCCATCGATGCCCTTGTCGAGCCAGAAACGCATGATGTTGTGCACTTCCCGACGCAGCTTAGGGTTGTTCCAGTTCAGGTCGGGCTGCTTTTTGGAGAAGTAGTGCAGGTAGTAGCTCTTAGTGGGCGCGTCGTACTGCCAGGCATCGTGCTTCACGTCGAAGGTGCTGAAGCGGGCGGGGGGCGTGCCTTTTTCGGCGGGCCACCAGTAGTAATAGTCGCGGTAAGGACTAGTGCGTGAGGCTCGCGCCGCCTTAAACCAAGCGTGCTCGTCGCTACTGTGGTTTACGACTAGGTCCATTACCAACTTGATACCACGGGCGTGCATGCCCTTGAGCAGCGCGTCAAAATCGGCCATGGTGCCAAACTCTGGCATTATCTGGCGGTAGTCACTGATATCGTAGCCGTTATCATCGTTGGGCGATGCATAGATGGGGTTCAGCCACACCGTGCCCACACCGATGCTCTTGAGGTAATCGAGGCGCCGGATGATACCCTTCAGGTCCCCTACCCCGTCGCCGTTACTGTCTTGGAAGCTGCGCGGATACAGCTGGTATACCACAGTTTCCTTCCACCAGTCCGGCTTTTTATCGAGTGTAGAAGCGCGAGCGGGCTTGGGCGCCACGACCGTGGTGCTCTCGGTTTTCGAGGTTTGCTTGCAGGCCGTAGTCAGAGCTAGCATTGCCCCTAGCATCGCGCACTTATTTTTCATCACCTAGGCAGCGTAAAATATTAATAAACAGCCAGCAAAGCCTCTACCTGCGCTACCGATACAGCCGGAGTGGCCCCCTGATAAGTAGCTACCAGCGAGCCCGCCGCGCAGGCAAAGGCCAGGCACTCGGCCGGCGCCTGCCCAGCTAGCCAGCCCTTGAGCAGCGCAGCCAAAAAGGCGTCGCCACTACCGATGGTGTCTTGCACAGTCACCTGGGGGCTAGCGCTGTGGTAAAGCCGCTGCCCGGTCCAGAGCACGGCGCCGTCGGCGCCCTTGGTCACGCACACGGCTTGCAACTGAAAGTGCTCGGCCAGCCAGCGCAGGGCCGTGCCTTCGTCAGGGCTGGCCCCAAACCAGCCCATGACTTCGGCCAACTCGTGATGGTTCATTTTTACGAGATTGGCCTGGCGCAGGAGGTAGGTCACCACATCGCGCGAGTAGTGCGGAGCGCGCAGGTTCACGTCGAACACCTTGAAGGGAGCAGCGGGCAATAGCCGGTACAGCGTTTCGCGGGTGGCGGGGCTGCGGGCGGCCAAGCTGCCAAACACGAAGGCATCGGTGGCTTCGACCAGCGCTCCCAAGGCGGGCTCATACTGAATGTAGTCCCAGGCCACTGGCTGTACTATCTTGTATACGACCTCGTTGCGGTCGCCCACATTGGCTTTCACTACCCCCGTCAGGTGGGTTTCGCCGCGCTGTACGTAGTGGGTGCTCAAGCCTTTGCCTTCCACAAAAGCTATTAGCTCGGTCCCTAGGTCGTCGTGGCCCACGCGGCTGATAAGCTGGGCCACTAACCCAAACTGGTGCAGGTGCACGGCCACATTAAGCGGCGCGCCGCCGGGCTGGTGGCCGGTGGGCAGCACGTCCCAGAGCATTTCTCCGAAGCAGGCAATTGGCATTGGTGGGTGAGAAAGGAGAGGAATAATCGAAACGAAGCAGTACTGATAGCTGGCCCTAGGTTGAGCGCTACGCGCTGGGTTTTAGTGCATGACCAGCGTGCGCTCGACGCCTTCCAGGCTGGTGCCCTTGGTTTCGGGCATGAAGCGCCACACGAAAATCAATTGGAGCACCATCATGCCACAGAAGATGGCGAAGGTGTGGCCGCCGCCGAGCTTATCGGCAAACGCGGGGAAGGTGAAGGCGATGACCGTGGCCATGACCCAGTGCGTAGAGCTGCCTAGGGCTTGCCCCTTGGCCCGCACGGCATTAGGGAAAATCTCGGAGATAAAGACCCAAATAACCGCCCCCTGCGAGAAGGCAAAAAACGCGATGTAGCCAAACAGCAGCCCCGGTACCAGCAGCGTACCGAACTGCTGCGTGTAAAACGCCCGCGCTACCAGCCCTAGGGTAATAATGAGCCCTACCGAACCCACAAACATGAGCGTGCGACGCCCAAACCGGTCAATAACGTTGACGCCCAGCAGGGTAAAGATGAAATTGACCAGCCCAATGCCAGCCGATGACAGCAAGGCTGCGCCCTGCCCGAGACCCGTCATTTCGAAGATGCGCGGGGCGTAGTAGATGATGGCATTGATGCCCGATACCTGGTTGAAGAAGGCAAAGGCCACGGCCAGCAGCACCGGCGTGCGGTACTGTGGGCTCCAGAGCGACTCGCTTTGCTGGGCGGCGTGCGCCTGGCTGGCCAAGATGGCGTCTACATCGGCATCTACCGTTTCCGCATTGATGATGCGCAGCACCTCGCGGCCCTCGTCGATGCGGCCGTGCAGTAGCAGCCAGCGCGGGCTTTCGGGCACCCGGAACAAGAAGAGTAGAAATGCCACCGAGGGCACAGCCTGCACCCCTAGCATTAGGCGCCAGGAGTGCTCGCCTACATTAGCCAGCAGGTAATTGGAGAGGTAAGCGACTAGAATACCGAATACAATGTTGAACTGAAACAAGCCCACCAGCTTGCCCCGCGACTGGGCCGGCGAAATCTCGGATATGTAGAGCGGCGCCGTTACTGACGACGCCCCTACCCCCAGGCCACCTAGGAAGCGAAACACTAGAAACGGCACCCAGCTTGGGGCCAGCGCCGCGCCCACCGCCGACACTAGGTAGAGCACCGCAATCCAGCGCAGCGTCTGACGCCGACCTAGGCGGTCGCTGGGAATGCCGCCAAATATGGCCCCAAGCACAGTGCCAATAAGGGCAATGGAAATGGTGAAGCCGTGCTCGACTGCGCTTAGGTGCCAGAGCTGCTGAATGGCTTTTTCGGCGCCCGATATAACGGCTGTGTCGAAGCCAAATAGAAAACCGCCCAGCGCCGTAACGATAGACCAGAAGAGTACTTTACGCTGTGACATTGGGTGGGGAGAAGTGCGTATCGGAATCGATTGCAACAAATGTCCACTGTAGCCGCCCAGGCCGCCGTGCTTGATTATCCCAAATGCGTTAAGAATTAATGCAATTCTATTTTCGGCAAATTTTTATTGATTATCAATACCTTAACCACAACACATCAACTTAGGACCCTATCACAGCTTCACTTTTGATGCACGCTGTTCAAAATTGAATCAGGTGCGCGCCGATGTGTGCAAGGCCCGAAACTCGGTGGGCGATAGCTGGTACTTGGCCTTAAAGGCAGTAGCGAAGTAAGTGGGCGACGAGAAGCCGGTTTGGTAGGCTACTTCGGCCACGGTGGTGCCCACTTGCAGCAGTAGCTGGCGGGCTTTGGTGAGGCGCAGGCTCTGGAGGTAGTCCGTGACGCCGGTGCCCAGCAAGGCCTTCACCTTGCGGTAAAGCTGGGTGCGCGACAGACCTAGGCGCTGGGCAATATCATCGACCCCGAGGCCCGGCTCGTCGAGGTGCGCTTCCATAATGGCGGTGAGGTCGGCCAGAAACTTTTGGTCGCCGCGTTGGGGCACTACCGTGGCGGTGTCCACGCTGAGCTGCCGGCGAAAGTGCTCGCGCAACTGGTCGCGGTTGCGCAGCAGCGTGCGCAGGCTTTCGAGCAGAAAGGTGGGGTTGAAGGGCTTGGTGAGGTAGAGGTCGGCCCCGGCCTGCACCCCGGCCACTTGCTGCTCGGGCGCGTTGCGAGCCGTGAGCAGCACCAGCGGAATGTGCGAGGTGCGCCAGTCACTCTTGAGCTGGGTCACCACTTCCAGCCCGCTCAGCTCGGGCAGGTTTACGTCGCACACAATGACGTCGGGTAGCGTTTCGGCAGCCACGCGCAGGCCAGCAGCCCCGTCGGCCGCCGTGCTCACCTGGAAGTGTGGCCGCAGCTTCTGCTCCAGAAACTGGCGTAGCTCGTCGTTGTCTTCTATAATGAGAGCCATTACTTCGGTGGCGACTGGCGCAGAATCTTCTATTAGCTCGGCGGGTTCGTCGGCGGGCTGGTGGGTGGCGCTAGGGGCCACCGACGCCCCATCCAAGAAGGTAGCCGGCCGGGTTAGCGGCAGCGTCACGTAGAAGGTGCTGCCGTAGCCCAACTGGCTCTTAAACGAGAGCTTGCCCTCGTGCAGGCGCGTCAACCCCTCGGCCAGTGCCAGCCCTAGGCCCGAACTGTTGGCCGACGGCTGGCTACCCTGGTAAAACCATTCGAGAATGTGCGCCTGGTCTTCGGCGGCAATGCCGCGGCCATTGTCTTCTACACTGATGCGCACTGTGTTATCATCGGGCACCCGCTGCACGCTCACGGTGATGTGCCCGCCATCGGCGGTGTATTTAAAGGCATTAGACAGCAGATTGAATAAGACCTTATCCAGAATATCGCCATCAAACCAAAGCTTAACGACCGGCTCGGCGGGCAAAAATCGGAATGTGATACTGCGTTGCTGAGCTATTTTCTCGAACACATCCATGATTTCGCGTACAAAGCCGACGAGGTTGCCCTCGGTGGCGCGCACGGCCATCTTGCCCACGTCAATTTTGCGAAAATCCAGCAGTTGATTTACCAACTGCAAGAGGCGCTGAGTGTTACGGCGCACCAGCTTCAGGTCGTGGCGCTGGGCGAGCGTGAGGGTAGAAGCTGTGGTTAGTAACTCCTCCACTGGCCCTAGGATGAGGGTCAGCGGCGTGCGCAGCTCGTGCGAGAAGTTGGTGAAGAAACGCAGCTTAGCTTCAGTCGAGCGGCGGGCCTCTTCGGCCAGCTCGGCAATACGGTTGCGCTGCGAGCTAATTTCGGCGTTCTGGCCTTCCAGCATCTGCCGGATGCGGCGGTTGAGGCGCGCCGAGCGCCACGCCAATGCCCCCAGCACTACCGCGCCCAACAGGCTTGCCAGCAGCAAGTACACCGTAGTGGCCTGGCTAGCATAGCGGCGCTGCTGCTCCAGCAAGCGGCGCTGCTGTAGCTCAATATCTTGCTGCTGCATAGCCAGTTGCTCAGTTTGGCTACGCATAGCCCCGACATTGGTCGAATCAATGACCATCGTTCCGAGCAGGTTTTCCTTCTCATAGGGCAGGTGTCGCAGGATGCGCACCGCCGTACGAATAGCCTGCTCGCCGCCCGTAGGGTACAGCAGTGTGGCCTGCAAGGCTTTCCCCTCCACTAGTTCCAGGCCATTGCCCGGTCCTGGCAGGCCATCGACTCCAATAATGTGCAGGCGCGACCCTAGGCCGAGCTGCCGGGCCACTTGCTGGGCCGCCTGCGCCATCTGGTCGTTGTGCACAAATAAGAGGTCAGCTTCGGGGTGAGCGCGCAGCACGGCCGGCAGCTGCTGCCGCACCGAGGCGGGGCGCCAGTCGCCCTGCACCTGCGCTACCAGCCGCAGCCGGGGGTAGGCAGCCAGCGCCTGCCCAAAACCCTGGTGGCGCTCGGCGGCTGGCGACGAGCCCGGCGTACCCAATACCTCTATCACGTTCCCTTTTTGGCCTAGCAGCTGCGCCGCGTAGTGGCCAGCGGTGCGGCCCACTTCTAGGTTGTTGCCGCCCACGTAGGCCGTGTAGAGGCGCGACGTAGTGCGACGGTCGAGGATAATGACCGGCGTACCCTGGCTATAGGCGGCCTCCGCTAGGTCAGTGAGCGGCCCCGATTGGTTGGGGGAAATAATGAGCAAGTCTACGTGCTGGCGCAGTAGCTCCTGCACCTGCCGCCGCTGCAAGTCGCTGTCATTATGCGCATCCAGCATCTGAAACTGGACATTGGGGTAGAAGCCTAGCTCCTTCTGCATGCCCGCCAGCATGGCCCGGCGCCACGCATCGCTGGTAGTGCACTGCGAAAAACCGATGCGATACACCGGCTCCGGCGGCGCGGCGGCGCAGCCCGCCAGGCCCAGAAGCAACCAGGCAAAGCGCCTTTTTAAAACAAGTCGGGATACGATACTCAACGGGGTGGGAAAAGGTAAAAGCCACGACCTAGGATGGTACCTGGTCCATGGCGCGCACCTAAAAATGCGGGCGCTAGTGGCTTATAATTCTAGGCTCAAGGTAAGGGCAAATACCGGAGTGGGCCGCTGGCCGCGCCCGTAGGTAGCTAGCAGCAGCCCCCAGCCTTATCTTGCTGACCGCTGGGCGCTGCTCGATACCTAGGGTCCGGCTTGTTTCTGCGGCTGGCTGGCTACCTCTGTGGCCCGTCGCTGCCTCTACCCTATCTCTTATGTTCCCACCCCTACCCTCCCGCCTGAAAAGGCACCTTTGTGCGTGGCTGCTCTTGCTAGCCTCTCCCCTCTCGCTAGCCGCCCAAACCCAGGCCGCCGACCCTTGGCGCATCAGCGCCGATAAAATAGACCCTAGCACTTATTATGGGGTGACGGTGGCCAACGGCATGCTCGGCATCGTGTCGGCGCCGGTGCCGTTTCAGGTCAAAAACGTGGTACTGGCCGGCGCCTACGACCAGTACGGCCGCGGCCGGGTCAGCAACTTCCTCAACAGCTTCAACCTGCTGAATATGTACCTAGAGGTGGATGGCCACCGCCTCAACGCCCAGGACGCCACCAACTTTCGGCAACAGCTTGACATGCAGCGCGCGTCGCTGACCACCACCTTCGACTACCAGGACAAGGCCACCATCAGCTACACCTACTACGCGCTGCGCCACCTGCCCTTCACGGTGCTCATGGATGTGGCTATCACCGCCAAGAAGGACCTAGGCCTCACCGCCGCCAGCGTGATGGAGGCGCCCGACGCCCTGCGCGACGTGCAGAACTATTACAACGAAATCGACCGGCCGCACGTCACGCTCAGCCTGCTCACCTCATCGGCCAAGAGCCCCACTGGTAAGCTGCTAATGTGCGCTAGCAACAGCTTTTTGTTCAGTGAGCCGCACGGGCAGGAGCCGCGCATTATTCATGAGATGTGGGACAACAGCATGCACCTCATGAAATTTGGCAAGACGCTGCGGGCTGGCCAAACGTACGCTTACGCCGTGGCGGGCTCCAGCATCACCTCAGCCCACCACCCCGACCCACTCAACGAAGCGGAGCGCCTCACCATCTTCGCCCGCCTCGAAGGCCGCCAGCGCTTGCTCGACTTTCACACTAAAGCTTGGCAGGACCTGTGGCGCAGCGACATTCAGATTGCCGGCGATGCCCAGGCCCAGCAAGATGTGCACAGCATGCTGTACCACCTGTATAGCTTTTCGCGGGCCGGCACCGATTATTCACCCTCACCGATGGGCCTCTCGGGCCTGGGCTACAACGGCCACGTGTTCTGGGACAGTGACTTGTGGATGTACCCAGCATTGCTGGTGCTACACCCCGACATTGCCAAGTCGCTAGTCGAATACCGCTTTAGCCGGCTAGAAATGGCCCGGCGCAATGCCTTTGCCCACGGCTACAAGGGCGCCATGTACCCCTGGGAAAGCGCCGATACGGGTGTCGAAGAAACACCAGTATGGGCCCTAAGCGGGCCATTTGAACACCACATTTCGGCCGATGTGGGGCTGGCCGCGTGGCAGTATTACTGCGTAACGCAGGACAAGGAGTGGCTACGCGAAAAAGGCTGGCCCATCCTCTCCGCTACTGCCGACTTCTGGGCTAGCCGCGTCGAGCGCAACGGCCCCGGCCATTACGATATCAAGAACGTAGTGGCGGCCGATGAATGGGCTGAAAACGTGGATAACGATGCGTTCACCAACGCCGCTGCCCAAGCCAATCTGCAAGCCGCCACCGCCGCTGCCAAAATCCTAGGTCGCCCCGCCACTGCCGATTGGGCCTTAGTGGCCCAAAACATTCCAATTCTAAAAATGGCTGACGGCACCACTCAGGAGCACGCCACCTACCACGGAGAAGGCATCAAGCAGGGCGATGTGAACCTATTAGCTTACCCGCTCAAGACCATCACCAACCCGGCCCAGATTAAGAAAGACCTCGCTTATTACGAAACCCGCGTACCCAATGAAGGCACGCCCGCCATGACGCAGGCCATCTTCGCGCTGCTCTATTCCCGGCTCGGCGACGGCGCCAAAGCCCAGCACTTCTTCCAAGACTCTTACACGCCCAACCTGCTGCCGCCCTTCCGCGTTATCGCCGAAACTAAGGGTGGCACCAACCCCTACTTCGCTACTGGCGCGGGCGGCGTGCTGCAAGCCGTGCTCATGGGCTTCGGCGGGCTCGACATCACGCCCACTGGCATTGTACAGCGCCAGAGCACCTTGCCCAGCGGCTGGCAGTCGGTGAAGATTACGGGCGTCGGGCCGCAACGCAAGACCTACTCGGTGGGAAAGTAATGCCTGATTACCAAACCGTTGTCATTGCGCGCGCAACGAAGCAAGCCCACCTGAACAAAACCTAGACAGGCTCGTTCAGGTGGGCTTGCTTCGCTACGCTCGCAATGACAACGATTTTTATTGACTAATAAGCCAGCAGCTCATTCAGCGCCATCCCCACCTTCTCGGCCGAGGGTAGCATCTGCTTTTCCAGCTCCACATTGAGTGGGATGGCCGGCAAGCTGGCGGCACCTAGGGTGCGCACCGGCGCATCGAGGTCAAAGAAACAGTGGCTTTGGATGCGCCCGGCCAGGCTTTCGGCGAAGCTATTGAGCAATGGCTCCTCACTCAGTACCAGTACCTTGCCGTGGCGGCGCACAGCCGCTTGCACACCATCCCAATCGAGCGGGTTGAGGGTGCGCAGGTCCAGAATTTCGACCAAGCCGGGGTATTGGCGGCTGGCCGCGCGGGCCCAATGCACACCCATGCCGTAAGTGATGACCACGCAGGTGCCGCCGCGCTGCTGCTGCGCCGCATCGGCGGCCTGAGCCACAGCCGCCACACCTAGGGGAATGACGTAGCCCGCAGCAGGCTCGACGGTTTTAGCTTCTTCAGTACCGGGCACCTTGCTCCAATACAAACCTTTGTGCTCAAGCAGCACCACTGGGTTGGGGTCGAGAAAGGAGGCGCGCAGCAGGCCTTTCATGTCGGCGGCGTTACTGGGGTACACCACCTTGATGCCCCGGATGGTAAGCAGCGTGCTCTCGACCGAGCCCGAGTGATAGGGGCCGCCGCCCCCGTAGGCGCCCACGGGCACCCGAATGAGCGTTGGCACCGGAAACTTGCCCATGCTCAGGTAGCAGCTTTTGCTGAGCTCCTCCACCAGCTGGTTTAGCGCTGGCCAGATGTAGTCGGCAAACTGAATTTCGACGATGGGCCGCGCCCCTACGGCTGCCATACCTGCCGTGCTGCCCACGATGTAGGCCTCCTGAATGGGGGTATTGAACACCCGGTAGTCACCATATTTCTTGGCCAATAGCGCCGCCTCTCGAAACACGCCGCCTAGCTCGCCGCCCACGTCCTGGCCGTAAAACAGCGCCTCGGGAAACTCGCGCAGGATGTCATCGACAGCATGTAGGGCGGCATCAACCATCAGGATTTTGGCGGCGCCGGCGGGAGCGCGCTCACCGGCCTCAGCCAGCACAGCAGGCGGCGCAAACTCGTGGTCGGCAAAGGTGGCCGGGTCAGGGTCGGGGGCACCTAGGGCCTCGGCCCAGTCCTGGCGCACGGTGGCGCGGGCTTGGGCGGCCAGGGCTGTTAGCTCAGCTTCGAGCAGGCCTAGGTGCAGCAGGCGGCGGTGCAGGCGAGGCAGCGGGTCCTGGGTCTGGTGCTCGAGCAGGTTGTCGCCGCGGTACCACTCGCGGCGCACGCCGCTGGTGTGGTGGCCTAGCAGCGGGCATTTGGCGTGCACCAGGGCCGGGCCCTGGCGCTGGCGCACGTGGGCAAAAGCTTCTTCTAGTCCTTTATAAGAGGAAATAAAATCGGCCCCATCCACGCGCAGGCGCAGCAAGCCAGGGAAACCCGCGGCAAACTCGTAGGCATCCATGGCCCGCATTTCGCGGCCGGTAGCCGAGATGCCCCAGTCGTTGTCTTGCACGAGGTACACGATGGGCAGGCGGTGCAGCACGGCCATTTGCAGGGCTTCGGCTACCTCGCCTTCCGTCATAGCTCCGTCGCCTATAGAGCACAACACCAAGGGGTTGTGCGGGCTGGGCGCTGGGTATTGAAAGGATTTCTCAGCAATGGGCAGCTCGTTTTGAGCTTTGGCTGCCTCCTGCTTCACGCGCTCTAGGTACTTGATAGCCTGCGCCATGCCGGTGGCCGGAATCGCCTGCATGCCGGTGGCTGAGCTTTGGTGCGGAATAACCGGCAGGCCCGGCCGCCGCAGCGAGGGGTGGCTATAGTAGGTGCGCCCGCCGCTAAAAGGGTCATCACGCTTGGCCAACAGCTGGAGCATTAGCTCATAAGGGCGCAGGCCCAAGCCCAGCAGCAGGGCATCGTCGCGGTAGTACGGCGCCGCGTAGTCAACCTCCGTCAGCAAGAAGGCGGCGGCTAGTTGCACGGCCTCATGGCCGCGGGCAGTGGCGTGCACGTAGCGGGAGGCTACGGTTTTTTGTTCTTCAAACAGAGCGGCCATTTCGGCAGCCGTGTGCATGAGCAGGTAGGCGCGGCGCAACAGCGCCAAAGTAGCCGGGGCGGGCGGCGCAAGTGGGGAAACCCCAAAATCGGTGGGCATAGAAGCGGGGTGGATAGGGTACCAAAAGTACGCCTCAGGCTGCGCCCACGCCTAGGTAGGCGTACCTTTGTAGCTTGCTGCGGCGCCGGCTTGGCCCGGCTACGGGCTTTACTACCAAGGTTAGTTTGCCAGAATAACGTGTTGACCTCCTCCCCCTCCCGCGCCGAAATCACGGCTTGGCTCCAAGATTTTCAAACTCGTCTGTGCCAGCAGCTCGAAACCGCCGACGGCGGCGCTCGCTTTGGCCAAGACGACTGGCTACGCCCCGGCGGCGGCGGCGGCCACTCACGGGTGCTCGAAAACGGCCGCATTCTGGAGAAGGGTGGTGTGGGCTTTTCGGCGGTAGAAGGCGAAATGAGTGAGGCCGCTGCTCGCCAGCTGCACATGCCCGACCCGCGCTTCTACGCTACCGGCGTGAGCGTGGTACTGCACCCGCGCAGCCCTAGGGTGCCCATCATCCACATGAACGTGCGCTACTTCGAGGCCGGCAACGGCGAGGCCTGGGTAGGTGGCGGCATCGACCTTACCCCTATTTATGTAGATGAAGCCCAGGCCCGGCGCTTTCACCAGCAGCTGAAAGCGGCGTGCGATAAGCATGACCCCACGTATTACACCCGCTTTCACAAGTGGGCGGATGACTACTTCTACCTACCTCACCGCCAGGAAACCCGTGGTGTGGGCGGTATTTTCTTCGACCGGCTCACTGTAGGCAAAGATGGCAGCGCCGCCGAGCTCTTTGGCCTGATGCAGGATGTGGCCGAAGTGTTCGGGCCGTTCTACAGCCAACTCATGCTCGAAAACCACGCCCTACTCTTTGGCGAGCGCGAGGAAGCTTGGCAGACGCTGCGCCGCAATCGCTACGCCGAGTTCAACTTAGCCTTCGACCGGGGCACTCGCTTTGGCCTCGAAACTGGCGGCCGCACCGAGAGCATCCTCATGAGCTTACCGCCTCGCTGCGGCTGGACGTACAACCCCGCCCCGCCTGCTCCCGGCTCGCCCGAAGCCACCACCCTAGGCTGGCTCCGCAAGGGCGTCGATTGGGTGAGCTAGTAGGGATTAATCAGTATTGCTAGCTACGCACTACTATTCATCTGTCATTGCGAGAAGGAACGACGAAGCAACCTTTCCTTCACGCTACCTAGGTCGTTAGCAACGCCAGCAAGCGTTGTAAGGAAAGGTTGCTTCGTCGTTTCTCCTCGCAATGACAACTGTGTTTTTGGCACTTATTTCTCTTTTTTCCTTCTTCACCGACCTCGACCACCAGCTCCTGCTGGCTATCAACCATGCGCATACCCCAGCGCTAGACCGGCTTATGGTGTTTGCCTCTGACCGCTACGTGTGGTTTCCGGCTTACGCCCTCTTAATACTGTGGCTGATAGATATTTTTCGGCGGCAAGCGTGGCCTTTGCTACCGCTGCTCATAGGAGCCGTGGCCCTTGCCGACAGCATTACGAGTAAATTATTTAAGCCATTTTTTGCCCGGCTACGGCCTTGCCACGCGCCCGGCCTTTTCCGTCAGCTGCACCTACCCGATGGTTGTGGTGGGCAGTTTGGCTTCCTCTCCTCACACGCGGCCAATTCCTTTGCTTTGGCCGTTTTTCTGCTGCTAGCACTACCTAGCCACCGTTTTCGTGCCCTCAAAATTATAGTTTTTCTGTGGGCAGGGTTGTTGTCGTACAGCCGCATGTACCTCGCCGCCCACTACCCTAGTGATGTGCTGGGCGGAGCACTCATCGGTGCGGCGCTGGGCGTGGGCGCAGCATGGATTTTTCGGCGCGGGCAGTTTGGTGGCTCCTACGGCCGCCCCTAGCGACGCTACTTATCCCATACGAGGCCACGGTCACGCCGCATGTCGGGCAAGCCGCCAGTAGCAACCGATAGCTGAGCTCGCTTGGCAAGTGAACACACGCACCCGCCTTTGCTCATTATACCAAGCCCTATAGCACGGACCGACTACGAACCGTAGTACCATGCTGTGGGCTATTGGCACATCTCCAGCATGCATGCTAAAGCATACGCGCTTAGTAACCCACGCTCGTTACAACCCACTTGCTCAGTTAGCCGGCTCCCGCAGCTCCAAAGTGGGTACAGATGGGCAGTATATCTACCTGTTTCGCCAAAATTGCAGTTGGCTTTACCTAGCAGTGTGGCCAGACCGTTACCCACGCCCATTCTCTTCGAATCACAATTCAAACCGCATCCCAACGCCGCTCGGCTTTGCTAGACTAGTCCACTGCGGCCTCAGCGCCTACCGCGCTTCGACGATGGCAGTAGGCTGATTACATAGCTAACCTAATGTTGGCAGGGCTGCGGCTCAGTTTTCGTAATGGCGCGAAAACCTAGGAGCTTGCGTAGAATAATGGAGCTTCTATGCAGTAGCTCATCATTGGCAGGCGCAGCAGCTAAGTCAAAGGTGTGGTGCTCACCAGCCCGAATGTACTCCACCTGAGCAGGACGGAACTTAGCTACGTAATTCTTAAATTGAAAGAAGGGTATCAACTTCTGCTCGTCAGCTAGCTTTCGAAGTTTTAAATCAGAAGAAGATACGATTTCTATCATGTCTTTCTGATAATCGAATACCTGAGCACTAGTTGGAATAAAAAAATGGTTAGTTAATCCATTTTCTGTCCGCAGATTCGAGAACATTGCAAAGGATGACTCCGTCTTTAGACCTAGGTAAGGGCAAATACCATTTAAAAAAACTAATACAGGAAACAATGCAAACCCTACCGTAGGAAGTCGGAATCCAGCGCTTGGGTGCAACTGTGATTTCTGGGATAGTGACCGCAGAAATAATATAATAAACAGGAAGCTATAAACTCCCCAAATTACGCGGAAATAATCGTTAAACTTCTTACTTATAACGAGTAACAAAGCCAAGCCAACCACAACGAACACCACCAACAAGGCAAAACTACGTAGGTTAAGCTGCGAAAATCTCTCTTTTAATTGGTGACGTTTTTTAAGTATATTCTTATAAGCACTATAAACAGTATTGCTAAAAGCGTACCCTGTGAACAGGAAGTACGCTGCAAAAATCATCCCTGAGAAATCATAGAAACCGTTGAAGGAATTAAAGGCAATTACACAGTGAAATACTAAGCCAATCAATAGGCCCATATTTCGTGTTTTCCGAAAGAATAACATAGCTGGTATTAATAATTCAATAATTATGGTGAGATAAATATTGAATACCAGGAATGTTGAAGTTGTAGGCAATAACGCGTCTACATTTTGAGCTTTATATAATACTCCGGCGCAGCTATAGTCAGTAGAGAAAAATCCCCAATTCAACTTGTGCAGCACAACAAAGAAATAGAGTAGCAGCAATTCTATTCGCACTACCGGTGCGAACGTCTGTATAAATTCATCCCTGTCTACGTACAGGCTTTTCTTCTTGATAATCAAGTAAAAAAGCGCTTGTAGAATAGTCAGGTTTACGAAAGTCGTGAATATCCAGTGGTTGCTAATTTCTGGCAGCCGTGCCACAACTTCGTAGAGTTGCAGGGTAATAAGCAGGCTGAGTCGAATAACAGAGCCGGGCTTTATAATAAGCGCAATGGCTGCCAGGGTCAGTAGCACATAACACAGCTCATTGGTGTAAATGCGCGACTGTGCCATGTGAAACAGGGTAGCAATAGCCCACACCTCGCAAAAGAGCTGGTACCGGATAGTACCCTCAAACTTAAGTTGTGCCAGGCGGTCTGCTTCGCCAGTTGCGGCGTTGCTGCCAAGTGGTACCGGGTCTAGTTTAGTAGAATGTGTTGGCAAAGAGAGTGACTTTATAAGGAGTATAGAAGGGCGGAAGCAGAGTACCGTTGGCTTTCGGGAGGCTAGCGTAAGTTAGTATAGGCGTGTAAAGCGCCTCCTACGAAGCCCTATTAGCAGCAGATTTAGCTGAGCACCGGTGGGTAATAGATAGCCGAAAAAGGGTTAGAGCAAGGCGTTTTGTGGGGATTGTACAAGCCCAAGTAGTTTACCTCCTTACTTTCATCCATTCGATTCCGGAAGAAGTCAGTTGACATCAAATACTTATCAGTCAGCGTGCGGACAAACTGTGAGCGTTCGGCATCAACTTTCAAAAAGTAATACGCTTTGACCTTCATTTTCATGGTCGACTGCTTGAGGTCACCGCTCAGCCTACAGTATTCCGCCACAAACTCATTGACTCCCTTGGGGTTAAGCTTCAGAAAGTGCAGCTCGTTGATAATGATGCCAGCTAGTGCGTGCTCAGTAGAGGCTGAATAGGCGACGAAAGCGGGCAGAGCTAGGGCCGCAGTTCCGAGGCTAGCTAGTTTTACAAAGTTTCTTCTACGCATGGCTAGGGTTAAATGTATTGCGAGCGGCGTGCAGCGATAGCGCCGACAGGGTGAGCGTGGGGTTAGCCGGCGTATAGGTAGTAAAGCTGCCGCTACCCAACACGAATAGGTTGCGATACTGATGGTGGCGCAGATGTTTATCTACCACACCGTCTTGGGCACTGGTGCTCATGCGAGTGGTGCCTAAAATGTGTGCTTCCGAGATATACGGCTGGTCATAAACAATTTTCTCGACCGGCAAGCACGACAAGACATCAGGCAAGCGCTTCTTCATAGCTTCTACGCCGCGCAGGGTGTAGTCTGATGGGCCTTTGAAGTGGATTTGTGGCTTCATGCTGTCAGGCGTTGTGGCCACGTGATTTTCGTTGTCCGGTAGGTCTTCGAAAATCATGCGAAAACTAGCCATATTGCGCCATTTGCCACTTTCAGGCCGAAAGAATGGCGCATTACTAGATTCCATCAGGCAGGCCGCGTAGTCCTTGCGGTGGTCGCCGTCGTAGAGCATATAGCCGTTGGCATTTACCCAGGTGCTGCCACCTAGGCTCTTCAGGTTATCAAGGTATACGTGGGCCTGCAACCCTAGCTGCTCCCCAAGTCCGCGCCCGGTCAGGGAGTTTTTATCCCCTGAATTCAATAAGATGTTAGCATTGAAAATGGCATTGGCGCCCAAGGCCACCACTTCGCCAGGCACGTGAAAGTCGCGGTTGTCTTGGCGGAAGCTCACGCGTCGCACCCGGTCCTGCACTAGTTCCAAGCCGTAAACTTGGGCACCATACAGCAACTCAACGCGGGGGTCTTCATACACCCCGAAATTTGAGTTTTCGATAGTGAACTTGGCATTGACGGGGCACACGCTGCAAACAGCGCTAGCGCAACAGGGGTTGCGGCCATTCATAGGCACGCGGGCGCGGGCAGTAGGCTGATTGATATAGAGCTTACCGTACTTCTGATGCAGTATCTTATCGACGTCCGTGAACAAGTGAGGCGGCTGGGCATAGGGCTTACGGCGGGGGTATGGCGTTTCGGCGGGCCCAGAGATAGACATTAAGTCTTCTACCTGCTCATAGTATGGGTCTAATTCATCATACTGAACAGGCCAGTCGCTACCTACCCCATAGAGCGTTTTCGCCCTAAAATCGGAGGGTAGGAAGCGGGGTGTGCAACCATACCAGCAATTAGAACTGCCGCCAAAGCCGACGCTGAAATGCCACTCCTTTTCGGGGCGGTTGTTTTGAAAAGTATCGCCAGAGTTAGGGTTGAGGCCGGCGTAGGCAGTTGGTTCACCAACAATGTCTTTCACTCGTTCGGCACGAGGATAGAGGTGGCCGCGCTCCAATACCAGCACCTTCGCGGTAGAGGAGGCCGTACGCAGGTATTCCTTTAAAAAAAAGGTCGAAGCGAAGCCCGTTCCAACCACAACCATATCGTAAGCGTTATACTTCATTGAACTATTTTTTATACAAAAGCGCACTGAATATCAGTGACTTTTATTATTAATTCCTTTCCTATTAAGCCCGTAAATATAGGCGTGATTCTGCTAAAGGAAGATTTGTATATTACTTTATTACAGCAGCTATTAAGTTTATTTGCGCTGCGTAAATAGAGCAGCCTAGACGTTTTCTTCGTCAAGAATAGGCTAGGCGCTAAGTGGTTGCCCTCGTCACTATATGCCGCCCACTAGCGCACAGACTACTGTGCTGCTACCTTGATGATTTGCCCTCGCTGACTAGCTACGTACGCATACTAGCTGGCTTACCATAAACAGGCGCTAACGGCAGCGATGACAAACACCCGTTTTTTAGGATAAACTGCTACTAGGACAGCGCTATAGGTAGCAGCGGCAGCAACAAAACAGCTTGGATAAGGCTAGGCTTACGCCTTAACGCCTAGTCCTCGCAGCCGAACGTCGAATACATCGCGCAGTGCGCGGCGGGCAGCCTAGTATGTACGCATACCATGCACGCCCCCACCCGGTGAGACAGATGATGAGCGAATGTATAGGCCTTTAGCCGAAGTCTGATAAGATGAGAAAAGGCTTCTCAGAGTGAGCGAGCGCCCTTCCAAGTAAGCTGCTCGGGGCAGCGATTTCTTCTAGCGTGTTGCCTAGGTGAACTGTTCCTGCTCACCGGCATTCAAGCGCTGTAAAGGGAACAGGCGCTACTAGCGCCCACGCGAAAGCGAGCCAAGGGCGATGCACGCATAGATAAAGCGCGCCAAGCCGAAGTAGCAGCTGACGGCTACTTATGAGGAAGCAGCCCTTTATACAGCTAGTAGAAAGAGCCGCTCCTATATATTTTATTCCTACTCGAAAGTTACTACCCTAGCTAAGAGCACCTTATCGAAACAATTCCACCCAAATGAGCGCGCACGCTAATAGCCACAAGCAGAATACCTGTTGAACCAGTACTCTCTCCGGGTTAGACTTATGCGCACGTACTAACCCAACTGCTGGTGACATCTAACTAGTAGGTTGCTAAACTTCCACTGCAATCTGACAAGCTGACTGCGTTCTACTTGGCTGGCTTGCGGCTGCCTGTGTGGCCGTCGCCGTGGTCGCCCTGGCCGGGTTTGCTCGTTTTCTTGGCGTTGTGCTGGTCATCGCGGGAGAGCGAGTGGTTCAGGTCAACAGACGTTTCGATTTTACCGTCTTCGTCGCGCCGAATGTAGCGCTTATCACCAGGATTGGGCTCGATTAATTCGCGTTTGCTAGACATAAGAGTAAATAGGTGACTGGAAAATGGCCAGCCACCTACTTACTCTACGCACAAGCAGCCAATTGGTTAGCTAGCGACAGCGGGCACCAGTCCTTGGGCTGCTAACAGTTTGGCCACGTACTTGCCCACAATGTCAAACTCTAAGTTGACTACCTCCCCTACTTGCAGTTGGTGAAAGCCTGTATGCTCGTAGGTATAGGGGATGATAGCCACCGAAAAAGCATCAGCTTCGCTATCAAAGCAAGTGAGGCTCACGCCATTAATTGTAATAGAGCCCTTCTCCACGGTGAGACGCTGGGGGCCGGGCTCATGGCGGAAGCGGTAGAGCCAGGAACCGTTCTGGTCTTCCACCCGCACGCATTCGGCGGTGGCGTCTACGTGGCCCTGCACGATATGGCCGTCGAAGCGCCCACCAGCAGCCAGGCAACGCTCCAGGTTGAGGTGGCGACCGGGCTGCCACTGCCCTAGGTTGGTTTTTTTAAGTGTTTCGGCAATGGCCGTGACAGTGTGCGTGCCCGCCTCTACATCGAGCGCAACCACTGTGAGGCATACGCCATCGTGAGCTACGCTCTGGTCGATTTTCAACTCGCCTGCGAAGGGCGACTTAACGGTAAAGTGACGGTTAGCACCTTCGTTGGCCACGTCCACAACGGTACCTAGAGCTTCAATTATTCCTGTAAACATGAACCGCAGATTTAACGGATTTAACGGATTGCGCGGACACGCCTGCTAATGCAGGCTGCCTACTGAGCTGGAAGTTATTAGACCAATAGCGCTTGGCTAGGTGTTGGTAAGGCAGTTGTTGAAAACCCCTTTTCCTGCTATAGAGGTCAAACACCGCACAAAGCTTGAAAGTTAAAAACCGGCTCGAAGCGCGCTAAGCTGAGTACTTATTGGCCTGCAAAAGCCAATAAGTACTCAGCGGGCCTTCTGGGGAATACGCGGAGACTCTACGCTACAAGTCAGCCTGCTTTAGAGGTAGGAATAGCTGCGCAATCCGTTAAGTCAGCAGCCTATTTGCCGCGGCCTTCCAAGATGATTTTCAGGGTGTAGAGCAGCACCCGAAAGTCCATCGCCAGGCTCATATTCTCAATGTAGAGAATATCAAATTTCAGGCGGTCGACCATTTGTGACACTGTTTCGGCGTAGCCATACTTGACCTGGCCCAGCGAGGTGAGCCCGGGGCGCACGCGGTGCAGATGGCGGTAATGAGGAGCGATTTTGACAATCTGCTCAATAAAAAACCGGCGCTCGGGGCGCGGACCTACTAGGCTCATATCGCCCTTTAGCACATTCCAGAACTGCGGAAACTCATCGAGGCGCACTTTGCGCATAAAGCGGCCCCACTTGGTAATGCGCGGGTCGTGGTCGGAGCTGAGCGCTGGCCCTAGGCGCTCAGAATTCACGTACATCGACCGGAACTTGATGATGCGAAAGGGCAGTCCGTTTTTGCCGATGCGCTCTTGGCGGTAGAAAATGGGGCCGGGCGATGACAATTTCACCATGAGGGCCGTGAGGGCGTATATCCACCAGCACAGCACCATAAAGACGGCCGAAGCGCCCACGTCAACCACGCGCTTGAGCACCTGCTGCCACAGGGGCAGTAGGTCCTGCTTGATTTCGATAAGCGGCGTACCAAATAAATGATTGACTTTCACCGACCCTAGGAGCATCTGGTAGAGGTCGGGCAGGATGCTGATGCGAGCTGGCACCCCTTCAAGCAGGGTTAGGATTTCCTGAATGCGCTGGTGCTCGCTGGGCTCAATAGCGATGATAATTTGTTCGATTTGCCCCGCCTGCACCAAGGCAGGCAACTGCTCGTAGGAGCCCGGCACGGGTAGCTCCTGGGCCAGCTCTGGATTAACGGTATCGCCGATGGGCACAAAACCAACCAGCCGCAGCCCTAGGTGCTTGCCCGTACGTTGCAGCTCTCGAAAGGTGTTTAGCGCTAGCGCATTAGACCCCACCAGCAAGGCCGGAAAGGAAATCTGTCCTCCGCGCACTAGGCGCTGCACGCTGCTCACGGCCCAGGTATGCAACATGGCCGTGAGGGTAAAATGCAGCAGGTAGTACGCCGATACGGTCTTGTAGTACAGCTGGTAGCTATTAACCCCATCGTCGAGCAGCAGGCCGAAGAAAATAACGACCACTCCCAAGACAGAAATGCGGGCTAGGCGAATGACTTCGGAGAGGCGCGACTTGCGAAAGACGTCTCTGTAGAGGCCTAGCAGGGTATAGAGCAGCGTCCAAAAGGTCGCTATCAGCAAAGCGGCCCCGGCGAGCTCCGCACCCATGGCTGGGGTTAAGTAGTCTGCCGGCAGTTCGTGCAGCAGATACTTACGCAACGGGAAGAAACCTACCCATGCCAGCAGAGCCGCCCCAAAATCGGCGGCGACCAGCTTGCAATATTGAAGGCGACGGAGCAGGAGCAAAGGAGCGGGTAAGTCGTATTTTTGCAACGAACAGTGCAAAAATAGGGCCTCGCTCTACCAAAAGCCCAACCTCCCCGCTTATCACTTCTCCAATTTCTCCCGACCGCGATACCTACCGCCACCGTGGCCAGCGCCGGGCGCTGATAACATTGCTACGCGAGCAGCGCGGCATTCGCGATGCGCGCGTGCTGGCCGCCATGGCTGCCGTGCCGCGCCACCTGTTCTTCGAGCCCGCCTTCGAAGCCCACGCCTACCAAGACAAGGCTTTTCCTATTGGCGAGGGCCAAACAATATCGCAGCCCGCCACCGTAGCCACCCAGACCGAGCTGCTAGGCGTGCAGCCCGGCCAGCGCATTCTCGAAATCGGCACCGGCTCGGGCTACCAGTACGCCGTGCTGTGCCAGCTCACCGACCATGTGCAAAGCATCGAGTTTAACCCGGTACTCTACGCTCGCGGGCGGACGCGCCTAGCTGCCCTGGGCCTGCCTACAGCGGGCCTGCACCTAGGCGACGGCTCGCTGGGCTGGCCCGCTGGCGCTCCCTACGATGGCATTCTGGTAACGGCTGGCGCTCCAGCGCTGCCACCGGCCTTGCTGCGGCAGCTGCGTATTGGTGGGCGGCTAGTGGTACCAGTAGGGGCGCAAGACCCCAGCCAGCAGCAGCTCCTGCGCATCACTCGCGAGGGGCCCGAAGCTTTCGTGCGGGAAGAGTTTGGGGGTTGCCGCTTTGTACCGCTGCTGGGGGCAGCAGGGTGGAAATAAGATAAGAAACAAGGCCAACATGTAGCCAGGGCAGTTACTCAAGCATAAGAGCCTAGCCACCGGCTTCCTGCCCCGCTACGGCTTCTTGTACCTTTGCTTGACTCTGCCCTTTCTGCCCACCCCTTTTCTTACCTCATCACTTCCTTACCCCTTCCCCCCGCCGTGCGCAAGCAACGCCCCGTAGCCGACTCCTATGTCATCATGACTGAGCTGGTACTGCCTAACGATACCAACACCCTCAACAACCTGATGGGCGGCCGCATGATGCACCTCATGGACATCGCCGCCGCCATCGCCGCCCAAAAGCACTCCAACCGCATCGTCGTGACGGCGTCGGTCGACAACGTGTCGTTTCGCGATGCTATTCGCCTAGGTAGCGTTGTTACCTTGCAGGCGCAGGTTACGCGGGCCTTCAGCTCAAGCATGGAGGTGCACATCGATGTGTGGGCCGAAGACATCCCGAGCGGCACCAAGATGAAAACCAACGAGGCGTTTTTCACCTTCGTAGCCGTCGACCAGTCGGGCCGGCCCATTGATGTGCCCGAGGCTGTACCCGAAACGGCCGACGAAATTGCTCTCTACGAAGGCGCCCTGCGCCGCCGCCAGCTACGCTTGGTACTGGCTGGCCGCATGAAGCCTTCTGACGCCAGCGAACTCAAAGCACTATTTGAAATAGCATAAACGCGGGCATCCATGGCCAACGACGAGCAAGCTGGCACTCTAGCTTTCCTACAAAACTTCTATACCGACGTAACGCTCTACATGCCTTTCGAGGCGCACGAGCGCTTGCCGGAGCCCACTACCGTGGCCAGCGCCCCAGTAGAGGCTGCTACCTCGACTATTGTGCTACCACCAGTACCTAGGGTGGCCGACGCGCCGCCAGCAGCGCCAGTTGCGCCGACTCCGTTGCCTTCTAGTGCGGCACCCGCACCGGCTGCCGCTGTAACCCCAGCGCCGCCTGTGGTGGCACCCACTCCGACTATAGCTGCACCATTGCCGCCCATCGCGCCGCCACTAGGGGCGGCCCCGGCCGGCAAGCTGCCATCGCTGGCAGGTGCCGGGCTGGAGTTGGGCTCGGCCTCACCTACCCCACCCCAGGCGCCCGCTAGCCCCGCACCGGCGCCAGTAGTAGCTCCCTATCTGCTAACGGAGTTTAGTACCCTAGGTGATAATGCACAGGGCGTGGTGCTGTTGGTGCGGCTGCCCGCCGAGCAGTTCAAGAAGCTGCCGCGCAACGTTTTCCTCAACAACCTACTCAAAGCTATTGGCTTGGTGATGGCCGATGTAGTGCTGGTGAACGTGGAAGGCCCCTACCCCGTGGCGCTGCAAAATTTGCGCAAAGAGATTGCTGCGACGCATATCCTAGCCTTTGGCAAAAACCTGCTTGATGTATCAGTGCGCACTACTCAGATATACGAGCCAGTGCAGTTTCCCGCTGTGGGCCTAGCGTATCTATCTGGCGCCGAGGTCGAGATGATAGAGTACGATACCAGCTTGAAAAAACGCCTTTGGAGCGGCTTGCAACGCATGTTCTTGAGCTAATCTGCTTGGGCTACCAGGTTTGGGCTACAATTGCTTAGGGCCTAAAAAAGGCGGGGCCGCCTCCTAGATGGAGGCGGCCCCGCCTTTTTTTATCCTGCTCGCTTACTTCAGCACTTCTGCCAGCTTGGCTTGCAGCGCAGGCCCGCGAAGGTTTTTAGCAACGATTTTGCCCTGTGGGTCAATAAGGAAAGACTGCGGAATGGCCTGGATACCGTAGGCCGCAGCCGCAGCGCTGTTCCATTTTTGCAGGTCCGACACATGGTTGGGCCACGCGAGGCCGTCGGCCGTGATAGCCTGGGTCCAGCGGGCTTTATCATCATCCAGCGATACGCTGTAGACCGTAAAGCCCTTGCCTTTGTCTTTGTACTCGTTGTATGCCTTTACCACGTTAGGGTTTTCGCCGCGACATGGGCCACACCAGCTCGCCCAGAAGTCGAGCAGCACATACTTGCCACGCAGGCTCTTGAGCGACAGCTTCGTACCATCGGGCTTAGCCAGGTTAATTTCGGGCGCCGCCGTACCAATGGCCGTGGCCCGCATTGGGGCTAGGCGCTCGGTGAGCGCCGCCGTGAAGGGCGAGTTGGGCTGCGCCGTGCGCTGCACCGTGGCAATAGAATCGACAAATTGAAACTCCTCGTCGGGGCTCACAAAGCTGAGCACCGCGAAGCCCGCCGCCACCGACTTGGCGTTGCGCCGAATGATGGCTTTGTTGCGCGCCGTGAGGCGGCCCACCGTCGTCAGATACTGGCTCTTAATGGTCTCGAGCGAGTCGGACTGGCCACCCTGGCTAGCCAGGGTGTAGCGCTGACCTAGGCTCTCAAGCTGCATTTTGCTAGCCAGATTGCTACGCGTAAGCTCCTGAATTACTTCCGAATCCTTGGAGCCTTTCACGGCATAGGTAGACATCAGGTTTTTAGCGTCGCCGTTCAGGGTAAGGTGCGTCTTATTGTCGAGCACTAGCAGCACTTGGTTGGGCTCGTCTACTTTCAATTGGTACACGGCTGCCGAAGCTGGCTGCTCCCCTTTGAAGGTAAAATTGCCCTGCGCATCGGTTTTGGCCGTGCCTCGCTCCACAAATTGGCTGCTGGTGAGCTCAGCTAGGTGCAGCGTAGTACCTGCGGGAGCATTCTTAAGCTGCCCGCTGATTTCGTAGCCAGCGGCCGCGCTAGCGTTCTGGCAGGCATTGGTGAGGCCGAGCAGGGCCACAGCAGCAAGGGTTAAATTCATATAAGCAGTCATGGGGCAAAACGACGAAAAAAGCGCACCTAGGACTGGTGCATTGCGGCTGAAAGCGAAGAACGGAGCTGGTAAGTTCCCGCTTAGCCGTCCAGACCTTTACGCAGCAACTGGTTGGCTAGCTTGGGGTCGGCTTTGCCACCGGTCAGCTTCATGAGCTCGCCCATAAACATGCCAGTGAGCGACTTTTTACCAGCCCGGTACTCAGCTACTTTAGCTGGGTTAGCAGCCAGCACCTGGTCTACCAAGGTTTGTAGCTCGCCCGCATCGGCTTTGGTGAGCAGCCCTAGGGCCTCGGCCGCACCAGTAGCATTGGCGGTGGGGTGCTCTAGCAGGTAGGGAAACAGCTGCTTGGAAGCCACCGAGTAGTTGAGCTTGTCCGCATCGATTAGCTCGATGATACCTGCCAGCTGTGCCGGGTCGAGCGGAAACTCTGCTAGCTCGAGCGCTCGCTCGTTGAGGTACGACTTCACGGGGCCCATTATCCAGTTGGCGGCCGCCTTGGCATTGGGTGTGAGGCGCGACAACTCGTCGAAGTACTGCGCCACTTCTTTCTGGTCAATCAGTACCGAGGCATCATAGTCATTCAGCCCCAGCTCGCCCGTGAAGCGGGCGTAGAGCTGCTGCGGCAGCGCTGGCAGCGCGGCCTGCACGCGATGCAGCCACGCATCATCCACGATGAGCGGGGGCAGGTCGGGCTCGGGGAAGTAACGGTAATCGTTCAGCGTTTCCTTCGAGCGCTGGCCGCTGGTAGTGCCCGTGGTAGCATCGAAGCCCCGGGTTTCGGAATCTACCTCGCCGCCATTTTCCAAGATTTCGACCTGGCGCTTCACCTCGTATTCGATGGCACGCTGCACGTTGCGGAAGGAGTTCATGTTCTTGACCTCCACCTTGGTCCCGTACTCCGTGGCTTCTTTCTTCATCACGCTCACGTTAGCATCGCAGCGCAAGGAGCCTTCTTCCATATTGCCGTCGCAGATTTCGAGGTACTGCACCAGCTTCTTGATTTCGGCCAGAAAGACGTAGGCCTCTTCCTCCGTGCGGATATCGGGCTCGCTCACAATCTCGATGAGCGGTACACCTGCCCGGTTGAGGTCTACCAAGGTTTCGGTTTCGCCGGCTAGGTGCATACTCTTGCCCGCGTCTTCCTCCATGTGAATGCGCGTGATACCGATGCGCCGCGTGCTACCATCAGCCAGCCGAATATCGACGTAGCCACCGTAGCAAATCGGGGTTTTATCCTGCGTAATCTGATAACCCTTAGGAAGGTCGGGGTAGAAGTAATTTTTGCGGGCAAACAGGTTTTCGCGCTGTATCTGGCAATTGGTAGCCAAGCCCATTTTGATGGCAAAGTCCACGGCGGTGCGGTTCACGCGGGGTAGCGTGCCGGGGTGGCCTAGGGTAATTACCGAGAGGTTGGTATTGGGCAGCGACCCATACTCGTTTTCATCCGACGAGTACATCTTGCTGTGCGTCAGCAGCTGGGCGTGTACTTCCAGGCCAATAACGGGCTGGTAATTAGCAATCAAGGCGTCGTCCATAACTAAGGTAACTTACGAGTGGCCATTTCGGCTCTTGGTATCAGGTCGCAAGTTAAATCCGATTTGGGCGGCGCACGCGCTCGGCATACCAGCAGAGGAGCGCTCTAGCCTGCTAGGTAGCGCGCCAAAACAAAAAAGCAGCCTGCCCTACCAGGGCAAGCTGCTTCTTTTAAACACTCAAAACTACGGACGCGCTATTTGCGCTTTGCCGAGGCTTTGCGAGCGGGTGCTTTCTTAGCCGGAGCCTTTTTCACGGGCTTGCGGGTAGGCACGGGCTTGCCAGCCTCTTTCAGCTCCGAGATGGTGGGCGCGGGGCCGTACTTGGTTTCGGCTGCGTTGGCCTCACCGGTCAAATACGGGTCAAAGTCTACGCGGCGGTTCAGCGCCTGGCCAGCTTTGGTTTTGTTGTCGGCAATCGGCTTGGTTTCGCCATAGCCACGAGATTCGATGCGCTCAGCGGGAATGCCTTTGTCGAGCATGTACTTGCGGGCCGAAGCAGCGCGGTCGTAGCTCAAACGCAGGTTGTAGTTGTCATCGCCTTGGCTGTCGGTGTGGCCAGCAATGGAGAGCGAGTAGTCGGGGTACTCGTTCAGGATGGCTACCATCTGCTCTAGGCGAGGGTACGACGAAGCTTTCAGCGTTGCTTTATCGAAGTCGAACTGAATGTACTTGGTAGCCTCGTTGAGGACCTTCTTCTGCTCGGCCTTAATCTCGGGGCAGCCTTTATTACTGGCGGGGCCGGCACGGTCGGGGCAGCGGTCCTGGAAGTCAGGCACACCATCGCCGTCACGGTCGAGTGGGCAGCCATTGGCGTCTACTTTCACGCCGGCGGGGGTGCCGGGGCACTTGTCGAGGTAGTCGGCTACGCCGTCGCCATCGGCATCAAGCGGGCAGCCGCTTGCGTCTACTTTCACACCAGCGGGGGTGTTGGGACACTTGTCGTCGTTGTCGGCTACGCCGTCGTTGTCAGCATCGGGGCAGCCCTGTAGGCTAGCGAGGCCCTTCACGTCGGGGCACTTGTCTTGGTAGTCAGCTACGCCGTCGCCATCGGTATCTACTGGGCAGCCGTTCTCGTCTACTTTCACGCCGGTGGGCGTGTCGGGGCACTTGTCCTTGCGGTCGGGTACGCCGTCGCCGTCCGTGTCTTTGGCCTTGCCAAAGTTTACGGTCACACCAGACGAGTACTGCAAGTACTGGTCGTACTTATTAAACCAACCGTTTTGCGGACCCGCGATACCGTCGAGACGAACATCGTCGCGGAATAGCATGTGCTGCCCAGCTTGCACGAAGAAGCTGAAGCCCGGCGTAATCCGAAAGTTCAGGCCAACAGCAGCTTGCGCATCAAACGACCCGTAGTTGGTAGAGCTAGCCGTAGTTGCGTTGTTGAGGTAGCGGTCGGTGTAAACGTAGGAGAAGCCCGGCTGCAACAGGATGTAAGGCTGGATGACAGCGTCTTCCTTAAGTGCCCAGCCGTTGTTAAGCTTAAACTTGAATCCTAACCCAAAAGAGCTAACGTTGGCGTAAAAGCGATTGCCGTAGATATACGTATTGGGGTCGCTAGGATAGCGCAGGGTACCTTGGTTGGCCGATAGGTTAATATCGACACCCTTTCCCAAGTAGTGGCTGAGCGTGAGGCCACCACCAAAGTTGAGGTGCAAGCGGTTGAAGTAATTATTGCCTAGGTCGCCCCGGTAGCGCAGCACCGATGCGTAGCCACTGAGGCCCCATTTTTGGTCGGCCGTTTGGGCCTGGCTTTGGGGTGCAGCTGCCAATAATCCCAACCCCAGTATAGAGGTAGTGAATAAGTGGTGTTTCATTGAGAAAGAAAAAAAGAGTAATTAAACGAAGGCAACGCAATCACCAGTGCGGCACCTTACGGTCGTAAAAAGTGCCTCAAAGGTACTAGCAGGCTCTTAAAGCACGGTGCACCTTATGGGCAGGCGCCTCTATATGCCACGGCAGGTGCCTGCTACCAGCACGTACTGCGGAGTTCGTATTTAGGTTGTCTAGAACCGGGGCCTTGACCTCATTAAATTGTTACTGTTTCGGATAGTATTGGCTACGTTATCGAACCTGATGGGCAGGTAGTAGCTGCTTTGTACCACCAGGCCATCGCGGCGAGCCGGGGTAAAGCGACGAGTCAACTTTGGGATGGTGGCCAGCACTGCGTGGTCGATAGCGGGCACTTGGCTCGAAACTGCCACCTTGGGGCACTGAATGCGCCCGTCCTCATCGACCAAAAAGCTGATGCCCACCATCGGTTGCAGCTGCCCTACTAGAGGCAGCACCTCACGCGGCCAGCGCAGCGCCTTGGTTATTTCTTTTGTCAGTTGGGCTTGGCCACCTGGGTACAGCGGCAATTGCTCGTAGGGGAAATAGGCTACGGGTTGGCCCGTAGCATCGAAGCACTGGCCCGGCAGTTCGGCACCCGCTACGTAGCGCGTCCGGCGCTTTAGCTGTCCAGTTTCGTAGTAGAGTACCAGGCTCCCATCGCGCTGCCCCCCCACGAAGGGTTGCACGCTACTTATCTGGCCATCCTCGTACCACATAGTAGCTAGGCCATGCACTTGGCCTGTCTCTAGGTTTGCATACGGTACGTACTCCTTCAGGCAGCCCGAGGCATAGTAGACGCGCACAAGACCACTAGGCTCGCCCCAGGTTAGAATTTCTACGCACTGGCCCGTCGAGTCAATTTGAGAAGCTATGCGCCGGCTCACCTGCTCCACCGCTTGCGGCTGCTCATACCCTAGGGTATCGGTCATCGATTGCCCGTGGGCTAGGTAGGACAACAGCCCACAAATACCGGTGTATAGATAGCGCATAGGGTACAGCTTTAGTCAATACGCGAGCTTTATAAAGGTGCAGGCTGGGGCGCTGGGCGTTTAGCGCCTGGCACCGCGCGGCCGGTCTAGGTGCTGCAAGGCGAGCATCTGCTGCATGCTCTTCTCTAGGCCCTCGTTCGAGCCATCCAGAAAAATAACGTTGCCTTGGCCTTGCTCAGCAAAGTGCTTGATGGCCTCTGTCCACATCGAGAAGTAGACCAGCGAAGGGTCCAAATTATTGTCCGCCAGCTCTTGCACGGCATGGGCCATACCCTTGGTGACTTCTTCGCGGAACAGCGCTACGCCCTGGCCCCGCAACTGCGCCGCTATTTTTTCGGCCTCGGCCGAAATCTTAATGGCGTTGCCCTCCGCTTCGGCCGCCTTGGTTTTGGTAATGAGCAAAGCTTGGCCTTCGTTTTCGGCGGCGGCCTTCAAGTTATTGGATGCCACTACCTTGGCCATCGAGCGCATAATTTCCTCGTCAAACGCAATGTCATTGAGCTGCAAGTCGATGAGGTGGTAGCCCCAGCTCTCAAGCGTTTCGTCGAGCTGGTCTTTCACGTGCAGTACTATCTCGCCGCGCAGACTGAGCACGGCCGCCTGGCGCTGGGTAGCCACGAAGGCTCGAATGCTGCCCTCCACCGTGCGCACCAGTGCCTGCATCAGGCTGCGCTCGTCCACAAACTTGAAGGCTACGCGCTTGATGGCTTCCTCGCTTTGGTCAAATACCGCGTACACCAGCATAGCCTTAAAATTGACATTGGCCTGGTCGATGGTAATCGCCTGAAATTCCAGCTCTAGGGAGCGGTTTTGAATCGAGATGCGCTTGTACACATTCTCAATAAAGGGCAGTTTAAAATTTAGGCCCGGCACCATGATGCGCCGGTACTTCCCAAAAATGGTAACCACTGCCACCGTGCCCTGTGGCACAATAACGTAGCTGAGAAAAGCCGTGAGCAGCAGTAGCCCCAGGAAAATGAGCGAAAAGGACATGGCAGAAAGAAAAGAGGTCTATGCGGCTGCTAGTTAAGAACAAAAGTTAGTTGCGCAGTCGCTTCTGTGCTACTACATCGCTCTGGTAGCAGCCTCATTACAGGCCTAGCCACGCATTGCCACAAAAAAGCTCGCCAGAGGCTATCCGGCGAGCTTTTTTCTCTACACTCTCTTTTTACGAAGCGACCGTTACAAGCCTGCTGCTACTAGTGCCTCAGCTTTGGCGATGGCAGCACCTAGGCCGGCCACGTTCTTGCCGCCGGCCGTGGCGAAGAACGGCTGACCGCCGCCACCGCCCTGGATTTCCTTGGCCAACTCGCGCACCAGCGTGGTGGCGTTGAGCTTGCCAGCGCGGGCAATCTCATCATCCAGCATCACGGCTAGCTGCGGCTTGCCGTCGATATCGGCACCTAGGACCGCCACTAGGTTAGTTACCTGCTGGCGCAGGTCGTAGGCCAGTTTCTTGAGGTCGTCGGCGCTGGTGGCCTGCACCTGAGCAGCCAGGAAGTTCACCCCATTCAGCTCTTTTACCTGGCTGGTAAGCTGCGCTTTCTGCTGGTTGAGGCTTTGCTGTGCAAACTGCTCGATTTGCTTGCGCAGAGCCGCGATTTCCTCACCCTGCTTTTCGAGGGTAGGCAGTAGGTGCTGTGGATTACCGAGAGTTTCGCGTACTTGGTTCAGCAGGTCGATTTGCTGGTCCACGTAGGCTTCGGCGGCACCGGCCGTCACGGCCTCGATGCGACGGACGCCCGCACCCACGGCGCTCTCGCTCGTGATTTTGAAGTAGCCAATCGCGCCCGTATTAGGCACGTGCAGGCCACCGCACAGCTCTACCGAGTAGTCTTTGTCAAAGGTGATGACGCGCACAAAGTCGCCATACTTCTCGCCGAAGAGGGCCATGGCCCCTAGGTTCTTCGCCTCGGCAATGGGCACATTGCGGCGCTCATCGAGCGGAATCTGCTGGCGAATACGCTCGTTCACAATGCCCTCTATTTCGCGCAGCTGAGCATCAGTCACTTTGGTAAAGTGCGAGAAGTCGAAGCGCAATAGCTTCTCATTCACCAGGGAGCCTTTTTGCTGCACGTGCTCGCCCAGCACGCGGCGCAGCGCAGCTTGCAGCAAGTGCGTGGCCGTGTGGTTATTCTTAATGAGGCCACGGCGCGCACCGTCGGGCCGGGCGCGAAACTCGGCACCTAGGTCCTGGGGCAGGTCCAAGGTGGTGTGGATAATGAGGTCGTTTTCCTTGCGGGTGTCTATCACGCGCAGCTTTTCGAAAGCGCTTTCCAGGTAGCCGGTGTCGCCAATCTGGCCACCACTCTCGGCGTAGAAGGGCGTCTGGTCGAACACCAACTGGTATTCGGTTTTGCCTTTCTTGTCCACCTTGCGGTAGCGCAGCAGATGGGCCGTTGCCTCGTCTTGGTCGTAGCCCACAAAGACGTTGGGCGCATCAGTGTCGAGCACCGTTACCCAGTCGCTCTGCTCGGTTTCTTGGGCGTTGCGGCTGCGGTTTTTCTGCTGTGTTAAAGCCTCCTGGAAGCCTTTTTCGTCCACTTTGAAACCACGCTCACGTGCAATCAATGCGGTCAAGTCAAGAGGAAAACCGAAAGTATCAGACAACTCAAAAGCAGTTTTACCATCAATTTGGCGCAGACGTTCTTGGCGCTTATGCCAGATAGCATATTCTGAATTGTTGGCATCACCGTCTTCTGGTGTGTAATCAAACTTATCGTTTTCTGCTATTTGAAATATTGCGTCGAGGCGGCGCAGGCCCGTTTCGAGGGTTTTGAGGAAGGCAATTTCCTCTTCTTCAATCACGCGCGTTACGAAGGCTTGCTGAGCCTTTAGCTCGGGGAAGATGCCGGCCATTTGGTCGGCTAGCACCGGCACGAGCTTGTAGAGGAAGGGCTGCTTCTGATTGAGCGACGAGAAAGCGTAGCGCACAGCCCGGCGCAGAATGCGACGAATCACGTAGCCAGCCTTCACATTGCTAGGCAGTTGGCCGTCGGCGATGGTGAAGGCAATGGCCCGGATATGGTCAGCAATGACTCGGATGGCGATGTCAGTGCGCTCGTTTTCGGTGGTAGGCTGGTCGTTTACGGTAGCGGGCGAGGTGCCGTGGTACTGTAGGCCGGCTTCCTTGGCGATGAACTGGATAAGCGGCTGGAAAACATCAGTATCGTAGTTCGACTTTACGCCCGACACAGCCATCATCAGGCGCTCGAAGCCCATGCCGGTATCCACGCTCTGAGCGGGCAGCTTGATGAGCGACTTGTCGGCCAAGCGCTGGAACTCCATAAACACGTTGTTCCACACCTCCACCACTTGCGGATGGTCGGCGTTCACTAGCTCGCGGCCCGACTTCTGGGCTACCTCAGCTTCGTCGCGCAGGTCGATATGGATTTCGGTGCAGGGGCCGCAGGGACCGGTATCGCCCATCTCCCAGAAGTTGTCCTTCTTGTTGCCGGGCAAGATGCGGTCGTCGGTGGTGTACTGGCGCCACAGGTCCTGCGTCTCGCTATCGGGACCTAGGCCATCGCCTTTATCGCCCTCGAAGTAGGTTACGTAGAGCCGGTCTTTGGGCAGCTTGAACACCTCGGTTAGCAGTTCCCAGGCCCAGGCAATAGCGTCCTTCTTGAAGTAGTCGCCAAAGCTCCAGTTGCCCAGCATCTCGAACATGGTGTGGTGGTAGGTATCGTAGCCTACTTCTTCCAAATCGTTGTGCTTACCACTGACGCGCAAGCACTTCTGCGTATCAGCAATGCGCTTGAAGGGCGCGGGTTTGTTACCTAGGAAATAGTCCTTGAACGGGGCCATGCCGCTGTTGATGAACAACAGCGTGGGGTCGTCCTTGACCACAAGCGGGGCCGAGGGCACGATGTGGTGGCCTTTGGAGGCGAAGAAATCGAGGAACTGCTGGCGAACGTGGCTGGCGGTTGGGAGCGACATGGCAGAAGAGCACCCGGCTGCGGCCGGGAGGCGTGATTAGGCTTGGAAGAGGATTTGTGGCTACTTTTCGGCGGCCGAAACCGCCGGGCATCCCTTTTGCAAAGGTAGCCGCTCCGTTTTATTGATTTTGAAATACCTGCCGGGCCTAGGCCCGCGTTAGTGGCTTATGCC